>Ga0308156_1000034_pt1 | contig 562499 bp, 556 predicted proteins | sample PhyAR2_FD_201041 | JGI IMG/M metagenome (GOLD analysis project Ga0308156, IMG submission 201041) | Phyllosphere microbial communities from UC Gill Tract Community Farm, Albany, California, United States - DLSL A.R2 | ecosystem: Host-associated > Plants > Phyllosphere > Unclassified | place... | reverse complement strand
ATTTGATGTCTTTCTGCCAGACTACTTCCTGGGCAGAAACGCCCAGAACGGAGCACAAGAACAGTGCTCCTGAGTAGATTTTATTCATGCTAATCTATTTCGAGTTGTTGATTATTAATTTTGAAATCGCTGCAAAAGTATTCTTTTTATTTCTCCCTGGAAAGATATATAATGTCAATTTTATGTGAATTATATCATACTCACGATATCTTTTATATTACATATATTCTAGTGATAGTGCAAAGATGCAGAGGGAGTACGACAAAACATGTCGTGTTATATTTTAAACAAAAAATATCATTGGTCTATCAATTGGATAAAAATTAAAAACCAGGCATGTTCGTTCCAAATTGCTGATTATATGATCACATTTTAAAGCTTCAGATTAACTTTTTTGACAATAACAAATAATGCACTTGATATAAAATGTAGAAATTATTATATCCGTTCTTATAACTCGAAATTTCTTCCCAATCTTCCACTAAATGTTGAGATATTATGAAACAAAACCGGAAAGAGGTGATCACTCACTCCTTTCCGGTTTTGTTCTGTATTCAAATTTCAGATTAGTGCTTTATGTTAAAATTGTCTGTTATAATTCTTTATTAATCGATAGTCTAAAACGTTAATGCGGATCCTATCTTTTTAAACACTAATAGATTTATTTATTATACTTATTCTTTTACTCCATCTCCCATGTAATAATACTTAAAGATTTCCTTATACTTACCGTCAAAGTTTTTTGGAAGCTTTAAATCTATAAGTTTGCCGTTAATATTCTGCTGAGTCTGGCTCAGAGAATATGCTGCATCCGTATTGATCATTTTATTCTCAAAAAGAACGCTGTACTCTGCAATAGGGAGCTTAATTTTTTGTCCGCTTCTTTCAAACATAAGATAAAGTTTGTCCGTATTTTTGTCGACAGAGAATAAAATATCATTCACAGCAATTAAATTGTTTAATTCATTAAGGGCTTTTTCATCAGACAATGCATTTTTCATTAAGGTCTCTACTTTCAGCCTATCACTCATATCAATGTTGTTATTAATTAAATAAGTAGCAAAATTTGTTGCTAATAATTTATTGTTATTCAATACCTTTTGTGCGAGATTATAGGTTTTTGAATCGGTAGAGTAACCAAAGAGAGAATTATAAATAGGATCTAAAAGCAAATGTCCTGCTAAGAGCGATTGTTGCGCAATTGCTGATCTTGTAATATCGAGTAATTTTAAGAATCTCCTTTGAACCAGATCATTGTTTATACCTTTATTAGAATCTTTCAAATAATCAATCAATTTCAATGGTTCAAAATTTACATTGCCACCTTTTATGAGAAAATAATTACTTAATTGTATTGAAAAAATAACAAATTCATTGATCATATCAAAGTTGTAAAGATTATCTAAGGCTTTTGTATGATCCGGAATCTCCTGGGTTGCAAGTTTTGACAGTAAATAATAGGGTTTATTGGTATCGTTTGCCATATTAAATGGGAACATAAGTGAAAAAATTGCACTATTAACATCTTTATCATAGTATAAAGTGAATAATTCCTTGGTCGGATCATAAATGTCTTTTATTTCAAATTCAATTTCTTTTTCGTCCTTCAGATAAGGATTTGTGGCAACCGTGAAATACAAATTGCTGCTTGTTAAATTACTTAATGACTGCAAGCACTGCCTTGTTTCTTGTATAAAATATTTTTGATAATCTGTGTAGCTGTTAAGTTTAACATTCATTCTGTCCCAGGAATCCGTAAGTTCCCTGCATTTTTCATAGTCCTGGAAAAGCAGCATCGTTGCTTTCTTGTTCAGGATATCAGTTTTCCAAATAATTCTATCCATTTGATCAAATGAAAACTGGAAGGATAATGACATGGTCTTATACATGTCTAAGGTAGTTTCAGAGAGGGCATCAACTTTAGAATCAATTCTGCTGAGATTTTCATCAATCCTGTTGAATCGCTCGTTCATGAAGGTCATCATTTTTTGCAACATCTGCATTTCGGCGCTTGGCTTAGCTTTTCCGGAAAATCCGCCAATACCGGAAACGATACTCGTTAAACCGGAGACATCACCGGCATAAACCCTTGCAGCACCGGACACAATTGATACCACGCTCATGAATTTCCCAACCTTTACAGCATCTTCTCCTTTTAAGACACCACTATTTACGAGCCCTCCATAAATTGCCGAAGAATATTGCTCTACCCCTGCAGCTACACTGATTATTGTTTCTTTGGTCTTGATTTCATTTAATTCTTTCAATATTTTTTCCCGTTCTGCCGGTCGAAATACTTTATCAAAATGACCTTTATTAAGAGCGTCAATTTTCTGATTTGTATTTAAGTTCTGGAAAGTATATCCGCTTAAAATATCTATCTGAAATGAGTTCTGCGCTATTAAAATATCATGTTCTTCCTGCTTAGCTTTCAGAAGGTTAACATCATTTTTTATCCCGTTCATGTCATGCTCAAGTTGTTTTATACGGACATTATTATTAGTTACCCTTTGCTGGATGCCATCAAGAGTCTGAAAGATTTCATTCTGATTATTGTTGAGTTTAACAATAGATTCACCTACATTATTAAGCTCCGTTCTTACTTCCTCCGTCGTTTTTTTTTGAAATTCTGTAAGTTTCAGATTCAGTTCTTTAACCTTTTTTCTATAACCACTAACCTCAACTTTCAATAAATCGACATCATTTCTGTTCTTCTTTATAAAATCATAGGCTCTTTTTGTCAATTCTTTATTAAATACTGCGTATTCATCTTTACCGAGAGCCGGAATTTTTTTGTGCGCTAGTTCAAAAAGGTTATTGAAAGCTGCTTCGTCATTCGCTGTAGTAAGATCAATCCCTTTGGTATATAAGATATTTGTAAGATCCACTATCATCTGATCAACTTTCGCATCATTTTTATCAAGCTTTATCTGAAATTCTCTATCAACATATAATTCGTGACCTCTCTGGATTGCAGGAACCAGGAAATTGGTTATATGTTTCGAGGGCAGTGCCATAGCATAGTTTGAAAGTACATTTACGCCATATTTCCGTATTTCGTTTTCCGCCTGCCAGATCAATTCATTCATCTGGATATCTTTTTTTGTAATCTCCAGGCTTTTGTTGAATGAAGCAATATAATCTTGAACCTGTCTCTCGTTTTTTAAGGGATATTTCAGTTGTTCCTCATTTTTCAGAACAACAAAATTCCTGTTCACAGAGCTTTGTCTAAGATCATTTTCAATGGCATACATCACTTCGTTTGAACTTCCGCTGATATCAAACTTTTTATATTCATTTAAGATCTGAGCTTTTATGTTTTGTCCACCAAAAGTAAAAGCCAGCGCCGCTGCTAAAATCAAATGCTTTTTCATCATGTTAATTGATTTTGATATAGGTATATAAAGCAATGTTTTTTGGTCTTGTTTCCAATCCCCCGTAATTTTCAGAAACATAATCTGCCGGATCCCATGCAAACTGAGACCATGATCCTTTTGCACTCACTTGATGGCCCTGAGATGATTTATATCTGTGATTATGGCTTTTCAAAGTATCCGACTGGTATTCGCCTACCAGTCTTTGCCTGTTTTTTTCTTTGGAGAACTGATCATTTTTTTTATCATTTCGTGTCAGGTTTAAGCTTCGTATAAACAATCCCCTTACATCAGGAACTTCTGTAATGCCGTGTTTTTTATTTAAAGCTGACCCTATAACTGGAACTTTATCGTCCATAAGTACCCAGCCATTCCCATTTTCCTCCCTAAATTTTTCAGGCGCTAAAATGGAATATTTTACATCACCGATTGCCCCCTCTGATCTTATTTCATTTTTAGTAAAGGAAATAATTGTTAAAATCAATGCTAAAGCAAAGAAAGAATAAATTGTTGTTTTCATATTTAAGATTATATTAATGATTAATTTTTATGACCTTCATCATCATCATCATGACGAAAGTAGAACTTTAGAGGCTTGTAAAAAATTACCCGTTTGGGTGATTTTCATTAATATATCTAAAATAAAATGAGAATGATTTAATATAAAGCATTAATAAAATAATGATAAAATTTAATGCAATACGATGTTAAAATAATATTTTGGATAGGCATGAAGTTCCTTTGGTAAGGTTCGGCTACGGGAAGTGTTGAAGAATTAATTAATTTAAATGAACTTACGTCTTATCAGTTTTATCTTTAGTAAGATTAATATAATTGAACATACAGAATGTTGATATTGCCCCGAAAGTATGCCATAAAAAATGTGTTCCAAAAGTAAACCAACCCCATTTATCAGCGATACGGAATATAAGAGCCAGAATAAAAGACAACAGGGCAGCACCTACCCATTTCCCGGCTTTCCATTGGGTATAAGTCAAATATTTTAATACCGAGAAAAGCACCAACGAGGCCATCAGTGCATAATTTAAGTTAATAAAAAGAGAAGTGCTGTCTACCAGAATCCAGTTTCTTAGAGCAAACATAATGAGTAAATATCCAACAACCATTAAAACGGCATAATACCACCGCATACTTTTAGCCAGAAAATAAAATCCGGCAGAAATGCACAGCAGCATGATGGGCAGCCAATCCATCATGATGAATACCGCCCATTGCCTGAATGAATGGTAAATTGTTCCGCCTATGGCTCCAACGTACAATAAAATTAAGCAATAGCCTAAAAAGGGATATTTTTTTAAATTGCCACCCATTTTAATGGTCCAGAAAACAGCTATTGCTAAAAAAAACATAGAAGTTATAGCATTTAACGGTTCAGGAAAAAGATGGGCCATATTGGTTTCTGTGTACACTATGCCTCCGTCCGGAGGTATTTGACTGATTGCCATCTGCTTTTTGTATTAGGTTTATCGGTTTAATTATAGTATAAAGCAAAGACAAAACCATTGATCGATTTAATATGCAATATAAAGGTTTTTCATTAGTTGTCTGATAATCTTTTCCCTGTCTGTATTGATATCAATGGAATGAATTTCTGAACTCCAGCGGAGAAACCAGGGTTTTGGTCTTAAAAAATTTACTGAATGACTGTGAATGTTCGAAGCCTAATCCATAAGCAATTTCCGAGACCGAAAGATTTGTTGCTGATAATTTTTCTTTGGCCTTTTCTATGATGACATTTTGAATGTACTGCTGGGTATTCAGTCCGGTACACGAACGCAGCATGTCGCTCAGATAACGTTGAGACAGTTTTAATGCTGTGCTGATATAGGCTACAGACGGCAGGCCGTTTTTCAGGCTTTCCCCGCCTTCAAAATAGGCATCCAGAAGTTCGTCCAAAGCAGTGATAATATCATGATTAACCGCTTTCCTGGTAATAAATTGCCTGTTGTAAAATCGGTTGCTGTAGTTCAGTAACAGCTCTATCTGTGATACCAAAACGTCCTGGCTGAAACCGTCTATATTATTGTTTAGCTCGGTTGCTATCGAAGTAAATAATTGGGCTATAACGTCTTTTTCTTTTGCTGACAGAAATAAAGCTTCCGAAACATTGTAAGCAAAAAAGCCGTATCGGCTTATTGTTTTCCCCACCGGATAATTTCGGATAAAGTCAGGATGAAAATACAATGCAATTCCTTCATAACTTTCGGGATCTTCCGGTGGAAAAACAATCTGTTTCGGCTTTAAAAATGCCAGACCGCCCTCCTCAAAATCATAAAAGCCCTGTCCGTATTTGATTTGTCCCGTGAAGGTATGCTTAAAGGAGATTTTATAAAAATCAAGACTGATTTTCCGGCCCTTTGGAAATATTTCAACAGGTAGAAGGCTGTAATCCACCAATGCAATCAACGGATGTAATGGTGCAGGAAGTCCCAAAAGCCGCAGCAGTTGTGATATGCTTTTTATGGATTGTAGGTCTGAGTGTGGCTGCATTCTCTTACGAATATAATCAATTTTGTTTTGACGGGCGGATTACTATTTCGCCAACTTCAACATCATCAGGCTGGCTGAGCGCATAGATCACAGCATTCGCAATAGCCATAGGATCCAGACCCATCTGATCCATTTCGCTTTGAATAGCTGTTTTCATTTCTTCATTTTTAATCTTATCCGCAAAATCCGTTTTTACAAACCCCGGCGAAATTCCGGTGATGCGTATTTTTCCGTCGGATTCCTGACGGAATGCCTCCGAAATCGTGCGAATGGCATTTTTGGTTCCTGCATACACCCCCATCAGCGGAACAATTTTCAGTCCTGCCGTGGAAATGACATTCACAACATGTCCCGATTGCTGTTTTTTAAATACCGGTATTGCTGCGGCCATACCGTACAAAACCCCTTTCATATTAATGTCGATCATTTCTTCCCATCCGTCGACATCCAGATCGTCGATGCGGTTTAGCTGACTGATCCCTGCATTGTTTATAATAACATCCAGCCTTCCGTAATGCTCTAAGGCTGTATTTACCAAGCGATCCAGCTCGGTTTTCTCTTTAACATCGATGGCTGTAAAAATAGCTTCTCCTCCACTGCTTTTTATTTCTTCTACAAGCTTTTTCAGTTTTTCCGTATTTCTTGCACCGGCTACAATTCTTGCACCGCTTTCAGCAAGTTTTAGGGCGATGGCCCTGCCTATTCCTGCACTGGAGCCGGTAATGGCAATTACTTTCCCTGTAATATTCTGCATTTTTTTATAGGTATTTTATTTGTCGATCTGCTTTTCTAAAAATTCGGGATAGCGCTCACCTTTCAGAATAATTCCGTTTACGACGCTGTCAATTTCCGTACGCTCATCAGGTGTTAAAATCACATTAGTGCTGCCAATGTTTTCTTCCAGACGGTGGAGTTTTGTAGTTCCCGGAATAGGTACAATCCAGGGTTTTTGGGCCAAAAGCCACGCCAATGCCAACTGTCCGGGTGAAATATCTTTTCGACCGGCAATTTCGGAAAGTGCCTTTACCAGCACCTGATTGGCCCTAATGTTTTCTTCGCTGAAACGAGGAAGAATATTGCGACGGTCTGCATCCTGCAGCTTGCTGTTAATAATACCCGTGAGAAAACCTTTGCCCAAAGGACTGAAAGGCACAAAACCAATTCCCGATTCTTCCAAAAACGGTATGATTTCCCGTTCCGGCTCACGCCAGAATAATGAGTATTCACTTTGTAATGCTGAAACAGGCTGAACGGCATGTGCTTTCTTTATTGTACTGATACTTGCTTCCGATAGCCCGAAATATTTTACCTTACCCTCCGCTATCAGGTCTTTTACCGTTCCTGCAACTTCTTCTATCGGCACATCAGGATCAACCCTGTGCTGATAAAGCAAATCGATATAATCCGTTTTTAACCTTTTCAATGATGCTTCTGTTACCGTACGTATAGTCTCAGGCCTGCTGTCCAACCCTAATACCGGCCTTGCATCCTTACATCCAAATTTGGTAGCGATTACGACCTCTTTCCTGTACGGCTTCAATGCTTCGCCAACAATTTCTTCGTTGGTATAAGGTCCATACGCTTCTGCAGTATCGAAAAATGTAACTCCTCTTTCAACGGCATTGTGTAATAATGTTATGGCTTCTTTTTTATCCAGCCCTTTTCCATCCAGGAAATTTAATCCCATGCAGCCAAAACCTAAGGCAGAAACTTCTAATCCGCTATTTCCTAATTTTCTTTTTTGCATATTTTTTAATTTTTTTAATATCATATTCAATGACAGGTACAAATTTCCGGATTGCCAGATTTTAAAAAGTAGCCAGATTGGTATTTTTTGTAGCCGGAAAGTATAATAAAGCTCCCAGGATCAAACCCTTGCTGTTTATAAGAATAATACAGAAATCATATTTCCTGCAGATATGATGGCTTGTCGGCAAATTTAATATGATAAAATTTATCTGCTTTTTAATTTTTTTGCTGAATGATGGCTTATGTTTTGAATATTTATCCACCACATGCTTATATCAAATGGCCAACAATCGTAAATCAATTTACAGTGCTCTTGCCGCTAATCTGCTGATTGCTTTAACAAAGTTCATTGCGGGTACATTTACCAACAGTTCATCTATGATTTCAGAAGGCATTCACTCTACTGTTGATACTACAAACCAGCTGTTGCTGCTGTATGGAATTAAAAGAAGCAAAAAAGCTCCTGACGAGTCACACCCTTTCGGATATGGAAAGGAGCTTTATTTCTGGGCTTTTGTGGTATCCATTCTGATATTCGGGCTTGGTGGCGGATTATCTATTTATCAGGGAATTGTACATATCAAAGAGCCTGAAGTGATGAAAGATCCGTTCTGGAACTATATTGTACTTGTTCTTTCCTTAATTTTTGAAGGAACATCGCTGATTATTTCCGTAAAAGAATTCAACAAAACCCGTAACGGAATGGGATTATGGGATTCTATTATCAAAAGCAAAGACCCTTCGAGCTTCCTTGTTGTTTTTGAGGATGGTGCTGCAGTAGCCGGACTTATCGTTGTGATGATATTAATGGGTATAAGCCATTCTTTTCAGATCCCGGAGCTGGATGGCGTAGCTTCCATTATTGTAGGATTAATTCTGGTTTTCGTATCGTTCATTCTGGCCAGGGAAAGCAGAAGCCTGCTGATGGGTGAGGGAATTGCACCGGAAACAAGGGAAAAAATCATGAAACTTGCCGAAAAAGATGCTGCAGTAATCAGGACAAAAAGCATATTGTCCACCTACCAATCGCCAGAGGAAGTCATATTGATGCTTATTGTGGATTTTGAAGATCATCTTGATACAGAAGAGATCACACAGGCAATACACCGCATTCGTGAAACGATAAAAACTGAATTTCCCTTGGTACGTTTCGTCATTATCCAGCCGGAGTAATGAAAGCGCGGCATATTTTTGGCTGAATCCGAATTAATTTTAAATTGAATTAAACCACAAAAAATACCACGATGAATTTAAAACCGATATTGCAGAAAGCCAATGCCTGTATCGCAGCGGGAGATTATGAAGGATTTTTAGATTTCTGTACCCCCGATACCAACTGGATCTTCGTTGGAGACCGTACCCTGAAAGGAATTGATGAGGTAAGGGCATATATCTCTGAAGCCTATAAAGAACCTCCCAGATTTGAAGTAAACTTAATGATTGAAGAAGGCGACTATTTAACGGCCATGGGAAAGATCAGTTTACTGAATGATGATTCAAAATGGACAGCATATGAATATTGTGATGTATGGAGATTTGACAACGGCAAATTAGCTGAACTGAAGGCTTTTGTTTTGGGCTGATGTGTAGTTTTAGATGCTTATTGAAAAAAAATCAAATTTACTTTTAGTTGTAAAATTTAAATTATAAAAAGAGACTGTATTTCAACAGCCTCTTTTATTATGGTTCTCGGATTAGAAATCTTTGAGATCTGGTTACTGGATTTTTACAAACTCGTATTTCAGCATTTCATCGGGATCACCATCCCATATAAAAAGATTCCAAGGCGGGTTATTTCCACTGATACCTTGTCCCGAGATATAAAATAAAATTTCTCCTCTTGTTCTTTCAGGTAAGTTATATATTATTGTGATTCCGTTATCTATATTATCAATAATCCCACTTTCTGCATTTTCCGTAAACTGCCAAATGCCTTCTACATTCAATTCTCTATTTTTATTTTTTGGGAAGCTACTGATTTTATAATAATCAACCCCTTTCAAAATACAGGTTCCGTTTTTATTTAGTTTAATAAATGCATTATCAGAAGATTTCCAAGTCCCTATAAAATCTGTTTGTTTAGGATTAGAACCATCACAATTGTATAGCGTACCAGATAATAGTATGATGAATAGATATTTTAATTTTGCATTCATTTTAAGGTAATAATCGGCTACGTCTTTCGTTTCGCAGGTAATGATATAGTTATAAATATATCTTTAAAAGTTAAAATAAACTCGGGAATTAAAAATGGCTATAAAAGAGGGCTGCGTTTCAAGCATCCCCTTTTATAACTAATGGATATGTAACTCTACATAAAATCACAATTTGATGTGAAATTTGTTAGTTAATAAACTCAAATTTATAATTATCATTTTCATTAACTATAAATGCCAGATTAACTGAGCTATTACAAAAGGTTATTAAATGAGTATAATTATTAACAGGCAGACCAAAGGCTAAATTAATTTTTTTTCTTTGAGCTTTCATTATATCAACAAAATCTCCTGAAAATGAATAGTGATTATTTTCAACTTTTATTACATCAGAAAGTTTTATACATTCAAGATATCCGAGGTTGAATGGTAGTCTTAGCTCGATATTTCTAGCATATAGAATTTCTGTTTTAAATTGTATATTTAAGATATCATTCTCATCCAATTTTAACATTAAAGATATTTTACCATTTTTATAATGATAATTTATTAATTCAGAATCACTACTCTTAGAAAATTTCTTTTGTAATATATTTTTAAAGTCTTCCATACAATAATACAGTTAAGGATATAGACTTAACATACTTGTCCATCTGGTTAATAAAAAACCTCATCGAATTTAATAAAAAGAAACTGTATTTTCAACAGCCTCTTTTATTATGGCTCACGGATTATAATCTTTGAGATCAGGTTATGTATTTACGAAGTACATTTAACAATAAAAACAATAAATATTAAAATCATTAAAACGCCCGTAAAATATCTAAATCCGCTTTCTTTTTCATTGCTAACAATATCTTTATAACTACGCTTGTCACCAAATAGCTTCTTTACAAGATAGTAAATATTATTTCCTATTAGATGAGTGAAAATAAGCTGAAAAATAAATCCAAAAATTTCCATACAATATTATAATAGTTTATTTAATGGTTTTCTTCATTATAACAATTACAGCTAATATTGTAAATACACCTGTAAAGTATCTAAGTTCAGTATCTTTTTCATTACTAACAATATCTTTATAACTACGCTTGTCCCCAAATAATTTTCTTATAAGATAATAAATATTATTTCCTATTAGATGGGTGAAAATAAACTGAAAAATAAATCCAAAAATTTCCATTATCTGTTGTTGTGATTATTATATGGCAAAATTGCCTTTATTCCGGCAGGAGCAATTTTTCTATATAAAACTATACTATTTACTCCATATAATGCCTTATTTAATATTTCCATCTTGAAACTTTCATAACAAGCTCCGGCAATCGTGTTTCAAACGCAATTCCACCTATTGAATCAAACCCAGCATTTTGCATGAGTATGTTACTATAACCTTCACTCCAACGTATTTTATTTCCATCATAATCCATTGAATTTCCAAAATTATTAGTAAATCCAATTCCGGTATTATACCAGGTCGTCCCACTTGGAGAGCTCCACAACTGATCAATAAATGATTGTGATAACATTCCCGTAGGATCATTATACATTAATGGATTATTATTATTACCATAATGATAAGGAGATAAATGTGATGTTACTTCCGCCAACGGATCCACAACGCCCCATCTTCCAATATCCGGCATGTAAAATCTTGCGCCGTAATCATACATCCCCGTTTCCTGCAGTTCCTTCCCGTTGTATTTGTACTGGTAAGCATTATCAAAATTAGCGGCGGTATTGTTATGAAGCATCCCGAAAGGATAATAATTGGCAACGCCTTCCGTTTCGCCGGTAATGATATAGGTATTACATACCTGCCCTTCTGGTTAATAAAATTGCGCTGGGTAGTGCTTAGTAATAAAGAGACTGTATTTTCAACAGTCTCTTTTATATAACTACAATACTCAATGTTTTTGTATAACAATTTGTGAGAAAATATTAGTCCAAAAAAACACTTCTTCTCCTTATTATTTATAAAATCCAGAAATTATATTCTTCTCTGTCTTTAAAAGTTGAAGCCTATCTATTATATTATTTTTGGTAATGTTTTTTAAAAGTAAAAATCTGTTTAAAACAAAAGCAATTTCGTCAGGATAATAATCAAAATATATATCCTGAGATCTCTTTATTGTAGTTTTAATTAAATAATCCATTGTTGCATAGGTCCAAAAATATGTATTCTGACTAACCTTGGAAAATGCTTCAATCATTATGATATCCAAATCTTCTTTATCAATTTTAAAATTTGTATAGAATTGAAAATTTTCATTTTCCACCAACATAAATTTATTCTTTAGCTTAAAGCAAAACGTTCCGTTTTCATTAATTTCCAGTGGACTATATAAGATTAGATTTTCATCTTCATACTTATAATAATTACCTTTTTCTTCATATGTTAATAAATCACATATAAATTTGCCATTATATTTATAGCCTTGTATTATAGAATCTCCTTCTAAAAAATTTAAGAATTCATAAGGTTGAAAGCCAAAAAGTTCTTTGTTCTTTTTTATTTCCATGTATATTTATTATTTGCCTAAATATGGATGTAAGCTCCTGATACCTGTCCCTGCTTCATTCATCCAAATTCTTACTTGGGTTGACGTTTCAGATTGATTAATCACTCTTCCAAAATCTAATATTACTTCCTTAGCTCCTTGTGCAGAGGTGCCAATAGTACCTTCTCCTCTACCGATCCGTAATGCAGCTTCTTGTAAAACATCTTTATACGATAATCCTTTTTGAAACATTTGAGATAAAGGTCTCCCACCAATATTAAATTCACCAGCAAAAAAATGCTCAGAAAGATGTTTTGTCATTCCTGAAGCGGCGTTTTCTAATGTGTTTGTTATTGCACTAGTCCATTCACAATCATTATGTACTAAAATCTCTTTCTCAGAAACATAATAATTATGATTACCTTCAACTTCAAAATTATAAACTTTTACGTTCTCTTCCAAGAAACTAATTGATTGTACAGGTGAAGTTGTTCCGTCTAAAGTGGTTAAAAGCATGCCTTTGGTAAGGTCTTTAGCTTCTATCCAATTTCCGGTTACATAAAACGGATGTTCTGGTGTACAGGTAATTTCCGCGCCATTTACAGAGATTTTCACTAATGAAGAAGAAGTATTACGGGACAAGGCCACTACTTTTTTTAATTCTTTTTGGTCTTTTTCCTCATTGTAACTCCAGACCAAGTCGCCCTCTTTAATTTCTTCAATCTTTTTATTGCCATTTTCTGTAGCTACTAAAGTTCCTTCTGTAAAACAGATTTTTAAAAGACCATTAGTAACTCTGCCTAATGGACGACAAATATATCTGCTCACATTGGCTGCTCTCCAACCTGCCGCAAACAATTCACCACCTGCTAAAGAGATCGGTACTTCTAAGAACAAGAATTTTTCAAACGCTGCAACCTCCTGCGAGGCTTTAGAATTTAGAATATATTGCCCCATGTTACTGCTGTTCATATCATAGTTCCACTCTCCAAATACTCCAGTAACTTTGCTCATTAGAAGGTAACTATTATAGCCGTGATTCAAAGACATATTCCAATTATACTTATTACCACGAGCATTCATAACAAGCTCCGGCAATCGTGTTTCAAACGCAATTCCACCTATTGAATCAAACCCAGCATTTTGCATGAGTATGTTAGTATAACCTTCACTCCAACGTATTTTATTTCCATCATAATCCATTGAATTTCCAAAATTATTAGTAAATCCAATTCCGGTATTATACCAGGTCGTCCCTGAAGCGGAATTCTGTAAGTTATCGATGAAAGACTGAGAAAGCATTCCTGTAGGATCGTTATATACCAGCGGATTGTTATTTCCGTAATGATAAGGAGATAGATGTGATGTTACTTCCGCCAACGGATCCACCACGCCCCATCTACCAATATCAGGCATGTAAAATCTTGCGCCATAGTCATACATTCCCGTTTCCTGCAATTCTTTACCGTTGTATTTGTACTGGTAGGCATTATCAAAATTAGCTGCTGTATTGTTATGAAGCATCCCGAAAGGATAATAATTGGCTACGCCTTCCGTTTCACCGGTGATGATATAAACTTAACACATTTGTACAATAAATCCTGCCGAGTAATAAAAAGAGACTGTATTTCAACAGCCTCTCTTTTTATGTCTCACTGATTAGAAATCTTTGAGATCTGGTTACTGGATTTTTACAAACTCGTATTTCAGCATTTCATCGGGATCACCATCCCATATAAAAAGATTCCAAGGTGGGTTATTTCCAATGATACCTTGTCCCGAGATATAAAATAAAATTTCTCCTTTTGTACTTTCAGGTAAGTTATACATTATTGTTATTCCGTTATCTATATTACCAATAATCCCACTTTCTGCATTTTCCGTAAACTGCCAAATTCCTTTTACATTCAATTCTCTATTTTTATTTTTTGAGAAGCTGCTGATTTATAAAAGTCAATCCCTTTCAAAATACAAGTGTTATCCGCCAATACAAGCAAAATTTTTGCTTGCAAGAAGATAGTAGTTCTATAATTAATTTTTATAACTATATGATAATATATTACTCACTAATTTTCCAGAAAAAAACTTATATTTCTCTAAATGTTTTTTTTGCTTTTCTGTTAAATAGTTATAAATGCTTTTATCAGCACATAAGTAAATAGATAAATTATATGTTTTATTATTTGTTAAAGTGTAGTAGTTATAAAAATACGTGTTTCCTCTCCTAATATTATAAATATCCATTTCAATCTTGATTTTTAATTCTTCTTTTGGCGCTAAACTAATCAAGTTTTCATGAAGATATAAATTTCTTATTGCTTCCTCATCATTACTAAATGAATTTTTTTCTTTCCAGTTAAAAATTTTAGCTTTTTCTTTCAACTCGACTTTTTTTAATCTTTCAATATTTTTCTTGCTTAATCTATTAATATGGAAATTACCTATCAAAGGCTCTACAATACTATCATTATCAAGATTTTTAAAAGTTAATGTTGGAGCAAAAAAACTATAAGAATACTCCAAATTATCGAGATTACTACAAACCTCATCGGAATTATAGGCTTTAAATCCTTTTTTATCAAATGGAACAAGATAGTAATCATTCGTTTGATTAATCAGTGTTATGATTATTGTTGAATTTTTTTGATTTGTAAAATTTATTTTTAAATCAATTTGCGCAGAAAGCATTCCATATAAAAAGAATATTACAGGTATAATAATTTTGTTCATTGATTCTATTATTTTGGGATTGTTATAAATTTATTATAAAGTTGAAGTAATTTTTTCAAGTTACTATTAACTAAATCAACTTCTTTTTGTGTATGTTGTAATTGTTCGGATGGAGAATTTGGTTCATGCATATAATATGTGTAATCACTTGCATTCATATTGTTTCTAGTATTTCCCCATTTTTCTTCCCAGGAGTAGGATATAATTTCTGTGAAATAGCCGAGCGCACTCAGTCCCATAGACCCTTTTGAACCAACCGTTTCATAAAAAAGTATTTCTAAAGTAATGTAATATTGAATGATTTGTTTCGTGACCGATTACATATGCAAGCTCTAATACATTTTTTAATGTTGTTCATATTAAGTAATATTTTATAGCCCATTGACTGTCCATCTATCAGCCAATTAGTTGTTTTTTCGAAATAAATATTTGAGGTTACAGGTTGTTTCGCAATATAATTTAGAATTGATACAAGATCTTTTAATGCGTCGTCAAATTTGGCTTTAGTATTAACCGGATCTTTAAACCCAGCATTTTTAAGTTGCTGTACAATACTTAATAAACCAACAGCAGACCCACCCACCATTTTCAAAATAATTATTTATAAACGAGCCACTGCCAGCTCCGCCACCGCCATCAATAAAACTTCTGGTTTCCAAAACTTGTGCCGGAGTCATTATATTTCCTTCATAATCAATATATTTTCCAAGATCTGCGTTAAAATAGCCAAACCCTACATTGGTCCAGTCTCCTCCCAGCTGGGTCATGTTGTCCATTGCACTTCTTCCATCGGGATCTGTAAACTGATCTTTGCGAAATGGTAATTATGTAAAAATTTATTAAACCCACCGCTTTTGCAGTGGGTTTAGTTATCCAATAAATGACCCATTAATTCATCGAACCATCATATATACTTAAAAGAGACCACCACTTATCTTCCTTACTACTTCTTTTGAAAGTATAAATTATATACTTTTTTTTCTTCGAATCAGCAAATGAAATTACCGCTAGGTTATCATTAATAATATAATCTGATAAAATTAAATACTTTTCAATCTTAGGAATTGAATGTACAATTTTAATTTCTTGATTTACTTTTTCTTTTTGGTATTTATACTGTGTTTCATTAATTCTTTTACCTTCATCATAAACTGTTATATTATCAGTTTCAATAAAATTAGAAAGAGAATAAAATGTAATTTGATTATCAAAAAAATAGTTATTAAAATTAATATCTTGAGCCTTTAAAGAAAAATAAGGTGCAAAAAAAATAACTAATAGAAATGAAAAAAATAATTTCATAATTTATTTATTAAAAATGTTAGATAGTCTTTTAAAATTTTCCTTAATATAATAGTTTAATCTATCAGATGGTATGCCTGGGTCTCCTATATTCAATCTATGTTCTATATAATTATGCCCTGGAAGCCTAAGAAGCATATGCTCAAAATAATCTCCAGCATCTCCTGGCCCTTCAAATTTCCCTCTAGTTCCTGCCGACTCTCCCTAATGATTTATTTCATGTCCAACATAACCAACCATTTGAAAAACATTTCTAATCCCTTCAAATGTTGTTGTATCTATATTAGCTGATTCAAACCAATCCAATGTTTTATTATTTAATCTAAATAAGTTAATTGGAAATTGTGTAGGTCTATCCCCATGAGGGTAATCTGCTATAGAAAAAGGAATTTCCTGATAACCTATAATACCATACGCTGAATCACTACTAAACATTTTTGCCAATTCATCAATAGAAAATCCAGAGGTTTTACTTAAAATACTTATAAATTTTTCATCATTAATAGCTTTAGGTAAAATATTCATTACAAAATCATAGAATTTTGGATATTTTTCTTTGTAAAACTTCTCTGTTTCCTTTGAAAATTGAAAGGTAGGCGAACTTACTCCACCACCACTGGCTCCACCTAAATAATCAAATGAGTTTACTTTAGGAGCAAATACATCTCCATGAGATGATGCACTGTTACTCCCTGCGGCACCCATCAAACTGTCGAAACCGGATGCTGATCCGTGAAAGTAAAAATACCAATATGCTTTCTGTGCATCTTCCCTTCATACGTCGTTGCTGATCTTCCATCAGCATCAATAAACCGCATCGGATTATTAACCGCATAATTGTAGGGTGAATGTCTTCTGTAACTTTCCGCCAACGGATCCACCACGCCCCATCTACCAATATCAGGCATGTAAAATCTTGCGCCATAGTCATACATTCCCGTTTCCTGCAGTTCCTTTCCGTTGTATTTGTACTGGTAAGCATCATCAAAATTAGCTGCTGTATTGTTATGAAGCAATCCGAAAGGATAATAGTTGGCAACGCCTTCCGTTTCACCGGTAATGATATAAACTTCACAAATCTGTCCATTTGATTCGTAAATCCCGCCGGGTAATGCCTCAGTAATAAAAGAGACTGTATTTTAACAGTCTCTCTCATTAATCTTCTTTAGAGTAATCATAGAGCGTTTTTATTACATACTTACCATTTATCTTAGCGATAATATAATATCTTGAAAATGATTCATTTCTATCTATATATGATAATGATTCAGTTTTTTTATTATAAAGAAAACCCTCTACAAGTTTTAGCTTTTTTTCTGGATTAAAACTAATTAATGATGAATCCTTTACTAAATCATACTCTTTTTTATATTCTTCATATTTGTAATGATTACTAAAAATATGAATTTTTTTTTCTGTTCTTTTTCGAAATACAGTGAGAGTTGATTTACCTAACAAGATGGATTTGTCGTTAGGATTTATCATGTTTAAAATAACAAAATCAGACTGGTCATTTTGATATAAAGAATCTAATATTTTATTTGTATCTTTTTTAAACATATCATATTCTTCCAACGTGCTACTGCAACTCTCTATAAGCGCATTATGTACATCTATTTTTTTCTTCGCAATTTCATATAATTCAGGATCACTATTAAGGCATTTTTCTAATTCTTCTTTCTTTTGATGATCAAAAAAAACATTAATCTTATTGGAAATATTACGAGCTGTAGAATTGCAACTACTTAGGAATGCTATACTTATAATTCCAAAGCAAAAATAAACGTAAAAAATTCGGTTGTTTTCTATTTTCATAATAATTGTATCTATCTAAAAGTTTAGTATTTGTATTTCTGATTATTGAATCATATGCATTAGATTTATCATTTCCACTAATACCTGGAAGTTTATTACCTCTACGATCGAAATAAGTGCTATATCCAAATTTATCTACCAACATCGTTTTAATGTCTAATCCGTTTTTTTCCGTTAATGCATATGAAGCTCTAAGTGAGAGATTCCATTCTGCCCTTATCTTATTCTCAATATGAGAGGCATACTTTTCACTATTACTTATGTCTTGTTCTTTGGTTTTACCTTTTACCCACGGATAAAAATAATCAGGATTTTTTTGAGGATCCATACCATGTGCCATTTCATGTCCTAAAGCTATAAATAAGGGAGTATTTTCTAAACCATTAACTGTATAAGTCTGAAAAGTATTTGTTGTATTGATGTAGGCAACACCATCTTTATAGTAATTTCCGTCCGAAGTTTGTTCGATTTTAATATTATTTTTTATATTATCAAAATATCCAACCAATCCACTTCCAACACTTCCTCCATTTCCCAATTGAATAAGAGAAGTTACAATACTTATCGCAAAATCAGAAAATTCAACGCTCGAATCTATAGTAGTCCATTGTCCGTTAACCTGATGCTGTACACCTGTTGAGGTGTATCTATATTCAGTTCCCCGGTCAAAAAATGTAATATATCTTCCATCAGGATCCGTAAACATCAAAGGGTTATTCATTACATATCCGTAGGGGCTTATTGATTGATATGATTCTGCCAGCTGATCCATCCCGTTCCATCTGCCAATATCCGGCATATACTGCCTCCAGCCATAATCATACATTCCCGTTTCCTGAAGTTCCTTTCCGTTGTATTTGTATTGGTAGGCATTATCAAAATTAGCGGCGGTATTGTTATGAAGCATCCCAAAAGGATAATAATTGGCTACGCCTTCCGTTTCGCCGGTGATGATATATGTAATACATGTCTGCCCATTAGGGGTGTCCCGGCAATTTGTTACTGTAATATCTCCTGTCACTACACCATTTCCGTCTGCATCGGCGTAGTTTAACCTCACATTTCCCAAATGATCCTTATAGCTGTAGAAATACATTTTTCTCAGCGCATCGTAGTATCCTTCAGCGGTCGGGATAATCCTTAATTTCATTTCCGCACTGGTCATCGTTCCGTTGGGATCTTCCCACGGCTCGGTGTACTTATACTGGAACCCGTCCAGGTATTGGGTTTCTACTGTTCCAAAGAGCTTCTTCACTTTTACCCCGTCTGCCCTGTAGGTATAGCTGGTCACTACAGAATTCTGGGTAATCTGCTTCGGTAAATTTAAGATATTATACTGAATCCCGGAAATTCCTTTATCCTGGTAAGCGGTAATATTTCCGTTGCCATCGTAGCCGATATTCACAGGGGCTGCTTTATAAGGATAGCCCTGGGAAATGGTCACCGCCTCCGTTATCTTCTGCAGGCGGTTGCTGACTCCGGAATTTTCATACTGGTAAGTGAGATTATCAATGAGTAAAGCAGTCGCACCCATTCTCTGGGCCGTCCTTTTCATGGTCTTGATATTCCCGTTCAGGTCATAGGTTGCCTTTTCATAATATTCCCTTAGGGAAGGATTGTCAGAATTCTGGTAAAAACCTGCGAGAAGCCTGTTCATCCCGTCATACACATAGCCGTACCGTTTCAGGGTTTCATTGCTCTGCGCCGCCGATTTCCAGTCTACCTCGGCAATATTTCCGTTGTATTTCGGGAGAACTTTCAGATCCGTGTCTGAAGTATCGGGAGTCTGAAGGCCTTCCACTTCATTAAATCTAATTTTATAGCCAAAGAGATCAGTTCCCAGATTAGTGGGATCGTTGATCTGGGTCATCCATCCCCGGATATTATATGCATAATCTATGGTCTGAAGGGGCGCAGCAGCATTGGTTCCGCCAACCTTTTTGGTAATAAGCTGGGAAAGCTCATCGTATTCGTTTTGCGAAAGGATCTCTTCCTGATTACTGTCAATTTTATGCTTATGCATTTTCAGCCTGTTCTGGCTGTCGTAGGTAAAGGTTTCAAGGATTATTTTTTCCGTGTCCGTAACCAGCCTTTTGTGTAAGGTTTTCGTCTGTAAAGGAATTCCCGAAAAGTCCAGTTCGGTTTCCGTTTTGGTATATCCTCCCAGATGATTGATCGTATGTGAGCCTATAGCCCTGGTTTGTGTATCGTACCAGATATGAGTTGAAGTCCAGGCATCATCTTCCAGGTTTTTAACCATAGAGGCCGTGGGAAGAGATTTAATGGAACGGATGCTTTTTACTCCGTTCACATCAAACGCTGTATTACCGGACAAAGTGGCTTGCCCTAAAATACTGTTGGGCTGTATGAGGGTATTGCTGAACCTGGTTCCGGGATAGGTATCATAATAATTTACAGATAATACGGTAATGGTACCGGAAGGGTATGCCGTATTGGTGTAAAAAAATTCTTTCCCGTTCTGGGTAAAGGAAACCGTTGTTCTTGCTTCGTTATTAAGCCCTTTTGCATCAGCACTGGCCTGCTGCTGCAGCCGGTCGCCGCTGTTTAAAAAGGTTCCGGTATAAACCGTTCTTCCGAATTTATCATATCTCGTGAAAAGCCATTTCCCTTCACCGCGCTGATTGGCATCCTGATAAGCCACAAGACGGCCCTGCAGATCATATACCATATACTCTTTTCCTTTTCCTGGCAATTGTTTTTCAACCAGCCTGTTTTTAGAATCATACCGGTACTGGTAGCAAAGATTGTCGAGAATATTCTGGGTTACGGCGTTCCCGTTATTTGAGATGGTTTTATCCGCTTCGGGAGAGATTACATACAGCAAATGCCCGTAATCGTTATACACATAATACGTGTCTGCATAGGAGCCGGCCGAAAGAACCTTCCTTACGAGAATGGTCTGTCCCAGGCTGTTGGTAAATTCAATGGTTTTGTTTCCGTCTTCATCTTCAACAGTGCTTTTTCCCAGTTGGGAATCTCCGTAAAAGGAAACGGTAGGAAGCGGGAGCAGGGTTGTTTTCTGGCTCCACCCGTTGGTCACCGAATATTTTTTCACCAGGTCTCCCTGGTTAACGTCCTGCACTAATTTCCGGGTATGTCCGGTGTTCATCGCCCATGCTGTTCCGGGGTTGGCAACTTCCTGTATGCGCGCCAGCGGAGAGGCTTCCATTTTCTTTTCGGTATAGGCATTGGCCACTCCGTAGTAAGAATTGGCCGTAGCTTCAGAGACCGTTTGAATTCCCAGGTTGGTTGTTGTCATAGGCACAGGCAGAATCTCCCGGGATTGCCTTCCCAGAAGGTCATACTCAAAAGGGACCACCAGATCTTTCCCCATTGGGGTTGCTTTTACGGAGATCATCTGCTTCGGTCTTCCCAGCCCATCAAAATATTGTATGGTCTCGGCTTTTTTGCTTCCGTCCGCCGAAAGGTATTGTTTTGTATATACGTAATTTTCGGAAACTGTAGGCGTTTGTCCCAACACAAGCTGCACTACAAACAGAAAATAAAGGAATGCTGTTTTTTTCATACGGTTGTTTTTAGTGTTTGTAGTTGTATTCATAGGATTTAAGCACATTTCCATTGGTGTTTTTCACAGTTTTTAAACGGTTGAAGGCATCATATTCATAGATTTCCATAAGACCTGTGGGAGGGATAATATTCGTTATTCCAATTAATGGGTTGTAGGTGTAGCAGGTTACCATGAAATTGCTCATGCCGGAATCCGTCCTGAAATTATTAAGCGCATCGATAAGCTGCTGTTCCGCCAATGCTTCCTGTGAAGGCGTGGCATCGGCATCGGCATCAGAGGCAGCAACGATCGCATTGATAAGAGAAGCGGGAATATCTGAAAGTTTTGCGCCCGTGATTTTTGCAATCGGGAGGGTTTTATAATATCCGTAAATAAAGGTAGTAGGAATTCCTGCTGCTCCTGCTTCCGGAAGTGTGGTGTACTGAACTACATTTCCTTTATCATCATAAAGATCAAAAGATACATTTTTCAGGGTAGCTGAAGAGCCATCCGGTAAAGTGCTGATCTGCGAGGTAGGATAATAATGCGTTGTATTATCAAATTTAATTTCCGCCTTATCCGTGCTGGTTCCGTTCACTTTGGTTTCGGTAATCAGCGGGACGGTTTTCAGGTTGGCATCCCAAAGCCTTGTGTTGGCAGTCCTTGGATAGGTAACGTTGGTTTCGGTGATATTTCCGTCTGTTCCCGTATTTTTCTGGTAGATGATATTGTAATCATTGATATCCCGGGTAAGGTATGAATTCTGTGTAAATTCCCCGGAAGGCGTATATACTTTGGAAACGGTAGTCTGGTTTAGGATAAGCCCGTTTCGGATAGCCTCGAAATTATGCCCGCTGTAGATTCCCAAATTAATATATGAACTTGTAATCGGCACCATATTGACGGTAATTTCATCTTTTTGAACAAGGTGATTGTCTTTATCGAAAACCTCTTTTTTCTGAAGAAGCCCATTGGCAAGAAGGTTTACAAACCTAAGCTCATTAACAGGAATCAGATCGGGAGAAAGTGTAGGCATTACCTCCGCCTTATCAAAAAGGGTTTTAAAATAATATTTGGTATATCCTTTATTCTGTCCTTCGGTTTCTTTTACGTTCTGATAAACAACAGTTTGCATATTATCAATATCATTCAGGAATCCGCTGGTAATGCTGCTTCCGTCAAATTTCCCGTATTCATACCGTCTGGTCAAAGCGTCTACCGGAGTATTGTTTTCAAGATATTCTATCTTCTTGATGCGCACTCCAATTCCCGTGGAATAATTTGCCACAGGGAAAGATTTGTAGCGTATTCTTTTTATAATAATGCTTCCACGGCCTCCTGTCCCGCTCATCACAATGGAATTGTTCCCTGCCGGATATTTTTTATGGCCTTCTGCATCATTTATACCGCCACTAAACTGTGCCTCTACAAAATAATTCCCGTTGGTAGGGACAAAAGGACTGTCCGTATACAGCTCTCCCGTTGTGACATGATAAAAAAGGTAACTGTAACCACCGGAATCATCGGGATTAACAGGAAGCGTGTAATTGAGGATCTGATTCTGGTTATAATGAAAATCAAACGGAATAAATGCGACATCCTCAAAATATTGGGCATCCCTATCTCTAACTTCATGAGGAGGCGCCAGAATTTCATAATCCGGAAAACTTTTATCCACATAATACTGATTGGGCTCAAAGGTATAGCGTACTTCTGTTCCGTTGGGATATTTAATAGACTGCAATAACCCGATGCCCATATATTTCGGATTATTAAACTCTTCCCGAAAACACTTGTTTGAAGTATCTACCTCAGGATATTGCGACCAGTAATCGGTGACATCAAAGTTATTATTACTAAAATAAGGATATTTAATTTCCGTAGTTTCATAGTTCGTTCCCGTACCATATCTTAAAATCTTTGTTAAAAATCTTTTTCCTTGTTTTTCCACAACCCCGCAATGGTTAAAAAAAGCATTATCAATAAATCCTAAAGGATAGTCAACACTACCTACAGCAGACTGAATGATATATTTCTCAATCTGCTTACCTGCTTTATTTTTAAATTCAATGGTATTAAGCTGGTAAGGATCCTGATAGGACTTCCTGTCATTCGCATTAAACGTATAGCTGAAATTAATGCTTCCGAAATTATTGGAGGTAATCTTGCTTATTTTTAAAGATTTTACAGGTCTTGTAGATACCCCATCAGACAGGTAATTATCAGTCAGGTATTCGAAAGAAACCAACTCTAGCCCATTTATATCTTCAACTTTGGTTAAATAATAACAGGCTGTGAAAGTAGCATTTAAATCGTGGCTATAGGAAAGATCTGATGCTGTAAAATAGTATTTAAAGCCGTTTTCATCCGTGATTTTAAATTGATAAAGATTGGTTCCCGTTTCAGTAGGCGTTATTTTTAAATAGTCTTCCGTAATTTTAGAAAGGGTGAGGCTTCCGTTTGCAGTATTTTTAAAAAACTGAAACTGCCCTGATCTTCCAAAAAAATTAAAAAAGTAATTATCCGTAGGAGTACTGGTCCACGGCTGTATTTCACGGTATATTACATTGTTGGCACCGTATACAGACCATCCTAATCCCACATCACTGGCTTTACTCGACATGAGGGTATTATTCGGATGGTAAGATAGCCCTACATTCAATGATAAGCTTTTATGATAAGTGGGCAGAGAAAAAAAAGGTATCCCAATATCAGGAATTCCGGTTGAAAGTCCGGACGGAGATTTGACATGGTTTGCTATAGATGAGGCTGTAGGTGCTGTTATATTCATCCCCGGTATAGCAGATTCAAAGCTTTGTCCATCGAGTATAAAGCTTGTCGCAGTCAATAATAATAGTATTATTTTCTTCATTCTTGGTATTATTTCTTAATCAGTTTAGCATTCGCTGTTTTGTTATCATTGGTTTTTACACTCACCAGATACGCTCCCTGAACCAGATTCTGCGTATTGATCTTCGTGACTTTATTCTTTGTTTTTAAGCTCTGCAGCTGTCTTCCACCCCCTGTCGTACAATACAATATCTGCTTCAAAGCTCTTCATTGAGCCTTTCCAAGAGTGGATGCCGCTTTCTGTCGTCAAATACTGCTGACCGGTAGTTGTGGAAACCTGCGAAATAAAATCCTGAGTGACGGATTTGATGTCTTTCTGCCAGATTGCTTCCGGACAGAAAAATTCTGGGCACAAGAAAAATGCCCCTGAGTAGATTTTAGCCATTCTTAATGTTTATTTCGAGCGGTGATTATTAATTTTTTAAATCGCTGCAAAAATATTCTTTTTAGTCTTCTTCTAAAAGAATTACAATATCAATTTATATGAATTTAATCAGGAAATATATCCTTCTTTAGCTGCAAAAAAATATTGTTTGCAAAGTAATCATTCATGAACGACAAAACATGTCGTTTTATCTATTGATATGATGAAGAAAATGAAAAAAATACTGGGATTAATAACAAAGTATTTAATAAACATCAGTTGCCAAAAAGATTACAATTTTAATCAATTTTTGTAATTTTATCAGCTTAAAAGAATTTTTTGCCTCATAAGTGTTTTTATTATTATCCTTCAGAGATTTATTCTATAATATTGATTACTAAAAAATATTTTGTTAAACATCTTTATGAAAGTAAATTGAATAAAAATCTTTAAATTTGCAAAAAATTTATTTCTCTATATGCGAAAATTATTGCAAATTTTACTTCTCGTGAATTTTTTCATCTTTTTTAATGCTCAAAACAAATCAACCTTAAATATAAATTCGAAAGCTTTAAGCATTCTTGCAGCAGAATATAAAGAGATTTATGCAGCAGCCAAAATAATTATGACAGACCTTTTGGCAGAACATACAAGCAATGCCTCAAATTATGCTGATCTTTCATCATCAGATATCTCTTTGAATAAAGCAGAACTTACGATTATTAAAAATACGGAATTTAAGAACAAACCGCATCTGAATTGGGTTTCTGATATGAGCTATAATTTCAGTCCGGGATTTGGTGATGACGATAATATCTTTTACCGTGCAAGAGTATCTTCCGGTCTGGACTGGCTTGCATTAGGAGAAGGAAGCCTTAAAAACCAGAAAATGCAGAACACGCTGAATGAAAAAATGAGAAATATTGACGTTCTGGAAAAACAGAAATATAAAAGAGAGATCAATCACAGAGAAAATCTGGGCCAGGTAAGAGCTGCTTTTGACGCAAAAAAGATAAAGCTTTTATCTGATTATGAAAAACTGCTGAAACTTCAAAACGAATTTACCGCAAAACAAAATAAAAACGGACTCAAGAATGATGCAGAAGCTGCACAGTCGAAATACAGGCTGGACAAAATTTCCATAGAAAAAAAATCACTGGAAACTCTTTTAAAGCCTTCTGGCAATCAAAATCTCAGTAATGCAATTGTAAATTCTGCCATTCCGGATCTGGTGCCGGTTGAAAAGATTAATTTCAGTGCCTTGGTAAAAGACAAGGAGTTTGCGTTAAAAACGGAGAAGGAAATACTGGAAATGAAACGTAAAAGGGATAAGCAGCCTGACCTCAGATTAAAATTACGCTATAATTATTATTCTGCATTGTCCAGTGACCGAAATTTTGCCAGCGTTGGCGCTACCATCAATCTTCCCGTAAGCCGAAGTAAGAATGATCTTGAAAGTGAAAATGAGATTAAGCTAAAAGAAAATTCCCTCCAGGATATGCAGCTTGTTTACCGTGACAGGCTGAGTACAATATACAGAGAATACTACCTGATAAAATCAGAAACAGACGTTCTGGAAAGTGAAGTTACCTATCTTGAAGCTGAGCTTAAAGTGAACTCCACTAACGAAAAAAGCAATACTTTCAGTCCGGCACCCTATCTGGCTACCGCCGAAAAGCTATTGAATAACCAAATACAGATCTGTGATAAAAAAGCAGACCTGTACGAAAAATATCTTGAATACAAAATGTTATCAGGAACAGATGATACAGCAGCAGGAGTTCAGAAATTAGCCAATACCGATAATATTGGGAACGAAACCTACATCTGGAGCAGCTTTTTTACAAACTATTCTAATGCATACATTATCAATCTGATGAATCATTGGCACATCAACAGGGTTTTTCTGTCGATTGGCAAAGTAACAGATTTGGTGAAAGTGGCAGATTTCATGGCATTGGCTGCACAAAACAATATCCAGGTGTACCGTCTTATCGGCGAAAATTCTTATGCTGCCACAGATAATGGCTTTGCCGATCTTCAGGTAGCGCTGCAGGATGCCAAAAATATGGGTTTTGCCGGCGTGCACCTGGATATTGAACCTCATACTTTTGATGATTATAAAGCTAATGTAGACCTTTATGCACAGAGGCTTATCAACCTGTTTACCAATTCTAAAATATGGTGCACACAGAATAATATGGATTTGGGAGTAAGTGTTCCGATGCAGCTTCCGGCTGAAGTAGCTACTGCTCTGCATGACAACAGCATTATGACCTATATCATGGCCTATGATGTGCTTACTCTTGACAAAAAACTCAATAAAACTGCCGTAATACGAAATATTCTGGGGCCTGACCTTTATGTATGGGTTTTCCGAATTAACGATTTTCAGGTTTTCGGCGATCTTTTGGATGCTGAAGCATATGTACAGGCTGCAGGTGTTACAAAATTCGGATATTATGATCTCTCACAAATGAATAATTTTAAGCCATAATTAATGGAAATCAATTTTAATGATGATAAAATAACAGAAGAATCTTACGAAAAGCCTGTTAAAAAAAGAAAATGGGACCGTTGGATCTACTTTGGGATTTTATTGTTAATCGTTTTTTCTGTACTGAAATGGATTATTTCATCATGGATATTTAATTATGCGGATGGATTCCTCAAGCAGCAGCAATTTGATGTGAAATTTACCAGCGATATACGAATTCTTAACTATACGGTAAAGGAAGGTTCTACAGTAAAAAAAGGAGATACCCTTTTCAGCTATGAATTTTATGACACCAATCTTCGTAGAAGCAGCATTCAGGATTCTTTGAAAAACCTTGTAGACAATACTGCTTTTGAAAGCAATCTTGCAACAATCAGTGCCCAGGTATTAAAAAAGAAAAGCCTTGCTGACGACTTGAGAAAAAGAGTGGCTTTCTGGCAAAATGAGAAAAAAAGGAAAGAAAAACTGGTTTATATTAACCAGATTACCCCCAATGAACTTGCCAATGTAGACCGTTCTATAGACGATCTTACCTATGAACTTGCTTCGGTAAATGCGGATATTAAAGCACTGAACAATGAGATTGCAAAAATATCATCTATAAATTCCCAAAAAAATAATCTGGCAAGAGAAGAAAACAGAACTTCTACCATTCACAATTATTATATCTCTCCGGTAAACGGAAATACAGACCGTTTCAGGGTTTCAGACGGCCAGGTTGCTTATAAGTCAGACATCATTACATCAATTGTTCATAAAAGACAATTTGTACAGGCCTATATTGACATCAGTGATCTGGACGAGTTTAAAGAAGGAGACCGCGTGGCCATAAAACTGCCATACGGATTCAACAAAACGCTTACAGGAAAGGTAAAGAAGATTTACTCCATATCGGAAATAAAGGACAATACCCTTATCAACAAAGCCTTAAATGAAAACAAATATGGCGTAGTGATTGATATTGTACCCATAGACGGAAAATCCTGGGAAGAAGTAAAAATCAGTAATATTCCCGTGAAAGTAAGAAAATTAAAATTTACATAAATCTATGCCTGACAAAATACTGAATCTCGAAAACGGGATCAGCGCACAATTGCTGGATGATTGTATCGACAGAAATGAAATACCTGATGCGGGCAATGCAGACATCTGGATCATCAACAATGATAAAGCGTGGAATGTAAGAAGATTCCTGGTTTCTTTAATCAGGCATCAGGACCCGAAGGTTTTTCTAAAACCTGTTTTCCTGCAGAAAGACTTAAAAAAAATTTATAAGGATTATAAAAACTACAATCTTAAACATTTGTGCGACGGCTATATCAAAGAGCTTGATATCCAAAGCAAAATACCTTATATAAGATTCATTTTAAATTTTATTAAAAATCTTGATATTTCCATTTCCTCTTCCGAGGATGATCTGCTGAAAAAAACACTCATGTATTACTATTCGAGAAATAAAGACATTGAGTTTTACGAAAGTGCAGCTTCTCTCAGCGGATATTCTTACCCAAGGATCGAAGCCTGTTACGATGGCACTACGGAAGCTTACGAAAACGGCAGGGCTCTTCTGAATGGTGCTTACAAAAAAGATTTTCTTCGCAGACACTATGTAGATACTTCGCACATCTGTAAAAAATGTCATTCCGGTTTCCTGAACTATAGGGAAGAATGTCCTAAATGTAAACACCATAATCTACAGGCAAGGGTTCTGATTCATCATTTCAGATGTGCCTACGTGGCTACCGAACCAAGCTTCTGGCAGGGAGAAAGAATGGTGTGCCCGAAATGCAGTATGGAACTCAAAAATCTGGGGGTAGATTATGATAAACCGGGGAAAGTATTTTACTGCCTGAACGACCAATGCAAAAACGAGTTTCAGAAACCTCTGATCGGCGTACACTGCATCAATTGTAAAACAGAACAGACCCCTTCTGAACTGAATCTGGAAAAGATCTACAATTACGAGCTTACCCAAAGAGCAATCAGCGAAATTCTCAATTAACAACTATCAGTGGAAAGTTTCTGGGAAATCATCTTTTCGAACATCAGGTATTCGGATTGGTCTACCATCCTGAACTGGGGCTGGTATGTTTTCATCATAGATATTCCAAGGTTTCTTATCCTGGAGATTATTGTTCTTTTCGTGACATTCAGAAATCGTTTTTTAAACAAGGATAAGTGGAAGCGTGCACATTCAGTAATGATGAAGGAATACCCTTTGGTAACAGTTCTTGTTCCGGGCCATAATGAAGGCAGACACCTCCATAAAATGGTGGTTTCCATGCAGAAGCAAACCTATAAGAATATTGAAATTATTGTTGTTGATGATGGCTCTACGGACAATACGGGAATTATCGGAAGATCTTTTGAGAGTAAAGGTTTCATCACGAAATTCCTGCGCTCTGAAATTCGGGGCGGAAAAGCGTCAGCAGCCAATCTGGGACTGAGATATTCTAGCGGCAAGTTCATTGTACATATAGATGCAGACTCATCACTTGACAATGATGCGATTGAAAAAGCACTTCTCCCCTTTTACGTTTATAAAAATGTTGGGGGCGTGGGCGGAAACCTTATGGTAAGAAATGACGAAGATTCTCTTACTTCTACCATGCAATACCTTGAGTATCAGCAATCGATCAGTATTTCAAGGATTGTTCTTTCCAGCTTGGGAATTTACAAGATAATTTCAGGGGCATTTGGTGTTTTCCCAAGAAAAGTACTGGAGAGAGTCGGCGGCTGGGACGTTGGCCCGGGTCTGGATGGCGACATTACGGTGAAGATCAGAAAGATTGGGTACAATATTCATTTTGAACAAACCGCCATTTGCAATACCCACGTTCCGGTAGCATGGCATAAACTTGCAAAGCAGAGACTGCGCTGGTCCCGCTCGCTGGTTCGTTTCAGGCTGAGAAAACATTATGATATATGGATTCCTAACAAGAATTTCAGGTGGTCAAACTTTTTTGCCTTTTTTGAAAATGTCTTTTTCGGGCTCGTTCTGGATATCACCTGGATGGTTTATATGCTAAGAATAATAATAGAGAATCCTGAATTCTTACTTTTTTGGCTGCCTCTCAAATATTTAGTATATTTGCTGCTCTATTTTATGCAGTTTCTCGTTTGCCTGGTAATAGTGAAAAATAAAAAGAAATATTTATCAAAGATCATTTACGTTCCGCTTTATCCTTTATATATGGGATACTTCATGCGCATCGTAAGAACCATTGCCTATTTTGACGAACTGTTCTTCTACGACTCTTACAAAGATCCGTGGAACCCTCAGAAAACTTCAAAGAAAGCCCGTGAATTCGGCGCATAAGATATACTTTATTAAACAATCCTTATAAAACAAAACAACTTCCCCTTACAATGACTAAAAAACTCAGCGTAGTAATAGGATTTTCCATTCTTGTTGCTGCAACCGGATGTTCTTCAGAAGATAATAATCTTCTTCCTGAAAACAACGAAAGTTCCAATTCTATTACCAATGGAGACATCACCCTTAGATACGGAGGCGACCTTGCCAAAAGTGTCGAACTAAAAAATTCTACAGTCGATTTTACCAGATTCGATCAAAACGGACAGAAAAATTCTGCTTCGCAAAAAACCGTAACCTATACCCCTAATCTTTCCGGTGCTATTGCTGCTGTAGGAAACAACTGGTATAACATCAACAACGGAGAGACCTATTATATTCCGGAAGGCACCACCTTTACGGGAGGATTCAATTTCAACTCTGCAGGAAAGATCATCGTTTTGGGTGAGCTGGGCGGATCCAACTGGATCAATGTTCCGAACGGTGGTAAAGTAGAAGTAGGAAATAACGGTAAAATTTCAAGTTCTGTGAATTTCCACCTGAATTCCGGAGGCACCTTGAACAACTACGGATTCGTAACCTACACTACAGGTTCTGTTGACGGAATCATCAACAATTATAATAATTTAAACTTCAATAATTCTGAAAGCCTTAACGGAAGTTCTACAGTAAACAACTACTGCAGAATGGTTTTTAATGCACAGAACAATTATCTCAATGCAAACCTTAACAACGAAGGTTATTTAACTTTTGAAAAAGGATTTCATATAAACGGTTCGGGAGTACTGAATCTTAAGCCGCAATCCTTTGCGGAAGTTACTGGAGGAAGCGTATCCGTAGACGGAAAAGTAAGTAATAGCGGAAGCAGCTTTGCAAGAATGGATTTTTCTAACATGTCTTTCGGAAACCTTAATGCTTCTCCTTCTTTCACCGGGTTTATTGATATGAACTTTGTAAATACTTCGTATTCTGTTCTTCAAAACAATAACAAAATCAACAACCAGGTTACTTTAAATTCAAACACGTATATCGCCGCAGGAGAATGTACACCTCAAAAAGGTATCGCTCCTTGTTCAGACGCCCAGCTTCAGTTTACATTAGTTGCGAATGTGGTAAGCCCTTCTATCAACAATACTACGCTTAGCGCAACAGGTGTTACGGTAAACAACGGTTTTGCATATGTATCTTATCATACCAATGATGCGCTTTCCGGAAGCAATACACAGGGAGCCATCAGAATTCTTAATGTGACGGATTATAGCGCTCCATCTCTTGTAAGCGAAGCATTATTCAACAACATCGAATTTAACAATGTTGATGTAGCGAACAATAAATTATACGCTGTAGGTGGAGATAAAAATGGATCTAAACTGGTAACGGCGCCACTTTACAATAATGTGTTCAATACTCAGGATCTTTCTTCATTCGTGAATTATAAACTTCCGAGTTCTACCGCAAAAAATTCTTATTTCTACAACAATTATCTTTACGCTTCTACAGGGACAACCGGCGGAGGTTTCTTCAAGCTGGATCCTAACAATGGATATTCTGTAGCAGAACAATTCAACTTTGCAGGAGAGAGGGCTAAATATGTTGCCCACAATAATTCTTACCAGGTATTCTTAGCTACCCAGGCCAATGGTGCTTCCCTAAGAATTGCCAATAATGACGGATCAAATGCTAAGGTTTACAACTATGCAGGTCTTGCGCAATCTGTGACCGACGGTAAAAATGTAATTGTTCTTGATGATGAGTATGTTTACCTTGCTCTTAGTGATAAAGGTGTTGCTAAGATCAGACTAAGCGATGGACAGCTGATGAGTACTTTTGTACCAAGAAACTTTAAGGTTAACAACCAAAATGTTTTCAGCCAGAGCGGACTTACCAATGCTGTTGCCGTAAACAACTGTTATCTTTATCTTGCGAACGGTACAGACGGGGTAATTGTTTTAAATAAAACCAATTTTAAAGTCGTGGGTTATTATAAACTTAATGGTTCTGCCAATTATATTTATATCAACAATAACCTGGCATTTGTTGCCACAGGACAGTCTGGTCTTAATATTTTGAAAATAAATTAATTGCTACATTAATTAATATCCTGAATTAAAAGATTTAGGTTAAAATACAAAGGAGACTGTTTTCAAACAGTCTCCTTTATTATTGTCTACGGATTAAAAATTTTTGAAATGAAGGTCATTAATGATCTGGATTCTTTCCTATTTTAAAACTGTTTGATATAAAAAAAGAACTCGAACCCGAAATATTTCGTGGCATATCTGGAAAATCCCTGCTTTTCATAGAAAGGAATATTGACTAATGTAGAAGTTTCCAGGCACATGGCTTCTTTGGATGATTTATAAAACTCAGTGAGTTCCTGCAAAAACAGGGTTCCTTTTCCGTTACCCTGCACCTTCGGTTCCACACCCAGAAACCACAAATGAATATAATCTGTATCCTGAGGAAGGGTCTGCTCCGTAATTTTTTCTTTCCTGCGAACTTTCATAATCCTCGATAATCCCACAACACCAAAAATTAGCGTAAGATCAAGCAAGGCAGATTGTAAACCTGATTTTTTCTTTGGATCAAGCAAAACAGCACAAGCCGTCTTATCATCATTCAGCCATACATCACCACAAAGAAATCCTTTTGCAATGGAATATTTAAAAAGCCTTGGTAATGACTTTTTGTTCTTGACAGCAAAGTTTGCAGATTTGTTATCTTCAAAAGATTTAGTCAATATTGCTGTCAGCTTAGGAATATCATCCTTTTTTGCACGTATCATTGTTTTTTAAAAAAAAATTACCCACGTTATATAGTATTCATCCTTTCAATTATTTACACAAGTAAATAGTTAAATATTTCACTTTTCACGCCTCAAAATTATTCAAAAAAAAAGAGCAATGCCGTTTTTTTTTATTAAGATTTATTAACAAAAACTCAACTTTACAAACATTTAAAATTAATAAAACCATCCGGCTGCTATTTCTTGCACAAGTGTACTTTGGGAATATACTTTATGGATACATTGTTAATGAGTATCAGCGAAGATATCCTGAATTTTTTATAAGAATAAAGAGGCTGTCCATAAAGTTGGATGGTCTCTTTATTAAACTTTTTTTCAGTTTTAATCATCAATTTACACCGTAGTGCCTGAAATAATCATTTAATTTGTTCCTAAGGGGCTATAAAAATGATCTATTCATCTTTGGTGGCAAAAAAAGAGCTGCCCAAACTTTTTGGACAGCATCTTAGTAAGTCATGCATACAATATAATTTCTGAAGAGTGATAAGAGAATTGATAATCCTTTATAAATTAGAATTAATTTTCACTCTACAATTTTTTACTGTTCCTTTGTCTTATAAACTGGAAAACAGAACCTGCAATAAAAAGAATGAAAAGAAAAAGAAGTGTCTGCCCGATTACCGGATCTTTAATGTCTTTAGCAAGCGGATGACCAAGCGGAACTCTTGTAAATGTCTCATTAACTGTGGGTACAAGAGAAAGAAAAAAGCTGAATGACAGTAAAAAGTTTTCAAAATACCTCGCTTTACTGCTTTCTTTTTTGTTCGAATGTAAAATATAGGCAACAACAATAAGAACAATGATAAATAATGAAAAAACATGCCCTGCATTAAAACCGCCGTGTTTTGAAATGCCCAATGCCGTAACTGAAGTTATGAGCGTTGTATAAAAATATACTTTTCCTGAGCTTACGGCAAGATTGATTTTGCCATATTTTACAAACCCCGTTACCGCCGCTGCAATTGCCGAAATACCGATGATGGTATGAAAAATCCCTAAACCTGATAAATTCATTTTTGTTTTATTTAAAATTTGTTTTCAACTAAAAATTGTCAGGCTTGTAAGAGAAATTCTTTCCCTGAAACTGACAAGGCAAAATTGCAACAGATAGACAAAAATGATTTTGGTATTTGGTTCAGATATTTGCGATTTTGGTTCAAAAATCAATTCCGAAAATATTCAGAAATACTTTTTTCATCTGCTCTCTTTGTGGCTGAGACGGTAATTTGAAGGGCTGCTGTGGAATTTATCCTGAAAACTCTTCGTGAAAGTTGCGAGATCATTAAATCCGCAATCATACGCAATATCGGTAATTCTTTCATCTGAAATCAGGAGTAGATCTGCGGCTTTCTCAAGTTTTTTATTTCTTATATAATGGGCAGGTGTGTCGTTATAAAGTCTTGCGAATTCTCTTTTGAAGGAAGAAACACTGAGGTTGTTCTGTTCGGCCAGCTGCTCAATAGTTAACTGTGAAAACAGATTCGCTTCAATGATCTGCTTAAAAGAATAAGCCGCCGGAGAAAAAAGCCGGGACAGGATCAACTGAACAGATGCTGCACTTTCAGACTGAGCCAGCAGTAAAATGATTTCCTTTAGCTTAAGAATCAGGATATCTTCGTTGACGAGCGAAGGGTTTTCGAAATAGAAAAGCAGGCCTTCTACATATTTCTTAACCAGAAAATCGTTATTAATCTTCTGATTGGATTTATTTGAAACCATATTTTCCGGTTTTTGCATAAGCAACGGCAATTCCCGGTCATAAATCTTCTTTAAAATATCAGGATAAAAAGTAACGATAACAATATGACAGTTTTCCTCACGACTGGAATTTTGAATATGCTTTCCCGAACTTATACAATTCAGCAATAACGAATAATCCGTAGGAATATTAACCGCTTTATCATCCGATCTGAATTGAAGTTCTCCGCCCATCACATAAATAAAACATGCTTGTTCTGCCACCGGAAAATCGTATCTGAACGGCCCTGTGAGTTCAATTTTCTGCATCAGGGTCTTTCCGAATAATTCATATTTTCTGTAATCATTAATCATAATTATTATTCATTAAACTTTATTCAAATTTATAAAATATATAAAGTTTAGGATGATCTCACGACAGTTTTCTATAACAGCAGTTTTCGAATATTTCACTATCTTTCAGAAGAAAACAAAGAAGGCTGCAGAAACACCAAAACAAACAGGTGATCATTAAACTGTTTTTGATGTTCGGTTGCTTGGTTTTAAAAATTTACCTCATGAAAAAACGCCCCCACTTTAAAGCATTAATGACTTATAAAACAACAGAAGATGGTGGTATTGTCACTCCTGTTTCATCCGGTTTCCGGGCTTCATTGAAATTTGCTTTCGAAAGCAGGCTGTATATGGCAAGCCAGACTTTTTCTGAGGCAGAACTTGTATTTCCCGGAGATATTATCAGTGCCGAAATTACAATGATAAATGATGACATGCCAAACGATAAATTCTACGAAGGAATGGATTTTGAGTTTGAAGATCAGTCGGGAACCATTGGAAGCGGCGTCATTATTACTGTTTATCCGCTGTAATTGTATTATTATTTTGCATAAATTCAGATGATGGATAAAAGAAAACATTAACGGATAAATAAAGACAAAATTGTAGTAGAAGCTCGTCTTTTAAGGAACAATACTTATAAAAAGATAAATTAAAAAAATCCCTACCAATACAATCCCCTGCATAATATTGGTCTTACCGGTAGCCAGTGATACCGTGATAATAAACAAAGAAAGCCCGAGAAGGACTGTTGATTTGATATCAATACCCAGAGTCATTCTTATGCCGGTAATAACAGATATAATTGCAATAGCCGGAATACTTAGCCCGATACTTGCCAGTGCAGAACCAAATGCAAGATTCAAAGAAGTCTGGATCTGATCATTTTTTGCAGCCCTGAACGCCGACAGCGCTTCGGGTAAAAGCACGATCCCGGCAATGATAATCCCAACTGCAGATCTGGGTGCACCAACAGCAATCACCAGAAATTCAACATCTTTAGAAAGCAGCTTTGCCATCAATACTACTATCCCAAGACAAAGCATTAGAAAAAAACTGCTGATGTAGATCGTCTTATAAGAACTTTTTTTATAATTATTTTTTTTACCATGATCTTCCAAAAGTTTGTTCTGTGGTGAAATAAAGAAGCTCCGGTGCCTTATTGTCTGAACCATTGTAAAGCCGATGTAAAGTGACAGGCAGATCAGCGCAATGAAAAGCAGCTGAAAAGATGTATATTCTCCGCCGCTGTGGCTCACCGTATAATTCGGGAGTATAAGCAGAAATACCACTACTGCTGTAAGAGTAATAAGAGCTGTGCTTACACCTTTCAGTGTAAAAGACTGCTCCCGGTATCTCAATGAACCTATGACAATACAGATCCCGATAATTCCGGTAAGAATAATCATTACGGCTGCAAAAACAGTATCTCTTGCCAGAGTAATTGTTTCCAGCCCTTTCGCACCCAGCATAATGGAAATGATAAGCCCCACTTCTATCACCGTAATGGCAAACGCCAAAAGCAATGTGCCGAAAGGTTCACCAATGCGGTGTGCAATAACTTCCGAGTGATAAACTGCCGCCAAAACACTTCCCAATAGTAAAAAAGTTAAAAGGATCGAATAATAGCCTGAAGAAAAAAAAGCACCTGCAAAATATAAGAGCCATGATAAAAGCGGAACAATGATTGTCCATGTCCGTAAGTATTTGTTTTTATACATAAAGGTTTTATGATATTCTATAAAAAATGTATTTCTTATAAAAGTTAATGATGTTTCATGCAAATAAAATTTTCTATTTGAACTGATAAAGAAATACCACATCGCCTGTATACGCAGGCTTAAGCTCGTTTTTAATAAGAAGCTTTGCCCCGACAATAACTTTAACCGTTCCTTTAAGGTTATTGACAGACCGGATAGTAGCCTGAAGAGAAACTTCACAATCAACTTTTACAGGAATCCCGAATCTGAAATTTTCTATTCCGTAATTGATTTCAAGATTGACATTACGTACCTCCGCGATCTGTTTCCAAAGATAAGGTATCAGTGAAAGAGTAAGGTAACCGTGTGCAATTGTCGACTGATACGGTCCTTCGCGCTCCGCTTTTTCACAATCTACGTGAATCCACTGATGATCCAGTGTCGCATCTGCAAACCGGTTGATCTGATCCTGATCTATGATATGCCAGGAAGAACTGCCCACCATTGTACCTTCCAGCAATTTATATTCTTCGTAATTGTTGATGATAACCATTGTTATATTATTTTAATTGTTAAGTGAATAAAATACATCTGTATAATACTTAAACCGTTAAAAGCCTCCTGCATAGAGCGAGAGGCTGATGATATAACGAAAATAAAAGTAATATATCGATTAAATTATGCGAGTTTTACGTTAACCGCATTTAAGCCTCTGTCACCTTTCTGTACATCAAAAACAACCTGATCGTTTTCACGGATAGATCTTGTGTTCAGTCCCGAAGAATGTACGAATATATCTGTCCCACCTTCTGAAGGGGAAATAAAACCGAAGCCTTTTGCTTCATTGAAAAATTTTACGGTGCCTTTTTGCATTGTAATTATTATTAAAAATTAATAGTATATAGGTCTGTATACTTTACAGAACTCATTTTTGAAATTGTCTAACCGGCATGGTAAAGCCAATCAGTTTTTGGATATTTTTTAAATTTACCCGTTCTTCTGCATTGCAGAGAGCAATTGCTGTTCCTTCGGCCTCTGCCCTATCCGTTCTGCCGTTTCTGTGAATACAGGTTTCCGGAACATCCGGAAGTTCATCATTTACAGCATCCGGCTGCACGCTCTTTGCCGGCACAGGATATACCGTTACCTCAACAGGATTCTGCAGCATGGTTTTTGCAAATTTCCGAATGTCAGCAGGCATTGTAGCAGAAAAAAACAGGGTTTGTCTTTTCTGTGGAATCATCCTCAGTATTTTGTTTATATCATTTATAAAACCCATATCCAGCATGCGGTCTGCTTCGTCCAGAACGAGAACTTCTATTTTGGAAAGGTCAATATGTCTTTGCCCTGCAAGGTCAAGAAGTCTTCCCGGCGTCGCTACAAGAATATCCACTCTCTTCCTTAAAGCGGCAAGCTGGCTACCCATAGAGACCTCTCCATAAACAGAAAGCTGGGAAAGAGGAAGATACTTACTGTAGATTCCTAAGTTTTCTTTAATCTGTATGGCCAGTTCTCTTGTGGGGGTAAGTATTAAAGTTCTTATTTCATTGTGATCGGGAGTATTTTTTTTCAGCAGCTGCAGGATAGGCATTGCAAATGCAGCCGTTTTGCCGGTACCGGTATGCGCACATCCAATGATATCTTTTCCGGCCAGAATATGAGGAATTACAGAATATTGTATCTCGGTAGGTTTGGAATATCCGGCTTCTGTTACGGCACGGATGATGGGATTAATTAAATGTAAGCTTTTAAAACTGATCATAACTGTTCGGGAGTTCCCGGTATCTTGTGAGCAAATCCATCCTCGGATCTGAATAGGCAATATGGTAAGGATAAATAAATCAAGTGATACTCTTTCCATTTATCAGCTTTTTGCTTAGCTTCCATGTTATTTTAAAATATCGGACAGCCTGCAATAACATAGCATTTCTTATAATTTTCGGAATTGAAGTTCCGGTTGTTAATTCGAAATCGGATTAATAATCGGGCAGCTGTAGAAGCAAGACTGAGAGATCTAAATATGATTTAAACGATGCCAGTTTTAGCGAAGGCAGGAACCTGTCTTATGAACACATTGCAAAGATAAGGTAAACAAAGTATAAAACAGCAAATATAATTAATTGATTATCAAAATTTTATTCGTAGCTTACACCTCAAACAAATTGTTTGCAAAAATGCGGATAATTTAAATTCCGTACCGATGCAAACCCACATGAACCTCCCGCAAACCCAATCCGAAATCCAGGATCAGCATTCTCCCCGACAAGTCAGAATTGCCTATTTTATTATGGTACATCATAAAGCGGATGTTTTCAGGACCATGTTTGAAAAGATCTATACCCGGGATCAGTTTTACCTTATTCATATCGACAGAAAGGCCAAAGCAGAAGTAACAGAAGAAATTCAAGTGTATCTCATGCAGTACCCCAATGCATTTGTTTTGGATAGCATGAATATCATGCCGGAAGGTTTCAGCATGATTCAGGCAGAGCTCAACGCAATAGAATACCTGCTGAATGTAAGCAAGGAATGGGATTACTTTATCAATTTAAGCGGTGAAGATCATCCGCTGAAGTCCCAGAATATCATCCGCCAGTTTCTTACAGCCCATAACGGCAGAAATTACCTTTTTTACTACGACCAAAAATTTTACAGACCTGATACACTCCAAAGAATCCAGAATCATTTTACGGAATTAAGCCATAAGATTTCTTCGTTAATTTATAAAAGAGAATTTATGGATGGAGTGATCCCCTATATCGGAGGCAAATGGTTTATGTTTACCAGAGAAACCTGTACTTTTCTTGTTAATAACAAACGGGTGATAGATTTTGAGGATTATTATCTCCATACCCTTCTACCGGCAGAATCATTTTTCCAGACGGTTCTTATGAATACGGCTTTCAAGGATATTATTGTAAATGATGATAAAAGAGTCTCTATCGAAAAGAACTTTTTCAATAAAAATCAATATCAGATCCACCTTATTGAATCACTTAAAAACAGCAACCAGCTTTTTATCCGAAAAGTGAATGATAAAACCCATGAAAGTATTCTTCAATATATCAACGAAAGTTTTCATCTTCCTCTTAAGGAAATCGACGAGGTACAAAGAGAACTCAAAAGAGAAGACCGCAACAATAACTGGTCTTAGCAAATATCTGAAAAGAGCAATGTGATATAAAAAAAATATATTTTATTAGGATAATTAATCACTTAATCGTAATATTGCAATATATAATTATTCATGGGCGCAACTAAAACAGATCATTTTACAGATCAACAGAATAAAATCGCAATCATTGCCAAAGCATTGGGACACCCTGCAAGAGTTGCCATTATTGAGTATCTGCTGAAGGTAGACACTTGTATCTGCGGCGACATTGTCAATGAATTACCTTTGGCACAAGCTACCGTTTCTCAGCATTTGAAAGAACTGAAAAATGCAGGACTTATCAAAGGAAATATCGAAGGAACAGCTATCTGTTATTGCATTGATGAAAATACCTTTAGCATACTGAAAGATTATTTTTCAAAAATAATTGTTACGGTTGCCAACCAAAAGTGCTGTTAAGCATTTTTTTACTTTTAATCATCGCAATATTGCATTTAACCAATAAACTTAACATTATGAAATTATCAGAAATCAAAACAATTTTACCTACATTAGAAAATGTTGAATTTCAGCTGGAAGACGGAACCTTTGTTCCGGAACATTTCCACGTAACAGAAGTTGGAACAGTTATAAAACACTTTATTGACTGCGGAGGAACAATTCGTAAAGAAAAAACAATCAGTTTCCAATTGTGGAATGCGAACGATTTTGAGCACAGGCTGAAACCCTCAAAACTTCTGAATATCATTAAGCTCTCCGAAGATAAGCTTGGTCTTGAAGACGGCGAAATTGAAGTAGAATACCAGAATATTACTATCGGAAAATATAATCTTGAGTTTAACGGGCAAAATTTTGTTCTTACCAATACCGCCACTGCCTGCTTAGCACAAGATGCCTGTGGAATTCCTGAAGAAAAACAAAAAATCAAATTATCTGAACTTTCTTCTGATTCATCTTCCTGCTGTACGCCAAACTCAGGGTGTTGTTAAATAATATCCTAAATAAAGAATCAATGTATCCCAAACTATCAGAAACGCTTGGCCTGATGAAGCATCAGGAAATAAGTCAGGAAAGGAAAAATAAACTTGCCCCGTTAATTGATTTCATCCAGAAAAAGATGGATAAAAAAACAGAAATCCGAATTAATTTTATCTGTACGCATAATTCAAGGAGAAGCCATTTAGCACAGATCTGGGCACAGACAGCGGCGGCTTACTATGATATTCCGGGACTGAGCAGTTATTCCGGCGGAACAGAAGAAACGGCATTGTTTCCCAAAGTAGCAGAAACACTTATCGGACAAGGCTTTTTCATTACAAAAATTTCGGATTCCGAAAATCCGGTGTATGCAATTAAATACGATGAAAACAGTCATCCGATTATCGGTTTTTCTAAAAAACATGACAGTTCTTTTAATCCCCTCCGGGAATTTGCGGCGGTTATGACATGTTCTCAGGCCGATGGTGGCTGTCCTTTTATTACCGGTGCCGAACAGCGTATCGCCATTACATTTGATGATCCTAAAGTTTCCGATGGCACACCGCAACAGACAAGAATTTACCATGAAAGAAGCCTGGAAATCGGCGCTGAAATGCTTTATGTTTTTTCACAGATAAAAAAATAAAATGGAAGTTATATCAATCAACAAAAATCATTACCCGGATATCGCTGAAATATACAGGCAAGGTATTGATACAGGCATGGCAACATTTGAAACTTCCGTTCCTTCCTGGGAAAGCTGGAATGAAAACAAACTGGAGCACAGCAGATTGATAGCCTTTGAAAATAATGAAGCGTTGGGATGGGCAGCTTTGTCTAAAGTAAGCAGCCGTTGCGTTTATGAAGGCGTTGCTGAAGTAAGCATTTATGTATCCAAAAATCACAGAGGAAAAGGTGTGGGAAAAATACTGATGGAACATCTCATTAAAGAAAGTGAAGCCCACGGAATCTGGACTTTGCAGTCGGGAATGTTTCCCGAAAACGAAGCAACCATAGCTTTGCATAAACTTTTGGGATTCAGAATCATAGGCTATCGCGAAAAAATAGGCAGACTGGGAGGAATTTGGAGAGATAGCGTACTGATGGAAAGAAGAAGTAAAATAGCAGGAACAGATTAAAGATATGCAAACAAAATTAAAATTTCCCGATAACTTCCTTACTCTTTGGATATTCCTGGCCATGTTTTTGGGAGTAAGCTTAGGATATTTCTTTCCCGGAATTGCCGAAATGGCCGACAGGATGTCCGCAGGAACCACAAATATCCCATTAGCAATCGGGCTAATCGTCATGATGTATCCTCCGCTGGCAAAAGTTGACTACACATTATTACCTAAAATCTTTCAGGATAAAAAAGCAATCGGAATCTCTTTAGTTTTAAACTGGATAATAGGGCCTGTTCTAATGTTTATACTGGCTGTCGTTTTTTTAAGAAACGAACCGGATTATATGATCGGCCTTATTCTTATTGGTTTGGCAAGATGTATTGCTATGGTTCTTGTATGGAACGACCTGGCAAAAGGGAATCGTGAATATGGCGCATTGCTGGTAGCGCTGAACAGTATTTTTCAGGTATTGAGTTACAGCTTTATGGTATGGCTTTTCATTAATGTTTTACCTGAAAAATTAGGGCTTGCACATTTCAATGTCACCGTATCAGTGAAGGATGTTACTAAAAGTGTTTTGATCTATCTGGGAATTCCTTTCCTGGCCGGTTTCTTAAGCCGTTATTTTTTAATCAGACTGAAAGGAACAGAATGGTACAGGAGGAAATTTATTCCGGCCGTCTCTCCTCTTACATTATATGCATTGTTATTAACGATTGTATTGATGTTCAGCCTTAAAGGCGACACCATTGTCAAACTGCCTTTAGATGTTATAAAAGTGGCCATTCCTCTCATCATTTACTTTATACTGATGTTTTTTGTAAGTTTTTTTATCAACAAATCACTGAATATCCCTTATGATAAAAATGCATCCGTTTCATTTACCGCTACAGGAAACAATTTTGAGCTGGCCATCGCTGTATCCATTGCTGTTTTCGGAATCAGTTCCGGGCAGGCGTTTGTTGGAGTTATCGGTCCATTGGTGGAAGTTCCGGTCCTTATTCTGCTCGTAAGAATAAGCTTGTGGCTAAAAAAATGGTATTACAATTAATAAAATGGAGTATTATTTAATTTTTTCATAAAAAAAATACTACTATATTTCTTTAAAAAAGCGGATTCTATCCTCATAAAATAAGAATTTTCACCTTAACATTAATTTGTTGAGGTTTTTATTTTTCTTTAAATGAATCTCAAATCTTCCAATCTTTAATATTTACTTTTAATACCTAGACAAGAACTTTCATTCGCCAAGGAAAAAATAATTATGCCAGATAAACAGATTATTTGGCGGGTATGTCAGCTTTGATCGGAGTAATTTTACACTAGTAAACATTCCAAAAAACTATCAAAATGAGCACTAAGAATGAACAGGAAACCCTGCAATCCATCGTACAGAAGGCGTGGAAGGATCCGGTATTTAAACAAAATCTGATTTCCAATCCTAAGCAAACTATTGAAAGTTTTTTAGGACGCTCTATGAACATTCCTGAAGGTAAAAATATTGCTGTGGTAGACCAATCCAACCCGTCAACAATATTTATCAATATTCCGGCAGAGCCAGATATGGATGACATGGAGCTAAGTGAAGACCAGTTGGATATCGTAGCCGGGGGACAGGCAGATCCGCCGCCGGTAATTCTTATTATCAGTAATTCGAATGGCGGTTTATTTGGTGGGAATTAATTCAAAATTCCATTTACTAAAAAACAATTCAACGTATATATTCAGCCTTTGAATGTATACGTTTTTGCTTACACTCTAAAGTACAAAGAATTATGAAAAGGTTTCAGATAATTTCAACACTACTCTTTTTTCTGGTACTGGGAACACAGAAACTGGGATTCTTCGGTCAGGTAAGCGCTGATCCTGTTAAAAATACGGCTTCAAAAGACACCCGAAACGGAGACCATCTCTACAACAAAGGGGAAGAGCTCCAGAATGCCGGAAACTATTCCGAAGCATTACATTTTTTTGAGAATAGTCTCAGCATCTATAAAAAAGAAAGAAATATCAAAGGAACCGGAGATGCTTTAAATAAAATCGGGACCATGTATTATTACCAGGGGAAATACCTGGAAGCCATGAACTACTTCAACCGGTGTGCTGAAGTATATCAGAAGATCAAAAATATCAAAGGAGTTTCTTCAGCGATGAATAATATCGGAGCCATTCATTATTATCTGGGAAATCATCTGAAAGCATTGGAATATTACAAAAAGGCCGTCGGAATCCAGGAAAAACTGGGAGATAAAAAAATCATTGCGGCCACCACCCAGAATATCGGTGGGATTTACCTGAACATAAAAGATTTCGCCAATGCCATGAAATATTACAAAAAGGCAAATGCAATTTATCAAAAACTGAAGGACAATAAATCCCTTGCTCAAAATCTCAACGGTATCGGGGAAATATATATGAAACAGCATGATTTCCAAAATGCCCACGAAAATTTTATTAAATCATTACAGATTGCAAAATCCTTAAATGATAAACAGAAAATAACGGAAGTCCTTTTTAATCTGGGAGAGCTGTTCAGAATGCAGGGCGATGCAGAACAGGCAAGAAATTACTATAACCTGTCTCTTAATAATGCCGTAAAAATTAATAACCTTCAATATATAAGTATCTCGCAGATTGCTATCGGAAATATCCTTCTGCAAAGAGGAAAAGCTGATGAAGCAAGGATAAAGTGTGAAACCGCCCTTTCCATGGCAGAAAAGCTGGGTGCCGTAAGTGTAAAAAAGGATGCCTGCGATTGTCTTTATAAAACCTATAAATTATTAGGGAACGATAAAAAAGCATTGAATTATTACGAAAAGAATCAGGCATTCAAAGACAGCCTGCAGTCTGAACAGACCTCCAACAAGATTATGAGCATGGAATTTCAGCAGAAGCAGCTTCTGGACAGTATCTCTTTTGTTAAAAAAGAACACCTGATCCAAACAAGGCATAAAGAAGAGGTGGAAAAGAAAGAAAGGCAGAAAAACTATATCATGCTTACGCTTTTTTTCATCCTGATTATTGCAGCCGGGCTATGGAACAGATTGGCTTTTATGAAAAAATCCAGAGAGGCTATCCGTGTGGAAAAAGATAATTCCGAAAGGCTGTTATTAAATATTCTTCCCCAGGAAATTGCCGACGAGCTGAAAGAAAAAGGCTATGTGGATGCCCGGAATTTTAGTATGGTTTCCATACTTTTCACCGATTTCAAATCGTTTACGGAAACTTCTGAAAAACTTTCGCCTCGGGAATTGGTAGAAGAGATCAATATCTGTTTTAAAGCATTTGACAGTATTTCTGAAAAATACAAAATCGAAAAAATAAAAACCATCGGCGATTCTTATATGGCAGCCGGCGGTATTCCCCAGCCTCACAAAGATTCTTTACGGAATATTGTCTGCGCAGGAATTGAAATGCAGGAATTTATGCTGAAAAGAAAGCAGGAAAATAAAACAGGCAAACCGGTATTCGAAATGCGTTTGGGAATTCATGTGGGACCTATTGTCGCAGGAATTGTAGGCGTAAAAAAATTCCAGTATGATGTTTGGGGAGATACCGTGAATACAGCCAGCCGCATGGAAAGCAACGGGATGACCGGAAAAGTAAATATCAGTGAATATTTATATGAACAAATTAAAGATGAAAAAGATTTTTCTTTTCATTACAGAGGAAACATTCAGGTAAAAGGAAAAGGAGAAATTAAAATGTATTTTGTGGAAAGAAACCAGGAAACATCGGCATCCTACGCTGCTGTAGCCTTCATCGGGCAGTAAAAAAGAGAAATGAATTGACATTCCTGTCGGCGATTTTGGCAAATTTATCATTCTTAAACAGTGTAGCTTTACAACAACAGAACAACGAAATAATGGAAGTAAAAACGGCACAACAAGTATTGCAATTAGTGATCTCCAAAGCATGGGAAGACCAGGTTTTCAGGAAAGAATTAATTGAGGATCCGGTAACGGCTATCGAAAGCCTCACCGGTGCAAAGATCACTTTACCGGAAGGAAAAGAGCTGATAGTGGCAGACCAGTCTGACAATTCTAAGATTTTCGTAAACATTCCTTCTGAACCGGATCTTGAAAATATGGAACTCTCCGAAGATCAGCTGGAAGCCATCGCAGGAGGAGGACAAAACGTGATGGGCAGCATTGTGGACGCTCTATTTCCGAAGCTTCAGGATTTTATAAAATTATCATAACAACACAAAGGAACAAATAGTATGGAATTTACTCAAGAACAAAAAATATATGCAGAGATCATACAGAAAGCATGGGAAGATGCAGCATTCAAAAATGAACTTGTAAATAATCCCATTGAAGCTATTGAAAAATTAACAGGTAAAAAGCTGAACCTGCCGGAAGGGAAAAAATTAGTAGTGCGAGATCAATCTGATGAATCTTCAATCTACATCAACATTCCTGCAAAAATAAACGAAGACGCAGAACTTAATGAAAATCAGCTGGACATTGTAGCCGGAGGAAAGGGAACGGATATTATAAAAGATGTTGTGGATTTCTTATCCTCGCTCACCCTTTTTTCACCCAAATAAAAATTAACAAATACAAAAAATTAATACTCATGGAATTTACTCAAGAACAAAAAACGTACGCCGAAATCGTACAAAAAGCCTGGGAAGATGCAGCATTCAAAAAAGAATTAATTGCCGATCCCTTAGCTGCTATCGAAAAATTAACAGGTAAAAAAGTGAATTTGCCGGAAGGAAAAAAATTAGTGGTAAGAGATCAGTCTGATGATTCTGCAATCTACATTAACATTCCTGCAAAGTCTAAAAATTCTGTAGATGCAGAACTCAACGAAGAGCAGCTGGAAGCTGTGTCCGGAGGAATTGCCATTGGAGGATGCATTCCGCAATTTCCTGGCCCATACAACCCTTTTCCTCCAATATTCAGCGAAATGTAAAAAACTAACTTAAATATAACAACATGGAATTCACTCAAGAACAAAAGACGTACGCCGAAATCGTACAGAAAGCATGGGAAGATGCAGCATTCAAAAAAGAATTAATTGCCAACCCGGTTGATGCTATTGAGAAAATGACAGGAAAGAAACTTGATCTTCCTGCAGGAAAAAGAATTGTAGTACGAGACCAGTCCGACACATCTGCAATCTATATCAATATTCCGGCTGCTCCTCAACATGTTTCTGATACCGAACTTAATGAAGAGCAATTGGAAGCTGTTTCCGGAGGAGCTGCAATATGGCCTCCCAAAGATACAACTTTTCCTTTCCCTGGCGGAACAACAGGGCCATTTGTCCCAACTCCAATTTTAACAACAATCTAAAATATTATTAACAACAAAACATTACAATCATGGAATTTACACAAGATCAAAAAAACTACGCACAAATCGTACAAAAAGCATGGGAAGATGCAGAATTCAAAAAAGAATTAGTAGCTGATCCCGCTGCGGCTATCGAAAAATTATTAGGAAAAAAATTAGACCTGCCTGCAGGAAAAAGATTGGTCGTAAGAGATCAGACTGATGAATCTACTCTATTCATCAATATTCCTGCAAAGGCTAAAAAGGCTGATGATCTGGAACTGAACGAAGAGCAGCTGGAAGCGGTTGCAGGGGGTGTAAACAGTATGATTTCTACTATCTTGGTTTTGCCTACTATCGCCACAACATTAGTACCAACTCCTACTTTTCCAACTAAGCCATTAGATTTCTAAAAAACTATTAACCAAAAAATTACAAAACAATGATAACAAAAGAACAACAGCAAAAAGGAGCAGAGTTAATGAAAACTCTTGTTGAAAAAGCATGGGAAAACGCTTCTTTTAAAGATCAGCTGGTGAGCAATCCTGCTGCAGCTATTCAATCTATAACAGGGAAACCGGTTTCTGGCGATAAAAGAATTGTGGTAGAAGATCAAACGGACGAAAACGTGATCTATCTGAACATCCCTGCAGAACCTAACTTAGATGAACTGGAACTTTCTGCAGATCAACTGGAGCAGATTGCTGGAGGAGTAACTCCTACTATTGCAGTGGTGGCTTTGGCTGTAGGCGCATTTGGTGCCGGTATAGGTCTTTATGGTGCTACCCACTAATCATTTTTTTAATCACAAATATTTATATCATGAAATATACACAGGCACAACAACAAAAAGGAGCAGAGTTGATGAAAACTCTTGTTGAAAAAGCATGGGAAAATGCTTCTTTCAAAGACCAGTTGGTTAAAAATCCATTAGCAACTATTCAGGAAGTTGCAGGTAACGGCTTCTCAATGCCGGCAGACAAAAGAATCGTTGTAGAAGATCAGACAGATGAAAATGTGATCTACCTGAACATTCCTGCAGAACCGAATCTGGATGAACTGGAATTATCAACAGAACAATTGGAGATGGTTTCAGGAGGTGTAACGCCGTTCATTGTACTGGCTGTAGCAACAATTGCTGCCGGATACGGAACTGCTGCTGCTTTGGATACTAAATAAAAAATATTTCTATCATCAATAAACCTTGATTATTCTAATAATTTTCAAGGTTTATTTTTATTTATCAATTAAATTTTTAAAGTCATGAAAAATCAAGGAGCACTATTTATAGGAATCATGCTGATTGTTGCAGGAGGTGTATTATTAACTTTAGATTACAAATATGCAAGTGTTGCAAGTTCTTTTCTTGCCGTGCTTGTTTTACTTTACTACAACGTCAAAATTAAAAAAATGAACAAACAGCAATAGTTGTTCAATCCAATGCAAAAGGGTAAAATAAATTTAAATAAGAATAACCATGAGAACTCAAATTTCACCATCTATCGAAAAAGAGCTGGAACTTATCCCGTTTATTGATATTATTCAACCTTATGCAAACCATTTTTTTTATCATTCGGGCATTCACATTTCCGATGATATTAAAGAAAAATTATACCTCATTCTATTAAAAGATCTGAGTAACTCTGCCGAGGTTACTTTACAATATGAGCTGGACCAGTTTGTTATAAAAGGCAATAGCCTTCTGGAACTTTTTGTGAAAGAAATGAATACTCACCTGAAAAGTTTATATCCTGTTCTCGATAAAATTCTTACCCGGAAAACAACCAATTTCTGTAATCATATCCTGAAAATCCTGAAGCGGTTTGAAAAAGACCGTGAAGAAATTATAAAAACTTTCGGACTGAAAAGCGAAATATCAAAATCCATTTCCATTAAGGATATTGATGTAAGTCTCGGAGACGGGCATAACGGTGAAGGAACTGCCCTGATTTATCTTTCGAATAATACAAAACTGATTTATAAACCAAGAAATGTAAGCATTACAAACACTTATAATCACTTCATCAATTGGATTAATCTGCGTCTGCATTCGGATCTTAAAACTTTCAAAACCTTAGATTGCGATAACTACGGCTGGCTGGAATTCGTAAAAAAAGAAGATGTACATTCGGAAGAAGAACTTCAGGAATATTATTATAAAGCCGGAATTCTTCTGGCTGTCACCTACCTCTTGGGAAGCAAAGACTGCCATCGGGAAAATGTAATCGCCTCGGGCAGCAGTCCTGTAAATATTGATCAGGAAACTATTATACAACCATATCTGGCGACAAATTCTCCACAATCCTGGGATCATCAAAATAACATTCCGCAATTTTCCGTACTGGAATGCGCGCTTATAGTAAACCCGGGCACAGGTGTTCCATATGATATCGCAGGATTTGGGACTACCAACAATCTGGAATTTGCCGAAATCGATAAAAAAGTGATTAACCCAAATACCATTAATTCTAAAAGAACAACCAGATTTGCCTCCAGAAGCCTTGTTGAAAACAATATCCCTGTTTGTAATGGAAAATATGTTTTTGCAGGCGATTTCAAACAAGATTTTATCAGGGGATTCTCTGCCGCGTATGATCTTTTTTTAGAATTTAAAGAAGATCTTATTTCTGAAAAGTCACCCATTCAGCTTTTTAGAAACAAAGAGGTCCGCTATGTTTGGAGACCTACCTTTGTGTATTTCAGGATCCTGAAATACCTGAGAGGGGCAGATTTTATGGTAAGCTTTGAGAATTATGAAAATAAACTGCGTGAGCTGCTTTCAAAAGCTTACGCTGCAGATGAAATGAAAGATTATCGATTCATTTTAGAGTATGAAATGAAACAAATGATGAATGGCGATATTCCTATTTTCAACTTAATCAGTGAGCAAAAAGACCTGGAAGGAAGCCTTTCAACGGATATATTCCAGTTCAGCTGTATTGAAAATATTCTTCACAGGATCAATATACTCTCTGAAGAAAACAAAGAAGAGCAGCTTAATTTAATTAACCAATGGCTTAACATCTAAATTTAATTTTTAATAGTTTTGCAGGAAACGATTGTTTTATAAAGCAACACCATAAAAATTAATACCCCATGAATCACAACAAATGCCTGAACTGCAACAGCGAAACAGAAAACAGCTATTGTTCTTACTGCGGACAAAAAACTTCCACACACCGTTTTTCTTTGCAGCATTTCCTGGCGCATGATCTGGTGCATGGCGTATTTCATTTGGATAAAGGATTTTTGTACACGGTTAAAGAATTATTTACCAGGCCGGGACACAGCATCAGGGAATATGTTCAGGGAAAAAGGGTAAAACATTTCAATGCCTTCACCGCCATTATTTTTGTGCTTACCATTACGCTTGTCATTACTGGGGCAACTAAAGTGAAGGCCAGTGAAATTTACAATCAGGAACAATTAAGCGAGTATTCAAAATTACTAAGGGAATATTATAAACTCATTATTTTATCCGGTATTCCTTTCTATGCATTGGGAAGCTATTTTATCTTTAAAAAAACAAAGCAGAATTATACGGAAAATCTTGTCCTGAATACTTATCTCACCATCGGCATGCTGATTCTCGGTTTGATTTTTCCTATCATTACTATATTTTATACCAATGTAGAGACATTATATTACCTAAAAGCCATTACACCTATTCTTAATATCATTTATATATTTTGGTTTTATTACCAGTACTTTTCGGCATATGAATACAAAAAAGTTTCATTAATCATCAGAACATTACTCATTACTGTTTATATTCTCCTGATCAATGGTGTGATCAATACATTAGCCAATAAAATAGGTATATTTTTACAGCATTAATTTTTAGATCAGATCAGCATATTATTGGTTGCGAAGATAATTGCTTCCGAAATATTGGTAACTTCCAGCTTATCGAAAAGCTTCCTGCGGTGAAATTTTACGGTGTCCGGCGAGACGAAAATGGCATCAGCAATTTCATTGATGGTAAGTCCTCTGGTAGAAAGCTGAAGGATTTCTTTTTCTCTTTTCGAAAGCGAAACCTGCTCGGTAACTTTCCAGGTATCCGCTATAAGATCATAATTATAAACCTTATTCTCTCCTTTTTTGTAAATTTTCACATTTCCCGCATCCTTACCCGAAGACAGCGAAACGATACATACTGCCTTCCACATCTTCCCCTGTTTGGTTAAAAACATGGGAGTAAGCTTATGATTGATGAGAATGAGCCGTCCTTCCTGGTTCCTGATATGGAAATCGTAAGAAATACTGTATTCTTTCCTGTCGGAAACAGGGATTTTTTCATAAAAATCGAAACCGGCATTATTGATTTTCAGCAGCATCTGCAGGTCGCTTTCGGGCACATGCTTGAAATAGAAAGCATACCCCATCTGCAGTACCTCTTCCGAAGTATTTCCACATAGAAAAAGTGCATTATCTGAAACAAATTCAAAGCCTTGTTTTTCATAATCAATTACATAAATACTGGTGTAGGTAGCACGGGCAAAAGACTTTATAGGCTCAAGATAACTTAGTGTCTCATTACCTAAATCTGATGTAGTCTCAATGGTATTTCTTGAGTCAAAAAAAGAGTTTATGTCATTAGCACTCATATCCTTAGTTTTTTTCCAAAAATAGTGAAAAGAATTTTACATCATATATTTTTCTGAAAAAATTATGACTATTTATTATTAAAATATATAATTAATTTATTATAAAATTATTTTTTTCACTATATCAGGAAAAACTACACAAAAAGATAGTTTTTTTTCCCGCCTCTACAAACTACCATTTAGTGTAGGAGTTTTCATTTTTTGATGAAATAGATTTGTTATAAACCAATACCCATGAAATCACAAAACTATTTTGAAAAGCTCGAAATGGATCAGCTGTCCGAATTGGCAAATTTCGTAGTTAATGAAAACATGAGTCATCACACCGACAATGAAGAAGAGACGGAGCACATCCAGGACATGATCACAAAAATGTATTACGAAGACCTTAATCTATTCTTCAATTCAGAATTTTTTGTCTCAAAAGATTCGTCTGGGGAAATAGAAGGGGTTATCAGAATTGTAAAGTGGGATTATAATCAGGAATTGCCTATCCAGAAATTATTCCAGATAGATCCCCTAAAGCTAAGCAACAGAAAACGACGCACTCCGATCTGGCATATCGGGAGGTTTGCCACCAGGAAAAATATTGGAGACCGGCTTTTATTTAAAAAACTTATGGTTTACGCTATCGCTCCATTGTGCAGGAAAAAGAGAGGGCTCGCTTTTGCAGAGTGTGACAGCAAACTGCTCAGGGCAATGAAGCTCCTGGGAATAAAAGCCAAAGTTTTAGGAAAATCCATCAATTATTTAGGATCCGAAACAATTCCTATTTCATTGGATTATGAAGGACTAAAAGAATTTTATCAGCAAAACAAAAGATTAATACATCGCAGAAAATCTAATTGCACTACACTAAGCATTCACACCTAAAAATCCTTACACACTTAACCAAATCAAAATATATAAAACTGAGCTATGAATACGATGACTAACACTATTGACTGGAACTCACCGGATGTATTGAGCCAGATTGTTCACAACATTAAAAACCCTCTGGAAACCATCATTACAGCCAGCAGACAAAATGAAAGACCGGGACATGAAATTATTTTCAACAGCAGCAAACAAATCAATAACCTGATTGAAGAAATTTTAACAGAGATAAAATCCAAATCTGTAAGCCTGACGTTTCATGAGCGTCCCGATATTTTCGGAATTTATGAAACAAATGAAAACGTTCAGTGCATGTGTGCAAAAAAAATAAACCCTGCCAAAATCACAAAGCTCGATCAAAACTGGCTGGTAAACCTTGAAAAAGAAATTTACAGATCCATCAATCAAAACGATATCAACCTCTATGATCTTTCTTATAAAATGGCGGTAAGCGAGAGGCAGCTTCACCGGAAAATAAACAGCCTGCTGTATCTCTCACCCAACAAATATATCAGAATTCTTCGCCTGCACAAAGCTAAAGAATTGATCGATAATTATATCCAGAATTCAATTTCTCAGGTAGCATATGCAGTTGGTTACAATGACGTCCATTATTTCTCAAAACTATTTGTAGCCCAGTACAATATGTCGCCAAAAGAGCTTATTCATTCTTTGAAATAAAGAATGCAGGTAGTGCGGAGAAGCATTACAAAAACATCCAACTAATATGAAACTAACAAACGAACAAAGGAAAGGACAGGAAGTGCTTTTTAAAATCATAGAAGAAGCATGGACCAATGAATCATTTAAAGAATCTCTTCTCTCCGATCCTGAAAAAACATTGGAAGCATTCTTTGGCAGAAACCTTCCTAATGGCAAAAAAATCAAGGTAACCGATCAATCTGACCCGGATTACCTGTATATCAATATCCCTGTGAAACCTCATTCAGGTTTAGAAATGAAAGGGGAAGACCTAAAGTAACAGGTGGCAGCCGCCGAAAGCAATGATAAAAAAAACGACAACAAAAAACCTTAAAACGGAAAATGCCATGTCAGTTATCGCGCAAAAAATGGCAAATCCGTAGACTGATAATTAAATAATTTGGTATAACCATTTAAACTTAAAGATAATGAAACGTGTACTTTTTTTCTTAGGACAATTAAACGACATTGATGTAGAATGGATGATTAAAAATGGAAGTAAAATCGAATTGAAAACAGGCAGCAAGCTCATTCAGAAAGGACAGCCTATCGACAACTTATATATCGTACTTTCCGGACAGCTTGTAGTATGTACCGATGGTGCAGATAATGAGACCATCGCAACGCTGGGAGCCGGAGAAATCGTGGGTGAAATGTCATTCCTTGAATCAAGATCCCCTTCTGTTTCGGTAATTGCCACGCAGCCCACTGTTGCGTATGTAATCTCCAGGAATGTAATGGATTCCAGACTCTCCACCAATTCAGATTTCAGGGCAAATTTCTACTATGCACTGGCTCTTTTCCTTTCGAACAGGCTTCGGAAAACTACTGAACAGATGGGGTACGGAAAGCCTGAAGAGGAAGATTTAATAGACCTCAATGTCTTGGATGGTGTGGCTCAGGCTGGATCAAGATTCGGACAGATACTCAACAGATTTTCAGAAGTTTAAATTAATAAAGGATGAAAAATTGTAAAAGGGTACTTGCAAAATTTGCCGGTATTGTCTCCGTATTTTGTTTCGGAAGCATGGGTATCGCCCAGTCTAAAATCACCTGTGACCTTTTTGTATTATCCGGAATGGCTTTTGACAAAAATCCTTCCATCCAAAGAAGTTTTTTGTCTATAAAAGACGCAGAAGCCAATTTTCTTGTACAAAAGAGCATGTTTGATTTCAACCTGGGATCAGATGTAACTTACAAAAAAAGCCGCTATAACCTTTTTGAAAACGATCCCAGAAATCAATACCTCAACAGAATATTGACCGATAATGTAGATCTTACCAGCTCCTTATCCAAAAAGTTCCGGACTGGCCAGACTGCAGAATTCGGGTTGCAGTATTCATACAATAAGAACAATTACCCTTTTAACGATTTCAGCCAGTATGTAGGCCCCAATATCGGGAACCATTCCAGCTATATGAGCTTTACACTAAGCCAGCCGCTGCTCCGCGGAAGAGGAAATGTAAATACGCTGTATGAGAAAATTTCAGCGCTGTATATTGAAAACTCAAAACATAATTTTGAATATTCAAATTCTTATGAAATCCTCCAGATCGCCAATGCATACTGGAGCTATTACACTGCCTATAAAAGCTTAGACATTTACAGGCAAAATGAAGCCAGGGTACGCAATGTGCTGGAAATGACGAAAGAACTTGTAAAAGCAGATAAAAAACCGGCTGGAGATCTTGCCCAGGTAAATGCAGACTTAGCCAATCAGGAACGCTTAACCATTGCTGCGGAACAAAATCTTTATAATACAAAGCTAAATCTCGGGAGAGTAGTCGGTCTTTCGGAGACTGAAAGCGCCATGCTGGATATACCGGTAAATGATTTTCCTTCCGTTGCAGGATCAGGATTCGAAAATCCTATTGATAAAGAAGCTTTAATCAATACTGCCCTTGAAAAGAGAGCCGACATAAAAGCCGTAGCGAGAGTTGCCGAAGCCATTAAAATGGAAGTGGACATTGCCCACAACAACCTGCGGCCACAGCTTGATCTCTCGGGTTTTGTATTCTACGGAAGTGCCAGTGTCGGAAACGGACTTGGCAATACGTTTAATGCATTTTCCAATTATCACGGAAGAAACTTTGGCGGCGGCGCAAGATTAACGTTCAATTTTCCGCTGAATAATAATTTGGCTAAAGGAAATTACGCTAAAGCAGTAGTAGCTTCTAAAGATCAGGCAGTTAACAATGAAAACCTTAAACGGAATATTTTGCTGAATATCACCACCGATATCAATAACCTTAACAGCAGTGTAATTATTTTGAAAAAAGCAGAAGAAGCACTGATGTTTTATAAAGAAGCTTTCAGAAATGAACAGGAAAAATTTCAGACCGGTTTAACAACACTTCTGAATGTTATCTTGTTTCAGGAACGCCTTACCTCATCCGAACTGGATTACCTGCAGGCACAGCAGATTTTTGCCACCCAGATTGTAAAACTGCGCCACGATACGGGAACGCTTATTTCCCAGGGAGAAAACGGATTCACCGTAGATCCCGGATCATATTATACCATACCCAACAACTAATAACTTTTTAAATATATCACGATGTCAGCAAGTTTTTTTAGAAAATCAGCATTAGAAAAGCTCTCCACTCCGGAAAAGCTGGATCAGCTCATCAAAGTAACAGGCCCGAAAGCCTGGATTGCCCTTCTCACAATCGCTTTGGCATTGGGCGTAGGAATCACATGGTCTGTTTTCGGCAGAGTAAAAACCAAGCTTGATGTTGTAGGCGTTGTATTGGGAGGCGACGTTCATGAGGTAGTTTCCACTGCTCAGGGACAATTGGTAGAACTGAAAGTAGCCATTGGTGACAAAGTAAAAAAAGGCGATATCATCGCAACGATTCAGCAGCCGGAACTTTCCCAGCAGATTGAAGACGCCAAAGCCGTACTTGCCGACAGAAAATTTGAAATGGGAAAACTCCTTTCTTATGGAAACCAGGGAAACCATCTTCAGGGAGAGTACATCAGCCAGACAAGGGTAAGCATTCAGGGAGAAATTGAATCTGAAAAAAAGAAACTCGCCTTTTTAAATAATCAGCTTGAATCCGAAAACGGTTTATTAGCAAAAGGATTAATTGTAAAATCTCAGGTTGCCAATACCAAACAGCAGATTGAAGCCTCAAAAAATACTATCGAAAGACTGAAGGGCCAGATGGTGGAGACTTCAAGCCAGCAGCACACGCTGGGCTACGATCTTCAGCAGAAAGTGACCTTACAGAATCAGAGAATTGCCGAAGCAGAAAGGACCTTACAGTTTTTAACGGAAAAATATGATACCCAGAAAAATATCCGGAGCCCATACGAAGGCGAAGTGGTTGAGGTTCTTACCGACAGAGGCGTTGTTGTAGGCCTCGGCTCACCTCTATTCAAAGTAAAAAATGAAGGAAGCTCCAATACAAAACTTGCCGGACTGAAAGGTGTTCTTTACATACCTTCTAAAGACGGTAAAAAAATAAAAAAAGGAATGGAAGCTTTGGTGGCTCCTTCTACCGTTCAGCCGCAGGAATACGGATTTATTAAATCTAAAGTGACCTACGTTTCAGATTTCCCGATTACCGAAAAAGGAATGCTGACTTCCGTTAAAAATGACCAGCTGGCAAAAGGACTTCTGGCTTCAGGACCGTTATTCGAGGTGCATGTAGATTTCGAAAAAGATCCTGCTTCCTACAGCGGATTCAAATGGACCTCCGCAAAGGGACCGGACGTAACCATCAAAGAGGGTACATCCTGTATGGGTAAAGTTACCATTGAAGAAGAAAGACCTGCAACCATTGTAGTTCCCGCATTCAAAAAGTTCTTTGATCTTTATTAAAACTAAAAAATCCATGAAAAATAATACAACAGTAACCATTGAGAAGCAGGCCCGCCCTACCAAAGTCCCTACTGTCCTGCAGATGGAAAGCGTAGAATGCGGCGCAGCAGCTTTAAGTATTATTTTGGGGCATTTCGGAAAGTTCGTGCCTCTCGAAAAACTGAGAATTGCATGCGGTGTTTCCAGAGACGGGCTGAAGGCAACCAATATCATTAAAGCTGCCAAAGAATATGGCCTGGAAGCAAAAGGCTATGCCAAATCCATCGAAAAGCTGATGCAGATTAAAACGCCGGCCATTATTTTCTGGAATTTCAACCACTTTCTGGTGCTGGAAGGTTTTACTAAAAATAAAGTGTACCTGAGTGATCCTGCCCAGGGAAGATATACCGTGACCCATCAGGAATTCGATGATTCTTACACAGGTGTTGTCCTCACATTCGAAACCACTGAGAAATTTGAAAAAGGAAACGAAAAGCGCGGCTTAATGGCGTCTTTGGCTTCAAGAATTAAATATTCAAAGCAAAGCATTTTCTTTATCATCCTGGCAAGTCTGTTTCTGGTTATTCCGGGACTGGTCATTCCTTCGTTTCTTAAAGTTTTTATTGATAAATATTTAGTGAATAATTTCTCGGGCTTTGTGATGCCGTTATTATTAATTATGGCCGGGATTTTAATTGTGAATTCCCTTCTGGTGTATATTCAGCAGTATTTCTTATTAAAACTGGAAACCAAGCTTGCCCTCGCTACATCGAGTAAATTTCTATGGCATGTTTTTCATTTACCCATTGCTTTTTTTACCCAACGATACAGCGGTGAAATCGGAAACAGGGTTTCCCTGAACGATAAAGTCGCCAAACTTCTGAGCGGTGACCTCGCCAATGCCGCATTGAATGTCATAGTCGTGATATTTTATGCATTGCTGATGTTTTCATATGATGTCATCCTTACGCTTGTAGGGATTACCATGGCGGTCATTAATATCGTTATCCTGCAATATGTTTCCAGAGCGAGAAAAGACGGAAACCGCCAGCTGACCAATGAAACCGGAAAATTGCTGGGAACTACCACTTCGGGAATCAGCATGATTGAAACCTTAAAAGCTTCCGGCCGGGAAAATGATTTCTTTACCAACTGGATCGGGTATCTTGCCAAAGTAACCAATGCCCAGCAGGAATTGGGCTGGCTTTCCACAAGACTGAACACCATCCCCCCACTACTCACTTCCTTAACGACAAGTGCCATTTTAGGAATCGGTGCGTTGAGAATTATGGATGGACAAATGACTTTGGGAGCTTTAGTTGCTTTTACCTATCTCATGAATAATTTTATTAATCCTGTTAACCAATTGGTATCAGTAGGTACGATGCTTCATGAAACGGAAAGTGATATGAGCCGTATCGATGATGTAATGAATTATGAAGTTGACAATCAGTTCCGGGAAGAAAATGCGGTAAAACCGGAATCTTCAATACAAAATAAACTGGTAGGCTATTTTGAAATGGATAATGTAACATTCGGGTATAACCCTACCATTCCGCCACTCATCGAAAAATTCAGTTTAAAATTAAAACCCGGAAGCAGGGTTGCTTTGGTGGGAGGATCCGGAAGCGGAAAATCTACCGTTGCCAAAATTGCCTCCGGATTATATGATCCCTGGGATGGAAAAGTACTTCTGGACGGGAAATCCAGAAAAGAAATTCCAAGAAACATCATTACCGAATCTTTATCCGTGATCGACCAGGATGTACTGGTTTTCAACGGAACCATTAATGAAAATATTGCTTTCTGGGATACTTTGATTCCTGAAAAGAATATCGTTCAGTCTGCAAGAGATGCCGCTATTCACGACGTGATTGCTGCAAGAACTGATGCCTACGACAGTAAAGTGATGGAGGGCGGTGCGAATTTCAGCGGCGGACAGCGCCAACGGCTTGAGATCGCAAGAGCTTTAGTGAGCAATCCTTCCATTCTCGTAATGGATGAAGCAACCAGCGCACTGGATCCCGCCACCGAAAAAATGGTGATGGATAACATCAAAAAAAGAGGATGTACCTGCCTGATTGTAGCGCATAGATTAAGCACCATCATGGATTGTGACGAGATCATTGTGATGGAATTCGGAAAAATAGTAGAGCGCGGAACCCATCAGGAATTGATGAGCATGAATGGTGTGTATTCCCAATTAATTGAAACAAAATAAATTCAGAAAAATGGCAACGAACGAAAAAATACACATTGGTGTTGAAGCACCTTTTTCTTTGGACAGTTCAGAAAAACTCTGGATGATTTTGTCGGGCGAGGTGAATGTCTTTTATACCGATATCGCAGAAGACGGAACGTATTTATCAGCATTAAAATTTTTATATACTGCCAAAAAAGGAGAATTATTATTCAGCCTCATTACCAAAGAAAATTCCGAAAATATAAGACTTATTGTCTTTTCCAATGATGCAACCCTTGTTTCTATAGATAAAAGCAATTTGCTGGAAATTGATCATTTTTTTCTTAAAAAAATGATTAACAACTGGATCTTGAAAACATCAGCCGCTCTTGATTCATCCAACAATCCAAGAGTTTACACGGCTTTAGATCACTTTAACATAATGAATATCACGGAAAATACCATTGCCTATCCTTCATCAGGATTAAACTGGATACAGATATCAGAAGGAAAGCTTGATATATTCTCCGGAAATAAGGCTTTGGAAGCCGGCCAGTATCAAGATTTTCCGGTTCCGGTTTGCAGCAAGCTATGGATTAAATCATTATCCTCAAAAACGTTGGTAAAAGTGTTAAGCACCCGTGAAGTACTGGAAAATGAAATTAACTTTTTAATTTCTGTTGATCATATTCAAAAATATTTTTTCAGCAGGCTTATTACAATTATTAATGATCAGCAGACTGAAGAACAGGAATATTTTAAAAGTAAGGTAGAAAACGAAAATACGGACCTCAGCAATACACTGGAAAAGATCAGATCCATTGTTACCGGACAAACGAAATCAGGTACCAGGGAAGAAGCAGTTCATCAGTCTAAATCAAAAAATATTCTTTTTTTAACCTGTAAATTAATTGGTGAGCATAACGGGTTTAATCTTGAAGAACCTAAACACATCGAAAGTTATCAGAACAGTGTGACCAACCAGCTGATTGCCATTGCAAAAAGCTCTAAAATACGCGTAAGAAAAGTAATTTTACGGGGAGTCTGGTGGAAAGAGGAAAACGGAAACCTTCTGGCTTTCATGAAAGACGGTAACGTCCCGGTAGCATTAATTCAGAAAAACTCTTCTCAATATATTCTTAAAAACCTGCAGACCAATGCAGAAACAACGGTAAATAATGAAGTCGCAGAAGCCCTGGAACCTATTGCCTATATGTTTTTTTCCGGCTTCGATGTAAAAATGACCTCCATAAAAAAAGTACTGGGATTTGCTATGCAGGGCGCAAAAAGAGACACCAAATTCCTGGTTATTGCTGCATTGGCAGGAAGCTTAATAGGCCTTTTGGTTCCCATTTTGTCAGGAGTTATGTTTGACGATGTCATTCCTACCGCAGACCGGTCTTTACACTTTGAAATTTTCAGCATACTGCTCATTATAGGCTTTGTTACTGCCGGATTACAGCTTATACAGGGGGTTTTGCAGTTAAGAGTAGAATCGAAATCAAGCATCAATTTACAGGTTGGAGTGATGGATTATATCCTGCGGCTTCCTGTAACTTTCTATAAAAATTATACTGCGGGAGATCTTACCAACCGGGTACTAAGCATTAATTCAATAAGACAGATTGTTTCAAATACATTGATGACAGCAGCTCTGAGCGGAGCTTTTTCTTTCGTGAATCTGATCCTGTTGTTTTATTACGATTCCAAACTGGCCTGGATTGGTGTGGCATTGGGTGTTATTGCTGCATTATTTACAGTAGGAATGGGATTGCTAAAGTTAAAGCACGACCGTCAGATTTCACAGCAACAAGGAGAAATTCAGGGTTTCCTGTTTGAATTTTTATCCGGAATTACCAAGATAAGAATGACAGGCGGAGAAAAAAGAATTTTCACATTATGGGCCGAAAAATTTTCGAAGCTAAAAAAATTAGGCTTCAGTTCAGGGAGTTATCAGAATTTTGTAGAAACCTTTAATGCCTCCTACCCTCTTTTTACGAGCATTTTCTTTTTCTCATTTATTTATTACACCGTGCTGCATGCCGATAGCGCCGCAAGTATGCTTACAGTAGGTGCTTTTATGGCTTTTATCACGGCTTTTAACAAATTTTTAAATGACAGTTTAAGAATCAGTATGGCGTTTATCACTTCCATGAATGTCATTCCTTTATATGAAAGGGTAAAGCCGATTCTGGAAGCTGAGCCGGAATCTGCCGAACACAGTACAGATCCGGGTGAACTGAGCGGTGAAATTGAAATGAATTCCCTTTCCTTCCGGTATCATGAAGATCAGTCTTTGGTACTTAATAATATTTCATTCAAAATAAAACCGGGAGAAATGGTGGCTTTTGTAGGTTCATCCGGTTCCGGAAAATCAACTATTATGAGACTCTTGCTGGGTTTTGAACATCCTGAATCCGGATCCATTTATTACGACGGCGAAAGCTTCGAGTCTATGAATAAAGAGCTGGTGAGAAGACAGATTGGCGTGGTTCTTCAAAACGGAGCATTGATGTCAGGAAGTATTTTCCAGAACATTATCGGCAATTCCGAACTCACACTGGAAGATGCCTGGGAAGCGGCACGTATGGCCGGGATGGAAGAAGATATCAAACATATGCCGATGGAAATGCACACCATGGTAAGCGAAGGAGCCGGAACTTTTTCCGGCGGGCAAAGACAGCGGCTGATGATCGCAAGAGCAATTGTCCATAAACCCCGACTTCTTTTCATGGATGAGGCAACCAGTGCCCTGGACAACAAAACCCAGAATATCGTGTCTGAAAGTCTTGAAAAATTGCAGGCTACACGTATTGTGATCGCTCACAGATTAAGTACGATAAAAAATGCCGACAGAATCTTTGTATTAGATAAAGGATCGATTGTAGAATCCGGAAATTATGATGAACTGATGGACAAAAACGGATTGTTTGCGGAATTAGCTAAACGTCAGATCGCATAGCATGGAAAACAAGACAGAGCTGAAAGAAAATCGGGTTTTATCAAAACAGCTGCAAGATTATTTTGCAAATAAATTTACCGCTGATAATGCAGAAATTCAAAATTCATCAGATAAAACATTCTGGGAAAAATATGTTGACGACTCTACAGGTAATATTCCGTTTCATGTGCTTCGTGGGTTTTACCCTCAGCTGAATTTTCCTATTGAAGAAGGGATAGAAAAAAGTCAGCTTTACCGAGATGCCGTCCTGAAAGGATCATTTACAATTTCGGATCATGCCTTACAGCTTCAAAAAGAATCTTCAATTACGCTGAAACTCCATCAAAATATCGCTTATGAAATCCCGGTGCTTACAGTTCCTGACGAAGCTGATTTTGAAACGCTTATCCAATGCTTAATGCATAAAAACAATCCCGTGAAAATTCCGAAATCAATGGGTGCAAGCCTGATCAGCGGAATAAACAACTGGAAGAAGATCAGTAATTTAAAACAGAAATGGAGTGAAAACAATTCATCCCTTTCCTGGAATGAGGAATTCTCTAAAAATGTTGTTCCTCATACTCATCTGTACAAAGATCGAATTATTCTGCTGAGCATGAAGCCCTACAGTAATGTAAGCGCAGAAAAAGTACAAATGAGTACTGAAGAATGGAAAAATATTTCATTGAAAATCCGTCTTGAACATGAATGCGTTCATCTCTACACTTTGAAAAAATTCGGTTCCGCTTCCAATAACCTTCATGATGAGCTGGTTGCAGATTACATGGGGATTGTTGCCGCAGCAGGAACTTATCAGAAAGAATGGATGCTGACTTTTATGGGACTTGAAGGATACCCGAAATACAGGCAGGGAGCACGGCTCGAAAATTATCTGGCCGGTATGAATCTCTCTGAGCCCGAATTTATACAAGTAACTGAAATTATTAAAAATGCTATTGAAAATATTGCCGCTTTTAGCAATCAGCTTAAAAAGATGGAAACTGACGATGATAAAAAGTTGAGAATTGAAGCACTATGTCATACAGATCTTCTGCAGATTTCATCGTACAACGGAACCCAATTGTTACTTGACAGCTATTATAAAATTTCGGCGCGCTGATTCTCAGCGCGCCGAAGATATATAAAATGGTTATTAGTTCTGTATTGTTGTAAGATAAAATTCAGGGAAAGCTTTTATATTCTTTCCGGTTGCAATTTTAAAGGCAATATGCGTACTCACGGCACCAGCCAGCCAGGAAGCCACAGCAAGCTGAGGTGGCGGAAAATTTCCGTTTTCATCTTTGTATTTTTTAATAATATCATCAATCCATACCTGGCGATTGCCCCAGAATGCTAAATATCCGGCAGCATATTCTACAACATTCAGCTCATTAAACCTTTCATCTTCTTTTGATAAATAACGTAATCCCGGAGATCCGGAAATTACAAAAACCAAAGCACCCCAACCCAGATTATAAGGATGCAGTACCGGAATACCATATTTTTGGCAGGTTTCATCAAAAAGAAGAGGAACGTCTGAAGTAAAATCCAATGCATTAACGGCAATCTTATGTCCCGGAATGAATTCCTGAACATTTTCAGGCGTCAGGAAACAATGATGAACTTTAATCGCTGCATTGCCGTTGATAGACAATAGTCTCTCCTTCAGAGCATTAACCTTGGGTATGGAAATATCTTTTTCGGTGTAATTCTGGCGGTTTAGATTAGATAATTCAACAACATCGCCGTCAATTATCGTAAGATTTTCAAATCCGAACCTCAGGAGGCATTCGGCAATAATACTACCAATTCCAGCTCCTCCCAATAAAATCGGGAAATTTTTTATATACCGCTGTTCTTCTTCAGTGATATATAATCTGTTTCTGGTATATCTTTCTTCCATGACGATAAGAACTTGGACAAATGTAAAGAACGGCCAGTAAAACTCCGCTACCTGAAAGTGTAGAAATTGCATTTAAAACTGCATAATAATACAATTTGTCACAACCGCCAGCCATTTAAAAATTTGCATGTTTGTTTTATTCTTATTAAAAGTGAGAAAAAAGAAATCCCAGTTTATGATTAATTTATTCTCAATATAAATTCGGTAATCACTTTTCGGATTTAATTTTTAAATAATATCTTTGTATCGATGTTAAAATGGGTCTCCATAGTATGCTCAATGATTTATGTACTGGCAACAACCAATGTTGCAGAAGTGCTGAAAGTGCCTGTCTTCATAGAGCATCTCATGGATTACCAAGGAAATTTTGCAGAATTTGTAGTAGACCATTATGACAACCATCCAAAAGATGCAGACTGGAGTACAGACCAGCAACTTCCGTTTTTCAATCCTCCCATCGTTCTGATGGTGTATGCCCAACTTCCCGACACAACTTTTCATTTTGAAAAAATCAAAGAAATAATTATTTCCCATAAGCCTGCTGTATGCGAAGAAAAGGACTTTTCCAGCAGCTATCTTTCCACTATTTTCCAGCCTCCGCGATTTTGTTAATTGTTTAATTAAAATTTTATGCTTCAGGATCTTCCGCGAAGCAGCTATTTTCATTTCATTCAATTAATAAATTTTTATGCTAAATAAAATCATTGAGTTTTCTGTAAAGAATAAACTCATTATCGCTCTTTTTACATTAGGGCTGATTCTCTTTGGAATTTATGAAACCACTAGGCTTCCCATTGATGCACAGCCGGATATTACCAATAACCAGGTCCAGATCATCACCGTTGCTCCGTCATATGGGGCGGCAGACATTGAGCGGCTGGTAACCTTCCCTATTGAACAGGCCGCCAGTAATATTAACGGGATTACAGAATTGAGGAGCTTTTCGCGGTTCGGACTTTCATTGGTAACCATAGTTTTTGACGACGACACGGATGTATACTGGGCCCGCCAGCAAGTACAGGAACGGCTGCAGATGGTGCAGGAAAATATTCCGGCAGGTATCGGCAAGCCGGAATTAGGACCCATCTCGTCGGGGCTGGGAGAAATTTTCCAGTACGTAGTGAGACCTAAAAAAGGATATGAAAACGTGTATGATGCTACCGAACTGAGAACCATTCAGGATTGGGTGGTTCGGCGACAGCTCCTGGGAACAAAAGGTGTTGCCGATGTCAGCAGTTTCGGAGGCAAATTAAAGCAGTATGAAATTGCCATCAATCCCAACCAGCTCCAGGCGTTTAATATCAATATTAACGACGTCTTTGATGCACTTGAAAAAAACAATCAAAACACGGGAGGTGCTTATATCGAGAAAAGAGAGACCGTACTTTTCATCCGCAGTGAGGGGCTTTTAGGAAGTCGGGAAGATATCGGAAACATTCAGGTTTCCACCACTAAAGAAGGAATTCCTGTTCATATAAAAGATGTTGCAAAGGTAAATATTGGCTTTGCCACGCGCTATGGAGCGATGACGTACAATGATACCGGAGAAGTGTCGGGAGCCATTGTTTTAATGCTGAAAGGAGAAAATGCCAATGAGGTTATCACCAACATCAAGCAAAGATTAGAAAAAATTCAGGAATCCCTGCCGGAAGGTGTGGTGATAGAACCGTTTCTCGACAGAGCCAAAATGGTGAATAACACCATCAGTACCGTAAAAACAAACCTGATGGAGGGCGCTTTGATTGTCGTCTTTATTCTTGTGTTATTCCTCGGAAACTTCAGGGCCGGCTTACTGGTAGCATCGGTCATTCCCTTGTCGATGCTTTTTGCGGTCATCATGATGAATATTTTCGGAGTCGGCGGAAATCTGATGAGCCTCGGTGCGCTGGACTTCGGATTGATTGTAGACGGAGCCGTCATTATCGTGGAAGCCGTTCTGCATCAGCTCGCCCACAAAAAACATTTCGGAAAAGACAATATGCTTTCTAAAGCTGAAATGGATCAGCAGGTTTCAGGATCTGCCACAAAAATGGTAAACAGCGCGGTTTTCGGACAGATTATCATTCTTATTGTTTACCTGCCCATTTTTACCCTACAGGGAATTGAAGGAAAAATGTTTAAGCCCATGGCGCAAACCGTGGCGTTTGCATTAATCGGGGCATTTTTACTTTCGTTAACCTACATTCCGATGATGAGTGCCTTAGTTCTCAGCAGGAAGAAAAAAATGAAAGATACGGTCTCTGATAAAGTAATGGCAAAAGTGGAAAATGGCCATCAGAAACTTTTAATAAAAGCTTTGAAATTTAAGAAAACAATCATTGTGACAGTACTTATTCTGTTTGCCGGAGCTGTTTTTGTGCTTTCCAAAATGGGCGGAGAATTTATTCCGTCCCTTGAAGAGGGGGATTTTGCGGTAGAAATGCGCATTCTGCAGGGCAGCAATATCGAAGAAACCAAAAAAGTAACCACTCAGGCTTCGCATATTTTAATGAAACAGTTTCCGGAAGTACAGAAAGTAGTCACTAAGATCGGAAGTGCAGAAATTCCTACAGAGCCTATGCCAATGGATGCAGGCGATATGATTATTGTTTTAAAGCCTAAAAAAGAATGGACTTCTGCACACACATTCCCTGAACTGTCGGAGAAAATGAGCAATGCATTAAAAACCATTCCGGGTCTTACTACCGGCTTTCAGTTCCCGGTGCAGATGCGGTTTAATGAACTGATGACCGGGGCAAGACAGGATGTGGTGTGTAAAATATACGGTGAAGATTTGGACAGCCTGTCTTCTTATGCCAAAAAGCTGGGCGGAATTATCTCAACCGTTAATGGCGCACAGGATCTTTATCTGGAACCTGTTGTCGGCGCACCTCAACTTGTGATCGATTATAACCGGGCGGAGCTTTCACGCTACAATATTTCTGTTTCAGAAATAAATAAAGTCATTAATATGGCTTTTGCCGGACAGACGGCGGGAGTTTTATATGAAGGAGAAAAAAGGTTTGCTGTAGTGGTCCGGATGGACAGTCTTTATAAAAAAAATGTAGATAATATTCAGAACCTACTGATTCCGGGACCTGAAGGAACACAGATTCCGCTGTCACAATTGGCAAAGGTAGAATTAAAGGAAAGCCCGAATCAGATCCAGCGTGAAGATACCAAAAGAAGAATTGTTGTTGGGTTTAATGTTCGCGGGCGAGATGTTCAGAGCATTGTGGAAGAAGTTCAGCAGAAGGTTGATAAAGATTTGAAATTATCTCCGGGATACAGCATTTCCTACGGCGGTGCTTTTGAAAACCTGAATGAAGCGAAAGCCAGGCTGGGAATTGCAGTCCCGGTTTCGCTGGTGATGATCTTCCTGTTGCTTTTCTTCGCATTCGGATCTGTAAAACACAGTTTGTTAATCTACACAGCAATCCCGTTATCAGCCATTGGCGGCATTTATTTTCTCGCTTTGAGGGGAATGCCTTTCAGCATCAGTGCGGGAGTCGGGTTTATTGCCCTTTTCGGGGTTGCCGTCCTGAACGGGATCGTCCTTATTTCCGAATTTAACCGACTGAAAAAAGACGGAATCAATAATCTCAGCAGGATTGTGCTTCTGGGCACAAGAATACGTCTTCGCCCTGTTTTAATGACTGCTTTCGTAGCATCACTGGGATTTTTGCCGATGGCTGTGAGCAACGGAGCCGGAGCGGAAGTTCAGCGTCCTTTGGCTACCGTAGTGATCGGCGGACTGATGCTGGCAACTTTTCTCACCTTATTTGTTTTGCCGGTCCTTTATGTGCTTTTCGAAAAAATAGGTAAAAAGAAAAAACAATCTTCATCTCATCAATTTTAATTACATCAGTATGAAATTTTCAAACTATCATAAAAAATTTACGATATTATTTTTAATGATCTCGGGAATACTAAGCGCTCAGGAAAATATCACCTATGAACAGGCTTTGGAAAAAGCTTTTCAGCAGAACGGTGCTTTAAAAAACTCCAGATTGCTATCCGAATATCAGGAAAAATTAAAAGAAAGCTATCTGGATATTCCGCAGACAGAGCTCAGTACGCAGATCGGGCAGATGAATGGTGTGGAAACAGATAATTCCTTCTCTATTTCACAGCGTTTTAACTTTCCTACAGTTTATACTAAGAGAAAACAGCTGCTGAATGCAGAATGGACTGCCACCATCATTAACCAACAGCTTACGAAAGCTCAGCTTAAAAAGGAAATTGCTGATGTTTTCTACAGAATTCTTACCCTTCAGGAAAAGAAAAAAGTAATTGTCTATATCAGCGGGCTGTATAATAATTTCGCAGATAAAGCAGCGCTGAGACTGAAAAAAGGCGAAACCAATATTCTGGAAGAATCTACTGCAGAAATTCAGAAGCAACAGGCGGAAATCCAATTGAATATGCTTGAAAATGATCTGAATACCGCAAAACTTCAGCTGCAGTTACTCTTACAGTCTGAAGAACAATACCAGCCGGTTTCCGATAAGCCTACTATGGATATTGATCTGCAGGTTTCAAAAGAAATGATCAGGCAACACCCTGAACTGGAATATCTCAATCAGCAGATTACCATCAGCGAGGCTCAAGCAAAGCTCGAAAAATCAAGGCTTTTACCTGATCTTTTGGTGGGATATACCAACCAAAGCATGAAAAACGTCAATAGCAACCGTTTTAATACCATTCAGATCGGGGTGGGAATTCCCCTGTTTACAAAAGGACAGAGAATACTGGCAAAAGCTGCGAAAGCAAAAGTGGTGATTTCTGAAAATCAATATCAGAGAAAAGAAATTGAACTTAAAACAAGGCTTGTCCAGCAGATGAATACGTATAGCAACCAGATGAAAATTGTTGAAAATTATGAGCAAAAACAGCTTCCTAAGTCGGAAACAATATTAAAAACAGCCCAAAGACAAATGGAAGCCGGAGAAATCGATTACCTGGACTGGGTCATTCTTACCAATCAGGCGGTTAAAACAAAGGTTGATTACATCGATAGCATCGAAAAACTAAACGGGATTGCAGCCGAACTTAATTTTTTATTATTAAAATAAAACAAAATGAACTTAAAATATATCATAATCTTCAGTGTAAGTACAATCCTGGCCTTATCTTCATGTTCCGGAAAAAAGGATGAAGAAAAAACAGTGTATGAAAACACAAAATTCAAAGAGGAAGAACATAATATTGTACAGCTGTCCGATCAGCAGATCCGGTCTGTTGGCGTAACAACGACTACCGTTCAGGAGAAGACTATGCAGAAGCTTATCCGTCTGAATGGTAAAGTGGAAATAGCGCCCTCCCACATCAGTTCCGTATCCAGCATTATGGGCGGACATATCAAATCGATCAACGTAATCAGCGGTAGCCGTTTCAGCAATGGGCAGGTTCTTGCCGTAGTGGAAGATCCTCAATTCATTCAGCTTCAGCAAGATTATCTTGTGACCAGAGCACAGCTTGAATCCGCAAGACTGAACTTTACCCGCCAAAAAGAACTGAATGCCAGCAAAGCAAGCAGCGACAAAACACTTCAGACCGCCCAGGCAGAATACGCAACCTTTGCCGCTACATTAAAAGGACTTGAACAGAAGCTGAAAATCATCGGAATTAATACTCAGGGATTAACTTCATCAAATATCAGGAGCAGAATCAATATTTATGCACCGTTCAGTGGTTTTGTAAGCAAAATCCTTGTGAATAACGGACAATATATCAATCCTTCGGATACGTTGTTTGAACTCATCAATCCTACCGGCTTACTGCTTGAATTAAAAGTTTTTGAAAATGATGTGAATAATATAAAAAACCGACAGGAAATTCTGGTTTATAACAACCAAAACCCCGATAAAAAAACCAACGCAAAAATTGTAAGTATCGTTCCGAATATCGAAGACGGAGGTTCGTCAATCGCAGTAGCAAAGCTTTCTTCCCCAAATCCTGATTTCATGAAAGGAATGTACATCAATGCGGAAGTTACCGTAAACAGCCTTTATACTGCTTCTTTACCTAATGAATCCATTGTTTCTTTCGAGAATAAAAATTATGTTTTTGAAGATCTGGGAAATAAAAAATATACAATGATTCCTGTTAATATCGGCATTTCGGATGACCATTTTACAGAAGTGGTAAAGGCAGATCATTTTAAAAATAAAAGAATAGTGCAGAAAGGAGCTTACAGCCTTCTGATGATGCTGAAGAACAAAGCGGAATAATGATAAAAGAGCTGTTTGAAACAGCTCTTTTTTTTATATAATTTAAGAAACACTCACTCCGAAAAGATGCCCGATCAATGCTGTAACACCCATCGCCACGGTTCCCCAGAAACATATTCTAAGGATTGCAATACCCGTTTTTGAACCTCCGGTCCTGGCAGAAATGGCTCCGAGTATCATCAGAAAAACAATTGAAAACCCATATTGGAAATACACCATCTCTTTGATGGGCGCCACCAGCGAAACAATGAATGGAAGCAAAGCGCCCAACGCAAAAGAACCGAAAGAAGCAATGGCTGCCTGTAATGGTTTGGCCTGCGTAATTTCATTGATTCCCAATTCATCGTGAGCGTGTGCTGCCAAAGCATCATGTTCCGTAAGCTCAGTGGCCACACGCAAAGCTGTTTCTTTACTTACCCCACGTTTTTCATAGATTTTAGCAAGTTCCCGGAGTTCGATTTCCGGCATTTCTTCAAGTTCGCGCTTTTCCCTCAAAAGATCTGCTTTTTCAGTGTCTTCCTGCGAGCTTACAGAAACATATTCTCCTGCTGCCATAGACATCGCGCCGGCAATCATTCCGGCAAGAGCAGCCAGAATAATCGTATTTCTTTCTGGCGATGCTGCCGCAACTCCAATAACGATACTGGTGGTGGAAAGTAATCCGTCATTAGCTCCCAAAACCGCTGCACGAAGCCACCCTACTCTGTTTACATAATGTTTTTCTAAAAGATGATGCATCATTAAAAATTTAAAACCATTCCTGCCCCAAAATTTTTACCATCCGCAACCGGATAAATCATGGTAAAACTTTTAGAATCTTTTTTATTAAATAATGTACTTATTCTTGGAAACAGCCAGTAGGCCAATTCTGTACTTAAAATCCCGAATCCTGCCCCAGCCACAACATCGCCCACCCAATGCTTGTCATTGAGCGTTCTGTAAACTCCTGTAAAAATGGCAATCGGATATCCTGAAAGAGACAGCCAGAAGTGTTCGTCTTTATATTCCCGGAAAAGAAAATGAGCCGATGAAAAAGCGGTTGTTGTGTGTCCGGAAGGAAAAGAAAGATGATTCGAACCATCCGGTCTTTCTTCTTTGATGATATGTTTCAACGGAAGAACAAAAGCTGCTGAAATTACTTGTGAAGTCCCGTAAATAATTGTCCGGTCTTTAAAATTATGTTTTCCTTTAATTCCGGCAAGATTGTATCCGTACACCATTGCTGCCGGAAGATATTGGGTGTAGTTATCCAGCTTAATATGTCTCGGCTGATGTTCTCCGATCTCATATTTGGTAGACCGGTTGAGGTTTTTTAAAGCATCAGAAGTTAAGCTTACTGCTCCGTAGCCAATGAAAACAGCGGGAACTATCAGCTTTTTATAGCTTGGCTGATAGGCTCTGTCCTGATACTTCAAACGTTCAGCGGATACGGAAGAATCTGCTTTGACCTGTCCGTTCAAAGAATAAGAAAAGATCAAAGCAGAAAAAATTGTGATAAGTGGTGGTTTCATAGGTTATTATCTGAACCTTAAATTTAAGGAAATAATATCAGATTTCATACCTACGGATTTTGTATAATGCCCATATCTTATTTCCAGCATATTGAGACGCTCTACTCCAAATAATCCGTTTTTCGGGCTGATGCGGATTCCGGCACCGTAAAAATGGCTGTCGAATTTTGACAGATCATAATTACTGGTATAAAAATCATCGAAAGCCGTATGCTGCTGGTAAGGTGCAAAGTATTTTGTTGCAGTTTGAGAATAATACCTGTAGAAAGGACTTACCGAAACAAAAGGCGAAATTTTCACCGGTGTTTCCAGGCTGAACGTGTTGGATTTTAATCCCCAGTCGTCGGTATAATACCGGTAGTAAGCTCTCAGGATTACTTTATCTCCCAGGAAATAGTTGGCTCTCAAACCTACAGGAATTTTAAACCTTTTATCCGGCAACGTTTCCTGATGCACCGAATTATCATTAAAATAGACTCTGTGAAAAGGCAGGCTTAAATAGCCTGTCTGCTGAACGGCATCTCCCAAAATCTCGATCTGGAAATTCTGATTGATAATCTGAGAATAGGCCAGAGAAAGCGCAAAAGTGTTTCTGCCACTTGTACCGTAGTTTTCATTGGTTCTTAATTCAATGGGTGCAATAAGCTTTACCTGATCCAGATACGCCTGAAATTTAGCGGTAAATTCTCCCATTCTGTTCGCCGTTTTCTGTGAAAAGCCAATGTTGGCTCCATAAGACTGATAATCATACTCGAAAGAGGTAGAAATTCCGGCCATTAAGGTTGTCCCTTTGGATTCATTTTCACGGCTCCAGCTTAAAGCAGGATAAATTCTGTTATCTGCATGTGATGCGGAAGAATTGGCCTTAAGATCAATCATATCCGAAGATGCGGAAGTATAATGATCAATCCCCACATTGAAACCGAATTTATTTTTCCTGTCTTTCTTATCGTATTTTACCATTGTTATATCAATGGTATTAGAGATATCCGTTAATTTTTCCGTACCGGTTCCACCGGTAACTGCAGAATTATTGCCATCCTGCTTATAGTAGCTTGAAACTAAATTAGCTTCATCAAAAGTCAGTGTTTTCGGCTGTTCTGTGTTGGTGTTTTCCTGTGCTTTTGCATTAAAAATTCCAAAAAGGGCAACAACACTTATAATTATTTTTTTCATTTTAGATCACTTTAAATTTACAATTGCTCTTTTTAATTACATCCGCAACCGCCGCCTACTTTTCCTGCGTTTGCTCCGGAAGAGCCTTCTCTGTAAGACTGGAAGCTGAGCTCCGTTTTTTCGATAGGTCTGTTTCCGAGTACCATTTCGGCATCGTTGAGCTTATTTTTTTCGTACTCTTTGACGGTAGTGCAGGAGTTCAAAAACGAAGTTGTTAATATCGAAAGAACAGCAACTGTTCTGTAATTTAAAGCGCTGAATCTTCGCAGCCCGGCTTGAACGGAGCTCTTTTTGTGAGGAACGAGCAAAAAAGCGGGAGTGGAAGACGGATAAAGCTGCCCAAATAAATATTCGACAAGCTTTTGGCTAATTTTTATAAGGTTTTTCATTTTAAATTAATGTTTTGAGATGAATACAATTTGTCCTGATCGTCAATGATGATGCATTCCAGATGATTGATCTGGTTGACCATATTGAGAGCGGCATCAATTCCCATAATACTTACGGGAGTTGCCATAGCATCTGCAATTTCGGCGTTGGGACAAAAAATGGTAACACTTTTGACACCTGAAACAGGCATCCCGGTTTTTGGGTTGATGGTATGCGAGTATTTTTTTCCGTTGATGATGACGAATTTTTCATAGTTCCCGGACGTTGCAATGGCCATATCGGTGATATTCATATAGGAAAACGGCTGTCCGGCATTGTCGGGATCTGCAATCCCTATCGTCCATGGTTTGCCGTCTGCCTGATTTCCCCAAGCCGTAAGATCACCTGAAGCGTTAACAATTCCTGAAGCTACGCCTCTTTTTTGCAGAAGCCGTTTCGTCATTTCTGCAGCATATCCTTTCCCGATTCCTCCGAACCCGATGCGCATTCCTTTTTCTTTCAGGAAAACGGTTTGCAGGGTACGATCGAGAACAATATTCTGATAATTAACAAGTTTAAGGTGATCTTTAATGACTTTCGGATCAGGAAGTTTTGTCATTTCACGGTCAAAATTCCAGAAACTTTTATCAATACCTCCATAGGAAATGTCAAAATATCCGTTCGTAACAGCACTAATTCTTATGCTTCTTTCAATAAGGTCAAAGATTTCCAGGTCTACCTTTACAGGTTGTATTCCTGCATTTTTGTTGATAAGACTGGTCTGGCTTTCGTCATTGAAAGTAGTAAGAAGCTTTTCAATCCTGCGGATTTCATCAATGGCTGCATCAATATGCTCCTGCGATTTTCTTTCATCATTTCCCACAACGGTTATTTCAAAAGCATTCCCCATCAGTTTCTGAGGTCTTTTGAATTCTCTTAACATACGCGTTGATTTATTTTTGATTTTCTTTAGCCGAACGGATTTCATTGCTGAAAGCCAATGCGTTTTCAGAAGGAAGCCCCTCCCACGTTTTCAGCACCTTCCCTTCCTGGTTCAAGAGCAGCGTATAGGGAAAAAGTCCTTTTGGATTATATTGATCGGCAAGAGCTGCATTTTCCTTCTTCAGTTCCGCAGAAAGCTGGTTTTTTTTATTTCTCGGAAAATCTGCATTGATGTAAAGAATGACATGATCTGCCTGCAGCTTTTTGAAATCTTCTGTTTCAATGATATTTTTATGAAGTTTGATACATGGGATGCACCAGTCTGATCCTGAAAAGTTAAGCAGAATAAGTTCTTTATTTTCTGCTGCAGTTTTTTTGGCGGCTTCCAGTCTGCTCTGTGCATAGAAACTAATCGAGAATACAACCATTACAATGGCTGATAATAGTGTTTTCATTATTTAAATGTTATAATGATTTTAAAATTTAATGATGCGTCTTGATTTAGATTAAATCAATTTGAAATGGAATCACATAAAAACACCTCGGTGGCTCCCATACAGAGCCTGCAAATCCTTTAAAACGAAAGTCTTCATCTTTTGAAGGGATTTTATTTGATATTGTCTGCGGTACATTGGAGATTTTGGGTTCAAAACTAAATCCCGGACTGATTACTGTAAAAACCAGCGCCAGCGGTGTCGAATGCATGATAAAAGGAAGTTTTTGATCCTTTCCATCATCTCCGTCTTTAACAGGATGGTTGTAATGGGTTTTCAGAAATGCGATGAGCGGCATTTCCGGGTTGAGTTTTTTGTGCTCGCAGTAATGCTCTATTAGATTGGGGATTTTTAAAAGCTGATACGCTTCGGTTGTAGAAACCAAATATAATGAGAGGAACAGTATGGAAATCAACTTTTTCACCACTCAAATTTATAAAATGTTTCGTTTAGAATTACTTTAAATTAGCATTTTAATATTTTTTTAAAGTTGCCTTTAAGTGGTTTCTTAATCATAGTCACACAGGCTATTGACAACCTATGGGATTGCTGCTTTATTCTGCATTTATAATATCTCCTTTTTTTTCAGAGTGAGGTTGTGTTATCGAAAAAGTGCTGAGAAAAGTAATGGTTGTACGGTTTCCGCTTTCGTCTATTTTTATAACGATTGATTTACAGCACGGCGATGCGCTGAAGTGATTTTTGTACTGTTTTCCACATTTGAAGCATTCCGTGATTACGGTTTCATTTTTTTCCATAGTTATTGTGTTAGTGTATAGGTGTTACAGGTAAATTTACATTTTCGGTATGGTAGCAAGTTCTCAGTTGCTTTCTGTCTGAAGTTTATTGATAAGGGATACTTTATACAGAGCGTCGATAACGATTTGATCATTAAGTTTTTTATTTCTGACTTTCCTTATGTACGCAGGGTCTTTGGGAGCTTTCTTAAGAATAATATTGACTGAGGTGGTATATCGCGCAGGCAGCCATTGCTCAATAAAATCGAGAACCTCACCGGTTTTATCCTGATGAGAGTGTTTCATCAATGTGTTCATAGAAACGATAAATTTTGTTTAACCTTTTTTCGTAATTTTGTATGTGTCGGAATGGACATTAAAGAACAAATATACAATTATATATTTAAAAACAATAAACTATTGAATTTTTAACAATATTTTATTGTTTTTGTTTAATAAAGAAAAAACTCAATATGAAAATTTACGAAAAGATCCGCGAGTACAGCAAGAGCAAAGGTGAAACGATGAGAGAAATTGCAGACTTATACGGTGTTACCCCACAATCTATCCAGCTGTATTTTTCCGGAAAAAATGCTATGCCTCTTAATTTTCTTGTCTGGTATATTGAAAAACATCCTGATTTGGATCTGTATGCTCTTTTTAATAAAAATCAGGAGAGCATTGTTTCTGAACCTAAACCCCATTATAACAGAAAATCGAAAAAGCAGGATGTGATTGACAGAATTGTAGAAATTCTGGAGAAAGAACTTTAATAAACGTATAATTTTTTTATCCATAAAAAATTATAATGAATGGATATATTTAAAAGTTACATTATAGCCGTTATTATTTTTCAATACTGAATGTTCTATCATCTGTAAGAGTTATTATTCTATGAATGTTAAATTTCATCAAATTAAATACATTTATAGTAGTATTTATTTTTAATAAACTACCTTTATGGTGATATGAAATAGATACAATTTGATAATCATTTTATTGTATTTATATTGTTTTAATGATCAGGGTTCAGCAAATATATCACAAGATTTGTAATCAGGGTTACCGGTATTCGCAAGTAATACCGCAGTTGGATAGGCTTCATGTATCATCAGGAAGCTTTTATAAGGACTGGCTGAACGGTGGTTCAGGTTTATTTTTTAGTTAAGGATTAGAATCTTTTTTGATATGACAAGCAAAATCATAGGTGTAGGAAATTATATCCCCTCAGAAACCATTAATAATTTATTTTTCGGCGAACACATATTCCTGAATGAAGAAGGAAACTTACTGAAAGACAGTAATGAATCTATTACAAAAAAATTACAAAAAATAACAGGTATCGAAGAGAGGAGATATGCAAGCAGCACACAGGTTGCTTCAGATCTGGGTGTTATTGCCGCACAATCTGCGATAGAGGATTCGGGAATAGATCCTGAAACCCTGGACTATATTATATTTGCCCACAATTTTGGCGATGTCCGGTTTGGGACAATACAATCGGATACCGTTCCAAGCCTTGCTTCAAGGGTAAAGCACACTTTACGAATCAAAAATAATTTCTGTGTTGCGTACGATGTTCTTTTCGGATGTCCCGGATGGATTGAAGGTGTAATCCAGGCCCATGCTTTTATACGGTCAGGAATAGCCAAAAGATGTCTTATAATTGGTGCCGAAACGCTTTCGCGGGTAGTTGATATCCATGACAGGGACAGCATGATCTATGCTGACGGAGCAGGAGCTGTAATTCTTGAGGCGAATGATGCCGATGACTCAGGAATCCAATCTCATCTTTCCGCATCTTATACATTAAACGAAAAGGATTTTTTATATTTCGGGAAATCCTATAATAATGAGAGCTGCCCGGATACGAAATATATCAAAATGGACGGAAGGAAAATTTACGAGTTTGCACTTTCCAATGTTCCGGTTGCCATGCAAAAATGCCTGGACAACAGTGGATACTCCATCAATGATCTCAGCAAGATTATCATCCATCAGGCCAATGAGAAAATGGATGAGGCCATTGTAGAAAGATTTTACCAATTGTACGGACGGAGTGTTCCTGCCGGAGTTATGCCGATGGTAATCAGCAAACTGGGGAATAGCAGTGTGGCAACGATCCCTTCCCTTCTTACCATGATTTTGAAAGATGAGCTGGAATCTCACACAATACAGAAAGATGATGTTATCCTTTTTGCTTCGGTAGGAGCTGGAATGAATATTAATGCACTTGTCTATAAATTTTAATTAAAAGCAGACTGTTTTAAAAAATATAATATTTTTGGTAATCAATAATTTAAAATTATACTTGCAATTGGCAGATTTATTGTATCTTTGCAGGATAAAACAGGTTTCTGCCTTTGCTATTCTGTAGATTTTACATATCTCTTTCAGTTTACTTTTTCAGTCGCCATTTTATCAATCAAGTCATAGCACAAGGCTTTTGACTTACCAATAATTTTTTAATACCATTTACAATGCAAGAAGGCACCGTAAAATTTTTCAATGAAGCAAAAGGCTTCGGATTTATCACTCCTGCAGACGGAAGTAAAGATGTTTTTGTACATTCTTCCGGATTAATTTCAAGATCTATTCAGGAAAATGACAGAGTAGTTTTTGAAGTTCAGCAGGGTCAGAAAGGCTTAAACGCAGTGAACGTAAAGTTAGCGTAATGCGAATGTCAAGGTATTGACAGTTGAGATAAAAAGGTATTGACGAACTTTCTCAGTTAGCCAAATCTAGATAATATCCGATTTTATCGATTTTTCTCATACTGAATATATTACCTGAAACGACATTATTGAATTGATTTAATCTTATTTTATATATGTCATCAGCCTCCTACAGAAATGTGGGAGGCTTGTTTTTTTATTTCTTTCCGCAATGATTGGGATAAAATAGTTTTCCTGTTTTTAGCAATTTATTTATCTTCGTTTTTTCAACCTTAATATTTTAATTTTGTCTCAAGAACCAGTAAATAAGCCAATCAGCTCTTCCCACAAACTAATTCCTATGACAGATTTTGTTATAGAATATTATTCTCATGAAGGATATGCGGATCTGCAGACCTTAAAGCTGATGAATAATTATGCTACTTTCCTGAAAAAACATTTAACACTGGGCATGTTTGTGCCGGTAGACAACAAAGGAAACATTCTGAAAGAGCCTAAAAATTATTCTTCCTGGAAATCTCTTGAACACAACAGAAAAGAAAGCAAAACAGACAGTACGGTTTTTGAGGAGTATAAAATATACCGTAAGGCAGAACAAAAATGCTTGTTTGAGGGCTTCAGCATCGCATACAATGGGTATTCCGTAGTACGGATCACTGCTGTGTACAATAATTTGATTGAGCTTTCATTCAATAAAAATGACAAAAGCTTTCAGAACTTCAGAGATGTGGAATCGCTGACCGCTTTTGATGAAATATTTTTAAATGCCAATGCTTTAAAGAAACTGGGGCTTCGTTCGTAAAGTTACAATTACAACAACCTGATCAGCTTTTCACTGCTTTTCCATATACTTCAAGTGCTCTTTTTCTGGCAAAGACATGGTCTACAATCTGCTCTGCATTGATTTCATCTTCGGTGAGCCATTTTTTTATGTAGGTCTGGTCTTTGTCAAATTTTTTGGCCTGTTCGGAAGGATTAAAAACTCTGAAATAAGGTGCCGCATCGCAACCGCAGCCTGCTGCCCACTGCCAGTTCCCGTTGTTGGAAGAGAGCTCATAATCTAAAAGTTTTTCTGCAAAATATGCTTCTCCCCACCGCCAGTCGATCAAAAGATGTTTGGTAAGGAAACTCGCCACTACCATCCTCACCCTGTTGTGCATGAATCCGGTCTCATTGAGCTGGCGCATTCCTGCATCGACCATGGGATAACCGGTTTGCCCATTACACCAGCGATCAAACTCTTTTTCATCATTTCTCCACTGCACGTTTTCATATTTTTCTTTGAAGGAATGATTGACAACTTTTGGAAAATGATAAAGGATCTGCATAAAGAATTCCCTCCATATCAACTCATTCAGCCAGGTTTCATTATGTTCCAAAGCAAACCGGACACAACTGCGTACCGATATGGTTCCGAACCGCAAGGCTACGCCTAAATGGGTTGTATGTTCCATTCCGGGAAAATCCCTGTATTTATCGTAATCTTCGATAATGGATCTCTTCAGCGCAGGATTTACCATTTCCAGATCCGTTTTTTGGAATCCGATATCCTTAAGCTCAGGAAATTGAGATGGTTTGTAAAAGAGAAATTTAGAAAAATCATTTTTAAAATTTTCAATGTCACCTTTTTTGAGAAGCTCTTTCCATTTTTTTGAATAAGGCGTGTAAACCGTATACGGAGTACCGTCATTTTTTATTACCTCATCCTTCTCGAAAATCACCTGGTCTTTAAAGCTTTTAAAATTTACCTGCTGGTCCTTTAGAAAATTTTCTATTTCCTGATCCCGTTTAATGGCTTCAGGCTCATAATCCGAATTACAGAATACCGTATCAATTTCATATTCTTTGATGAGCTTTTTAAAAGCATCCAGAGGTTTTTCATGAAAAACAGTAATTCCGCTTTTATGTTTTTTAAGTTCGTAATGAATTTCTTTCAGAGCCTGGTGAAAATAATCGACTCTTTTATCAGATTTGTTTTCCAGCTTATCTAAAATTCCCCTGTCGAAAATAAAAACAGGAAGCAATTTGTTCTCTTGGCTTAAAGCATGAAAAAGCCCGCAGTTGTCCTCCAGCCTAAGATCCCTGCGAAACCAGAAGACATTGATTTTATCTTTTATTTCAGACATAGGTAGGTTTATTGATTAAAATGCTTTTCCAGGACTTTGAAGCGATAATCGAAAATATGTTTAAGTTTATTTTTAACAAAAAGTGTATGTGCAATTTCTCCGATAAAACCAAATGGAAGCTCATAATCTACCGTGTCCTTCATTAAAACGCCCTGCTCATTTTCGATAAATTCATGATGATGATTCCAAAGTTTGTAAGGTCCTTTTTTCTGAAAATCGGTAAAACTTTTCCTGAAATTTACCTGCGTAATTTCTGTTTTCCATTTCATTTTAATTCCAAAAAGTGGCGAAACGAAATAATCAATGATCATTCCTTCATATATTTCATTTGTTTCAAACTTTGTACGGACAATGAAGTTCATATCTTCAGGAGTAATTTTGGAAAGATTTCCCGGTGAAGAAAAAAACTCCCACGCTGTTTTCAGATCACAATGCAGCTGCTGCTCGCGGAATAATGTATGTTTCATCTTTTTCTCAATCAATACAATTAAAGTACCACAACATTAAAAATTACAATAAAAAAGTAAAATAAATTACCAATGTTGCAAATTTAATACATTTTTTTAATTCAGTAAAATTAAATGACTTCAAGGAATAATCAATAGAAACAGATAATTCTTAAACTAACTTTTAATATTATAATAATAATCTTTGTGCCTTTGCGGTTAGTAAAAGTTTAATCAGGTTATCAATTATAAATCCACATCAGGACAGGAGTTTTTGATTGCTGCAAAATCGGATCGATTTTTTTCATAGCATTATTTGATATGGTAGGACAGCCCCATCCTTCGGGAGAACCTGTAGGAAAAGTTTCTTTATCACTCATCAGTTCCCAGGAATGAAATACAATAACCCTTTTCAGAGCATTGCTGTTGGTATCTTCCAGACCGTGCATCAAATATTTCACATTAATTCCCCAGTTACTGTATCCCCTTCCCTCAAGTTTGTATTTACCTAAAGAAGAAAGGTGGCTTCCGTCTTCGTTACTGAATTGCGGCTTATCCTTTGACTCATCACTGCTCCATCGATTATTTCCGCACCCATGACCTACAAGATATGCTGCAGAAACAGAATCTTTTTTAAAATCCCAGAGAAAAAATCTTTTTAATCCGGAATGAATGCTCATATCGATCAGAATGCAGAAATCGGTATTCAGTTTATTATTTTTAGAAAACTGTAATGCTTCACGGGCTTTTTCTTTTATCTTCTTGAGATCAGATTTATCTGCCACGAGATTATTTGGGATTAAAGAAGTTCCGGAATTGATTTGCTGCTGTTCTTTCTGGCAGGAACTAATTGAACATAAGAATATGAACGTAGCATAAAAGATATTTCTCATTTTTTATAATGCAGGAATATTCCGTAATCAGTAGGTGTCCACAATGCCGCTTTTTGCCCGGCTGCTTTCAGAGCATTATTTGCCCAGGTATTACAGGTATCAAGGAAGCTGTATCTGCCTTTGGCGTCATAGAATGCATCATCATTTCCATAAACCGCTTTAGTTGGAATAAGAATATTGTTACCATCTTCATTTTTGTCAAATTTATTATCAACAAATTCTACCAGCTGCCTGTATTGGTTTTTGCTGATCATGATCTTTTTACAGTCGTCACCTTCCTTCATTGTTTTATAATACGTACAATGCATGGCAGATTCGCTGAGCCAGAAAGCAGCTTTAAAAGCAGTGGAAAATTTAAGATCGGCCCAGGTAGGTGTATCAAGATAGAAGCCTTTATCTCCCCAGCCAATACCAATATAGTTATAATCTGATTGTTGGGATTTTGTATTGTTGAAGGGAACTTCTGAACTCCAGTCGTGAAGGTCATTTTTTACAGGCATTACAATATCGGTATGTACGCCGTTGGTATAAATATAAATAGGAATCTCTTTCTTTTGGCCGTCATCCTTTGCTGAAACTTCGATAAACGGCAGGAAATATCCCAGCGCAACATATAATACAACAATTCCGACAATAACACCTAACGTTTTAAGAATAATAAACAACATTTTTTTCACAGTCATGCTTATAAATATAGTTAATAAAATTTAAATAATAATTTTCACAAAAGTATTGGATTTAAATAATTTTTTATTTAAATTTAAGTACAAAATGTTCACAAATATGCAGAAAAACGCTAAATCCAACAAAAGATTTAAAATAAGAGTAAAAGTAGCTCCCAAAAGAGTACAAAAAAGACGTTGATTTTCGGTGGGATGATAATCTCCGGAAGTCAATTTTTTTTTTTACCAAATACTTCTTCTGATCATTAATAAATCTTACCTCTTTAAATATTGAATTTAAGGAATGGCTGTTTACCCTTTTTATTTTGGAACCTCAAAAATTCCAGACGGGAAATTGTCTCTAAAAATCCAGCATCTTATTTTTTGCCATCAAGAAATTCAATATTTCGTTTTAATCCGGCAAATTTTGTTCTTTTAACAGGTGATTTCCTAAAAATTTCTGAAAAAAGTTCTTGCGTAAGCTCTTTCCATTCTCCTTTTTTAAAATTTTTCAGGGCCTCATTCGGGGCAAACTTTTTTTGCTGCGTCGGTGCTGAAAACCGGTTCCACGGACAGACATCCTGGCAGACATCACAACCGAACATCCAGTCGTCCATTTTATCTTTAAAATAATCGGGAATTTCATTTTTCAGTTCGATAGTGGCATAAGAAATACATTTGCTTCCGTCAATCAGCTTATCCGAAACAATAGCATTGGTGGGACATGCATCAATACATTTCCTGCAGGTTCCGCAATGATCTGTGGTTGGATGATCCGGAACTAATTCCAGATCACAAATAATCTCTGCCAGAAAATAAAAAGAACCATTTTGTTTGGTTATCAGGTTGGCATTTTTTCCTACCCAGCCTATTCCCGACTTTCTGGCCCAGCTTCTTTCCAGCACCGGTGCTGAATCTACAAAAACCCGAAAGGCAAATTCGCCGATCTCTTCCTGCAATCCCGAAATCATTTCCCTGAGAATATCTTTGATAACTTCATGGTAATCTTCCGCATAGGCATATTTTGAGATTTTGAAATTGTCCAGTGTTGGAATTTTCTCTTCAGGAAAATAATTGTAAGAAAGAGAAATCACCGATTTTGAGCCTTCTACCAATAATCGCGGATCCAGTCTCTTATCAAAATGATTTTCCATGTATTTCATTTCGCCATGAAAATTATTCTTCAGCCATTCTTCAAGAGGTCTTGCATCTTCTTCCAGAAAATCTGCTCTTGAGATGCCACAGTTCTGGAAGCCATAACTTTTTGCCCTGGCTTTTATCAACTGTGAATATTTTTCAGCGTTTGAACTCATGATTTACCTTGCAAAACTAAGATTATTTTATAAATTTGCCGCTCTAAAAATGTTATAAAAAAAATTCAAAAATTTAACCATGAAGAAAGTTATTTTATTGGCCGGCCTTGCGGTAACAGGATTATTACAAGCACAAACCAAATTTGAGAAGGGCTATTTTGTAGATAATTCAGGAAAAAGAAATGAAGTTTTAATAAAAAACCTGGATTGGAAAAACAATCCTACAGAGTTTGAATTCAAAACAGATGAATCTTCAGATATAAAAAAACAAACCATTACCAATATTCAGGAGTTCGGGATTGATAATGAACAAAAGTATGTAAGAAAAACCGTTCTGATAGATACTTCCTCTGACCAATTAAGTAATCTTTCCAATGAAAGCAAACCAACATTTACGGAAAAGACAGTCTTTCTGAAATATGTAGTGGATGGAAAAGCAGATTTGCTATATTATGAGAGCGCTGCACTTAAAAAATTCTTCTTTTCTGTTGATGATTCTGATACAAAACAGCTTGTTTACAAACGATATTATATTGAAACTTCATCAATTGCTTATAATGAAGATTATAAAAAGCAGATTTTGGAGAATCTTAATTGTGGTGTAAATCTTACGGAAGTAAACAAACTTGATTACAAGCCTGGCGATCTGGCTAAAGTTTTTCTGAAATATAATGAATGTTCCAAAAGTTCCGCTATCAATTACAATCAAAACTATGAAAAAAGGGATCTTTTTAATCTTACTGTAAGACCCGGAATTAATTTTTCATCTTATGAGGTTTCTAAGAATTACTATACTGTAAACGAATTGGATAAAATTGAAAAAGTATCCTTCAGAATAGGTTTGGAAGCGGAATTAATTCTTCCTTTCAATAATAATAAATGGGCTGTTTTTGCAGAACCTACTTTCCAATATTACAAAGCCGAGAATGATGTTGTGGTTTATCAGGGACAGCCTTATCAGTTCACTAAAGCCAGAAGCATCGATTACAAATCAATTGAAGTTCCTATTGGGATCAGGCATTATTTTTTTCTGAATGATAAATCGAAGATTTTTATTAATGCATCTTATAATCCTGATTTTGAAATCAATTCCAATATTTCTTATGACAATACTATCTTTAAGATAGCGTCTTCAAGTACCTTTTCTTTTGGTGCAGGATATAAATATAATGACAAATTTATTGTGGAATTCCGTACCTCTACGAAAAGGGATCTTCTGCAAAACATACCTGTCCTGAATGCGGAATACAGGACCTCATCCATTATATTAGGCTATACCCTATTTTAGAAAAACCGATTAAAGATCATGCATTTTCAGTAGAATTTTACGTATTTTCGTGATGAGTTTAATCTAAAAAACAAATTATGTCTTTATCTGAAGTTTTAAAAGCAGGAAATTATGTATTAATCGACGTTCGTGAGCCCATGGAGCTTGAAATGGACGGAAATATTGAAGGTGCTAAAAATATTCCTTTGGGAGAAGTAGAAGACAGACAAGAAGAAATCCTGTCTATAGAAAAGCCGGTGATTATTTTCTGCAGGAGCGGAAACAGAAGCGGAAAGGCTTTAGAATACCTTAACACACAAGGCCTGAAGGAAGGCTATAACGGCGGAGGCTGGGCAGAGCTGAAGCAGGCTATCGAAGCAAATAAGGGAACTTTTTAAAAGTTCCTTTTTTTATCTAAACTATTTACAATGCAACTAAGAGAAAGATTTCTGCAAAACGGTCTTTTATACACCCATGATCTTCATCTTATTGAAGTTTTTTGGAGTGAAATTGAAAAAAGATATACCGAAAAAGGCAGACATTATCATAATTTTGACCATCTGAAAAATATGTTCTCTGAATTGGACAAAGTGAAAGATGAAATTAAAAGGTATGATATTATCTCATTTTCTGTTTTTTATCATGATGTGATTTATGATGCTTCATCAAAATCAAATGAAGAAAAAAGCGCGCGGTTTTCAGAAAAGCACCTCCAGCAAATTGACGCAGAAGTAGGATTTATTGAAAAAATTTCACAGCAGATTATGGCTACTAAGTTTCATGAGGAATCCGGCGATAATGATACGAATTATCTTGTGGATGCTGACCTTTCGGTTCTTGGGCAAGAGCCTGAAAATTATAAAGACTATACTCAAAAAATAAGAAAGGAATATTCTATTTATCCTGATTTCCTTTATAATCCGGGAAGAAGAAAAGTACTGCGGCATTTCCTGGAATCGGAAAGTATTTTTAAAACAGAGTATTTTAGGGAAAAATATGAGCAGCAGGCCAGAAAGAATATTCTTTCGGAAATCGAATATTTAAATTTAGGCTAAAGCCAATATTGCAATTTTTAAAGTAAAGCGGGCTAAAGCCCGCTCCTATTGATATCTAGCAGTTCTATTCAACGATTCCCGGTTTACTGAATCGTATTGACTTCACGTATAAACTCCACCGATTTTTTCAAAACCATCTCTGGAACTTCTTTATGCGGTGTGTGGCCAATATCGGGAATAATGAATTTTTCGGAATTTCCGCTCACTCCGGAAAGTGTTTTCTGCACCTGTTCTAATGTTCCGTATTCATCATTTTCACCCTGAATAAAAAACAAAGGAGCATATATATCTTTAAGTAAATATTCTATATTCCAGTCTCTGAATCTGTCGCTCAGCCAGATTTCCGTCCAGGCCTTTACCAGCATTTCCACTTTGTTGCCGTGATATTTCTGAAGACGCTCTGAAAGATTGGTTGTGTTATAAGCATGTACAGCATCGGCAATCCCTTTTAGCGTTACATCTTCCACAAAAATGTGACCGGCTTCACAAATGACGGCTTTTACTTTTTTAGGGTATTTTGCGGCTGTAATAAGTGCAATAGTTCCGCCATCACTGTGACCGAAAAGCATTGCTTCCCTTATGCTTAATACCTCCAGCAAATCATTCAGGACATCTGCTTCGGTTTCCATGTAATTATTTTCCCTTTCGTAAGTTGGCATAGGGAAAGATTGACCATATCCAAGACGATCATATACTAAAATATTGCATTCCGTTTCAGCCGCCAACTTTTCGGGAAAATCCCTCCAAAGCTGTACTGATCCCAGTGAATCATGTAAAAAAACAATTGTTGGCCGATTTTTGAATGAATCATCGTATTCTACATAGAGCTTTTTACCTTTTACATCAATTATTTCCCTCTCCATTTAATTGTAAATATTATAAAACCGGGTTGCCTGTATTTCTGAATTCTTCCAATAAGTTATTGAAAACAGCTTCTACAGGAATTACCTCATCAATCAACGCAGAAACCTGTCCGATTTCCAGTTCGCCTTCCTCCATGTCGCCTTCAAACATTCCTTTTTTTGCTCTTGCACGTCCAAGGGATGCGATCAACAATTCTTTATTTCGTCCCGTATTATAGATATCTTCAAGTTCATTGAAAAATTTATTTTTAACCAATCTTACAGGGGCCAGTTCTTTTAAAGTAAGATGCGTATCTCCTTCCTGTAGTTCAGTTATTTTTTTCTTCCAGTTATCGTGAGCGCTTGCCTCCGTGGTAGCTGCAAACCGGGACCCTATCTGTACTGCGTCTGCTCCCAGAATCATTGCTGCTTTCATCTGTGAACCTAAAGCAATACCTCCGGCCGCGATCAAAGGTTTTGAAATATGTTTTTTCACGTTTGGAATCAGGCAGAAAGTGGTGGTTTCATCCCTTCCGTTGTGACCACCTGCTTCAAAGCCTTCCGCTACTACCGCATCCACTCCGGCTTCTTCACATTTGATGGCAAACTTTGTTGATGAAACAACGTGAGCTACTTTTAATCCTTCTTTCTGTAAGGTTTCCGTGTACATCTTAGGATTTCCGGCTGATGTGAAAACAATCTTTACACCTTCTTCCAGTATAATCTGTATTACTTCATCAAGATTCGGGTATAGCATCGGAACATTCACCCCAAAAGGTTTATCTGTTGCCTGTTTACATTTTCTGATATTTTCACGTAATACATCCGGATACATGCTTCCTGCCCCAATAAGGCCCAGACCGCCGCAATTGGATACCGCCGAAGCAAGTCTCCATCCCGAATGCCAGATCATCCCGGCCTGAACGATTGGATACTGAATATTAAAAAGTTGGGTGATCCTGTTTTGCCCCTGCTGCATCTCGTGAAGTTTTTTTGCCGAATTGAAATCTATAAAATTGCTCATGATGTAAAAATAATAAAAACCATGATTTATCAGGAGTTTTAGGGCATAAAAAAACCTTCAGAAAATTCTGAAGGTTGTGTATTATTTTTTGAGTGCGTCTTTCTTCCAGTTTCCTTTGAAGGCACAGTCGTTATAACGTCCGTCTATAGAAATAAATGTTGTGGGGAGTTTGGAATTAACAAACTTTTCAACCATTTCATTTCTTCTCTTATTAAGCGCCATTTGTTTGATTCTGTCGTAATCCGTTTCCAGGGTGATCTGGTGTGAAGGAATTACATCTTCAATTTTGATGATCTTCACAACTTTTCTGTCTCTTTCGTCTTTATCATCAAATGCACTGGTAATATCTCCTTTGTTAAGACCCGCGAGCTCGTAACTGATGGTTCCCGGAACCGATTCTCTTTCTATTTTGCTGGAACCATCTGCTCCAGGAATTACTCCGGCATTGAATTTTGTTCTTTTATCGTCTGAAAATCTGAAAGCAGCATCTTTAAATGTCATTTTACCATTGGTAATTAATCCTCTGATACTATCTAATTTTGCTTTTGCTGTTTTAATTTCATCATCCGTAGGAGTTGCCATTAAAAGAATATGCCTTGCATCGTAAATCTTTCCTGATCTTCTTACCAGCTGTATGATGTGATATCCGAATTCGGATTCTACCGGATCTGAAATTTCTCCTTCCTGAAGATTCAAGGCTGCGGCCTCAAAAGGTTTTACCATCTGGCCTTTAGAAATATTTTTCATAAGCCCTCCGTTTGAAGCAGATCCCGGGTCTTCAGAATAAATCCTTGCCTGGCTTTCAAAAGTCTCTCCTCCTTCAATATCTTTTTTAATTTTCTTCAGCCTGTTGATAAGATCTTCTTTATGAGCTTCGGTAAGTTTAGGATACATCATAATCTGAGATAAAGAAATTTCATCTTTCACTTCCGGAAGCTGGGTTTTGTACATATTGTAAAAGTCCGTTACTTCATTAGGAGTTACGTCTGCTTTTTCTGTAATCCGCTGGTATTTTGCCTGTGCATAATATTGATCCGTATCGATTTTCTCGATCGCATTTTTCATTTCGTATCCGTTTCTGAATTTATAAGCGGCCAGCATTGTTTTTTCATCCGGAAACTGTGACAGCAACTGCTGGTATTTTGAATTGGCCTGCTCTTTAATTGCTGCAGAACGGTTTTCAATCAGCGTATCTTTTCTTGCTTCATAAACGAGAAGCTTATTGTTGAGTAGGCTCTCCAAAAACTCACACTTATCAATATTGGTTGTTCCCTGCTGTTTTGCATAGTTCATCTGCTCATTTACATCAGACTCCAAAACAATTTCATCACCGATTACAGCAGCAATACCATCTACCAAATCTCCTTGTTTCAGCTGAGCATTCAGCGAATTTGCACCAGACAGGATGATGAAAATTCCAAAAAGAAAAGTAATCTTAAGTTTATTTATCATTTTACTATTTTAAACAAGTTGCAAATTTAGAATTCTTAATGAATTACACTAAATTTTTTATTATAAATATTTCTTAAAAAAGACGTATTTATTGTAGTTCCACATCAAAAGTTGTCAATTCTTTAAACTGTCTTAATCTTTCGAACATATCGGCTTCGTTTACTTCTTCAATTCTTTCCGTCCCGAATTTTTCAACGGTGAAAGATGCCATTGCAGAACCTACGATCAATGCAGATTTCATGGTTTCAAAATCAGTTTTCCCTTTTTTTGCCAGATAAGCTGCAAATCCTCCTGCAAAGGTATCTCCTGCTCCTGTAGGATCAAAGACCTCTTCCAACGGTAGTGCCGGGATTGCAAATACTTTACTGTCGTGGAAAAGCAAAGCACCGTGCTCCCCTTTTTTAATGATAACATATTCCGGCCCCATTTCGTGGATTTTTTTAGCTGCTTTCACCAAAGAATATTCTCCTGAAAGCTGCCTTGCTTCTTCATCATTGATGGTGATCACATCCGTTTTAGCAATCATTTCCATTAAAATATCCCATGCGGTATCCATCCAGAAATTCATGGTGTCAAGGATAACAAGCTTTGGACGGCTATGCATTTTTTCCAATACCGAAAGCTGTACGCCCGGATGAAGGTTCCCTAATAATAAAATCTCCGCATCCTGCATAGAATCCGGAATTTTAGGATCAAAATTCTCCAGAACATTCACTTCTGTTGCCAGCGTATCTCTTGTATTAAGGTCATTGTGGTATTTACCAGACCAGAAGAATGTTTTGCCATCCTTCACGATTTCGATTCCTTCAATATTTACGTTTCTGTTGGTGAACATATCCAGATGTTCCTGCGGAAAATCTCCTCCCACCACTGAAACAATTCCTGATTTTACTCCAAGTACGGATGAAGTAATTCCGATATAGGTTGCCGCACCTCCCAAAATTTTATCTGTTTTACCAAATGGTGTTTCGATTGCATCGAATGCAACACTTCCTACAACTAAAAGTTTCATATTTTTTTCAAAGTATATTTAAAGAGTATTAATTTTTCCATTCAAATGTGTCCAGCAGGTGCTTCATATCTTTTTTGATATAATCTACCGCAGGTGCCAGAGAATCCGGCTTTGGTCTTGTGTTGAAATATAAATAGGCCGTTACAAAATGTTTTGTACTGTCTGTAATGTAAAACTGAAGATTTGAAGCACTTTGTCCTTTAAGCTCATAAAAATTACCGTACACTTTTTTATTCGGATATTCGAATGACTTGGTATCGATAGCGCTTGCTTTTATGGTATGTTCGTACACCATTTTCTCAGCTTCCTGAATGTGGGCGGCAAAATCGTTTTGTATCGGGTAATACGTTACAAAAATTTTCGCTTTCATTTTCGGATAGTTCAGATAATACCAGCAAGGTCTTTTGGCATCCGCAATGGTTGCAAAATCTGAATATTCAAAAGTATAGGCACAGTTGTTTTCAAACTTCTGGTATTTTGGCGCAGGATATTCCAGGCGAAGTTCACCGTAAGGCTTCGGAACGGGATCTTTGGAACAGGACACCAACACCAGTGCGATAAAAATAAAAATGGCGTTTTTAAACATTTTGCAAAAGTACAAATTAGATTTCAGATTTCAGGAGACAAATTTCAGCATTTCAATCTGTAAGAGTGATTTTTAAATTGCTTTTTGAATACTCTACAGTTGTTTAAAAGTTAAATTTTAAATACTTAATGATAAAATTTTATAAAAGATCACAAACAAAAAACGAACTTTAGAAAGTCCGCTCTGTTATATTTAAATTCATTTTAAAATTTCATGAAATCTTTTACCACTCCATTGTTCTGTGTATGCTGCAGCAATTCCGTTTCGATGAATGATTTTACTGTTTCTTGAGAACCGTCATTAGGAAATAAAAGGTGAACATTGGCGCCTGCATCCAGAGTAAAAAATAATGGCAGGCCTGTTTCTTTTCTGAAATCCCAGATTTTATTGATGACTTCCAGCGTTCCCGTTTTCATGAGGATAAATGCAGGATCGCTCATCATCATCATTGCGTGGAGCGTTAATGCTTCATGTTCCACGAGTTTGATAAACTGATGCAGATCCCCACTGGCAAGTATTTCCTTCATCGGACCAAAGTTTTCCCTCGCTTCCTGAAATCTTCTGTCGGCGTAAGGATTGGTATTCATCAGGCCGTGTCCTACCGTTGAAGAAACACTTTTTTCACCTTCATGAATCAGTAAAACCCAATCATTAAAATCTTTAAAAATCTCATGAACTTCGTCGTTGGGATACTGAACGGCAAAAAGGTCAGAGCTTTCTTTCACCTGGCACTCTCCCCAGACAACCAGCCCGTTGTACAAACTTCTGCACGCACTTCCGCTCCCTAACCTTGCCAGAAAAGACGCTTTTCTCAGCAATTCTTCTTCTGAAGTTTTTCCGGAAAAAGTTTCATCCAAAAGCATCAGGCATTTTGCAATGGCACCGAAACCGGAAGCCGAACTTGCAATTCCTGAACTGTGCGGAAATGTATTTTCTGTCCTGATTATATATTTTCCTTCTAAAATCCAGGGAAGATATTGTTCTATATTGCTGAAATATTTTTCAATTTTTGCTGCAAATTTCGGTTCTTCATTACCGGCTAAAAAAGTCTGGACGGAAAATGCTTCATTTGCCGAAAACTCTATGGTTGTATTGGTTTTACAATGGTTTAAGGTATAGCTAATACTTGGATTTGCAGGAATCTGATTATCATATTTGCCCCAATATTTAATCAGTGCTATGTTTGACGGACAGCTTTCTGAAACCGTCTGATCTTGTATTGCAAATTCTTTTTTTCCTAAAAATTCCTGTGTTGTCATAATTCTTTTTTTGTCACTCAGCTTAATAATTCCTCTAGTACATCTGATCAATAATCTCCGCATATTTTTTAAGAACCACATTTCTCTTCACTTTCAGTGTAGGCGTGATTTCTCCGGTGTTGATTTCAAATTCTGCAGGCATCAGCGTAAACTTTTTCACTTTTTCAAAGTCGGACAAATGTTCCTGAAGTTCTTTAATTTTATTTTTATAAAAATCGTTTACCTCTTTATTTTTCACCACTTCTTCCCAATTGGTAAAAGGAATATTATTCTTTTGAAGGTAATCTTTCAAAAACTCGAAATTGGGCACGATAAGTGCCGAAGCAAACTGTCTTCCTTCCGCTATCATTACGATCTGCTGGATAAAATTATTATTGGTGAGCAAGTTTTCAATCTGCTGTGGAGCAATATATTTTCCGTTTGATGTTTTCATAAGATCCTTCAGACGGTCTGTGATGATAATATTTCCTTTTTCATCGATCTTTCCGGCATCACCGGTCTTGAACCATCCGTCTTCAGTGAACACTTTTTGGGTATCTTCCGGGTTGTTATAATAGCCTTTCATAATTCCGTTTCCTCTGGCCTGGATTTCATCCTGATCTCCGATACGGATTTCCACGCCTGGGAGCGGTTTTCCGCTGGTTCCATGCTCAAAATGAGTGAAAGGGAAAAGCGTAAGCGTAGCCGTAGTTTCCGTAAGCCCGTATCCTACCGTAACATGGATTCCTACCGACTCAAAAAAACGGGTAACCTCCGGAGATAAGGAAGCTCCACCACAGGGCAGAAACCAGAGTCTTCCTCCCAGCCTGTTTTTAATTTTGCTGAAGACCAGAGCTTCAGCTATGTTTTGTTTTATTTGTAGACCTAAAGAAATGTGTTTTTCATTTCGTTTTAATTCGGCAGTCTCCCAGCCTGTTTTTACGGCCCAGTCGAAGATTTTTTTCTTAAGCGATGAACCTTCTTCAGCCTTTTCCAGCACCCCTGCGTAAATTTTCTGGAAAAATCTCGGGACAGCGCACATCATTGTAGGTTTCACCTCTTCAAGTATATTGGCAATATTTTTAGGATCTTCAAGAAAATACACTCTTGCGCCTCCATACAGACAAAGAAGGCTCCAGCTGCGTTCGAAAACGTGGCTCAGAGGTAAAAATGCAAGCGAAAGTTCCTCTTCGAAATTTTTAAATTTAAAAAACTCAAAATGAGCATCAAAAGCTTTGATGAAATTCCCGTGGGTAAGCATTACCCCTTTTGGTGTACCGGTAGTTCCGGAAGTATAAATCAATGTTGCTACATCGTCATTTTCCTTTGGACAGAATTCTGCTTCTGCGGCTGATTTTGCAATAAAATCTTCCAGGTAGAAGCTGCTGAATTCTTTTTTGATCCAGACTGCTTTTTTAGAAACAATAATCGTTTCGAGGCTGCATTCATTCTTCTGTAAAATTTCAAGGCAGGCATCATACTGTGCCTGGTCTCCTACCAAAATGGTTTTAGCCCCGGAATCTTTAATGATGTATTCTGCCTGCTCTGCATTATTGGTTGAATAGATGGGAACAGTGACCGCACCCAATGACAACGCCGCCAGATCAAAGATCATCCACTCCGAAGAGTTGTCGGAATAAATGGAAACCCTATCATTTTCTTTTATCCCGGCTTCTTTTAAAGCATTGGCTGTTTTAAAAATAATTTCCGAGAATTTCTTCCAGCTCAGCTCTTTCCATCCTTCCTTCTTTTTTTTAAATCCGATAGCGGATTTCAGGGGATGTTTTTCTATATTTTTTTGAATGATTGCCTCCGCAAGATTCATTGTTTAGCCTTTTTATCGTTAATATAATTCTTAAGGTGGAAGTCTATGGTTTCTTCCAAGGGGATAAAAATATAATTCAGCCTTTCCTTTATTTTACTGTTTGATACTATATTCATTCGGGAAATCGCTTCCACATTTGATTTGGTAACCATTTTAAGCTGCGGAATGAGCCATCCGAAAAGCGTATTGGCTACTATTCCTATAGTAAGCTGGAATTCTGAAAGTATTTTTGCTTCTTTCAGGCCAAGCTCTTTTCTGATCTGTTTTGCCAGATCCGCATATTTTTTGTTTTCAGAAATAATAATAAACCGCTCTCCGAAAATATTTCTTTCCATCAGTTCAATTGATATGCCAGCAACATCTCTTACATCTGCATAGCTGGTTCCTCCGGAAAAAGTAAAGCTGTTTTTTTCCATCGTAGGGAATATATCGCCGCTGCTGTTCCCCCAGTTTCCGCTTCCAACGATCATTCCGGGATTTACGATAACAATATTCATTCCTTCTGCAGAGGCTCTCCAGGCTTCCATTTCGGAAAGATGTTTTGAGATGGCATAGGCAGAATGGTCTTCTTTGGGATTAAAATCCGAATCTTCGTCCAGCTCACCGTTTTCATTGTATACATCGAGAACAGCGATAGAACTTACGAAAAGAAATTTCTTCACTTCCGATCCTTCGCAGGCGTACAAAAGATTTTGGGTTCCTTTTACGTTGGTATGATACATTTCCTTATCATCCTTTGGGTTAAAACCTACTTTGGCAGCGCAATGGTAAACTTCTTCAACACCATGCAGTGCATCCTGAATCGACTGAATATCATCAAAATCGACATTTACCCATTCTATTTTATTGAAAAACCCGTCGGGATTTTCCGTATAAAATGAATAGGAATGCTTTACTTCGTCTAAATTGCTTGTCGTTCTCTTGGCAGCCCGAACGTTTTTCCCTTTTTTAAGAAGTTCCAAAACGATTACGCGGCCGAGAATTCCGGTAGCACCCGTTACAAAAACCATCCGTTATTTTTACTTGGTTGACTAATTTACGATATCATCTTTCGTATTTGCAAATTTGCGATTTTTAAAGGAGAATTCAATTTTTAATTGATGATAAATTATAATAAAGTAAACAATGAAAATACCTAAGGCAGTTATCAACAAAAAAACGGGCAACTGCCCGCTCTCTATCAAAAATTAAAAAAAATCATTCTTATTCTGTTATGCCAAAACCTCATTGCTTCTTCTCGGGGCTTTGTCGCAAAGAACCTCTGCAATACTTTTTGAAATCAGGTTTCCTTCCGTGAGATTATCAAGCCAAAAAAACTCCCCTGCTGCATTGATCTCTATAAAATAATATTCATCTTCGGGAGACAAAATAATATCAATTGCCCCGTAATCCACATGATACACATCAAGAAGTTCCAGCAATTTTGCTTCAATATCAGAAGGCAGCTCCGTAGGAACCCATTTGTCAATAAGGTTGACCCCATCTTTTCTCCAGTCGATTTTTGCGGCATCCGACTGCTGGGAATCTATTTCAAAAGCGAAAATATCTCTTCCGACAACCGTTACCCGGAGTTCTTTTTTCTTCTCGATTTTTTTCTGGAACTGCATCGGACAGTATAAAAGGGTGTCCAGCTCCTCCAACTTGTCTTCATTAACAACGTTGGTGAAAACCACACTCTCTACTCCATCTTCATAAATGGCAAAGCCGGTCTGCATTTTTGCCACTACGTTCTGATGTTTTATAATAAATTGTTTAGCTTCTTCAGGATTATTGGTAACGCAGGTTTCAGGGATTTTCAACCCTATTTTATCTGCAATTTTAAGCTGTTCTTCTTTGCTGTCGAGCCTTCTGTAAACACTTGGTTTTCCAAGCGAGTAGACATCTACCGATTCTAAGAACCCGAACAGGGTATTTCTTATTTCCCCCATTGCCGCTCCGTAGAATTTTTCGTCGATTTCCTCTCTCAATCCCCTACCGATATTGTAAGCGCGTCTGTACCAAACTGCTGAAATATCATCCAGCTGATGTTTTTTTTCAGGAGTTTCAAGAATGGTTGTCCATTTTCCATCCTGAAATGTGGTTGACAATTTATTAGTTAAAGGATATTCATCTACATTAAAGCGGATTACTTCGCATCCGTTTTTATCAATATACTCAGTTACTTTTTCTATTGAAAAGTTGTCTCCGGTATGAGTTATGATTAAAATTTTATTCATTGGTTTTCATTCTTTTTATAAGATTATCGGCAATTCTCTGCGCAATGGGGAAATTAAGGTCTTTTTGCAACATTCCCCATTCTCCCTGTGGATTTACTTCAAGAAAATAATATTTTCCGTCTTTCCCGCAGATCATGTCTATGGCTCCGATGTAAAGCCCCATTTCTTTCATCATAGCTGTGAGATTTGACTTTATACTTCCGGGAAGATCATATTCTGACCAGAAGTAGTTTCCTTTTGCAATTCTCCAATCGGTATTTTCGCTGTTATTGATTTTCCCGGTGAAGAATTCCCCGTCAAGATAAACAATCCTCAGCTCATATTCTTTTTCAATGTAAGGCTGAAAGATCATGGGACAATATTCTATATCTGCAATATTCTCAAGAGAATCTTCATCAATAATATTGGTGGAAAGGAAATTTTCTCCGCCCATCGATTTTGAAATGACGCCGTGAAGCTTGGCCACCATTTTTCGGTTACAATGGGTATGAAAAAAAATCTTGATTGCTTCGGCATCGTTGGAAAATAAGGTTTCAGGAACTATCAGCCCATTCTTTTCTGCGATAGTAAGCTGGAGCATTTTATTGCCATCTATTTTGTTTTCCTTTTCGAAAGGATTAATCCACGGAACATGCTCCAATAAGGTAAAAAGATTATAACGTAAGGAAGAATATTCCTTAAGAAAAACCTTTCTGTACTCTTCATCCAGTTCTTCGGGAGTGTCTATTCTCCATGATTTCCTGTGCCACACAGCTGTTACATCTTCCGATTTCAATGAATTTCCGAATTCATCGGTGAGTTCAAAAGAATGCTGGCTGATGCTAATTTTCTGAGCATGGCTGAGTTTATCAGAGTTTATTCTGAAATACGGAATATTTTTCGAGGTAAGGTATTCAAAAAAGAGATCTATATTATAAAAATCTCCGGAGTGTGTAATGCAAAGAATCATTTGCCTGCTTTATTAAAAAAGGAAACTTAGAGTGTAAGTTTCCTTTTGATATGATTTGTTAATATATTTTTATCAACAATTCCACTTATACAGTTGGAGCATCATCGTCACCATCTGACGGATATTTCATTGTCTGTAATAAATCCAGTGTTGGTTTTGTTACAGTATCTGCAATTTTTGAGGTTGCATTATCTAATCTTATATCAGTAATATCCCCACCTCCTTTAATCTTTTGAGGATCCTGAAGTTGTTTTTCAAGGAATGATGCGAAAAAAGGCTTCTTTTTTGAATTTTTGTTTTTCATAATAATTAATTTAGAGTTTTAATGTAATAGTTGTTTAGTTTTTAAACTGCAGTTGCATCTTCATCACCGTCTGAAGGATATTTCAGGGTTACATGATCGCCGCCAGGCTTGGTAACATTATCCAGAGCTGTTGATGTAACACTGTCTTTAAGAGAACTTGTTGTATTATCCAACAATACAGATGTAACAGAACCTCCTTTTACTGTTTCAGGGTCTTGGATTTGCTTTTCTAAGAATGAAGCAAAGAACGGCTTCTTTTTTAAATTCTTATTTTTCATAATAATTAATTTAGAGTTTTAATTTATGTTGTTAGTTCTAAAGTAATGTTCCATCTTCATCACTGTCTGAAGGATATTTCATGGAAACTACATCACTTCCGGGTTTTGTAACAGTATCGAATTGAACAGAAGTTACACTGTCCGTAAGAGCACCAGTTGAATTATCTGCCAATACAGAAGTGGCAGTTCCGGAACCTCCCTTAATTGTTTCAGGCTCCTGGATTTGCTTTTCTAAGAAAGAAGCAAAGAATGGTTTTTTGTTTTTTTTACCTTCCATGATATTAATATTTAACGATTTAGATTGGTCTAAAGTATTAAAAAAATATCACTCTAAGAAGAATAAAATATTTTTTAAGAAAATTTTAACAAATAACAATCAATAACTGAATAATTTTAATTAATCTCCAAAAATTCTTTAACAGCATTAATAAAATCAACAGGATTTTCTGCCTGAACCCAATGCCCGGCATTTTTTATGGTAACAAAATTTGCTTTTGGAAACTGCTGCCTGATCGCAAAATGATCCTGAGGAAGAATATAATTTGATTTGGCTCCGGCAATGAATAAAGCCCGACCTTCAAAAATGCCGAATTTAATAGCATTGGATACAAATTCGTTGTATTTTTCGGATAAGGTTTTCAGGTTAAATCTCCAGTTAAGCCTTTTTTGATCATCCCAATACAGGTTTTTTGTAAGGAACTGAATGGTGGATTTTTCAGGAATATACTGGTTGAGCACTGCTTCTACCTTATTTCTTGAAGAAACCGTATTAAAATCTACCGTTTCCAATGCCTTAATAATCCCCTGATGATGCGGCGGGTACGCTTTCGGTGAAATATCAACCACAATAAGGCTCTCCACTTTTTCCGGAAACTTTATCGCAAACTGCATTACCGCTTTCCCACCCAATGAGTGTCCCAGGATATGGGCTTTAGCCATTCCGTAATGTTCCATATACCGCAGAATATCATCTGCCAGATCATCATGGGACATATTTTCCGAATGAAAGCTTCTGCCATGGTTGCGAAGATCAATAAGATGCACCGGAAGAAATTCCCCCATATCTTTCCCGAAAGTTCCCCAGTTATCAAGCATTCCGAACAATCCATGAAATACTAAAAGCGGTGTTCCGGAAATGTTTTCACCGAATATTTTTGAATTTAAAATTTCCATATTATTTATACTACCATTTTGCCAATCTTTTCAGATATGCCTGAACCGTATTTTCCAATCCCATATACAATGCTTCCGAAATTAAAGCGTGACCTATAGAAACCTCCAACAGATTAGGGATGTTATCTGCAAAATATTTAAGATTATCTAAACTTAAATCGTGTCCTGCATTTAGTCCAAGCCCGAAATCTGCTGCCACTACTGCCGTATCGTAATAGGGCTTTATAGCCAGTTCTTTATTAGCGGTATAGTTTTTCGCATATGCTTCTGTGTACAGCTCGATTCTGTCTGTTCCTGTTTTTGCGGCATATTCTACCAACTGCGGATTTGGATCTAAAAAAATTGAAGTACGAATTCCGGCATTCTTGAACTCCGCAATAATCTCCGTAAGAAAATCGAGATGTTTTTTGGTATCCCATCCTGCATTGGACGTGATGGCGTCGTCAGCATCAGGAACCAAAGTTACCTGTTCCGGTTTTACTTCTAAGACCATATCAATAAAAGGTCTGTGCGGATTTCCTTCGATATTGAATTCCGTTGTTACAAGCGGTTTAAGATCATAAACATCTTTTCTGGTAATATGTCTTTCGTCCGGTCTCGGGTGAATGGTAATTCCCTGCCCTCCATATTCCTGAATCTTTACTGCAGCTTCCGTCACACTGGGTGTTTCCCCTCCTCTGGCGTTCCTTATGGTTGCAATTTTATTGATGTTTACACTAAGTTTTGTCATTTTACGGGTAAGTTTGAAAATATCGTTCTGACAGATAAAATTTAGCAAGAAAATAATTTATTCGGGATAAATCAATACCGTCAGTTCTGTATTAATTATATAATACAAAGCTATTGATAAAATCCAAATTTTAGAAATGAATAGCCCATTTTTAGTGTAAAAACATTACACCCTATTTTTAAGCATGAAGGAAAACTATACAATTTTAAACTTTTAGCTGCATCACCTCAAGATCGAATTCTTTTGAAGCAACCAACAGATGGTCAAAAATATCGGACTGGATTTCCTCAAACCGTACCCATTCCGTATCGTTGGTAAAAGCATAAATTTCAAGAGGAAGCCCCTGCGGCGTACTGTTAAGCTGACGCACCATGATAGGCCCTTCTTTATCAAGCTCAGGAATACGTTCTATATATTTTTGGGCATAATACCTGAAAACCCCGATGTTGGTAAGCTGCCTGCCATTGATAATCTCTTCTTTATGCGCCATATTTTCTTTCTCCTTTTTCAGCTCAATGGATCGCTGGCTAAGATAATCTGAAATCAGGTTAATGCTTTTAAGCCGTTCAATATCCTCTTCGGTAAGAAATTTAAATGAATTGATATTAAAGAAAATAGATTTTTTAATTCTTCTTCCATTCGTCTCGGAAATTACCTGCATGTTTTTGATCTCTGTCGTCAGAAGATCATAAGTAGGAATGGTTGAAAATGTTCTGTCAAAATTATTGATTTTTGTTGTCAGAAGGTTGATTTCAGCAATATTTCCTTCAATATTATACTTCGGGATACTTACCCAGTCTCCCACTTTGAGGTTTTTGGAAGTTGCCACGTGGAGCCCGGTAACAAATCCCAGAATCGTATCACGGAATACAAGAACGAGAACAGCCGTAATTGCTCCCAGACTGCCGACAATAGTTGTTCCTTTGATCCCGAAAATTACGCATATCCCAACAACAGAGAAGAGAAAAATCCCTAAAATTTTTACCGTTTCTGAAATAGCATTCAGGGCCATGATCTTGTAAAAATCCTGCTTAATAACGAAATAATTCCTGAAAGCAGTCAAGCCCCGATACAACATTCCCGCAAAAATCATTACCAATCCTAAATTAACACACCTGATGAGGAATATAGTGGTATTCTTTAAGGCTCCGTAAAATATAGATTCATGGATACTTCCGATGATAAGCAGCGCAAAAAGATGCGCAATGGAATTGGTTATTTTAGATTCGTAAATGGAATTTACTACCGGATATTTTTCTTTATTTCTGAAAATCCTGAAAACACTGTTGATTATTATTTTAAAAATAAAATCAATAACCAGAAAAATTGCGATCAGTAAACAGATCTTTACAATGATGTGAAATACGAATTCCAGACCGGATGGTGCAATCCGGCTGATGTAGCGGTAAAGAGGCTCACTTAATGCCTGGATGAGGTCCTTTGTTTCTTCTAATTGGTCATTCATTAAAGCAAATTTAGGAAAATAACTATGATTTTCTACAGATTATTCTGCATCAATTTTTATCCCAAAACCAACTTTTCATAGAAACTAATATAAAATTTTACTAAAAAAAATGCGATCACTACAGATTTCCTGCAAACCCCGATCAATAAATAAAAAATTCCATAACAACAAACAATAACAATAGATTATTTTAAAAAAAATCACAGTTTTATGATTTTATATTTAATAATTATTTAAATTTGATATAAACTAAACAAAAACCGATACATATGAGAAAACACTACTTTTTTATTTTATTGTGTGTGTTCACACTTTTAACGAACTGTTCCGGAGGCGAGGATGCACCGGTAATTTCAGAAAACACCATTACAGCTGTTAAAACAGGAAAGCTTAGCGGGAAGGTAATGTCACAGAACGGAACCAAGCCCATTGGAGGAGCTTCCGTTTTCACTTTTGATGATAAGTACAAAATCTATCATACCACTTCGGATTCGCAAGGTAATTTTATACTTGATGCTCCTGCCGGAAACCGCACCATCTACATCCAGACCGGTAACGGAACCAATTTCCGCACAGAAATTTCTGCCATGGTGAAAGATAACGAAACCGTTACGCTTGATGCAAACCAGACCAAACTCAACCAGGTGGCAAAAATTGCTTATGTAAAAGGAACTTATGACAAGATAGAAGATATTATTCAGACTTTAGGATATACCGCAACTGAAATCACGAATAATGACCTTGCCAATATGACCACGATTTCACAATACGATATTATTTTCCTCAATTGTGGTTCCAGAAGCAGCACGACAAATCCTGCACTTTACACAGCAATTGATGCCAACTTAGCGATCTTTGTTGCCAACGGAGGAAGTATCTATGCTTCAGACTGGGATGTTGCTTATCTGGTAGGCGGAACCAACAATACCAACAACTGCGCATTGCCGGGAGGATTTGTTCCGGATTCAAAGCTTTGCTCTAAAAATATCGGAAGTTCAGGCAATGTTGGAGCTACGGTAAACAATGCCGGACTTACCTCTGCTTTAGGATTCAATACGCTTAATTTAGACTATGATCTGGGATCGTGGCAAAAGATAATTAATTACGATCCTACTTATTGGGAAGTGCTGGTTAAAGAAACTTCTTCAAACGACGCACTGATGATCAGAACCAATCATTTTACCGCAACAGGAATTCCGGTTACACCAATAGGAAATGCGGCTAACACTACTTTTGTGACGGTTTGCGTTACTCTTCCCGGAAATATCCAGATCAGCCTTTCTGTTCCTCAGGCAGCTGTTCCTTTCCTTGTGGCATTAGGCGCAACAGTGGGACCTTGTTCGGGAGCTTCCAACAGCGGCTATATCTACTACACTACTTTCCACAACCACGCATCAGGAAATATTGGCAATGCAGGTGTCATTCTACAATATGTAATTTTAAACCTTTAATCAAAACTTCACCTTAAACATGGAAGTGGCTTTTTTGAAGCCACTTTTTTTTATATCTTTTCATTAAATTAAAAAAATGGACACAGCCTTAATAAATATTCTTTGCCTCATTCTTCTGTTTTTAGGAATTTTAGGAACTTTTTTACCGGTTTTACCGGGCCTGCTGTTGAGCATCTGCGGACTTCTGATCTATAAATTCGGAACCGACTCTGATCTCAGCATGATCTACATCTGGGCATTTATAATCCTTACGATTGCTTCTGTAGTTCTTAATTATGTCATCCCTGCCAAGACCAATCAGAAATACGGTGGAACACGCTGGGGAAGCATCGGTTCGATAATCGGGACAATTGTGGGATTATTTTTACCCATTCCTTTAGGATTTCTGGTGGGAATGTTCGCTGGTGTCTTTATAGGAGAACTTCTCCATGACAGTAAAGACATTAACAAGGCTTTAAAATCAACCAAAGGAGCTTTCATCGGGTTTATTTACGGTACCGGATTCAGCTTTGTAGTGGGTGTGGCAATGTTTTTGGTGGTAGTATTGGATATGCTTTCCATTATTTAAAAACAAGAAAAATGTTGTATAAAGCCATTATATTAAGTGCAGGACTGTTATTAATCAACTGCACAACGCAAAAAGGAGCCCAAGTTCCGCTAAAAGATCAAGTGGAAAATACAGACAATATTACAAAAAACAGCACCGAAGAATCTGTGATCTACTTTAATGAGGGAGAAAACCGGTTTTTAGATGACTACCAGATGAATGTGACATTTAAAGGTATTTCTGAAGACAGCCGCTGTCCGAAAGACGTCAACTGCATTTGGGCCGGCGTTGCCGTAGCTGAAGTGGAAGTAATGGGAACTGCAACAAGACCTATGACTTTATCCCTTGCAAGTCTGGACAGCAAGGGACGAAATTATCATCAGTCTGCAGATTTTAACGGATATACCATCACCTTAGCCGAAGTAAATCCTTACCCGGGATCAGCAGAAGGCACAAAAAACCTTAAAGGAAAATATAAAATCGGTATTACGATCAAAAAATCCGATAACACCTCTACCATGAAATAGGCTTCTTTCCCTTAGAACTCAGATATTCATTAATTTTTGAAAAAGGTTTGCTTCCGAAAAACCCTCTATGCACAGAAAATGGGGAAGGGTGTGCAGACTTTAATATAAAATGCTTAGCCGGATCAATGAGTTCGGCTTTTTTTTGTGCGAAAGCACCCCACAATACAAAGACTACATTTTCTTTCTTATCCGAAATTTCTTTAATGATAAAATCCGTGAATTTTTCCCAGCCGAGATCCTTATGAGAATTCGGAGAATGGGCACGTACGGTTAACGTTGCATTTAGCAGCAAAACCCCCTGTTTGCCCCAATCATCCAGTTCTTTAGAAGTCCGTTCTACACCGATATCATTTTTAAGCTCTATAAAAATATTCTTCAGCGAAGGTGGCGCAGAAACCTGCTCGGAAACCGAAAAACAAAGGCCATTTGCCTGATAATCATTATGATAAGGATCCTGCCCAATAATTACTACCTCAACCTCATCGAAAGGCGTAATTTCCAGCGCCCTGAAAATCTGGCTTTTCGGGGGAAAGACTTTTGTAGTTGCATATTCCTGTTTTACTTTCTCCCAAAGATTGGTAAAATATCCGGTGTTTTTTATCGGGGCTAATATTTCTGTCCAGGTCATATTTATATTTTATTGATTACAATAATCGTATGTTCTTTCTTTTGATAAAACGATATGATTGATCATTCCCATCTGATAATCAAGATGCACTTCCCTTGACGCAACAATATTACTGTTTTGTCCTTCTGTTTGATTATCGATCATCCCTATTGGCCGGGAACTATTTTTATTGATGATTAAAAGCGTGGCGTTTCCGTCGTCATTAAGTTCGGTTTCATCATACTTTGCATAATCTCCTTTTTTATATTTTTCATTACAGTCGATGTTGTCAATCTCAAAATCAACTACCTGCTCATGTTGCTTGAAAGGAGCCGTCTGAACGGGATATTTACAAACAATCAAATGATTTTCCGGATCATAAGTTCCTTTTTCAAGTCCGAAGTATTCATCCATATCTGCTTCAGGAATGTTCATATAAACTCTAAAAACCGTCTGGTTGCTCATAATATTATTAGCGTTGTAATAATTGAAAATCTGGAGAACTCCCCAAAGCACAACTGTTGCAATAACAATACCTATTAAGAATTTTTTCATGGTTAATTTAATAATAGCTTTAAATAAATTACGGATACTCAATAACTTTTAAAATAATATATTTTAGACTTTGCTAAATCATACTTTTTGAATAATAAAATTTACCAGTTTATGTTGATTTTGCATTTTTATTTAATTTTTAAAATAATCCTGTAGTCGTATAGTAAACATTTATATATTAAATGCAAAATACAGAAACCCCGTTACAGTCTATTTTATATATAAATCACAAATATATAGGAATTACCGACGTCAATGCACTAAATAAGATTTTATGTTCCAATTTTTTTTAAAAATTTAATAATCAAACTTAGGTTGAAAATCCAACTTTCATTTTGAATAAAGTTGGTAATATTCAAAGTATAATAACGAAGAATCAAATTTAAACAAAATGAGTCCGATGCAGTGTGTATCGGACTCATTATTATCAAAATTAATTATAAGCTTGTCTAAACTTTTAAGTGCGCTCTATTCTATATGAGATGGCTTCTTTTTACTATCCAGACTTAAACTATTAAGGACAGTTAGCAGGCTTTGGATCCACTGTAAACGTAGAAGCTGATGAGGTACACCCGTTAACTGTGGCTGTTATGGTATAGGTTCCTGTAGGTGCTCCTATCCATTTTTTATTGTTAGCATATCCTACGGATTGAGAAGGCGTTATGGTATATTTTGCATTTGGGTCAAAGTTGCTGATTTCATATACACCCCGGCCTTGAGCGGCAGGATCACAGGTTGGCTGTGTTATTAAAGCCATAACCGGAGCAGGCGGAGGAGTTGGCTGTGGATTCACAGTAAAAGATGTTGATGCAGAAGAAGTACAACCATTTGCCGTTGCTGTTACAGTGTACGTTCCTTCAGGAACTACCAACATCCCTGGTCCAAGAGATGATGTTTGATTTGTACTGAATTGAGGGCCCGGAGGAGTAAAGGTATACGTAGCGTTTGAATCATAATTGCTTATTTGATAAACTCCATATTTTGAACCGCAACTAGATTGTGAATAAAATTTAATTGCAGGCGTGGGTGTAGGTGTTCCAGTGATAGTAAAAGATGCTTTGAAATTGCTTCCGGAATTATCTAGTTTTCGGGTTAAATCACAAGCCGTTGTTGAAGTTTCACTTCCTGTGTATTCAAGAAATAATTCAAGAGTATAATCTCCAGGGCATTGTTTGGTTAAATCAATGTTGTAATCTAATTTGTTCCATTTTTGATCATTACCAGAGCAAGCTCCTCCTGTAGGAAATGAACTTCCTGAACAGCTTTCTTTAAAAGGTAAAGCTTCTTGCAAAAAAGCACCTGGACTATCTCCAGTTTTATAAATCCTGTAATTAATTGTGCCTCCACAAAAATTAGTTCCTGCCTGTCTGAAGTTTTGAAGCTCTAAACCAATAATATTTAAGCTTTGACTATTTGCAGCAAAACTTCCTAAATTAGCTCCATTAAACTGAGTAGAAGAAATTGCAGTGCCTTCGTAAGAGTACCATTTATTAGTACCGCCTGCATTAAACTGAATAGCTGCTTCAAATATTCCGATTTTTTGAGCGCTGGTAGTTACTGAAAAACTACAAAAAACTACTGCTACGAGTAATTTTTTTACTACTGTTAATTTTTTTCTCATTTGTGAAATTTAGATTCATTGCAAATATAATAAAATTTTTAAATAATTTTTAAATATTTCATTTTTCCTCATATTTATTTAATCTTAACGATAACACCCTACCAAATAGATTATCTCAATAATACCTTCGATTAAGCTGATAAATAAATTCATTTAATTACAATTGAAGATACTTTTCATATTTATTCATAGAGAATTTTTTTTGTATTTCTTTACTAAAAATCCTTTCTTACTTACAATCATCAGAAAGATTGTTTTATATCATAAGAAAAGATAAATTTTAATTTTTCATGAACGTAATATATCAGGACATCCGGAAATAAACTCTGAATAGCATCTATAAACTAATCAATCTTATTAACGAGAACAAAAAAATAACCGTGATTTTCATCATCATTTATCGCCATGCGATTTATCTGATTTATTTTTTATGATACGTTTAAGCAATAAAATCGTTTAAAAATCACAATTACCCTCGCAGCTTTATCAATTTTCACTATAAATATTAATTTCAATAAAAAAAACACATTTGCGCCCATACTAAAGATTTATATCATATTCAAAAATTATCATAAAATTAACATTAATCCTACCTTTATATCACAAAACAAAAGAATATTAAATAACATAATTAATAAATATTTGTCGATATGAAAACTTTAAGAATTTTCTTGAATGCTACAGTGCTATGCGGAACATTATTTTTTTATCAAAATGCGGAAGCTCAAAAAATAAATCAGAAGACAACAGTAATTGCCGTTAACGGAACCTCTCCTTTACACGACTGGGAAATGAATTCTTCAGCAGCTTATTTTACAGGAACTGTCAGCGGGAACACTATATCCAACGCCACATTTACTATGCCCGTAAAAAACCTGAAAAGCAAAAAAGGAAGTACCATGGACAATAAAGCTTATGAAGCATTGAAATCTTCACAATATCCTAATATCAGCTTCACAGCTGCTTCTATAAACTTCGGTAAAAGCAATGTAAGCGGAAAACTGACTATTGCAGGAGTATCCAGAAATGTTTCCTTCCCCGTAAGCGTTGCGAAAAACGAAAATACCTACACCATTTACGGGACCGAAACCGTAAAACTTTCAGATTTCGGAATGAGCAGACCAGGATTCATGGGTATCAAAACTGGCGATGAAGTTACCATAAAAGTGAGCATCACAGCACAGTAAGAATCAGCTTCAAAAACCGTGATTAAAAATCAATATTAAAAAATAAACGTTATGAAAACCATTTACATAAAAACAGCACTCTTAGGAACTATTTTACTTGCTAATGCTGCACAGGCACAGCAGTTTCCTTTAGACAACCTTAAACCGAGAGACCAGAGAGGCATTAATATTTTTGAAAACCCTAAAGATTCCGTAACAACCTTTGAAAAACTTAAAGTAAGAATCGGCGGAGCATTCGCTCTGCAATTCCAGGGTCTGAAACATGAAAGCGGCGCCGACCAAACCGTACCGGCAACCCAGCTTTACGACATCGGAAATAACTTTAACCTCGCTACAGCCAACCTTGATATTGATGTGGCTTTATATGACGGTATCAATTTACATTTAAGAACATTTTTAAGTTCCCGCCACCATAACGAAACCTACGTAAAAGGAGGTTACATTCAGATTGATAAGCTTGATTTTATCAAAAAAGATTTTTTGAGTGACTTTATGAAATATTCAACCATAAAATTTGGTCATGATGAAATTAATTACGGGGATGTGCACTTCAGAAGAAGCGACAACGCCTACACTACCCAAAACCCGTTTGTAGGAAATTACCTGATGGACGCTTATGCAACCATGGTTTTTGCTGAATATTACTACCGCAGAGACGGCTTTATCGGAATGGGAGGTATTACCAACGGAAGACTCAACCAGAATGCCAACGGAGGAACAAGTCCTTCTTTATATGCTAAAATAGGCTACGACAAACAACTGAACAGCGATCTGAGAGTACGTCTTACAGGATCCGTTTACAACACCGCCAATACTCAAAGGCTGGATTTCTATGATGGAGACAGAGCCGGCTCACGATATTACTATGTAATGGAAAATGCAGCTGCCACTTCTTCTGCCAACTTCAGATCAGGACAGGTAGTACCAGACTTTAAAAACAAAGTCACTTCCATTATGATCAACCCGTTTGTAAGATATAAAGGTCTTGAATTCTTCGGAACTTTTGAAAACGCATCCGGCAGAAATACTGCAGAAATTGACCGCAGAACCTGGAACCAATATGCAGCAGAACTTCTCTACCGATTCGGAAATAACGACAATCTGTATGTAGGAGGAAGATACAATCTTGTAAAAGGCGAGCTTGCCACCGGAGACAAAGTGGATGTTACCCGTTACAATATCGGCGGAGGATGGTTCATGACCAAAAACATCCTCACCAAAGTGGAATATGTGAATCAGAAATACGACGGCTATCCTTCTTCAAGCATTCTGTATGACGGCAAATTCAACGGATTTGTTCTGGAAGCAGCAATTTCTTTCTAAATCTAAATCTTCGGAAAGTTATTCTAAAACTTTTCTAAATACCCTGAATTATGAAAACTTTTTTAGCAGCAGTTCCGTTTATACTCGGAATATTCATGAATGCGCAGGAAAATTACATTCAGATAAACGGAAGCACCAATATCAATACTTTTAAATGTACCAACAATACATTCAGAACACCAGGAGGAAATTTTACGATCAGCGAAAGAAACCTCCCGAACATTGCATTAAAAGTTGATGATTTCGACTGCCGTAACAAAATGATGACCTCCGATTTTCAGAAAACCCTTTCCGCGGAAGATCATCCTTATCTTCATATAAAGTTTCTTTCCCTTGACCGGAATAAAGCAGTGTATAATGCACAGATCGAAGTAAAGATGATTAACAGGAGCAAAATATACAACATTACATTATGCCTGGAAAACGGAAAGCTTATCGGGAGAAGAAGCGTGAAATTCAGTGATTTTAATATTTTGCCACCGACAAAAATGGGCGGAATGATTGTAGTAAAGGATGATCTTAATCTCGTTTTTGCGCTGGCAGCAAATACTCAGTAAAAAATCCAGCTTAGTTCATAAGGAAATGTTTAGAGATTGATGAAAGTCTGCAGTAATTTTATATTGCAGACTTTTTAATGTTAAATATCAGTTATTTACTGTTCATCAGACTGAATACAAGATTATCAGGAAAACCTTCATCTTTTTTATCCTCTTCCCAAATAAAACCGTGACGCTGTAGAAGCTTTTTAGAATCATCATTCATTCTGTGTGTCATCGCAACGATTTCATCCAAAATTAAATTCGTAAAAGCAAAATCCACAACAGCCTTTAAGGCTTCAAACATCATTCCTTTACCGTGATAATCCGGCAGCAGTTCGTAACCGACCTCCGCTGTTTTGCGGTCTTCAGAAAAATTATAGAGACAGATCGTTCCGATAAGATCCGGCTGATCTTTTAAAGAAATTCCCCAATAGAATGTCTGATTATTCTTCGTTCTTTCTTTAATCATGAGAATAAACTGCAGTGCATCGTAATTGTTTTTGGGAGAATTCCTTTTAATAAAACGGTTGATCACGTCATTGCTTCTGATTTTTAAAATATCTTCGGTGTGGTGCTCATTGATCTCTTTTAACTGTAATCGTTCAGTGGCTAGTTTCATGTTTTAAATTTAATAATTAAACTGGTAACATTTAATCAGTCTCAAAAGATTTAGTCATTAGACTCTCAGGAATGTAAACTTGAAAAATGGAAATTTACCTGATAAGAAAATCAAAGATTTTCAAAAACTAATGTGTCCTTCTTTGCAGTAAACTTAACTTCAAATAATTAATGAATAAAATCTTTGTGCCTTTTGTGGTTAAATAACAGTAGACTTATTAGCCAAATTAGCTCATTTTCAAATTAAAATTCACATTTTCTCACTAAATTTGCACTGTGTTTATAAATAAAGAAGATTTAAATGAATTAGAGTTTCCGCAATTGCTCGCGGAGATCTCTCCTTTTGCATATTCTCCGAAAACGAGAGAAAAAATTCTTCAGCTTAGCCCGATGGAAATTGATGAGGCCGAACTTTCCCTGAAGAAAACTTCAGAATACTTATCCAGTTTTGAAAGCTCCAATGCTGTTCCTTTCGATGAGTATGAAGATATCGAAAGCGAACTGAAATTAATGCTGATTGAAAATTACCGCCTTGAAAACAGTGCTTTCATCAAAATAAAAACCCTCACGGAACAGATCGGAAAACTTCAGAAGTTTTTCCCGACCATGCCGGAAACCTTCCCTACCTTAATGAATGATGTTGCTGTACTGGAATTCAAAAAGGAAATTATCGATAAAGTAGATAAGGTTTTTAACCGTTTCGGAGAAGTAAAAAGTGAAGCGTCACCGGTTTTAAAAGGGTTGAGGACGGAAATCCAGCATGCCAAAAAAGCAATCCAGGAAAATTTTAACCGTGCTTTGTTCAATTACGGACATAGTGAATTTCTAGATGATATCCGTGAAACGATTATTGATGACCAGAGGGTTTTAGCCGTAAAATCCGGATTCAAGAAAAGGGTTCCCGGAAGAGTGCTGGGATTATCAAAGACCGGTTCCATTACTTATATCCAGCCGGATTCTGTGGTGAAGCATTATTTTAAGCTTAAAGAAAATGAAGAGGAAGAGAAAAAGGAAATTGATAAAATTTTACGACAGCTTACTGCAGAATTGGCCGAATACCAACCTCAATTGTGGAGATACCAGAAATACATTTTCGATCTTGATTTAACAAGGGCCAAAGCGAAATTTGCAGAGCTGATCAATGGTGTTTTACCGAAAATCAACCGTCATAAAACATTGAGGTTAAGAGATGCTTTTCATCCTTTGTTGTTTTTAAGAAATAAAGCAGAAAATAAAACCATTTTCCCTCAGACGCTTACCTTCACGGAACATAACAGGATTATCTGTATTTCCGGACCGAACGCCGGCGGAAAATCAATTACCCTGAAAACTGTAGGATTGCTTCAGCTGATGATCCAGAGCGGAATTCTTGTTCCCGTTCATCCGAAATCCGAAATGTTTTTCTTTGAAAAGATTATGACCGATATTGGTGACAATCAGTCTATTGAAAATCATCTGTCGACTTATTCTTCGAGATTGAGGAAAATGTCGGGAATTATCCGTGAAGCCGATGCCAATACGCTTTTACTGATCGATGAATTCGGTACAGGTTCTGATCCTGAATTAGGAGGTGCTTTAGCAGAAAGTTTTCTGGAGTTTTTCTATGATAAAAAGAGCTTTGCAATTATCACCACGCATTACACCAACATCAAACTGGTGATAGAACAGCTTCCGAATGCACAGAATGCCGCCATGCTCTTCAATGAGGAAACGCTGGAACCGATGTATAAACTTGAAGTAGGACAAGCAGGAAGCTCATTTACTTTTGAAGTCGCAGAGAAAAATAAAATCCCAAGGTTCATCATTCATTCTGCCAAGAAAAAGGTAGAACATGACATTGTAAATCTTGATAAAACAATTGTAAAGCTTCAGCAGGAAAAGTACGAGGTTGAAAAGCTGAAATCTGATCTTGCAGAAAGGAAAGAATCTGTTGAAGACAAGCGTGATAACCTTCAAAAGCTGAATGAACAGCTTCAGCAGAAATTGTATAATTTCCAGAAGCTGTATGAAGAGGAACACCGCAAACTGCAGTTCGGGAATAAGATTGAAACGTTTATCGACAGCTACACGAAAGGAAAATCGAGAAAAGATGTGGTGAAAGATTTTGTGAAACTCCTGGAGCAGGAAAAATTCCGTAAGATTGGGGCTGATAAAGACGAAAGCAAGCGGCTGCAGGTGGTGAAGCGCAAAATAACGCAGCAGCTGAAAAAAGAAGAAGTGATTGAAAAAATTGCCGAAACCAATGAAAAATTGGAGGAAAAAAGGCAAACTGACCGTTCACTCTGGATGAAAGTGGGACAAAGAGTTCGTATCGCCGGAAGCACAAGTGTGGGAACCATTGAAAAGATTTCCAAGAAAAAGGTGGTGGTGAACTATGGTACGTTCAAAACGACCATTGATGCGGATGAATTGGAGAGAATTTGATGATCATAATAAAAACCCATATCACGTTTAAGGATTTTTTGATGTTTCATTTAAAAAATTCATTAGTGAGACTTATTGCTTTTCCTTTGCTGATTTTGCTTTTTTTTATCATTAAGCAATCTGCGGATGAATATTCTGAAAAAGAAATCTGGCTATCAGCCTCGATATGGCTGGTAATTATGTTTTTATTCATTGTGATCCGGTCCTTTTTTCGCTTAAGGTTTGCATTTAATTCAAACAAAAATATCCAGGAGACGATTTTTTACACCTTCACGGACGAAAAGATCCGTACGGAAGGCAAAACCTTTGATGCATATTTTACATGGGATTCGATTTATAAAGTAAAAGAAAAAAAAGAATGGTTTCTGATTTACCAAACTGCCCAGACCATGAATATGGTTCCTAAAAAGTTTTTCACAAAGGACCAGATTTCAGAGCTTAGAGATCTTATCAGAAAGAATAATGTGAAAGCAAAACTCAGAAACGATTGAAATAAAAATGAAAAGAGTGCCGAAAAGCACTCTTTTCATTTATAAATATTGATAAAATATTCTGTTCTATTGCTATATTTGAATATGATTAAAACCATAAAAATTCTCTGGATCTTCTATCTGAAACTATTGATTCCTTCCTTATTGTTTTCCGTATTATTAGCTTTTCAGACGGGGTTTAGCATGAGCAGTTTCGGATTTTGTTTTCTGGTGATGTTACCGGCATTCCATTTTTTGATTTATGAATTAAGACTAAAAAGGGAATATTTGTTTTTTGCTAATTTTGGATTTTCAAAACAAAGTCTCTGGATCATGACCATTTGTATTGGATTGGCTATTAACGGTATTTCTAAATTGTTATGAGTAAGCTTCATATTGACAGTGTCACAAAATCGTACGGTTCAAAGAAAGTCTTACAGGATGTTTATTTAAGCTGTGAAACAGGAAAAATTGTGGCATTATTAGGACCTATCGACTCCGGAAAATCTACATTGCTGCAAATTATTTTCGGGACTCTGAAAGGAGACTCTCAGTTTATTAAATTCAATAATCAGGTTCTCACCAAACAGTCTGAGAGAAGAAATAAGATTGCTTATCTTCCCCAAACTCCAATGTTTCCAAAAGATATTAAGATTAAAAATCTAATTCCTTTATTCTGTAATGAAGCGAATACTCAAAAACTTTTTAATTCAGACCTTATTCAGCCTTTATTAAGCAGAACGATGAGAAATCTTTCGGGAGGTGAAAGAAAAATGGTGGAAGTATTAACGATCATCCACTCTAACGCTGATTTTATCTTACTGGAGGAACCTTACAGCGGACTGTCACCAATTTTAACAGAAAAAGTGATGAAGGTTATAAAGGAATTATCTCAGGAAAAAGGTTTTATCATTTCAGATTTTAATGTACAGGAAGCTACAGAGATCTCGGATGAAATTTATCTTTTTTCCAACACGTATTTAAGACAAATTAAAGATTTAAAAGAATTGCAACAGCATTATTATCTTCCGAAAAACATTTAATTTATATATTTGACAATCCAAAAAATTCATGATGTCCATAAATAAAACATTATATATATCCGTTTTCAGTTTTCTTTTTGTGTTTTTTGCCAAGGGGCAGGATAAAGTTCCTTTCGGTGTCGTAAAAGCAGAAGAAGGTTACGCTATGGTACGCGTCCATAAAGACGATTATCGTAAAATCATCGATAAGATCCGTATGAAAACCGGCGATGTTTTTATTTACGTGAAACCCGCTCCCGGAGAAACAGAATGGATATGGATCAAATATCCTGAAAAAGATGACACCGACAAGCCTTTCGTAAGATACGACAGCATTACCAAAGAAGGAATGGTGAATAAAAACCGCGTGGTTTTCGTGGATAAGCTGCCCCCATTTACCCCTTCAAAATCAAAAAACGGGAAATCGCTTATTTTTACGGATGATACCAATCCTAAAATTCCGGGTAACCAAAGGACAAAAGTGATTATCGACGTTTATCCTTCTTATGCGAAGCTTAAAAAGCAGGAAAAAGATGCTGATGGAAACATCATCAAAATCGACAAAGTAAAATCCTGGGGTATTGGCAAAGAAATCCCTGAAGGAATAACAGAAATAAAATCAGTAAGGGTTCAGCAGCCGGGAAGAGGCTCTGTCTTTGTGAGAGATGCCATCAAAAATATGTTTCAGCCGACCATGGATTTCAATAACGTTGGCGTAACAGCCATTGATAACGACCATATTTTTCTTTATATGACCAATGGCGCCGGAGAAAACCGATATACTACCATCTGGACCATCAAACAGGGAAAAGTACAAAGTCAGATCATTTACAAAAACCCGGAATAATTCAGTAATATTCATTACTTTTGCTGCCGAAAGTCCAGCTTTTGACTTTCAGGAAATTGGTTTTGCTTAACTGCAGATTAAAAGGGAATCGTGTGAAAATCACGAACTGTCGCGCAACTGTAAGTAACTGAAGTCTTTATTAATAATCCACTGTAAAACGTTACGGGAAGGAAATAAAGATGTTACAAGTCAGGAGACCTGCCTTTTTCTTCACCACAAAAACTTTCGCGATTTGAAGTTTGTTGATCTATAGAACCCAGGGATTTTACGCTCTGCTTTTTCTGTTGTTTTCAACTTTTCATTTCGCTTTAATTTAAATGAAATATGACTACAGAAGAAAGAATTAAAACCTCGGAAACCAGAATTTTCAAAGCCGTTTTCCCCAACACGACCAACCATTACGATACGCTTTTCGGAGGCACAGCCATGCAGCTGATGGACGAAGTCGCTTTCATTGCCGCAACACGATTTGCCCGAAAACGCGTAGTAACGGTAAGCAGTGATAAGATCGATTTTAAAAGATCAATTCCTGCCGGAACCATTGTGGAGCTTATTGGAAAAGTAGTGCATGTCGGGAAAACCAGTATGAAAGTGAATGTGGAAATCTACACCGAGCAGATGTATTCTTATGAAAGGGAAAGAGCCATTGTGGGGGATTTTACTTTTGTAGCGATTGATGAATTTAAGAAACCAATTCAAATACTATAAAAGAGCTTCGGCGGGCTTTGCCCGCCGAAGCTTTATTTTATTTCCCGCAGATTGCACAGATTTCACAAATTGTGTCTATATCAAATTTTCAGCTAAAAATATATACAATCATCAGCGTAATTTGCGGGAACTTATTGTGGAAGATATTGTTACAAACCACAAATTGCACAGATTTTCACAGATTCATCTGTTTATATTATTTAAAATACAGAGAATCATTCGAGAAATTTGTAAAATCTGCGGGATATTTTTTAAAGCGTATATAAAAATGAGTTAAAACTTACTTCAACACCTTTTCGGTTTCCAGATTTTTAATTAAGAGCAACTGAAAAGCTTCGCCTAATTCATCAGACGCTCTTACAATCGCATTTTCCAGCATATTTCTGATTTGTTTTTCGGTAACTCCTGCTTCTGTCCAGCTCTTCCCGGAAGTGTGTGAATTCAGAATGAATGGCATAATCCTGTCAATCGCACAGGCAAAAATAGCATCCGGAGTCTGTTCTTCTTCAAATTCAAGCCAAAGGTTAAAAAATTCAGAGCGTAAAGGTTCATCCAAAATTCCGAATATCTTTTGGGCAGAAACTTTTTCCCTTTCAAATTTCCCAACCATTGCGGCTTCATCAAACAGGAAGGTATCCCCCGCTTCAATTTCAACCAAATCATGGATCGACAGCATTCTGATCACTCTTAAAAGATCAATATCCGCTCTGTTTTTCGCGTATGGAAACAGAATTTGGGCAAGAATGATGATTTGCCACGAATGCTCTGCAGTATTCTCCCTTCTGGAATCATCGGCATTAAAATTTCTTCGCTGTACATTTTTCAGGGCATCTACCGCGAGAATAAAATCAATTTCCTTTTGGATCTTCATTGTTGTATATTATAGAATAATTGAAAAGCTTTCATCTGAATTATTATCAGGCTGCAAAAATAATACTTTTACTATAAAGCTATATTAATTAACAGATTAGTCTTATTTTTATTGTAAATATTTATCATGGCTTCAGAATTCAATTATCCGCCTGAAATTAAAGGAAAAAGAAAATTATACTCTCTAATTAACGGAGTTAAAAACCCTTTGGATGTTATTAGCGGAAATCATATCATTGCAGGAGACAGCTATCACCTTAAAGCCAGCCTCACCAACAAGTATTTTATTTTTTCCCAGGATAAAGAGCTGGTGGAATATATTTTAAAACAAAACCATAAAAACTATTTTAAATCTGAAATACAGTCTGTTACATTAGGAAAATATCTTGGCAATGGTTTGCTGACAAATAACGGAAAAGACTGGCTGAAGCAACGGAGATTAATTCAGCCTGGTTTCAGTAAGATCAAAATTACCAATCTGGTTTCTATTATGGAAGAGGAAATTGATAAAGCATTCTCTTCTTTTAACAATGAAACTGAAATTGATCTTTATGATTTCTTCCATACGCTGGCTTTCAATATAGTAGCTAAAACCCTTTTCAGCTCGGATATTGATGAAGAAAAAGTGAAAGAGCTGGGTAAAATTATCACTGAAATTCAGGAAGTTTTTGCTAAAGAAGTGAGAATACCTCTTTATACGCAGGTTTTAAATATTCTCGGAATAACAGATAAGAATATAAGAAAAAGTAAACAGGCAAAGCGTATTATTCAAAGCGTTCTGGATAAAAGAAGAAATTCAGGAGAAGAAAAGAATGACCTTCTGGATATGCTCATTCATGCAAGATATGAAGACACACAGCTTCCAATGTCTGATGAACAGCTTGTTGATGAAATGCTGATCCTTTTCATTGCCGGCCATGAAACAACTGCGAATGCTTTAAGCTTTATCTTCTTTGAGATCAGTCAAAATCCTGAAACAGAAAAAAAATTAAAACAGGAAATTGCGGAAGAAGGCGAAAATTTTTTCAGTGCAGAAAGTTTAATGAAAAAATCTTTCACAGTGAATGTTATTAAAGAAGCCATGCGGCTGCATCCTCCGGCCTGGGCCATTGACCGTCAGGCTTTGGAAGACGACAGCTTTAAAGAATATTCATGGAAGAAGGGAACTTTAATCATCCTTTATATTGCAGGGCTGCACAGAAATCCAAAGTACTGGAGTGATCCCAACTCCTTTATTCCGGAGCGTTTTGATGATGAGAATGCTAAAAATTTTGCCTACTATCCTTTCGGAGCCGGTCCCCGTCTTTGCATTGGTGAGCATTTTGCCATGATGGAAATGGCTCTTATTGTTCGCAAATTCTATAAAAATTACAGCTTTATATCTTCGCAGAAAGAATTGCAGAAAAAAGCATTAGTTACGTTAAGAGCTGTCAGCTTAAAGGGTAAAATTATCAGAAATTCGTTTTAGTTAATCTAATATTTAGTTTCTTCAAATTATATCAAAAAAAATAATTAAACTGATTTTCAATTAGTTAAATCATAATATTATATTTTTTCACTACTTTGTATTGCATAATACCATTTTAATTACATATCTTTGTAATGTAAAATCGAAATAGGATCATCTAGCTAGGTTCCGGATTTCGAAAATATATAACTAATTAACAAAACTTATTAAAGATGAATACTGAAAATACCAAAGCGCAGATGCGAAAAGGAATTCTGGAATTCTGTATTTTAAGTCTCATCAATCATCGCGAAATGTATGTTTCCGACTTAATCGATGAGCTGAAAAAAGGAAAACTGGATGTAGTGGAAGGAACACTCTACCCTCTTTTAACAAGATTAAAAAACGGCGAGTTTCTTTCGTACCGATGGGAAGAATCTACAGGAGGACCTCCAAGGAAATATTACCAGATCACTGAAAAAGGTAAATTGTTCTTAGATGAACTTCAGAATACCTGGAACGAATTAACAGATTCAGTCAATCAAATTACTCAAAAAAATTAAAAAACAAAGCTATGAACAAAACACTCTCAATAGGACTCGCAGGTTTTTCTTTTACGATAGAAGAACACGCATATATAAAGCTCAGCGATTACCTGAATGCACTGAGAAGCTCCCTGGACGCTTCTGAAGCAGACGAGGTAATGCACGACATAGAAATCAGAATGGTAGAGATCTTTAAAGATTCGATGGGCAAACGTGAAGTAATCAACGATTCTGATGTGGAAAGAGTAATCGCCCAGATCGGAAGCCCTGAAACCATCGAAGAACAGGAAGAAGCGTATTATTCTGAAAAGAACACTAAAAAAACGGCAAACTCGGGAACCGGATATTCTGACAAGAAACAATTGTTCCGTGATCCTGAAAGACAAAAAATCGCAGGGGTTTGCGCAGGGCTCGCGCATTATGTAGGAATGGATATTACCGCAATGAGAGCAATCTGGTTAGGAATTTTCATTTTAGGAATTTTCACTGCTGCCGTATCATCTACCTTGGTTTTCTTATTATACATCATCCTTTGGGCGGTATTGCCAAAAGCAGAAACCGCAGCAGATTTCCTGAAAATGAAGGGAAAGCCTATGAACTTCGACAATCTTAAGAATGAGTCTAACAAATTGGTACAGTTTGCCAATGAATCTACTCAGAGGGTCGGAGAAATCTATATCGAAAACAAGCCTTACATCAATAATGCAGGAAGCGGATTATGGAATGTTGTACGATATATCTTAGGTGGAATCTTTGCATTCATGTCTTTATCCTGCCTGATCGGAGTATTTGTGGTATTCGGGTTTATGGGTGCCGACAGTGATTTCCCTCCTGTAAGTGAAATGAACTTCTATTTCGATAATGATAGTATGAAATATGTTATTATGGCAATAATTACTATCGGAAGCTTATTACCCGCCATGTTATTCGGTTTATTGAGTATTAAATTAATTTCTCCAAAAACAAAATTAAGAAACACGGGCTGGGTCATCGGAGCATTATTTCTTGCATTGATCGCTCTGGGTAGTTATTTCGGATTCAGCATGGCTCAAAAAGAAATGTTCCTGAAAGGTCATAAAGAAGATACGGAAGAAGTTTCTATCAATACAAAGTCAGACACTATTTATGTGGATTATAAGCAGGTTACCATTCCTCAGAATTTCAAAGGCTATGATGATGATATTTATTCCGATAAAATCTCTGTGTACAGAAAAGACTGGATTCATGTGGATGTCACAAGAAAAGCAGATGTTAAAACACCATACCTGATCATCAAAAAAGAGGCTAAAGGCTATAATCTTCCGCTCAACGTAAGTGTTCCTGTAGAAGTTGTGGACAACAAAATTATCCTTCCGAATTATATCAAATATCCTTACGAACACAGATTCAGAAGTTATAATATTGATTACGAGCTGGTACTTCCATTAAAAACAGTTGTGATCCCTTCCAAAAATGACGGAATTAATTTCGATGGTGATCTTAATGCAGACGGAATTAATGATAACGACCAGGAAAAGGATGAAAGCGGAAACATTAAAATCGAAAATAATAAAATTACGGTTAATGGCTCAACCATCGAGTATAATTCTGATGATGAAGACAGCATTATCGTAAACGGAAAAAAAGTTCCGGGCAACCAGGCAGATAAAGTGATCGATTCTATGAAGCACAGCATCAAAAAAATGAAAGGAGCCAATATTGACTTCAAAGTAGACGAAGGTAAAAATGAAATTTCCATACAAACTAAATAACTAAACTTCAGAGAGTGGCAGAAGGTGTGAATGGATAGCACAACCGTTTGAAATTCACACCCTTCTTCTCTCACTGTTAACAAAAAAAAATTAAAATTTAGTTCGTTATGTAAATAAAATATTTTACATTTGTGAAAGTAAAATTATAACCAAAAACACTCAAAAAAATATTAACTAATCATGATACAACTGGCATTAGAAATTGTAATGAAAATCGTAGATTTAATCAGCGGTTTGTTTTAAGAGCGATAATATTTCAATATATTTGTAAAGTATAACCACTTTGGTTATACTTTTTTGCGTTTAATTAAGATAATATGAGAAAGCTTTTTGGCAAAATAATGTTGAAATTAATGGGTTGGAAAGTCGTTCTACAGGGCGACGTGAACAACCTTAACCGATGTATTCTGGTAGTAGCACCACACACCCACAACATGGAATATATTCTGGGAAACCTTGCCTATTGGTCCCTTAAAAAGCCACTAAAAATAATCATAAAAGATGCTCATACCAAATCCTGGTATGGAGGTTTGGTAAAAGGCCTCGGAGGGATTGGGATTGACAGAAGCCAGAAGAATGACCTGGTAAATTTTGTAGCCAAACAATTTGCCAAAGATGATTTCAGTCTCGTTATCACTCCTGAAGGAACAAGAAGCTGGGTGCCGAAATGGAGAAAAGGTTTTTATCATATGGCATTAGCGGCAAAAGTGCCGATTGTTCTTGCTGCCGGAGATTTTAAACGTAAAGTTATTTATCTGGGTTATACCATTCCTTACGAAAGAATAGCATCAGTTCCGTTTGCCGAAATCATGGAGGAAATCCAGCAATATTATATTAAAAACGATATCGTTCCTAAAGTTCCTGCAAACTGGAATCCTAATATTATGGGAAATGATTCGGACGCGAGAAGTGAGAGGTGAGAGGTAAGAAGTTAGAAGTTAGAAGTTAGAAGTTAGAAGTTAGAAGTTAACAAAATTATTGATTGTTATTAACGGATCATTCAGATTCACAATTCACAATATAAATCAATCATCATCATTATTAATAGCAAACATGTACCTTAAAGATAAAAACAAGGAAGATTTATTACAATTCATCAACGGCTGGGGCGGAGAAACCTTTGCTAAAACGTTAGATATTAAATTTACCGATATTGACGTTGAAAATGAAACATTAACGGCAACAATGCCTGTGTTGCCCAGAATTCATCAGCCTTTCGGGATTATGCACGGAGGCGCAAGCTGTGTTCTGGCAGAAACCATGGGTTCAAGCCTCTCTAATATTTTTATCGATGGCGAAAAATATTTCGGAGTGGGAACCAATATTAACACCAATCATCTACGAAGCAAAAAAGACGGAATGGTAACTGCTGTAGCAAGATTTATCCGGAAAGGAAAAACAATGCATGTTTCAGAAATTGAAATACGGGATGAAAAAGGCCAGCTCATCAGCCATACCACCATGACGAATACGATTATTAACAGATAAATTTCAGAAGCTCAATTTTTTTTGAGCTTTTTTATTTTTTTACTGCAACCTTTTAAAAATCCTGCATCTTATAGGTACAAACTTAAAAAGAATTCTCTATGAAAAAACTACTTTTACCTTTTTTTGTATCTGTTTTATGGGTTTTTAATTCCTGTACTAATACTACCGAAATTAATGATGAAACAGCTAACAATTTGCCACAATCCTACGATGTCTACATCGCCGGAAGAGAAAACAGCAAAGCCTGCTACTGGAAAAACACTATTAAAACTGATCTTACCGGCGGTGAGAATCTGGTACCTCTCGAGATCAAAGAGGAAAACAACAATGTGTATGTCACGGCAAGCTTGGGTGTAACGCCTACTTCTTTTAAATCGGTTCATTATTTCTGGAAGAATGGTATCAAAACCGAGATCAAACAGTATCTTGGGATACCTTCCGGTGCACAGAATGATATAACCGCATTCGGCGTAAACAACGGCAATCTTTATTTTGCCGGTTATGTTGAAAATCTTTCACCTGCCAATCCCAACCAAAGGTATGAACTCTGCTATTGGAAAAACGGAGTAAAAACACTACTCTACCAGAGTCAGTATATTCCATCTGCAGAAGGGCTTTTCATTAATGGTTCAGATGTTTATGTATCAGCACTTATTGTTGACAACAATCAGAATGTAGATAGAGGATATTTTAAAAACACGACTTTCAATTCGCTCGGACAACCTAATTATGTATTCAACTTTGCTAAAAATAACAACGGATTACATCTTCTATTCCAGAAAAATGCGAAGTATTACTCAAAAAATATTACCTCAAATACAGAAACAATGATCGGCAACTACGCCATCACTTTACCTTTTTACGGAAAAATTGCTTCTGATGCAGGTTCCAATAATCTGTATACAACGTATTATAATCAGGGAAGTGATTATTTCAAGAACAGCAGTATTGTAAGTCCTGGTTTTTCATCTCTGCCGTATATTCAGGATTTGTTTGTGTTGAATAATAATGTATATATGATAAAATACAGCACGGCAAATAATGCGTATCTTGGCAAAGTGTTTATCAACGGCGTGGAAACCCAGAGTATCAACGGTACACCAAACGGAACTGTAAATTATACCTCAACATTTAATTCTATTTATGTTGTGGAAAACTAAAAACTATGTCTAAGATAAAGCCGGACTGGAACAAAATTTATTCAGGTTTATCCCCAAAACTTTTGGGGATTTGCCGCAGATATATACAGGATATTTATACTGCGGAAGATATTGTGCATGATAGTTTCATTACGGCCATCCAAAAAAACGATCAGCTGAATGACGAGAAGGCTTTATTTGCCTGGCTCAAAAAAATTGTTGTCAACAATGCGCTTCAGCATATCCGTAAGCACAGCAAAAATACCTTTATCTCTACAGAACCATCAGAAATTCCAGATACCTCCACAGAAATGGATCACCCTATTTTGGAAGATAAAAATATCTTCATCTACGATTTTACCAATGAAGAGCTGCTGTCATCTATCGACAGCCTGCCTCCTCACCATAAATCGGTTTTCAATTTATATTTTATTGAAAATCACTCTCATGCTGAAATTTCCGGATTACTGGGAATTACGGTTAACACCTCAAAATCTCATCTGTTACGTGCCAAAAAATCAATACAAAATTATTTGCTGAATAATTGTGTGAATCAAAATACGCCGAAAAACAAGATAGCACAGGTTCTTGTTATTTTTGGACTTGGCGGATTGCTTTGGGCACAGATTTTCCAGAGTAAATTTGCAGATTTTAAAATAGCTTCTTCCAGGAAACTTCAGATTCCTTCAGATATAAAAACCGGCAGCGTTATGATCTCTTCTTCAAACAGATCTTTACAAAACAAAACGGTAATTGGGTTTACGTTTCTTCTTATCATCATAACTTCTTTATTTTTAGTAAATCGAAAAACAAATTTATCATTTAAAGATCACACAGTTTCAGCGAATGGCTCCGGCAATACTTCTAAAGAGACGAATGAAATCTCTGTACAAAATGAAAATTCCGGACTTTCAGATGAAGTATCTGTAAAACCGTCAGTTCAAAATACATCTGATGATATAGAATCTGAACAGAAAGAGCATGCTCCAGAAAAGCAATATATTAATGATGAAAAGATCGTGGGAATCCATAAAAGCACAAAAAATGTAATCAATAGAGATTCTCTTGATGAGGTTCCACAAAAAGTAATTGTTGTCAAAAAAGTAATCAGGAGAGACACCATATTTATCGAAAAGTAACCAATCGGGCCATGATTTTCAAAAAGATTTTTTTTCTTTTGCTTGTATTTTTGATCAGTTTTTTTCATGCTCAAAGGCGAAAAAAAGTAGACACCGTATATGTTTATGAAAAAGTTGTTGTTTATGACACGGTTTACCTTCTTAAGCCGATCCGTTTTAAACCGAACGGTTTACTACTTCCGGAACCCAGATTGGAAGAAAAATTTTTCGTACGAAATATCTATAAAGAAAATCTTGAAAAACAGAGAGCAAAAAACAGAATCAGAAAACAGAAATCCGGAGCATCTGCATTTGGAATTGAAACAGGACTCGGTTTAAAAATAAGTGATTGGACCAAAGCTGTTTCTACACAGAATGCACAGTTGGGAGAGAATTTTAACATCTGGCTTTCAAAGAATATACTGTCACCACAGACCTATTTGCTAATTTCCGCCGGTATTTCTCACTGGAATTCAACATTTGATCTCGATGCCAATAGAGATGATACCATTCTTAACGGCTATTATTTCACCAAAGATAGCCAGCCTTTATTATTTCAAAAATTCAACAACAGGCATTTTGAATATTCAGCTCAGCTAAAATTTATTTATGAGTGGAAAAACCTGCGTCCTTTTGCAGGAGTTTTATTTAACCGCAATACCTACAAAATGCAGTTTTTAGTTCCGGAAAACAATATTCTTAGTAAATTGGACGATTTTAAAAGCGACCAAACCAATTTCGGTTTTATTTTGGGAGTTCAGTACAGGCTTATCAGAAAGGTATATTTATCGTTAGAATATCAACAGTATAAAATGAAAAATGTTTCTTTAAAAAACAGTACGTTTGATTTTGACATTTTTAAGACTAATAATACCTTTGCAGAAAGAAAAATCAACTTTGGGATTTCCTACGCTATATACGGACGCTGATCTTCGAAATGCATTATCAATGATTTATTTTAAACTCCCATTCGACGAAAATCTATATTCTACAGACAGTAATAATGATGAAACTCATATTGTTTTTCATCCTTTTGAAGGCAGTGATATAGTTGAACATGATGGAAAAATTATTACAATAAACCCCGAAGAAATAGATTTCAGCGAACTTATTAATGCTTCATTGCCAAACGACAGCAATCATTTCACCCCGGAAACGAAGAACGAATATCTTAAAAATCTCGCAAATGTGATTGACGTTATCAATCAAAATCAGCTTCCAAAGCTGGTGTATTCCAGAAGAAAGATCGTAACGGACTTTCACAAAATTGATCTTGAAAAAAGTTTTAAAAATCTTTGTAGTTCTTATCCGAATGCATTCCGGTATATTTTTACTGATGAAAAAAATGCCTGGATGGGAGCTTTCTCTGAGGTTTTAGGCAAATTCAACAAAAAGACACATGCCTTTGAAACGATGAGCCTTGCAGGAACGCTTCCTGTTTCGGAAAGCTGGTCTGAAAAGGAAATTGAAGAGCAGAAACCCGTTACGGAATACATCAGAAATATTCTGAAAAATTATTCTGATGATATTGAAGAATCTGCAACCTATGATCATGTCTCAGGAAATATCAAACATCTTCGCACCGATTTCAAAGCCTTGATCCGGCCAGAAAACCTTGACCTTATTATTCAACAATTACACCCTACTCCTGCAGTCTGCGGCATTCCCAAGGATTTTTGTAAAGAGAAGATCCGTGAACTGGAAAAATTTCCCCGCGAATTGTATGCAGGATATATCAAAATTGAAACAGAAGAAAACATCTTTTACTTTGTCAACCTTCGTTGCTGCAAACTTTACCAGGATTCCGTACATATTTTTGTAGGAGGCGGAATCACCGCACAAAGCAGTCCGGAAAAAGAATGGCGGGAAACAGAACTTAAATCTGAAGCAATTCTGAAAAATCTCGCGATGATCACGGAATAGTTTTAATTCCTTCAGTTAGCATCAATAAATTTCATAAAAAAACCTCTTCCGGGAAAGAAAGAGGTTCATATAGATTTTGTAATATAATTCTTATTTTTTAACGCCTACCTTACTCCACGTATTCATTACAAAAAGTAAAATAATACCTATTAATGCTGAAGCAGCTGAAAATACAAACTTCAGGTTATCTTCTGATAATAAATCAGTCTGCCAGTCCAGCGCATACAGATTAATTGCGATGAACACTAGGAATACAACTAAAAATACTTTATAAAACTTCTGCATGATTCTTAAAAATTAATATATGTTTTTACCAATTCGGCAAAATTTGCGGTAAATAATTTAATTGAAATTGCCAACAGAATGATTCCGAAAACTTTCTGCAGGATTGCCAGTGTGGCATCACCTATTTTCTTCTCAAGCCAGTTTGCAGATTTCAGCACCAAATATACGAAAATTGTATTGAGAATGATCCCAAAAATAATATTAATATCGTGAAATTCAGCTTTAAGAGACAAAGTGGTGGTTAAAGTTCCGGCTCCTGCTACCAAAGGAAAAGCAATGGGAACAATAGAGGCAGACCTTGCTTCGGAAGTTTTATTGATTTCAATTCCCAGGATCATTTCCAGGGCGATAATAAAAATCACGAAAGCACCGGCAATGGCAAATGAATTAACATCAACCCCGATGAATTTGAGGATTTTATTTCCTACAAACAGAAAAACAAGCATAATCAGACCTGCAGTAATAGTAGCTCTTTCTGCTTCAATCTTACCGAATTTCTGCTGAAGACTTACGATAATAGGAACGGATCCTATGATATCGATCACAGCAAAAAGCACCATAAAACAGGTAACGATTTCTTTAATAGAAAAATCATTGAAAATCTCCATGCCTTTACAATTATTAATTTCGCAAAAATATGAAAATAAATTAACTATTTGCTAATTTGAGAATATAAATTCACAATAGAACTTAAGAGAATATCCATTCCTTCCGAAGATTTTACAGGAGCAAACTTTTCAATCTGTATTTTCTGTGTGAGACTTCTGTATTCTTCGGCAATGGCAGCCCCTTTATAATTTTCAAGAAAAACAGCAAAATCCTCCGTAGAACTCTGGAAATATTGGTTTCTCACTTCAGAATCCAGTTCCTCAAAGGTTTGAAAAAACTTCTCATAATCTTCTTTATCCTTGAGATTTTCCAAATAACTGAAATAATCATTTACATCTGTTTTCAGCTGTTCCCTGATTTCTTTCTCTGCTTCTGCTATTGTGCCTAATGGCTTCACAACAGGCTCACCTGTTTTCTGTAACCGGCGCTTTTTCTGCCAGTTCTTGAAAATAAGATAAGCGATAAACAGTGCAATTAATATAGCAATATTGATGAAAAGAATATTCCAATGCAGCCTGCTTTTTTCCTTAACTTTAAAAGATGTTGTCTTAAGAACAGGCGTATTTACCGTCTCCAGGAAAGTATTCGTATATTCATTTACCTTTTCAACTGTTGTGCGGGATTCCAGAATTTGATCATGTGAAAACGCATTGACTTTAAGCTCCTCCTGGCCAAGATCAACATATTCTTTTTTAGAAGGATCAAAAAACGCAAAATTTTCTGTCTTAATAAAAATAGCACCTGCTTTTTTAGGGATTACAAGATAGTTTGCAAGAATTTCACCTTTCATTCCTGTTGTTTCCGTCTTGACATTGGAAGTAATCTTGGGAGCAAAAATTTCGTAGTCCGGTGACTCTGCGAGCTTGGGAAGATCCATATTTTTCAGATTGCCTTCACCACTTACTTTTACAAGGACATGGATGGGTCTCTTTACCTCAGCTTTTTCTTTTGAAACATTAGCAATGCTTACTTTGAAATTTCCTACGGCATTTTTAAAAGATTCCGGCGAACCTTCCGGAAGTTTTTTAACGTTGATTTTAACTTTATTGGAAATAATTTTATTTTTTCCCGCAAAAGTACTCATCGAAGCAGAAGCTCCCGGCACTTCAACATATCCTGATTCATTGGGGAAAATCAGAAAGATGGCCAGTACCTGAGATGACATATTTCCAAAATCAGAAGGATCAATTTCAGACTTTGCAAAACTTACCGGATATACATCCAGATCATTATCTTTGGGAAGACGGATATTTTTCACCTTTCTCAGGTTATCCATATTCCTGGAATATACTTTGAGCACTGCAATGGTAGGTTCATCCTGATATACCTCGCGATCTTCCACCTCCATATTCAGGTAAACATCTTTTGATGAATTGGCAGCAACAGAAGCTTTTTTATCAGCATCTTTAATAAGAATATCGAAGGGTTCGGTTTTATAAATCTTATTATTGATGGTAATCAGAAACGAACCTATTTTTACTTTTCCTTTTTGTTTCGGCTCTAAGGCAAGACGTGTCACAGACTGAGAAATTACGGTGTTGGTCTCCGGATCCATAAAACCATTCGTTATGGAACCTGTGCCAATGAGATTGAATTTTGAGAAATCGGGGAGCCTCAGCTTGGTTTGCTGGCTGTTATATTCACTACCTTCAATTTCCAATACAATCGTAAGGTTGATGACATCTCTTGCAGTATAAGTGGATTTGTCGGAAGTAACGCTAAGATTTACCTGTCCATAAGAAATTACGGATATTAAAAGGAATATTATGTAGGTAAGTCTGCTCTGCATCACCAATCTTTCTCGTTGCTTTCGGGCATCGAATAAGAATTTTTGTTTAAAATTCTTCTGGCGGTTTCTTTCTCTTTATCGCTTACTTTATTGAGTATCTGATTTTCAAGTCCTTTCGGGATTTTTCCTTCATTATCGGGCTTCTGATCGGGATTATTTCCCTGTCCTTTTCCCTGATTCTGCTGTCCTTGCCCCTGATCTTTCTGATCTTTGGGACCTTTTTGATCATCATTTTTCTGCTGGTTTTGGCCACCGCCTCCTTTGCCGGAGTTATTTTGTTGTTGTTTTTTCTGTTGGTTTTCTTTTTCTTTCAGTTTGGCGATTTCATAATTTTTTCTTGTCGCCTCGCTGTAAGGATTCTGTTTCAGAGATTGTTTGTAAAATTCTGCCGCTTTTTCCGGCTGTTTCATCTGCATGTATGCATTTCCTAAATTGTGAAGAGCTGCAGCTTTATCCGGGATGGTCTGAGAAAGTCTCTGGGCTTTTTCAAATTCCGCTTTTGCTTCTTCATACTTTTTACTTTTATAGAGTGCGTTGCCCAAATTGTAGTGCGCTGCAAAATCTTTATCATTGTTTTTTATAGCCTCCAAATATTTAACGGATGCTCCATCATAATCTTTACCGTTAAATTTTTCATTGCCTTCATATACCAGGGTACGGTAGTTCTTTTGCCCGAAAAGTAATCCTGAGCTCAATAAAGCAGTAATAAACGACAAAAAAATGATTTTAGTATTCATCAGATGCAAAATTATTCCTTTATATGTTAATAAACAGCGCCTTAATTGTTAAAATTGGGTTAAAGTAGGCGTTAAACGAAGTTTCGGTTATACATTAAAATCTCTTTTCGGATTAAACATATATATCAGGAAGAAGAAAAATATAGAAACTGCCAGAAAATACTGGTAATAATGATTGGCATTCTGTGATTTTACCATAGTCTCGGAAGATCCTGTTTTCTTTTTCAGGGCATCGATTATCTGATCGGGAGCTTCATTAATATTATTTCCGTCGATATACGTTCCGCCTGTAGATTCCGCCATTTTTTTCAAAGCCCCTGTCTGTCTCTTTGAGATTACTGTCTGTCCGGACATATCTGCTTTATACCCCATCAGCTGCCCAAATGCATATTCCGGAACCGGAGCCCCTTCATCGGAACCAATTCCTACGGAGGTAATCATAATTCCTTCTTTTTTAGCCAGTCTTATGGCTGCATCGTCATTCCCTTCATTATCTTCGCCATCACTTAACAAAACTACTTTTCGGGCATCTTTATTTACATTTTTAAATTTTTGCACTGCGATTTTCATTCCGTTGAGAAAATCGGTTCCCTGAATCTGCATGGAATTAGTTTCTATTGCACCTACATACGTTTCTGCAGAAGTATAGTCTGTTGTTAACGGCATAATGGAAGTAGCCTGGCCTGCAAACATCACGATTCCTACTTTATCGCTCTTCATTCGCTGCATGGTCTGGATAATAAGATTTTTAGCTTCCGTTAAACGGCTGGGATCAATATCTTCAGCATTCATGGAATTGGAAACATCGAGCAGAAAGATAACATTATTCAGTTTTTGACTGGTCTTGATTTCCTCGGAACCACTCAGAAGATCGATGATCGAGAAAATAAGAAAAAGCGTACCCAACAGATACAACGCCGGAAAAAACTTAGTGAAACCTGAGCTTTTTTCAAAAAGATGCTGATGGAATCGACTGTCCGCAAAAAGTTCCCTTTTTTTCTTTTTCCATTTTAAATAACGGACCAGAAAAATGGCTAACAGCGGTAACAGCAGCAGCAGTAACAAATACCAATAATTCCCTAAATACCAATCCATTAACTTAAAATTTTATATAATACCCATCTCAGCAGTGCATCCAGAAACAGCATTCCCAATGCAATCCACAGAAAGATTTTAAAATATTCCTGATAATTAAACAGTTTAGCCACTTTAACATCAGATTTCTCCAGCTGATTAATTTCATCGTAAACCTCTTCCAGACTTGTGTTTGATGTTGCCCTGAAGTATTTTCCGCCGGTCATCTGCGCTACTTCTTTTAAAACAGGTTCGTCAATCTTAACTTCTGTTTCCGTAAAAACAAGATCCCCGAAAATATCAATCTGTGTGGGCATCAGTGCATATCCATTAGTCCCGATTCCTATAGTATAGACTTTTATATTGTTATTTTTCGCAAGTTCAGCGGCAATAGGTGGAGGCATTGCATTTTCAATGGTGTTGACTCCATCAGTCATCAAAATAATAATTTTACTTTTGGCTTTACTGTTTTTCAGGTGATTCACGGCTACTGAAAGCCCTTCTCCAATTGCTGTTCCCGGCTCAAGTTCCTGAAGATTAAGGTTCTGTAGCTCATCGATAACAACCTGATGATCAGAAGTCACCGGAACTTTTGTAAAAGCCTCTCCCGAATAAGTTACGAGCCCGATCCTATCATTCGGACGTTTCTGGACAAATTTAACGGCGATATCTTTTAAAGCTGTAATACGGTCCGGAGTAAGATCTTTTGTGAGCATACTCAGGGAAACATCCACCGAAAGCATAATGTCTATTCCTTTTGTATCGTCGCGGTCCTGAGAGATGGTAAACGTTCTCGGCCTTGCCATTGCGATAATTAATGCAGAAAGAATAATATACTTTGAAAATTTCAGCAAAAACATCACGAAACGGATTCCTCCGCTTTCTCCCATATTGCTAACGGTAGGAACTTTAATTCCTTTTCTCTGCTGACTGCTGACGTCCCGGATCAGAACAGGGATCAACAGCAGGAAAAGCAGTAAAAACCAGGGACTGTAAAACTCAAAATCAAACATCTTTTCTCAAATTTTCAAATTCCAAATCTTTTGATGAGCGCTTTACAAATTCTCTTATATCAGCAAGGTCTTTTTCCATTGTTTCTTTATCCGGGAATGTTTTTGCAAACTTTACAAGATCACCTCTTACGAATACATCTTCCACCACCCTTTCGTTTTCCTGGGAAATGGTATTATTTTTCTTCATAAGGTCTACAAGATCATCGGTTAGTAAAACATCTGCCGGCAAACGGTATTGTTTTGCAATAAATTTTCTTGAAATGTCAATCAGTTCCACGTAAAAAGAACGGTAGTTTCCGGTTTCAACGTATTTTTTCTTCTGGAGAGAATCGAGTTCCTTGAGGGTCTGATTTGTTGCTACAACCGGTGAGTCTTTTCGTTTCCTTCCATATTTTACGAACATAATTATAGCAATAATCAGGGCGATAACTGCAATAGCTGCCAGAATATAAAACTTATACAGCTGCCAGTAATCGGTAACTTCAAGCTTTACTTCTTTATTATTCATAATATCATTAATCGGATCATCTTTCTGAGCAGTATTGATGACATCAATTTCATAAGGAATTGTCTTCAGTATTTTGCCTCCGACCTTGAATTCAAGCGCAGGAATAGTAAATTTTCCTTCTTCAAAAACAGCGAATTCTATCCTTCTGTAATACACATCCTGAGTTTGCGAGATACTGTCTTTCACTTCCTCAAAATGAAAGGGCAGCAGCTCATTTTCCGGAGCTGCAGAAACTTTCTCGCTCTTCAGATCATTAATGGTCACTACAATATGATCCACCTCCCCTAGCGCAATGGTTTTCTTCTCCACACTGGAAGAAAGAATCTGTGAAAAAGCGCTTGCACAGAGTAAAAAACAAAATATAAATAATAATTTTTTCAATTTCAATTTAATGATTCAAAGTTTAAAGTTCAATTCAAGGTATAGAGGCCTTTAATTTTAGCTTTTATTTATTTTTTCTGAAAATAATTGTACAGTAATTTCGAATAATCGGAACCTGTATCAATATTAAGAAAACTGGCTGAGCTGGTGGCAAAATCATCTTCCAAAGCTCTCAGTTTCTGCTTCTGAGCCTCTGCGAAATTATACCTCCATCTTGCATTTGATGTATTCGCCCAGACCTGTTGCCCGGTTTCAGCATCATACAACAGCATATATCCCACATCCGGAATCTCATTATCTTTTTGATCAAAAATCCTCATGCCCAGCAGCTGATGCTTTTTGGCTGCCGCTTTCAGCATTTTGGAATCATATTCATCTTCAAAATCGGAGAACATAAAAACCAGAGATTTCCTTTTAAAAATACCCATCATATATTCCAGGGCCTTATCAATTTTGGCCGTTGCAGGAATATATTCTGCCGTAAGAATCGTACTGATGATCGAAAGAATATGCTTTCTCCCTTTTTGAGGAGGAATTACCCTGTATACTTTATCGGCAAAAAGAATTAAACCTACTTTATCATTATTTCCTGCTGCGGAAAACCCCAGGCTTGCCGCAATTTCTGCTACATATTCACGTTTGAGCTGATTTCTGGTTCCATAATCCATTGAGGCTGAGATATCCACCAGCAACATCATCGTAAGTTCCCTCTCCTCCTCCATTACTTTCACAAATGGCTCACGGAAACGGGCTGTTTTATTCCAGTCGATCCTGCGGATCTCGTCTCCGAACTGATAAGGACGCACTTCCGAGAAAGTCATTCCCTGCCCTTTAAAAGCACTGTGATATTGCCCCATCAAAGTAGCTTCCGTCTTTTTTCGGGTACGGATTTCTATTTGTTTGACTTTTTTTACAATATCTTTTATCTGCATATAATTGTGTAAGGTTTTTGGTTCAATGTTTTTGGTTTAAAATGTTCCATTTTGTTAAATTTAAATAGGCTTAATGGCATCAATAAACTTTAAACATTAACCTTGAACTCCATTGAAACATTCAACCATTCATCATCGAATTTCGGGCTGTATTTTTTATAGAAATTAATCGCCGGCTCATTCCAGTTTAAAACCTGAAAGACCATTCCGCTGTAGTGGCCGGACTTTCCATATTCCATCGTAGCTTCAAATAATTTTCTTCCCACCTGTTTTCCTCTGTATCTTTCGGTCACCACCAGATCTTCAAGATAAAGCCTTCGCCCTTTCCAGGTGGAATATCTGTCGTAATAGAGTGATATTCCGACAATTTCACTATTATATTCAGCCACAAAAGCTGCCCAGACAGGAGATTCCCCAAACCCGTCTTCGATGAACTGATCTAATGTGAGGATAACTTCACCCGATGCCTTTTCATATTCCGCAAGTTCTTTGATAAGTTCCAGCATAGAATGACAATCTTCCGGAACTGCCTTTCTTATAATCACTTCATCCATTACGGAGCCTGAATTTTCGCTAAAATTCTGTTGACAATCTCTTCTGATGAAATTTCTTCCGCTTCTGCTTCAAAGGTAAGACCGATTCTGTGTCTTAAAACATCTTTTGCCAATGATTTTACATCTTCAGGAATGACAAAGGCTCTTCCTTTAAGAAATGCATAGGCTCTTGAAGCAATAGCCAAATTAATTGATGCTCTCGGCGATGCCCCGAAACTGATATAATTTTTAAGTTCCGAAAGACCATAATTTTCAGGAAAACGAGTTGCAAAAACCATATCTAAGATATATTTTTCTATTTTTTCGTCAAGGTAAATCTGGTTAATCAGTTCTTTTGCAGCAACGATATGCTCAAGAGAAATTACAGGTTTTACCGAGGGCTGATGCGAAGTTGACACCATTCTCATTACCGTTCTTTCATCTTCAAATTTGGGGTAATCGATCGTACATTTCAGCATAAAACGGTCGCTTTGTGCTTCCGGCAATAGATAAGTACCTTCCTGATCTATAGGGTTTTGAGTTGCCAACACCAGGAACGGCTTCGGCAGCTTCATAGTTTCGTCACCTATGGTTACCTGCTTTTCCTGCATTACCTCTAAAAGAGCCGACTGAACTTTTGCAGGTGCACGGTTGATCTCATCTGCCAGTACGAAATTGGCAAAAACAGGACCTCTTTTTATGGAAAAATCATTTTCTTTAACATTGTAAATCATGGTTCCCACCACATCGGCAGGCAACAGATCCGGAGTAAACTGAATTCTTGAGAATTCACCATCAACAGCATCTGCAAGTGTTTTTATGGCAAGTGTTTTTGCCAGTCCGGGAACACCCTCCAAAAGAACGTGTCCATTCCCTAAAAGACCGACCAAAAGACGGTCTATCATATACTCCTGGCCGATGATTACTTTATTGATTTCTTCGCGGAGACGGGAAAAATGGAAGTTGGCTTCTTTTACCTGCTCGGTTAGCTGACGAATATCTTCTGCTTGATATGTATCTGACATAGTCTAATTAAAATAATTGGTAAATTTCTAATAAATACTTGCATAAATCAACCCAAACAATGCTATTTTTGAGTTAAAGTTTGTTAAATATTCCGGCATCAATGCGAGATTGAAAATAAATGAAACAGTAATCCGAAGCAATAATAAAATAGATTTTCATAAAAATATATAAATTTTGAATGAATCACCTATTCAAAAATTGTCATTTCCAGTTTATTAAACTATTTTTGGTGATTAAAAATTTTGCAAAGTGAATTATCATTTTCAGGCCCACAGACAGGTAAGGAAGAACCTTCTGGATATTTTACAAAATACTTCTCATGAAGATCTTTTGCTGATTCCAGACGGTTTTAATAACAACATTTACTGGAATATTGCGCATACGGTTGCTACCCAGCAGCTTCTGCATTATTACCTTAGCGGTAATCCTTTCAGGATTGATAAATACTGGATTGAAACCTACAAGAAAGGTACTTTGCCCAATCTGAATGTTCAGAAGTCTGAAGTTGAAGATCTTGAATTTTTACTGACGGAAACCTCAAAGATTTTAATGAGGGATTATGACAGCGATTTCTTTTCAGATTACACTCCGTACACCACAAGTTTCGGAATGGATCTTAAAAGCATTCAGGACGCCATCATTTTCAACAACATGCACGAAAGCCTGCATTACGGCTATGCAATGGCACAAAAAAGAGCAATTTTAGGAGAAAAGTATTAAGTTCAATATTTTTAGTTTAAAGTTTAGGGTTCATGGCAACAGTAAATAGATTTGAAGATTTAGAAATTTGGAAACTTTCACGTGAATTGTGTAAAGACATCTACGAAATTATTGAATCTACTAATCTTAAAAATAATTTTAAACTTTGCAATCAGATTGATAGTTCTTCGGGTTCAGTTATGGATAACATCGCAGAAGGATTTGAAAGAAATGGAAATAAAGAATTTATTCAATTTTTATCAATTGCAAAAGCATCTTGTGGAGAAACAAGATCACAATTGTACCGTGTATTTGACAGAAATTTTATTTCACAGGAAAAGTTTGAGGCCTTAAAAGATCAAACAGAAGTTTTGAGCCGAAAAATAGGCTCATTCATAAAATATTTAAATATTACAGATTTAAAAGGAACAAAGTATAAACCATAATGGTTTCTGATTTAAAGTTTAAGGTTCTGGATTTGAGCTGGAGTTTTAACAGAGACTCAAAACATTAAACTTTAGACGTTGAACCTTAAACATAAAATTTACTCAATGAAAGACGATTTTATTTTCGGGCTGCGTCCCGTAATTGAAGCTATAGAAGCGGGAAAAACAATTGACAAGGTCTTTGTGCAGAATGCACTTCAGGGGCCTATTTATGCTGAACTTAAAGCAATTTTAGCCAAAAATAAAATTCGTCCCAATTATGTTCCGGTTGAAAAACTGAACCGTTTTACAAGAAAAAACCATCAAGGTGTGGTGGCTTTTATTTCAGATGTTCCTTTTCATAAAGTGGAAGATATTGTTCCTCAATTATTTGAAGAAGGGAAAACGCCTTTCTTACTCATTTTAGACCGGTTAACGGACGTCCGAAATTTCGGAGCAATCTGCAGAACGGCAGAATGTGTAGGGGTCGATGCTGTAATCATTCCGGAAAAAGGAGCAGCGCCGATTAATTCCGATGCCATAAAAACTTCAGCAGGAGCTCTTTACAACGTAAAAATATGTAAAGCACCCAATCTTGCTCATGTGGTAGATTTTCTTCAACAGAGCGGTATATCGGTATTTGCAGCGAGCGAAAAAGCTGAAAAGCTCATTTATGATGTTAATTTCAACGAGCCTTGTGCCGTGGTAATGGGTAATGAGGAAACAGGAATCTCAAAAGAAGTCCTTCATCATTCGGATGAAAAAATAAAATTACCGATAGAGGGAAAAACCCAGTCACTGAACGTTTCGGTGGCTTGTGGAGCGATTCTCTATGAAGCGGTAAGACAGAAAATGACTGCAAAAGCAGGATTGTAGTACCCTATAAAGAAATAGTAAAACTTAAAAAAAATTCAATGAAAAATATAGCAGCATTAGCGCTGATCTCAACGATAGCTTTAGTTTCATGTAATAAAAAAGAAACGGCAAAAATAACGAAAGTAGATCCTAAAACCGGAAAAACAATTACGGTGGAAGTACCCGCCGATTCGGTAGCAAAAGTTGAAGAAAATCCTGCCATAAAAGATTCTGCGGGGATTTACAAGCAGGCTTTTAAGCTGGAAAAAGGGAAAACCTATCCCTTGACTACTTACCAAAGGGATACAAAAACTATGACCGACCCTAACGGAAAAACGCTGAACGCCACCAGTGAAGCTACAGATGAAATGTCTTTTACGGTAAATGATATCAAAGGAAATGTATATGATCTTACGCTGAATCTTATTTCGAAGAGAAATTCTCAGACGGCACAGGGAAAAACAATTGTTGTAGACACCAAACTGCCTATTCCGAAAGAAGACGACCTGAAAATGATCTGGAATATCAACAGAGCGCTTACCGGAAATAAGCTGAATATGAAAATGGATACGAAAGGAAACGTTATTTCTATCACAGGTTTTGATGCGGTTTACACTAAAGTAGGCAACTCTGTAGGAACGATCATAAAAGATAAAAATCAAAAAGAAAGCATTATTGCAAGCCTGAAGGAATCATTCAATGAAAAAGTCCTGAAAGACCAGTTCAATAAAAATCTTACCATCATTCCTAAAAAAGGTGTAAAAGTAGGCGAAAAATGGACCAACAGTGAAAATGCGGATGCACAGGGTAAAATAAAAGTAACCTCCAATTATGTATTAAAAAGTGTTGGTAATGGTATTGCTGAAATTGGCATAACAGGAGGAATCCCTAAAAAAGTAGAGAAGCAGAATCAAGGGGATATAACACACAGTGTAAGCACTGAACTCAGCCAGAACGGAAGCATAAAGTTTGACCAAAATACAGGATGGATCAACAATCAGAATATTTCTGTAAAAACAACACAGATCGAAACCATTTCTAACGGAAAAGAATCGCAATCCATGAAAAGTGTTTCCAATTCTTCTGTAATGGTAAATCCTTCTGCGAAATAGTAGAAATTTATTAAATTATAAAAAAACTAATATTTTGAAAAATTTATTCAGCGCAGTTTTATTTTTCTTTTGTAGCATGATTTTTAGCCAGATTACTTTTGAAAATGGATATATTATCGACCAGAATGGAATAAAAAAGAATCTTCTAATAAAAAACTACGATTGGAAAAACAGTCCACGCATATTAGAGTATAAGATCAATGAAACTAGTAATCCATTACAGGTAAAAACTTCTGATATTGCTGAATTTTCAGTAGGGGGTCAAAAGTATATTTCAGCAAATGTAATGATGGATAGATCCTCTTCAAAAATAGAAAACCTGTCTTCTTCACAGGATTTTGAAAGCAAAGAAGAAGAGCTTTTATTAAAAATTATTGTAGAAGGAGATATTAATCTCTATAAGTACTCCGACGGATCTATTACTCGTTTTTTTTACAAAAAATCAAATGAGGCCCAAATCAAATCGCTGAACTATAAAGAGTATATTGTTAATAATACTCAGATTAAGAAAAATGAAGAGTATAAAAATCAGCTGAAAAAAGAGTTTTTAAATAATGGGAAAATTTCTGAAAGTGATATTACCAAATTATCTTATAAGGAAAGTGAACTTAAAAAAATTTTTAATATATACAACAATATAACTGAAGCTGAAACACGCAGCGGAAATAATTTCCATATTTATTTGAAGCCTGGAATTGGTTTTTCTTCTTATAAAATAATACCGCCGAGCGATAACTTATCAATTGGAGAAAGAACGGAGAATAAGGTTCTTTTCCGTGCGTCTGTAGAATTGGAATATGTTTTAAATTTTAACAAAGGGAAATGGGCAGTTTTTGCTGAGCCTGCTTTTATATCTGCAAAATATTCTGTAATGGATTATAATAGAAGAAATTTTGAAGTAGACTATTCGTCGTTGCAAATTCCTTTTGGATTGAAGTATAATATGTTTATTAATAAAAGATCAAAAGTCTATATAACAGGGGCATTGTTATACAATATGATAATTAACAAAGATACTTTTTCGTCAGACAATGCTTCATATTCCGGAGATAGTCGTGTTTATCCTTCTTTTGCAGTTGGATATAATTATGATAAATTTGGTATTGAAGCTAAATGGGGAGCAATTCCTAAATTTTCTTCATCATACTATGGACAATTCCATAGTTTTGGAATGGACGGTATTAACCTATCCGTTTCCTACAAATTATTTTAAATTAAAACTCATGAAATATATTTTTGAGCTGGTATTGGCCGCCATTATTATTTTCTTTGTCTGGAATATTCTGAAAAGAATTTTCTTCAAAACTTTTTACAGTTACAGATTTAACAATAATAATCAGAATGATAAGCAGCAGGACATACGAAACTCAAATAAGAACAATATCAACTGGGACGCTGAAACCGTAGATTACGAAGAAGTAAAAGACAGTACTGATAAAGGTAATTCCGAAAACAAAAGATAATAACTATCACATGGCGAAAAATAAAAACTTGATTTATATTGCAGTTTCAATAATTGCATTTATAGTTTTAGCATTTTTATATTCCACTCCTGTTTTTACGGGAAAACAGCTTTTCCAGCATGATATCGTGCAATATCGCGGAGGCGCAAAAGAGCTCATCGATTACAGAGCCGATACCGGAAAAGAAACCTACTGGAGCGACTCTATGTTTGGAGGGATGCCTACCTATCAGATGGGAAGCCGTTTTACAGGAGACCTCATCAAAAATATAGATTCTGCCCTTAACTTTTTCCCGAGGCCGGTTAATTATATTTTTATGCTTTTCGCCGGCTTTTTCCTATTGGGAATGGTTGCTGTCAGAAACTGGAAATATGCTCTTTTGGGAGCGTCTTTTTTCGGTCTTTCTACCTATTTTTATATCGCCATTGCGGCAGGACACAACGGTAAAATCAATACCATTGAATATTTTGCGCCGCTTCTTGCCGGAATTTTACTCGTCTACATCCGGAGACAATATATCTGGGGATTCATTGTAACTACCCTTTTTATGGGTCTTCAGATTGCAGCGAACCATCCGCAGATGACGTATTATCTGTTCCTTGCGTTAGGATTTTTATTCCTGTCTGAATTAATTCGTGCCATTCAGAAGAAAATACCGATGAAACATTTTCTTGTTTCATCAGGAATTATCGCAGCTGCATGCATTATCGGTGTCGGGATGAATTCCCAGAGAATTATGGCCAACTCCGAATATGTGAAAGAAACGGTTCGTGGAAAGCAGATCTTAACAAACGACAGCCACACCGGAGGAAATTCGGGGATGGATAAAGAAAGTATGCTGATGTGGAGCTACGGAAAGCTGGAGACCCTAAATCTTTTCATCCCAAGACTGATGGGTGGCGGAAGCCAGGAGCCGGAAGGAAAGGAAATGATGACCAGAGTTCAGGAGCTTGTTCAGGAAAATGTAGGTTCGCAGGCTGAGATGGACAGGATCTCCAAAGGTTTCGGCAGTCTTACGTACTGGGGAGATCAGCCCGGAACTTCAGGGCCGGCTTATCAGGGAGCAATTGTCTGCTTTTTAGCGCTTTTAGGTTTTTTCTTTGCCTGGAAAAAATACCGCTACTGGATTCTCGGAGCAACGGTTTTAACCATCTTTTTAGCTTGGGGAAGCAATTTCATGGCACTCTCCGACTTCTTTATTGATTTTGTCCCTTTTTACAATAAATTCAGGGCACCTTCATCTATTCTTGTCGTTGTAGAACTATTATTCCCTTTAATTGCGATTATCGGATTGTACAGATTTTTTAAAGACAATGAATTAACTCAGGAATACAAGCAAAAGATCCTTCTGTATGTTGGAGGTGGAACATTAGGCTTTGTATTAATCTTACTGATTTTCGGAAAATCTCTGCTAGGATTTCATACCGAAAACGAAAAAACATATTTGCCGCCTTTTCTTCTCGATTATCTGACCGAAGAGAGGTTTAAATTATTCAGAATTGATGCCCTTAAAGCATTCATCTATGTTGCGATTGCTGCAGGTGCTTTATTTATGGTTTTAAAGCAGAAATTAAATCAAAATATTGCTTTGGCAATCATTGGTGTTGTAAGTTTATTCGATCTGTGGACGGTAAATAAGCGTTATCTGAATGACGATAATTATGTGGATAAGATCTTTGCAGAAAATCCTTTCCAGACCGAGAGCTCAGACCTTATGGCAGACAAAGTTCAGGACAATCCTAATCTGGAGCCCATTTTAGCAAATGTAAACGTCAACAAAACATTGGAAACCATTGCTGAAAAAGACAAAACGCATTACAGGATTTTCAATAATATTTTAGGAACGTTCAGTGAAACGAATACCTCTTACTTTAAATCTTCCATTGGCGGATATCATGCAGTGAAACTGAGAAGATATGATGACGTGATCAACGAATATTTCCAGATCATGGATTCGGTAAGAGTTCCGAATATCCTTAATCTCTTAAATGCAAAATATCTTGTGTTGGGTGGTCCTGAACAGCCGCAGGCTATTGCCAATCCGAAAGCTAACGGAAATGCATGGTTTGTGAGTGATCTTCAATTTGTAGAGTCGCCCAATCAGGAAATTAAATCCATTGGAGTAATAGACAGCAAGAAAACAGCAGTTATTTCCGCTTCAGACAAAAAATATTTTGACGGAAAAACGGTTCAGTCAGACTCTACAGCTTATATCAATTTAACGAAATACCAACCGAACGAACTGGAATTCAAATCTCAATCAAAAACACCGCAGCTCGCTGTATTTTCCGAGATTTATTATCCTCACGGATGGAAGTTCTTTATTGATGAGAAAGAAGTTCCGTATATCAAGGCAGATTACCTTCTTCGTGCCGTGCATGTTCCTGCAGGAAACCACGACATCAGAATGGTATTCGAACCGGAAGTCATTGAAAAAGGAAAGTGGATTTCACTCCTTTGCTTTGCTTTATTTATTGTACTCAGCGGTTTTGGATTGTATTCTCTTTACCGAAAAAGAAGCAAAAAAAAACCAAGCTGAAAATATTTAGAATTTCAAAAGTTTGAAAAAACTTTGTTTATGATTACCCAAAATTATATAACAGATCTTACGTATAGAATTAATGGAGCCTGTATTGAGGTTCACAAAATTCTAGGTTCTGGTCTTGCTGAAATTGTGTATCATCAGGCACTGGAAAAAGAATTTAAATTGAGAAATATTAATTATAAATCTGAATTCCAAATTCCTGTAATTTATAAAGATGAATATTTGAATTGTGATTTTAAATGCGATTTCTTAATAGAAGATTTAATTGTGTTGGAAATAAAATCCGTATCATCTATTTTGGAAATTCACAAAGCCCAAGTTATCAACTATATCAATTTATTAAAAGCTCCAAAAGGAATTCTTGTAAATTTTAATGTTAAAAATATTTATCATTTTGGTCAGGAAACATTTATAAATAAATACTTTGATCAATATGATTAAACAATGTAATTAATTTTAAACCGCAAAAGAAACAAAAGAAGATAATACTGAAAAGTTATCCAAAAGTTGGCAAAATGTACTCCTTTGAATTTTTATTTTTTTTAAGAACTACAAACAACAATAATCTTTGCTTCTTTTGCGGTTAAATAATTATAGATGAAAAATCTTTAAACTACAGAAAAATAAAAGATATAGATATATAATTCAGCCAAAAGTTAGAAAATATTTTTTTTAGTAAACCAACTTAAAATTGGTGCAGTTTTGCTTTCTTTTGAAGAACTAAAAACAATAATAATCTTTTGCTTCTTTTGCGGTTAAATAATTATAAATGAACTCTCCGAAAAAAATACTCATCATCACTTACTACTGGCCGCCGGCGGGAGGACCCGGTGTACAAAGATGGCTGAAATTTGCGAAATATCTCCCTGATTTCGGGTGGAAACCAGTGGTCTACACTCCGGAAAACCCGAGTTATCCTTTGCTGGATGACAGCTTAATGAAAGATGTTCCGAAAGATTTGGAAATTGTACAGACAAAAATCTGGGAGCCTTATCAGCTTGCTGAAAAACTAAACAAAAGCAATAAAAAGTTCAAAGCCGGGCAATTTGACGTTGGCAAAAACCAAAGCTGGAAATCCAGGCTTTCGATCTGGGTGAGGGGCAATTTTTTCATTCCTGATGCGAGAGTTTTCTGGGTGAAACCTTCCGTAAAATTTTTAGAACACTATTTAAAAGAAAACAAAATAGATGTCGTTGTAACGTCGGGACCGCCGCATTCTTTACACCTGATTGGTTTAAACCTCAAGAAAAAGCTTCCTCACCTAAAATGGATTGCCGATTTCAGAGATCCCTGGACGGAGATTTCCTATTACAAACATCTGAAATTAACCAAGAGTTCGGACAGGAAGCATCGCCAAATGGAAAGCGAAGTCTTCAGAAATGCTGATATTACGCTGGCCACGAGCTATACCGACGCAGAAAATTTCAGGAAAAGCGGAGCAAACGCAATCTGTATCACCAATGGATTTGATGAAACCGATTCCCCAACAGTAAACTCAGACTCTAAAACGACCCGACCCTCAAACACTTCAACTTTCACATTGAGTTATATCGGTGTACTTGAACAACTGAGAAATCCGGAAAATCTCTGGAAAACGCTTAATGATTTAGTGCGTCAGAATGCAGATTTTGCCAAAAGTTTTGTCCTGAAATTTGCAGGAAGAATTGATGATAAAATTTTAGCTGATATAGAAAATACAGCCTTAAAAAATCACATCCTGAATCTTGGTTATTTGTCGCACGATAAAGCCATTGAAGAAATGCAGACCTCCGATATTCTATTGATTACCAATTTCCCGAACGAATCTTCTAAGGGAATCATTCCCGGGAAAATTTTCGAATATCTCGCAACCGGAAAACAGATTATTTCTTTTGGACCGGATGATGCCGATGTTTCAAGAATATTAAATGAAACACAGGCAGGGAAGCATTTCATCTATAATGATTTTGATACAATCAAGAGTTTCATTTTAGAGAAATTTGAACTTTGGAAAAATGGCAATCTTACTGAAAATACGACGAATATTGAGCAGTTTTCAAGAAAGAATCTTACGAAGAAGCTGTCCGAAATTTTAGAGTAAGAAATTACTAAAGGTTAAGGATAAGATTAAAGTTGAGCCAGAGATTCTTATTTAATTATGAGGTTTCGGCAAGCTCAGCGTGATAATGCATAACTTTAGAATTAGCCTTATCACACTGAGCCTGCAGTACTTAAAAGTATTCATTTAGATCGTCCACTGGTCATTAATAACTGCCACGAGATAATATCTTGTCTTAAATTCTTCGAAAACGAACCTTAAACATCTCCAGTCCATCCCTGCATTGTCCTCAGATCCTTTAATAAAATTTTCTGTGAAGTCAGCATTAGGATAAATTTTCTTTAAATTATTCAGTGAGTTTCCGCTACCCTGAAATTCATTTAATGAAACCTGGCCCGTCGCAAAATCTGTTGAATAGACCCATTTTTCCAAATAATAATTAACAGTTGCTTTATACAAATCTCCGCTTCCGTCCAGTGCTCCCCAGGTGAAAATTGTTTTGGAAGGAAGATATTTTGCAAAATCTGATTTTGAAAATTTCTTGTCCTGTTCGGGATTTACAAATGCATACATGGAAAACCGCACTCCTTTCTGAGGATGAATGTATTCTGCGAATTTTTTATAATTTTTATTTTTTAATGACCGGATAACGGCTTCATTCAATTTTTTAAGAGACTCTTCTTTGCTTAAAGGCGTAATGGCTGCGCTTGTGTTTTTTGTACTGTCTGTTACCTGGCCTGACGAATCTTTATGATCGTTTACAAATTTTTCAGGTTTTTTCTTACAGCCTGCTGCGGTTAAGATAATGATCGAAAAGAGTATTTTTTTCATGATTTAGAAATGTCTTTGCTAAATTTACCAAAAACAATACCACAATTCATGAGAAACACAACACCTTATTTATTAGGAGGAATAGAGGTAAATTATCATAAGTATTGGTTTTTAAAAGGCTGTTAAAAAGGCTTTACCTGGCTCGTTTTTTGTAATTTTGTGAGATGGAAACGTTGGATATTCTTATCATCGGAGGTGGACCGATCGGACTGAACTGCGCTCTGGAAGCACAGAAAAATAATTTAAGCTATCTTATTATTGAAAAAGGAACCATTGTCAATTCATTATACAATTATCCTTTGTATATGCGTTTCTTTTCTACGGCAGAAAAACTTGAAATTGATGGGATTCCCTTTATTTCCACCGCTCCGAAACCCGGAAGGCAGGAAGCTTTGGAATATTACCAGGGAATTGCAAGGCAAAGGGATATCAACATCAATTTGTATGAAAAAGTTAAAAAAGTTTCCAGAGAAAATGAAATCTTCGCTATTGAAACTACCAAAGGAAAATATACGGCTAAAAATGTAATCATATCAACCGGTTTCTATGATATTCCGAATCTAATGAATATTCCTGGAGAAGATCTTCCTAAAGTAAAACATTATTATACCGAACCTTATCCATACGCAAAACAGAAAATCGTTGTTGTTGGATCCAGCAATTCTGCGGTTGATGCTGCCCTGGAAACATACAGAAAGGGCGCTGAAGTAACGATGATTATCCGGCATTCTGAAATTTCCAAGAGTGTAAAATATTGGGTAAAGCCTGATATTGAAAATAGAATTGCAGAAGGAAGCATTAGCGCTCATTTTAATGCAGAACTTCTTGAAATTAAGGAAAAAACAGTCATTTTTAAAGATGAAAAAGGTGAAATCCATGAAATCGAAAATGATTTTGTGTTGGCGATGACAGGCTATCTTCCTGATTTTGATTTCTTAAAAAATTCCGGGATTGAGTTACAAGGAGATTGTCTGAATCCTCTATACAACAGCGAAACCATGGAAACAAACGTGAAAAATCTTTATCTTGCCGGGGTTGTATGCGGAGGAAAAGATACGCATCTCTGGTTTATTGAAAATTCCAGAATTCATGCGGAAATGATTGTTCAGCATATTCTTTCAAATTAACAGGCAATTCACGGTAAGAAATCAATCACTTGTTCGCAATTACTTAAAAATCCATCTTTACTCCGAAAACAAAATTTCTTTTGGCGGCCGGATTATAATAGCGATTCCCGAAAGCGTTGATATCAAAGCCGGAAACATAATCTTCATTATAAAGATTCTGTATCTGCATGAACAAATTTAGTCTTGTCCTGTCAAGCTCAAAAGGAAATCTGAACTGTATATTCCCCACAAGACTGGGTTTCGACCATACGGAATTGGCATCGTTCAGTGGTATTTTCGAGGTGTAAAAATGTGAATAATCTACAGCAAGTTTTTTAAACAAAACAAAGTTCAGCAGGCTGTTTACAGTCGTCCTTGGAACACCTGTCAGATCATTTCCTGAATAATCTGCATCGTTCTGGCGGTAATTTTCAAAGGTAAACCGGTAAAAACTTCCCGACATTCTGAATTTAAAAAAGCTGAAAATATTATTTTTAAGGTTAAAATTTTTAGATTCTATCAAGAGTTCCAAACCTTTCTGAACAGTTTCCCCGGAATTGACAAAAAATTCCTGACCAGCATCATTCTGACGTCTGACAATGGCATCTTTCATCCTGAAATCAAAGTAACTACCTTCCATAAACAATGTATTTCCGAACTGCTTGCGGATTCCGAATTCTTTATTCCAACCATACTCCGGTTTGAGATCTGCATTAAACTGCTGATCTGATGCACGTATTTCCTCATTCGTCGGTGCCGAATTGCCCTTCCCTACTTTTGCGCGTACCGAAAAACCTTTAGCCAGAAGATAATTCAGTCCAAAATTGGGCAGCCACTGGTTTTTAAAGGTTACTTTTCCCTGCCCAATATCAGGAAAAGACCTTTCCCAATCGTAAGAGTTTGAATTCAGGCTTAAAGAAATATCCGTAAAAAGTTTTTCGTCAATATTTAATTTTTGGGAAATAAAATAAAATCCTGAGGTGTTTTTAATCTTATCGAAATTCTGTGGATTACCCTGGATTCCTCTGTTGTTATCGTAGTTTTTAACAATAATGTCATTGATTCCACCTTCAAAACCGATGCGATATGCCAATGATATCTTCTCCCAATTTTTCTCATAATTAAAGTGAGTACGCAGAGCGTAATTTTTCTCAAACCGATTTTCAAAATTGGTGATAAACGGATTTTCAAAATCTACGTAAGATCCCTGAACAAGAATGAAATGTGAAAAATTCCTGTTAAAACTATACTCGTTTGAAAGTCCGGCCAAAATCATCTTATTACGAATTCCTGCATCCTGATCTGCCGCACCGGGAAGTGTTTTGGTTGCCGGTCTTGCCTGTTTCCGATTCATCTGCATCTGCTCAAGAGTAAGTCCACCGGGCGTCTGATAATCAAGATCAGCATACAGAATCACAGCCTTCAGCGAGCCATTCTGTGAATATTGAAAATGATCTTTCAGGAATATCTGTTTTCGTACAACTTTAGACTGTTTGCGGTAGGAATCTGCCTGATAATAATTCTGAAAAATTTCAACAAAATGTTTTCCCAGTTGCCTGGAAAGATTAAAGCTCTGGTTAAATGTTCCGTAACTTCCTGTTGCGAGATTAGCTGACATCTTTTCGGAATCTGATGTTTTCAGCAGTACGGTTCCGCCTGTGACGGCACCGTAATCGCCGCTTTCCGGACCTTTATAAATTTCCATTCTGTTGATGAGTTCGGGAGAAATTATATTAAAATAAGTATTGCCCGACGCATCCGAAAGGATAAAATCGTCAAGATATACCTTTACATTCCGCACTCCAAAAGGCGAACGAAGGGTACTTCCTCGAAGTGAAATCCTATAACTTCCGGGGGAACGCTCTTCCATTCTTGCACCTGAAATCTGGTTGATAGATTCCAGCATTCTTTCTGATGGATTCTGGTTGAGCAGATTTTGTGAAACGACAGACACTGATTTGGTTGAAGAAATAAAAGCTGTCGGCTTTTTGTACGCATCAATCTGTATTTCTGAGATCAATTGTGCAGAATCTCTTTTCTGTGCCGATAGGAAAGCTGTAGAAATGATGGGTAGAAGAATGTAGACTTTTTTCATTGCTATTGTGTAAGCAAAAATTGTTCTTTTTATTCTAATATTTTTAAAATTTTATGGTGACCTTGTGATTTTTTTTACCACAGATTTACACGGATTGGCGCAGATTATTTTATCCTAAAGTCTTTGTAAAAATGTTATTGAGATGCTTAGGGAATGACAAAAATCTGTTGGTTAATGCTGTAGTATTATGATTTCTCCCGTAGAGTGCACGGATTACGCAGATTATTTTATCTAGCTGATGTTGAAAAATGGTTTAAAATCCTTACAGAATGACCAACTTTATGTACTTTTATTCCTTTTATAATTGTAATAAAAAAAAGCTTGTCAGTTATGATTCTGACAAGCTTTTTTAATATGACTTCCCGCGTGAGGGATGCGGCGGGCGGTGACGAAGGAGCCGGTGCGAGCGAGGAACGAGCGAGTACGGAAGCGCAGCGGACCCCAAAGCAGCCCGGCCCGAATCGTCAGGGGAACCTCATAGGTTTTAAAAACCTATGAGGTTTGTTTTGGAATGAGGGACACGCCCAAAATTATTCAGCGTGTTTTCTGTCGCCAATCATCCAAGGAATAATGAAATAAAATGCAATGGCAATCGCTGTTGCTAAAATTCCGGTCCCCATCCACAATGTTGTAAAGCCGAGCTTTTCCGCTATTAAAGTTCCAAGATATGGGGTTATAATAAATGCGATGGAGAATGATATTCCGTTCAGTCCCATGTAAGCACCTTTGTTGTTTTTACCGGACCGCAATGCTGTAATGGTTACCATAAAAGGCAGCGCCCAGATTTCACCAACACACAGCAAGCTCATTGAAAGGACAAGAGTAAGGATCCCGTGATCAAAACCCAGCATTGCATAGGAAAGCCCACAGATAAAAGTTCCCAGAAACATGGTCACCGCAAGACTGAAATATTTTTCCGCTACCTGAACGAGTCCCATTTCCAGCAGAACCACGAGAAATCCGCTATAGCCTAAAAGATAGCCTATATGTTGCTGACTAAGATGAGCCGTATCTTTATAAAAGATAGTCAAAGTACTGAACAACTGGAAAAAGCAGATGGAAAAGAGCATGCAGAAGAAACAGTATAGTAAAAATTTACCGTCGCGGTACGGCGAGCGGTCTTTTTTAATTTCGATCACTTCTTTTATTTTTTTGGCTTTCAGTCTGGCAAGTTTATTTCGTTTTCTGAAAAAGACAATATACAGTACACCTGCCGATAAAGCGGTTAAAGCATTGGCAAAGAACAGGAATTCGTAAGAAATCGCTGATAAAATTCCACCCAAAGCAGGACCAATGGAAAACCCTAAATTGACCGCCATCCGGTTTAATGAAAATGCGCGGGTAATGTTTTCAGGTTTTGCATATTTGGTTATAGCTACGGAATTAGCAGGCCGGAAAGCATCGCTCACAATACTCTGTATTAAAATGATTACTGCCACGCCAACTTCTGTCTTGAAAACAGGAATCAGGCAGAATAAGGGTACACTCAGCAGTAAACTGAAAGACTGCACTTTGTACTCGCCTATTTTATCGGTAATAAAACCGCCCAGCCAGGAGCCTATAACGGAACCAATCCCGAAAAAGCTCAGCACAATTCCTGTATTTTCTATGCTGAAATGCAAATGATTGGTCATATATACTCCCAAAAACGGAAGTACCATGGAACCGGCCCGGTTGATGAGCATCACCAGCGCCAGCATCCAGCTTTCTTTGGAAAGCCCTTTAAATGAGTTGGTATATAAATATATAAGTTTCATGATTTTATATTTTAATAGGACTTTATCCTATTTTGGTTTATATCGTCCCTTCGGGACTCTTTACTACTTTTATTATCAATTATTAAACAAAAAAACAGGGCCTAAAAATAAGCCCTGTTTCATTTATATTGATATAAATAAATTTTACTCCGGCTTATAAGAGTCTTTTAAGGTCACAGTTCTGTTGAAGACTAAATTGTCTTCAGTAGAATCCTGATCTTTTGTAAAATAGCCAATTCTCTGGAACTGAAGCGATTCTCCCACTTCAACATCTCTAAGGCTTGGTTCTGCAAATCCTTTCACAACGGTTACGGATTCGGGGTTGATGAAATTAAGGAAATCCACCTCTTTCTCTGCATCCGGCTGCTCCACCGTAAAGAGTTTATCGTAATTTCTGACTTCCACAGGAATAGCGTGATTTGCAGAAACCCAGTGAATGGTTCCTTTTACTTTTCTTAAACTTTCTTCCGTTCCGCTTCCCGACTTGGACTTTTCGTCGTACGTTGCGTAGATGGTGGTGATATTTCCGTTTTCGTCTTTTTCCACTCTTTCCCCTTTAATGATGTAAGCAGATTTTAAGCGGACTTCTCCACCCAGTTTCAGTCTGAAGAATTTATTATTGGCTTCTTCCTTGAAATCTTCACGCTCGATATACAATTCTCTTGAGAAAGGTATTTCCCTTGTTCCGGCATCTTCCTGTTCCGGATTGTTTTCTGTTTCCAGCCATTCTTCTTTTCCTTCCGGGTAGTTTTCAATAACCAGCTTTACAGGATCAACAACGGTCATAACACGTTTTGCGACTTTATTTAAGTCTTCACGGACGCAGAATTCCAACAACTGAATCTCAATAAGGTTTTCCCTTTTGGCAACTCCCACTTTTTCAATAAAATTCCTGATCGCTGTTGCCGTATATCCTTTTCTTCTCATTCCTGAAATGGTAGGCATTCTTGGATCATCCCATCCGTTCACCACTTTTTCAGCAATCAGTCTTTGTAGTTTTCTTTTGGAAGTAATCATATAAGAGACATTCATTCGTGCGAATTCTCTCTGCTTATTCCTTACTTTTGTTTCATCGTATACCTGATCAAGATACCAATCATACAGCGGTCTGTGGTTTTCAAATTCCAAAGAACATAAAGAATGCGAAATTTGTTCAATATAATCAGATTCTCCATGTGCCCAATCATACATCGGGTAAATCTTCCATGCAGTACCTGTTCTATGGTGAGGTCTTTTGAGAATTCTGTACATTACAGGATCACGCATGTTCATATTGGGAGATGTCATGTCAATTTTTGCACGGAGCGACATTGAACCTTCTTCAAACTCTCCGTTTTTCATTCTTTCGAATAAGTCTAATGATTCTTCTACCGGACGGTTTCTGTAAGGAGATTCAATACCTGACTCTGTAGGATTTTTTCGCTGCTCAGTAATCACTTCAGACGGCTGTTCATCTACATAAGCCTTACCCTCTTTAATCATCTGAACCGCCCAGTCGTAAAGCTGCTGGAAGTAATCGGAGGCGTACAATACTTTATCCCATTTAAAACCTAACCATTCAACGTCTTTCATGATAGAATCTACGAATTCCTGCTCTTCTTTTTCAGGATTCGTATCATCGAAACGAAGGTTCACGGGAGCATTGTATTTTTCGCCTAATCCAAAGTTGATGCAGATGGCTTTTGTATGACCTACATGCAGATAACCGTTGGGTTCAGGCGGAAAACGGAAACGGATCTGATCTTTTTTCAGGCCGTTTGCCAAATCATCTTCGATAATTTGCTCAATAAAATTGAGTGATTTTTTTTCTTCTTCCATTAAATTCGCTTTAAAGATGCCGCATCTACGACAATTTGCAAATTTAGGAAATTTTAAAGTTTTACGGAAATTATAATTTACCGGTTTTAAAGACACTTATCCAATATTTTAACTTATCTTCGCAATAACTAAAACCATAGCTAAAATTATACATTATGTTCATCCCCATTCTATATTTCAAAAGACTTCCATTTTAATAATAAACTTTCAGTCTCAAGATTAATTTTAATTTAATTTTGAGTTAAAAAGAAAACACGAAAAAAGCAAATCTCCTGCTAAACAGCCATTTAAACAAACCCATGAAATCTATCATATCAAAGATGGCAAGAGGTACCCTATTGTGGCACAAAGATTGCAAACAAATAAGCGCACACAAACTAAATAATATTGTTATGAAAAAGGTTAAAAGAACGTTTTCTTCATTTTTAGAATACATCAGAAAGGCAATTTTCGTAGAAGATGTTATCTAGCAAGGAATGAAATCTAACAGTATGAAATTTTTTTATTCATCTAATTTTTTAAATGAATAATCAAAAGTAATCTGAAAAACTCCAATCTTTCCGATTAAATTTTAAAATATAATAATTCTCCTTTCAGATCAAGATTGGATTCGAAATTATTAATAAATAAAGATCCGGTACCCAGACCCTGCGGCATCGGATTTTTTTTGGTAAAGGTGTACTGCGCAATGGCATTCAGTCCGATATTGCTTTCCAGCGCAGAGGTAATCCACCAGCCGATATGATGTTCCTGAGCTAAAGAAATCCACTCGTCCGAACCTGAAAATCCGCCAATTAATGATGGTTTTAAAATAATATACTGAGGCTTTACGCTATCCAGCAGACTGATTTTTTTATCCAAATCAACAATTCCTATCAACTCTTCATCCAAAGCAATAGGTGTAGGAGTTTCAGCACACAATTCAGCCATATCATCCCAATTGCCGGCTTTTACAGGCTGTTCGATAGAATGAATCTGCAGCTGCGCCAATTGTTGCAAAACAATTTTGGCTTCATTTTTTGAAAAGCCTCCGTTTGCATCAACACGCAGCTCCAGCATCTCTTTTGAAAACTTCTGTCTCAGTTTTTTAAGAATTTCATATTCGGATTTCCAATCGACGCCGATTTTTAACTTGATACAATGAAATCCCTGATCCAGTTTATCCTGAATCTGCTCTTCCATATATCCAATATCTCCCATCCAGATCAACCCGTTGATCACAATAGGTTCATCTCCTTCAGTAAATTCACCAGGAAAATAAATATTACCTCCATGTTTCAGGTTTAAAATAGCTTGTTCATAACCGAACCATATCGAAGGAAAATCTTTCAGTTCTTTTTTTAAATATTCATACTCCTGCTGAATATTTTCACAAAGCCACTGAAGCATCTCTTCATAATCCGGCCTGTCGTCAAAGCTGAGCCCTCTGAAAACAGCACACTCTCCTGTTCCTCTTTTTCCATTTGAGTCAATATAAAGAATAAAAGTTTCCTTTTCATACAAAACGCCGCGAGATGTTCCACTCGGGCGCTTGAATTCTAATAAATATCTGAAATATTCTGCTGTCATTATTTTACGCTGTCAATTCTCATAAATTCTTCCGCTTTCTCCACCATATCAACGCTTCCGCAGAAGAAAGGAATTCTCTGATGCAGTTCTGTGGGTTCAATTTCAAGAATTCTTCTGAATCCGTCCGTTGCTTTTCCTCCCGCCTGTTCTGCAAGAAATGCCATTGGATTGCATTCATACAGCAATCTTAATTTCCCGTTCGGCGCCTGTGAATATGAAGGATAAATATAAATACCGCCTTTCAGCATATTTCTGTGGAAATCAGCAACAAGAGAACCGATATACCTGGAAGTATAAGGTCTGTCTCCCTCTTCCATCTGGCAATATTTAAGGTAATTTTTTACTCCTTGCGGAAATTTGATATAATTTCCTTCATTGATGGAATAAATTTTTCCTGTTTTTGGGAACGTCATGTTTGGGTGAGAAAGATAATAAGTACCTAGCGAAGGATCAAGCGTAAATCCGTTTACTCCGTTTCCTGTAGTGTACACAATCATGGTAGATGATCCGTAAATCACATATCCTGCGGCAATCTGATTGACTCCTTTTTGTAAAAAATCCTGAAGCTGTACCGGAGTTCCGGGTTCTGTAACTCTCCTGTAAATAGAAAAAATAGTTCCTACAGAAACATTTACATCAATATTTGAAGAACCGTCCAGAGGATCAATCAATACGACATATTTGCTTAAATGGCCGTTTTCACCGCATTTGATGTCGATAAAATCGTCATTCTCCTCAGAGGCAATTCCGCAGACCACTTCCCTCTGCGATAGAGCGGTAATAAAAATCTCATTGGCAATAACATCGAGTTTCTGCTGTTCTTCGCCCTGAATATTCTGATTTCCGGCAGCACCTGCAATGTCTACAATTCCTGCTTTATTAACTTCTCTGTTTACGACTTTCGAAGCCAGTCTTATTGCGCTCAGAAGCCGGGAAAACTCCCCTGTAGAATATTGAAAATCATCCTGTCTGTCAATAAGAAATTCTCCTAAAGTCTGTAATGGTCTTTCTGACATATTTTCCTTTTTACGTTTTCCTCAAATTTCGTAAAATTTATCACATTTTAAAAGAATTATTAATAAAAGACCTTATCCTTTGTTTATCAATACAATACAAAAGCTTTTCCAGTTTATAACAGAACCCTTATCATAAAAAACTATTCCCAAATTACTAAATGGTCACATAATAATTGATACTGATTAATGATTTTAATGAAATCTTAAGGCCGCTGTGATAGAACGCTATTTCATATCTCGTTGTAAATTTATAATTTTGTCACCCGTAAAATATTCCCACAAATTTTATCTAACAATTTTATTATTAACAATTTAATGAAAATTTTCAAGTTTGGTGGAGCATCGGTAAAAGATGCCGAAAGTGTAAAGAACGTATCTCTGGTATTAAAAAGTCAGGGATTTGCAAAGTGTCTGCTGGTAATTTCAGCAATGGGAAAAACAACGAATGAACTGGAAAAAGTTGTGGAACTTTATTTCAGGAAAGATAACTATCAAACTGAGATTGAAAAGATAAAACGAAAACACATTGAAATTGCAGAAGGACTTTTTCCTGAAAACCATCCAGTTTTTGCGGAAATCAACTTATTTTTTGATGATATTGATTCTTTTTTAAGAAGAAACAAATCTCCAAATTATGATTTTGTGTATGATCAGGTAGTAAGCTGTGGGGAAATGATTTCTACGAAAATTGTGAGTGAATACCTTAACGAAATCCAGTTTACCAACCAGTGGCTGGATGCAAGAGATTATGTAAAAACCGACAATTCCTACCGTGAAGGAGTGGTAGACTGGGCTAAAACCGAAGAATTTATTTCAAATTTAAATAAAGAAATCTGCTATGTTACACAAGGTTTTATCGGTTCCGACGATAATAATTTTACTGTAACACTGGGAAGAGAAGGTTCAGACTACTCTGCAGCTATTTTCGCTTATTGCTTAAATGCTGAAGCCATGACCATCTGGAAAGATGTTCCGGGAGTAATGACCGGAGATCCGAGAAAATTCAAAGATGTGACATTGCTTTCCAATATTTCTTATGAAGAAGCTATTGAAATGGCTTATTACGGGGCAAGTGTCATTCACCCGAAAACGCTTCAGCCGCTTCAGCAAAAGAATATTCCTTTTTATGTAAAATCTTTTATTGATCCTTCCAAAGCAGGAACCAAAGTAGGTGCTTCAGAGAAAAATCAGAGTGAAGAAACTTACATTTTAAAAGAAAACCAGACTCTTTTAAAAATCTCAACAAGGGACTTTTCATTCATTGCGGAAGATCATATGAGCTTAATTTTCGGATATTTATCGAAATATAAGATCAAAGTTTCCCTGATGCAGAATTCTGCGATTTCACTGGCTTTATGTCTGGAAGATAAATTCCACACTATTGATGAACTGAATGAAGAACTTCAGAAAGTATTCCGCACGGAAGTGATAAAAAACGTATCTTTATTTACGGTAAGGAATGCGAAGATGGATCATATTGATCAATTTTACCACGAAAAAAGTGTATTATTGGAACAAATTTCGAAGAATACGCTTCAAATGGTAACACAATAAAACTAATTGCGACTAAACACACATGAGTTTAATATCGAAAAACGATTTGATAAATGCTTCCGGCTTACATAAAATAGGATTTTTAAAGAATCCTGTGGCATCTGCTGTGATGAGCGTTGCCAAAATAAATGAAGTAAATAAATTATACGATAAATTAAAAGACAAGGAAGGCAAAGACTTTTTCGACTCATTTGTGAGAGAGCGAAACCTAAGCTATATCGCTTTTGAAGAGGATTTGGCAAAAATACCGAAAACAGGGCCGTTTATTCTCGTTTCCAATCATCCGCTTGGTGCCATAGATGGTATTTTGATGTGCAAGATTCTTTCGGAAGTCCGTCCCGATTTTAAGGTTATGGGAAATTTCCTGCTGGAAAAAATAAAACCCATGGAACCGTATGTAATTTCGGTGAATCCTTTTGAAAACAGGAAAGGTGCATACAGCAGCTCTTCAGGAATGCGTGAAACATTGAAGCATCTCCAAAACGGAGGCTGTGTAGGTATTTTTCCGGCAGGAGAAGTTTCCAATAAGAATAATCCGTACGGAGAAATTTTAGATAAAGAATGGGAAAAACCGGCGCTTAAGCTCATTAAAATGGCCAAAGTGCCGATTGTTCCTATGTATTTCCATGCCAAGAACAGCAGATTATTTTATCAGATGGCAAAAATACATCCGAGTTTACAGACCCTTATGCTTCCGGCAGAAATGATGAACGACCGGGAAAAGCCTATCAGGATTCGTATCGGAAGACCCATTGCCGTAAAAGCAATGGACGATATGGAGAGCATTGAAGAACTCGGCGATTTCCTGAAACGTAAGGTTTACATGATGAAATCTTACTATGAGAAACGAAAATCACTGGCACAAAGCATTAATCTTAAAAATCTCTCGGTGAAATTTCCTTTGCTGAAAGAAGAAAATATTGTTCAGAATATTATTGACGAGACGCCAAAAGAAGATATTCTTAAAGACATCCAAAAGCTGAAAGGAACTGACAAAATGTTCTTCAGCAACGGGAATTATGAAGTCTATTTTACCAAATATGAAGAAATCCCTTCTATTATGAGGGAAATCGGAAGGCAAAGAGAGCTTACCTTCCGTGCCGTGGGAGAAGGCAGCAACCTGCCATTCGATCTGGACGAATATGATAAACATTATCATCACCTTTTTTTATGGGACAGCGCCGAAGAAAGACTGGTAGGAGCATACAGAATGGCACTCGGGAGAGAAGTTATGAAAAAATCCGGGATCAAAGGATTTTATACCAGTTCACTGTTTGAATTTGAACAGGACATCCATCCTTTCTTTAAAAAAGTAATTGAGATGGGGCGTGCTTATATCTGCCAGGAATACCAGCAGAAGCCACTCCCTCTTTTCCTGCTTTGGAGAGGAATTGTGCATGTATGCCTGAGAAATCCGGATCATAAATTTCTCATGGGCGGCGTAAGTATCTCCAATAAGTTTTCAGAGTTTTCGAAATCCCTGATGATTGAGTTTATGCGTTCCAATTATTATGATTCTGCCGTAGCCCAGTACATTACACCGAGAAATGAATATAAAGTAAAACTTCGCGACAGGGATAAACATCTTTTTTTCGAGGAAATGGAATCTGATCTGAATAAGCTTGATAAAATTATTGATGATCTTGAGCCGGAATTGAGACTGCCTGTTTTAATTAAAAAATATATTAAACAAAATGCGAAAGTAATCGCTTTTAATGTAGACCCCAACTTCAATGATGCGATTGATGGCTTGATGTATATAAGAATCAGTGATCTTCCTGAAAATACGATCAAGCCTGTATTGGAGGAGATGAGCGAGCAGATTCGGAGGGAGCAGGAAAATAATTCGGTTGAAAATCAATAAGTTTTTAAGTTTTGTTAAAAAAAGTAATGTTAACACTTGCTTCATATATTAAAAGTTAGTACTTTTGCATCACTTTAAAACAACGAAGTAAAAAGAATGGTTTCTTAGCTCAGTTGGTAGAGCAATGGATTGAAAATCCATGTGTCCCTGGTTCGATTCCTGGAGAAACCACAAAACCACCTTCAAAAAAAGGTGGTTTTCTTTTCCCAATGTTTTAAATGATTTGCAGGATGTGATATTTATTATTAGTTTTGCACCACTTCAAAAAAGAAGTAAAAATTAAATGGTTTCTTAGCTCAGTTGGTAGAGCAATGGATTGAAAATCCATGTGTCCCTGGTTCGATTCCTGGAGAAACCACAAAAAATAAATAATTTATAACAAATCCTTCAAATTATAATTTGAAGGATTTATTTTTGAAGGGCAGATCAAATATCAATTTTTTCAAATTGATTACCGCTAAATTTTGTAATTGATGTAAATCAATTGTTTCATTTATTGCAAAAGTGAATGCAACTATTAAGCATTATCTTATTTTGTTTAAAATACTTGTTATTCTTCTCAATTCTTTTTCCAGAATTCCAACCTTATTTTCAAGCAATTCGGTTCGCTTATTCCATTCTTTCATCTTTAGCTCCAGAAGCTGACTGATTTTCATATTCAGCACAATCAGCTCATCTCTGTCCAGATGCTTTAAATCAGAAATCTTTTTACCTCTTACAAAATAAGAATAAGATTTAGGAAGATTATTTTTTACAGAGAATGTAAATTCGGTAGGAACTTTCTCAACTTTAGATTCTAATTTCATTCCGTCCTTCGCTTCAAGCATGACATAATCCCCCACCGTCAAATTATGCTTATTAGGCATTGTAAAATCAAGAAGATCGGTATTACGGTTATAAGCCACCTTCTCGGTATTGGAGTAAATATCCGGTATATAAGCCGTTTGATAATCTACCAAGCCTGTACTGTATGATGAAATGCTATCTGTAGGAAAATAATAATGTTCTTTACTTGCATAAGGAAAATCTTTTTCTGTATAAAGCGCTTTGTAAAAAGGAATCCTTCCAAAATCTTCCAAAAGAAGACTATCCTGTAAGGGATCAGGCAAAACTTTTTTTTGTATAAGCCTTTCATCCATAGGGAAGTAAATATTTTTTTTCTCTATCGTTTGCTGAGAAAGGAAGAAATTTGTACCGACACTCAAATACATTAATACATTTAAAATTTTCATTTGTGTTATTTTTTAAAATCATTTAACAGGTTAATATCTTCACTCACTAAGTTATACGATTAAAACAGAAACGCTTATAATTCAATTACATTTATTATAAGCGCTTCTTGTTTATGAAAAACCTAACTTAATAATGAATTTTCAATAGCTTTAAATATTTGTTAAAGCAAGTTGGTCTTTACCTGATTCACAATAAATTTAAAACATTGGTTAAGAAACTTTTGCTCTTCGGAATTTAGTTTTTGATTAAGCTCTTTGGCAAAGAAAATACCTGCAAAATAGTTATTAACTTCATTTTCAATATATAAGTCCTTATTTTTTAATATATTGATATTTTGATCTTTCAGATTTTGTACAATATTCGTAACTATTTTATTGAACGAATCATTCATTACAGGACTTTTATCCAATGTCAATTCTGAATCATTATTCATAATTTGCTGATCATTGTTAACTGGTTTTGCAGTAAAGGCTGTTTCAGGATTTTTTGATAAATAATTCTCAATTTTAGTCAGTCTCGATTCTAAATCTGCAATTTTGCTTTGTTGTTCCTTAATGACACCTACTACATCATTGGTATTGATACCCACCACTACGTTGATTAGTTTTGATGAATTAGTTTCTTCCCATGCAATTCCTATAATATTTTTATAATCATCAATTTTCATCATGTCCTTAGACTTTGCCACAGCGTATCCGTCATTGTTTCCTGATGGGATGATATAATCTCCGATTTTCGCTTTATTAAGCACAAATACAGGAACCTGCCCCATAAAAGCCACCGCTTTGAATTTTTTTTCATTTTCTTTTGAAGGAGTTTTGCCTACCACTGCCGGATTTGTTGAAACCACCATTATTTTATCGCTGTCATTTGTATTAAGGGAAATCCTACCTCCTTTTACTCCCACTACCTGTGCAGGAATGATTTTTTGAAAATCATTATGATCCGTCAATTCCAAATATTCTGCATAATCTCCTGCACTTGAAGAATATACTACACCAACAGTACTTTCAAGCCCGGCTCTTAGATCTGAAAATATATCAATTGTTTCTATGCTTATTAAAATATCTTTGGCAAAAGATGTAATTTTTTCGGCATATTTTGCAGCAGTAAGAAGCTCAAGATTCGACTTTGCCTCCTGTGCTTGGGAAGCCTGGGCAGATTCTCCGCCTGTTAACGGGCCAGCAGGACACACACCCGTAACTCCTCCGGGCTTTAAGCCATTTGATGTCTCTTCACTTTTTTCAGCTTTCTTCTTTTCTAATATTTCTAAAGCCTCTTCATAAGCTTTAAAAGCTATTTTAAGTGCTAGCGAACGTTCTTCAAGAGCTTTAAACTTACCGGCTCTAATATAAGCACCATTTTTATTGGTGAGTTCTGAAAGATTTTCACCTTCTATTCTCCCTACCATTTTTCCGTCTTTATTCCAAAACGAAATAAAATTATTACCTGTAGTTGGCTCTGATGAATTCAAAGCTCCGTAAGCCGCTCCATAATTACTTTCTGCATGTTTGTTTACTTTAATGGCAATCCCCTGATCTACAGCATTCACTTTAAAAGCATAGGAATCAATTAAATTATCCGGGCCATACCCCTGATTGTTTAAAAGAGGTTGTTGAAGCGGGTTATTATAATAAGTGTAGGTGTCTACCGTAAAAGGAGTGAGGGTATTTACAGAAGCATTCTGCGCAAAAATTTTCCCCAGAACAGATAAATTCCCGTTGATGATAGCCCCACCGTCAACCTTTAAAGCTGCATTGGTAAAATCACCATAGGGCTGGCTTAAGGTAGACTTAATATGAAGCCTCTTTCCTACAATAGCACCACCTGTCACTTCCAAAGCTTTATCATTATCATCGTCAACCGTACTTTTAATTTCCACCTGCTTGTTAAAAGCAGCAACATCGTTGAATGTACTTAATTTATTCGTATAAAGATTGCCGTTCAGATTGGTATCTTTTGTGACATTCAGATTCTGTCCTACATTAATATTTTCGTTTACCCCTAAACCACCTCCAACAACTAATGCTCCGGTAGAAGGACTGGTAGAGATTGTTCCATTGGTAATATTTGTAATTCCGCCTATTGTTGCGGTATTATTTACTGCCAAAGTATTGGTTGTCGTATTAGCTGCAACAGATAGACTTTGACCAACATTGGTATTTTGCAGTGAGTTTACATTACCGTTTGCAGTTATATTCTGTACTGCAGTAATATTTTTCCCGGAATAAATGCTTTTTTCAACTCCTAATCCACCATCCGTCACAATAAGTGCTCCAGAATTTTGATCGACAGCGTCTGCAGTACCATTGATCTGTAATGTATTGTTAAGTGTTAAATTATTTGCAGTAAGCGTTCCGTTAATATTTGCATTTTGAGTAACATTAAGATTTCCGCCAGTATTTAGATTCTGCCCAATGTTTACATTTTGATTCACTCCTAAACCTCCTCCAACAACCAATGCTCCAGTTGCAGGACTTGTTGAAGATGTTCCATTGGTAATGGCAGTAACTCCTCCCAGCGTTGAGGCGGCATTTACATTTAAGCTATTGGTGGTAGTATTTGCCGCTACCGTAAGATTCTGACCGACATTCGTGTTAAGTTGGGAAGTTAAGTTTTTATTAGCCGTAATATCTTGAACTGCCGTGATATTTTTTCCTGAATAAATACTTTTTTCCACTCCCAATCCACCATCCGCAACAATAAGCGCTCCCGAATTTTGATCGACAGCGTCTGCAGTCCCGTTAATTTGAAGTGTATTATTAACAGCTACATTATTTGTCGTAAGGACTCCGTTGATTTTGGCATTTTGAGCGACGTTAAGATTTTCGCCAATCCCTACTCCACCCTGCACAACCAAAGCTCCCTCTGCAGGAGTAGTTGAAAAAGTATTATTTGCGATTTTAGTAATACCTTGTATAGTGCTATTTCCGGCAACATTAAGGGTATTAAGATTTGCAGTATTGGCTACCGTAAGATTGTTATCGGACACTACACTTGCATTTGTTCTGATACTTCCTCCGGCTACAATATCCTTTTCTACACCAAGACCGCCGGATTCAATAATTACAGCTCCGTGATCCTTATTAGTAGCATTATCAGTTCCGTTTACTTTAACATTTTGCCCAACTGCTAAATTTTGCAGGGCATTTATATTTCCTGAAACACTGGTATTTCCGCCAACATTTAAATTTTTGGCTACAGAGGCGCCACCTGCCGTAACAAGCGACCCTTCATTCAAAGCATTGGATTCGGCAACATCATTAATTTTGACGGATTTATCAAAATCGGCTTTATCTATAAATTTTGAAGTCCCTGTTACCTGAAGATTTCCAAACAGATTTGTATTGTTGGAAACAGAAAGATTTTCACCAACATTCAAGTTCTTCTTTATTCCTGTTCCTCCTTTTACAATAAGCGCTCCTGTATCCTGGCTTGTGGATTGAGCCGTTGATTCTATAACTCCGGTTTGTGCTACCAAGTTATTAACAGCAGCATTATTTGCGGTAATATTCTGTGTTGTAAGATTGGTAACTGTAAGAGTATTGGTATTTCCCAGATTAATGTCTCCCAAGAAATTAATCTTCCCATCAGGAGTAATATTGATACGCGTTTGATTATTGGTTTTAAAATTTAAGGGTGATGCGTCTACAGTACCCAAAAAGCCATTACGCATACCAATATACCGATTACCATACACCGACCATGTATTTCCTTTTGAAGCCAATGTGGAATTACTGTCCCCGGTATTATCGTTATTAGCAGAACCAAAAACCTGGTTATTACCTTTATCTGCCACAGATTCTGCAGTTAGTGCATGAAATGCATACGGAACCGCATATAGATCCGTAGACTGAAGCTGTATATACTCACCGGTAGCTGTTCCGTTGGTATTCAAAACCTTGTATTTTATTCTCAGGCTAATCTCCTGATTGCTAAAAGGCACCTCATTAAATTTACCTGAAATTGAGGCACCCTTCCCTACCTGTATGAAAGCAAGACCTTCATTATTGGTATTAATCTGTTGTTTTTCAGAATACCACACTTTATCTTTGGTAAATAATTCAACATCAACAGTTAAATTTTCATTTTTAACAGGCAGATGGCTCTTATCGAATATCTGGGATCGGAAAATCATACTGTTATAAGGTTTTTCCTGGGCTTTTAAGGCATGTGTGGCACATCCTAAAAAGAATAATACGGCATATTTATATATTTTCATTTTTATTTTTTTATGATTTTATAAGATTTTTTTGATGCTTCATCCTGTATTACCAATATGTACACTCCTGACAGCAGATTCACCATATTGATTTTGAAGGTTGAGCTTTTCTCTTCCTTCATAGAAATAAGTTTTCCGGACATATCCATTAGATTATATGAGACTTTATCCCCTTTTAATGCTTTTATATTTACATTTAAAATATCATCAACCGGATTAGGATACAATATGACCGATAATTCACTTTTAATGTTATTATCAGGATATAGGGCATAAGTGTTTATTTCCAAGCCTTCAGACCTGTTAAACAGCTCCTCAATTACATATTCATGATTTTGCGATTGTGCAAAAGTTACCGAGGGCACAGAAACCGCAAGCAGAATACTCAAAGAATAAATGTTTCCTTTCATTATTTATATTTTATTTTTTTGCTATTGAACTGCAACTCGTAGAAGCGTTATTGTTGCTTGTTTCGTAAGTGAATGTAATCTCATCTCTTTCATTATTGATTGTTCCTTCACCAACAATATGCAGATTGTCGGAATAGGTATCAATTTTTATTTTATCTGGATTTTGATCACTTATCTTCGCTACAATTGATGGCCCGTACCCGCCGAAATTATCGAGGTACAGCTCATTATTATTTTCATTTTTCTCCCTTGTAATCATAGTATAAGTTGTATTTGCAGATCCGCAAGAGTCATCCACGGTATACTCTCCTAAAAACTTCAATAGAACTGAATCTTCATCTCTGTTACATCCTAAAACCCCAATAAGCATCAGCAGAAGGAACAATACTTTAATTTTGTTTAAATAATTCATACATTATATTTTTCTAATTACTCCTATACCTATAGAGAAAGCAATATTTCTCCTCTTTTCATAATAATACTCCTGATATATATTTGATAAGCCAAACTGCATCCTCGGAATAAAATTGATTTTATATCCCTCATTCAGCTTAAAGCCGATATTAACCCCGGACTCTATTCCCAAATCCAGGTTTTTATTATCTACAGATACCGAGAAATAATTATCTTTAATCTTTTCACTGGCTTCTAAAGGAATTCCAATATAGCCCCCCGCATATGGCCTTACCTCAATATATCTGTTCCGGTAAACTTCTACCCCGAACCTGACAGGAATCTGAATATAGCTCGAAGAATAGTCTTTATTTTCAGTAGTAAACCCTCTTTTACTATACCCCAAACCTCCTCCTACATACAAAGTATTATTGATATTATAATCATAATTTACCTGAAAAGAAGGCGCTCCTTTATAGAGCAGATTTTGCTTCTGAAGCCCTTTAAATTTTATATAATCATGATTTACCCTGTCGTAATAAGCACTTATGCCTACTTCATGTTTATATTCCTGTCCCTGTAAAAAAGCACAGAAAGCCAATGTAATTACCAATAAGAATCGCATGTTTTTTTGTTTAATTAATATTTATATTTATTTCAGTAATGAACTCTTGTCTTCATCTTATGTATTCTAAATATGATACGGGGAATAACCGAAACAGCCTGTTAACAAAGGTTGATCTGGCTATTACGCAATCTTACATTCCAATCTCCAACAGAGATCGAATTTTAGTTCAGGGAAGTATTTGGGGAATATTAACGGGAAGTATAAATTATTATAGTCAATTATTACGCATACCCTTTTATTACATCTTGAAAAATATGTGAATTACCATTATATAAATGCTGTAAAATAACAGTATTATATAAAAATAGAGAAGGACATAACGATGCGGACAAATTTCTTATGTCTCAACCGCACGTTTAATTTTTTATTAATAAGGATTACTTTCTATAATAGAAAAAAGATATGATGCTCCTTTCAAAAAAGAACACATAAAAATAGTTAAGGTAATTTTTCATCTTAAGTGTGTGTTTAAATTCAAATGCTTTACCAAAAATAATTTTTTTTTCAACAATACAAAATTTTACTTTAATTTATAACAAATCTAAATAAAAAAACTAAAAATTTTAAATACTTAACTAAAAAAATCTAAAAAATTAATTAAATTCATAAATTACTATAGATAAATTAATATTTTCAATTAAACCCTTTAAACAGAATACTATAATCGGCTTGACTGGCACTTCCACTAAATCGCACTAAATGCATTAATTATACAAAATTTTACGCTGAAAATAAGTATATTCGCTTTTCAAATTTTTATTGAAAAATGAAGAAGATTGTTTCCGTTTTGTTTTTGTTTTCTGTAATTACCGCTTTTGCCCAAGAGGCTATTCAGTTTCAGGAAATGCCGTTTAAAGACCTTATTTCAAAAGCTAAGAAAGAAAATAAAATCGTTTTTATCGATGCATTTACCTCTTGGTGTGGTCCATGCAAGATGATGGAAAAGAATATTTTCACAAAAAAAACGGTGGGAGATTATTACAATGCCAACTTCATTAATGCCAGGTTTGATATGGAGAAAGGTGAAGGAAGAGATATTGCTCTAAAATACGGTGTACGCTCTTATCCTACTTACCTATTCCTGAATGGCGACGGAGAGCTGGTTTCACAGAATTACGGTTATATGGAAGAAAGCATGTTTATTGCAATGGCACAGGATGTAAACTCTCCCAACAATAAAAAGGGCTCCTTGAAAGAACGCTTCGAAAAAGGAGAGAAAAACCCGGAATTCCTTATCAATATTATGAAACTCAATTCTTCTTCGGATTTTGACTTTGCAAAAAGGGCTTCGGAAAGATATTTTGAAAATAAAGAAAAAACATCCGAATTTACGAAAGATGATATAAGTCTTTTACTATACTTCCTTAAATCTTCTGAGGACAAAAATTACAAAATATTCACAGAAAGAAAGGCTGAAATCATCAAATTTTTACCTGAAGAAACCTATCGGCAATTCGATAATCAGATTAAATTGGGAAAAATAGTTGAACAGTCTATTGACTATCAAAACAAAAAAATCAACGATGATTACTTTATGAAAGCTGCAGAACCACTTGTAGGAAAACATGATGCGGAAGTAAAACTCAACCAGACCAAGCTCAGCTATTACGAACAGAATGCAAACTTCCCTGAATATGAAAAGGCCGCTCTTAATTATTATAAAAATTCGGAAGCTTTTGAGCCTAATGAACTATTAAAAGCAGCATGGGTGTTTTCTGAACATATTACCAATCCTTTATCACTGAAAAAAGCAGCAGAATGGGCGGAAAAATCCGTAATGAGAGGTGAAACATCTGAAAATACATACATTTTAGCAAAACTCTATTTCCTTACCGGAAACAAGGAACAGGCTAAAACTTACGCAGAAATGTCGAAGAATATGGCATCTCAGGCACAGAAAGATTCTGCTTTGGCAGATGCGCTGTTACAACAAATTAGCAAGAAATAATGAAGACCGGATTATTAGCAGGCATTCTTACCCTCTTTATTTTAGGAAATTTAAATGCCCAGGAACAGAATAAAGATGAAAAAAGTGTTTATGTAAAAGGCAACGCACTTTTTATTCCTATCGGGATTGTTAATCTTGCTCTTGAACATCAGCTCAGTAAAAAATTTACAGTGCAGGGCGATGTTTTTATTTCTCCCTGGAAATCTTTCGACGGTCATGAGCTTCAATATTATTCGGTATCGGCAGAAGGAAGATACTATTTCAACGAAGCATTCAGGCATTTTTATGTGGGAATCAATATCTCTACATCAGCTTTTATATTGCAGAAGTGGAATTATTGGTCAGATAGTCCTTATTATAATGATTTTGGAGAAGTTTTTGTTACTTCAAATCTTTATCAGAAAGGCTATTCGGTAATTCTGGGTGCCACGTTGGGGTACCAGTTTAAAGTATCAGACAAATGGAATATTGATGTTTTCGGAACAGTTGGCACATCGCAGGATTTCTATAAAGGGTACGACAGAACTACCGGAGAGCGGTATGACAAAAAAAATAATAAATTCAACAGAAGTGGCGAAATTCTTCCTTATAGAGGAGGCATCATGATTTCTTATCAATTAAAATAATCCTTATGAAATTATTCGGAAAAAATCACCTTATTCTTTGTGCCGTTACCTTCATTGTCCTCTTTTTGATGAATTATCTGGGCAATGATCAGGCAGATAAAATGGAAAGAGCTTTAATGATCGGTGCTGCAGGAGTCATAGGGCTTTCAGTTGGCTTATTAATCATGAATAAGGGTAAAGATGATAAAACACCGCCGCACGATTTTGATTAAAATCATCAATTGTAAATTTTACTTGTTGTGAATTTTATGCTTATTTGCGATAAAAGAAATACTTGATCAATCCTGATAAATAATATATTTTTTTCTGATTTTCTCAAATTTTTCCAGACCGGGTTTCCAGGAGTCTCTGATTTCCTTAATAGATTTGCCGGAAACAATTTGATTTCTTAAAATATCATTTCCCGCCAGGGTATCAAACCAGAAATTTTTGCCGGCTGCAGGCTTAAGGAAAAAATCCAGATCAGGATTTTTGTAACTTTTATATGCTTTGATTACCCAATCGAGTTTGAGCTCCTTTAAGTCCTTCGGATAATCGGAAAGGTTTTCTCCAAAGCAGAGTTTTCCGTTGAGGAAAGGATCTTTAGCTCCAAAATTAGGTTTCGGTGTAAACTGATACGGTAAACTTTTTGTCCACGGCGAACCGTAAATCTGAAAAGGCAGATCGGTACCTCTTCCTACGGAAACCTGAGTGCCTTCAAAAAAGCATAAACTTGGATACAGATTGATGGATTTTTCGTTGGGCAAATTCGGCGAAGGTTTTTCCAACATTGGATACCGTAATTTTTTATGATAATTTTTCATCTGGACCAAAGTATATTTCGCCTGAACTCCTTTTTCAAGCCATCTTTCTCCATTCACCATTTTACCGTATTCACCGATGGTAAGGCCATAAACTACAGGCACTTCATGCATTCCGACAAAACTTGTCCATTTTTTGTCCAGAACAGGACCGTCTGTATAACCGTCATGCGGATTGGGGCGGTCCAGCACCATTATCTCAACATTATTTTCCGCTGCGGCTTCCATGAGATACGTTAATGTGGAAATATAAGTATAAAACCGCACTCCGACATCCTGAATATCAAAAACAACAATATCAATTCCTTTCAGCTGTTCAGGCTTTGGTTTTTTATTGTTTCCATATAGAGAAATAATGGGAATTCCTGTTTTTACATCAACTCCGTTTTTCACTTTTTCACCTGCATCCGCATCACCTCTAAACCCATGTTCGGGAGCGAAGATAGATTTGATTTTAATTCCGTTTTTCACCAAAAAATCAACAACATGCGTTCTGTCGCTCATCAACCCGGTCTGGTTGGTCACCACACCAATTGTTTTTCCCTTCAGCAGCGGCAAATAGATTTCGGGCTGATCGGCACCTGTTTTAAAACCGTCCAAAGCTTTTGACTGAGAATTATATTGGTGGAATACTCCTAAAAAAATTAGGCAAATAAGAAGTAAATTTTTAATTTTGAGTTCTAAATTCATAAGCTTGAAATTTCCTTTATATTTCTCTAGAAAAATAGCGTTTTCCAAAGATAACAAAAATAACCTGTCGAGGGTTATCATCTTTATTGGCAGGCTTTCGGTAGCGCTGGGAATAATTGTTTCTCTAATTACCGTATCCACAGGGTTCGGTTCTAAGAAAGCAATTAAAGAAAGACTGGCAGATTTCAGCGGCCATATTACCGTAAGATCTACAAGATCAAACTCTTCCTACAATACTTCCGTATTAGACAATCAGGGTCTTGATATCAAAAAAATAAAAGAAATTCCTGATGTCGCAAGCGTTCAGAAATATGCGATGTTAACGGGTATAATGCGGAATGAACATAATTTCGCAGGAATTATTTTCAAAGGTATCGGAAAAGATTTTGACAGTGTTAGGTTTAAAAAATTCCTGATCGCCGGAACTACCCCGCAGGTTACTGAAAAAGGGTATAACAACGGCGTAGTGATCTCTGAAAAAACGGCAAAAGATCTTCATCTGAAGGTAAAGGACAGCATTGTTACGGTATTTTCAAAAGCCGACCAGCAGCCGATTTACAGAAAATTTGAAGTGTTGGGAATCTACAGAACGGATATTAAGATGATTGACGATCAGTTTGTTATCGGAGATATTAACCACGTACGTAAAATTCAGGATATGAAACCGGATGAAGCGGGCGGAATTGATATTTTTTTTAAAAACGTAAATGACGCAGATGCCGATTTCCCTAAGATTGAAAAGCTGATCGGGTATAAGAATTATGCCGAAAAAGCCACTGAGAAATTTCCGCAGATTACAGACTGGATCAGTATTTTCGATACTAATATCGCATTGATCATCATCATCATGCTGATTGTTGTTGTGATTAATATTATTATGGTCCTTTTAATTCTGATTATTGAAAGAACCAATTCCATCGGTCTTCTTAAAACCCTGGGTGCAAGCAATGGCCAGATCCGGGCAACCTTTATCAATTATACATTGATTATCATGATTCCCGGGCTTTTATACGGAAACCTAATCGGTCTGGGATTGATTTTGATCCAGAAGTTCTTCGGAATTATTAAACTTAATCCTGAAAATTATTACGTAAGCACTGTTCCGGTGGATCTTAATCCGCTCGTGATCATTTCCATTTCATTAGGTATTCTGATCATTTCAGGACTTGCCCTTATTATTCCGAGCTATCTTATCAGCAAAATTTCTCCGGTAAAAGCTATTAAATATAATTAATTGAAAAGTGAACGGCAAATTGTCAAATACCTAAATTACAATAGATGTAATTGATCGCATCTTCATCCTGATAAAATTTAAAGCCGTATCTTTGCCGTGCTTAAAAAACATTTATGAAATACGCAAATAACATCCTCGAAACTATAGGAAATACTCCGCTGGTAAAACTGAATAAAGTTTTAGGTGAAGATTTCCCGGCAATGGTTTTGGCAAAGGTGGAAACATTCAATCCAGGAAATTCCGTAAAAGACAGAATGGCCGTGAAAATGATTGAAGATGCAGAAAAAGACGGAAGGCTGAAGCCGGGAGGAACCATTATTGAAGGAACTTCCGGGAATACAGGAATGGGATTGGCTCTGGCAGCGATCATCAAAGGGTACAAATGTATTTTTGTAACCAATTCAAAACAATCTAAAGAAAAATGCGATATTCTGCGTGCTGTAGGTGCTGAAGTCATTGTTTGCCCTACCGACGTAAAACCTACAGACCCGCGCTCTTACTATTCCGTATCAAAACGATTAGCAAAAGAAACCGAAAACGGTTGGTATGTGAATCAATATGATAATTTATCCAACAGAGCCGCGCATTATGAATCTACCGCTCCTGAAATATGGGAGCAGACCGAAGGAAAACTGACACACTTCGTAGTGGGAGCAGGAACAGGAGGTACCATCACAGGCTGCGGAACATTCTTTAAGGAGAGAAATCCCAATATCAAAGTAATTGGTGTAGATACGTACGGTTCTATTTTGAAGGAATACCACGAAACCGGCGAGCTTCATTACGATCATGCTTATAGCTATATTACGGAAGGAATCGGTGAAGATATCATTCCTGAGAATTATGATATGGCTGTAATTGATCATTTTGAAAAAGTAACGGATAAAGACGGTGCCCTTTATGCAAGAAAATTAGCAAAAGAAGAAGGAATTTTCTGCGGTTACTCTGCGGGAAGCGCCATTGCTTCACTGGTACAGATGAAAGATCAGTTTACGAAAGATGATGTAATTGTAGTGCTTCTTCATGATCATGGTTCAAGATATGTAGGAAAAATCTACAACGACGAATGGATGAAAGAAATGGGCTGGCTGGATTAATCAGTCACCATGTATCATAAAAAACTCAGAGCAATTGTTCTGAGTTTTTATTTTATCTGAATTGGTTAATTTGCAGATTAGTTTTATTCCTTAATATTTTTCTTTAAAATTTGCTTTAAAAAGCTGTAGTCTTTCTCACTCATTGATTTTCTGGGAAACATATAGCTGTACTTTCCTTCGATGCTGATAAATTCATTATTACTGTCGAAAAACTCAAAATCTTTCCATTCGCTGGTCTCTTTATCACCGTTAATATTCACTGTGAAAAAATTCTCCTCTATTCTGATTTCATAAACTTTACAATTTTCGATCTTATTTAAATAGTGCGCTACCTGCTTCTTCCATCTTGAAACTTTATTAATGCTTACTGATAAAAAAACAGCGCAAAGCAGGAACAAAAAGCTTACAAAATACAATATCCCTGATTTTTCTTTACTGAAATCATCTTTGAAAATGAATAAAATCAACAGGATAACAGCAACTATAATGGTGGTAACCGTTTTTCCTCTCGTCGTAGGAGAAAAGAACAGGCTTCCCTGATTCCCGCTGAAATATATTTCCTCAAAATCTTTTCTTTTCGGTTTCAGAACGATTACTTTCTCTTCAGTCATATTATTAATTCTGCAGCAAAGATAAGTTTTTCATTGTATCAATCTCATTTTAAGATCAACATCAAACACTTCCTCTAAAACTCTAAAACACTCATACTCTAAAACCCTCTCACTCAGAAACTCCCTTCCTCATATTTGTCGCTGATGGCTGAAAGCTTACTCATGAGTTCGCGGTTTTTCTGTTTCAGGTCTTCCATTCTCCTTAGCATTTCGTGGATTACTTCAAGTCCGGGAAGATTGATCTCCAGATCATAATGCCAGTTGGTAAACCTTTCGAAAGACGGCAGGTCTTCATACATGAGATAACGGATCTCGTTTTCAGTATGGATATTCAGCAAACCGGAAGCTACAAGTTCATCAAAAAAAGTAACCTCAATATTGTAAATCTTTACGAGTTCTTCGCGTGATATTCTTTCACTCATGACTTAAGAATTTTTTAGTTGTTCGAAAAGTTGCTTCTGCTTATCGGTAAGATTGGTAGGCAGTTTCACATCGTAGGTCACAAAAAGGTCTCCGAATTCTCCTTCCTTTTTGTAAACAGAGAATCCTTTTCCTTTTAACCTTACGGTAGTTCCGTTCTGGGTTTCCGGCTTTACTTTAAGATTAACGCTTCCTGTAAGGGTTTTAACTTTAACATCACCTCCCAAAACAGCCGTATACAAATCGATCGCGACTTTAGTTTTTAAATCATCTCCTATCCTTTCAAAATCCGGATCAGCCGGAATCGTAAAAGTAATGTACAAATCACCGTTTGGGCCGCCATTATAGCCGGGATTTCCATGACCTTTTAATTTAATCTGCTGCCCGTCATAAACTCCGGCCGGAATGGTAATCCTCACCTTTTTCCCGTTAATATCAAAAGTCTGCTGATGCGTAGTTGCAGCATCCCTTAAGCTTAGATTCAGCTCTGCATGAACGTCCTGTCCTTTGAATTTCCCGGAAGCGCTCCCTCTCGAACTTCTCCCGAAACCTCCTGTTCCACCGAACATGCTTTGGAAAAAATCCGAGAAATCTTCTCCTTCACCAAAATCAGCACCGGAAAATCCGCTACCGTAATCATTTCCGTGACTTTGCCTTTGTTGCTGCTGTTGCTGTTGTGCTTTTTCATACTCTTCACCATGTTTCCAGTGTTCGCCATATTTATCGTATTTAGCACGGTTTTCAGGATTGCTGAGAACTTCATTCGCCTCGTTGATTTCTTTGAACTTGCGCTCAGCCTCCTTATCATCGGGATTCAGATCGGGGTGCAGTTTTCTCGCGAGTTTGCGATAGGCTTTTTTAATATCTTCCTGCGTTGCAGTTTTATCTACGCCTAAAATTTTATAGTAGTCTATATAAGCCATAGAAACGTTTTACTCAAATTTAAGAATTTTTGAAAGGAAATTCATATAACGGAGTGTTAAAAATAAAGCTATCTTTGAGTAAAAAGCGCCATATGAAAGACGTATTGAAAAATTACTCGGGAATTCTGCTTTTACTTTTCGGAATCATTATCGGAAGTATTATCGGAATTATTGCACCCCAGATTGTAAATTATATAAAACCATTAGGAGATATTTTCCTGAATTTACTTTTTGTAAGTGTTGTTCCGCTTGTTTTCTTTGCAGTCTCCAATTCCATTGCATCGCTGCAGCAACAGTCGAAGTTCGGAAAAATCATGGTTACGATGGCGTTTACTTTTCTTTTTTTCATTTTAACAGCGGCCGTTTTTACGATCTTCGCGGTGTATTTATTTCCGGTTTCGGGAGTTTCAGGGAGTAAGGAACTGGTAGAGGAAGTGGCTTCCGAAGAAAGCTGGGGCAACAGGATTGTGAGTTTTTTTACTGTGGGCGAATTTACACAGCTTTTTTCACGGCAGAATATGCTGGCCCTGCTTATTTTTGCATTTATGACTGGATTTTCTGCAAGAAAAGCAGGAGAAAAAGGACAATCATTCAGGATGTTTATTGCTTCCGGATATGAAGTCATGAAAGAACTGTTACTACTAATTATGAAAGCTGCTCCCATTGGTTTGGGGGCCTATTTCGCTTATCAGGTGGCCACACTGGGACCTCAGCTTTTCGGATTTTATGCTAAGCCACTCGGACTTTATTATATTGCAGGTGTCGTTTATTTTCTGTTGTTTTTTTCCATTTATGCTTTTATGGCCGCCGGGACGAATGGTGTTAAAAGTTTTTGGAAAAATGCTGTTTATCCTACAGCCACGGCACTGAGTACCTGCAGCAGCTTCGCTACTATGCCTGCTAACTTAGAAGCTGCATCCAGAATCGGAATTCCCAGTCAGATTTCAAATATTGTGATCCCTATCGGAACTACGCTGCATAAAAACGGATCTTCGATGTCATCGATCATTAAGATCTATGTTGCTTTTATGATTATCGGCAGAGATTTTTTCGATCCGATGAATTTACTTCTCGCATTAGGCATTACGGTTTTCGTGAGCATTGTAGCGGGCGGAATTCCCAATGGCGGATATATCGGTGAGATGCTGATGATCTCAGTCTATAAACTGCCACAGGAAGCCATTCCGGCAGTGATGATTATCGGAACCCTGGTGGATCCGCTGGCTACTGTTCTGAATGCAGTTGGGCAATTGGTGGCTTCGATGTTTGTCAACAGGTTTGTGAAAGTATAAAATAAATCTGCTATTAGCTCTTTATACAAAAGTTGTCTTCGCAATCGGTGTATATCTATAAACTTAGGAAAAGTATTAACCCCTTTCTCCCAAAGTACTATCTACACGAGACCTTATTAAAAAACTTGGATACACAAAATTATTTGAATAAATTTGACGTAAAATGTCAAGTGTAACCTTCAAGTAACTTAATAAATTTCAATAAAAACACAAACTAAATAATGCGGTAAACTGTAAAAGATGTTTTATTGTTTAGACAATAATATATGTGCTAGAAATTGAGACATAAATTTTAAATAAGTCAAACGTGAAGAAAGAAAAAACAATCATTAAGCTTGCCGACATTCTTGAAAATAGCTTATAAAATTCTGGACGAAAATTACAAATTAAAAGTAGCAGAACAGAAAGTTTATTTAAATTAGTAAAATGGGAAGATTCAATAAATCAATTTTAATTGATAATGATATAGATAGACGTGAACTAGGTTACTATTCAACACCTGAATTCATTGCAGATTTTATGTCGGACGCAATGCTGGAAATTAATCCTAATGGAAATACTGCCTTAGACCCCTGTGTAGGTAAGGAGGAACTTATTAAGACTCTTTACAATAGGAATATTGATATTGATGGGATTGATATTTATAATTATGGAGACTATTATTATTGTAATTACACACAAAAAGATTTTATTAAATTTTATAAGCAGCAAAAAGTAAATCTTTTATTTGATCAACAAATAAATCTAAAATATGATTACTATATAGCTAACCCTCCTTATAATTGTCACGAAGTTGATTATATAAAAAATAATAAAAAAGAACTTACACGACTCTTTGGAAACATTGGTGTTCATAATATGTACTCAATGTTTATTTCAGCAATTATAGATAGTGCAAAAGATGGAGCTTTAATTTCAATCATTACTTCTGATAGTTTTCTTACCGCACGAATGCATAATCCTTTAAGAGAACAAATTTTGAATAGTTGTTCAATACATTATCTTGTGCTATGTCCAACAAATCTTTTTTGGGACCAAAAAGCTGATGTACGAACAGTAATTATGATTTTACAAAAGGGAAAAAGTTATCAAAATCAGGTAAAGTCATTAAATAGAACAAAAAACAAAGAAGAGTTTCGATCAAAAATATTACAAAAAGATTTTATTGAATCCCCACTTGAAAATATTATCAATGCAAGTAGTGATAACCAATTTGAATTTGTAATTGATATTCCAGCAGAAATTCAATCACTATTTTCTAATCCTCGTATTGGCGAACTATACAAATGTATTACAGGAATTTCAACAGGAGCAGATGCAAAATATCTGTCTAAAGAAAACAAAGAAGGTTTTAATGTTCCGTTTTATAAAAATCCAGGCTCAAGAAAATTCTTTTGTGAAGCCGATGGTTTTCTTACGAATGACTATCTAATTTATGATAAGGAAATTAAAAACTTCATGGTTCGTAATAAAGCATTTATGTTAAAAGAAGGCATTACTTGTTCATCTATGGGACTTCCATTTAGTGCCTGTTATCTACCTGCAGGGGCTACTTTTGGTGTAAATGCGAATATTTTCTGTGACAAAAAAGATATTTGGTGGCTTATTGCTTACCTAAATAGTAGTCTGATTACATATATTGTAAGAGGAATACTTATTCGTTCTAATATGATTACATCGGGCTATGTTTCCAAAATTCCTGTCATTCAATTTTCTTCAACAATAAAAAACATACTATCACAAATTGCAAAGAATGCATATGATGATAAAGTACAACCAAAAGATTGCAACAAATATATAAATGATATTGACAATATATTATTTAAAGAACTAAATTTTGAGCAGCCAATTATAGATGAAATAAAACACTTCACACAAAACTTACAATCAAGAGTTTAGTTTCTTATGCCTTTTCTGTGTTGCTAACTCCATTGCTATTTTGAACTCTTCAAAAAAATCTTTTGATGTTCTTTTTATAGCATCATCTATATTTTTATATTTACTTGATTGAAGGTTTCCATTGTTACTGGGATTAATATATACATCAGGAATCCATGCAATAGGAAAAGCTGTACATTTAACAATTTCGATAGTCATATCATCATTGAATTTAATGAAAAAAGTTGCAACAAAAAAATCTCTATTTATATCTGCTTCATAAAATTTTTGTAGCCCAAGACCTTTTGAAATATCATCTTTTTGCATCTTACCACCAAAAACAGCTGATTTGATATTAACATATACTGGTTTCTCTTCATCCACAAACTGAACCGCAAAATCATAAACTGTAATTTCTGAATCGGATGCTGTAATGCTTACAATATTTAATTCATTATAATATTTTTCAAGATTTTGGGTGATAAGCTCCTCTAAAATGCGCCATACCGTTCTTCCTTTTGCAGCTTTACGCCATCCTAAAGGAAATTGTTCTTTAGTACCAATTTGAATTTTACCAATTTTAGTAATTAATTTATCTAGACTTTCTTGTAATTTAATTCTTCGTCTATCTGTTTGTTCAATATTCATTTAATATCCTTTAATAGTTCACTAATTGAAATTTCAAAGGCGATTGATAGTTTTTGAATTACTTCAATAGAAACATTTCGTTCACCTTTTTCAATACTTGGGATATAAGTTCTATCAAGTTCAGCTAGATGAGCCAATGTCTCCTGCGATACCCCTTTTAAATGTCGAAGTTCCTTTATTCGTTTACCAAATTGTTTTCTTACATCCATATACAAATTTGACAACTTGTAGACATTTGTACAACGGACAACTGTCTACATGAAATTAAATTTAGTGTACGAATAAGAAAAAAAATACAAACAAAAACTACTATTACAAAGTATTCAAATAAAATTATTCACTCCTTTTTACTGGCTCCAGATTTCCCCGTTCTTCCAGTGTGAAGAGTGTATAAATAACTTTAAATGTTTTTCCCAGTGGAGTTTCCAAAGAAAACCCTCCCGGTCCGAAACCATCGGTAACGTCCAGTGTAAAATGGGAATACTGCCAGTACTCGAAGAGGTCGCGGTCGATCCAGAATTCATGGCCGTTGATGGTTCCGATCATGGCATCGTTCATTCGCGGATAAAACCCGCCTTTTTCAAAACATTGCGGCTGTGTGCCTTCGCAACAGCCTCCTGCCTGGTAGAACATGAGATCACCGTATTTTTTTTCGAGCTCCCAGATGACTTCCAGAGCTTTTTCTGTAGCGGAGAGTCTTGTTATTTTGGATGTCATAATTTTCTTTTTTTTTGTTGTTCTTTTGTCTTGAAACAAAAGAACCAAAAGTTCAAGACCTGGAAGCTACGGCTAAAAATTAGTTCTGTTCTCTAAAAATTCTAAACTCGCGCGAATTCAGGATTTGTTCTTCGGTTCAATATTGTTCTCGCGCTTCAAACACTAGAATTTTCTTAACGTTCACAGAATTAATTTTCTTAACGCCTACCCTTCCTAAGTCGTTTTTTTGATAATGAATCTCTTACCGTAAAGAGCTACCTCATTTCTTACGTATTCTTTCGTCCTGAAACAAAAGAACCAAAAGTTCAAGACCTCGAAGCTACGGCTAAAAATTAGTTCTGTTCTCTAAAAATTCTAAACTCACGCGAATTCAGGATTTGTTCTTCGGTTCAATATTATTGTCGCGCTTCAAACACTAGAATTTTCTAACGTTCACAGAATTAATTTTCTTTACGCCTACGCTTCCTAAGTCGTTCATGATGTTAAAAAAAGTTCGGCGAAATTTCATTTCGCCGAACCAGATATTGTCATCATTAATTTGCACTTCCGGCGATATCAAGAACGATCCTTCCATCGATCTGTCCTTTTTTCATCTTATCAAAGACCTCATTAATATCTTCCAGTTTTGCAGCGGTAACGGTTGCTTTTACCAATCCTTCATTAGCAAAATCAAGTGCCTCCTGAAGATCTTTCCGTGTTCCGACGATGGAACCTCTCACGGTAATTCTCTTGAGCACGGTTTCAAAGATCGGAAGCTCAAAGGATCCCGGCGGAAGGCCGTTCAGCGCAATGGTCCCTTTTCTTCGTAATACATCAATCCCCTGTTTGAAAGCAATAGGGGAAACTGCCGTAATGAGCGCGCCGTGCATTCCGCCAACTTCTTTATGCAGGTATTCTCCGGGATCTGTGTTTCTTGCATTGACTACCAGATCTGCCCCGAGTTTTTTCGCCAAATCCAATTTATCATCTGCCACATCAATCGCAGCCACATGCATTCCCATTGCTTTCGCATACTGAACGGCTACGTGACCCAATCCCCCGATTCCTGAAATGGCTACCCATTCTCCGGGTTTTGTTTCCGTTTCTTTTAACCCTTTATACACGGTAACTCCGGCGCAAAGAATTGGTGCGATCTCCAAAAAGTTGACATCACTTTTCAAATGTCCCACATATCTTGAATCTGCAATGACATATTCTGCAAAGCCACCATCTACACTATATCCGCCATTTTTCTGCGCTTCACAAAGAGTTTCCCATCCTGTAATGCAATAATCGCAGCATCCGCAAGCGGAATATAGCCAAGGTACCCCTACTGCATCTCCTTCTTTCACGTATGATTCCGGACCGCAGGCGACTACAATTCCTACGCCTTCATGTCCGGGAATCAGAGGCATTTTGGGTTTGGCCGGCCAGTCGCCATCAACGGCATGAAGATCTGTATGACAAACGCCACAGGCGATTACTTTTACCAATACTTCATATCTTCCGGGTTCTCTTACGGGAACTTCTTGTATTTTTAATGGTTGTCCGTAGCCTTGAACAACTGCTGCCCTCATTGTTTTTGGTATCATATTCTGAGTTTTGAATTAGTTTTTATTTTTTGTAATCTGCGTGAAAGGTGATTCTGATATTTTATAATGAAATGCTGTTTTTATTTCCCGCAGACCGCACAGATTTCGCAGATTATTTTATAAAAATTATTTGATTAGTTTTTAATTTAACGCAAGGTCCGCAAAGATTTTTTTTAATACTATATGTTTTTTAAGTTCGCAAAGGCGTTTCACTTAACTAAGATCGCTAAGAATTTTCTTTTATTTCTATAATAAATTACTTTGTGGAATCTAAAGAATCATATAAGTCAATTTCACTTAACATAAAAGAGCATAAATTGTTCATGTACTCTTTTGACTTCGGCAATTTCTAATTGTCTAAATACCTATAAAACAACGAATCATTGCGTGAGGGATAGGAAGGGCGGCGAGGAACGAGCCGGTGCGGAGCGAAGCGGAGCACCGAAACGAAGTGCAGCCCTGGATAGCCCGACCGTTTTTCCCCGGCCAGGCTGGGGAAAAACGGGCACGCCCTGATATTTAATTACAATAATCATTCTTCTTTCAATATTCTTTTGTCTTGAAACAAAAGAACCAAAAGTTCAAGACTTGGAAACTACGGCTAAAAATTAAATCTTAATCCTAAAATTCCCAAACTTGCGCGAATTCAAGATTTATTCTTCGGTTCAAATTACTATCGCGCTTCAGACAGTGGGAATTTCTTAACGAATTAAGTTTTAATTTTATTAACGCCTTCGTTTCCTATGTCGTTTCCTTGAATATGATTTATTTTAGATCTAACTTTATTTAACCTAAAAGAAACCTAATTTGTTTTTGTTGTACGAGATCAGCATATTCTTTGTCTGACGGTAATGATCGAGCATCATTTTGTGGTTTTCTCTGCCGATTCCGGATTGTTTATAGCCTCCAAACGGTGCGCCTGCCGGATAAGAGTGGTATTGGTTTACCCAAACTCTTCCTGCCTGGATGTGTCTAGGGATATTATAAAGCTGATGGGCATCTCTCGTCCAGACTCCTGCTCCCAGTCCGTAAATGGTGTCATTGGCAATTTTAAGAGCTTCTTCTTCGTCTTTGAAGGTTGTAAAAGCGAGTACCGGACCGAAAATTTCTTCCTGGAAAATCCTCATCCTGTTATTGCCTTTGAAGATTGTCGGCTGAATGTAGTATCCGTTTTCAAGTCCTTCACCTACATTGTTGACATCTCCACCTACAAGCACTTCTGCGCCTTCTTCTTTTCCGAGTTTGATATAGGAAAGTATTTTGTCTTTCTGGATCTGTGACGCCTGAGCACCCATCATTACGGTTTTATCCAACGGATTTCCAACCTTGATGGCTTTTACTCTTTCAATCACTTTTGCAATAAAGGCATCCGCAATATCTTCCTGAACAAGCAGTCTTGAAGGACATGTACAGATTTCTCCCTGGTTCAGTGCAAACAGGACTGCTCCTTCAATGGCTTTATCAAGGAATTCATCATCGGCATCCATCACGGAACTGAAGAAAACATTCGGCGATTTGCCTCCTAATTCCAAGGTCACCGGAATGATGTTTTCGGTAGCATACTGCATAACAAGGCGTCCCGTTGCAGTAGATCCTGTAAATGCGGCTTTAGAAACTTTCGGATTGGTAACCAATGCCCTTCCCAATTCTGCGCCGAAACCGTTGACAATATTTACAACACCCGGAGGAAGGAGATCTCCTATAATTTCCATCAAAACCATGATAGAAACCGGAGTGCTTTCCGCGGGCTTCAGTACAACGCAGTTTCCGGCTGCCAATGCCGGAGCCAGTTTCCAAACCGCCATGAGAATCGGGAAATTCCATGGGATGATCTGTGCAATTACGCCAAGCGGTTCGTGAACGATAAGGGAAACGGTGTCTTTATCCAGTTCGTTATGCGAACCTTCTTCAGCTCTGATCACCGAAGCGAAATATCTGAAATGGTCAATCGCCAAAGGAATGTCTGCTGCTAATGTTTCTCTTACTGCCTTACCGTTATCAATGGTTTCAACGGTAGCGATGTATTCCAGGTTCTGCTCAATCCTGTCGGCAATTTTATTTAGAATAATACTTCTTTCTGTTGATGAAGTATCTTTCCAGGTCTGAAAAGCTTTTTCCGCAGCGTTAACAGCCATCTCCAGATCTTCTTTTGAAGAATGGGCAGCCTGTGTAAACTTTTTCCCGTCCACCGGCGATACAACATCGAAGTACTCTCCGTTTACCGGTGCTGTGAACTGACCATTGATATAATTATCATATCTCTTTTTGAATTCAGGCCATTGAAGTAATGTGTCTGATTGTTGTTGTGTTGTAGTGCTCATATTTGTACAATTTTTTAATTTTCCTAAAGCCAAGTTAGATTTATCCTGTATATTCGGATAGCATTATCGTACAAAAAAGCTTCAAAATCGTACAGAATAATAATTTTATAATTCATTAACATTCAGCGAATACCATATTTTTCTTATATTTGAGATACGTGTAAACATAAATTGTTTAGAAATGAATGATCATAAATTTTTATTGAAAACCCCAGAACTGAAAAAAGAAAACCAGCTTTTAAGCATGGTCGAAAATCAGACCAAATTCAATCTAAACAATTGTGAATTCAGTATTTACGAAACGCATAAGGCAGCTTTTGATGTAAAGCTGCATTTTGAAACCATCGCTTTTACCGCCATGCTTAGAGGGAAAAAACACATGAAGCTCGACAATAAGACGAATTATTTTGATTATTATCCCGGAGAATCTGTTTTGGTAGCTCCCGGCGAAACCATGGTCATTGATTTCCCTGAAGCCGATGAAACGCCTTCCCAATGCATTTCCCTGAGCCTGAATCCTGAGTTTATTGAAAATTCTTTAAACCATCTTAATTACCATCTTCCAAAAGCAGATGAAACATCACAATGGAATATTGAGCTGGACGAATATTTTCTTTTCAACAATCAATCTCTGGCTTCAGCGACGAACAATATTATGAGGATTGCAATGGACGATAATTCACAGAAAGATATTATGGCCGATTTTGCATTGAAGGAACTTCTGATCCGTTTAATGCAGACGCAGGCAAGAAGCATGGTGGAGAAAAACATTGTCAAGAACAAATCAAGAATAGGTTTTGCGGTGGATTATATCCGGAAGAATCTTCATCAGAAATTGTCTATCGAAAGTATTGCAAAAATGGCGTATGTAAGCAAATCAAATTTCTTCAGGATGTTCAAGGATGAGCTGGGAACTTCCCCAAATGAATTTATTCTCCAGGAAAGAATCAGCAGGGCAAAAGAGTTGCTGAAAAGCAGGAACAGTATTAAAGAAACCGCTTTTCAGACCGGCTTTTCGGATACCAATTATTTCACACGTGTTTTTAAGCAGCTTGTAGGTGTTACGCCGAAAAGCTATCAGGATAAAATAATTTTAGATATTTTTGAATGATACCTCCTAAAGATATTATTGAATTTCTATTTGGCGTAAAAGTAAGCAGAAAAGCTAACTTGATTATTAATCTTTGTATTCTGCTTTTTATTATTGTTATTTTTCTGGTTATAGAAAAGCCCATCTAAAAAAAGTCACTCTGAATAAAATGAAGAATCTCAAATAATTAATTTAAACAGATTCTTCGTCCCTCAGAATGACAAATTTCAAATTATCCTTACTTAAGAAGCCCTTCTATTTCTGATAATGATAATACCTTGCTCCTTTCAAGACCGGGTTTTCCAATTCCACATATTTTAATCCAAACCCTTTGTAATTTTCATTAACAGAATTTTCCAGCTGTTTTCTGTGAAGTTTTTCATAGGTTGAAAAGTTGATGGGCGTTCTGTTTTTTAATCCTTCGAAAAGATTCCATTTTGCAACAACCGCTTTCCAGTTTTGTGAAATTTTTCCGGCAAAAACTTTGGATTTGGAGCCGCTTCCATATCCTAAAAAGCCAATTTCCTTTCCGGTTAATTCTTCATTTTCATTGAAAGAAGTCTGTAATGCAGAAAGCAGGGCCATAAAAATGGAAGCCGTGTACATATTTCCGATTTCTAAGGATGCGCGTTGGGATTTTTCAATTTTATCATTAATAAACTTAATATACTCCTCAGATTTTGCAACCGCTTTTTGCTCTTCCAGAGTTGTATAGCTTAGTCCGTTTTCCAGACTGTAAATTTCCGTGAAAACCCTTTTACCGTGAAATGCGTACGGAAGATGGAAAATCAGATATTTCCAGTGTTCATACGGTTTATTTTTCCCGGTAATTTCTTTATAATGGTTATACGCTTCCCTGATTCTGTCCTGATAACACTGATTGGAGTATTGCCCGTCGAACACCGGTTCATCCGTAAAAATTTCAATTTTTTCCGGGAAACTTTCGGGAGCATTGTTCAGATTTTCTTTTTTAAAATGACGTCTCGGTTTGAAGAAATCAAAGACAGATTCTGTGGCAACACCCCAGTTGTTTTCAAATTCAATTAAATCAGGTTTCGAGGAAACCAAAACAGCGACCGCTCCACCGCCCTGCGTGTATTCGCCGGAAGAAGCCAGCTCATATTTTGCGTAATCACTTGCGATGACAATGGCTTTTTTATCCGGATTTACTCTTACAAAATCCAGGGAATTGTGAAGAGCGTCCACCGCACCGATACAGGCGAAGGTGAGATCCACCACATCACAGTTTTTAAAACACCTTTCTCCGAATTCTTCTTCCAAAACCTCTTCTACCATCTGCATCGCGTAGGAAGCTGTTGGCTTTGCAGCATCGAGAGCGCTTTCTGTTCCCAGGTAAATTCTTGCAATGTCTTTTGGATCAATATGGTAATCTTTAATCAGTTTTAATAAGGCTTCTGCAGCAAATGTTGCCGCATCTTCATGCATATCCGGGAATCCCATTTTATGCAAGCCCAGACCTTTTTCCAGTTTTGCAGGATCTATTCCTCTTTTTTCCGCTAAATCTTTAATTTCCAAATATAATGAGGGCACGTGGTAACTTGCCGCTTCAATTCCGAAAGTCATATCTTTTAATTTAGTACGAATTTAAAAAATGTAAACGTTTAATCACATATGATTTTACCTAAATTTCGTCAGTTTTTTTGTTTCAATATAAAAAAAGACATCCCGTGATGAGATGTCCTGATGTAAATTATTAACTATATCTTTTATACCATGAGAAATAAATTAATTCTTAATTATCTTAAACGATTCTGTACCTTTATCAGTTTTTCCTGAAATAATATATATCCCATTACTCAAAGTAGAAATATCTATATCTCCCTGTTCAGCATTTACTGTATGCGTCTGAATGCTTCTTCCGTTCGCATCATAAATGGTCATTTCATGTACCTTATCTTTTGCCTGATAATGCAAAACATCATTAACAGGATTCGGATAATAATTAATCGATGATTTCGGAGAAACCTTTACATCATTCACCCCTAAAACATCATTGGTAATCGTAAAATTATCAATCAATGTAGAATATCCCTGTGCATTTTCACATTCTATGGCAACCTGATAAAGATTGGGAGGAAGATTAACGTTGGCAAAGAAGTACCAGGAATTAAAAGGCGGCTGAAATCCCATCACCATATTCCAGGAATCAGACGCTGACATCCGGTAGTAAATTCTTACCCAGTTCGCATTCAATCCCTGTTGCGGATTGATAAGATAAAAGCTCAGTCTGGGCGAAGTGAGCACCGAACTGTTCAATGGCGGGGTTACAAGCTTTGTCTTGTCTGCACCGGAAGAATTCGCCGGAAAGTTGGCAAATTTTGTTCCGGCAAACGCTGTTATTCCATTACTTCCTGTGGTTGCAGAAGAGGCAAATGTCCAGGACATGTTGTTTGTTTCATAAACCTGAGTCCAGGCTGATCTGGTAGGCGAATTGTCCTCAAAGGTTTCCGTCCAGGGAAATGATGAAATTTGAGCATGAAGCCCAATAGCGGAAACAATGGTTAAAGCCGAAAATACATATCGGTTTTTAATTTTTTCAGAAAGTAGATTTGTTTTCATTAGCAATTATTTTAATGTTAATTCATTAACAAAATTATAATATAAAAACAAATAAATCAATAATAATAAAAATTTAACATATTAAATTTAATTAAAATCGTTTAACCAATAAAAATAACCGCTATTTTAAAAATAGCGGTTATCATCATTATAAGATTATAAATTTTACCTGAACATTATTTAAAATCTTCAATTGCTTTATTCAGCAGATCGATCTGTTTATTAATGCTTGCGGCACTTTGAGGATTCTGTTTTAAAAGCTCCATTTTTTTATTCAGACCATCTTTCAGCATTTGGCTTATCATCATTTTTACCTGAGGGTTTTCACCAATCTGTCCTTTTGCCTGACCAAGAATTTTCGTGATGCTTTCTGTAGCTTTTACATTGTCTGAGGTCATAATCCAGTTGAATCCTTCTTCTGCAGATTTTCCGAGCTCAGGATTCTGGAATTTGATAAAAGGATAAAACGCTGCAAACTGCGCAATATTGGCCATTTGGGAAGTAACTTTATTCTTCACAATAATTGGAAGCATTTGTGCAGCCAGTGTTTCTGAAGCTCCTTCCAGATCAATTTTATCAGCATACGCCACGGCTTTTGATGGATCAATGGCAACAATAGCGCCTACTGAACTTGCTTTTACGGCGTTGGAAACAGCATTGATTCCTTTTTCGAAAACCGGCATGTACTTTTTATCTTTTGTTTTTGCCAGTGCTGAAATTGCGGCCGCCTGCACCAGTGTTTTAGGGTCACCGGATGCCAATTTTTCTACATCTGATCCTAAAGTTTTCAACTGATCAGTATTGGAAAGATCCATAAGCTGCAATGCTTTTATCCTTGTTCTAAAATAAGGATCTTTGATTGCTGCTGACAGTAATTTAGTTGCTGCAGGATTTTTTCCGACCTGATCTTTAATACCATTTAAAGCATTGTATCTGCTTTTGAATTCTTTAGACCCTGTAAACTGCATCAGATACTGGTCAGGCGTTTTCGTATCGTTGATTTCTGCCAGTAAAACGCCGTCTGCATTAATGTTGACAAGATCTGCATTTTTAGAAACATCAAAGTTGAATGTATTTTTAGCTTCAGCATTTACCCAAACGTTATATCTTTTAGGTTTTCCATTTTCGTAAACATCAATAGCCAGAGGAAACTGGAACGGCTGTTCCTGCGTCTGCTCAATGGTCACTGCAACTTGCTTTTTAACAGGTTCGAAAGTGTAGGAATAATTGATTTTCGGGTTTCCACTACCGAAATACCATTGATTGAAGAACCAATTCAGGTCTTTCCCCGAAACTTTTTCGAATGAAAGTCTCAGCTGATGAGCTTCGGCATTCTGATATTCGTTGGTTTTAAGATAATCCTGCATTCCGGCAAAGAAAGCCGCATCACCAAGATAGTTTCTGAGCATGTGAAGTATTCCTCCTCCTTTCTGATAGGTTACGAGGTCGAAAACATCTTCGCGGGAAGCGTAATCAAATCGCACAAGATTCTTTTTAAAATCGGTAGGATTGTGGATGTACATATTCACATCTGTCATCTGATGATAGTCTGCCTGATCTTTTCCATACTTAAATTCATTCCACAGATACTCCGAATAGTTGGCAAAAGATTCGTTTACGGTAAGGTTGCTCCAGCTTTCCGCTGTGACAAGATCACCAAACCAATGGTGAAACAATTCATGGGCAATGGTATCTTCCCAGGTGTTTTCATCAATTAATTGCCCGGGTTTCTGCAGGATATCACTTCCGTGAAGGGTGGCCGTTGTATTTTCCATTGCGCCGCTGACGTAGTTTCTTCCGGAGATCTGTGCATATTTAGCCCAAGGATAATCGTAACCCAGTTTTTTAGAGAAAAACTCGATCATTTCCGGCGTATTTCCGTAGATCTGCTTTGCATATGGTTCGTATTCTTTTTCAATATAATAGTCTACCGGAATATTCTTCCATTTATCTTTTACAATAGCATATTCTCCTACTCCCATGAAAAACAGGTAGGTAGAATGCCTTTTATCCATCACCCAATGATCCGTTCTCAGACCGTTTGATTCTTTCTGGGAATCTTTCAGGATACCGTTTGAAAGCGTAACATATTTGTCAGGAACCGTCATGTAGATTTCCTGTGTTGTTTTTTGATTGGGTTTATCAATGGTTGGAAACCATGCTGAAGAAGATTCCGTTTCTCCCTGTGTCCATATCTGTGTAGGCATATCGGGATCTTTCCCTTGTGCGTTGATAAAGTATAGTCCTTTTGCATCATTGATAGCGGCACTTCCTTCCTGCTTCACTTCGTTTGGACGGGAAGTATATTTAATATAAACCGTGTAATCCTGATTTTTCTGGTAGGTTTTATCTAAAGTAATGGTGAGAACATCGTCTTTATAATCGTATTTTAATGGAGATTTTTTACCATTCGATTCTAATGCTACTTCATGAATCAGCATTCCTTTGGCATCCAGCGTCAACGTATTGGAAGCGTAAAAGTAAGGAGATGCCGTAAGCCATTCTTCACCGTTCATCTGCTCTTTCTGATAATCGAAATTTACTTTAAGTTTGGTATGTTTAAGTTCAGTCACTTTGGTATGAGTAGCCCTGTAGACTTTTTCTCTTCCTGAAGTTTCAGTTTGTGCCGCTACATTGGTGGAAAATAAAATTCCTAAAAGAGCGATCGATAAAATGGCTTTTTTCATTATGATTAAAAATTATTTCTTGGTTAAAATATCAAAAATATCATTAACTAATGTTTCGTAATCTCCTTTTTTGAACTGTTCTTTTGTTTTGGCAAAAGCTTTTTTAAGCTCGCTTTCCGGATTTTCATCGTCAATAATTTCTGCGGAATCTACACCTTTTAATTGAAGGATAACCGTTTTCAGGACTTCGATGTCTGCATTTTTTTCAATATTTATTTTTAAATATTTCATTGTTCTATTCTTTTGTGAATGTGTTTTTGGATCCTCCCTGCATGATAATGAACTGATTTTTTTCGGGATAAAAATTGATTTCGATTCCGTACATATCACATGTAAAGTTTGTGACAGAAGTTGCTTCGAGAGGAAATGCGCTTTGTCCGGTTGCCTGTGCCATCAGTGTTTTATCCTGAATAAAGATAGCAATTTTCAGGGGTACTCCAACAGAAGCGTACGTTCCGGTGTATTTCTGAAGTATGTTTTCCGGAATGTTTATCGTCTTAAAATTAGGGATCTCAAAATCTTTTCCGGTTGCAGCAGCCATCATTCTTGAAAAAATTTCATCAGAATCCATATCCTGCTGATTGACCGTAAAACTAACCGCTGTTTTCAATTCAGGAAAGTACACCAGCTCTGATCTGAAACCGTCAATGGCGCCGTTATGTCCAAATCCTGTAAACTTTTCAAATGGGAATTTTACAAGGCCATATCCGTAATCATCAATAAAATGTTTCATTTTATCAACGTTTTCTTTTTTAATGAGTTTTCCCTGTTCCAGACCTAGAATAAAGATTAAAAGTTCTCTTGGAGTCGAAATGATATTTCCTGCTCCAATTGGAACGCTCATATCCGTTTCAGGTGCTGCAATATAACTTCCGCCAGAATACTGATAAGATTTTGCCTGATTTTTTGAAGTATCTGTCTTTCCTCCGACGCTTGTTAAAGTCAGTTTTAATGGTCTTGCAATTTTATCTTTAATTAATTCTGCGTACGTTTTTTTATAGATTTTTTCAAGAATTAATCCAAGTAAAATAAAGTTTGAGTTGCTGTATTCATATTTTGAACCCGGCTCAAAGTCACTTTTATATTTTTTAATAATATTTACCAGATCATTTCCTGTGTGAGGCTGAGTATAATATTGTAAAAATTCGGCTTCATCCGTTAAATTATGAATTCCTGTTCTGTGCTGCAGTAAATGTTCGATGGTAATTTTATCTGCATTAGGAATTTCCGGATAAAAATCCGAAAGCTTTTTGTCTAAAGAAATTTTTTTATCTTCAACCGCTTTCATGATCAGAACTGCGGTAAAAGTCTTACTGATTGAGCCTATACGATATTGGGTATTTACGTTGGCCTTCTGATTTTTTTCTGCATCTGCAAATCCGACTACTTTTATAAAGGTAGGCCGATTATCTTCTGCCATTGCAAAACTTCCCATTATTTTATGGTGTACAAACAGAGAATCCAGATAATTGGACATTTTATCTTTCACCGTATTCTGGGAAAAAAACATGCCTGAAATACCGATTGCTGAAAGAAAAAGCAGCTTTTTAAACATATCTTCAGATTTACCGGATAAGTTGAAAATTTTCAGGAGATGTTACAAAAAAAGTGAAGTTTACACTTCACTTGGTTTATTTTTTATTGCATTGAAATTTGATATAAGAGCCCATCTGTAAGCTCCCGGTTTTTTCTATTCTTATAATAAAGAACTGCTATGATTTAAATCTTCATTAAATTAAATTGCCACCGGAGCCTTTATTCCCGGATGCGGATCATAATTTTCCAGCGTAAAATCTTCAAAATCAAAATCAAATAAGTCTTTAATTTGCGGATTAAGCTTCATTGTTGGAAGCGCTCGCGGCTCTCTGGAGAGCTGTTTATGAACCTGTTCAAAATGATTGTTATAAATATGAACATCTCCGAAAGTATGCACATAATCTCCTACTTCAAGATCACAAACCTGTGCTACCATCATCAGCAATAACGCATAGCTTGCAATATTAAAAGGAACTCCCAAAAAGACATCAGCGCTTCTCTGATAGAGCTGTAAAGATAATTTTCCATCCGCTACATAAAACTGGAATAGAGCATGACACGGAGCCAGAGCCATATTCGGGATTTCTGCAACGTTCCATGCAGAAACAATTAATCTTCTGGAGTCGGGATTTTTTTTGATCTGATCAACCACGTCCGTAATCTGGTCAATCACTTTACCGTCCGCGCCGTTCCAGCTTCTCCACTGTGCTCCATACACAGGGCCGAGATTTCCGTTTTCATCAGCCCATTCATCCCAGATGGAAACTCCGTTATCTTTAAGATATTTAATATTGGTATCACCTTTCAGAAACCAGAGCAATTCGTAAATTATAGATTTCAGATGTACTTTTTTGGTCGTTACCAAAGGAAAGCCTTTAGAAAGGTCATATCTCAGCTGATATCCGAAGACGCTTCTTGTGCCGGTTCCCGTTCTGTCGGTTTTATCGGTTCCGTTATCCAAAATATGTTGTAAAAGATCTAAATAGTTCTGCATCTGAAAAAGAATTTTAAGGTTCAAATTTAAAGAAAGTATTCCGAAATTATATGAAAAAAGCACCCATTTTGATGGATGCTTTCTATTGCTGAAAATCAAATTGTATTAAACTGCCGTGTAGCCACCATCTACAAGATAATAGCCTCCCGTCATAAAAGATGATTTTTCTGAACTCAGGAATAAAACCAGCTCTGCTACTTCTTCAGGTTTTCCCAGTCTTCCCATCGGATGTTTTGAGATCAGTGCTTCCTTCATTTCCTTTGTCAGACTTTCCAACAGCGGGGTTTCAATATAAGCAGGCCCCACTGCATTGCAGCGAATGTTCTTCTGCCCGTACTCAGCGCCGATATTTTTAGTGAGTCCTACCACAGCGTGTTTTGCAGAGGTATAAGCTGATGAAAGAGGCGCCGCAACCGTTCCATGAATAGAAGCCATATTTACAATAACTCCGCCTCCGTTTTTCTCCATTTGTTCCAGTTCATATTTACAGCCGTAAAAGACCCCGTCCAAATTAATGCTTAAAACTTTTCTCCAACTTTCAAGACTGTAATCTCCCGTAAATGCCTGTTCGCCACCGATTCCTGCATTGTTGCATGCGATATCAAGCCTTCCGTAAATTTCTACGGTTTTCTTTACTAATGCTTCCACGTCTTCAGGATTTGAAGTATCTGCTTTTACAAAAGACGCTTCTCCGCCTTGTGCTTTGATGTCTTCGACTGCTTTATTACCGTGGTCTTCATTAATATCGGATACAATAACTCTGGCTCCTTCTCTTGCATACGATGAGCAACAGCTAATCCGATTCCGGATCCTGCTCCTGTAACAAGTGCTACTTTGTTGTCTAAAATTCCCATATTGATATTTTATTAATTGTGATAATTGATACCACAATTTACGACAAAATCCCGGTATTGCTTCCAAATCAAGCATTAAAGTTTTCTTAAATTACTTTTCCAGAGATAAATTTATTATTACCATATTTTTTTAACCGTTTGGGTATTATTGTTAAGAGAAAAACTCTGCCCGGCTATCAATCCAACCATCGCTTTAGCTAAAGGAGACTCTGCAGAAACGGTCATTACTCTGCGGTTATCACAAACTGCTTCTCCTACAGAAGCAGCAATATAAAATAATCCCTTGTTGGTTTCTACCAAAGCTCCGGTCTGTACTTTTGCAGAAGAATCTGCGTTTATTTTCTGAAGAAAAGCCTGTTGGTTGTGTACTTCGTTCAGCTGTCTCTGCAGATTATTGATTTCCTGTTGGATCATTTCCCTGCCAGTTTCGTATTTGTCGCCCATTGAACTTTTGGTATCATTGTTAGAAGCACGGGTATCTTCTATCAGCTTCTCAAATTTCTGAATTTTTTCTGCCAGCTTGCATTTTACAGCGTCTAATAATTTTGATTTATCCATAACTGAATTTATTTCGCATAATCATTCCAAATGTATTAATAATTGTAAAAATTATGGAATTTTCTTTGCTAACTTATTTAGAAAAACTGTTTAAAGTTTATTTTTATTAGATTAAAATTTAAACAGAATAAGGTTGTAAAATTACACCATTTAACATAAAAAACTTTTTATCACGGTTATTTGAAAATTATCTAAATTTGAATTGCTATTTAATTTTATTTAACAAATTGTTAAATCTAAAACGCAGAATATCATTTTATATTTGCCAGTAAATTTTTAATAAAACACTATGAAAAGAAGATTATTTCCTTTACTATTAGTAATTTATCCCTTATTAATTTTCTCACAAGTTGGGATTAATACACAAACTCCTCATCCTTCTTCTGTTCTGGATATACAATCAGACGCCAAGGGATTAGTTGTTCCCAGATTGACCACGGCTGCAGTCAGCACTCTTGCTGCCACTGCAAGTGAAGGCCTAATTGTTTTTGATAAGGAAAAGAAAACATTTGTAGGATGGGATGGCACAAAATGGCAGAATTTGGGTTATGAAGAAATCAATACCGTTCCATCTGTAACGAATGTAACGATTAGTGGAAATTATACGAATGGTTCTGTGCTCACAGGGAATTATGTGTTTTCTGACGCAGAAAGCAATCCGGATAATTCAACGAATTTTGTATGGAGAAGATCAGATGATGCATTGGGGAGCAATATGACAACTATTGGTTCTGCTACTGCCCAAAATTATACCACTACGGCTTCTGATCTGAATAAGTTTATTCAATTCTGTGTAACACCGGGTTCTTCTGTTGGGGCTTCACCCGGTCTACAGAAATGCTCTGCGTGGGGAGGCCCCGTCGGCGCAAACCAAGCTCCTACTGCTACCGGAGTAGCAATTACAGGAAATGCAATACAGGGGCAAACCCTTACAGGAAATTATACTTATAATGATCTTGAAGGCAATACACAAGGAACTTCCACTTTCAGATGGACCCGTTCTGATGATGCATCAGGCACTAACGAAACAACCATAGCAGGAGCAAATGGAATTACATACGCTGTAGGGCCCGGTGATGTTGGAAAATATATTAAATTCTATGTCACTCCTATTGCAATATCAGGTACAACAACGGGAGCAGAAACAGGTTCCGCATTTAAAGGGCCTGTAGTAAATCTGATAACAGGTACTATTTTTTCACAAGGATTTGAGACAGGTGATACAGTAAATTATACAACCTCAGGATTTTTTACAGGAGGCTTAAACTTCACTTCAGGGACTACAGCAGCAAGCGGAGATGCACCGGCTTCGTCCCCTTTATTTTCTACAGGGTCAAGAGGTTATGGATATTCTAATCCGACGACCGGTACTGTAACCAGTACTTATGTTGAATTTAACACTGTAGATGCGTCAAGCTATACCAATAATATTACCTTCAGTTTTGATGTTGCGGCATTTTCTATTGGAAGTACAACAAACGGAATGGAAAGCAGTGATCTTGTGTCGGTAGAAATAAGTACTGACGGCGGTTCAACGTATGCAACCAAGCTTACTCTTCTTGGAGGGAATTCCTCATCCGGATCAAATGTGAGATGGGCATTTAGCGGTACCGGTACGGGAACCAACAGTTTCTCTTCATCAAATATTAATGTTAGCTCTTCTAACACCTCAACTTCTTCAGGGATTACTTTTACCGGAACCCAGGCTATAACAAAACTTTCGGTAACAGGAATTCCCAACTCCAGTCAGCTCCGTGTGAGAATTGGCTTAAGAAATAATGTTTCTTCTGAACTTTGGGTTATTGACAATGTACAATTAGTTGCTTTATAGATAAAAATCAATCTTATAAAAAAATTTCCGCCTGAAGAGGCGGAGATTTTTTTATTCATTATTTCTCAAAGACCGCAATATCGCCGGGCTTGAAATTAAAGTTCTTTTCTTCTCCAAAGTTTCGATTCATTTTGGTGAAAACATTTTTGAAGGATCCTGACAGATGTTCATCTTCAATACTGAAATCAACAGGATCTTTTGACATATTTAAAACAACCAAGACTTCATGATTACTGTTTTTTCTTAGGTATGCAAATACCTTATCATTAGCAGTTGTATTCAGAAGATAGGTTCCGACATTAGGGTCTCCGCCTCTTAAAGCCGGATTTGAAGATTTAAGGTTTAATAAAGTCTTATAAAACTCTGCCATCTGGTAATTGTTCGTCCATTGTATAGGATCTTTTTCAAAGAACTCGAGTCTTTTCATATTTGGGAGTTCCTGTCCGGAATATAATAATGGAATTCCGTTCCATGTTGCAGAGAAAACAGCCATTGGCTTCGTAATTACTCCATACTTTTCGTATTCGGTCCCGTTCCATGAATTTTCATCATGGTTGCTTGTAAACCATGCTCTCATGGAGCCGTCTCCGATATTGGAATATTGTATGAGAAGATCTTTCAGCTCCTGTATTGAAAGGTTTTTCTTATAATAATCTTCTGATTTATGCATCCACTTCCATGAGTAACTTGCATCGAAAACTTTTCCATATTCCGGGTTTTCGAGTTCATCGTATTCCCCGATCCAGAAGAGTGGTTTTATTTTTTCCACTTCCGGGCGTGCCTGCTGCCAGAAGTCAACTTCCACCCATGAAGCAAGATCACATCTAAATCCATCAATACCCGTTTCACGGATCCAGAATTTCATGGCATCGATCATTGCAAGGCGCATTTCCTGGTTTTTATAATCCAGTTCTATAATATCATCCATTCCTGAAGCGCGGTGAAAGCTTCCGTCCGGATCTTTGAGGTAAAAATCAGGATGTGTTTTTGTCCAGATATGATCCCATCCGGTATGATTGGCAACCCAGTCGATGATTACTTTGAATCCTAAACGATGCGCTTCGTTCACCATGTGTTTGAAATCGTTCATAGTTCCAAACTCGGGATTGATAGATGTGTAATCTGCCGCAGCATACTGACTTCCCAGACTTCCTTTTTTGTTTTGCTGTGCAATGGGAGTAACCGGCATAAACCAAAGGGTTTTCACGCCCATCGCTTTTAGTCTTGGCATCTCCTTTTCAAAGGCTTTGAATGTTCCTTCTTTTGTATATTGTCTTACATTAACTTCATAAATATTGGTGGTGTGCTTCCATTCTTTAGGCTGTTCCGTCATTTTTCTTGCTGTATTTTGGGTGGCACAGGAAACGATTCCCAAGCCCATTATCGTTAATAAAATTAATTTTTTCATTATTTCTCTTTTAACAAAAATAACAATTGTGATTGGAATAAGAGAATTGTGGATGTCTAATTTTAGAATGCAGAACATTTCACTTTCAGTTCAGACGATTAAAATCCCGCTTCATTGATTTTTTGACAGTGTAATTTTTTTATGTCGACTACCTTAGCCCTGATCGCAGCTTTGTCTGAGCTCATTTTTAATTTTTCGGCGGCGCGGCTTCGCCGCGCCGCCGAAAAATTAAAAATAGCGAGTGCGGAGAGCAGGAAAAAGCTTCCAATAAAATATATATTGCTTTTCGATGTAATCAAATAGCTCCTTAAAAAATATCAATAATACAATTCGACGAAGTCAAAAAGTTTCAAATAAATGATCTCAATATATCAAATTGTCTCTTAAAGACCCGACCGGATATTAATAAAATCCCGGAAGTTTCGGCAATAAAAAAGCCCTGAATTTCAGGGCTGTATATTTATTTGTTATCTTTCGTCATCGTTGTCTTCATCATCAAAAACATCGTCATTGTAATCTTCTTCTTCCTCATCATCGAAATTATCGTCGTCTTCATCTTCAAAATTACCACTAACGGCAAAATCATCTTCGAAGCTGAAATCATCATCCAGCAACGGCATGGCAGATTTCTTTTTAGACCCTCCCGTTCCGCTTTTGCTTGGTGCTTTTAAAGGCACATTTCCGAATCGGTATACGGTAATCGGGTAGTTTACACCTTTTGTTTCATCGATAATCTCGATCAATTCGCAGAAAAATTCCCAAAGATCGAGAAGTCCGTACTGGAACTGAGCTTTATCACCTTTATTTTCGAAAGCTTCATCGATGTAAACATCCGACATAATCTCGCCGTCGCCATCATCACTCATATCTTCCAACGGAACACTTTTTACGATCGTTCCGTCTTCTTCCAGTAAATTAAAAGCTGAAAGCTCGTCTCCCTGCAAGCTGAACGCACTTTTAATTCCTAAATGTAAGTTCCATAGCGTCTGTTTTCCTTTAACTTCGATATCCCGGAAAATATCTTCTTTCGCATCTAATATTACGCGGATTTTGTAAACCATCAGTTTAAAATTACTTTTTTGCCTTTGTTATTATGATAAATCTCTGTTGCAAATATAAAATAAATGAGATGTGACAAAAAAATATTTCAGGATTTTTTAAAATATTTTTTTTTCTTACATTTTGCAGAAATTATTTACTTTTTTCAAGCATAAAACTAAACTTTGTTCCTTCAAGATATATACTTTCTACCGTAATATTTTCATTATGTGCTTCAAGAATATGCTTTACGATAGCTAATCCCAATCCTGAACCGCCTTCCCTTCTGCTGCGGCTGGTTTCAACGCGATAAAATCTTTCGAAAATCCGCGGAAGGCTTTCGGCTTTTATTCCCATTCCGTTATCGATAACTTCAATGAGGACTTTATTTTTAAGGATGCTTGTTTTTACAACAACTTTAGCTTCCTGCCGGTTGGCGTAATGAATAGCATTGGAAATAAGATTAATAAAGACCTGCGAAATTTTCTGCTTATCTGCCTCCACAAAAATCTGTGGATGCAGGGTCTGAATCTGCATGGTAGCATTATGCTTTTCGGCTTCGAGATCCAGGAGATCAAAAATTTCCCTGATGAGAAGATTCACATCAAATTTTGAAACAGTAAGATTTATTTCTCCAGCTTCCAGCCGGTTAATCATATCAAGATCGGTAACAATGGCAATAAGCCTTTCTACCGATTTATCAATTCTCTCCAGGTATTTATCGCGGATGGTAAGGTTGTCTACTCCGCCATCCCGGAGGGTTTCCACATATCCCTGAATTGAAAACAAAGGTGTTTTAAGCTCGTGGGAAACGTTTCCTATATATTCCTTACGATAGCTTTCCATTTCCTTCATCATATCCAGCTCAGTAACCTTTTTCTGATTTAAATCTGAAAATCTTTCTCCAAGTTCTTTGATGGTAATGTTCTCGGCATCATCGTGAACAATTTCCTGAGGTAACAGCAGCGAAAGTCCGCGGACCTGTTTTTTACCATAGTAATTGAACAACAGCTCCAAAACAATATAATTAATGATAAAGATGAAAATAAGGCAGATAAAAAGACCTATTTTGAAGAAAGGTGTACTATAATAAATATCTTTTAGCGAATCGAAGATGATTACTAAAAGAAACATCACCAATGTCAGAAGACAAGATGCGACAAGAGTAAGTCTGTAAAATTTCAATTTTACAATTTTTATGGGTTTGATATAAAGGTAAGAAATGAAATTGAGTATTAAACAATAAGTTTATACCCAATTCCTTTTAAAGTCTGAATCGTATTGATTCCTAATTTTTCTCTTAACCTTCTGATATGAACGTCAATTGTTCTCTCTCCCACGATCACGTCATTTCCCCACACCTTTTCCAGGATTTCTTCTCTTTTGAATACTTTTTCCGTGTTGGAGGCAAGTAAGTAAAGAAGGTCAAACTCTTTTTTCGGAAGCAGAAACTGCTGTCCGCTTTTCGATACTCTGAAATTGTCTTTATCAATGATCAGATCACCGATCTCAATAAGCTTGGAATTGTCTGAAACCTGAGAAGTAAGCTGTAATAAAGCATTTACTTTAGAAATAAGGATTTTCGGTTTGATAAGCTTTACGATATAATCGTTTGCTCCTGCCTGAAAACCTGCCAGCTGAGAGAATTCTTCGCTTCTTGCTGAAAGAAAAACGATCAGTGTTTTCTGAAGTTCCTTAATCTTACGAAGTTCCTGACATGTTTCAATGCCGTCTTTCTCCGGCATCATGACATCCAACAGTATAAGATCGGGAACAATTTCTTTGGCTTTATCGATACCTTCGTTACCATTTGTGGCCGTATAAATATCATAGCCTTCCTTTTCCAGATTGTAAGACAGAATCTCTAAAATATCCAATTCATCGTCTATTAAGAGGATTTTCTTTTGGTTCATTTCTAATTTTTACGCGTCAAAGTTAATAATATTTTAATCACAGTTTAATAAAAGGAACATCATTCACATAAAGTTAACAATAATATCCTTTTCTTAATGTTTAGTTAAGAAAAAATTAAATTTTACTAAACCATTTACCCCACAGATTCTTTCTTCCTTTGCACCGAAAGTTATATAGTAAAAAAGAAATGAATTTTAGAAAACTGAGTATCGCAGTTTTGTTTTTAACAACATCGGGAACTGTACTTTACGCTCAAGAGACCAAAAACGACACCTTAAAGAAAGAGAAAAAAATCGAAGGTGTGATTATTCAGGGAACTACTAAAAAGGGAGCCGAATCTAATATTATCAGTCTTCAGAAAAAATCTGTAGAGGTAATTGAAAGAGTGGGTTCCGTGCAGCTAACCAAGCAAGGTGTTGGCGATGCGGCAACAGCAGTTACTAAAGCAACAGGTACTCAGAAACAGGAAAGCAGTGGACAAATATTCGTAAGAGGTTTAGGAGACCGCTATAATTCAACAACATTAAACGGACTTCCTATTCCTTCAAACGATCCTTTATACAAAAATATCGATCTAGGTATTATAAAAACCGATATGATTGATTACCTGAGTCTGGAGAAAGTGTATACTCCGAGAATATGGGGAGACATGGCAGGAGCCAATGTAGATATTGTTTCAAAAGTATATACAGGAAAGCCGTATTTCAAAGTTAATCTCGGTTCTTCAGTAAATTTCAATGCTATTGATAAAAGTAATTTTTATCTGCAGGATGGGCCTAATTTTTTCGGAACCGATATTATTAAAAAGCCTTCCAATGCTTCTGTAGCTAGCGCGGGATATGTGTTCAAAACTTCATGGCAGAATAAAGAGCAGAATAATCCTTTTGCTTCATCATTAGGAATTGATTTCGGAACAAATCTTAAAATAGGTTCTACAGGAAAGCTAAGTATATTCGGATATGCTGCTTTCGATAATGATTATGGATATGTTAAAGGAACTGCAGGAGGTGCATACGATGGACAGAATACACCGCTAAAAATTTATCAGGACGCCGAAGAATACAGATATCTTACAAACAGCACCGGCTTACTTAATTTAAACTATAAAATTAACAGCAATCATAATATTAATTTTACGACCAACTATATCCATACTACAGACCAGAAACTGGGAAATTATATGGGATATAATAGGGATTATTATGATAATGATCCTCTACAGGAAAGATATGTAACGAATCTTAGAAGAGCTACTTATAAAGTAAACGACTTATTCGTTAATCAATTAAGAGGTGAGCATACTCTTTCTGAACCATTGAAAATTTCATGGAACCTGGGTTTCAACAGACTTGAAAGTAAAAGGCCGGATCGTCAGCAGAACGTTACCATATTCGATAAGCAACTTAACACAAGCTTCTTTGCCAGCAGTAACCCGGGAGCAAACAACAGATACTATGATAACCTGATTGAAAATGATTATGTAGGCGACGTTCATGCAGATTATAAATTTTCCGAAAATGTAAAACTTACTTTAGGGTACAGTGGAAGATATAAAGACAGCGATTTCAGAGCAACCCAGTATAATTTCAGAATAAAACTAAGCCAGGGAAGCTACTTTGTAGATCCTAATAATTACGATACTTTCTTCAATCCCCTGAATTATCAGATCGGCGCATTTGACATCGTGACATTCAGAGGTGATGTGAAATTTGATCCGGCTACAGCACTGATTCCTCAATTCTTTACATCAGAAATATTTAACAATGCTGCATATGCCAATCTGGATTATAAAATTAATGAAAAGCTTACGGCACAAATCGGAGTCCGCTACGACAACCTGAGTCAGAAAATGACTTACAACACAGCACTTATTTCCAACGGAGGAAATTTAGATAAGAATTATAACAAGATATTACCTTCACTAAATGTGAAGTATGCCTTAAATGATTTCAATAACTTCAGACTATCAGCTTCAAAAACATATACAACCCCGCTTTTGCTTGAAATGGCCCCTTTTGAATATGAAGATATTGATGAATCAAGCTTGGGAAATAAGGATGTTTATCCTTCCGATAACTATAATGTAGATCTTAAATGGGAATGGTTCCCGAAAAAGAATGAGGTAATTTCCGTTACGGCTTTCGGTAAATATATCAAAAACCCAATTTCCAGAATTACAATTGCTTCATCCTCAAACGTAGTATCATTTGCAAATGTAGGAGAAAGTGCAAGAGTATTCGGAGCAGAAATTGAATTCAGAAAAGATCTTTACACAAGAGGAAATTCGAGATTCTATACTTTCCTTAATGCAACTTACCTTAATACAGAACAGGATCTTGACTCGCAGAAACTTACTAAAGAAAATACATACGTTTCCGGAAACTTCCTGAAAGATAAGGAAAAAATGCAGGGCGCTTCAGATTTCCTTGCCAATGTAAACCTTGGATGGGAAAACAAAATGAAAAACGGAAATCTTGACCTTGTTGTAGCTTACTCTTATATTGGAGATAATATTTACTCATTAGGATTCGAAAAAAGAGGAAATATGGTAGATAAAGCTATCAGTACACTTGATGCTACGGTCCGATTCAAGTTTAACAACGGATTGGGAATTTCACTTCAGGGCAAAAACTTAATAAATCCTACCATAAAAAGAGTTCAGGATAATGAAAACACAGAACTTATCTCTAAAGAATACAAAAGAGGTGTCGGACTGGGCTTAGGACTCTCATATGAATTTTAAATTAAAACAGAAATAAAATCTAAAAAGTATTATGAAAAAGAATCACTTAAAATTAATAGCTGCGGCTTTATTTATTGGTACTTCATTCGCTATTCAATCATGCAGCAGCAGCGATGATGATGATTCAATCCCAACAGTATCTCCCGTAGGAATCGCTCAGGACCCGAATAACTTTAAAGGGGATATCCCTAGCGGACAGGTTGTAACTTTGGATCCTGCCAAAGTATACAAACTTACTGGTGCTGTAATGGTAAAAGATGGTGGTAAACTTGTTATTCCTGCCGGTACAAGGATAGAAGCTACAGGTGGTACTTCTTCTTTCATTACAGTTGAACAAGGAGGACAAATCTTTGCCAATGGTACAGCTTCTGCTCCGGTGATTTTCACTTCGCCTGCTGCAACGCCTGGAAGCTGGGGAGGACTAGTAATCTGCGGTAGAGCTCCTATCAACAAAGGAACTTCTGCTACTGCTGAAGTAGGAAATGCTACCTATGGTGGTACAAGTACTACAGATAATTCAGGATCTCTTACCTACGTAAGAGTAGAATATGCAGGAGCAATCTTCACAGCAGATAAAGAATTTAACGGACTTTCTCTTTTCGGAGTTGGTAGCGGAACAAAAGTAGAAAATGTTGCTTTGGTAAACGGATCAGATGATGGTATCGAATTCTTCGGGGGAACAGTAAATGTTTCAAACATCGTATCTGTTGGTAACGAAGATGATGCTTTCGACTGGACTGAAGGATGGAACGGAACCGCTACAAACATTTATGGTAAGAGAAGAGCAAACGGTACCGGAAACAGAGGTATCGAAGCTGATAATAATTCCAATAATCACGATGCATCTCCTAGATCAAACCCTACTATCAAGAATGCTACTTTTATCGGAGCTACTTCAGGAGAGGCAGATGGTTTCAAACTTAGAGTAGGAACGTATGCTACAATAGACAACGTTGTACTTTCAGGATGGTCTACAGGAATCAACATCGAAAATGATGCATCGGTAAGCTATTTCAATGGAGGTGGTAAAATTACCAACATTAAATTTGACAATGTTACAACAAAGGCTTCTGCTAAATCTAACGCAGGAACTTCAGTAACCGTACTGGCTAATACGTACACAGAAAATACAAATGCTGCAGGAGCTGGAAGCGGTACAGCTACCCCTTCTTGGGCATCAGGATGGTCTAGCTTATAAGATTAGTAATTAGTTTCTTCATATCAATTAAAAAACGGCATCGGGAAAATTTCCGATGCCATTTCTATTACTAAAAATTCTTATTATGTTTTTATTTAATAATTACTTATTCTGAGGTTAACATCAACTCAACGTATTTTATATTTCAAGGGTTATCACAGAGTGGAACTTATCCTGCTGGTAATGCATTAAAAACTTTGGACACTTCGGTAGCTATTGCAAATACAAATACAAAAACAGTTGAGTTTTATGAAACATTAATCTCTCCTTCTGAAGATTATCTTCCTGCCTATTTGGCATTCCATATTGATAAAAATAATATTTTTGATGAACTTAATGAAGGAAATAATATTCTTATACAGCAGACTTTCCTTTATCCAACCAATATGATGATAGCAGGAAAAACAGCTGGAACAGAAAATGTACAAGTTTTTAGTGAAAAAGGAATTCTGTTAAAAAAATATTTAATAAAGAGTAATGAGAAAGTTGAAAAGAAAATCTTTGAAGATTTTGGAACTGGAAATTATATCATCAAATCTGAAAATCAAACAGCCAGAAAGACAACAATCTTAAAATAAAACTCAAATTATCGTAAAAAACGGCATCGGAATTTTTCCGGTGCCGTTTTGCATTTCATCAAATAATAATACACTCACCCATCTTTAATTATGGAAAATACATGAAAAAATGGTAATTTGGTCTTTTGAAACAAAAACAGCATTTAAAAATTCTATTAAGCATAATAATGTGAATATTATGAGAAAAAAATATCTGAAGCTCTTCGTTGCAGCTGTCATTATAAGTACTTCTTTTGTCTTACATTCATGTTCGGAAGATGAAGATACAGCTACTATTGCAGTTGTAGGAATTGCACAGGATCCTGCTAATTTCAAAGGAGAAGTTACCGATGGGCAGGTGGTTACTCTTGATGCAACAAAAGTATATGTACTCAATGGTGCAGTAAGAGTAAAATCCGGTGGTAAACTTGTAATTCCGGCAGGCACAAGAATTGTAGCTACGGCCGGAGCAGAATCCTACCTTTTAGTAGAACAGGGGGGACAGATCTATGCCAACGGAACACCTGCATCTCCGGTTACTTTCAATTCATCAGCAGCAACCGCCGGAACATGGGGTGGCGTCATGATATGTGGCAAGGCTCCTATTAATACAGCAACAACAGCTATTACAGAAGTTGGAAATGCTTTGTATGGAGGAACAACTGCTTCAGACAATTCAGGATCCTTAACCTACGTAAGAATTGAAAATGCAGGGATTAACTTTGCTACTGATAAAAGATTCAACGGGATGTCCTTGTATGGTGTGGGCAGCGACACAAAAGTTGAAAATATAGCCGTAGTAAACGGTGCAGAAGACGGTATTCAGCTTTATGGCGGAACTGTAAATCTTTCCAATATTGTTTCCATTAGCAACGAAGATGATGCTTTTGTATGGACAGACGGATGGATCGGAACTGCTTCCAATATATTTACGAAAAGGAGAACCAGCGGTACGGGAAATACAGGAATCAAAGGAATCAACAATACTGTAAATGCAGACGCTTCTCCAAGATCTAATCCAACCATTAAGAATGTTACTCTTCTTGGCGGCACATCAGGAGAGTCACAGGCGGTAAAACTGTATTCCGGAACGTACGCCAATTTTGAAAATGTAGTGCTTTCTAACTGGACAGACGGTTTCAGCCTTGAAAATAATTCCACGGTAACCTACATCAACGGGCAAAGCAAAATCAAAGATGTTTTTTTTGACACGAATGTTACCAACAAAATGACAGCCAAGGCAACCGATGGCTCCCCAGTAACTATTCTGCCATCAACGTACACTGAAAAACCTGATGCTTCCGGCGCAGGAAACATGCTTGCGAGCCCGGCATGGGCAACTGGATGGTCTACCTTACAATAAATTTATTTAAATATTACATCAGTGGCACCGGATTTTTTCGGTGTTGCTTTTGAATAACGGAAAAAACCGGTAAAAAAATGCCAACGAATACGTAATAAACATTGCCAGACCTTAACAGATCAAACCTATAATTTGCCCTCGGAAGATGTAAAAACACTCCATTGCCGGTGCAGCAAATGTCAGCCATTACGTTTCCAAAGTCAATATATAGGTTAAATAACCTGTCAGGACCTATAAAACAGGTCAGCGGAAACGAAATATACCTTAACAGACTTTTAAAACATAGATCCGAAATTATAATTTATCCCTGCGGAGATGTATAACACTTCATTTCCGGTTTCACGAACGTCATCCACGAGGTTTCGAATATCAAAATACACGTTGAATAGCCTGTCGGAACCCCTAAAAATACTTATAAAATGACAATTGAAACAACATCAGCTATATGCAGAATTAAATAAAAAAGGATGAAGTTTAACCTCATCCTTTTATTATTAATTATTTCTTTAAAGTTTCAAGTTCCTTTTTTAATCTTAAATTTTCCTCTTTTAACATTTCATTCTGTTCTTTCAACAAAGTTATATAATCATTTACATGTTCAGAAAATGAGTAATACTTGTTATAATTTCCCGAGTTATCATTGAAAGTTGAATTTTCGTTTCTGACCAAATTTCTTGAATTTTCTTGAATTTCTTCTACAGGAACTTCCAGAGCTGCTGCTATTTTCTCCCATTCATCATTGAATATTTTTGTCTCACCTCTTTCTTTACGAGAATAATTTGACGTATCTGTCGATAATATTTTTGCCATATTCTTCTGGGATATACCTTTTTGTTTTCTAATATTCCTTAGTTTTTCATACACCATCATAATGTTTTTTACAAATATCTGAAAATTTGCGCAAATTGTACAAAATAATTGCAAAAAAATCGCAAATATATCTCATATGTGTTACTAATCTTTTTTAGATATTTGATAAATCAATATTGATAACATTAAAAGCTTTTTGAAGTACGTAATTCAGTATAAGCAAACAATTTATTAATTAAAAATTCTATATTACGATGAAAAAACAATTTTTTCTATTTATCGCCTTACTGGCTTTCAGTTTTTATTACTGCAATGACAATAACCTATTTTACAAAAATGATTTAAAGGAAATTAAAACTAACATTGTTATTGTGCAAAAAGAATACAATAATAAAGTTTATGATTTAAGAGTTACTGTAGGAGAAAGTTTTTTAGGAAAATTATCTTCTTTATCAATTGAGGTTTTGGGAAAGGATAAATCTTTGGAAAAAGCTTTACTAGGTAACCGAGAAAAAATCAATCAAAATATTCAAAACATTATTTCAAATGCCAATACGGTAAGAACACTTGCCGTTGGGCCAGTTTCTACTGTTGGGAATTGCCTTTCAAGATGTACATCAACATGGCATTGCTATGATAAACCTACTGAAGCAGGTACAGCATTATGTGCTTTAGATTGTGCATTAGAATGTAGCGGCGCATAAATGAAAAAAAGTACTATACTATTTATTTTTTTCCTATGTTTCTCATCTACTGTGGGATCACAATCATTGGTGGTACAATATGTTTATTCAAAACGAATAATGAAAGATAGTGCTAAAATCACTTCACAAAATACCTTTTTAAACATTAAAGAGAACACCTCTACATTTTTTAGTGAAGCACCTTATTTAGCTGATTCCATAATAGCATCAGATCAGAAACTTGGTAGAAAAGTAAATTTTAAAGCATTACCGGGGGATTTGCTAAGCTGTTATATCAAAAAAGATATATCATCTAAAAAAATCATTTACTATTCTGATGAATTTGATGAGCATGAATATAAGTATGAGGAAAATTCTGATCTTGAATGGGAAATTGCTAAAAAAGAAAATAAAGAAATTTTAGGGTTTAAGGTTTATGCAGCTTCCACAAATTATGCAGGAAGGAAGTATTATGCATATTTTACAACAGAACTACCCATTCAGGATGGACCATATAAATTTTGTGGATTACCTGGTTTAATTCTCGAAATATTTGATGAAAAAAATGATCATCATTTTTTAGCAACCGGTATTTCAAAAGAAAATAAAATTTCAATTGATGATTATATTACCAAAAGAAAATATATTGAAACTTCAAAAGAAAAATTTATTGAAATGAGAAAGAACCATGCTGAAGCTCCGTTAAAAAGAATGTTTGAGATGATGAATAGTAACCAGATTTATGAAAAAAAAGATGCAAATGGTAATATCATTGACATTAGGAAAGTACTTGGCGAAACCCAAAAAAAAATGATCGAAGAATATAAAAAAGAAAACAAAATTGAACTTTAAAAACAACTATTATGAAAAATAATTTTTTAATTGCATTTTTACTTTTACTGTGTACGCTTGCTACAATTAAAGCGAATACTAACGACATACTTAGAAACGATAAAGAGTATTTCAGCTCATTTAAGAAAAATGAACAACCTGAAAATAAGAAATTCATTGTTCTTACTAAAAGCTCTGAAGAAATAGCCGATTCTTTTTATGTTATATACAAAGAAAATTCTCGTGGTGAAGGCTTTTATTTTAAAGTAGTTTTAGATATAAATGAAAAACCAATTGCGACTTATTATGCTAATGATGGGAATAAAAAAATTTCAAATTCCACAATAAAAAATCTTAAAAGTCTTTTATCCGGACCAGACAAAGCTTTAGAAACAGTTAGTGAAACACCTACTCAATGTGTAACAAAATGTCATCGGGCTAATGGATGCTATGACAAACCTACATCAACAGGCGTTTTGCTTTGTTCACTCGAATGCGGAATTCAATGTGCATAATGTAAATAAACCTCTTCCAAAAATTTGAAAGAGGTTATTTTTTATTTAAGAATATTCAAATTTTCTCACCGCTTCCAGCGTCCTATCGATTTCTTCATCCTTAATAGCATCACTGATAAAGTAGGTTTCATAACCGCTTGGCGGGAGGTAAATACCGTTCGTCAGCATCTGATGGAAGAAATTATTGAATAAGGCATGGTTGGCTTCCTCTGCTTCATCAAAATTAGAAACTCTGTTGGTATGGAAAAACACAGACATCATCGATCCTTTCCTGTTTATTTTATGGGCAATTCCTTTTTCATTTAAAATTTTTCCGATTTCAAAATCCAGTATTTCGGTTGTCTTTGCCAGGCGATTGAAAAATTCAGGATCATTTTTAATCAGCTGAAGCGTTTTTAGTCCGGCTCTCATCGCCAGAGGGTTTCCACTGAGCGTTCCTGCCTGATAGACTCCCCCTTTTGGAGCCAGATGATCCATAATCTCGTTTCTTCCTGCAAAAGCACCTACCGGAAGTCCACCACCGATTACTTTTCCATAGGTTACCAGATCAGCTTTTACATTAAAAAGCTCCTGAGCACCTCCGAAAGCAAGCCTGAAACCAGTCATTACCTCATCAAAGATTAATAAAGCGCCGTTTTCATCACAGATGATTCTCAATTTCTGAAGAAATTCGTTTTCAGGAAGAACACAGCCCATATTTCCGGCTACAGGTTCAATAATGACTGCAGCAATTTCGCCCTGATTATGTCTGAACAAATCTTCTACCTGCTCAAAATCATTATATCTTGCCAGTAGCGTATCTTTTGCCGTTCCTGCCGTTACTCCCGGAGAATTAGGATTTCCGAAGGTAGCAGCACCACTCCCCGCCTTTATCAGAAATGAATCTGAATGCCCGTGATAACAGCCTTCAAATTTTACGATCTTATCTCTTCCTGTAAAACCTCTCGCCAGGCGCACTGCACTCATGCAGGCTTCCGTTCCAGAAGAAACCATTCTGATCTGGTCTATGTTCGGAACATTGTCCACGATGAATTTTGCAATTTCAGTTTCCAGTTCTGTAGGAGCTCCGAAGGAAAAACCTTTGTCTGCCTGGATTTTCAATTCTTCTAAAACTTCGGGATGGGTATGTCCTAAAATAGCAGGTCCCCAAGAATTAATATAATCAATATACGTGTTGTCATCGGCATCGGTAAGATAAGCCCCTTTTGCAGATTTCATAAAAACCGGAACTCCTCCTACGGATTTAAATGCCCGGACCGGGGAATTTACTCCTCCCGGAATGTATTGATACGCCTCATCAAATAAAGCTGAACTTCTTTGGTATTTCATATATAGTTGTTGGTTAATGGCTGATTGTTGTCAGTTTATCAACCAACAACAATGAACATCAACGAATTAATTTCTAGGTTTTTTATCAATTAAATAAATCAATTGTCCGGCTGAAGGCTTCTGCCCTTCATCCATTCTGTTTTTGGCGTATAATTTATTTAATTTGATTCCGAATTTCTGGGCAATATCATGCATATCTTCCCCTTCTTCGGCTTTATAAGTTGCCGTATTTCCGTCTGAATTTTTAGATTCCAGGAAAACAATATCGTTTTTGTGTAAAACATCACCTTCCAGCTCGTTCCATTTTACCAGTTTGCTTTCGCTTATCTTGAACTTTTTGGCGATAAACTCCAGATTGGTATCTTCAGGAATTATAATGTATTTGAGTCCGTCATTCGGGTGGGTTTTAATGAGAATAGAATTAAGAACTTCCGATTTTGTTCTGATTCTTTCCACCCTTTTCTGCTGTTGCGCATAAGAAGTCTGTTTATAGGGCACTTCAACGGTTACGGGCTCTTTTGCTTTTTTGGTATATTTTTCCGTTTCCAGCTGTGCCATAAAGGTTCTGTCATCCTTAAGATTTGGATACATTTTTAGCACCGCATACAGCACTTCTTTTGAGCTGGTATTATCAAATTCGTATAACCTGTATTTTTCAATTTTACCAATTAATATGGAAGCATATCTCGGATTGGTTGCGTATCCTGCTTTTTTAAGTCCGGTTGCCCACGCTCTGTAATCCTTCATATCCAGGTTGAAAAGATTGGCGTAGTATTTTCTTGTCGACAAAAATATGGAATGATCTTCATACGACTGACGCGGATCGTCATACACCCGGAAACACTCATTGGGAGCGTCATCGGTGTGTTTCATGGTTTTTCCGGTCCAGTCTTCTTTGCATTTGATTCCGAAATGGTTTTTGCCTTCCAGCGCCAGCCGGCTTTGTCCGCCACCCGTCTCCAGAAGTCCCTGTGCAAGGGTAATAGAAGCAGGAATTTTATACTTTTCCATTTCTTCTACAGCATATTTGGCAAATTTCTGGATGTATTGATCTTCAGTGGCCCAGGTCTGAGCCGAAAATTTTGATAAAACTAAAAGGCTTACGAGTAAGAAAAGTCTTTTCATCTTATAATTTTTACTGTTTTAAACTGAAAGATAGACACGTAGTGTTTCCTATTTTCAATTTTACTTATATAATTAAATCTCTGTTCTGTTTTTCCAACAGTAAATTTGCACCTTCAATCCCTTGTAAACCACCGGTGTGGAAGCACAAAATTTTACTGTTCTCAGGAAAGTATCCTTCTTCAATCATTTCGAAAACCTTCTGCATCATTTTTCCTGTATAGATCGGTTCCAGCGGAATTCCGTAATCTCTCTTAAAATCATTGATAAAACGGATATTCTCATCATTTATTTTACCATAACCTCCAAAGGAAGAATCTATTAGACTAAAATTTTGCTTTGAAGTTAATTTAGCAATCGTTTCTTCCAGGCTACTATCCATTACAGCCTTGAAACCTATAACTATCTGATTCTCTTCACAAAATTCTGAGATTCCTGAAATGGTTCCTCCTGTTCCAACTGCGGTGCAAAGATAATCAAAATCTTTTGTTTCGTCATTGAGCATCATTTTTATGCCTTTTACCGCCTCTTCGTTGGTGCCACCTTCCGGAACGACAAGCGCATCCGGAAATTCGGCTTTTAAAAATTCGGCAAGTTTTTCCTTATGCCTGTATTCTTCACGGCTTACAAACTGAAGCTTCATTCCGTTTTTTCTGGCAAAAACTAAGGTTGGATTCTCACGCCATTTGTCTTTAACTTCTTCTCCCCTGATCATTCCTAAAGTAGGAATTCCGGTGAGATTTCCTACTGCAGAAACTGCCGCAATATGATTGGAAAACGCACCTCCAAAAGTAATGATATAAGACTTTTCCGGGTTTTGGGCCAAATAATTATTGATATTAAAAAATAGCTTCCAGTATTTGTTTCCTGAAATATCAGGATGAATGAGGTCTTCTCTTTTGATGAAAAGTTTAACCTTTTTATCAATCGGGATTTCCTGGATCGGGATTTTTTGCGTTGGAAGCTGTAATATCATTTTAGCCTGAATGTATTGTGCAAAAGTAGTATTTTTTGTTTTTTAAAATTTTGCTAAGGATTTAACGTTGTCATTTTAATAAAAATTTAATTATTGTAAATTTAAACCACCCAAAGGAAGGGAATTTTTAATTTTATTAAAGATATTTTCTGAAGCTCCAGAATTTCCTTTTTCTAAGGTAATTCAGATCATGTTCATTGGCATACGCTTCTCTTTCAAAAGAAATTCTCTGGTAAGCCTGATACGGATTTTTCAGCTTAAAGAGCCAGTAATAATATTCGATGATATAAAATAAATAGAAAAACAGAATCAGCATTTCTATTTGTTGTCTTAAATGAATTTTTTCATGATTGATCAATATTTTATTTTTCTTATCTTCGAAGTTCCTTATGAGGATAAAAGGAAAAAGAGCGATGCCGCTGATTTTTAGGAATTTCAAAAGTTTTTGGCATACAATTATCATGATAACAAATATAAAGTTTTTTGACTTAGTGATTTAACCTATGGCACTTTTTGACATCAAAGAAGGTGAAGATTTTTACTACAACGAGCAGGGGTATAAGGTTTTTACAGAAAAATTTCATCTGAAGAGAGGACATTGCTGTAAAAGTGGCTGTAGACATTGTCCTTACGGATACGATAAAAAAACGGACACATTTATTAAAAACGATAAAAAAAATAAGTAAAATGAAGAAATATATTTTTATTTTGTTAGCCACGGCTACTTTAGGTTTAACATCCTGCAGTCCTTTTAATGTACGTTCTGATTATGCGGAAACCGCAAACTTTACGAATTACAGAACCTATAAGCTCAGAATTGATGATCTGAAACTGAATGACATAGATAAAGACAGAGTTTTAAATGAATTATCAAAGCAGCTTCAGATGAAAGGTCTTCAATCGGGAGACAACCCGGATCTGATCATTAATGTAAAAGCCAACCATAAAAAGATCACTGATATTACAACAAGTTCTCCTTACGGAGCATGGGGATGGGGCGGACCTTTCGGATGGGGAATTGGTATGAACAGAACATGGTCCAGCAATTATAATGAAGGAGCTATTATTGTAGATATGGTAGATGCAAGATCCAACAAACTGGTTTGGCAGGGAATCGGAAGCGGAATTTCCGTAGACCGTCCGAAAGCCAAGCAAAAACAAATTCCTGAAATTGTGGGTGAAATCATGAAGAATTATCCTCCACAAAGAAAATAATTTAAATCAATCATTATATATGAACGCCGATACAGAGTCTGTATCGGCTTTTTTTATTATAAAACTTATATGTCATTTTCGGAATTACAAATCCATATCAGATTCAATAAATAGTAATCAATATTTTATTATTTCGTTAACATCATTCAAAATTAACAGTCCCGTAATTTCTTATTCATAAATTTGTCTTAATCTTATCACCTAAAATATTGACATGAAAAAATCACTAATCATTTTGGTGTTTGTCTCTTTTCTGACAAATGCGCAGGCTCCTTCGGGATATTACAACCCGGCCAACGGGTTGTCCGGAGCTTCACTGAAAACAGCTTTAAGTACGATCGTTACCAACGGACATCAGGACAAGGGTTATAACGGACTATGGACTGGTTATAAAACAACCGACATTGACAAAAATTACGAAAATGACGGATCCATTCTTGATATTTACTCTGAAAAACCTGCGGGCGTCGATCCTTATAAATACACTCCGGGAACCAATCAGTGCGGAACGTATTCTGTTGAAGGCAACTGCTACAACCGTGAGCATATTGTGCCTCAAAGTTTATTTAATGAATCTTCACCCATGGTTTCCGATATACATTTTATCAGAGCAACGGATGGAAAAGTAAACGGGATGCGCTCCAATTATCCTTTCGGAAAGGTTGGTACGGCAACATTTACTTCTAAAAATGGTTCTAAATTGGGAAATTCTGTTTCTTCCGGATATTCGGGAACTGTTTTTGAGCCGATTGATGAATTTAAAGGGGATGTCGCGAGAATGATCTTCTATTTTGTAACACGTTATCAAGGCAAACTTTCCACTTTCGCTTCAGGAAATATGCTGGGCAGTTCTACCTTTCCCGGATTGCAGACCTGGGAACTGAATGTTTTGCTCGCATGGCACAATCAGGATCCTGTATCGCAGGCTGAAATCAACAGAAATAATGCATCATACACTTTTCAGGGAAACAGAAATCCTTTTATTGACAATCCGAATTATGTGAGTTTAATTTGGGGATCCGGATCTACCGGCGGAGGCGGAACTACAACCCCTCCCACAACGACCGGTTGTGCGAATGAAACCTTCGAAACCATTCCAACAGCAAGTTCTGCTTCTTATTTAACAAGAACCTGGAATAACGGCGGAATTTCATGGACTGCCACAGATGCCAGAACCGATCAGACCATTTCCACAAAAGCTATTACGGTAAGAGACGGAGCGTTAACATCAGGAAGTTTAGGTAACGGAATCGGGTCATTAACGGTAACCACACAATTGAAATTTACAGGATCGAACGGAACATTTACTGTAAAAGTAAACGGAACAGCCGTAGGAACAGTTCCTTACAGCAGCAACGTAACGACTACAACGATTAGCAATATTAATATTTCCGGAAACGTAGCAATAACTCTGGAAAACAATTCATCCAGCAACAGAGTGGCCATCGACAACCTAAGCTGGACCTGTTATTCCGGAACATCAAGAAACATTCAGAGTGTTTCTTCGGAACCAATCTCTCATCAAAACCATCTGCAGATTTCTCCTAACCCGGTTTTGAATAATGAAATTTTTATAAAAGGTGAAACAAAGAATATTACGAAAGCTGAAATTTATAATCTCCAGGGAAAAATGATGCAGTCTTTTGAACAGCCTTTCAAAAACAGCAGAAATTCTATCAGAATTAAGAATCTTCCCACAGGAGTTTATATTTTGAAAATGGATGACACAGCACTGAAGTTTATTGTAAAATAATCTTTTATTATAAATTAATCTTTTTTCTTAACAAGAAAGATTTTTCAACAAAAAAAGACCGCCTGTTTGGCGGTCTGATTTTTTATCCTCTTCCTCCCATTCTGGAAAGTGAATTGATCTGCTCCATATATCCGTCCCAGCCAACAGTTGCTAACATGAAAACGAAGTAAACAACCTGGAGACATCCCAAAACAAGACCGATAATACACAATATACGTCCTGTGTTCAGATTTCCGAAATCAGTATACTGTCCGGGATTTGCATCATAAAGCGCTTTATCGTTTTTATATTTGCTAAGACCGATAAGCCCGCAAATAATCCCTACAAGCCCTGAACAGCAGCAGGTACCTACCACTGAAATAATTCCTAAAATAAGCACTGTCTGTGCATTTGGCAATTTTTGTTCCATAGTTATAATATTTAATTTGTTGTTTAATGGCTAAAATAATGTTTGTAAAAATATGAAACTACCATAATTACAGCATTCAAGGATGCTAAAATTATCAGCAGATTTCCGTAATTTCTTTTTTTATCAATAAAATTAAGGATCACTACGGTAAAGAACAGCAAAAGTGTGTACACCGCAGGAAACATATGATAAGCTTCAGCAAACCTGCCCTCAAAGACCATTACAATTGCTCTCTGGGTACCGCATCCGAAGCATTCTATTCCAAAAAATTTTTTAATCGGACAAGGCAGCATGAAATCTTCTGCTTTCATATTCTGATTTTTTCTTGATCAAATATATAAAAATTAAGATTATATTTTCGCTCTCAGATACTGATGCGGGAAAAAGCATTCTTCATTCATTTCAAATGATCCCTGAACTGCAAGATAAGGGTTTCTCAACATTTCCCTGGCTATAAAAATAAGATCGGCATCTCCTTTCTCAAGAATCTCTTCCGCATGGGAAACTTTTTTAATCAGTCCTACAGCTCCTGTTTTTACCTCGGCTTCACTTCTTACCTGTGAAGCTAACGGAACCTGATAGCCATCGAAAAGAGGAATCTTTACACCATGAATATTTCCGCCACTGGAAACATCAATGAGATCCACAAAGTGATTCTTCAAGACTTTTGCCAATTCAACACTGTCGGTGATCTCCCAGCCGTTTTCTGCATATTCAGTGCCTGAAATTCTTACAAACAGAGCAACATTGTCATTCAATTCTTGGTTTACAGCATCTACAATTTCAACTAAAAAACGGATTCTGTTTTCAAAGCTTCCGCCGTATTCATCAGTCCTGATGTTTGAAAGCGGCGATAAAAACTGATGAATAAGATAGCCATGAGCCGCATGAATTTCAATGACATCAAAACCTGCCTCTACTGCTCTTCTGGCAGCTTCCCTAAAATTCCGAACCTGTTCCTTAATTTCTTCCTGGGTTAAAACATGCGGAATTCTCTCCGTCGGATGATAAGGAATCGGACTTGGCGCAATGGTTTCCCATCCTTCTTCAACGGAAATTTGTTTGGTATTCCAGGTTGATCCTTTTCTGCCGGAATGTGAAAGCTGGATTCCTATTTTGCTTTCTGAATGTTTATGAACAAATTCTACAATTCTCTGAAGCTGTTTGGCCTGCTCATCATTCCATATTCCCATACAGTGATTGGTGATTCTGCCGCGGGGTTCCACACCGGTTGCTTCTACGATAAGAAGCCCTGCTCCACCCTGAGCGCGGCTTCCATAGTGAACAAAATGGAAGTCATTGGGAAGCCCATCTTCACTGGAATACATACACATTGGTGACATTACCCAACGGTTTTTTAATTCAACATTTCTGAATGTAACTGGAGTATATAACATGTTCATTTTTATTTTTAAAAATTGAGAATTGCAAAGAGCAGGCCTTTATTGCCTACCTCGTGAAAAAGAAGTAATTTTATCCCCCTTTTTTTAATCCACAATATATGAAAAAAGAAACTCAGATCAGTTACGAATATTTTAAGAATAGCAGCGAGCTGAACGATATAGAAAAAGAATTATTTCAAAAGGCAAAGGACGCGCGCGCGAATGCATATGCTCCCTACTCCAACTTTCTGGTAGGATGTTCTGTGCTGCTTGAAAACGGCGAAATGTATTCCGGGAACAACCAGGAGAACGCGGCATTTCCATCGGGACTTTGTGCGGAGAGAACAACCTTATTCTGGGTAGCTGCCAATTTTCCGGCTGTGAAAATTAAAAAGATTTTCATCGTGGGAGGCCATAGGGAATTTCCTGAGAAAAATCCTCCTATTCCGCCCTGCGGAGCCTGCAGGCAAAGTTTGATTGAATTTGAGACCAAGCAGAATGAAAATATTGATCTTTATTTCTCAAGCATGAATGAGGAGGTGGTGAAGGTACATTCGATTAAGGATCTGCTGCCGTTTTATTTTGACGGGACGTTTTTGTAGATGTTCCGGGTGAATGATGAATTTTAAAAAATTGACAAGTGAAGCAAATTGACAGTTCACAATTGACTTTGGATTAGCTTTTTAAGCCACCCCGTGTTAATTTTCTCTGAAAATTAATCCACCAGTGCCTCAATATACTTTATTATTTAATAGATTCGGCGAATCTCGTTCCTCGATTTCCAGCGGAGGGGAATTCTTGCCGTATAAAAAATTCTTAGCGTATAGAAAACTGCAATTTCTGTGGTGGCTCCGAAGCCTAAGCCGTCACAGAAATCCTAGCCCTGATTGTAACGAAAATCCCGGAATGGAGCGGTGAAGCCGCGGAATGAGGAATTGCAGTGGAAAGCAGGTTCCCGGCTCCTGAAAAATAAAACAATCTTTACAAAATCTTCATCATACTTTAATTATTTCTCTGTTTTTGCTTTTTTGACGAATAAGTTTATCTTTGCAAAAAATTTTGGTTTCCAATCATTTGGAATGAAAAGGGAATCGGGTGTAAATCCCGGACTGTCCCCGCAACTGTAGATCGCAAGAAAAGTTTCTACGACAAACCACTGTGCAAACGGGAAGGTGTAGAAACGCGAAAGTCAGGAGACCTGCCAGAATTGTAACTAAATACATTGCTTTCGGAGGAAAAGTAAAATAGAATGGATATAAAAAAATCTTTAGTACTGATTTTTTCGGCTTACGGCTGCTTTCTTTCTGCACAGGAGAAAGTCATTGACACGGTTTACATCTTTGATAACCAAATGAATAAAGTAAAGCTTTTTCATAGTGTCAATACGATCCGTCCGAAAGATTTCGAAAAAAATGCTACCAATCTTTCTGAACTTTTACGGTTCCAATCTCAATTATATATAAAAGAAAACGGACGGGGTGCAGTTTCATCGCCATCCTTCAGGGGAACGAGCGCAGGACATACGGCTTTTGTTTGGAACGGGATCAACATCAACTCAGCCTTTCTGGGACAGGGTGATGTGAATAATATGCCGCTTTTCGGGTATGATGAGCTTGAAGTAAAAGCCGGCGGCGGAAGCGTGCAGTACGGAAGTTCGGCCATCGGAGGGAGCATCCATCTCAATAATAATCTGGAATTTAACAAAGGTCCGCATGCTTTCCTGTATTCTGAGGCAGCATCTTTCGGAACCTTTAATAATTTCCTGAGGTCTTCCTTCAGCAATGAAAAGTTCAGTGTGAAGGTTTCAGGGAATTATGTCATCAGCCAAAACGATTATGAAGTTCCGGAGAAGGAGTACATTAACAGAAACGGCAGGTTTTATAATTCGTCGATCAACATCGGAGCTTCGTATAAAATCGCACCACATCAAACGATTTCGTGGCAAAACCAGCTGTTTGACGGATCCCAACATTATCCTATTTTCACAGAGAACGGTAACAAAACAAAGTATAAAGCCCAGACGTTGCGCAGTCTTCTTTCCTGGGATATTACAAAAAATGATTTTTCCAACAGCCTGAAATTGGCTTACACGGAGGATAATTTCCAGTATTTCGGAGATATTGACAAACCGAAGGAAAGTGGTGCGGAAGGTAAAAATTATATTTTCAGAAATGATTTTAATTATTTCATAACGCCTAAACTTAACGTCAATGGCATTGGGGAATTTCAGATAAATAAAGGAATTGGCTATCAGTCCGGCATTGGAGATATCAGCAGAAATGTTGGTTCTGCAGCAGGTCTTATCCGATATTTCGTGACTTCTGATCTTCGTTTTGAAGCAGGCATTAAAAAAGATTTTGTAGAAAATATATCTTCTCCTTTTCTCTATTCTTTTTCAGGAAAATGGCATCCTATAAAATGGTATGAGGTGGGCGCAAGCTTCTCAAGAAATTTTAAGTTTCCGACGTTTAATGATTTATACTGGAGACAGGGAGGAAATCCTGATCTGGTTCCGGAGACTTCAACGAATCTGGATATGGATCATGAATTGATATTCGGAGATTTGAGACTGACGGTGAGTCCCTATTATATGGATATTAAAAACTATATCAACTGGCTTCCTACGGCTGCAGGTTACTGGGCTGCATTCAATACCTACAGCGTAGAAATTTATGGGCTTGATTCGCGGATCAATTATCAGAAAGATTTTGGAAATCATCATTTTACGTTTAACGGCGGATATACGTATTCCAGATCTACCAACAAGGTTACAGGAATGCAGATGATGTATGTTCCGCTTCATAAGGCTACCGGAAACATCGATTACCGCTACCGTTTCCTGAGTGTTTATGTTCAGGGGCTTTTCAACGGGCTTACTTATACCACTACCGACGAAAAAAGAGCGGACGCCATTGATCCTTATTTCGTTTTGAACACCGGAATTTCCGCAAAATTTTTAAACCATTACACTTTAGGATTTAAGGTAAATAATATTACAGACGTTGTTTATCAGACCGTTTCTTACTATCCTTTGCCCAAAAGAAATTACAGTGTTTATATCAATATTAATTTTTAACATTTAACATATTATGAAAATAACTAAACTTCTGACCCTTGTTTTTGCTTTTGCATTACTGTTCAATATTTCGTGTAGCAGTGATGATACTATAAGCGATGAAACGTACTACGGAAACGGATTTTTACTTAGTAACGAGGGAAATTTCGGAAAGCCTAATGCCGATGTAACGTATATTTCTTCTGACCTGAACATGAAACAGGACAATATTTTCTCTGCCAACAACGGAGATTCTAATCTTGGTGATGTTTTGCAGATGATCAGCTTTAATGGAGATAATGCTTTTTTACTGCTGAATAATTCAAACAAAATTCAGGTTGTCAACAGATTCAACTTTAAGAGAACAGGCGAAATTACCGCTCAGCTGAACTCTCCACGATTCATGGCTTTTGCCAACAATAATATCTACGTAACCAATGACAAATACGGAGGTGACAAATATGTAAGCATTTATAAAACATCCGATTTATCTTTTGTTAAGAAAATAAACTTCACCGACAGTGTTGAAAGAATCGTTGAAGCCGGAAATAATATTTTCGTACAGAATGCTTCTTTCGGTTTCGGAAATAAGATTACTTATATTACGACATCTAATAACGAAATACAGTCTACGATCACGATACCGAACGGAAATATCAATAAAATGATTGCCAGCAACGGAACGGTATATGCAATCGCCGCAGGAACTGCAGATTCTTATATCTACCAGATTTCAAATGCAGGAAGCATTACCAAAACATTTACTTTAACAGGAATTACCGATGCTACGAATCTTGAAATTGAAAAGGGCAAATTTTACTTTACTTCAGGGCTAAAAGTATATGCGATGGATTTAACTGCTTCTACGGTGCCTACTACTCCACTGTTTACGGTAAGCAATAGTGTTGATCCGTATTCTAATTTATATGGATTCAGCGTTGTAAACGACAGAATTTTTGTTTCTGATGCCAACGGGTTTACTGAAGACAGTAAAGTCAGCGTATATTCTACGAACGGTTCTCTTCTGAAAACTTTTACAGCGGGTAAAGGTACTAACGGAGCATACTGGAACTAACAACTTTGTATTGATATATTAATACAATTTATTTTTTCATCATTTGTGTTTTTTTTCCGGGCGGTTTCTTCGAAACCGCCCGGATTTTTATTTAAGATAAAATTTTAACCAAATTACCTCAAGCAGACCTATCATCCACCAAATGGGAAATCTGAAATACGTGTATAATAAGGTAAAATTATCAACAAACGGCTGGCCTTTTATCGCTCTCTGAACTTCGAAATAAATAGAAAAAACAGGAATAATAAAACTGAAAAGCAAAAACGCAACTAGATAAAATATCCAATTGCGTTTCTTTATGATTTCATATTTCCAAACTATACTATTGGAAATTACATTGATTATCAATGCGATACAATCAAATGATTCAAAAAAACATTTTAAACAAGTGTTAAGCCTAATTTTTCTCCTTCTGCAATGACGAATTGTTTTGCCTTTTCGCTGTCATTTTCAATTTCGCCTTCTAGGATGGCCTCTTTTACTTTTTCTTTTAAAATCCCGATTTCACGGCCCGGCTTCAGGTTAAACAGCGCCATAATCTCCTCTCCGGAGATCGGCGGCTGAAAATTTCTTACCTGATCTTTTTCTTCCACTTCTTTGATTTTTACCGCTACATATTCAAAATTCTTTTTAAATTTTTCCTGCTTTTTAGAATTTTTCGTTGTAATATCGGCCTTACAAAGGGTAAAAAGATCTTCCAGATCTTCCCCGGAATCAAACAAGAGCCTTCTTAACGCAGAATCTGAAGCATCATCAGTAATCAGTGCAATCGGACGTGAAGAAAGCTTTACCATCTTCTGAACATATTTCATATCCGGGCCTAAAGGCAGTTTCAGTCTCTGGAACAACGTTTTCACCATTTTAGAGCCTAAAAACTCGTGTCCGTGGAATGTCCAACCCGTTCCTTCAACGAACTTTTTCGTCGGTGCTTTTCCGATATCGTGAAGCAATGCCGCCCAACGCAGCCAAAGATTGTCGGTATTTTGTGAAATATTATCTACGACTTCCAGCGTGTGGTAAAAATTGTCTTTATGGGTCTGCCCTTCCACTTCTTCTATTCCTTTCAGATCAATGAGTTCAGGAATAATCAATTTCATCAAACCGGTTTCTTCCATCAGCCTGAGTCCGACAGAAGGTTTTTGGGAAAGCATGATTTTGTTAAATTCCACCATAATTCTTTCCATTGAAACGATTTTTATTCTTTCCGCTTCCTGTTTAATGGCTTCCAGCGATTTTTCTTCAATCTGAAACTGTAATGTGGAAGCAAAACGAATAGCTCTCATCATTCGCAACGGATCATCAGAATAGGTTTGAGCAGGTTCCAACGGTGTTCTGAGAATTCCTTTTTCGAGATCTTCCACTCCGTTAAACGGATCAATTAATGCACCGAAATTATCTTTATTCAGAGAAATTGCCATTGCATTGATCGTAAAATCCCGTCTCTTCTGATCGTCTTCAATAGTACCGCCTTCCACTTCCGGCTTCCGGCTGTCTTCCGTATAACTTTCTTTTCTGGCACCTACAAATTCAAGCTCAAGGTCTTTGTACCTGATCATTGCCGTACCATACGTTTTAAAGACGGAAACTTTCATCTTTGGATCAATTTCTTTTCCCACATTTTGGGCCAGCTCGATGCCGCTCTGTTCAGTCACAAAATCAATATCCGTAGAAGCTTTTCTTTTCATCAGCAAATCACGAACATACCCTCCAACGATGTACACCGACTGGCCATTTTTTTCCGCGACTTCAGAAATTATTTTGAAAAGTTTAAGATTTCTATTTTGATTAAGATTGATGAACATTTTTTTTAGATGTTAGATGATACTGATAAACAATAGATTAAAGCCCAGCTATTATTTAACTTAAAACCACTAAGAAATCAGATTTTAGTGTAAAAACTAAATTTCCGACTTCTTAATGGCTGAATGATTTTGCAAAGATAATTAAATCTTTTTTCTTATTCGCGAAGTACTTTTATTCTGTTATCACTCCAGATTTTAATAACCGAAGATCCTGAATACTGAGACACTTTTTCCCTGTCTTCTTCCACTGCATAATCTACCAGATCAATAATCTCCCGTGAAATGTCCGAAAACTTCAAAGGGCTTTTTTCACCACTGAAATTCGCAGAGGTGGAAACCAATGGCTTATTGAGTTTGGTGATGAGTTTCTTACAAAAATCATTTTTTACCAGACGAATTCCGATGCTTCCGTCTTCCGCCAACAGTTCTTTTGGCAGACCTCTCGGATTTTCATAGACGATCGTAACGGGTTTTTCGCTCAAATCAATGATTTCCCAAGCCATTTCAGGAACGTCAACAAGATCCTGCAGCCTCTTTTCAGATTCTACCAGGATAATCATGGATTTGTTCTTTTCCCGTTTTTTGATTTCAAAAATTTTATTGACCGCTTCTATATTGGTGGCGTCACAACCGATTCCCCAGATAGTATCTGTAGGGTATAATATAGTACCGCCGGATTTTAGTATTTGTATGATGTTTTCCATAATTATTTGTCATTGCGAGGAGCGAAGCGACGAAGCAATCTCAAAAAGGATTCATGATATCCTTAATATCTTCAGTCAAATCTCTCCATTCTGAATTGATTGAATTTATCAAATCTATTTTTTTCTGTCTTGAACCTGCTTTAATCTGTTTTTCTCTATAAATTGCATCACCTATTTCCTGAAAAGATTCCCAATAAATAAGTTTATCTATATTATATTTTGAAGTAAAACTTAATTCAAAAAAATGTTTTTTGTGTTCATTAACTCTTTTAGGTAAATTAGATGTTACACCAGTATATAAAACCGTATTATTTTTATTTGTCATGATGTATACAAAGCCTGGCTTCATTTGTGTTAAATTTTAAATTATTAGATTGCTTCGTCGCTTCGCTTCTCGCAATGACAATAAAATTAAAAAACTTCACAATTCTACCAAATACCTTTCTTTAATAATATTCAGGTGATGCACATTGTGTCCCACGATTAATTTCCCGATGGTTTCTGCGGAGATTTGGTTTCCATTTGCTGTACCAATATTTTGGAATGCTGAAGATTGGGCACTTTCCAATAAGGTCTGGGAAGATTTTCTAACTAACTGAAACTCCTCCACCAAAGAATCAAGACTTCTTTCATTGGCAAAAGACTGACTCGCATACAGCTCTTCATCAAATCCGGGAAGTTCATTTCGATCACCTCTTAAGAACGCCAGAATTCTGTATTGAAATACTCTTTCGGTATCTGATAAATGCAAAAGCAGTTCTTTCAATGTCCATTTTCCCTCTGCATAAGCAAACGAAGACTGTTCTTCCGAAAGCTGAGCATAGAGTTCAACCGTTTGTTCTCCGTTTTTTTTTAATTCTTCCAACCAGTTTTCGGATGGAATCAAATCCAAATATCTTTGTACGTATTTTTGAAAATCATTCATTGTTTATGATTTAATAATGTAGCAATTTAACAGTGTAACAATGTAGCAGTTTAATAATATAGAGCTTAATTATTGCCAGACTGTTACATTTATTTCATTGGTGCGTTAATTTATTCATTCGTCCACTCGTAAAAATTCACTTGGTCATAGATTTGAAATCCGCTGGCAGGGTATAATTGATTTCCGATATCGTTGGATTTCCCGGTTTCAAGAAAAATTCCGCAAGCATCAGTGGATTTTGCCATCTGTTTAGCTTCTTCAATAAGCGCTTTTGAGTATCCTTTTCCACGGTAATCTTCGTTGACGTATAAATCATTCAGCAGCCAGTAACGTTTCATTCTTGTAGAGGAAAACAAAGGATATAACTGTACAAAACCTACTAATTTTCCTTCATTTTCAGCAACAAAAATTTGTGAATCTTTATTCTCGATTCTTTCTGCTAAAAATTTTTCTGCTGCGGGAATATCAGATTCTTTATGGTAAAATACCCTGTATTGATCGAATAATTCAGATAACTGCCTTACATCCTGAATGGTTGCTTTTCTTGTCATTTTTTTAATTTAAAACTTTGCCATCCTGAAGAATTCAGTGCAAACACTGGAATAAATCTTTCAGGATGACAAAGTCTGTGGTTACAAAAATTTAATTTAAGAAAAAGCTCTTTCCAGATCTGCGATAAGATCTTCCGCATCTTCGATTCCAACGCTTAAACGTACCAGATCATCGGTAATTCCCAGTTCTGCTCTTTTTTCGGCTGGGATGGAAGCGTGGGTCATTAAAGCAGGATGATTGGCCAGAGATTCTACTCCACCCAATGATTCAGCTAATGTAAATACTCTTACTTTTTCCAAAAATTTAATTGCATCTTCTTTTTTTCCTGATTTAAACGTAAAAGAAACCATTCCGCCGAAATCCTTCATCTGAGATTTGGCAAGCTCATATTGCGGGTGAGATTCCAGACCCGGATAAATCACCTTATCCACAGCGGGATGAGATTCCAGGTATCTGGCAACAGCCATCCCGTTTTCAGAATGTCTCTGAACTCTTAATGCCAATGTTTTGATTCCTCTTAATACAAGATAAGAATCGTGAGGTCCTAAAATTCCCCCGCTGGCAAACTGGATGAAGTGGAGCTTTTCTCCAAGTTCCGCATCTTTTGCAATCAAAGCTCCGGCAATAACATCGGAATGTCCTCCCAGGTATTTCGTTGCAGAGTGCATCACAATATCAGCACCCAGGTCAATCGGTCTCTGAAGATAGGGTGTCGCGAAGGTATTGTCTACCGCTACTAAAATATCTTTCCCTTTTGCCACTTCAACTACCGCTTTGATGTCGACCAGCTTCATTAAAGGATTGGTTGGTGTTTCAACCCAGATTAATTTTGTTTTATCGGTAATGATATCGGCAATTTTTGAAGCATCATCAAAACTCACAAAGGTAAATTTGAGCTGATACTTTTCGAAAAGCCTGGTAAACATTCTGTAGGTTCCGCCGTACAAATCATCCACTGCAATAACCTCATCTCCGGGATTTAATAATTTTAAAACACAGTCAATAGCCGCTAAACCTGACCCGAAAGCAAGACCTCGGGCGCCATTTTCAATGCTTGCCAGAGAATCTTCCAAAGCCTGTCTTGTAGGGTTCGCCGCTCTTGAATATTCGTATCCCGAATGTACACCCGGACTTTTCTGTGCAAATGTTGATGTTAAAAATACAGGAACATTTACAGATCCCGTTGCCGATTCGTGGTGTTGCCCGCCGTGTATTACTTTTGTATTGAAATTCATTGCTTTATATTTTTGAATTTGAGAATTTGAGAATTTGAAAATGCATACATTACGTTTTAATTTTCAAATTAACTCATTATCAAATTTTCAAATTGATTTTACATTTTTATCGCCGATTTTACAGCAAACTCTTCTGCTATTTCTTCCATCCACTGTGCTACATCTTCTTCACCGGTTGCTCTCTGATAAGTATTTCCGAGAGAAACCAAAATCTGATGGATAAACATTTTCATCTGGTCTACCGGCATTTCTTTGGTCCAGAGATCGATTCTTAATGCTTCCATTGTTTTATCATCCCACACTGAAATCATGGTTGCTTTTGTTGCTTCTTTTTCAATTCCTCCATCCTGAGCATTCCATGTGATATTTGCGGGAATATGGTTTTCGTCCAGTTCTACATCTATGGTAATCTGAGTTTTTCTCATAACGTTCTGTTTTTCTAAAATTTATATTGATGCGCCGAACATCTGCCGGCTTCGTTTATGTTGCTTTTTATAACTTCGGTTTGTATCCGGACTGATTAAAAATAACCGTAGCATCCGTATTCAGGAAATCCTGAAGTTTAATGTCAGGTTTTTGATTAAGATACGCTTTGCAAATCTGCCATCCCGTGAAAATCCCAACCTGTGGTGATGATTCATTATCAATTTCCGTATAAAATTTTGAGAACGGTCCTGGCGCGATGAAACGGTCCTCAAGTCTGTGATCGTCCCCAAAAATAAGATTGTTCTCCACAAAATAATTCCAGATATTGGCTTCATTAGCTACCGCCCATTCGTACTGCTTTTGGGTATAGTTCATTTTCAGATAATCCGGATAAGTCGGCAGAAAAGCATCTTTCAGGATCATGATTTTTCCGTTGAGGATTATCATATCGATAAATTTCTGATGATCAGGAGATTCTTTTACAAAACCTTCTGCAAAAATCTGCGCAACTTTCGGCACGATATTATTGGGATTCATTGACTTCTGGAAGTACATTTCAAGCCCTTTATAATTAGGATTTCCCTCTCCCATAAAACCGGTAATATCAACAAACAGCAGGTTTCCTTTCGGGTCATAAAAAATAGGATCCTGAACCATCTGTAAGGCAGATGAAAACAGATATACTTTGGGGCTTTTGAATGCCGGAAAATAATATTTTATATGTGAGAAAAGATCCTGAAGGTCTGCCTGAAGTTTTTTCTCATCTATTTTACCAACGGCTTCCTTGTAAATTTTCATCTCTTCCTGATCTCCTCTGCGCTTAACAAAATCGGCATCACTTACCGTCCCCTGGAACCACGGAAATTCTGATTTAAACTGTACTAAAGGAAAACTCTGGTCATAAAACTTTTTGGAGATATCGGTAATTTCTACTTTTTCCGCAGGGGTTTTTACTTCAACTTTCCATTTATTCTCAGGGTCTTTTTTGCAGGAATTTAATCCTAAAAAGACAAGTATTAAAAGTGCCGTAATTCTGAAAATCTTCATATTTTTACATGAAATTAAGTCTACAAAAATAATGATTTAAACATAAAACAATGATGAAAAATAAAATAATATCCGCATTGCTTTTGATTTCAGCGTTTCCATTTGTCAGTGCCCAAAAACTTGTATTTAAAGACAAAAATTTTGAGAAAGCCGTGATTGAAAATTTTGATCTTAATAAAGACGGAAATATCATTCAGTTTGAAGCCGACCGTGTCGAAAACCTCTTTCTGGTAGGGAAAGGGATAACAACAGCGGAAGATCTCCGGTATTTTAAAAATGTAAAAATGATTGTCCTTGATGATAATGCTATTCCGGTACTTTCGGTGAAAAACATGGATCGCCTTCAGCTGTTTTCCTGTACCCGCTGCAAGATTTCTTCCCTCAGCGCCGAAAACCTCAAAAACCTTACTTCGCTGTATCTTGATGATAATGCTATTGAAAATATTTTATTTAAATCAACTCCTGCAATTAATCAATTAACCATATCTTTAAATAAAATTAAAGCCATTGATATCAGCGGCCTTAAAAATCTTAAAAATATAAACCTGGAACATAATCTTATCCAAAAACTGGACATTTCTCAAAATCTGAATTTAGAAACTTTAAATGTAAAACAAAATCCCATCCGGGAAACCGACATTAAAAAAGGAGCTAAAGACGTGACCATTTTTGGATTTCAGCAACAATAAAACATGCACCTCGAAACCGAAAGACTAATCCTGAGAAAATTTAAAGAAACCGATATAGAACGTATGTTTCTTTTGGATTCTCATCCTGAAGTAATGAAATACATTGGAGTTCCTCCACTTTCCGACATTCGCGGGACTGAAAATAATATCAAAATGATCCAGCAGCAATATGAAGACCATAACGTAGGAAGACTTGCTGTGATCGAAAAGGAAAGCGGACTGCTGATCGGATGGAGCGGCTTGAAATTCCTTACCCAAGAAGTAAACGGCTATAAAAACGTTTATGATCTTGGTTATCGTTTCCTGCCTGAATACTGGGGAAAAGGCTATGCTTCAGAATCTGCAAAGGCTTCGCTAAATTTTGGCTTTAATGGTTTAAAAATTGATATCATTTATGCTCATGCTCATTCTGAAAACCAGGCTTCCCATCATGTTTTGGAGAAACTTGGCTTCAGGAGAACAGGAGAATTTACAGAACCAGACGGAATCTGCTTTTGGTACGAGCTGAATCGTAAAGATTATCTTTAATAATCTTTTCAAAACATTTAATTTTGAAAATTCTAATATCAACAGAAAAAATATAACAATGCAGACACAAAAAGTAATAGACCATATTGTCAGCTGGCTGAAAGATTATGCGGAAAAGGCTAACGTAAAAGGCTATGTGATTGGTGTTTCCGGAGGGGTGGATTCCGGAGTGGTTTCTACCCTTTGCGCCATGACAGGCCTGGAAGTTTTACTCCTTGAAATGCCTATCCGCCAGAAAGAAGACCAGGTAAACCGTGCACAGGATCATATTGAAGACCTGAAGAAAAAATTTCCTAATGTGAAGGGAAAAACAATTAACCTGACTTCCGTTTTTGAAAGTTTTGAAGAAATCGTTCACGATCATGTGGAAGGAAGATGGAGCAATAATCTGGCTCTGGCCAATACAAGATCGCGTTTCAGAATGCTTACGCTTTATTATTTCGGACAGCTTCACGGTCTTCTGGTTTGTGGTACCGGAAATAAAGTAGAGGATTTCGGAATAGGATTTTACACAAAATACGGAGATGGCGGTGTAGACGTTTCGCCGATTGCCGATCTTTATAAAACGGAAGTGTATGAGCTGGCAAGAGGCCTGAACCTTATCGAAAGCATTCAGAATGCTATTCCTACGGACGGACTTTGGGACGCAGACAGAACTGATGAAGACCAGATCGGAGCAACTTATCCTGAACTGGAAAAAATTCAGAAAGAATACGGCACAAAAGCAGTGGAAGATTATGAAGGCCGCGATAAAGAAGTTTTCATGATATTCGACAGAATGCATAAGGCAGCAAAACATAAAATGGTTCCCATCCCGATCTGTGATATTCCGGAAGAATGGAGAGGATAATTTTTAATGAAACAATTTGATAATGTAAGAATGTAGCAGTTTACCAATGTAATAAAGTGAGTTTTCAAACTCTGAGGATATTTAGTTATTTTATTAAATATTATTAGCTCTTTTAATTGTTACATTATTACATTCTTAGATTGTTTTTTTTAATTAAAACTATGAACAGCAAAACAAGACCTCTGTTTTTCATATGTCTCGGGCTTCTTTTCGGGATGTCGGTGATGTACGTGTACCGGAATTTTATCGAAGATAAACCAACGGATCATTCAAAACCCGTAATCGAATATAGCAGTACCGAGTCTTCATTACCAGATAATCCTTCCGCACAGCAGCAATCTATTGATAAACTTACAGAGCAAACTACCGTTATCCGGTTTGTAAAGCAAAATCATAAGCTTCCTGACTATTACATTACGAAAAGCGAAGCCAGAAAAATGGGATGGAAACCTTCTGAAGAGAATCTTTGTGAAGTACTTCCCGGAAAAGCAATTGGCGGAGACAGGTTCGGGAACAGGGAAAAAGCATTGCCTGAAGGACAAATCTATTTTGAAGCCGATGTTAATTATCACTGCGGAAACAGAAATGCAGACCGTATTATTTTTACGGAGAACGGCGATGTTTATCTTACAAAGAACCATTATAAAAGTTTTGAAAAGCAGTAATTTTGCCGTAATGACGGAGATGATTAAAGAGTTTCTAAGCTTCAGGAATATTCTAATTTATACATTGTTTGTACATGTTTTATATTCGTGTTCGAAAAAAAATGAAAAAGCAATACGAGAGAAAGAAGCCATTGCGATTTTAGTACAACCTTTTAAAGACATGAATTCCGGAGATGTAGAATTGTTGGTGAAAGAAATCAAAAAGGTGTATCCGAAAGTAAAAGTACTTGAACCGATTGATTTACCAAAAAACAGTTATTATAAACCGAGAAATCGTTATCGTGCAGATTCTATCATTTCTTTTTTAAGCAAGAACACAAAGCAGAATTTTGTAACGATTGGATTAACAACTAAAGACATTAGTGCGACAAAAGGAAATATAAAAGATTTCGGGATTATGGGATTGGGGTTCAGACCAGGAACTGCATGTGTTGCATCAAGTTTCAGGCTTAATAAAGACAACCGGAATGAGCAGCTCTTTAAAGTTGCAATACATGAGCTTGGCCATACGCAGGGACTGAAACATTGTCCTGAAAAAAGCTGTTTCATGAGAGATGCGGAAGGTAAAAATCTTACCAATGAAGAAACAGGATTTTGTAAAAAATGCAGACAAATTTTAATGAAGAAAAATTGGAAATTCAGTTGATTATGAAAACAATATATATAGATTTTACAGACATAGGAGATTATGAAGACTTCTATGCACAATTAAAAGTAAAGCTTCCGCTTCCTGAACATTTCGGAGACAACCTGGATGCTCTTTCGGATGTTATTACCGGCGGGCTTGAAATGCCGCTTCATATCGAGTTCGTGAATATGACGGTGGATCAGCTGGAAATATTTGAGGATCTTCTTACCGTGCTTGAAGATGCAGAAGATGAGATGGATGAATTTAGCTTTACGTATTTTCTGGAGCAATACGATGATGAAGACGAACCTGAAGATGATGAAGATTAATTTTATAATTCTATAAAATACAAATGGCGGTATACAGATTGTGTACTGCCATTTAATTTTATCCGTTTGGTATAAACTGATCAATAATAAGCAAAAAAAGATTGTTATCATACCGTTAATAATAGATCTTATAATTTTTAGAGTTATTCTCTGTATCTCCCTGTATAAGGCATGTATGTGGTATTAATAAATTTTTAATCAACATGTTTATTTGTTAATTTTATCTCAAACAAATAACAGTTAGATATGATCATATGCGAAAACCTCTTGTTTTCCCATGGCGCTGAGCAACAAAATTATAATTCCGGTGAATATATCTTTGAAGAAGAGAGCACTCCGAAGTATTATTTGCAGATAAAAACCGGTACTGTAAAAATAAGCAGCTTCCTGGAAGACGGTAAAGAGTTTATCCACGGGATACCTTTCGATGGTCATTGTCTGGCCGAGACCTACCTTTTTCATGATAAAAAATATGCAGTCAATGCCATTGCCGTTACCGACTGCGAAATTATAAAACTGGAAAAGAATAAATTGATAGAACTCCTTCTGAAAAAACCGCAGCTGATCTTCAGCATGTATTCTTACACGGCAGACCGCATGCGTTATAAGCACATTACTGCAGCGCCGTTTTCTTTTCAGGATCCCGTAACGAAGCTCAATCTTATTTTAAACCATGTGAAAAACCATTTCGGGTTTAATGATCAATTTTCTTTTCATATCCCATACACGAGGCAGCAGCTTGCATCACTCACCGGAATGCGGATAGAAACGGTGATCCGGGCCATCAAAAAAATGGAGAAACAGAATATGCTGAAAATAGACGGCACTAAAATATTCGTCTGAATAAAAAATCCTTAACCAATTTGTCAAGGATTTTTTATGCTAATTTATTTTTAACCGCAAGAGAGACAAAAGTTATTGCAAATCTTCGTTAATAAAGCTTTCAAAAGAATAAAAAAAGATTTTTAACACTTTGAGATTCTTTTAATCTTACGTAATGATAAGCTTTAAAACTATATTATTCTTTTGTACCTTTTGCGGTAAAAAGCTTAGACTGGTTTTCAAAAAATTATTTCCCGATTACTTCCGTTATGGGATTTCCTATGTTCCCGCTTGGAAACTGTATTTTCAGTAAAGAAGAAACCGTAGGAGCAATATCCGTCATGAAATATGCTTTATTGCTTTCGCCGTGCTGAATTCCCCAGCCCATAAAAATCAAAGGAATATGTGAATCATAAGAATTCCATACACTATGTGTTGTTCCGGTTTTAGAATAAGGCGGAAGCATTGAATCGTGTGAGATCAGCTGAATATCACCGCTTCGCTGTCTGTTGATCCCGTTGATGATTCTTTGTTTAATCGGCTCGGGAATTGTAGATTGCTGTACCTTTGTCACCGAAACGGCGTAAAGGTCATTCGGATCATTTTCAATTTCCTCAACGGTGAAATCTCTTACCACATCCAGATCAAGTTTATGTTCTTTAAGAAGTTTCCTGTCGAAATAGATCTGATAATTATCAATGGCATTAATAAGTTTATCAACTCCGAATTTTTCTTTCAGCTTATCATTCATATTTTTTTCCATTCCGTCTCCGAAAAAGCCGGTAGTAATTTTATGTTCCTGCAGAAAGTCTACAGAATGTGCCCCGCCATGATCTGCGGAAAGAAAAACAGTGTACTGCCCTTTTCCTACTTTAGAGTCAAGATAATTAAAAAACTGTGCAAGATCCTGATCCAGCCTTAAATATACATCTTCAACCTCAATAGAGTTGGGTCCGAATTTATGTCCTGCATAATCCGTTGAAGCCAGATTTACCGCCAACATATCCACCACCTCATCGCTTCCCAGCTTTTCTCCTTCTACCGCCGCCTCGGCAAGCTTCAGGGTCAGTGTATTCCCGAATGGCGTGTACCGGATATTATCTTTTTTATCTTTATAATCCGAAGCCAGATTACTGTACGGAAAAACTGGCGTTTTTGCGCTTCCCAATAATCCTTCCCAAGCAGAATTATCCGGTGAACTTTCTGTATACTGATCAATAGGAAGAAGGGTACTCCATCCATTAGCAACCAATTTTTCCGGCATTTTCTGCGCATTAAAAGCTTTTACCCACTGCGGAAGATCATTCATATACCAGCTGCTTGTAATAAAATCTCCCGTAGAATCATCAAACCAGAAGGCGCCGTTCGGGGTATGACCTGCCGGTAAGATGGATGCTCTGTCTTTAAGAGAAACACCAATTACTTTACCCTGAAAATTAGTAGCCATTCTCAGTTCGTCACTGATAGTGGTTGACCATAAATTCTTGGGAGAGTGGCTTCCCGCTTTTGTATTGGTAGTCCCAACCGGTGTTACCGACTCGTCTGTGGTACAGTAAACATTTTTGCTCGTTTCCTTATCCGTCCAGTCATTTCCTGCAATACCGTGAATAGCCGGAACCGACCCTGTATAAATGCAGGTGTGTCCCAATGCCGTAACAGTGGGTACATAAGGGATATGAACATTATTCAGAGAATAGCCCGTATTCAGTAATCTTTTAAAACCATCATTGCCGTATTTGTTATAATAACGGTACAAATAATCCCATCTCATCTGGTCTACCACCAGCCCTACCACCAACTTCGGTCTTTCCAGTCTGGAATTTTTAATCTTCTGCGCGTTGATTGCCGATACGGACAGAATAACTGCCGCTGCAATCGAAATTTTCCTAAGCATTGAATTACATTTTATTGTGAGCAAATTTACGGGTTTTGAATTTTTAGTATATGAAATTTTGTTTAAATTTCAGCTTCATATCACTTATAAGCTGTATCATGCAGTATTATCCGGTTATAAAAACAAGTAAATAATTGTTTTAAAACTTTGAGGTATATTATTTGTATGGAGTTTGTTTCAAATTAGTTAAATTTGGGAATATCAAATCCTTATTAATATACAGAAAAAATGAAACTTCTCCGACCTTTTCTTTTATCAGTTTCCATCCTCTTGTTTGCATGGCTTTTTATAAGCAATATCAACCTGATCAATGTGGCCACCACACTCAACGAAGCTGAAATCAATTCGGAGATTAAAAAGGTAAATGAATTTACCGATCTGGACCGCCTCAAAGAATTTGCAATTGAGAAGATCAATTATATGGAGACCATCAGAAACCGTTTTGCAGAAAATGCGATGATCAGGGTAGCTGTAATTTCGGTTCTCATTATTTTACAGGTCTTGCTATATGCAACAGGCGGCAATATGTTCAGCACCAAAACTACGCGTTAGAACTTGTTTCACATAGAATCAATCAATATTCTCATTTCATCGATGGAAATACGAAAACTTGAAAACTTTCCCGGCAGTCCCATACTGGATTGGAGCTTAAACGGCTATACTACCGATAAAATATATGTAATATCTGCTATTGAAGCAGGAAATACTTTTGAATTCAGTTTAAGAGAAAAAAACCAGTATTACAGTAAAATCTGGAATCATGAGGAGAATTTTGAAAAGTTCAACACCATTATCAGCCGGGGACATTCTTTCGGAGCGTTTCATAACGGTGAAATGATAGCCTGGACGGTTTGTGATTTCAGAGCATGGAACAATAGTCTTTTTATTGAAACCCTCTTGGTAAGTGAAGACTTCAGAGGACAGAATATCGGAAAGCTGCTCATTAAAGCAATTAATCGTGAAGCACGGTATTTACAATGCCGGATGGTAGAAGTTGAAACCCAAAACACCAATTACCATGCAATCAAATTCTTTCAGAAAGCCGGATTTTCAATAACCGGTATCAACACAAAACTATACAATGATTCTGCTGAAACGGCAATTTTTATGAGTTTTGATCTATTAATATAAGAACACTCAGCCCATTATGGTAATAAATAATTTTTATTAAAATATATATGCTATATTTATAAACTACTTATTATCATGAAAAAAATCACCCTTTTTACACTAATTATTACAATTCAGCAATTTATTTTCGCCCAGAAAAATCAATATGCTGATTTCATTAAGACATGGAATTTCGTGAAATATTATCATCCCGATCTTGCCAGTGGAAAAATCGATTCTGATAGCTTGTTTTTAGTCAATATCGAAAAAGTCAGTCCGAAACAGAATTTCAACGAAATCATTACTTTAATAACACAGAATTTAAATACCCAATTTTCTTCGCCACCTACTATTGATAACAATAAGGATATCCTTTCTGTTAATCAAAATTTCGACTGGTTTCAAAAAAATAAAAAGATTACGGCAGAAAATAAAAATCTTTTGCACAACATCTACAAAAACCGCTTTGATTACGGACTTTTACCAAAAGGAAAATCAGTAAGTGATGAGAAAGAATACCCCTTCCCCAAAGAAGAAAATTTACCGCTGAAGTACAGGCTATTGACCATGGCAAAAATACAGGGTACTGTTGATTATCTTTTTCCACACAAATATTTAATGGATAAAAATTTCGATTCTTACTTTAATATTTTGCTGGATGAAGCTGTACAATCATCAACACGGAAACATTTTGAGATGGTCTTAGCAAAAGCCGTTTCACAATTTCAGGATAGTCACGCTTTTTCTTTTTACCGTCAGCTCAATTACAAAGACGGGATATTATTCAATGTTTCATATTATTCACCATTTGATTTTCAGATTGTGGGAGATCATTTGTTGGTTACTCATCTTATTTTCCCTGAAATATGCAGTAAAGCCCGTATAAAAACCGGTGATAAGATCACGGAAATCAATGGGAAAAAAGTCTCTGAAATTATTAAGGAAAAAAGTAGATTACTTTCGGTTTCCAATTATCAGAAATTACTATACGTTCTTTCAACCTACGAATATAATTTGATCTGGCCGGATAATTTACCAAAGAAAACCTTAGCGGTACACTCCGGTTCCAAAAAATTCTCTACAGAAATTGAATTAATCAATGCAACTGATAAATCACAAGTTTCTGCTCTTGTTAATTATATCAACCATAAAAACAAGACAATAGAAAACCGCCGTTTAGATAACAAGGATATTGCCTATTTTAAAACCGATGCAACAATGCATTTCATGGAGAATGTTGACGATGATAAATTAGATGCCAAAATGGACAGCATCCTGGAAAATGCCTCGCATAAAAAGGCCATTGTTTTTGATATGAGGGGTTATCCGGATTGGGGTGGCTTCATTTTTCATTATGTTTATAAATACTTCTCGCCTGTCGAAAATTATTTTTATAAATATTATGAACCTAATTTGAAAAATTTAGGCACCTTTAATCTCCGGGATCCAAAATATAATTATCCCGAAATTGAAAATAAAACAACGCATTCCTATTCCGGAAAAGTCTTTATACTTGTAAATCCCGATACGCGCAGTGCAAGTGAATGGTATTCTATGAGCCTGCAGAAAATTTTCCCACAATCCGTAACAATCGGGCAGCAAACTTCAGGTGCAGATGGAGATGTGGTTAAAATCAATCTTCCCGGTGATTACCTTCTGGAATTTACTGGAAATGGAATCTTTTATCCTGATAATTCGCAGACTCAGCAAAAAGGAATCAGAATCAATGAATTAATCAAATATACGGATCAGGATATTCTCGATAACCGTGACCTTGAGTTCGAAAGGGTTTTAAATTCACTTTAATAATTATCGACAAAAACTATAAAAGATATTTGAAAATTAATTTTGTACCAAATAGTACAATTCAATACCTTTGTCTCAACAAAATACAGAAATGGCAGGAAGACCGAAAATATTCGACGAAAAAGAAGCGATAGATAAAGCAACAGAAGTCTTTAGAAATAAAGGCTACGATACTGCTTCCGCAGATGAGCTGCTAAATGCCATGGGAATCGGTAAAGGCAGTTTTTACCTTGCCTTCAAAGGGGGAAAGCAGGAACTTTATATTCGCTCATTAAAGCAATTCGCTGAAGAATTTAGTAAAAAAATTATTTCTGCAATTGAACATTCGGATGATCAGATCCAGTTTATCAGACGTTTTTTTTTGGTTCTTGCCGATGCTGAAAACTGTGATATAGACAAAGGCTGTTATCTTGGAAATGCACTGGTCCAGCTTTCTGAAAAAGACGAGGATATTAAAAAAATCACTGCAGGATTATTAAAAAACCTCCAGAAAATTTTTGCCACTTTTATTCGTAAAGCACAAGAAAACGGAAGGCTTAAAAACAGTGATGATCCTGAAGTTCTGGCATGGCATCTTACCAATCTCTGGAACGGAATTCATGTAACAAGACGCATGGAAGCCTCCCACGAAACACTCAGATCAATGATTGATATGAATTTGAGAATCCTCGAATAAAGATACCCTAATTTTAATTACAATTTAATATCATCCTATGCTTGCAACTCTTAAATATTAAACTTTATTCAATTTTGTACCAAATAGTACAATTTATAAATCAGATAACTTTAAACAAAACAAATTATTATGAACCTTACAGACAACACCATTTTAATTACCGGAGGAGGTTCCGGGATCGGATTAGCAATTGCAAAAGCATTGAGTCCTGACAATACCATTATTATTGTCGGCAGAACAAAAGAAAAATTAGAAGCCGTAGCGAAAGACCTGCATAATGTTCACACGATCCAGGCTGATATAACCAACGAAAAAGATATAGACCGTCTGGTGGAAGAAGTGAAAATAAATTTTGGCGGGCTGAATATCTTAATTAACAACGCCGGCAGCGCCTATGTGTACAATGTTGCAAAAGACGGGGACGCTTACAGTAAAGCGGTTACGGAGTTCACCACCAATTATTTTGCGCCCATCAGATTATCGGAAAAATTTCTTCCGCTACTAAAACAGCAAAGCGAAGCGGCTATCGTAAATGTTTCATCTATTGTGGGTTTTGTTCCCGGTGTTTATCTTCCAACGTATTCAGATTCCAAAGCAGCACTGCACTCTCATACCCAATCGTTGAGATATGAACTGGCAAAAGACACTCAAGTAAAAGTTTTCGAACTGATGCCGCCTTTGGTAAATACAGATTTTTCCGTGGAAATCGGTGGTCGGGAAAACGGAATTCCGGCTTCGGATGTTGCGAACGATCTGGTGAAAGCCCTTCAGGAAGATATTTATGAAATTCGTGTTGGAAATACAGGAGTGTTATATGATAACTTCTTTGCCGCTGCCGAAGGTGCTTTTGCCACTTTCAATCAGAATTAAACAAAACTGATCGAAGTTCGATTTCATATATTTTTTCTCCTGCGGATTTTTTCCGTGGGGGAATTTTTTATCTATCTATCAGAAATAAATTATAAATTTGAAAATATAGATTAAATGATATGTATAAATTTATTGGAATTGCAATTGATGAGTACAAAGACCCTTTGATAAGCAATTTAAGCAATTGCAAAAATGATATTGACTCAATTGTTCAAATTTTATCTCAAAAATATAAATTTGATGATTTTGAAATCATTAAAGCCGAAGAACAAACTACAAAAAGTTTCATATATAGTACCCTATTTGATATTTTAAAGAATTCTCTACCTGAAGATAGTATTCTTATATATTTTGCAGGACATGGAATATACCATACAGATTTGGATGAAACATACTGGCAGACAAGCGATTCAGTAAGTAATGACATAACAACTTGGTTAAATTTATATGATATTCAAAAACTTTTTAAAATTTCAGAAGCAAAACATATAGCTTTAATATCAGATAGTTGTTTTTCCGGTGCTATTTTTAACAAATCCAGGGGTGGTGGTATCAAAGCTATTGAAAACAAAATATCCAGGCAAGCATTAACAGCTGGAAGTATAGAAAAAGTTTTAGACGGAAAATCTGGAAATAGCCCATTCAATCAAACGATCTTAAAAATACTATCTGAGAATCTAAATAATGAATTATCATTTATAGAATTTTCGCAAAAAGTTATTTTAGATTTTAACTCTGAAATAAAGCAAACACCAACTTTTGGCTCATTAGAAAATACTGGACATGAAGGAGGTTCATTCATATTTAAAATTTTAGACGATGAACCTGAATTATATAAAGAAATCAATCTACCGTTAAGACTGCAATCAAATGTAGATGTTGACAGCAATTTTACACTTCTCCAATTTATTAAAAACGACTTATTTGATTATGAATTTATTAATTCATTTATTAGTCAATTAGGAAATTCAATAATTAGCGATACTAGAAGTTCTTTCTCTGAACTTAATGATGATGAAAAAAATGAAGTATACAGTTTAGATTTTCACTATAATATAAAAATGATTAGCTCTCATTTTTTGAGTATTCTTTTCACAAGAAATGAATCTTACAGTAAAGCATTACATCCAAATGATTATTTTTATACTTTAAATTTTACATATCAGCCTGAAAGAAAAATCTCAATTTATGATATAATTGACATGAATGAATACTCGAATCAGAGTGAATTTATACTTTTTTGTATAAATAACTCTGATGTGGAAACCAATATAAAGAAAGAATTGTTAAATCATTTTTCAAGAACAATTATTTCTAATGAAATTAATACTATCGAAATAGATTTTACATTTGATGACAAATATTTAAATTTATATCTGTCTAATTATATGCCTAGAGCTTTACAAGCAATAGGCTTTATAGATATCTCTTTAGAAAAAGTTAAATTGAATAAAAAAACATGTGAACTTCTGACCTCCACAACAAACAAAATTTGAACCGTACAACAAATTCTTAACTCCGGATATTACCCAACTTTGTAATGTAAAATTTAAAATAAATGGAAAATACAAAGACAACAGTTTTGGTGACGGGAGGAACAGGATTTCTTGGAGTTCATACTGTATTGCAATTATTACAGCAAGGATATGAGGTGAGAACGACACTTCGTTCACTTTCAAAAAAGGACAGCATCATTAAAGCGTTGGAAGAAGGCGGAATTTCAGATTTTTCAAACCTCACTTTCTTTGAAGCGGATCTCACCAGTGACAACAATTGGGATGAAGCTGTAAAAGGCTGTGACTATGTTCTTCATGTGGCCTCCCCCTTCCCGGCTCAGGACCCGAAAGATGAAAATGAACTGATCATTCCGGCACGAGACGGTGCTTTGCGTGTATTGAAAGCAGCAAGAAACGCCGGTGTTAAAAGAGTGGTTTTAACCTCATCTTTTGCGGCAGTCGGTTACAGCATTAATACTGAAAATCATGTTTTTACAGAAAATGACTGGACGGATATCAATACAGAGCTTCCTGCTTATATCAAATCGAAAACCGTGGCAGAAAAGACAGCCTGGGAATTTATTGAAAAAGAAGGAAATGGACTGGAACTTTCCGTCATTAATCCTGTAGGAATATTCGGTCCTTCACTTGGCGGAATTACCTCTGCTTCACTGGATATTGCCGTTTCCGGCATTTTGGAAGGTAATCTGGAATATACTCCTACTTTTACAATGGGTATCGTAGATGTGAGAGATGTTGCAGATATTCATATAAAAGCTATGCTAAATCCTGAAGCTGCGGGAGAGCGTTTTATTGCAACCGCAGAAGGTGTGATGAGTTTTTACGATGTTGCCGAACTGTTTAAAAAACAAAGGCCACAATATACTTCCCATATTAAAAAACTGGAACCGATTGGTGATGAATTCTATAAACAGATATCTAACAAAAAAGCAACAACAATACTCCACTGGAACCCCAGAAGCAACGAAGAGGCATTACTGGCAAGCGCTGATAGTCTTATGAATCATTGATAGATTTATCGTATCTTTAATACACTATGAAATTCAACAATCTGCAGTCTTGTCATTTAGGACCTGAAATTTCTCCGGAACAGTTCATTCCGGAGCATTTCTTTTTGTTTCTGCTGAAAGGTTCGATGATCGCCTATGACGGAAACAAACATTACCAGATACAGCCCGGTGATTATTGTATTGCCCGGAAAAACCATCTGGTGCGGTACACCAAATATAAAGACGACGGTCAGTTTGAAAAAGTAATTATAACTTTCGATGAGGCTTTCCTTAAAAAATTTCTGGAGCGCCATTCCTATATTGCTGAAACAGCAGATAACGACGATTCATTTATCTTCATTAAAGAAGATCATTTGGTTAAAAATTTTATCCGTTCTCTGGAACCTTACTATGATGGTACGGAACAGCTTGATGATTATTTTGTAGACATCAAACGGGAAGAGCTCATGATGATTCTGCTGAAGAACAATCCGGAACTTAAGAATATTTTTTTCAATTTCAGTATTCCGCATAAAATAAACCTGGAGCATTTCATGAATGAGAATTATAAATTTAATATCAGCTTAGAGCGCTTTGCATTTATGACCGGCAGAAGTTTATCTACCTTTAAAAGGGATTTCAAAGTGGCCTTCAATATGGCTCCGGGCAAATGGCTCATTAAAAAACGCCTTCAGGAAGCATACTTTCTTCTGGATAAAGAGCATCGGAAACCTTCGGATATTTATATTGACCTGGGTTTCGAGGATCTTTCCCATTTTTCTTTTGCTTTTAAAAAAGAATTTGGTGTTTCGCCATCGGAGATTTCCCGGCTTTAAGTTTATAGTTTTCAATTAGAATTTGTGAACCTGTATTATGGAAAACTCCGCGCCCTTCGGGCGCGGAGTTCATATATAAGGTAAAAAGTTTATCTATTAAAACTTAAGATCTCCGTTCACTTCTCTTACGGCATTGGCTGCTTCAGCGAATTTCAATTGCTCTTCAGCAGTAAGGGTTACGTTTACGATTTTTTCAACACCGTTTGCTCCGATGATGGCAGGAACACCCAGACAGATATCATTTTGTCCGTATTCTCCTTCAAGCATTAATGAACAAGGGATCATTTTTTTCTGATCGCAGGCGATTGCCTGAACCATTACGGAAACAGCAGCTCCGGGAGCATACCATGCAGAAGTTCCCAATAATTTGGTAAGCGTTGCGCCTCCTACTTTTGTTTCTTCGATTACATATTTTTGTTGTTCGGCATCAAGGAATTCAGTTACAGGAACCCCATTTCTTGTAGCTTTGCTCAATAGAGGAAGCATTCCTGTATCACTGTGAGCGGCAATTACCATTCCGTCCACATCTGAAATCGGAGCTTCCAAAGCTTCAGCCAATCTGTATTTGAATCTTGCAGAATCCAGCGCTCCACCCATTCCGATGATTTTGTGCTTAGGAAGACCGGAAGTTTTGTGTACAAGGTAAGCCATTGTATCCATTGGATTGGAAACAACAATGATGATTACCTCCGGAGAATGTTTTACTAAATTTTCAGTAACTTCTTTTACAATTCCTGCATTGATACCGATCAGCTCTTCTCTCGTCATCCCCGGCTTTCTTGGAATACCTGAAGTAATAACGGCTACATGAGAACCTGCAGTTTTGCTGTAATCTCCTGTTGTACCGGTAATTTTCGTATCGAATCCGTTAAGAGATGCCGTCTGCATCAGATCCATTGCCTTACCTTCAGCAAATCCTTCTTTAATATCTACCAAAACCACTTCAGAACAGAAGTTTTTCATCGCGATGTATTCTGCACAGCTTGCTCCTACAGCGCCTGCACCTACTACAGTTACTTTCATAATATAACTTTATTTATTTGAATTATTTGTTTAGTTTAAAATTGAAAACTCCCAAATTTAACAATTCCTGAAAAATTGAGCAATCTTTCAGGAATTTAATTATCTTTAAAAACGTTATTTAGAATATAAAATCTGTTTAGCTGACGTTCAGCAGGAATGAATAAAGCTTTTTGGCTCCGGATAGCACCTCATCATAATTATTTTCATGCACTTCGGCATCAAGGGTTTGTTTGAAACTTTTCCACATTGCTCCGGTATTTTCGTGGTAACAGCCGAAAAAATTGAAGGTAATTCCATCAAAACCGTCGGTTTTGGAAAGTTGTTTAGCAATGACATTTCCGCCCAAAGTAGAGCCTTCTATTACATACATCGCTCCTAATGCTTCATGATGACTGGTCAATTCCAGTTCATGGCCTGCTGCCGTTTTTTCCAATAAAAGGCTTTTAAGGTCTTTTTCGATTAAAGGAAGCTTTTTCCTGTCGCTGAGCTGCAGCTTTTCCGAATAATTGTCAAGTTTCTTAAAGATCTTATCTTCAGAATGCAAAAGCATCAAATAATTGCTGTGAATAATTTTTTTATAATCTTCGAGAGTAAATGTTTTACTGAAAATTTTCTGTGAGTTAAAAAGCTTTTCGGCAGCATCGTGGTATGATGCCGTATTTTGTTTTAAATATTCTGATACAGTCATAAGGATTTGATATTCCCTAAATAATCTTTAAGGTTTTTTAAATGTTAGGATAAATGAAGTGCCTTCCGGAGAACTTTCGTACTCTACATTACCGCCGATCCGTTTCATAATTCTGTGGACAATTGATAGCCCGACTCCATTTCCTTTGAATTTTTTGGCATTATCCATCCTGTTGAAAATTTTAAACATTTTGTGCTTATTTTCTTCAGGAATACCTATTCCGTTGTCTGAGATTCTGTAGATAACTGTTTCACCCTGCTCGATTCCTTCAATTTCCACCATCGGTTTTTCCTGTTTAGAAGAGTATTTTATCGCATTGTTGATGATGTTCAAAAATACCTGATGGAGCATTGTTTTATCAGCAAGAACTTCCGGGCATGCTTTAATAATGACTTCACTTTTTGGTGTTCCGAAAGTAATTTTTGCATTTTCACAGATCTTTTCGATCGTTTGAAGGGTTGCTAGCTTTTCCAGTTGAATCTCACTATGTTTGGCGCGGCTGAGCTGTAAGACATCGTGCATCATTTCCGCCATATTATCTATTTCTTCGATGATGGAATTGATTTTATTGCGGCTTTTCTCGGATTCATCTATCAATGTCTTAAGCAGCATCTGTGCATTCAGTTTCATCACGGTGAGCGGAGTTCCCAGGTCATGGGAAATGGTGTACGAAAAACTGTCGAGTTCTTCATTTACTTTTTTAAGCTCGTCGTTGAGCCTTTTAATGGTATTATAATCTTTGTGTAATGCTTCCAAAATAAGATCCCGAACTGCCTGAAGCGCCAAAATATTTCTGGAATTCCACCTTGTGGAGCTTCCTTTAATATCTTCTGTAAATATTTTGAAAGAGGATCTCGGAGAAACTACCATTTTTTCTTCTCCGTTTTCATTCACCACTTCAATTTTTTTCTCCGGATTTCCTGCCCAATTGATGTGTTCATCGAACTCTTTACGGAACCAGATGAGGATATTGTTTTTATTTCGCTCCATGAAATAAATGACAACACCTGCTGCCCTTTGGTCAAGTCCAAGTTGTTGCCCATAGTCTTTAAGGAAACTTCGGCTCAGGTAAATAGTGTCTTCAATATTTTCATGGGCCCATTTGGTGATTTTTTCAATTACAGATTCGTCCGGGGTTGTTCCATCTGTAATGATATCGTCATCTGTAATCACTGCAAGACCGTCAGCTTCAAGAAGATTTCTGATCTCTGCTTTATTTTCCTTTAAAGACTCCAGTAAAGTATCGTGTTTTAAAAATTCCGATTTTAAACGTAAAACATCTTCGTTAAGCTCCAGACGGTAATTCAGTTCACTTTTCGATTTGAAAGATGAAAAAGCATTGGATGCCAGCGCCGTGAAAATCCCGGCCTGCACACGGTCTTCCAGATCAATATGCTTCGGCTCCGAATTCTGGCAGGTGACAAGCCCCCACAGATAATCATCAATGATAATGGAAACACTAAAGCTTGACGAAGCCCCCGAATTTTTGATGTACTGCCCGTGAATAGGAGACATTGCCCTTGAAGTTGAATAGGTAAGATCTATATTTTCCTGTGTTTTGCTCAACAGCGGTACCGGTTCCGCATGAACATTGCTGAAAATTCTTTTCCTTTTTTTAAGATAAAGCTCCCTTGCCTGGATTGGGATATCTGATTCCGGATAATGAAGTCCCAGGTAGCTTTCCAGATTATTATTGTTTTTTTCTGCCACTACCTTTCCTGAACCATCCATCATGAATTTATACACCATCATCCGGTCATAATTCACAATTTTAGATAATATATTCAGAAGCTGGTTCCAGATTTCCTGTTCATTTTCAACAATATAAAAATTATCATATTTGTTGGTAATCTGCTTATTGGGATTTACAAGAACCTTTTCAAATTCAAGAAAAATATTCCCTTTACTTCTGAATGCCGATAAGTGATACTGATTGTCTCCGACAAATATTTTATCAAAGAAGGTTTCATTATCTCTCCGCGTAAAATTAGGTAGGGATTTAAATATATCGGAGCTAATAATACTGCCGAAAGCTCCCGGAAAATCCGTAAGCTTTTTACCGAAAAGCTCTTCAGAACTTTCGATTTTAAAAATATCCTCAATATTCTTGCTGAAAAAAGTGATGGAATGAGATTCTGCGTCAATGCCAATCAGATAGCCAAAACTTTGTACATAGCCCGGAATATGGATAGGCTCTTCATGACACTCTACAAAATTCATATAATACTTTGATCAATCAAATATAAAAAAAATTTTAAAGCTGTGGTATTTTTTTAAATGAAAGAGATACCACACAAAAAATATTACCCTAAACAGGGATAATCTATTCAAAAAGTTATTTTGCTTTCCATTTTAATGGAAATAATTTATATACAGCCCAATAACCTTCTTCTTAAATTTATTTTAAAATAGCAAGAATTCTTGCCGGAGCAGTTGGTCTGCTAACAATTTTGAAAATATGCGACATTAACATTATACTTCTTTTTCGAAATAAAGCATATAATATTTTCCTTTTTCGTCTTCTCCCTGCGCCAATTTCTGGCGGTCGCCATGGATATAAATATGGAAGTTCTTATCCAGTTTAATGATGCTTTTAAAATGCCTTTGGGTTTTCTTTACGGCCGTTTCATTGATCGGGAATTCTTCTGCGATATTGATCTGCATATCCTGCTCGTAATCGGTTTTAAAGTTTACAAAGCTTTCAATAACATGCTCGTCCTGAAGCACTTCTTTATTAAAATCATCAAGATTAAATTCTTCTTTTTCTTTGAAGAAATTGATGGATTTATTCAGGAAATCTGCCTGATCTGCTCTGGAAACTTCAAATTCCTGAGGCAGCTGCTTGGTGATATAATCTTTATATACCATCAAAGCTTCCTGGGTGTGAAAATATTCGTCATCACGCTGTTTTACCTTCAGAAAATCTTCAAACCAGTAATACATATCGCCGTTTTTATTGTTATCAACTACAGAAAGTATGTATCCTGTTTCTTTATCGTTATTGTAAATCAGAGCTGCTTTATCTATTTTGGAGAGGCCGATTCCCTGATCTTTTTCGATTATGAAACTGTCTTCCTGAGGAGAAATTTTAAGGAAAGATTCTCTTTTTTCCATTTTGAATATCCCGATTTTATCTACTTTCTCGGTGCCTTCCCTTTCATCTTCAAAATAAACGATAAACAATTCTCCTCCCTGAACTCTTGGATTTTCGGCTGCTTCAAAAAGATGTTTGGCGATATTTTCCGCTTCCCAGAGAAATTTAGCCTTATCTTCAAAAATTTCAGATACGGAACTGTAGACCGGATTATTCACCAGATAAGAATCGCTGTAAAAATGGAATGTTTCTTCTGATTTGAAAGATCCCAGAAAATAATTTTCCAACAGCTCTGCCATTCCCTCATCCAGCTGCAGCTCTTCCTGAGCAAGCATTAATGATTCTCCGTTGATTTTATTTCCTACTCTGTGCATTACGATTTTTGAAAACATCTCCTGAATATTTTTGGACTGCAAAGATATTAATAATATCAGAGAATCAATACCATTTCATTTTGATAAAAAAACCTTGTCAATTTGAAATGGCTGGTCTGATGCCCGGATTAGCTATTTATAAATAATAATCTGACTGTCAAAACAATACAATTAAAGATCCCACACCAGGCTGAAATTTGGCATTATGATTGTGAATATCCCTCTGATCAACTATTATTAAATCTATTGATAATATCTTTTAACCAACCACAAAATATATGAACTATTTACAAGCCACTCAGGAAATAACCGTTGCGATTCCGGAAATCTGCAACGATCTAAAGCAGACGAGAATACAGAACTCGTATCATATCATCGGTTTTTTAACGGACAAGGTCAAAACCATGATTCGCCAGAATAATACGACGTGCTTATTTAAATGTCTCGGAAAAATGAATGAATTATACAGTGACGGTGATGAAATGATTAGAAATGCAATTGAAAATTCTTTTGTGTATTCATTGGATAGCTGCACAGCTTTCTGCGCTCAGCAATACCGTGAAAAGATTTTCAGCCATCTTTCATCTGAGCTGCAAAAAGTGTATGTGCGGCAGATTTACAGCCATAATATCTGATTTTATTACATTTTCCACCTGTTTTATTACAAAACGGTAAAAAATTCAAAGAAAACAATTCATTAAAAATCAATAATATATGAAATCAAAAATAAGAAGAATATCCGACTGGAAAACCTGTAAAACTACGGTAAAAAGGCAGAATATTGAGATTTTGGCAACTCATATCGCCGTAATCTTAGGAGCATTTATTTTTGCGGCATGCCTGTAAACTTTGGTACAATTTTCGTGTAAATAAAGTACTTGAAATTAATTATGATGAATGCACCAATGCAAACTATTGATCAAAAAATAGCTGTTGAATATTTAAAGTTTTTTTACCCGCGTTTGCGCACTGAAATCTCGCAACTTTCCGGACAGGATAATTTCGCAGGCATTATTCAGACGACTATCAATTATTTGAAAAGCCTCCTGCTGGAAGCAAAGATTAATATCATTTCCCATCATATGAAACTTATGCACCTGATTTACCGAAACGGCAATTCTTATGTAAGGGATATTATTGAAAATCTTTTTGTACGTTCTTTTGAAAGTTTTAAGAAACATGCTAAAATTCAGCATTGGAAACTTCTTTATCAGTATATGCCGTTAAGTTTTCAGCAGATCTATGATGATCAGCGCAGACAGGACAAAATATTTTTCGGGAAATAAAAATTTCTCAAAAACTCTCGGGCGAAACCAAAGGTTCCGCCCGAATCTTTTATTTTAATAAAGATCAATTTATCAAATCTTATTCAGACAAAGCATGCATTGATACATATTAAAACTTAACCGAACCGTTTTCAGGAATAACCATCAATGGAATTTCTATTTCTCCGGCCTGTCTTATGGCATGGCTGCCCTTGGTAAAGTTTTCAAAAAAATTACGGTAATGATGCCCCATAATGAGCATATCAATATCTTTATTTTTCAGAATATCCAGACCGTAATCTACATTCTCACTGTATATGCAGTCATAACAGAACTTACCGGTAAGGTTTTCCAGAAATGCTTCTTTGGTGTGTTCATATTTTTGATCCTGTATTACTTCATTATTGCTTTGAATAATATGGGTAATCAAAAGCTCAGCATTAAAAAATGAGGCGAAATCCAACAATGCCTGAGCGGTTTTGATATCTTTCTTATGAAGTTCTGTGGCAAAAGCAATCTTTCTGAGACCTTGATAATGATGCTTTTGAGGAATAAGGAGAAGAGGATGTTTTGCTTCTTTAATCATGGTAATACTATTGCTTCCAAAGAAAAAGCGGCTCAGCGGTGCCGTACCATGCATTCCCATTACAATAAGCAGAACATTATGTTCCGCTGCCGTATCATTGACTACCTGAACAACATCACGACCTTCGCATACATAATGTATGTCCGGATGAAACGGAAATTCTTTATCGCCCCAAAGAAGTTTCGATGTATGCTGGAGCTTTGTCCCCAGTTTTTTCAGTTCTCTGCCGTTTTCTTCCTGAAGCGCAGGATATTCATACAAGGCCCATGCAGTCTGCCCTAGCAAAGGACTTTCAATTGGTATTCCGAATGCATGACAAAGATGAAGATCAGACTTGAGTGCGTTTGCAAGATGAAGAGCATACAAAGCAGCATTTTCTGCGGGCTTGGAGTAATCTGTAGGTACAACAATTGTTCTCATGATATGATTATTTACTGATTAATTTGAGCATACCTTCCATAAAAATCTCAGTCACAGTTCTGATGACAGACACTTTTATTAATGAGAGCAGATGATTAACCAATGGTGTCTTTATTCATATAACGGTTCGATTACCATTTTATCATCAGAATCTCATATTAAATTTCCGGAATAAATACCAATCAGCCAACAATTTACGTGTGATGCTTATCATCTTTTGCAATTTATTTACCATTCTTTAATTTTTCATTGAACAGGTATGATATTTTAGAATTTATCTCACTTTCTTTTAAAAAATTTATAGATTTCGAACCACAATACCGAAATTGCAGCTATACATGCCGAGAAGCTAATTTCCCCTACTGTAAGAGATGTTACATTGAAAAATATGGAAACAGGGTTCACATACAAGATAATAACAAGTAGCACCAACACCAATATGGTAATCCCTGCAAGCAATGAATTATGATTTCTAAAACTTTCGAAAATACTATAATAAAAAGAGCGGTTAACAAGGCTAAGCAATATATTAGCAAAAATAAGGGTGCTGAAAACCAATGCTCTGGTTTTAATTTCATCATTTCCAATATGTACAGAATATTGATATATCCATAATATTCCGGCTGTGATTACCAATCCCTGTATGATACTAATGGTGAGCTCTCTCAAGTTCAGAAAAGTATCCGTAAGTTCTCTCGGCGGCTTTTTCATGGTATTTTTTTCCATAGGTTCGTTTTCATACACAATAGAACAGGTGGGACCCATTATTAATTCAAGGAAAATAACGTGTACCGGAGTGAAAATAGCAGGAAATGCCCAACCAAGAAACAAAGGCAGTGAAACTGTAAGTATAATGGGAATATGAATGGAAATAATATACTGAACCGCTTTTTTTATATTGGCATATATTCTGCGTCCCGCTGCGATGCCTACAACAAGCTTTTCAAGATCATCGTTGATGATTACCAATGCTGCTGCTGCTTTGGCAATTTCAGTACCTTTGTTTCCCATCGCTACACCAATATGGGCTGCTTTTAAGGCAGGTCCGTCATTTACTCCGTCTCCCAGCATGGCTACAACTTCACCCTGCTTTTTTAAAGCGGTGATTACTTTAAGTTTTGCTTCAGGGAACATTCGGGTAAACAAAGTAGTTTCTTCGGATATTTTCATTAATCTTTCCTCTGAAGCCGATGAAATATCACTTCCATTGATAACAGCCGTAGTGTTTTTAATTCCAGCCTGGAGCGCAACAGCCTGTGTTGTATCTGCGTTATCTCCTGTAATAACTTTCACTTTAATTCCAGCATCATAAATATGTTCCAATACATTTTTTATTTCTTTTTTAGGCGGGTCATAAAATACTGTGAATCCCATAAAATTAAAACTGAAATCCTGCTGTTTTTCAGGAAACTTATCACCTTCAAAAGCAGCCATCGCTATCCCCAGAACACGGTAGCCCTGTTCTCCGAATTTTTTAACAACTAAAAGCATCTTATATTTCTCTTCATCTGTAAGCTTCGAAACATTAATAATTGCTTCAGGAGCACCCTTAGCGGCAATAATCCTTCTTTTTTGTTCATTTTCGAAAATATGGGTCATCATGGGAGGTTTCCCTTCTAAAGGATATTCATGTATAAGATTGTAGCTCTTTCTTTCATCTACATCCTGGGTCTGTTCATAGGTATGGTGCAAAGTAATTTCCATAGGATCAAACGGCACCGGCTCACTGCTCCACATGGCATAGTCGATAAGCTGATTCAATTTGTCTGAATTAAATTCTTTCTCTCCGTACACAGTATCTGACTTATAATCGTAAAGGTATTTAAGATGCATCGTATTTTCAGTAATAGTACCTGTTTTATCCGTACAGATCACTGTTACACTTCCCAATGTTTCCACAATGCTGCTCTTTTTAATAATGATACCACTACGCATCAGCTTCCATGCACCCAAAGCCATAAAAGTTGTAAAAGCAACAGGAATTTCTTCAGGAAGAACAGACATAGCCAGAGTAAGGCCATTCAAAAGGCTGGTAACAAAACTTCCTGTTTTAATGAAACTGAAGATGCAGACAGCCAAAAAGATAAAGATTCCAATGATCGCCATTCCTTTTACAAATTTCCTGATCTGGATCTGCAGCGGCGATTCTTCCTGTTTGATATTGATAATAGACTGTCCTATTTTCCCCATCCTTGTTTCTTTACCAATGCGCTGCGCCCTGTAAACCGCAAGGCCGGAAACCGTTACTGTGCCGCTGTATATTTTATTATCTTCTGAATTACTGTCTTTGAATACAGAATAACTTTCTCCGGTGAGCGAAGATTCATTAACCGAAAAATCATTGCTGTGTAAGATTTCTCCATCTGCATTTATCAGGCTTCCTTCTTCTGTAATACATAAATCCCCCACCACAATCTCAGAAGTTGGAATTTCTATAATTTTTGAATTCCTGATTACTTTACTCAACGGTTCATTCAATTTTTCAAGTGCTTTCAGCGCCTTCTTACTACGGTTGTCCTGGTAAAACGAAATTGCTGTAATAGCGACTATGGCTACAAACATAAACAATGCTTCCCCGTAATCTCCTATCATAATATAAATAAAAGAGATGGAGATTAATAAAACAAGCATCGGTTCTTTCAAAATGCTTATCAGCAGAATGATCCATGTTTCCTTCCGAACTTCTCCCAAAGTATTGTACCCGTATTTTTTTCTTCTGTTTCCGTAAGTCCTTTTAAGTTTTCTGGTATATTGTAAGTCATAAGAAATGAATAGATTATTAAAGTTAAGAATTCTTTTTTTTAGCACTTTACATTATTTCACTTTTATAGATAAATCATTTTATTCAAAAGTATTTCGTTTTATACTTCATAGATATTTAAAAAAAGGGACTGTCTAGATGTAGACAGTCCCTTATGAGATCATTTTTAAAAATGATTTTTAAGAAAGCATGAATTATTTCTTAATGAATTTGAAAGTTTGCATACCATTTTCTGTAAATACCTGAATCAGATACATTCCCTGAGGCAGAGCATGAACATCGATGCTTCTTTCTCCTGACTGCATTTTCTTTTCAGTTACCTTTCTTCCGTCAGCAGCAATAATTACCGCTTTGGTGATCACTTCCTGTCCGCTGAAATTCAAAATATCTCTTACCGGATTAGGATAAATCTGAAGCTGAGATTTTGTTTTTATATCAGCAACACCAAGCGTAGTATTAATTGCCACTACTGCTAAAGAAGCCATAGACTCACATGATCCTACGGTCTGTGTAGCATAGTAAGTAGTATTATGCACCAAAGCTGTGCTAAGCGGCAGGCTGTTTACATGGTTCTGTGCGTCTGAAGATGAAGCATACCATTTGATATTCTGACCAGTTACTACCAAAGCACTCAGAGTACTTCCAGGAGCAAAATTCTGAGGTGAAGTTCCTGTCGGAGCCGCTACCGGAGCTGATTGTGTAATAGTGAATGTTCTGGTTAAAGTACATGCATTAGCATCAGTAACAGTCACGGTGTAAGTTCCAGCAGATAAGCCTGTAGCTGTTGCAGCTGTTCCTCCTGATGGTGACCATGAATACGTATAAGGTGCTGTTCCTCCTGAAACGTTAACAGTTGCTACTCCTGTAGACCCGCCATTACATGCGATATTCGTCTGGGAAGTAGTGGCACTAAGAGCTGTAGGCTGCGTTACTGTTCTACTCACTGTTGCAGTACATCCGTTAGCATCAGTGATGGTTACCGTGTATGTTCCGGCAGCTAGTCCTGTTCTGTCTTCTGTTGTGATTCCTCCACCCCAGTTGAATGTATAAGGTGCTGTTCCTCCTGCTGGAGTCAAGTTGATCGCTCCGTTAGAAGCTCCGTTACATGCTACGTTCGTTACTACTGTTGTTCCGCTTACTGCACTTGCTGGCTGCGTTACTGTGGCATTAACCGTAGCTGTACATCCGTTGGCATCAGTAATGATTACCGTATATGTTCCGGCAGCTAGTCCTGTTCTGTCTTCTGTTGTGATTCCTCCACCCCAGTTGAAGGTATAAGGTGCTGTTCCTCCTGCTGGAGTCAAGTTGATGGCTCCGTTAGAAGCACCGTTACATGCTACGTTCGTTACTACTGTTGTTCCGCTTACTGCACTTGCAGGCTGCGTTACTGTTGCATTAACCGTAGCTGTACATCCGTTGGCATCAGTGATAGTTACCGTATATGTTCCGGCAGCTAGTCCTGTTCTGTCTTCTGTTGTGATTCCTCCACCCCAGTTGAATGTATAAGGTGCTGTTCCTCCTGCTGGAGTCAAGTTGATCGCTCCGTTAGAAGCTCCGTTACATGCTACGTTTGTTACTACTGTAGTTCCGCTTACTGCACTTGCAGGCTGCGTTACTGTGGCATTAACTGTTGCGGTACATCCGTTGGCATCAGTGATAGTTACCGTATATGTTCCGGCAGCTAAACCTGTTCTGTCTTCCGTTGTGATTCCACCACCCCAGTTGAAGGTATAAGGTGCTGTTCCTCCTGCTGGAGTCAAGTTGATGGCTCCGTTAGAAGCACCGTTACATGCTACATTCGTTACTACTGCTGTTCCGCTTACTGCACTTGCTGGCTGCGTTACTGTGGCATTAACTGTTGCAGTACATCCGTTAGCATCGGTGATAGTTACCGTATATGTTCCGGCAGCTAAACCTGTTCTGTCTTCCGTTGTGATTCCACCACCCCAGTTGAATGTATAAGGTGCTGTTCCTCCAGCTGGAGTCAAGTTGATCGCTCCATTAGAAGCGCCGTTACATGCTACGTTTGTTACTACCGTTGTTCCGCTTACTGCACTGGCTGGCTGCGTAATAGTGAATGTTCTTGTTAATGTACATCCATTTGCACTAGTAACAGTCACAGTATAGGTTCCAGCTGATAATCCTGTAGCCGTTGCAGCGGTACCTCCTGATGGTGACCATGAATACGTATAAGGTGCTGTTCCTCCTGAAACGTTGACTGTTGCTACTCCTGTAGATCCGCCATTACATGCGATATTCGTTTGGGAAGTAGTAGCACTAAGAGCTGTAGGCTGAGTAATAGTGAATGTTCTGGTTAAAGTACATGCATTAGCATCAGTAACAGTCACAGTGTAAGTTCCGGCAGATAAACCTGTAGCCGTTGCAGCCGTACCTCCTGATGGAGACCATGAATACGTATAAGGTGCTGTTCCTCCTGAAACGTTAACAGTTGCTACTCCTGTAGATCCGCCATTACATGCGATATTCGTCTGGGAAGTAGTAGCACTAAGAGCTGTAGGCTGAGTAATAGTGAATGTTCTGGTTAAAGTACATGCATTAGCATCAGTAACAGTCACAGTGTAAGTTCCGGCAGATAAACCTGTAGCCGTTGCAGCCGTACCTCCTGATGGAGACCATGAATACGTATAAGGTGCTGTTCCTCCTGAAACGTTAACAGTTGCTACTCCTGTAGATCCGCCATTACATGCGATATTTGTCTGGGAAGTAGTGGCACTAAGAGCTGTAGGCTGCGTTACTGTTCTACTCACTGTTGCAGTACATCCGTTAGCATCAGTGATGGTTACCGTGTATGTTCCGGCAGCTAGTCCTGTTCTGTCTTCTGTTGTGATTCCTCCACCCCAGTTGAATGTATAAGGTGCTGTTCCTCCCGCTGGAGTCAAGTTAATGGCTCCGTTAGAAGCACCGTTACATGCTACGTTCGTTACTACTGTTGTTCCGCTTACTGCACTTGCTGGCTGCGTTACTGTTGCATTAACCGTAGCTGTACATCCGTTGGCATCAGTGATGGTTACCGTGTATGTTCCGGCAGCTAGTCCTGTTCTGTCTTCTGTTGTGATTCCTCCACCCCAGTTGAATGTATAAGGTGCTGTTCCTCCCGCTGGAGTCAAGTTAATGGCTCCGTTAGAAGCACCGTTACATGCTACGTTCGTTACTACTGTTGTTCCGCTTACTGCACTTGCTGGCTGCGTTACTGTTGCATTAACCGTAGCTGTACATCCGTTGGCATCAGTGATGGTTACCGTATATGTTCCGGCAGCTAGTCCTGTTCTGTCTTCTGTTGTGATTCCTCCACCCCAGTTGAATGTATAAGGTGCTGTTCCTCCTGCTGGAGTCAAGTTGATCGCTCCGTTGGAAGCTCCGTTACATGCTACGTTAGTTACTACTGTTGTTCCGCTTACTGCACTTGCTGGCTGCGTTACTGTGGCATTAACTGTTGCAGTACATCCGTTGGCATCAGTGATGATTACCGTGTATGTTCCGGCAGCTAAACCTGTTCTGTCCTCTGTTGTGATTCCTCCACCCCAGTTGAATGTATAAGGTGCTGTTCCTCCTGCTGGAGTCAAGTTAATGGCTCCATTGGAAGCGCCGTTACATGCTACGTTTGTTACTACTGTAGTTCCGCTTACTGCACTTGCAGGCTGCGTTACTGTGGCATTAACTGTTGCAGTACATCCGTTGGCATCGGTGATAGTTACCGTATATGTTCCGGCAGCTAGTCCCGTTCTGTCTTCTGTTGTGATTCCTCCACCCCAGTTGAATGTATAAGGTGCTGTTCCTCCTGCTGGAGTCAAGTTGATCGCTCCGTTAGAAGCTCCGTTACATGCTACGTTTGTTACTACTGTAGTTCCGCTTACTGCACTTGCAGGCTGCGTTACTGTGGCATTAACTGTTGCAGTACATCCGTTAGCATCAGTGATGATTACCGTATATGTTCCGGCAGCTAGCCCTGTTCTGTCTTCTGTTGTGATTCCTCCACCCCAGTTGAATGTATAAGGTGCTGTTCCTCCTGCCGGAGTCAAGTTGATCGCTCCGTTAGAAGCACCGTTACATGCTACGTTTGTTACTACCGTTGTTCCGCTTACTGCACTTGCTGGCTGATCAATCGTAAATGTTCTTGTAGATTGGCATCCCAAATTATCCGTTACCGTTACAGTATAAGTTCCGGCAGATAAACCTGTAGCCGTTGCAGCGGTGCCACCAAAAGGTGCCCAAGAATATGTATAAGGTGCAACACCACCTGATGGTACTACCGTAGCAACACCATTGGACCCGCCATTACAGGATACATCAGTTTTGCTTCCTGTGGTACTTATGCTTACAACCGTTAATGTAGCAGCATTAGAAGTAGCAGAGCCTGAACCGATAGCCACGGCACGATACTGATAGCCGTTCATGGCTGAAGTAGCTCCCGTGATGGTCAAAGTATTGGTTGTAACTCCTGAATAAGGAGCGGTGTTAGTCAAAGCAATAAATCCGCTACCAGAATTCTGATACCACTGGTAAGAACTAGCCCCTGAAGCAGCAACAGTAAAGGTAGTGGTGCCTCCTGCACATATAGTTCTGTTTGCCGGACTTGCCGTAATTACAGGATTACTGGCCAAGAACGTACACCCTGAATACTGCGATCCTGCAGCAGTACTGAGTGTCCAGTTGGCATTGTTCATGACCGCTGTTCTTATATTAGCAACTGTTGATGTTGGAACACCGGTACAGTTAAACTTTCCGGATCTAGCCACTGTAACACCAGATACCGGCCCTGTATAAAATGCATTCGTACCTCCCGTAAGTCCCGGTGGCATTAATGAAGCATTGGGGCTTCCAACCGCATCACTATTCCATGCAGCTGTTGTAGATCCTGCTGTATAAAAATAATTGATACCCGCAATACAAGTCACATTAGCACCTGTAACACTACCGTTTCCTCCCTGAAAAGCTATAATCTGATCTCCCACAGATGATAAAACCAATCCATTGGAAGATGTTCCGTCGGTAAGCGCTACAGTACCATTGGGTATCGATGTACTTGTTGCAGGATTATAAACAGAAGCTGATAACGCTGAAATATACACTTCAGTACCGGCCGGCAACGCAGTACCGCTGGTCCATGTAATTGCAGATTCTGTTGATCCGGCTGCCTGCCAGGCATTGCTTCCCTGATATCCCCGATCGGTAAAGCTTATTTGTGTTCCGCTTGAAATAGGGGCAAGCAAAACAAATGAAAATACATCTACCGAAGTAGAACTCGAATCATAAGAGGTAAACGCAATCCCTCCGGGAGAGAGCGTCGTCTGAGCCTGGGCATATCCCAGCAACGACGCTCCCATAATGACGACTGTTTTCGCCAGCGTTCTAATTGTAGAATAAAAATTTTTCATTTTTAATTATATTTAAGTTATAAGTTCAAAAACTGTTCACCATTTCTAAGCCCGAAAGCAGATAATTTATGTCCGCTCATGAAGCCCTCTTCGACGTAGACGATATCTAGTCTCAGATGTGAATTATGATTACATTTAACAATTAATCCATTTTCTTTGTCCAAAGACAGTATGGTTCCGGGAAGTCCTGTATGATGATTTACATTCTGAACGGGGGTCGCTTCAACTACTCTGATATTCCATCCGTTCCATTGGGTATAGGCTCCTTTATTCCAAGGGTTGCATGCTCTGATCAATGACTCAATGGTCTCGGCATCCTGCTTATCCCAGGAAATACAAACATCTGAAGCACCTGGTTTCGGATAATACCGAGCCTTTTCTTCGTTTTGTTCCGTTCCTAAAAAATTTCTTTGTAAAAGGTTTAAAAGTTCATTTAAAAGATTGGCACCTAACCACGACAAGTGAGTGCATAATGCACCATGTGTCATCTCCGCAGTAACAGGAATATTTTTTTTAAGAATAACGGCTCCTTTATCAATATACCGATCAATAACATGAACAGTAATTCCCGATTGTCCAGAACGGCTTCTTATGGTTTCAAAGACAGGATCTGCCCCTCGCATTTCCGGTAAAAGCCCGTAGTGAAAGTTGTAAAATTTACCAGAATAAAGCGCAAGAATTTCAGAAGAAATTTTCCAGGGAAAAGTCATGGTAAAAACGGTATTGGCGCCGGAAACCTCCATCATATTTTTTATCTGACCGGTGCAACTTTCGGATGTCATAATAAAAAGAGGTATCCCTGACTGGTTTGAAAGCATTGAGCAAAATTCGATGACTTCCGCATTCTTATCAGGTACTCCTAACGCACAAAGCCGGCCTGCAGCATGTAAAGCCTGCAAAGCCGGAAATGCCATCCGGTTATTACATAAAACTGCTATTTTAAATGGACCTGTCATGATTCTAAGCACGCATAAGCATTAAGCCAAGTATTGGCCTCTACAGTTCTGATATATTCAATATTCCTTTCTAACGCTTCGCGTTCCATTTCTGTAACCGTGGCTGCATAACAGTCTTTTAAAAGACAGTTTCCTGTTTTGTCATCTTTTGAAACGGTCGCATAATAAACTTCAGTCTCCGAAAATCCGTTTTCAGAATTCATATATACTTTTCCACGTGGTGAATGAATGGTCATTTCATTAAACTCTGTATTTTCCAGTCCTATCAACTGTGCAGCTTCCCATCCCAATAAAGAGAAAAGGTTTGCTTTACCATATTTAATTCCATCCATTATATTTACAAAAGTTTCATTTTCAGGAATCTTCAAATTTCTTGACCAGGCTATTGCTGTACTCCAATCATATCCGGGATATGGTATTTTTCCCAGCCAGGTCTCATCTGCTGTAAATCCTGTACCATATACTTTATAATGGCCGGACATTTCGCTGCTTCCCGCAAAAAAGTCTTCAGCCATATCACCACAAAAAGTTGCAAGGACTGCAGTGTTCTGTTCTTTTTCAAGGAATTCCGTAAGTGGTTTCAATGTAAAATCAGAACGCTTTAAAGAAGTAATGTGGTTAAAAACTATAGATCCTCCTTTTTCTTCAGCAGCAGCTGCATATACATAAGAAGGACGGTATCCTGCATCATAAAAAGAGCAGCTGAATGCAAAATTCCTGAATCCGTCTTCAATGGCTTTATGTGTTATTACACGTGTACAAAGGCCACCCTGAAGAGAGATAAACCATGCATTTGAAAGCTTTTTGCTGAATTTAGGAAAATGATAACCACTATCAAGAACGATGAGGGTTTTTCCCGAAGATTCAAAAAGAGGATGTACAAATTCTGCTGAAAAAGGATTCATATATCCTATTATGATATCTGTACCGGCGAGCAAAAACTGTTCGCAGTGATCATAAATTTCCTCGTTTTTTGCAGCAACCCCAATTCCTGCTGAAATGATTTCATGGTATCCTTCCAGTCCCATATTCTTAAGGGATTGTTTGAAACCGTCCATAATATCAAATGAAATAGACGGATAAATAACAGAGCGCGGTAAAAGTAAAGCTATCTTCATATTCTTAATAAAGTCAGTCTGCGGCAAACTGTTTTGCCGCAGATTGAATTAATAAATGCTAATTAAGATCTTGACGGAAAAATCCCGTACATACAGATGATGTAATTCATTCCCAGATAAGGCTGACGAATACTCATCGGCTGCCCTGCTCCTGAAACACTTAACGCAAATGCATTAGGTATTGCTTTCATGGTGCTGTCTGGCTGCTGATTAGAATACAAACCTTGTAATGATGCAAGTGTACTGCCTGCAGGAGAACCTGTATTTCCTTCATCTGAAAATGTTTTTATTGAAACTGTTTCAGACCCTGCAGTGTGTGTATGCGTTGGCATGTGCTGTATATCGCAGGTTACCGTTTCAGTACCTGCCGTCATTCCTAATTGAAATACTTTGGTTCCTGCTCCGGTACCGGTTCCCACAGCTGTTCTTCCTGCAAAATTCGGCAGCATGAAGGTTGTTGTCCCGTTACCTCCGTACATTGTACCCAAAAGCGCAAAAAGCGCCTGGTTAGTACTAATCGATATTGTCTGCCCCTGACAAAACGCCCAATACTTGGGAGCAAAATTTCCGGCAAACATTCTTATTTCTGACATGGTTCCTTCCATAATAATCGTTTTTCTATTAATAGTTTAATGAATTAATCCTGTCTTGGCGGATAATATCCTTCAAGACAAATAATGTAGTTGGTTGCCAATACAGGCTGGATAATACTAAATGGAACATTGCTTCCAACAGCAGATATAGAACCTGTTGTGGTAGCCGGTGCGATAAAAGTATCTGGTGCCTGAGTGGAATATGCTGCAGCTGAACCTGCGAGTACGTTACCTGCCGGAGATCCGGTATTACCTTCATCTGAAAAACATGGAAATGCAATTGTTGCTGCTGCGGTATGGCTGTGCGCAGGCATTTGCGCGGTAGTCATGGTAACCGTTTCAGTTCCACCTACCTCTCCTAAATCTATAGGAGTAAGACCGGCTCCCTGGCCTGTTCCTACAGCAACTCTTCCTCGAAGATCCGGAACGCCGAACGTATTGCGGCCATCGCCACCGAAAGTAGTTCCTAATATTGTGTATACTGCCTCAAATTGTGAGATACTATAAAGTGTTCCGTCGCAGAAAGCCCAGCCAAGCGGAGCAAAATTTCCACCAAATAAACGTACTTCTCCTATATAACCTTCCATAATGATATCTTTAATTGTTATTAATTTTATTTTAAATTTCAGTTATCCTCTTGGAGGAAAAGTCCCGTAAAGGCAAATAATATAATTCATTCCAAGTGAAGGCTGAACAATAGTGAGTGCGTTATTTCCTCCCGAAACACCTACCTGCAATGCCATCGGAACTGCTTTTGTAGTAGAGTCGGTACCCTGATTGCTGTACATCGATGCCTTTGATGCGAGGATATTGTTTGCTGGAGTTCCTGAATCCCCTTCATCCGAATAAGCAGGAATTACAACATTCCCTGACAAGTTGTGGGTGTGAGCAGGTAAATTTGACATGGTGAGGGTTACAGAGTTTGTACCTGTCGCTTCTCCCAAACTGTAATATGATAAACCGGGACCCTGCCCTGCACCTACAGCCGACCTTCCCGCAAGGTTCGGGAGACCGAAGGTAGTTATCCCATCTCCTCCATAGGTATTTCCCAGAAGTGAAAACAAGGCCGTATTTGACCTGATAGCCAATAAAGCGCCATTACAATACTGCCATGATTTGGGAGCAAAGTTTGCGGCAAAAAGTCGGATTTCTCCAATTGTTCCGTCCATAATTATTGTTTTTAAAATGAAAATTTATTAAAGTATAACCTACTCAGGAGAATGATCAACAGAATCCCAACCTGAATAAATTGTTAAGCTGTCAGCAGATGTCGGAGTGAAAGAAACATCTATACAGTAAAATCCAAACAATGTTTGAAAGCCCGTATTTTTTACGATCTTATTAGTCCCGAAAATGTGATATTAACTTGGAAAAGAATAGTTTACTATGGTTTTCATGATTATTTATTTTAGTTTTTAGTTCCGGATGATAAACTGCTTTACAGTAATCACATCTCATTACAAATTTAAATTTATTATTGACATAATTACTATTTATTAAAAAAAATTAGTTAATAATTTATTATTTCTAATTTATATTCATTTTTAAAGCAATATGATTCAGCAATTATTTCCCCGATAAAATTAAACATTACCGTATTAGCTGAATTAAGTATTTATACTGAATTTGCATTAAAATTTGCAACATACCACGATTACAAATCCTGCAGATTTTGTTTATTGGTGAATGTTTTTAAGCCAATTGCGATTTATAATTTTATAAGTGGTTGATTTATAAAACACAATGATCTTTCACATCATAAAATTCAATTTGCAGCATAAAAAAACCGCTTTAAACTTACGTTTAAAGCGGCCTTTATTTTTATGAAGTTATGCTTATTTTACTTCTTCAAAGTCTGCATCCTGTACATCATCTGCTCCTGCATTGTTACCACCAGGGTTTTGAGCTCCTGCATCGGCACCAGGCTGTTGTCCTGCTGCATACAATTCTTCTGAAGCTGCCATCCATGCTGCATCCAAAGCTTCTGTTTTAGCTTTTACATCATCTGCATTTTTAGCTTCAAAAGCGGTTTTCAATTCTGCGTGAGCAGTTTCGATTGCTGCTTTTTTATCTGCAGATAACTTATCTCCAAATTCTTTCAGTTGCTTTTCAGTCTGGAAGATCAATCCGTCTGCTTTATTGAAGATTTCAACTTCTTCTTTTTTCTTAGCATCAGCAGAAGCATTTTCCTGAGCTTCTTTTTTCATTCTTTCGATTTCTTCGTCAGAAAGACCTGAAGAAGCCTGGATTTTGATAGACTGCTCTTTACCAGTTCCTTTATCTTTCGCAGAAACACTTAGGATACCATTCGCATCAATATCGAAAGTTACTTCAATTTGAGGAACTCCTCTTGGTGCCGGTGGAATATCTGTAAGATCGAATCTACCGATTTCCTTGTTATCATTGAACATTGGTCTCTCTCCCTGTCCTACTCTGATGCTTACAGCAGGCTGATTATCAGAAGCTGTTGAGAATATTTCAGATTTTTTAGTTGGGATCGTTGTGTTTGCTTCAATTAATTTAGTGAAAACAGAACCCATTGTTTCGATACCTAAAGAAAGCGGTGTAACGTCTAATAGAAGAACGTCTTTTACATCTCCTGTTAAAACCCCTCCCTGGATAGCAGCACCAATTGCCACAACCTCATCCGGGTTAACTCCTTTAGACGGTTTTTTACCGAAGAATTTTTCTACTTCTTCCTGAATGATCGGGATTCTTGTAGAACCACCTACCAGGATTACTTCATCGATATCTGAAGTTGATAAACCTGCATCTTTCAATGCTTTAGCAACCGGCTCCATAGATCTTCTAACAAGATCTGCAGATAACTGCTCGAATTTCGCTTTCGTTAAAGTCTTCACTAAGTGTTTAGGACCTGTAGCGGTAGCGGTAATATATGGAAGGTTGATTTCTGTTTGTGGAGAAGAAGATAATTCAATTTTTGCTTTTTCAGCAGCTTCTTTTAATCTCTGTAATGCGATAGCATCAGATTTTAAGTCAACACCTTCTTCAGCTTTGAATTCATCTGCCATCCAGTTGATGATCACATCATCAAAGTCGTCACCTCCTAAGTGCGTATCACCATTTGTAGACAATACTTCGAAAACACCATCTCCTAAATCAAGGATAGAAATATCAAAAGTACCACCACCAAGGTCATACACTGCGATTTTCTGATCTTTATGGTTTTTATCAAGACCATATGCTAACGCTGCAGCAGTAGGCTCGTTGATAATTCTTTCTACTTTAAGACCTGCAATTTCACCGGCTTCTTTGGTAGCCTGTCTTTGTGCATCATTGAAGTATGCAGGAACAGTAATTACCGCTCTTGTCACTTCCTGACCAAGATAATCTTCTGCAGTTTTCTTCATTTTCTGAAGGGTCATTGCAGAAATTTCCTGCGGAGTATATTCTCTGTCGTCGATTTTCACTTTTACGGTATCGTTTGGCCCGCTTACTACTTTATAAGGTACTCTTGAGATTTCAGAGGCATCATCTTTAAAATGTGTTCCGATAAATCTTTTGATAGAGTAAACCGTTTTTGTAGGGTTAGTAACTGCCTGTCTTTTCGCAGGATCCCCCACTTTTCTTTCACCATCTTCTGTAAATGCTACAATAGAAGGCGTTGTCCTTTTACCTTCTGCGTTAGGGATAACAACAGGGTCTTTTCCCTCCATTACAGCAACACAAGAGTTGGTTGTTCCTAAGTCGATTCCGATTATTTTACTCATAATATTTTTATTTTTTCTATTTTTAATTTTAATTTACATTCTGTATTTCTCAATATTTATACCATTCAAATTTTTGTGACAAATTGACACACCCCATTTGAAATCAGCAATACCAATGAGATTTTAAAGCTAAAAGATCATATGATAACGATGCTGTAAAGGTGGATTTTAATCAGTATAACTGTTCAAAATGTCACTTTTTAATTTATATTATTAATTTCATAAGCATATTTCTATTCCATAGGTTTTTTTAATAACTTTAATCACTGTAAAAAATTAATTGCATCGGGCTTTATTAAATTTAATTAAAGCTTAACGTTGAAATACTTCAATAAAAAAGGTGAATTATTATTTTTGATAAATTATAAACTAGCGAATGTCATTACATTTTAATCCGAGAGATATTACCTGGCTTGCCTTCAATGAGAGGGTGCTACAGGAAGCAATGGACGAGAAAGTTCCTTTGCATTTGAGAATCCGTTTTTTAGGAATTTTTTCAAATAATTTAGATGAATTTTTCAGAGTTCGCGTTGCCGGGTTAAAGCGTGCCATGGATTTCAAAGAAAAAGTAATTGCCGAATCTTTTTATCAGCCTCCTTCAAAAATTCTTCAGAAAATCAATGATATTGTTATGAGGCAGCAACAGAATTTTGATAAAACGTGGAAGAAAATCCAGGGCGAAATGGCGGATCATCATGTATTCATCAAAGCTCCCAAAAACTTAACCCCAAAACAGAAAGAGTTTGTAAGAAACTATTTTGATGAAGTGGTAGAATCAAACGTGATCCCGATTCTGCTCCATGAAAATACCCCAATGCCTTACATGAGAGACAAAAGTCTCTATTTGGGTGTTGCCATGAGAAAAAAGGATTGGCAGTATTCCAGCAATTATGCCATTATAGAGATTCCGTCGCGTTTTGTAGGAAGATTTGTCCTGCTTCCGACTGAAGATCCCCAGGAAAAAGATGTCATGCTTCTGGAAGATGTGATTACTTTTAACCTGCCGCATATTTTTTCGTATTTCGGATATGATGAATTTTCGGCGAATGCTTTTAAAGTAACCAAAGATGCGGAACTGGATCTTGATAATGATATCAGAACCAACTTTGCCGAAAAAATCGAAAAAGGATTAAAAAACAGGAGAAAGGGAAAACCTACCCGTTTCGTTTTTGATAAAGATATGGACAAAGCGCTTCTTGAAATGCTGATCCGAAAATTAAATTTAACCAAAAAAGACAGCATCATTCCGGGCGGAAAAATCCATAACTTCAAACATTTCATGGATTTTCCGGATGTGTTTGAGAAGTATGAACGTCCCGTAGAGCGAACTTCTTTTACCCATCCCGCATTTGAAAACGGCGAACGCATTACGGATGTTATTTTAAAGCATGATGTCCTTTTAACATTCCCTTACCATAAGTACAATCCCGTTATTGACCTTCTTCGGGAGGCTGCGATGGATCCTGATGTAAAATCCATTCAGATTACGGCATATCGTCTGGCGAGTAATTCAAAAATAATCAACGCATTAATTTATGCCGCAAGAAACGGCAAAGAGGTTACTGTTATGCTTGAGCTGCAGGCAAGGTTTGATGAAGAGTCTAACCTCGAATGGAAAGAAATGCTGGAACCGGAAGGAATTACAGTATTGATAGGTATTCCGAATAAAAAAGTTCACGCCAAGTTATGCGTTATCAAAAAAAGAGCCCATAACAAAACCATTCAGTACGGATTTATAAGTACCGGAAATTTTAACGAAAAAACAGCAAGAATCTACGGCGATCATTTGCTGATGACAGCCGACCGCGGTATAATGGCAGATATTAATAAAGTTTTCAGTGTACTTAAAAAACCGAAAGATGATTTTCTTCCTGTGCTTAAAACCTGCAAAAACCTTTTAGTATGCCCTCATTTTATGCGTGAAAAGATCGTTCATCATATTGACAGGGAAATAGAAGAAGCCAAAGCAGGAAGACATGCTGAGATGATTATTAAAGCCAATTCCGTAAGTGACAGGGCTTTGATTGAGAAATTATACGAAGCAGCAAAGGCAGGTGTTCATGTCAGAATGATCGTAAGAGGTATCTATTGTGCCGTTAATCAAAAAGAATTTAAGGAAAAAATAAAGGGAATCAGCATTGTAGATGAATATCTTGAGCACGCCAGAGTAATGTATTTTTATAGCAAAGGCAGTGAAGATATATATATTTCTTCAGCTGACTGGATGACCAGAAATTTGGATTACAGAATTGAAGCCGCCGCCAAAGTCACCGATAAAAACCTAAAGAAAGAACTGAAAGATATTCTGGACATCCAGTTGAAAGATAATGTAAAAGCTCGTATTTTAGACAAAAAATTGAGTAACGAGTACATTCATAATGATAAAGAAGAATGCCGTTCCCAGATTGAAACCTATCGATACTTACATGCTAAAACAAACAAAAAATGAAGATTGCAGCCATAGACATCGGAAGTAATGCGGCCAGACTGCTTATTAATGAAGTAAAGATTAATAATAAACAGCCTGAATTCATCAAGCTGAATCTTTTGAGAATTCCTCTGAGACTGGGAATGGATGTGTTCACCCTTGGAAAAATCGGTGAGGAGCGTGAGAAAATGGTGATTGATGCTATGAAGATCTTCAGTGACCTGATGAAAATTTATAAGGTGGAACATTACAGAGCCTGCGCGACAAGTGCCATGCGTGATGCTGCCAATGGCCGTAACATTATTAATGAAGTAAAAAAAACCTCCGGAATTGATATTGAAATTATTTCGGGAGACGAAGAGGCTTCCCTGGTTTTTGAAAATCACATTGCAGAAGGGCTTGATAAAGATTTTGCCTATCTTTACATTGATGTGGGCGGCGGTTCTACCGAACTAACGTTCTATGAAAACGGCAAAATGCTTTATGAGAAATCTTTCAACATCGGGACCATCCGGTTGCTGAATAATTTGGTAACCCCCGACAACTGGAAAGATATGCAGCAAGAAATCAGGAAAAACATCAATAGTAAAAAGCCCATTGTCGCTATTGGTTCGGGAGGGAATATCAATAAAGTTTTTTCTATGAGCAAAACGAAAGACGGCAAACCGATGTCTTTGTCACATCTGAAAAAAGTTTATAAGGAATTTAATGATCTCACTGTGGACGAAAGAATGACAAAATACAACCTCCGCGAAGACAGAGCAGATGTACTGGTTCATGCCTTAAAAATTTTCAATAACGTGATGACATGGTCTGAAATCAATAGGATTTTTGTTCCTAAGATCTCTGTAGCAGACGGCTTGATCCATAATATTTACAGTACTTTACAGGATAAAAAATAATTATCTCAATAGAAATTAAAACCGGTCAGTGATCGGTTTTTTTGTTTTCTTGAATTTTAAGAATTAAGATTGAAAATTAATTCTGTATGCTGCTGTGTTACATTGTTATTTCGAACTTAGGTTAAAATTGAACGACAACTACCTAGCCCGTATTGAGCGGCATGTCTGAGCTCTTTTCTTGTATCGGTGCGGCGGCGAAGCCGCCGCGCCGATACAAGAAAAAGCGAGTAGCGAAAGGCGGAAAAAGCTCCTAAAAAAATACTTAAAATACAATTCGACGAACGCCAAAAAGTTTCAGATAAATATTTAATTTTTGATATTATGTAAAGTAAAATATAGTCTTCGTACGTCAGCAACAATAACAACAATAAATAATGAACTCAATTAAAGTAATTCTCACAGGAGCCACCGGAATGGTGGGCGAAGGTATTCTGATGGAATGCCTTGAAAACCCCAATGTTTCGGAAGTTCTGAGTGTAAGCCGTAAAACGAGCGGAAAAAAGCATGCTAAACTGAAAGAATATATCATTCCTGATTTTCTCGCCATGAATCTTCATGATGAAAACCTGAAAGGTTATGACGCTGTTTTCTTTTGCGCAGGAATAAGCAGTATGGGAATGAGCGAAGAGGAATATACCAGAATAACCTTTGATACAACGATCCATTTTGCCAAGGCTGCACTCAGCCAGAATCCGGATATGGTATTTAACTATGTTTCAGGCGCATATACCGATAGTACTGAGAGCGGAAAGATCATGTGGGCAAGAGTAAAGGGGAAAACGGAAAATACGTTGAGGAAGCTTGGCTTCAGTGCTGCATACAATTTCCGGCCAGGATTTATGAAACCTGTTGAGGGGCAGAAGAATGTAAAATGGTTTTTTAAACCTTTTATTATATTTTTTCCGGTGATATTTCCTTCAAAATCATTAACTTTACATGAAGTGGGCAGAGCAATGATCAGTGCAGTACAAAAAGGATACCCCACCTCAACATTAGAAATCAAGGACATTAAAAATCTGGCGATATGAAAGAGATGATAAAAAGAATTTTTCTGGTTGCTTTTATTTTATTGGTTCTGACTGCTATTTCGGGCTTTTTTTATATGCAGAAACATCCTCTTGACGGGAGAAAAGCAACAGGAAAAAATCTGAATTTTTCGGGCCGTGTGTCCAAGTAGAAAAAACTAATATTTAGTGAAGTTTAAAAATCGTTTTTAGAGAATTCTGATGACGATGCATCGCTTACGGTTTAATATTTTTCATTTTTTTCATTTACAATAACCTATTTATTAATCATTTATTAAAATTACCTTAAAATATTTAAGAATAAGAAACTTCATTTTTGCATAAATTTAATATCAGCAAAAATGATTAATCATTACTTTTTAAAAGGTTCTGTTATAGCTGCATTTTTCCTTCAGGGAGCGGTTTTCGGACAGACATCCCTCATCCACTACTGGAATTTTAACAATAATACTTCTATTGCTGCCATTACCACTCCTACAGTAAGCTTAACAGGAGGATCACTGAACGCAGTGATTAATGGAACGACAGAGATTGATTTTGCAGGTGGAACAGGACAGAATTTCAATGTTGAAAATCTGAATGCCAGAAATGGAGATGCCGCAGGAACCCATTTACGATATAACTTCCCTATTAACGGAAACCTGCAGTTCAATCTACCTACGACAGGGTACCAAAATGTCGTCGTGAAATTTACAACGAGAAGATCCGGTTCCGGAGCGGGAACACAGACCTGGTCTTATTCTACGGACGGAACAACATTTCAGACATACCAGACGGTTTCTCCTCAGGACGCCAATCCGCAATTGATTACGTTTGATTTTTCCGGAGTGAGCGGCGTTTCCAACAATCCTAATTTCAAGCTTAAAGTTGAATTCTCGGCAACCGGCGGCGGAAGTGTGGGAAATAACCGGTTTGATAATTTTACCGTAGATGCAACTGCTGTAAACGGAACCGACACAACGCCACCAACAGTAACGTATCTTCCGGCAAATAATACAAATAATGCTTCTTCTACAGCAAATCCTACTATTACATTCAACGAAAATGTAAGGCTGCTGAACAACTCTGCAATTACCGATGCCAATGCGCAAAACCTGATTGATTTCCGATTAGGAAACGCTTCCGGAGCACAGGTTCCTTTCACTACAACGTTTGTGAATAATACAATCACCATAATTCCTGCTTCTGGTTTAGCAACCAATCAGACCTATTTTCTGGCTTTAAAACCGAATACCGTTGAGGATACGAGTGACAATGCCGTAAGTACGGTGACCTCTTCCACTTTTACTACTGCGGGAACTTCCGTTTCTTTAGATAAAAATTTTATTAAAGTCAATGAAAATGCAGGAACATTGGCATTTAAGCTAAATATTGCCAATCCATCAAATGCTACCGTGAATCTTGTGGTAAAACCTGCTCCGTTCAGTACTGCGGACGGTAATGATTTTACATTGGCCAATCAGACCATTACGATTAATCCTTCTGCAACAAGCTATACCGTGAATATTCCGATCATTGATGATATAGCTGAAGAACAGCAGGCAGAATATTTTGTAGTGAGTCTTGAAAATCCTGTAGGAGCTACCATTTCAGGGGACAATAATGCTACTGTTTATATTGTTGATAATGATAAGCAGGCACCTGTTCCGTCAAATCAAATTACACTGAATTATATCGGAAGTTTCGACCCTTCAGGAAACAATAACAGCTCTACGGAAATTGTTGTTCATGATCCCGCAACTCAGAGATTATTTACCATCAGTTCCATTACGGATGTTTTTGATATTATTAATTTCAGCAATCCTACAACCCCAACGGTAATCAATACTATTAATATGGCTCCGTACGGAGGTATCACAAGCATTGCCGTAAAAAACGGAATCATCGCTGCCGCTTCTCCGAATACCAATCCGCAACAGAACGGCTCTGTAGTTTTCTTTGATATCAACGGGAATTTCCTGAAACAGGTAACCGTAGGTGCTTTGCCGGATATGATTACTTTCTCACCGGACGGTACAAAGGTAATGACCGCTAACGAAGGAGAACCGAATGATGCTTACACCGTTGATCCTGAAGGTACAATCAGCATCATTGATATTTCAGGCGGAATTGCAAACCTTACCCAATCTAATGTAACAACCCTAAATTTTAATGCATTTGATGCTCAGGTTGCTGCTTTAACGGCAACAGGTCTAAGAAAAGTGAGAACAAATAACACTCTTTCTCAGGACCTGGAGCCGGAATATATTACGATCAGTTCAGACAGTCAGAAAGCATGGGTGACGCTTCAGGAAAACAATGCGGTGGCAGAGGTGAATTTAGCGACAAAAACAATTACCGGAATCTGGGGACTGGGTAAAAAAGACATGAGCATTCCCGGAAACGGCTTCGATGCATCGGATAACAATAATGAAATTTTAATCGCCAACTGGCCTGTAAAAGCGTACTACACTCCGGATGCGGTTCAGAATTATAAGGTGGGCACTACTCATTATATTGTTACGGCCAACGAAGGAGATGAAAAAGATCTTTCAGGCTTCAGCGAAAGAACAACGGTGGGAGCAAATAATTATAGTCCTGATCCAGCCTTTTTTCCTCAGGCAGCGATTTTGAAAGCTTCTTATAATTTGGGCAGATTCAGAGTTTCCAATGCTACTGGAAATACAGATGGCGACACGGATTTTGAAGAGATTGCAGCGTTAGGCGCACGTTCTTTTTCCATATTTAATGCAGATACAAGACAGATTGTTTACGACAGTGGAGACCAGTTTGAGCGGTATATTGCAGCTAATCATCCTTTGATTTTCAATGCTGATAATGAATCAAATACTGTAAAGAACAGAAGCCGCGCGAAGGGCCCGGAGCCGGAAGGTATAGCCTTAGGAACGATCAATGGGCAGACTTACGCTTTTATTACTTTGGAAAGAACCGGAGGTGTGATGGTTTACAATATCACAGATCCTAATAATCCAACATTTACCGATTACAAACATTCGCGCATGACTTCTGCTTATGGTGGCGATAACGGACCGGAAGGAATTATCTACGTAGCTTCTGAAAATACAACAACAGGTAAAGGCTATGTAATCATCGCCAACGAAATAAGCGGAACTTTATCCATGTATGAAGTTGCGGGCGCCCCTACTCTGGCAACAGGTGAGATAAAAACAGAAAAGACTACCTTTAATGTATTTCCAAATCCTGTAACAAAAGGAAATATCCTGTATTTCAACAGAGCACAGGATTATGAGCTGTATGATATGTCCGGGAAATTAATCGGAAAAGAGAAAAATGCTTTAACAATCAACACTTCGAAACTTTCTACGGGAGTTTATCTTGTGAAAACATCTGAAGGATCTATAAAAAGAGTTATTGTAAAATAGAGTATTATTATTCAGTTGATTAAAATGAGTCCTGATTTTTCAGGACTTTTCGAATAATATCTAAAATTTTATTCGGAAATAACAAAATCCCGGCGAAGAATTTCGCCGGGATTTGTTGTTAATGCATATCGTCATAAATTCTTACGAGATCAACCACGTTTTTTACCTGCAGTTTCTCAAATATTTTTTTCTTATAAGTGCTGATGGTAGACATTTTAAGATTCAATATGTTTGAAATTTCTATATTTCCGTTGCCCTGTGCAAGAAGTTTGAAGATCTGAAATTCTCTTTTCGAAAGCCTGTTAACAGAATGACTTCCTGCAGTATGGGTCACAAGCTTCTTCATCATATTGACGGTATAGTAGTAGCCTTCCTCAAACATGGAATTTACCGCTATAATGATTTCAGTTTCCGAAGCTCCTTTGTTCAGATATCCGGCAGCACCTTCTTCGATGTATTGTATCCCTACGTTGTCATCATAGGTTGAAAAAAATAAAATCTTAAGGTGTTTTTGCTTTTTCTTAAGATCTTTTACCATTGCCTTATAAATACTTCCCGGTATGTCTATATCAATAATCAGAAGATCATATATTTTTTCAGAAACCATATCTTTTGCTTCAGAATATGTTTCAGCGAATTCTATATTACAATGATATTGAAGTTTTGATTTTAGCACCAGAGCTGTACCTGTTCTTACTACATAGTGACCGTCAGCAATGAGTATATTTTTCATAGAGTTAGTTTTTTTAATAAAAGTCCCAGTCAAACGGGAAACAGCTTCTCTTTATTGTTATTTTTTCAATACAAGTTACAGACCAAATACCATATACATTTCTATCCATCCCTTTCTATCAGCAGTTTTTTTTAAAATTTATTACACCGGTTTTCTGATTCCGGAAATTCAGGAACCTAATAATTGAAAATAATTTTTATAAAAGCCTTAAAAATTATTTAACATATAAATTAAATGAATAAAAAAGTATGTTACAAGCATTCATCCTTTTCTTAGCGCTGTAAATATTTTCTACAAAAATAATACATAAAATATTCATAGGCATGTAGAAATATTACTATAAATATTTCATAAATTTTCCAAATAATTTCTTAGAAATCAACTGAAAACGATTGCACATGAAATTCTAAACAGTGTGATAAATTTTAAATCAAGCGATTCTCCGTTCAAATCCCTTCCTTGTAAATATAAATTTGACAGAATCATTAATAATTTAAAATCTGTAATACCCATAAAACCTAAAATGAAAACAGACCTTTATAATTTAAAGGTCTGTCACAGAATATATATATATCTTTTTTTACTCTACGCTTATTACTTTTTCTATTTCCGGAGCATGCTGCTTAATCGTGTTTTCGACACCCAGTTTCAGGGTAGAAAAATTTAACGAACATCCGGAACAGTTTCCTAAAAGTTTTACATAAACCAGGTTATCCTTCACATCAATAAGCTCAATATCACCCCCGTCCTTATTCAGGAACGGACGAATACTTTCCAGAGCTTCCAATACTCTTGTTACTGTATCTTCGTGTGTTATATTTGTTTCCATATTTTTTCCAGTTCAATTGGGTTTCAATTCTTATTGAATATTATTTTGCTTTTGGTGAACACCCTGCCATTGTAGTGATTTTAACCGCTTCCGTAGGAGGTAGGTTTTTATTTCTTTCTACAAGACTTTCCACCATTTTACGGGCGGTTTCCGTGTACACCTCTGCAATAACAGAATTTTCCTGCAATGCTGCCGGTCTCCCCACGTCACCAGCTTCTCTGATGCTCTGGATTAAAGGAATTTCTCCCAATACAGGAATACCAAGATCTTCCGCGAGATACTGTGCTCCCTGTTTTCCAAAGATATAATATTTATTCTCTGGCAATTCTTCCGGTGTAAAATACGCCATATTTTCGATTAATCCAAGAACAGGAATATTGATACTTTCCATTTGGAACATCGCAATACCTTTTCTTACGTCTGCCAAAGCTACATGTTGCGGTGTGCTCACAATTACGGCACCTGTCACAGGAACTTCCTGGATAATAGAAAGGTGAATATCACCTGTTCCCGGCGGAAGATCAATCAGTAAAAAATCAAGCTCGCCCCACGCTGCGTCTCTGATCATCTGGTTTAGCGCCTTTGAAGCCATAGGTCCTCTCCAAACTACTGCCTGATTGGCTCCCGAAAAATATCCTATTGAAAGCATTTTTACGCCGTAGTTTTCAATTGGTTTCATCAGGTTTTTTCCGTCAATTTCCACAGAGATCGGTTTTTGTCCTTCCGTATCGAACATCGTAGGAACAGATGGTCCATAGATATCGGCGTCCAATAGTCCTACTTTAAAACCCATTTTTGCCAGTGTTACTGCTATATTTGCAGAGACAGTAGATTTCCCTACCCCCCCTTTTCCGGAAGCGATGGCAATGATATTCTGGATTCCGGGAATTTGTTTTCCTTTGATCTGGCTTTGCTGAATTTCACTCGGTTCCGGAGAAACGATTTTCAGTTTCAGGTTTACCTCTTCTCCGAATTCACTTGCAAAAGCCTGTTTCATGGCTGCTTCAAGCTTTTTCTTTTCATGCATGGCCGGTGAATGAGCGGTCATATCAATATAAACCTCATTCCCCATGATCTGAAGATTGTTTACCAAATCATCAACTTCTATCTCTTTAAGGAAATTCTGAACCTTGTCTTTCGTCAACATAAACTAATAAATTGTCTACAAATTTACGAAAAATTAACCTATTTAGAATAAGTAAAGAGACTGATAGATATTTTCTTTTGCGAAAGCTAATTTTATAGTATTTTAGGGGAATTTTAATTTATAGATCATGAAAAGAATATTCATCGTTCTTTTAGGAATTTTATTCCATAATACATTTTCACAAAATTATTCGCAATATGTGAATCCGTTTATCGGAACAGGCGGCCACGGACATACTTTTCCGGGAGCAATTGTTCCCTTCGGAATGGTGCAGCTATCTCCTGATACAAGAATCGACGGGAGCTGGGACGGCTGCAGCGGCTATCATTACTCAGATTCCGTGATTTACGGGTTTTCCCATACCCATCTTAACGGAACCGGAGTTTCTGATTACGGCGATATCATGCTGATGCCAACGATGGGAAACCCGGGACTTACTCCAAAAGAATATTCTTCGAAATTTTCACACAAAAACGAAAAAGCTTCAGCTGGATTTTATTCGGTTAAATTAGATAAGCACAACATTGATGTACGTTTGACCACTACAAAAAGAGTAGGTTACCATGAATACACATTCAATAATGCCGGAAATGCCAATATTATTTTAGACTTAAATCACAGGGATAAATTATTGCAAGGTGAGGTAAGAATTATCAATGACAAAACGATCGAAGTTTTCCGAAGAAGTGAAGCATGGGCAACCAACCAGTACATCTATGCCAGAATTGAGTTTTCAAAACCGATGCTCGAATCAAAATTAATACAATCTCATAATGCTACACCAAGAGGCATGATGCAGGAAAATAACTTTTATTACGGAAATGAGATACAGATTGCTTTTTCAAATAAAGTTAAAAAAGGCGAAAAAATTCTCGTAAAAGTATCAATTTCCACTACCGGTTATGAAGGCGCTGCCAAAAATATGCTTGCAGAAGGTAAATCAAATGATTTTGAAGCGATAAGAAAACAGGCCGCAGCTGACTGGGATAAAGAATTATCTAAAATCGAAGTTAAATCTTCGGATAAAGATAAGCTAGCTGTTTTTTATACAGCCATGTATCATGTTTTCACACAGCCGAACATTAATATGGATGTCGATGGAAAATACAGGGGACGTGACAATAAATTCTACTTTGCTAAAAATTTTGATTATTATTCGGTATTCTCACTCTGGGACACCTTCAGAGCAGCACATCCTCTGATGACACTGATTGACAGAAAAAGGACGGCAGATTTCATCAATACTTTTATCAAACAGTATGAGCAGGGCGGAAAACTTCCCGTTTGGGAACTGGCTTCCAACGAAACGGAATGTATGATCGGTTATCACGCAGTGTCGGTTATTGCCGATGCCATGGCAAAGGGAATCACCGGTTTTGATTATGAAAAAGCATTCGAGGCCTCCAAAAATTCTGCCATGCTGGATATCTTCGGGTTAAATGCCTACAAACAGAACAATTTCATCAGCATTGATGATGAGCATGAAAGTGTTTCCAAAACGGTGGAATATGCCTATGACGACTGGTGTATTGCGCAAATGGCTAAAATTTTAGGCAAAAAAGAAGATTACCAGTATTTTATGAAACGTTCCCAAAACTGGAAAAACCTCTACAATCCTAAAAACGGATTTATGCAGCCGAGAAAAAACGGAAACTGGTATGAACCTTTTGAGCCTCGTGAAGTGAACAATAACTATACGGAAGGAAATTCATGGCATTATTCTTATTCTGTTCAGCAGGATATCCCGGGATTAATTGCAGCTCATGGCGGAAAGGAAAAGTTTGAACAGTTTATTGACGCTATTTTTTCTGCACCGGATAAAACCACAGGTAGAGAACAGGTGGACATCACCGGACTGATCGGGCAATATGCCCAGGGAAATGAGCCGAGCCATCATATTGCGTACCTTTACAATTATGTTGACAAGCCGGAAAAAACAGATGCGAAGATTAAATTCATCCTCGATAACTATTATAAAAATACTCCGGACGGCCTGATCGGGAATGAAGACTGCGGACAGATGAGCGCATGGTACATTCTGAGCGCCTTGGGAATTTATTCCGTAACACCCGGATTACCCGAATGGCAGACCACAAAACCTTATTTTGATGAGGTTAAAATTCATCTTGAAGACGGAACCACGAGAACGATCACTAAAAATACAGGCAAAGAAGAACTTAAAAAGCTAGGTTTTGAAAATGTGAAATCTTACAAAGATTTTAAATATGATGAATTAACAGCTTCGCCCGTGATTGCAGCAGCAAGAATCTTTGATTTTAATACGAAAGTAGAAATCACTGCCCTAAATCCTGATGATAAAATTTACTATATGACAATGGATGAAGGAGATGCTAATGTTAGAAAAATGTTCATGCCTTACAAAGGTCCGTTCACCATTACCAAAACAACGCAGGTTGCCGCTTACGCAGAGCGAAAAGGAGAAAAAAGCTCCATTGTAAGAGCCGACTTCAACAGAAGACCTAATAATTGGGATATTACGGTAAACTCTACACCTACTCCACAATATATGGCAAGCGGAAAATTATCCTTAATTGACGGCATCAGCGGTGATACCAACTGGCGAAAAGGGGAATGGCTGGGTTACCAGGGACAGACTTTTGAAGCCGTTATCGATATGAGATCTCCACAGCAATTCACAAAATTGTCTTCAACCTATCTGCAGGACAGCAGAGCATGGATTTTAATGCCGAAAAAAGTGGAATATTATGTTTCAAACAACGGTAAAGATTACATTCTGCTGAAAACGGTAGACAATACCCTTGATCCGAAAGACGAAACTGTTCAGATAAAAGGTTTTTCAGCTGAGGTATTGCCTACACAGGCTCGATTTATCAAAGTAAAAGCCTATCATTTCGGCAAACTTCCGGAATGGCACCAGGGAGCAGGTGGCGATGCTTATATTTTTGTGGATGAAATTTCAGTACAATAATGAAAACAAAAAAACTCTTTCGGCCTGAAAGAGTTTTTTTAATTCAATTTTTCCGACCAGCTAAGTTCTTCCGGTAGTTTTCTGTCTGAAAACTCAATGTGGATCACTCTTCTTTTCTTCCCGTTCGTAGTGCGGTTGGAGCTATGCAGAATGAGCGGTTTCATAATCATTACTCCGCCTCTTTCTACGTTGCAGATGGTTTCTGTTTCTACGGACCAGTCGATGGTTTCGGGGCGGTAAATTCCTTTTGCGTGTGATTTTGGAATTACTTTTAATGCACCGTTGTATTCATCGGTATCATCCAGGTGAATTCTAATAGTAAAAATATTTTCCAGAATATCAAGCGGCGGCTGAACGGCAAACTGCTTCTGTTTTGTCGTCCACGGACCAAAGCCGGGAAGTTCCGCTTTTTTATCCACAGAAATCGTAAGATCCTGATGATATGCCACATACCAGTTGGACTTTTCAGGCTTATCAAAGTAAATGCTTTTTACCGCAAAATATTTTTCTCCGAAAATTTCTGTGATGATGTTCTTTATATTTTCATTGAAAACCAGCTCCCTGACTTGAGGAATTTCCTTTAAAAACTGCCTGATAGCGAAAAGATCGTCTGATTTTCTGAATGTCTCTTCCGAGGTATCTATATTTTGAATGACTTCTCCGATCTTTCTAATTTCTTCCTCCGAAAAAACGTTGTTAACTACAGTAAAGCCATTTTCCTGTATTGAGCTTTTATGATGGTCTAAATTCATTTTCTAAAAACAGTTTTTTGAAAAGCAAAGATGCAAAGATTTTCTTTTAATGATCACATAGATTTGCAGATTCTATGTCATTACTGTTAATTTGAATTAGGAATCATGCAGCAATTTTGTCATCCTGAAAGGATCTCAACAAGGATATTTAAAAAAAAGACTTCGCTTAAAGCGTAATACTAAAGTTATAATAACTCAAAATTTATGTTTTTTCTCCTGCGGATGACGCAAATTGTATGACTTATAAAAACTTCAGGATTTTGTAGAAAAGTTCCGGCATGACCAATTAGCCCCGATCGAACGGCATGTCTGAGCTCTTTTTGTTTTCAGGTTGCTGCGGCGGCTCCGCCGCCGCAGCAACCTGAAAACAAAAAAGCGAGTAGTGAGAGCGGGAAAAAGCTTCCAATAAAAAATAAATACTGCTTTTCGATGCAATCAAATTGCTCCTTAAAAAAAATTCACAAATACAATTCGACGGAGTCAAATTTCTCCTAAAAAAATAGCCAACAGTGAATGCACTATTGACCATTTTTCTTATTTAGTATATAATTTAAAGATCGCCGCCGTGATTATCCAGCTGTCCTTCCCATTTGGAAACCGCTGAGGTTGCCAAAGCATTTCCAAGAACGTTGGTCATACTTCTTCCCATATCACAGAAATGGTCAATCGGAAGAATCAGGGCGATTCCTTCAGGAGGAATTCCGAACATGGAACATGTGGCCACAATGATTACCAGAGAAGCTCTCGGAACACCGGCAATTCCTTTTGAAGTAAGCATCAATACCAAAAGCATAGTAATTTGCTGACCAATGCTCATTTCAATTCCATAAATCTGGGCAATGAAAATGGAAGCAAAGGTCATGTACATCATACTTCCATCCAGATTGAAAGAATAGCCTAAAGGCAAAATAAATGAAACTACCCTGTTATTACATCCGAATCTCTCGAGTTCTTCCACAAGCTTAGGAAAAACTGCTTCAGAACTGGTTGTAGAAAAGGCAATAAGCAAAGGTTCTTTAATTCTTCTCAGCAATTCAAAAAGCCGGTTGCCTATGATTAAATATCCCACCAGTAAGAGAACCAGCCAGAGAATACCCAGTGCAAAGAAAAAATCCCTGAGGTAAATGGCATACACTTTAAAAATCTCAAAACCATTGGTTGCCACTACTGCTGCAATAGCTCCCAAGACGCCCAGCGGTGCAAACCACATAATATAACCTACCATTTTCAGGATTCCGTGGGCGATAATATCAAACAGCTTTACAACAGGTTGTGCATATTCGTCTCCCAAATTGGCCAGTGCAATCCCAAACATGATAGAAAATACCACAATCTGCAGGACTTCATTGGTAGCAAACGCTTCAAAAACACTTTTAGGAATAATGTGCTTTACAAAATCTTCCATGGAAAATCCTTTGCTGCTTTTCAGAAGTTCATCTGCAGAAGCCGCATCCTGAATAGGAAGTGTTGTCACGTGTCCCGGCTCCAGCCAGTTTACGAGCACAAGACCAATAAAAAGAGATACCAAGGAAGCGGAAATAAACCATAACATAGCTTTTGTACCTACCCTTCCGATCATTTTAATATCGCTCATTTTGGCAATTCCCACCACCAGAGTTGTAAATACCAGAGGCGCAATGATCATCTGCACCAGACGAATGAACACCGTTCCTAAGAGTTTTATGTTTTTAGAAAACGGTTCTGCGCTTTCAGGATAACGGATGTGTACAAATCCGCCGATGGCCACACCCAGAATCAAGGCAACAACGATGGCTATAAATAGTTTATTCTGTCCTTTCATATAGATAATTCAAGTTTGGCAAATATAATATTTTTAGAATTGCTTCCAATCCCACATCAGATATAATACAGCCGTTATCAGATATTAAGTTCAGAATGTCTTTATTTAAAGAACAATTTTATCAATCTGAATTACATTTCTTTTTAATTTTTATGAAAATAAATCCTGAATATGATCTTTTGGTATAAATTTTATTGTTATCTTGATCATATTAAATACATCAAAATATACAACTATGAAAAAAACTATCGCAATGGCTGCCTTAGCTGTAGCTATCTCTTTGGGATCAGTTTCATGCAAGAAAAAGGTTTCTGATACCGACCTACAGACGCAGGCTACTACGGTGGTAACATCTAATCCGGGGGCTTCTGTAGAAGTAAAAGATGGTGTTGCACATCTTAGCGGCACGTTCGAAACCCAAGAAGCAAAAGACACTATGATCAAGCAGCTTAAAGCCATCAACGGAATTAAGGATGTACATGATATGGCAACTGTAGCTCCTGCCAACACAACAACACCTGCTCCTGTAGAAACACAATCTGCTGTGGATCCTGCTGTACAGCAAAAAGTACAGGATGCCGTGAAAGATATTCCCGGAATAAAAGTGGAGGTCGTAAACGGGGAATTAGCCTTAACCGGAAACATTTCTACTTCGGATGCAAGAAAAGTTAAAGAATCGGTAGATGCTTTAAAAGTGGGAAAAGTAAACTATAACTATACGGTTAAAAAATAACGAGATGAGTACTTTAGAAGACAAATATTCAAGTGTGGTTTCTGCGGCACAGTCTGCAGGAATTTCTGATCTTAAAGTTCAGGAACAGGATGGTATTCTGTATGTTTCGGGAAGTGCCTCCAACACCGCTGCCAAAGATGCGGTATGGAATGCTTTGGGAGCCATTGATTCCACTTATTCCGCTTCAGACATTAATATTGATGTACAGGTTTCCGGACTTACTACAGGAACAGCACTCACCGTAGCAACGGATGATTCTAATCTCAATATCAGACAGGAACCTTCCACGGATGCAGCTATTATCGGCAAAGTGAGCAAAGGTTCTTCCATCACTCTTGTAGAGCAGACTTCCGATGACTGGTGGAAAGTAAAAACTTCCGACGGACAAGAGGGTTATGCTTATTCAAGATATTTGAGAGCTTAGTATCCTTAATCTATATAACTAAAAAACATCCTTTGTCAAAGGGATGTTTTATTTTTATGGAAAATTAACAGTTAACCCGCAATTTCAGGGGAAAAATTAACTGTATTTAACTCTATTAATTGTGAATTAAATAATGTTTTTTATACTTTTGCAGCTCTAATAATCTATGATACATGAAGAAATTAGCAATCCTGCTTATCCTGACATTCAACATTTTGATTCTTAACGCTCAAAAATTAAACATCGACGGAAAAATACTCGGCCTAGAAAAAAAACCTATTGAAAACGCAACGGTTTATCTTCTCAAGGAAAAAGATTCTTCTATTATCAACTATACTGCAACTAACCGTGAGGGAAAGTTTTCCCTGAAAGCAGACGAACTGAACGAACCCAGCATTCTGAAAATAGATGCCGACAAAATGATTTCTTTTTCCAAGCGTCTTGAAAAAATTGAAAAATCTTTTTCGTTAGGAGATATCGAGATGGAGAAAAACTCGATAACCAATATTGAGGAAGTTAAGCTTACGGCATCGCCGGTAAAGATTAAAAAGGATACGATTGAATTTAATGCTTCATCCATAAAGGTTCGTCCTGACAGTAAAATTGAAGAACTTCTTAAGCAGATTCCCGGCGTTCAGATTGATAACGACGGAAAAATCACGATCAATGGTAAAGAGGTTGACCAGATTACCATCAACGGAAAGCCTTTCTTTGACAAAAACGGGAGAATAGCACTGCAGAATCTTCCTGCGGATATTATCAAAAACATCCAGTTTACCACGACAAAAACCAAAGAGGAGGAACTGAGCGGCAAGGCATCAAAGTCAAACAACGCCACCATTAATTTCAATATTGATGAAAAGAAAAACAAAGGGCTCATTTCACGACTTACTTTGGGCTATGGCTCTGACAAGAGATATGAAGGCAGCGGACTGCTGAGTTATTTTAAAAATGACACCAAAATAAGTATTCTGGCGGCTTCAAATAATATCAATTCTCAGGGCTTTTCCAGCGATGAGGTTTTCGACAGTATGGGTCGGGGAAGAAATTCGTGGCTGATGCAGGGTGGTTCCGTATATACTTCCGGAGGTGTTACTTATTATTCTTCAGCAGGACCTAACACCAAAGGTATTCAGAAGTCAACAACTATTGGATTCAATTACAGTGATAAATTCGGAAAAGATACCGACCTGGACAACATCAGCTTAATCCACATCAACAATAATCTCGAAACAAGATCCAAAGTATCAAGAACAACCCTATTGCCAGATTATACTTTAAAAACAGATTCCGAAAACAATGGTGAAAATGAATCGAAGCAGTATAATTTCGATCTCTCGGCAAGAATTCGACTGGATTCTCTCACAAGCATTTACTTCTCTCCTTCATTCTCAAGAAATGAGATACATAATTTCAGCGCTTCGAATTCCCGTACATTCAAAGACAACGACCTGCTGAACACAAGTGATAATTACACCAAAACAGATTCTGAGAACAACTCCTTTAGCCCAAATATTTATTTCTCAAAGAAATTCCGGAAAAAAGGCAGGGAAATGCACGCAAGTATGAGCAGCAGCATCTCAGAAAATAAGGAAAATGTACTGAACAGATCTGAAAATATTTTCTATACACAGCCTCAATCTTTTGATAACAGAAACCAGTATTCTGTAAGGAAAAATCTCAACAACAATTATCGCTTCAGCTTAGGATATTCAGAGCCTCTTTCGGACTCGCTGAATATTGGTCTGGGCATACGCTATAATTCATCGAATATGAGAAACCTGCGTGATGTAAATGATTTCAATGCGGCAACACAGGATTATTCCAGCTACAACGATATTTTATCAAACAGGATGAATCAGAAGATCGATGAGTTTACTCCCGAATTATCATTTGAACTCAACAAAAAGAAAATAAGTGCTTGGGGAGCTTTGAATGCAGATATTTCGAGCATGAACGTCAATTCAAGCTTTACCGGTCAGAATTACGATCTGCAGAAAAACTTCATTCTTCCAGGCTATAATGTAGGGTTAAACTATCAGTTTTCCCAGAATAAAAGATTAAATCTTTATCATTATTCAGACTTTACCATCCCGACCGCAGAACAGCTTACTCCTTACCGGGATATTTCAAATCCTTTGGTGGCCTTTCAGGGAAATCCGGATCTGAAAAACACATGGAGCAATTCCACGTATCTCTATTTCAACAATTTTAATATGGTAAAAACTATCAGCTATTACTTTAATATTGGATTTACTTATAAGAACAATGATATCATCAATTACTCTTCATTCGATGAAAGCGGAAGGCAGCTGATCACGTATGCTAATATCAGCGGTAACAAAAATTTCAACCTGGGAGGAGGTTTCAGCAAAACATTCAAATGGAAAGAAAATAAACTGACGATCAACCCAAGACTCAATACCAATTATGCATTCAATAAAGGTTTCGTGAACAGCCAGGAATTTACAAGCCAGTCATACAACATCAATCCCGGGATCAATTTAACGTACGAAATCAAAGAAAAACTAACGGTAAAACCTTCTTACACGATAGGATATAATTTTTCAAAATATAAAAATTACAGCATCGATGATGTAAATACCACCAATCAAGCTCTTAAGCTGGAACTTACCAGCTACATTTTTAAAAGCAGGCTGATCTTAGGAAATGATGTGGAATATAATACCAGCACCAATATTGCACCCGGCTTTAAAAGAGATTTTTATTTCTGGAATACCAGCGTAGGCTATTCATTCTTTAATAAGCAGCTGACCGCCAAAGTAAAAGTGTATGATGTATTAAATCAAAACCAGAGTGTAAGAAGAGTGATTTCAAACACGTATTTTGAAGACCGTGACGATCTGATCCTAAAGCGTTATGTCATGTTCTCGCTAACAATGAAGCTTAATAAATTCGCAGGAAAAAAGACAAAAACCCAATAGATTAAAATTATTTACACAGCGGCATCTTCTTTTCGGGGATGCTTTTTTTTGGTTTGTAAGTAGGCATATCTATCATTAACACTATTTAAAAACAAGCTATAAAATACTGAAATATAACAATTTGTACTTGATCACCTCTTCGGACTGGTTGATTGTCTCTTCGGAGTGGTTGATTGCCTCTTCGGACCGATTGATTACTTCTCCGGACCAGTTGGTTGCTTCTCCGGACCGGTTGATCGCCTATTCGGAATGCCTGAACGTTTCTTCGAAGTGATTGATCGTTTCAACAAAATTCCTGAACATTACTTCTGACAGGTTGGAACTGTTATCAAAACAAACGAAAGACCTATCAAAGTTTTTGTTTATAGCAAAGGTTATTAATACCAATTCTTCCAGAATCTTGTCCCAGTCAACAGTAAATAAAATCATTTATCATTAAATTAGCCACAAATTTTATATATGAAGATTCATTTTTCAATTTTGTTTATTTTACTATTCGTCTTTGGAAACGCACAGAATCCGGATGATGAAGATCATTTTGTGAAAGATAACTTCACAAAAAAGGAATTTTACATTCCGATGCGTGACGGGGTAAGGCTTTTTACGGCAGTGTATGTTCCAAAAGATATTTCCAATAAAAACAAATATCCTTTCCTGATGCAGAGAACATGCTACAGTATTGCGCCATACGGTGAAAATGAGTACAGGGAAAGGCTTGGCCCCAATAAATATCTTATGAAAGACAAATATATTTTTGTATTTCAGGATGTACGTGGAAGATATATGAGTGAAGGAACATTTACCAATATGACCCCGCAGGTAGACCGGAAAACCAAAAAAGATGTCGATGAAAGTACAGACACTTACGATACCATCGAATATCTTCTGAAAAACATCAAAGGAAACAATGGAAAAGTGGGCCAGTACGGAACTTCTTATCCCGGATTTTATACTGCTGCAGGAATCCTGGCGCAGCATCCTGCTTTGGTTGCCTCTTCCCCGCAAGCTCCGATTTCAGATTTCTGGAATGACGATTTTCTCCATAACGGAAAAGTAATGCTAGGCTATTTCAGGACCTTCCCGGTTTTCGGAGTTCAGAAAACAAAACCGGAGAATAAAGCATGGTACAACGACACCATGATTAAACCTACTTCTGAAGATGGCCTTAAATTTTACAGAGACATGGGAACTTTGAAAGACGGGTACGAGAAATACTACAAGGATAATTTCTTTATGACCGAAATTATGAATCATCCGAATTACGATGAATTCTGGCAGAAAAGAAGTCTTCTTCCTCATCTTAAAAATGTAAACCATGCCGTAATGACTGTTGGCGGATGGTTTGATGCGGAAGATCTTTCCGGGCCGCTGAATATTTATAAAACCATTGAAAAGACAAGTCCGAAAGCTAAAAATACAATTGTAATGGGACCGTTTTCACACGGGGCCTGGGCTTATGAACAGGGAAAACATTTTCATAATGACATCTATTTTGGGGACAGCATTGCAACATATTATCAGAAAAACGTGGAGACAAAGTTTTTCAGTCATTATCTGAAAGGAAATGCAAAACAGGATGCAGGTTTACCGGAAGCACTGATGTACGATACCGGCGCCAAACAATGGAGAGAATTTGCAACATACCCTCCGAAAGAAGCACAGAAAGTGAATTTCTATTTGTCTGGCGGCACATTGAAGAATACTGCAGGACAAGGTTTCTCGGAATATTACAGTGATCCTAATAATCCTGTTTTAAGTTCTGATAAGCTTAAAGATTTTAATGGTTTTACCCCGAAAAATTACATGTCGGAAGACCAGCGTTTTGCAGAGGGCAGACCGGATGCTCTGACTTTCACAACAGATGTACTGACGGAAGACGTCACTTTTGCAGGAGAGATCATGGCTAAATTAAATATCGCCTCTACATCCACCGACGCAGATTTTGCCGTGAAGCTGATTGATATTTATCCTGAAGATTTCAAGCCTGCCGCAAAAAAAGAAGGCGTGATTTACGGAAATTACCATCAGATGGTACGCAGCGAGATCATGCCTGCAAGATTCAGGAATTCGAGAGAAAAAGCAGAAGCTTTAGTTCCGGGTCAAAAAACATCTGTTAATTTCAAATTACAGGATGTTGTTCATACTTTTAAAAAAGGTCATAAAATCCAGATTCAGATTTCTTCAACCTGGTTTCCGCTTTTTGCAGTCAATCCGCAAAAATTTTTAGACAATCCAAATTTTGCGACGAAAGAGGATTACACAAAAGCATTCATCAAAGTTTTTGATGACAGTGCGATTGAAGTTGAGGTTTTGAAATAAATTTCTAAAAGCTGTTCGGTATGAGCAGCTTTTTTTATCTCCGGCAGATTTTGCAGATAGCGCAGATTTTTTAATGCAATCATCTGCTAAATTGGCATAATCTGCGGGATATAAACTATTCCTCAATGGTTCTGAACGTTAGGTTTACCCTTGGTGTTTTCACTTTTGTTGTTGGCGGAAGCCTGTGCAGCCAATGATCCTGTGTTGTTCCTTTCATCACGAGCAAACTTCCGTTTTCCAGGAATATTTCTACTTTTTCTTTCGTTGTTTTATGTTTAAACAAGAACTTTCTTTCTGCACCGAATGTCAGCGATGCAATGGCTCCATGTTTTTTAAGATCCTTTTCGGCATCGCTGTGGTAAGCCATTCCCTCACTGCCGTCGTGATATAAATTCAGAAGGCATGAATTATAGGTTTCTCCGGTAATCTGCTCACATTTATTTTTTAATTCCAGCAGTTCAGGCGTCCACGGCTTTGCATATTTTGTTCTTTTTGAATAAGTGTACTCAAATGGTTTTTCTCCAAACCAGGCCACTTTTCTTTTGGTTAAGATCAATTTTCCGAAAATTAGCGCTTCATCATGTTCCCACGGGATTTTATTCAGCAAATAATCATAGTAAAAATCAGATTTTTCTCCGGAAAATATTTTTCCGTAATAATGAACGATTCCATCATCAGGAAGAAGGTTTAAGGGATAATCTGATATGTCTTCGAAAAGGTTGAGCATGGCAATCTGAGTTTTGTGTTTAGGGTTTGTTTATTATCTCATCTTGTCATTCTGTAAGAATCCAGGCAAGATATTATTAAAATTAACATCTAATAAATAAACCTTAATTCTTATACAATGATGAAGATGAAGATGTGTTGAAGTTTGGCTAAAGCCGGTTCTGATTTACATCTTTAAAATGGACTAAAGCCCGTTCCTATTGATGAAATTATTGGCTTTATAAATTTAAATAAATCAATTTGTATTTATTCGTGAAAATTTGCGCCCTTTATGCTTAAAAATCCGAATAAACCTGCGAGCTTTCCCAGCCAATCATTAGCTGCTTTCGGTCAGGTCCCCACATATACCCCCCGATATTTCCGGAAGATTGGATCACGCGGTGACAAGGGATTAAAAACGCAACAGGATTACTGCCTATTGCCGTTCCTACCGCTCTTGAAGCATTCGGGTGCCCTATTTTCCCGGCTAAGCTTCCATAAGTAGAAAGTTTCCCCATCGGAATGGTAAGAAGGCTTTGCCAGACTTTCAGCTGAAAATCCGTGCCTTTTAAATGTAATTTTACAGTATTAAGCTTAGTCCAGTCTTTATTGAATATGGACAGGGCATTGGTCTGAAGTTCGTCCAGCCTTTCAATAAAAGAAGCATTGGGAAATCTTGACTGTAAATCTCCCAATGCCTTTTGTATATCATTTTCAAAAGCCATATAGCAGATTCCTTTTTCTGTGGAAGCTGCAATTAATTTTCCAAAAGGGCTGTCTGAAAAACTGTAATTGATGTTCAGATTCTTTCCGCCATTTTTATATTCTGCAGGAGACATTCCTTCGATTTTCACAAACAGATCGTGCAGCCGGCTCGTACTGGAGAAACCTGTTTCAAAAGCCGTATCAAATAAACTTGCTTTTTCTTCTTTCAATAAAGATTTGGCATGCTCCAGGCTGATGAACTGTAAAAATTTCTTCGGACTTGTTCCTGCCCAATCCGAAAACATTTTCTGAAAATGTGCAGGACTCAGGTGTATTTTCTCCGCCACTTCATCCAAACCTGGCTGAAGCTTAAAATTGCTGCGGATATATTCTATCGCTTTGGCAATTCTTTCGTAATCTAACTGATTTTGTGTGGACATACCATTAATTTTACCTTACAAATTTCCGAAGAAGATCCGGTAGAAAAAATCCGATTCCTGCGGAATTTTAGTTGTTTTTATAAAGGTGATAATACGCAAGCATTTTGTAGTAGAGCTTTGCAGCAAGGAATGCACTTGGTTTTGCCATCGGAGAATCCATTAATTCTACAATATCAAATGCCACCACATTACATTTTTCAAATACTTTTCTTAGCAGCTCTAATGTAGGATACCATTCTAAGCCTCCAGGTTCCGGTGTTCCTGTTGAAGGTGCGATGGAAGGATCAAAAGCATCAAGATCGATGGTGATATACACATTCCCTGAAACTTTTTCCAATACATCATTTACCCAATTTTCGTTGTTGGCAATTTCGTGAGCAAAAAACACTCTTCCTTCCGGCAGATATTGTGCTTCCTCGATATCCATAGAACGGATTCCCACCTGTACCAGGTTATGTTTCTGGCTGGCTTCAAAAACTGCACATGCGTGATTGGAAGTAGAACCGTGGAATTCCGGACGTAAATCGGTGTGAGCATCCAGCTGAAGAACCGTTAAATTCTCAAACTTCTCTCCTACTGCACGAATCGAGCCGATAGAAACAGAATGTTCGCCCCCAAAAAGGGTAAACAATTTGTCGTCATGATTCAAAAGCTCTTTCGTTTTTTGGTAAACCGCTTCCGTCATGGCTTCCGGTGAAGAATTTTCAGAAATTTCTCCGGCGAGGTACACTCCTTCTAAATAGGGTTCTGTCTGGGTTTCGATGTCATAAAGCTCCATATTTTCGGAAGCATCCAAGAACAATTCCGGTCCTTTGTCGGCTCCTTTTCCCCAGGTTGAGGTCCCGTCATAAGGGACCGTTACCAACACTACTTTCGAGTTTTCCAATGATGCATTTTCTTCAGGAATTCCTGCGTATGTTTTCATGTTTTATCTGAAATTAAATGATTTCGGCAAAGATACAAAGAAGTTTGGAGAAGTGGAGGGAAGCTGGAAGATAGGTGCTGGAAGTTTTAAAAAATGACAAAAAAATTAATGCTGAAATTTTAAATCCAAATCATTTTTAAATTCAGATAATTAACCTAATAAAATTACGCCCTCCAATTTTAAACTTCCATCCTCCATCCTCCCGCTTCCCACCAAAATCCTTACCTTTACAAAAACAAAATTATATGTCGTTAAAAGCTGTGCTGTTCGATATGGATGGCGTTATTGTGGATACAGAACCCTTGCACAGAAAAGCCTATTTTAAAACATTTAAAGAATTGGGAATTGATGTTTCCGAAGAATTGTACGCTTCGTTTACGGGAGCTTCTACCAAAAGAGTTTGTGATACTCTGATTGAACATTTTGATCTGAAGCAGACTTTTGAAGAAATAGCAAAAATTAAAAGGGAGTATTTTAAGGATTATTTTTATAATGATGAGGAATTCGACCTGATTTCCGGAGTGAAAGAGCTGATTGAGCATTACTACGAAAACGGCATTACCCTGATTCTGGCATCTTCTGCAACGATGACAACGATTGATATGGTTTTTGAGAAATTCGAGCTTGAAAAATATTTCAGCGGAAAAATAAGCGGTGCCGATTTAAAAGAGTCCAAACCTCATCCCGAGGTTTTTCTGCTGGCTGCGGAAATGGCAGGACAACCCGTTGAAAGCTGCATGGTGATTGAAGATTCTACCAATGGTATTTTAGCGGCTCACCGGGCAAAAATTTTCTGTGCCGCCTATAGAAGCCCTAATTCAAAAAATCAGGATTATACGCTTGCGGATACGGTAGTTTCAGATTACGAAGATCTTCAGATTGATAAAATCTCACAATATTTTTAAACGCAAAAAGCTCTCAAGATCTGAGAGCTTTTATTGTTGTAAGCTTTGGCTAAAGCCAATTTGATGTTATGTTTTTTTTAAACGGGCTTCAGCCCGTTTCTATTAATATAAAAGCTGTTATTTGTAACCCAGAATTTTCAGAACATCTTCCGGCTCCTGTTTTTCACGGAAAATTTCGTACTGTAAATCTCCGTTTTCGTCTTTCTGAATCAAAATGTGTCTAGGCTGCGGCATCAGACAGTGGTGAATTCCACCGAAACCGCTGATGGTTTCCTGGTACGCTCCCGTATGGAAAAATCCGATATACAACGGTTTTGTATCGCTGAAAACCGGAAGATAAATGGCATTGGTATGCTGTTCAGAATTATAGTAGTCGTCCGAATCACAGGTCAGTCCGCCAAGAAAAACTCTCTCATAGGTATCTTCCCACCTGTTTAGAGGAAGCATGATAAAGTGTCTTGAAATTGCCCAAGTGTCGGGAAGTGTTGTCATGAAAGAAGAATCGATCATATTCCATTTTTCCCTGTCGTTCTGACGTTTCTGGGAGATGATTTTATAAATATTCGCCCCACTTTCCCCTACGGTAAAGCTTCCGAATTCTGTGTAAATATTTGGTTCTTCAACCCCTTCTTCTTCACAGAATTTTTTGATCTGGGAAACAATTTCCTCTACCATGTATTGATAGTCGTAATCAAAGTTCAGGGAAGTTTTGATGGGAAAACCACCACCAATATTTAAGGAATCAACTTCCGGTGCGATTTTTTTCAGACGTGCATATACACGAAGACATTTGTATAATTCATTCCAGTAATACGCAGTGTCCTTGATTCCGGTATTAATAAAGAAGTGAAGCATTTTAAGCCTTGCATTCGGGTGTTCTGCAATTTTCTGGCTGTAATAGGGAATAATATCCTTGTATCCTATTCCCAATCTTGAGGTATAAAATTCAAACTTCGGTTCTTCCTCAGAAGCAATTCTGATTCCGATATCGAAAGTAGTATCAATGCTTTCCGTAAGTTTATCCAGTTCACGGTAATTATCAAGAATCGGGGTAATATTTTCAAAACCGCTATTGATCATATCTGAAATTTTCGCCAGATAATCGTCTGTTTTGAAACCATTGCAGATTACTTCAATATCTTTATCCACTTTTCCGTTCTCGTAAAGAGATTTTACGATATCCATATCGTAAGCGGAAGATGTTTCTATGGAAATATCATTTTTCAGTGCTTCTTCCAGTACAAATTTGAAATGACTTGATTTTGTACAGTAGCAATAAGTATAATTTTTTTTATATTCGGTCTTCTCAAAAGCTTCCTTAAACCAGCTTTTCGCCTTCTGGATATTCTGAGAAATTCTCGGCAGGTAGCTAATCTTTAGCGGAGTGCCAAATTTTTCAACAACATCCATTAGCGGAATGTCGTGAAACAACAAATTGTTTTCAGATACATTGAATTCTTCTGTTGGAAAATACAATGTCTGATCAATTAGTTCCGAGTATTTTATTTTCATTTCTAAACAAGTGAATTAAGAAATGCAAAATTGCTAAAAAAGTTTGGTTTTTTAGCGTTAAAGTTATTATAAATTTTTATCGTTTTCGATCTTGAAATCTGCGCTGATTATTAATCCGTGAACTTCCTGATATATTCTTCCCTTTTATTTTCATTTATTTTTAAAACCTTTTGAATATAAGCATCTTCAGAACCATATTTTTTATTGATTTCATTAAATGCAGCATCGAGGTAAGCAGGTTCTACCCAGCTTAGTTTTTCAAGGACCTTGACATCCATTCTGGGATACAGAAAATGCAGATTATGCGCAAGGTTCAGTCTTTTATTTATTAAGTCCTTTCTGTAATTATTTGACAGCAGATAATCGTTATAAATAGCTTGTTTGTCGAATTTCAGTATGGTTAAAATAAGCGCTGTAATGATTCCTGTACGGTCTTTTCCGGCTGTGCCGTGATATAAAACAGGTCGATCAGATTCTAAGATTTCTGTAATAATTTTTCTGATTATTTCAGGATTTTCTGTGATATATTCTCTGTAAAAATCAAGCATTCTTCTGTCGGCATCTTCACCTTTTACTTTTCCTTTCAGCACTAATTTTCTAGCCTTGTCCAATTGATCGCCTTCATCCTCAAAAGCAGAATAATTTTTGTAAACCATCTGCTCCGGAAGATGATCCGGTTTCTGTGAAATTTCTCTGGAATTTCTTAGGTCGATCGTTTCTTTTATTCCAAGGTTTTCCAATTCTTTAAAGGATTTTCTTTTCAGTTGATGAAGATTTCCGCTTCGGTAAAATTTTCCACTTTTCAGGATTCTTCCCTCAATATTTCTGATGTTACTGACAGATCTGAAATTATGAACCTCTTTAATTTTGATATTTTTTTCACTTATATTTCTTCCGTACTCAGGAGCAGAGAAGTTTTGCGTTTTGCATGAGCTTACGCAATATATTGAAACAATGAGAAAAAGTATTTTGATTAAATTTTTCATTTTTTGATTCTGTGAAGCTAATGGCTTTTTTAAATCCGCTAGTTTCACGGATTTACATAGATTAGAATTTATTAATTAAATAATAACAGTTCTGAACAAATTTTAATTTCCCACAGATTACGCTGATCTACACAGATTTTTTTCGATTACAATTTGGCAATAATTGAATTATAAGTAGTTTTTTCCAATGAAGATAAGTAAATCTCCTTTTTGATATTCGATGGAAACTTCATCTTCAACGGCAAAATTCCGGGTTCCTATACGGGAAGTAATATTTAAACTTCCATTGGTTAACGGCCAATTCAGTCCTGTGGTTGTAATATTTTCCACGGAAGGAAAGGGATATAATGAAATCATTTTATTTTTTACATTTTCTACGGTAAACTTTTTCGGAATAAAATAATATTCAGAAAACTCATCATAAAACTTTATGTTTAGTTGATCTTTAAAACCAAAAGCTACCGTAAGATTTCCTAAAAAATGATCCTGCTCTCCTCCGCTTCCTCCGAAAACATCAACACTGGCAATGTCTTTTTCTGCGATGATTTCCAGCGCTTTCTGAAAATCGGTTTTATTCTGATCCGGAGTATAAATGAATTTGTCCTGGTAAATATTTTCATCTGAACCCGAATGTGAATCAAAATCCCCGGAAATAAAATCCAGTTTTTCCAAAGGAAAATTAAGGTTTTTCAGATAATGGAAAGCTCCGTCGGTACAGGCAATAAGTTTATATTGTTCAGGATCAGGAAGAGATTCCGGAGGATCGCCGTTAATGAAAAGTAAGGCTTTATCTTTCATTCGGGTTCCAGTATTCTTCCGGTTCGTTGTTGATTTTTGAAATATATCTCGCGAGAACGAACAGATAATCTGAAAGCCTGTTCAGATACTTTATCAGCTCGGGTCTTACTTCTTCTGATTCATTCAGGAAAACCAGAGAACGCTCTGCTCTTCGGCAAATCGTTCTTGCTGCATGTAAAAAAGTCGCTGCTTTTCCTCCACCGGGAAGAATGAAGTACTGTAACGGCTCTAATTTTTCATCGAAAGCATCCATCCAGTTCTCCAATTCTTCGATTTCGGTATCGGAAATTACCAATGGCAGTCGGGATGTTCCGTTGGCTAACATCAGTTTGTCAACCGGAGTTGCCGCCTCTGAACCCACTGTAAATAAATCAAACTGAATTTTCTTCAGTTGTTTTAAAACGTCTTCGTCCCCGATGTGGCTTTTGGCAATTCCGATGAATGAATTCAGCTCATCTATATTTCCGTAACTGTCGACTCTTGCACTGGCTTTTGAAACTCTTGTTCCGCCGTACAATGCGGTCTGACCTTTGTCTCCTGTTTTCGTGTAAATTTTCATTGTACTAAATTACTTTTTTCCGGCAAGGTTTACAAGTTTTGTTCAGAAACCGGTGACTTCGAGAGCCTTAGTCACCGGGCTTTTAGATATTAAGTCAGTCACCTGCTTTTATGTTATAAAGTCAATCAACGGTTTTTATTCAAGATTTTCACCAGTATTTGTATCATCGACAAATACCCTAGCCCTGATCGTAGCGATTGTCTGAGCTCATTTCTAAGTTTCGGCGGCGGCTTCGCCGCCGCCGAAACTTAGAAATAGCGAGTGCGGAGAGCGGGAAAAGCTTCAAATAAAATAATCAATGGCTTGTAGATATCAAATTGTTCTTAGAAGTTCCACTTTTCCGAATCAAAATAAATGACCGGCCCTGCGACCGATCACTTCTCAAATTATTATTTACCTAACATTGCATAATACATAGTTGTAACGCAAAAAACCTGCAGAATATTTTAGACAATTAAAAAAAAATTTCAAACCCGAAATTCCTACTGACAAACTGTTGTCATCATCCGGTTTTATCTTTGTATCAACAATAACAAACAAATTAAAAATTATGACAACTACAGCAATTAACACCACACAATTCATGACTTCTGAGCAGTTACTTGAGCATTGGCAGGGACACAGAAATCTTACAAGAAGAGTAATTGAGGCCTTCCCGGAAAAAGAGCTTTTTGAATTTTCCGTTGGCGGAATGAGACCTTTTGCAAAACTTGTGGTTGAACTCATCAGTATCGGCGGTCCTGCTTTAAAAGGAATTGTAGAGAAAAACATGGAAGGCTACAATGAAGAAGGCTTTAATCCTACAACAAAAGCAGAGTTGCTGAAGAAATGGGATGAGGAAACAGAAGTGATCAACCGTTATTTTGCTCAGATCTCAGAAGAACGTTTTCAGGAAACATTCAATTTATTCGGGCAATACGAATTTCCTGTTTACCAGAATATTCTGTATTTCGTAGACAATGAAATCCATCACCGCGGACAAGGCTACGTTTACTTAAGAGCACTTGGAATGGAACCGCCTTTTTTTTGGGAGAGATTTTAAGCTTTCTGATGCCTCTCTACAGATTACGGGTATTGATTAACAATACACATAGAACATCATTTGTTTAAAATCTTACAATTCTATTATTAAATTTTGCAATAACCTCAGCATCACCTATTGGCTGGGGTTTTTTGGTGTTTTACGGAAATATTTTCAATAAGCTCGGCCAGTCTTATTTTGAGAATTTCCGGTTCCAGAATGGTCGCATAATCTGCAAAAGTGATGAGCCATCGTGGAAACCCGTCTGTGATCCATTCGGTTTCAAAGGTAAGTTCCATCCCCAGATCGGTTTCTTTTTCCTCGATGAGTCCGTAATATTTTTTGGAGTTGGAAAGATGGTTGATGATCTTTTTTTCAACCAGAAGTTTTACGATGGTTTTATTTCCGTTTCCATTTTGCCTGTAGTCATTGATCTGGCCATATTCCTGAAGAAAAGGATTCTGGGTTTTAAAGATTTGTAAAATCCTGTCGACCCTGAATTGTCTGAAATCGTTCCTCAACGTACAGAAAGCCATAATATACCAATAGTTAAACTCAAAGAAAACGCCTACCGCTTCAATGGTCCTCATAGAAATACTTCCGTCAATGGTTTTATATTCCATGGTAAGCTGTCGTTTTTCAGCAATACTTTCCAAAACTATCGGAAGAATATCTTTAATATGATCTTCTGTTTCAGGATAATAATTAAAGATATCAATCTGTTTTTCAATATTCTGAATGAGGTTTTTATCTGAATATTTCAAAACAGAGCGTACTTTTTCCATGGCTGTTCTGTAGTGATTTCCCAGACTCTGATGGGAAAATTTCTGCATCAGCTTTTCGGCTGTGATGAAACTCAGCACTTCTTCTTTGGTAAACATTACCGGCGGAAGCTTGTAGCCATCCATCAAAGAATAACCGCTTCCTGCTTCCCCGATAATGGGAATCCCAGCATTTTCCAATGTTTTGATATCCCGGTAAATCGTTCTTACGCTTACATCGAATTTCGACGCCAAATCGTGCGCTCTTACAACCGGTTTCGACTGTAATTGGGTAAGAATTGCGGTTACCCGGTCAAGTTTTTTGAGATAATGATCATTCATGAGTAATTAGGGGTGAGAAGTTAGAAGTTAACAAAAATACTTTTCACTTTTCACTTTTCACTTTTCACTTTTTAATTATTAAACATCTAATTATCTTTAAAACTATTAACCAGTTTATCCAGATTTAAACTTCTAGCGGAAGCATCGAAAATTTCGCGATAGGTTCCGTTGATCTGCACCAATTCATCGTGGGTTCCGCTTTCCACTACCCTTCCTCTTTTCATGACATATATTTTATCCGAATCTAAAATCTGTGACAGAGAATGCGAAATGATAATCACTGTTCTGCCTTCTTTGATGGCATCTAATGAATTTTTAATTTGTTCTGTTGCAATGGCATCCAGACTTGCCGTGGGTTCATCAAGGAAAATAATCGGCGGATCTTTTAAGAATAGTCTGGCAATGGCAATTCTCTGCTGCTGTCCTCCGGAAAGCTGGGTGGCATCGTGATTATAACCGTTGGGTAAATCCATAATCTGCTCATGAAGATATGCTTTTTTGGCAGCCTCTTCAATTTCCTGAAATGTTGCATTCATATTTCCGTACCGGATATTGTCTTCAATGCTGCCCTGGAAAATATGGTTTTTCTGCAGTACCAAGCCAAGATCATTTCTAAGAAAAGTATTGTCAAAATTATTTAAATCAACTCCGTCTAAAATAATTTCTCCTGAATCGGGGAGATAAAATTTACATAAAAGGTTGATAATAGTAGATTTTCCGGCTCCACTGAGACCCACCAATGCCGTTGTTTTTCCATTTTCGATTTTCATGGAAACATCATATAAAGCCTGGGTTCCGTTTGGGTAAGTAAAATTAATATTTTTCAGTTCAAAATTTCCTTTGATGTCTTTTTCAACGAAATTTCCATTAGGTTCTTTTTCATTGTCAGCATTTAATATATCGAAATAGCCTTCAGCATAAATCATGGCATCGTTCATATCGTCATAAATCCTGTGAAGCTGTCGGATCGGTGCCGAAACATTATTAAAAAGCATGATATGCAGCATAATCGCTCCGATGGTCATTTGCTGATCAAGCACCAGATAAACCGTTAAAAGAATGATGAGAACCACACCAAACTGTTCGATAAAAGTTTTTAATCCGTCATAAATAAAATTCGTTTTCCGGGTAAACATCTGGCTTTCCATAAGCTGCATCTGAAGATCATATTGCTTTTTGCCTTCAAATTTTTCTCTTACAAAACTTTTAATCACCATAATGGAGTTAATCAGATTTAATAATCCTGAAGTTTTCTGCTCCCGCTGGTTTCTCAATGTTCTCCTTACGCCACTCAGTTTTTTCGCCTGTAAAGAACTGATATAAAAATAAATGGGAACAATAATCGTAGAAACTATTCCGACGTACATATTCTGCAAGTACATGATGATTAGAGCGATAATTGCATTTGAAAAAAGAGGCAGCATATCAATGAAAAAGTTTTGAACCAGCCTGGTTAAACTTTCAATTCCCCTGTCTATCCTGATCTGCAGTTTTCCCGATTCGTGATTTTCATCATTAAAATACGCAACACGATAGGTAAGAATCTTGTCTATGGCCGATTGAGCCAACACCGAGCTTACATTAATCCTTATTTTTTCACCGTAAAATTTCTGTCCGAAGTTGATAAAAATATTCACAAGTTCTTTCCCTAATAAAATTACCGAGATTACCACCAGCACATGAATTCCTTCCGACATCGGATGCGGAAGACGGGTAAGCTTTGTGACTTCATCTACTGTGTATTTCAGTACCAAAGGATTTACCTGGGCAGCAAGCGCTCCCAGAAATGTAAGAAACAAGGTCCCGTAAATCATTAACCGATATGGTTTAATGAATGGAACCAGCTGTTTATAAATCCCGAATAAGGTTACCGTTCTGTTGAATGGTTTTGCCATACAAAATTCTTTTAAATGAAAACGTACCGTTTTACAATGAAAAAGGTACGTTTTATTCTATTTTTCAGCAAATATTGCTTTACTTTTTAATCTTTAATGTTCAAAAATATTATTATCCTTCAAAAACATATGTTGTAAGATAATGTAATTCTGATCTGCTTGCAGCTTTAGATTCCGCCTCCGCCTGTTCCAATGAGTATTGGGAATTGATTTCTTTTTTCTGAAATACGAAAGCATTATTGGCCGTTTTATCCACTACATCATTGAAAATATGCTGAATCTCCGAATTTCCTAATGATGCGAAACTGATATCTTCAAAACCGTACATTAACCTCAGATCATCGAATTGTGCGAAACTTTGATTCACAAATTCCTGCAGCTGTGCCTTAGAATCGAAGTTTCCGGCCCAGATATTATAGGCATAACTTTTCTTTTTAGGCTTATCCAAAATACTCTGGTACACGAAATTTTCTCCCAAATACGCCTCTCTTACCTGCGGATCGTTGGCCAGCTCTTCCGGAAGACCTTCTTTCAGGATTCTTCCTTCAAACATAATGTAAGTTTTATTGGTAATGGCCAACGTTTGCTGCACGTTGTGGTCGGTAATAAGGATTCCGATATTTTTATCTACCAAGCTTCTTACGATTTTTTGGATGTCTTCAACAGCAATTGGGTCTACCCCGGCAAAAGGTTCATCCAATAGGATAAAACTGGGATCCGTGGCAAGACACCGCGCAATTTCCGTTCTACGCCTCTCCCCTCCGGACAGAAGATCTCCCCTGTTTTTGCGGACATGCTGTAACGAAAATTCTTCAATCAGCTCGTCACATTTGATCTGCTGCTCTCGTTTTGAAAGCTTAGTAAGCTGCAAAACACCCATAATATTTTCCTCCACGGAAAGTTTACGGAAAACAGAGGCTTCCTGAGCTAGGTATCCGATACCTTTTTGTGCCCTGCGGTACATTGCGTCCGTTGTGATTTCCTGTTTGTCTAAAAAAATTTTCCCCGAAGTAGGCTTAACCAATCCTACAATCATATAAAAAGAAGTGGTTTTTCCGGCTCCGTTCGGACCGAGCAATCCAACAATCTCTCCCTGCTGAACCTGTACAGATACGCCTTTTACAACTTTTTTCGGACCGTATTCTTTGATTAAGTTTTCTCCTCGTAAAATCATGAAGCAAATATATAAAATGTAAACGTTTTACTTTATACTAACCACAATAAAAAACACCTCGAAATGAGGTGCCTTTATGTCTGATGAATTTATCTGTTTAAAATCATAGCCGCCTCTTTGGCAAAATAGGTAAAAATCATATCTGCTCCGGCTCTTTTAAAGCAGGTAAGGCTTTCAATAATTGTTTTATCATTATCCAGCCAGCCATTTTGAGCTGCTGCCTTTACCATTGCATACTCCCCACTTACATTGTACACCGCAATCGGAAGATCGATCGCTTCACGAACTTTAGAAACGATATCCAGATATGGAAGCCCCGGTTTGATCATGATAATATCTGCGCCTTCTTCAATATCTTTAAAAACTTCGTTCAATGCTTCACGCGAATTATGAAAATCCATCTGGTATGTTTTTTTATCCTTTGGAATTTCCATATTATCTTTCGGGGCACTGTCTAAAGCACTTCGGAATGGGCCGTAAAAAGAGCTTGCATATTTTGCTGCATAACTTAAGATCCCGACATCGGTAAATCCGTTTTCTTCCAATGCTTCCCGGATCACCTGAACTCTTCCGTCCATCATATCACTTGGAGCCACAATATCTGCTCCTGCTTCTGCGTGTGAAACAGACATTCTTGCCAAAGCGTCATTGGTTGCATCATTAACGATTTTACCATTTTCAATGATCCCGTCGTGTCCGTAAATGGAATAAGGATCCAGTGCAACATCAGGCATTACTACCATTTCCGGAACCGCGTCTTTTATAGCTCTTATGGTGTTCTGCATTAATCCGTTTTTGTTCCAAGCTTCCTTTCCCGTATTGTCCTTAAGATCATCGGAAACTTTCATATACAAATTGACTGCTTTTACTCCTAAAGAAAATAATTCCTTACATTCTTTCACCGTAAGATCAATGCTTCGCCTGAAAATTCCCGGCATTGATGCAATCGGTTCTTCTTTATTATCGCCCTCCATTACGAAGATCGGCATTACGAAATCACTTGTAGTAAGGGAGCATTCTCTCACCAGACTTCTGACAGATTCATTTACTCTGAGCCTTCTGTTTCTTGAATGTATCATTTGGAATACTTTTTGAATAAAATTTAATGCAAATTTACTACAACTTAAATAAAAAAGTATTGCAGGAGATTGCGGAATTGTTTATTTTTGTTTTAATATATTTATAGAATTATAATTTGATGAAAAAACTTTTACTTTTATTTATCTTTTTAGGTGCTTTTGTTGGTTTTTCCAACAACGCAAAAGCTCAGATAAAGGAGCCATCAGCATTTTCTCAGAAAGCTGATGATGGTGTTCTTGTTGCCTATCCAAATCCTGCAAAGGACTTTCTGATTGTTAAGGCCAAGGACTCAAATCTTAAAATTAAAAGTGTGACCTTTTACTCCATTTTAGGAACTCAGGTTGCCAACTATACTGTGAATATGAATTCGGGTGAGATTAATATTGAAAAACTAAAACCCGGAAAATATCTTATCCGCTATATATTGAGTGACAATACCATGAAGGTTACACAAATCGTAAAACAATAATTAAATCCTGATAATCATCAGGATTTTTTCTTTTAGATTAATCTGTTTTCAATAATTCCGTAACTTTCGGAACTTTTTCATACTAATCAGTAAAAACAATTTAATGCTAAAAGCTGAACATATCAGAAAGACTTATAACGCAGGCAAAAAAGTAGCGTTGGACGACTTCAGCATTCATGTTCCTAAAGGAAGCGTATATGGTCTTTTAGGACCGAACGGAGCTGGTAAAACTTCTTTCATCCGTATCATTAATCAAATCACCCAGGCAGATTCTGGAGATATTACAATTAACGGGCAGAAACTCAATCCGGACCATATTAAAGATATAGGCTACATGCCTGAAGAAAGAGGGCTGTATAAGAATATGACGGTAGGAGACCAGCTTCTTTATTTTGGAGAGCTTAAAGGAATGAGCAAGAATGATGCTCTGAACGAAGCAAAAAGATGGTTTGATAAGCTTCATATCGATCAGTGGTGGAAAAAGAAACTTTCCGAACTTTCGAAGGGTATGGCACAAAAGATACAGTTTGTAGTTACTGTTCTTCACAGACCCAATTTACTGATTCTGGATGAGCCTTTCTCCGGGTTTGATCCCGTAAACGCCAATCTTATTAAAGATCAGATCATCGATCTTAAAAACAACGGAACAACGATTATTTTATCAACACACCGTATGGAAAGTGTGGAAGAAATGTGTGATTATGTTGCGCTTATTAATAATTCCAAAAAGATTATTGACGGAAGGGTGTTTAATGTAAGAGAGAAATTTAAGAAAAATATTTTCGGGATTACGCTTTCGGAAGTACAGGATGTTCAGCTCAATAATTTCAAAAAAAAATACGACCTATTCAATATTTCAAATGAAAATAATCTCATTTCTTTTGATTTAAAAAACGAAACGAATCAAAATGATATTCTCCTTGATCTTGTACACGTTGGAAAAGTACGGTCTTTTGAAGAGAAAATCCCGAGTATGAATGAGGTTTTTATTAATGCAGTAAGCAGCAATTTTTAATTATGAATAATATCTTTTTAATTACAAAAAGGGAATTTCTGACACAGGTCAAGAAAAAATCCTTCATCATACTGACGATTCTGGCTCCCATTCTGCTTATTGCTTTCGGGGCAGTTATCGGCCTTATGTTTAAGGCTAATGAATCTCACAGCGTAATTGAGGTAGTGGATAAAAGCGGACTTTTTAAAAATCAGTTCAAATCTTCCGAACAGCTGAAGTATGTTTTTGTTTCGGCGGCTGACGAGAAGTCGAAAATTAATAACCTGAAAGGCAATGAATCGTTAGATGGCATCCTTGTTTTGCCGGAACTGAAAAATAAAAATTTTGATGATCTTCAGAAAAATACAAGGCTTGTTATTAACAACAAAATTGGCTTTGACACCAAACAGAAAATAGTCTCTGATATCACGGATGTTATTAAAAAAGAAAAAATAAAACAGTTGGGTATTGCAGAAAAGCAACTGATTAATCTTGATAAAGGTTTTAAGCTGAAAACGATTAACGTTTCCGAAAACAACAAGGAAGATTCCGATATGGCCTTTGGAGTAAAAAGCGGTCTGAGTATTCTTCTAATGTATGTTACTTTTATGTTTATTATCATCTATGGTGTTCGCGTGATGCGCAGTGTACTGGAAGAAAAAAACAACCGTGTTGTTGAGATCATTATTTCTTCGGTAAAACCTTTTGAGCTGATGATGGGGAAAATCCTAGGGGTAACCCTTGTTGCTTTAACTCAGTTTGTTGTTTGGATTACCATGTCTGTAATCGGAGCATTGGTTTTGAACACGGGATTTTCATCCATCCAGAAAAATATTCCCGGAGCAAATGAAGAGCTTGCCAGTAAGCTTGATGTTACTCAAATTGCCACCCAGGTTTCCCACAGTTTACTGGAGCTTAATTTTCCGCTGATTATCTTTGTATTTATTGTATTTTTCCTTTTAGGATACATTTTTTACAGCTCTATCTATGCAGCGATTGGATCTGCGGTAGATAATGAGACGGAAACACAGCAGTTTACGCTTTTTGCCATTCTTCCTTTAATGCTGGGAATGTACGGGAGCTTTTCTTTAATGAATAATCCCGACGGGCCACTAGGTTTCTGGCTTTCGATTATTCCTTTCACATCTCCTGTCGCCATGATTGCAAGGATACCTTTTGGGGTTCCGGCATGGCAGATTGCTTTATCAATTGCCCTGCTTTTGGCAACAACTATTTTTATGATTTTTTTAGCCGGAAAAATATACAGAGTAGGTATTTTGATGTATGGAAATAAAGCGACCTTAAAAGAGCTCTGGAAATGGATCAAGGGATAATTTATCAGGATTAAATAAATAAAATTCCCGAAGCTTTGCTTCGGGAATTTTTATGCTTGAAATTATAGAATTTCTTATCTGAAAATGTAGTTCACACTTACACTGAGAACCTGCTCAGATTTGTTTTTAGACGTTCCCTGCGGCTCAGCATCAAGTCCCGGATACGTATTGGAAAAACCAAAATCATATCTCGCGCCTATTTCCAGTTGTCTTTTGTAGCTGTAGCCAAAACCAAAGCCAATTCCAAAGTTAAAGCTATTCGCTTTTCCATTGACATTAGGCAATGAAGCCACTGTAACATCAGGGTCATAATACGGTCTTGATACTGGAGCATCTTTTACACGCTGATTTATCAAGAAATTAAATCTCGGCCCTATCACTCCGAAGAATTCTGATTCTGCCTCTGAAAAATAAGCTTTAAAACTTATTGGCACACTAAGATAATCATTAGCATAAACAGCATCATAACCATCTTTTCCTTTTGCATCCTTATCTTTTCCTGTTTCTCCTGCTCCGAAATATTGTATTTCAGGTTGAATAAAAAACTGGTTGGTGCTTCCAACAGGAATTAGAGCGAGAACTCCGGCCTGTACTGTAAGTCTTCTTCCTGAGGGATTGTGAGCGTTTTTCACTGCCGAAAGATTGCCTCCGGCAGACACTCCGAATCTTGTACTGCTGAAGTCTATTTGTGCAAAAGACATCACCGACAAAAACAAGGCGGAGGGTAACAAAAATTTTTTCATTGTGTATATTTTTTAAATTATGCTAAAACCTTAGCCACGGTAACACCAATATCAGCAGGGGAATCTACTACATTAATGCCGTTTTCTCTCATGATCTCCATCTTTGCCTGAGCGGTATCTTCAGCACCACCAACGATAGCACCTGCGTGCCCCATTGTTCTTCCTTTAGGAGCTGTTTGTCCTGCGATAAAACCAACTACCGGCTTTGTAGAACCACTGGCTTTGTACCATCTTGCAGCTTCTGCTTCAAGACCACCACCGATTTCTCCGATCATTACCACCGCTTCTGTTTCAGGATCATTAATGAATAATTCCAAAGCTTCTCTCGTAGTTGTTCCGATGATAGGATCTCCACCGATACCAATCGCTGTAGAAATACCGAAACCGGCTCTTACTACCTGATCTGCTGCCTCATAAGTAAGCGTACCGGATTTTGAAACGATACCTACTTTACCTTTTTTGAAAACGAAACCTGGCATAATACCAATTTTAGCTTCTTCAGAAGTAATGATTCCAGGGCAGTTCGGACCGATTAATCTGCAGTCTCTGTCGGCAATATAAGATTTTACTTTCACCATATCTGCTACAGGAATACCTTCCGTAATACATACAATTACTTTGATTCCGGCTTCAGCAGCTTCCATAATGGCATCAGCTGCAAATGCAGGCGGTACGAAAATGATACTCACGTTTGCTCCGGCTTTTGCCACAGCATCAGCTACAGTATTGAATACAGGCTTTCCAAGGTGCTCGCTTCCTCCCTTTCCCGGAGTAACACCACCTACAACGTTGGTTCCGTATTCGATCATCTGGCTTGCGTGGAAAGTACCTTCATTCCCCGTAAATCCTTGTACAATTACTTTAGAATCTTTGTTTACTAAAATTGACATTTTATTATTTATTTAATTTATTTATTAATTTTAAATGCACACAAATTTAATTAAATTTCTTTGATTAAAGATAAATCTAAACAATTTGTTTATTTGAGATTTCTCAGCTTGACTTCTTTTTTCAGGTATGTTTTAAAATCTTCTGCAAACATGCCGATATAGGTTCCTTTCTCAAGATCTCTGTTTACTCCGGTTTTTCCCAGAAGTACAGTTCCGCTATCTACTTTATTGCCTGAAGCGATACCAACCTGTCCCCACAATGTAACCTCATCACCGATTATACAACATCCTGCAATTCCTACTTGTGAAGCAATAAGACATTTTTTTCCGATTACGGTATCATGGCCGATCTGGATTTGATTGTCTAAAACAGAACCTTCACCAATTACCGTAGAATCTGTCACTCCTCTGTCAATCGTACATCCGTTTCCAATTTCAACGTTGTTTTCAATGACTACATTACCAACAGAGATCAGGCGGTCAAAATTTCCGTCCAGTTTTCTGTAATAGAATGCATCACCGCCCAAAACCGTATTCGATTGGACGACTACATTATCACCGATAACTGTACGGTCACCAATGACTACATTCGGGAAGATAAGGGTGTTTTTTCCTATTTTAACATTGTTTCCTATGACTGCCGAACGATGAATATGAGTTCCTTCACCAATTTCAACATCATGAAGTTCTTCCGTGAAGTTATAAATTCTCGTAAAATGAGTGTTGATTTTATTAAAATCCCTAAAAGGATCTTCCGAAATCAAAAGAACCTTTCCTTCAGGACATTCCACTTCTTTATCAATGAGTATGATGGTAGCTGCAGAATTCAAGGCTTTGTCATAGTATTTAGGATGGTTTACAAAAACAATATCACCTGGTTTTACCCTATGAATTTCGTTTGTTCCTAATACTTCAAAATCTTCAGGGCCTACAAATTTGGCTCCGATAATATCAGCGATTGTTCTAAGTTTTTGTGGCTGATGAAACTTCATATTGTTTAATGATGTTTAGTTATCAACATGTTAAGATTAACCTTTATGTTTTTCTTAAATATTTAAAACTAATCGGACTTTATCCGATTCTTTTATAAATCGTCCCTTCGGGACTCTTTTGAAACTTTTATAAACAAAAATTCGGTCTGCTTTCACATTCCGAATTTCCGTAGGTTTTATTAAAATTATTCTTTAACTCTTTCCAGATAAGAACCGTCTTCGGTGCTTACTTTAATTTTGTCTCCCGGTTCAATAAATAAAGGAACCATTACTCTTGCTCCTGTTTCAACGATTGCGTTTTTAAGAGCATTGGTTGCGGTGTTTCCTTTTACACCAGGGTCAGCTTCTACTACTTCCAGGTAAACAGATTGTGGTAATTCTGCAGAAAGAGGAGTTTCATCTGCTTCTTTCAGGATAATTGTCACTTCTTCACCGGCTTTCATAAGGTTTGAGTTTTCAATCATTTCCTTATTCAGGTAAAGCTGAGAGAAATCATCATTATTCATGAAGTGGAATCCGTTCTCATCATCATAAAGATACTGATACTTTCTGGTGATCACTTTTACTTCGTCGATTTTGTGACCTGCAGAGAAGGTATTGTCGATTACTTTTCCGTTGGTTACAGATTTTAATTTTGTTCTAACGAAAGCAGGACCTTTTCCCGGTTTTACGTGAAGGAATTCGATAACTTTATAAATATCGTTGCTGTACTCAATGCAAAGTCCTTTTCTGATATCGTTACTTGTTGCCATTAATTTTGTATATAATTATTTTCTTTTGTTAAATTGTATTCCCTCTCCCTGCGGCATCATTCTGTTGAATGTATTATTATTGAACGTATTGACATTGTTTTGCAAACGGTTCACATTCATCTGAACTTCCGAGCTGTATGAATTTGCCGTTCCAAAAACAGAGCTTGTATTATCTTTTTTCAGAATAGATTTAAAATTACTTCTGGCAAGGCTGTCTTTAGACTTCTCGGGAATCTTCCTTTCCATGATGGAAGCTTTTGTTGTTTTCTGAGTTTTTAATCCTTCCGTTTGCTGTCCAAACACAGAAGCTGCTGAAAGCGTGATAAAAAAGATTAAAATTTTCATATATAGTTTTTTTTTAGTTACTCTTTTCCTGTTCCGTAGCCTTTTACGATCCCTCTTGGAGAGTTCTGGATAAACTGAAGAATTTCGTCTCTCTCTGCCGTAGGAAGCATTTCTTTTTCAATATGGGAAATTGCTTGCGAAACATTCATTTTCATCTGGAAAATAGCTCTGTAAATTTTCTGGATTTCAAATATTTTTTCGTTGGTAAATCCTCTTCTTCTTAATCCTACAGAGTTGATTCCTGCATACGACATCGGCTCTCTTGCAACTTTTACGTAAGGCGGAATATCTTTTCTAACCAGAGTACCTCCGGAAATCATAACATGCTTTCCGATTTTACCAAACTGATGCACTGCGGATAAACCTCCCATTACCGTATAATCACCGATTTCTACGTGTCCGGCAATACCGCAACCGTTTACGATGATAACGTGATCTCCAATCACACAATCATGCGCAATGTGCGATGTTGCCATAATAAGACAGTTTGCTCCGATTTTAGTATATCCGAGTGCTTTTGTCCCTCGGTTTACGGTAACACATTCTCTGATAGTGGTTTCGTCACCGATGATAACCTGAGTATCTTCACCATCAAATTTTAAATCCTGAGGAATTGCCGAAATTACAGTTCCCGGGAAAATTCTGCAGTTTTTACCAATTCTTGCGCCATCCATGATGGTAACATTGGGGCCAATCCAGGTTCCCTCCCCTATTTCTACGTCCCCTGCAATGGTAGTGAAAGGTTCTACGATTACATTTTTGCTGATTTTCGCACGCTTATCTACGGCTGCTAATTGATGAATCATTTAATCAACTTTATTTTTTGCAACTTGAGCCATTAATTCTGCTTCTACAGCAACCGCATCCCCTACATATCCGTAGCCCTGCATGTGGACGATTCCTCTTCTGATCGGCTCGATCAATTCAATTTTGAAAATAATCGTATCTCCCGGCACTACTTTTCTTTTGAATTTTACTTTATCAATTTTTATGAAGTAGGTAGAATAATTTTCAGGATCCGGAACGCTTGCCAGTACAAGGATACCTCCTGTCTGTGCCAAAGCTTCCACCTGCAAAACTCCCGGCATTACAGGTTCTTTCGGAAAATGTCCTACGAAGAATGGCTCGTTCATTGTTACATTTTTCAGACCAACTACATGTGAATCCGAGAGTTCAAGAATTTTATCAATCAGCAAAAACGGAGGCCTGTGCGGCATAAGCCTCATAATCCCATTGATATCAAAAACCGGTTCTTTGGTTAGGTCGAAATCCGGAACATTTTTCTTTTTCTGGAGTTTCCACTGGCGGTTAAGTTTTTTGGCAAACTGGGTATTTACATAATGCCCAGGTTTATTGGCAATCACTTTACCTTTTATTTTTACTCCTGCTAAAGCGAGGTCACCTATTACATCCAGTAATTTGTGCCTTGCTGCTTCATTGGGATAATTTAAATTCAAATTATCAAGAATTCCGTTCGGACGTATAGAAACATTGTCTTTTCCAAATGCTTTTTTCAGTTTTTCCGTAGTTTCAGGCGTAAGATCCTTATCTACATAAACGATTGCGTTGGAGATATCCCCTCCTTTGATAAGGCCGTGATCCAACAGCATTTCGAGTTCATGCAGGAAACTGAATGTTCTGGCAGAGGAAATCTCATCTTTAAATTCTGAAATATTTTTAAGAGTGGCATTTTGAGTTCCCAGAACTTTAGTCCCGAAATCTACCATGGTTGTTACCTCGTAAGTATCGGAAGGAATAATAGTGATTTCAGACCCTGTAGCAGGATCGCTGTAGGTAAGAACTTCTTTTACCACCAGATATTCTCTTGCAATATTCTGCTCTACAACACCAACGCTTTCAATAGCTTCAACGAAATATTTTGATGATCCGTCCAGAATAGGAGGCTCCGAGGCATCCATTTCGAGAATTGCGTTGTCTATATCACACCCTACCAGTGCGGCTAAAAGATGTTCACATGTTGTAATTTTTACGCCTAATTTTTCTAATGTTGTCCCTCTTTCTGTGGCTACTACATAGTTGACATCAGCTTCAACCTGGGGATGTCCTTCAAGGTCTGTTCTTACAAAAACAAAACCTGTATTTTCTTTGGCAGGTTTCATGGTAAGTTTTACTTCTTTACCAGTATGAAGTCCGATCCCGGAAAGTGTTACTTCTTGCTGAAGCGTTTTTTGCATATCACTCATTAGTTTAATCTTTTGAGTTATTCTCAAGATTTTTTATTCTATTAACGATTTCAGTAAAGTTTCTGAAATGAATATAGTTTCTCAGATAATCATTATAGTTGATTGCCGGAGAGCCGTACAATGTTTCTTTATCATTAATACTTGAATTCACCCCGCTTTGAGCCTGAATTCTTACCTGGTTTCCTATTTTAATATGACCAACAATACCAACCTGACCACCAATCTGGTTCCAGTCTCCGATTGTTGTGGATCCTGCAATACCGGCCTGGGCTGCAATTACGTTATTTTTACCGATCTTTACATTATGTGCAATCTGAATCAGATTATCGATTTTGGTACCTTTTCCTATAATGGTAGAACCAATAGTAGCACGGTCAATACTACAGTTTGAACCGATTTCCACATCATCTTCAATAATAACGTTCCCCAGTTGCGGAATTTTTCTGAATCCTTCCGGTGTCGGCTGGAATCCGAACCCATCTCCTCCTATTACGGTATTGGAATGAATAACACAATTATCTCCAATGATACAGTAATCATAAATTCTGGCACCGCTGTCTATTTTACAGTTTTTACCGATTTTAACCCCTTTCCCGATATATACATGAGGATATATCTGGGATCCTTCTCCAATTTTTGCTTTTTCTGAAACATACGTAAAGGCTCCGATATAAGCCTTATCACCGATCACTGCCGTGTCATGGATTGAAGAGCCGCTCTCAATACCTTCTTTTCTCCCCTGCATTTCCTGGTAAAGGTTCATGAGTATCTGAAAAGAAAGATAGGCATCTTTCACCGATATAATGGTGGAATGATAAGAATCTTTTGTAATAAGACTTTGCGAAACAATGATCACAGAGCATTTTGAGGTATCCAAATAATGCGCAAATCTATCTTGTGCTATAAAAGAAAGATGCCCTGTTTCTCCGCTTTCAATAGGTGAAACTCCAGTAATAAGTGCATTCTCGTCACCTATTATTTTTCCGTCAATAAAACTTGCAATTTGCGAAGCTGTAAATTCCATATTCTGCAAAGATAAGAAATTCTATAATTCGCAAACATTTTTTGGTTTTAGGAAATTAAATTTTAATAATATTTAAGAAAACAGACTCTAAATATCCCTCGGAAATGTAAGAATATACCGTGTTGTCTTATTGATCATGAGACCTGACAAAAGCTGATCTTCCGACTCCTCAAGCCTGATTTTTTTTCCACTCTTTTGAAGGAGATAAATGGGCTGTTTTTCGGTATCGTAGGGTAGTAGTTTTCTTTTAATTTCGTGCACTAATTCATGACCATTATCAATTCCGAAAAAATCATCCGTTTTTTTTATTTTTTCTTTAATAAATTTCGGTTCAAAAGGATGAGAAGAGATAATTGTTCTGGGCAGGTTTCTTTGGATGACGCATTGGCACCAGTATGATAATATGTTATCTTCCGTATTTTGCCAGGATTTCATGGCCTGAATCACATCATTATCATCCAGCTGAGTAAATCTTATGACATCTTCATCGGTAGCTGCGCTTTTTTCACGGTGAAGGAAATATCTCAGGTTATCACCGGCAGGAAGGTCTACCCCCTGAGAAACAAGATATTTGGCACGCTCGAGAATTTTCACCAGCAGAAATTCAGCAAGTGCTGAGGTTTTATGATAATACACCTGCCAATACATAAACATTCTTGCTGTTAAAAAATTTTCTATGGAATATACTCCTTTTGCATCAATCACCAGCTCGCCTTCTTCACAGACATTCATCATGGAAATAATACGCTGCGTATTGATGCTCCCTTCTGAAACTCCCGTAAAAAAACTATCACGCTTCAGATAATCCAGCCGGTCGACATCGAGCTGCGAAGAGATCAGCTGATTGAAAAATTTCCGGTGATATTTTCCCTGAAACATTTCAATGGCACAGGAAAGTTCTCCATCAAACTCAACATTCAGCCTTTTCATCAGCAGCAGCGACAGCGTCTCGTGATGCCACTCGTCCATCAGCATACTCTCTAAAGCATGAGAGAAAGGGCCGTGTCCAATATCGTGCATTAAAATAGCCAGCATGGCTCCTTTTTCTTCATTTTCCGATATTTTCACACCTTTTTGCTTTAACGTTTCAAGAGCGGTAAACATAAGATGCATTGCTCCCAAAGCATGATGGAATCTTGTATGCGTTGCTCCGGGAAAAATAAGGTTCAGGAGACCGGTCTGCCCGATTCTTCTTAAGCGCTGAAAATAAGGATGCTCAATAATATCAAATAGAATTTCGTGTGGGATTCTGATAAAACCGTGAACCGGATCGTTGATGATTTTGAGTTTGTTCTGCATGGAAAACGTCTGAATTTGTAACAAATTTAGGGATTTTTAAAATAGAGCTGTCGTTAAAACATTATTAAAAATCATTCCTGAATTTTAAAAGAATTATTATACGTAAATATTGCAGTTTTCATTAACTTATATTTAACTTTACAGATGTTCATTTTGGCAGATTTTAATGATAGTTGGTCGGCAATTTGATACAGTAACCATGTAAAAAAATAAATTTATGTCGGAAAAGATATTATGGATAGATGATGAAATTGATCTCCTTAAACCTCATATTGTATTCCTTGAAAAAAAGGGCTACCAGGTAACCCCTGTAAACAATGTTAATGAGGCTTTGGAGCTGATGGATTCTGAAAAATTCGCATTAACGCTAATTGATGAAAATATGCCCGGAATCTCCGGACTTGAAGCTATTCCTATGATTAAGGATAAAGATAATTCCTTAAAAATAGTAATGGTAACCAAAAGTGAAGAAGAGCACATTATGGAGGAGGCCATCGGATCACAGATTGCAGATTATATTCTGAAACCAGTGAATCCCAACCAGATTTTGCTTTCTTTAAAGAAAAATCTTCAACAGGACAATCTTGTGGAACAGAAGACGATTCTTCAGTACCAGCAGGAATTCAGGAATCTTTCAATGGAACTTTCTTACCTGAGAACTTATCAGGAATGGGCAGAATATTATAAGAAAATTTTAAATTGGGAAATTAAATTCGATAAGGTTACAGACAATGAATTTGCGGATCTTTTACAATCCCAGAAGGAAGAAGCGAATATCCAGTTTGCCAAGTTTATTGAAAACAACTACGAAGACTGGCTCCACGATTCTGACAAACCGATCATGAGCCATACGCTTTTTAAAGAAAAAGTAAAGCCTGAAGTAGAAAAGGAAAAAGTTCTTTTGTTAATGGTTGACAATCTGCGTTATGATCAGTGGAAAGTAATTGAGCCGTTATTTACTAAATATTACAATAAGATTTCCGAGGACTATTATTACAGCATTCTTCCCACGGCAACCCAGTATGCGAGAAATTCTTTTTTCGCCGGGCTTATGCCTTCTGAAATTGAAAAACGTTTCCCTGATAAATGGTTCAATGATAACGAAGAAGGAAATAAGAATGAATATGAGCGGGATTTCCTGGAAGACCAGATGAAAAGAATTGGACTTGGTTCCAAATCCATGAAATACCTTAAAGTCCTGAATGCAGACTTCGAGCGGAAGATTTACGATGATTTCAACCAGCATAAAAACAATGATCTTCTGGTAATCGTATATAATTTCATTGATATTCTTTCTCATGCGAAAACAGACAATCATATTGTTGATCAATTGATCCGTGATGATAAGACCTTCAGATCGCTTACTTTAAACTGGTTTGAAAATTCTTCATTGATGAAAATTATTAAAGTTGCAGCTGAAAACGGATTTAAACTTGTGATAACCACGGACCACGGAACGGTTTACGTTAAAAAACCGAGCAAGGTAGTAGGTGACAGGGAAACTTCAACCAACATCCGTTATAAGACAGGAAAAAGCTTAACATACGACAGCAGTGATGTATGGGCTATTACCAATCCTGAAAAATTATTTTTACCAAAAGGAAATTTAAGCTCAAAGTATATTTTTGCCAAGAATAATATTTTTCTTGCTTATCCTAAGAATTACAATCACTTTGTGAATTATTACAAAGAAACTTATCAGCACGGCGGAATTTCACTGGAAGAGTGCATTATCCCGATCAGCATTCTGGAACCTAAATAGCAGATGGTTTTGGCAGTTTACCAATGGCCTTATTAATATCATGTTTCGGGCGGAAAAATCTTCGATTTTTCCGCCCGAAACTATTTTAAGACCATAAAAGCACTTTTCATTTTCGTATTTTTGAAGAAAATTAAAATTTTGAGATTAATTACATATAACGTTAACGGAATACGGGCTGCTTTCACCAAAGATTTTTTAGGATGGCTGAAATCTGCAGATCCTGATATCATCTGTATTCAGGAAAGCAAAGCGGGAAATGATCAGATTGATATCGAAAGCCTGGAAAAGCTGGGTTATAACAGTTATTGGCATTCGGCTGTTAAAAAAGGCTACAGCGGGGTTGGAATAGCTTCTAAAATAAAGCCCAATCATGTGGAATACGGTTGCGGTATTGAAAGCTATGATAATGAAGGAAGGATAATCCGTGCTGATTTTAATGGGTTTTCTGCCATTTCAGTATATGTTCCGTCTGCTTCCAATATTGAAAGGCTGGATTTTAAGATGCAGTTCTGCTATGATTTTTTGGAGTATATTAAAAATTTAAAGAAGGAAATTCCCAACCTTATTATTTCAGGCGATTTTAATATCTGTCATGAAGCGATTGACATTCACAACCCAGTCGGGCTAAAGAATGTTTCCGGCTTCTTACCGATGGAAAGAGAATGGATGACGAATTTCATTAATGAATGTGAACTGATTGACAGCTTCCGGTTTTTTAATAATGAACCCGATAATTATACATGGTGGAGCTACCGGCAAAATTCAAGAGAACGGAATAAAGGCTGGAGACTGGATTATAATTTCACGTCCTATACATTAAAGGATAAACTTTCAAGGGCTGTTATTTTAAAGGAAGCAGTACATTCCGACCATTGTCCTGCTCTTGTGGAGATCAGCTTATAATTATTAGCTATAAAAGCAAAAAAGCCAACTGCGAAGGTTGGCTTTTTTAATTTAAATCATAAAATTAATCGACAATTTCATATTCCACCGGAATGGTACCGCGGCCGGTATCTCCGATTTCATCGAACGCAGCTTTAGACATATCTAATGCTCTTGACGAATGGTAAGGTCCTCTATCATTAATTTTCACAATTACCTCTTTACCATTGTTCAGGTTGGTTACCTTAATGTTTGTTCCAAAAGGAAGCGTTCTGTTGGCTGCAGTAAACTTTGCATTATCGAAAATCTCTCCGCTGGCCGTTTTTCTACCGTTAAATTTATCGTGGTAGTACGATGCATAACTTGTTTTTTTCGCATCTATGGCATTCATTTTGAATGAATAAACACCAAGGGTTGAAATCATCATTATGATTACGAGAATTAATCTTTTCATCATTTTGAACTTTTATTTGTTTGACGAGGCAAATGTATCAGGAATCTTCCAACGAGCCTATTTTAAACGTTAACAAATGTTAATAAAAACTAAAATAAATGTTAATATTAATTTTAAGTTACTGATTATCAACAATTAAAACCTTATTGTTAAAAAACGTTAAAAAAACAGTTAAAAAGTTAACAAATTTAACGAAAAGACTACTGAAAGGAGAAATTAAAAAATTCAAAAACCTAATAATCAATGCGTTAAATATTTGTATTTCATGTAAATTTCTTTACTTTTTTCTTTTAAAAAATAAAAACAACCTTACAAAGGTTGTTTTATTACTTAGATTATATGTTTATCATTATACCAACACTCCGTAAAGATCAAATTCTTCAGCAGAAGTGATTTTTACATTTGCAAATTCACCGATGGAAATATAGGTATCTTCTGCAGATACCAAGACTGTATTGTCGACATCCGGGGAATCGTATTCCGTTCTTCCTATAAAATAGTTTCCTTCTTTACGGTCGAAAATACAACGGTACACCTTCCCGATTTTTTCCTGATTCTTCTCCCATGAAATCTGAGACTGAATTTCCATGATCTCTTCCACTCTTGCTTCTTTAACTTCCTGTGGAATATTATCTTCCAACACATAAGCACCTGTGTTTTCTTCATGGGAATAGGTAAAGCACCCAAGCCTGTCGAATTTTTGTGTTCTGACCCAATCTTTTAATTCCTGGAAAATCTCTTCCGTTTCTCCCGGATATCCAACGATAAGTGTTGTACGGATGGCCATATCCGGAACTTTCTCCCTGAATTTTGCCAGCAGTGCATCCGTCTTTTCATGCGTCGTTCCTCTTTTCATGGATTTCAGCAGCTCCGAATTGATGTGCTGAAGCGGAATATCGATATAGTTGCAGACTTTCGGTTCTTCTCTTATAATATCAAGAACATCTTCCGGGAAACCGCTTGGAAAAGCATAGTGAAGCCGAATCCATTCAATCCCATCCACTTTTACCAATTCTTTCAATAAGTCGCCAAGCGCACGTCTTTTATAAATATCCAGTCCGTAATAGGTAAGATCCTGGGCAATAAGAATCAATTCTTTTGTTCCTTTTTTAGCAAGCTTTTGGGCTTCTGAAACCAATTTTTCGATTGGTGTAGAGACGTGACCTCCTCTCATCAAAGGAATTGCACAAAAAGAGCATGGTCTGTCGCAGCCCTCAGAAATTTTAAGATAGGCGTAATGCTTTGGAGTCGTTGTTAAACGTTCTCCTACCAGCTCATGTTTGTAATCTGCACCAAGATGTTTAAGCAAAATCGGGAGATCCCTGGTTCCGAAATACTGGTCTACATCGGGAATTTCCCTTATAAGATCCGGCTTGTAGCGTTCCGAAAGACAACCCGTAACAAATACTTTTTCTACTTCCCCCCTGTTTTTAGCCTCCACATAATCAAGAATTGTATTGATGGATTCTTCTTTGGCGTTGTCTATAAATCCGCAGGTATTGATTACCACGATATCCCCCTTGTCTTCATGAACTACTTCTTTTCCATTGGCTTTAAGCTGGCTCATCAAAACTTCAGAGTCATAAACATTCTTGGAGCATCCAAGCGTTACCACATTGATTTTCTTCTTCCCTACAGATTTTGTACGCATCTTTTTGATTTTGAGTTGGCAAAGATACAAAATATTGAAGAGTCCTGAATAAAAAATAAGAACCACGCGTAAGAGTGGTTCAGATATTGTTTTGAGCTTATTCCTGGTTAAAGGCGGGTAATATTTTGTCCTTTTCAGATAAAATAGCTTCGTTTTCAGGGATTTTCCAGTCAATGTTCAAATGGGGATCATTGTAAACTACTCCTGCTTCTGATTCTTTATTATAGAAATTATCACATTTGTATGCGAACACTGCTGTTCCACTCAACACTGAAAATCCGTGTCCGAAACCTCTCGGCACATACAGCTGTGTTTTATTTTCTGCAGTAAGTTCAATTCCGAACCATTTTCCGAATGTGGGAGAATCTTTTCGCAGATCTACCGCTACATCCCATACTCTGCCTTCAAGACAGGAAACCAATTTTGCCTGGGCGTGTGCTCCTTTCTGCAAATGAATTCCTCTTATTACTCCATAAGAAGATTTGGATATATTATCCTGAACAAAATGCCCGTTCATGCCGGTAAGTTCCCCGAATCTTTTTTCGTTATATTTTTCAAAAAAATATCCTCTATCGTCTTCAAAAATTGTAGGTTCAATTATATAGCAGTCTTTAAGAGGCGTTTCTTTTATTTTCATATTATTTAATTACAGATGATTGTACTTTCTTTTTCAAACTCAATTTAAGGAATAAATAGATGCTTCCAAGCGGAACAAATATGATTAAAATGACAGCATACACTGGTAATTTTGAATATATTAAAAATAGATTTATTGCCAATTGAGTGAGTGCATAAACTGCACTTATGACAAGGTGAGACATTTTCTTCTCATTGGCAAGCAACTGATACAAATGTCTTCTATGAGCTTCAAATATATTTTCTTTCAGCATAATCCTCTCTATAATCGTCAGAACAACCTCCATTCCGTATACTGAAAAAAGAAGTATATACTTATAATCGTGCGTCTTCATGATAAGTAAGGTAATAAGTGCTATCAGCCAGAATCCTATTCCCATGCTTCCCACATCTCCGGCAAAGCATTTCGCCTTTTTTCTGAAGTTATAGAAAAGGAAAACTAAAGATGCCAATATTGCATACATGATAAAATTTTCCTCCGTAAAAGCGATGATATCACGATTGATGTACAAAAGAGTCACCAATGTTATTAAAGTATAAGCGCCTGTTATTCCATTAATCCCATCCATGAAATTGTAGGCATTGAGTGTTCCTATAATCATGATGAAAAAGATAGGCCATACCCAGATCGGCATTGTACTGAATGTTCCTGTAAAGTTCAGTAAAAGTGCTACCGATAAAAAGTGAACTGTAATCCTTATTTTCCCTGATAAGGTTCTTACATCATCAATAAAACTGACAAGGCATATTGCCAGTAACCCAAGTCCGAAAGACCAATACATCTCCAATGCTTCTTTATAGTTGAATATGCAGAAGACGATAAAGGCGATCGGGAAAATGATCCCGCCCCCTCTGAGGGTAATTTGCGAGTGCGCACTACGGTGATTGGGCTTATCAATAATATTATATTTATCCGCAATTTTAAAATAAAATATTTCAAAAGCGAAAAGTATGATAAAAACAATTGGTAGAATGTATAAACTATTCATTCAAGAAAATATTAGTTATTAGAATATGTGACTGAAAAAAAAAGTTTATAAAACATTTCCCTCGTATTATCAAACTTATTAAAAGAAAATACATTTAGCAAGCTAAATACACTATTAATAAGTTTTGTACTAACAATTAATTTTTCTTCAGTCTTAAATAAAGATAGTAATTTCTTTTGATCATGGTCATTCTTATCTTTTATTATAGATAAAGAACTTTTATCCATTTTCACTACATCTTTAATCTTATAGATCACTTCATTAATATGACAAAGTGAATAAACCCGCCGGTGCTTCGTTAAAAACGGGATTTTCAATACAGGAAGAAACACTCGTTTTGCCAAATCTTTCATGTTGCTTTCTGAATAGACCGGGGCAAGTCTTAGGATATGCAGTGATTTTGCAGATAATTTTTGCAGTATTTCTTCACATTTCAGCTTGCTTTTCCCATAGTTTGTAACTGGGATTGGGTTATCATATATAGAGATACATTCTTTTTTGTTTTTATAACTATAAACGGCTACTGAGCTGAGGTAAACTACAATACTCTGTTCGACATTCAAATTATTAAAAATATTATTTGTCATTAAAACATTTGCCTGGTCTACAGGTATATTGTTTACATTATTTTTACCATGCGCAATCGCAGCAGCATGAATAATGACATCAAATTTTTTATTTTTAAAAAAATCATGACAAGCATTTGCATCCAAAAGATTGAGTTTTGTAAATATTTTACTTTTGGCGGAGGATGAAATAGCCGTAATCTCAAAATCATCCTTTAATTCTGCAAAAATTCTTTCCCCAATAAAACCACTTGCACCTGTAAGTAAAAGTTTAGCTTTCATTTTTCATAATTTGGTTAAAGGTAACAAACTCGTAATTATTCTCCTTTAATAATCTGATGAGTTTATGCATTTTATTACTTACGGTTTTTCTTCCTTTACGAAATCTAAGCTTTGTTAAAAAACTGGTTGTTTCAGGAATTTTCACATCATAGTTTTTTGAAAATTCGAATGGATGAATGTAAAAAAAATAATGTTTATTGGTTTTAAAATATTTTTGCAGAAGGGCCTTAGTAAGCTTCCAGGGAAAAATACGGAGATAGCCACCACCGGAAACAGGAATGCTTTTCCCTAAGACTTCAACCGTTGAAGCTTCAAACTCAAAGAAGCCATTTTGATTATAAATATTTGGGACGGATTCAGAAAAACCTGACAAATCTATCCTGCCATACAGATCATGCTGATCAAACTTAATTTTACTAGAATCAAAATGAAACCCCAATTCTCTGAGAATTTCCAGACGATCCCTGTCCAGGCTAAAACAAGGTGCCCTATATCCTTTTACATCTATATTAACAAATTCTTTGAAAGACTTAATTCCTAATAAAGTATCTTTCCTAAAATCTTCCGGGCTTAGTTGAAGTGGCCTTATATGTGAATGAGAGTGCAGGCAAACCTCATGACCTTTGTCTTGTATAAGTTTGATTTTATCTCTTAAAACCTCAACTAACTCTCCAACGATAAAAAATGTTGTTTTAATATCATACTGATCCAACAGATCTAAATAGATATCAATTCCGTCTAACGTAGATTGATTGAGATTACATTCATTTTTATTGAAATAATCAAGGTGGTACCAATCTTCAACATCCATACTTAAAACTGCATATTTTTTCATATTAATCTACCCCCGTTTTTTGTGAATTCCTGAAACTGCTCTACAGTTGGCCAGGTAAAATAGCTTCCTTTCTCAGGAAAGTTATCTTTTTCTTCAAGATTAGAATTTTGAATATCCTTAATGGTTTTACACATAAGATTCCCACCGATTTCTTTGGTTTTCAAAATTAATGAAAACATCGTCTCATCTTCGGCAATATCAATTTTGACCTGATTAAGAATTCTTCCATTATCGATTTTAGAATCCATATAATGCACAGTAGCTCCTGTATATTTTTCCTTTTTATAAAGAGTCCAGAAGCTTGGCATTACACCAGCATACAGAGGAAGATAGGAGCAATGGAGATTGATACAGCCAAATTTGGGAATTTGCAACAAATCTTTTTTAAAAACAACCGGCGCAGAATAGGAAATTATCAGGTCTGGATGTAGAGATTGTATCTCTTCTAAAAATTCTTTATTATTGGGATCCTTAATTCTCATAAAGCTAATCCCATATCGGTCTGAAACGGCTTTTAAGCTTTTCGGTGAGATATCCGTTTTTTGCATAGTCATTATATCGACAGCATTCAAAAATTTAGCGCTGGCAATTTTTATTCCCATTTTCATAGTCTGGGTAATACCAAATCCTTTTATAAAGTAGGATTTTTTATTTACTAAGCTATGATCAGAATCTATATCTATGATCTTCAGAATTTCAATCCCCGAAAGCCTTGCTATTTTTTCAATATTTTTAGGAACAACAAATGCATCTTCCTGGGTAATAATTATTATTTTCATCGTATTGATTAATTAATCACTTTATTTATGTGTTTAAAATATTTCTCAGTAACCTTATCTTTTGTATAATGTTTTTGAACCAGATTATAACCATTTTCCCCCATCATTTTCAATTTGTCTTTATCACTTAAAATTCCATCAAGGATTTCTGAAAGTTCCAAGCTTACATCATTGTCATTGTTTTCTACTAAAAATGCCGCACCGGTATTTTGCAGAAGATCATAAATAGGTGTATTTTTATTGCTAATAACTAAAAGAGGCTTCTTACAAGCCATAATAGTATATACTTTAGAAGGCAGCCCGTCTTTTTCAAGATTTTTATTCATAAAAATAAAATGCAGATCAGCATAATTTATAATCTGCGGAATACTTTCTCTTTTCTGATAATCAATAAGCCTTATATTCGTAAGTTCATTTCTATGAATTTGGTCATTCAGCCAACTTCTGCAGGCACCATCTCCAATTACAAAATAGAGAATAGGCTTGTGTTTTGTTTTTTTTGCCACTTCAATCAGCGGTTCCCAGTCTTGTGCAAATCCTATATTCCCTGCATACATGACTTTAAGGCTATTGTCATTTGGAAATAAATTAGGATCTACACTTGGATTTTCCAATGGATTATATAGTTCTGTATCGACAAAATTAGCAATAATTTCAATTTTTTCAGGATGTGTCATTCTTGGAATGAGTGTATTCTTAAAATTTTGATCGATCGTTACAATAGAATCTGAACAGCGATAAACAAATCTTTCCAGTTTTTTCAATAATGACAAAACAAATTTGGATTTAATTATTCCCTGATTCACAAAGAAATCCGGATAAATTTCCTGTACATTATAAATAAATTTTGCTTTTTTCATTTTTGCCAATGCTATTGAGACTAATGCAATAGTCAAAGGCGGTGAGGGGCTTATGATAACATCTACGTTCTTAATTCTTAATCCCAGAATAAAAGATAAAATATGCCAGTAGATCATGACGATACCCCTTAAAAAGACACTATTGTATTTTTTTTGAGGAACATGATATACTTTAATCCCTTTAAAATCGCTTATGTAGTAAAGTCCGAAAAGCCTTTTTGTTAATTTAGTTTTTTCAATATTATCCTCCAGCCTATTGTAGTGAGGTGTTGTAGTTAAAACTTCTACATCAAATCCATTCTTTTTTAAATTATATGCAATATCATTATATAGATATGCCGTAGAGACAGCATCTGGTGCAAAAACTATACTGTGAATCAATATTTTCCTAGCCATTATTTTTACTCCAAACTACTCTGTTAATATAATCGGTATAGCTCAGGATAATCCTTACCATCTTTTCGGAAACATTCGGCATAGAATAATCTGCAACAGGCCTGTAATTTCTTTCATTTCCTGTTTTTTGCTGCTGAAGCTGGGCAATTCCCTGCAAAATTCTTTCCGGAGACAGCCCCACCATCATTACGGACGCTTCTTCCATAGCTTCCGGCCGTTCATGAGCTTCACGAATGTTCAATGCCCTGAAATTGAGAATTGAAGATTCTTCAGAAATTGTTCCCGAATCTGATAAAACTCCGTAGCTTCTCATCTGCAATGCATTGTAATCGTGAAATCCTAAGGGTTTTAGAAACTGAATTTCCGGTCTTACCTGAACGTTCATTTTATCGATCATATTTCTGGTTCTGGGGTGAGTAGAAACAATAATAGGTAATTTAAACTTTTCGGCAATTGCGTTAAGGCTTTGTATCAGACCTTTAAAATTTTTCTCTGAATTTATATTTTCTTCCCGGTGAGAGGATACTACGAAATATTTTCCTTCTTCCAGATTCAGACGGGAAAGAACATCTGATTTTTCTATATGCGGAAGATAATGATGCAGAACTTCAAACATTGGGGATCCTGTTTTGATGATCCTGTCGGCAGGAAGCCCTTCCCGCAACAGATATTCTCTGGCAATGTCTGAATAGGTTAAATTAATATCTGCTGTATGGTCTACAATTTTTCTGTTGGTTTCTTCAGGAACTCTCTGATCGAAACATCTGTTTCCTGCTTCCATATGGAAAATAGGTATTTGTCTTTTTTTGGCGGGAATTGCACAAAGACATGAGTTGGTATCTCCCAATACCAAAAAAGCTTCCGGTTTGAGTTCTTCCAGAAGAGGATCTATTTTAATGAGGATATTTCCCACGGTTTCCGTTGCAGTTTTCCCGGCAGCTTCCAGGAAATAGTCCGGCTTGCGAAGCCCCAGATCTTCAAAGAAAATCTGATTAAGTTCGTAATCATAGTTTTGTCCCGTATGGACGATGATATGTTCAATAGCTTCAGAGGCGTCTAAAGCGGATAGTACTCTTGATAATCTGATTATTTCAGGCCGTGTCCCAACGACGGTTATTACTTTTAATTTTTTCATTATATTCGTGTACGATTAACTTCTTAAGCTATGAAAAAGCTTTTTATACTATTTATATTTTTCTTTTATCATTTTGCCTTCTGCAAAGTTATTAATATAAAAGATTTTGGTGCTATCGGTGATGGTATTTTTGATAATTCTAATATATTTAATTCGGTTCTAAAAAACATCAAAAATAATGAATCTTATAAGATAATTATACCCGAAGGGACTTTTTTAATTTCAAATACGATAGAATTACCCGAAAATGTAAGTATTGAGGGTATAGATCCCAGTATTTCAATTCTTAAAATCAACACAAAAAATACTGCATTAACGGTATTAAAGAACAGGGAAAATAATTTTTATCAATACAAATTTATCCGTAATCTTTCAATTCGAGGCCCTGAATACGGTACTAATCCTTTCAGCTGGAAAAACACGCGCACAGTTGCTGACCAAAGTGTAGGCATTAAAGTTTTAGGCTATAGAAACAGGATTGAAAACTGCGAAATAGACGGATTTTCCACCGCCGGAGTTCAATTATTTTCATCGTATTATAATTTTATAGATAAATGTTTCATAAAAAACAATAAGTACGGGATTCAAATACATGAGATTTCTACAAGCACGTATATTACCAGCTCTGAATTGCGTTTTAATTCTATTGCGTTTTTCATTAAAAATTCATATTCAGTTTATATTACAGATAATATAATAGAAGCTAATATTTCCAATTTTATTGATGATAATAATTCTGGCGATACCTTGTCTAATGGTAAAGCAATTGTATTTTTAAACTCAAACAACAATTATGTAGAAAGAAATTATTTTGAGGAGCAATATTATAACATCGTTCTTGATCAATCCAACAATAATATATTCAGCTCAAATTTCTTTGCTCTCAGTGCAAAAATGCCTGAGAATGTAAGAAAAAAGAATCAGGTTACCTTTGCTTTTAAAAATAACAGCTCTTATAATATAATCAGGGATAATACCGTTGAAACGACAAGCAAAGAGATTGAAAAAACTGAAATTATTTTTGATAATTCAGACTTCTCCACCAATAGCATTAATTTTAACAGTGATATTAATTCCAGGCTAAAAAAGAGTTGGCAAAATGATTCTAAGAAGCCTTTATTAAAAAATTAATTCCGTACTACACTTCCAGGAAATAAGTATCTGCATCTTCGGGATTGAAAGGCTCATTAATCCAGAAAATCGTATATAATTCTTCTTCTCCTATATTTTTAATATTGTGGGTGTACCAGATCGGCATATCTACATACGCAGGTTCTGTTCCGTCGAGATAAAAATCCAGAACTTCATCGGTGTCTATTTTCCTCAGTTGGATTAATGCTTTTCCTTTGATAACTGCAAATCTTTCTATTTTGCGTGTATGGAAATGATTACCTCTCGTAATTTCCGGCACTGTGGTTGAAAATGAGCACTGCCCGCCTATTCCGAGCCTTATTACTTCAACAAAAGCACCCCTTGGATCCGTATGCTGTGTGAATTTTACGGGATAGTGATTTTTTATGTCAAAATAACAACGGAACGTATTGAAAAGGTTTAAATCAAAAGCATTTTCCAAGACGGGTATTTCCCCATTTTCGAAATACAGCTTTTTATAATTTTCTAATTTCCCGAGTACTTCAGACACTTTATTTACAGAGGTATGCGGGACTTCATAGAGATTCAGATTTTTTTCCTCTTCAATGTGAGTAATGATTTCCTTTACGAGCTCTCCCACATAGATCAATTTAACCTCTCCGTCCTGATCGATAACAGGAGTTTCTCCGTGCGTGAGCTTATGGCAAAAGGTTGCGATAAAAGAATTGTAGTTGGGTCTTCCAAAAGGTCCGAAAACATTGGGAATAATCATGCCTGTAAATCTTCCCCCTGATTTTTCTGCCCATTCTGCTAAAAGTTCACGCCCTTCTTTTTTAGATTTCCCATAAAGATTATCTTTTTCTTCCTGGGAAGATGAGGAGAAGATAATATGTGCTTTGGATTTTGTCTTTTCTAAGGATGTAATGAGTTTTTTTACCAGCTCAATATTATTGTTGTAAATGACTTCGGGATCAGGATGCCTGTTCATAGCTGCAAGATGTACAATTACATCACATTGAGCAACAAACGCATCCAGTTTTTCTTCATTTTCGAAACAATCTCTTCCGAAATGAATTCTTTCAAATTTATCCGGCGACAAGCCAAGCGTGTTGTACAGATGTGAGCCAACAAAACCGTTCTGGCCGGTAATTCCGATTTTTTTCATTATTTTAAATTTTCGAAGTAGTTTATAGGGAAACGATAATCATCACTAATCTCGCCAAGAGAATAATCTGCCATTACCAGCAATCTTGAATTTTCATTTTGAGACTGAATAGCGCTTGCATATCCCGGAGGAACGTGCAGTATATCCAGATTTTCCGAATCTAAATTAAATTTTAAAACCGGCAGATTTTCGGAGGGCCTTTCCCAGTTGTCGATTTTGATCAGATTTATGGTAAAGCCTCCCTGTGCCGCAGAAAACCACCTTTGTTCAGTTTTATGACCGGTCCATCCTCTTACAAACTGAGTATCCCTGTTTTCTATAAAGTAGATTCTTTTGATCTGGGACGCATTGAAATCATTGTTAAAAAAAAGGCTTCCTCTCTCATCTGCAGAGCTTTTTCCCTTGATAATTATTGGTTTTTCCATAACTCAATAATTTAATCGGGATATTGCATGATATTGTCTTCTCCTAACACCTCTTTTCTTATGAGCGGAAGTTTCATCAGAAGCTGTTTCATTCCTTCTATATCCTGCTGGTGGGTATTATGAGAGTGGTAATCTTCAATTTTAGAGATATCTTCCGTTCCTTCTGAAAAATACTGGGCATAGTTAAGATCCCTGTTGTCTGCAGGGATTCTGTAAAAATTCCCCATATCTTCAGCCTTGATCATTTCTTCACGGGTACAGAGTGTTTCATAGAGTTTTTCGCCGTGTCTGGTTCCGATAATTTTTACGGGATTATCAGCCTTAAACATTTCTTTTAAAGCTTGTGCCAAATCTCCGATTGTTCCGGCTGGTGCTTTATTAACGAATAAATCTCCGGGATTCCCATGTTCAAATGCAAATAGAACAAGATCCACGGCTTCTTCCAAGGACATCAGAAATCTGGTCATATTTGGATCTGTAATAGTAATAGATTCTCCGTTTTTAATCTGTTTTACAAAAAGCGGAATTACAGATCCTCTGGAAGCCATTACATTACCATATCTTGTAAGGCAAACCACCGTGTCATTAACATTTCTGGAGGCAGCAACAGCTACTTTTTCCATCATTGCCTTAGAAATACCCATTGCATTAATAGGGTATGCTGCTTTATCCGTGCTTAGGCAGATTACTTTCTTGACGTGGTTATGAACAGCAGCATCAATTACATTCTGTGTTCCTTCAACATTTGTTTTAACGGCCTGCATAGGAAAAAACTCACATGACGGGACCTGCTTAAGTGCAGCAGCATGAAAAATGTAATCTACTCCTCTCGTTGCAGGTTCTACACTTTTATAGTCTCTTACATCACCGATATAGAATTTCAGTTTGTCGTTTTTAAACTGATTTCTCATATCATCCTGTTTTTTCTCATCACGGGAAAATATGCGTATCTCTTTAAAATGATCCGTATCAATAAATTTCCGAAGGACAGCTGTACCGAAAGAGCCTGTCCCACCTGTAATCAGTAGTGTTTTATTTTTTATTTGCATTATTCTAACAACTCAATAAGTTTATTAATATTATTATTTACTTTACTGCTGCTTTCCTTTACATTATTTTTTAAAGATAATGATAATGAATCAACAATGCTATCAACTTCATAGGGATCAAATACTAATGAAGGATTGCATACAGCATAGGTGTAAGGCAGATCCGCACCAATTATTTTACAATTATTATCGATAGCCTCTAAAAGGCCTAATCCAAAACTTTCAGACAATGAAGGAAATATTAAATATTCTGCAGCAGAATAAATTTTAGCTAAATGATCCCTTGTAACATTGCCCTGATTTATTATAGGATATCCATTTTGTTTTTTTAGTTCTATAAAATTATATAATGTTTCAAATTGTTTGTCTATCGTTAATATTAATTTTCCTGTTTTATGTGTATCATAAAATTTGCAGAAAGCATCAATTAACTTTAAATGATTTTTATGCTGATGACCATTGCTTACATACAGGTAGGTAAACTTTTCTTTTTCTACTGTTTCATCTTTAATCACTTCATAAAAAGGAATGATTTGGATATCATTAAAATTTATTCCTATTTTTTGGGATAGCAGCTCTGCCATAATACGTGACTGTACGATCCATTCATCCGTATTATTTTTAAAATGTATTAAAACCTTTCTCTTTAACCACAATAATACTTTTGTTTTCAAATGGTAAGAAGACGGGATTTCCAAAAAAAGTTTCTGATGAAAATATACATACACTTTACAATGAAGCTTAATATCTGGCGGCAGATTTGCAAAACATAAAACTGTGCTGAAGGTATCCTTATTTTTTTTGTAGAATACGTTTCTGTTTTTCAGTCCCGCTTTTAGAAAAGTAACTGTATTAGAGTCTTTAATATCAAAATTAATATGCGCTAATCTTTCATCCAGCAGGTAATATACTTTTTTATCAGTATTTTCGAGCTCTTTTATAAGAGAATCCAAGAGAATCTTGCCTCCACTGTCATTGATGTATAGTGCGTCTATTAATATCATGATCAATTTATTAATGATGTGAAGATTATTGAAGATTTAACTTCGGCATTGAAAAAGTCTTTCGTAAAGCTGCTCTTTTTGTCCAATGAGATGAGTATTTGTATTATCTTATTATTTTAATAATTCCAAATAAGAATTTATTTGATGTACGTCCTTTTCATTAATATTAAAATTCTGAACATTTTCGTAATAGGTATCATAATTTTGCTCAATATTATGTATGGCATCCAGTAAAGATTTTTCATTTTCGGGGTCAAATAAACAGCCTGTTCCGGGTTCGGTTAATAGCTCGGTATGAGACCCTACCATTTCACTTAAAAGCAATACGCAATCATTATATAAAGCTTCTTCTACTACAAGGCCCCACGGTTCGCTAACAGAAGGTAATACAAATACCTGATGTTTTGAATAAATTTCTCCCAGCTTTTTATTATCACAAAAACCCAAAAAAGTAATATTATCATTACTCATTTCCTTTAATTCATTTTCTAATACTCCTTTTCCGGCAATGGTGAGTTTTTTTCCCAACTTATTAAAAGCATTAACCAAAAATCTGATATTTTTTACTTCTATCAAACGGCCTACATATAAATAATTGAAAGCACCTGATGGCTTTTGTATATTTTTTTTATCTTTTTTATAAATAATCCCTACTCCTTTGGAGATGATAACCTGTCCTTTAAATCCTAAACATTTTAAAACTTCTTTGTGAATTGCTCCTGACACTATTGCTTTATGATAACGGCTTAATATTATCTCTTTCAGGGTATTTTTCCAGCCAGTTGTGTTTAAAGATTCTTTGGCACTTTCTGTCTGAAGAATATTTTTACTTTTCGGATATAGGAAACAAAGCATAGCAAGTTCAGGAATAGCATATCCTCCATAAACGATCTTATCGAATTGTATCTTTTTTAATATACTACGCAATTTAAAAAATGTTAAAAGTTTATTCCTTTTATCAACATCTTTATCAGGATATAATATATCATTAGAAAATTGGATATCATCCCGGTAGGAATCATATATTACTGCATCCTTAGACAAACCCATAAATATAACATGGATGTTGATCTTTTTTGCTATTTCATTATATAGATTAACTTTATAAAACGAAGGGCAGTTGTTAATAATAACAAGTTGATATGGTTTTGAATCTTTACTCATCTTCGTGATTATAATAGTTTTTTCAAGGATTTGATATAGGCCTGCGCCTTCACTTTTCTTTCCGTATTTCTGAGAACAGAAAATAAAAATTTATAAATATAAAGCTCCAGCAGTCTCCGTCGTATATATTTTTTAACATCCAGCTTATATTTGCTGAAATAAATTCTTATTGATTCAGTGCCAATATCCAGCAGTGTATGGTTAAAACTTTCTTTTTGCTCCATGAGATGGATATAAGATTTTGAATTGTCATACACAACCTTTTTATTGATTGAATTAATTCTTCTGGCAGTATCTGCTTCTTCAAAATACATAAAGAAATCTTCATCATACATGCCTATCTGCTCGAAATATTTTCTTTTAAAAAAGACAAATGCACCCGACAAAGAATATTCATATTGATTGAACTTCTCTGCTTTATTGTCCATTCTGTTTTTCAAACTATATAAAAAAGGGGAAAAAAATTCGGGGAATCTAAAAAATGAAAAATCGCCGGCTCCATTCATTTGTTTAAATCCTACAGACGCTACATCAGTATCGCTGAATAAATCCACTGTTTTTTTAAAAAGAGGCTCACTCAGCCTTACATCAGGATTCATAATTGCAATGATATCGCCGGAAGAATTCTTAATCCCCAGATTATTGCCGTGTCCGTATCCTTTGTTTTCATTTTTGATGAATACTATTCTGTCTCCATAGGTTTCTGAAAGTAATTGTCTTAATTTTTCGCCTTCATGCAATGAACTATTGTCAACTACTATAATTTCAATCTTATTCTCTTCAAGATCATTAAAACTAAAAATAGAGTTTATACAATCTAATATTAAATCGTAAGAGTTATAAGTAACTATAATTATCGAAATACTTTTCTCCATTCTTATTTCTATAATGTAAGATAATTTAGTATTTTATTTGATTTAAAAATTAAAATAATATCATCTTTTGTGTTTGTATTCGTAACCAAATCTACAAATATATAGATATAGAAACATAGAAATACCACTGACATCCCAAATTTAATAAGCAGTTTGATTTTTTCGGGTTTTTCGTAATATTTTAGAACATAAACAACATACAATATTTGGAAAAGTGTTGCTGTCATTATCATTCTATGCCCTATAACCTGTATTATTAATGCTGCTCCTATCAATGTTATATTAGCAATACTCATAATAAAAAGAAACATATATTTTCTATCCTCAAGTAGTTCTTCATTTCTCTTTATTGTCATTATATGCAATCGATAAATTAGGTACACTATTCCCAAATAAGGAATAAAAGTTAACAGGCCGCCTAAAAAAGAGGACTGTAATTCCGAAAAGAAATAGGCAACAAACCGGATTTGAGAAAAAGATGTCGTTCCTAATACTAAAATTATTGATGTCAGCAACAGTACTGTTACAGTAACTGTGAATAATCTCGGTATTATTTTATCCGTTTTTATATAGAAAAAAGGTACGATGACTCCGAATAAAAATAGTCCGTAATGATTGGCTATTCCAAAAATTAAGAAAATAATGGCAGCAATATAGTTTTTCTTTACATACAGGTAATAAAGACTTAAACACATTGCATAATATCCCATAAAGTACCGTAACTGAGTAACATAGAAAATAAATATCGTTGCAATATACAATATACTTATAATAAAAAGTTTTCCGGAAAATCGGGATATGAGAAATAGCAGAAGAAATGTGTAGACAAATGTGAAAAACATTTGTAATTCCGGAAATGCATATCCGTGTTTTACAAGGTAGCCGACAGTAATTTTAAAAAATGGTTCTATGGATTCCGGCAAATTATAAAGCCAATATATATAAAATTCTTTGTCTGGCGTATATTCTACGAATCCTACGATTCCAAAAATAACTGCATGGACAATAAGAAAGCTGATGACCTTCCCCAGATCAAATTTCTCTAAAAATGAAGTCAGAATTATAATAAATATGCTTAATATGAGTAAAAACATTCTATTGCTTATTTAATAATTCTTTAATACTTTCGATGCTTGCATTATCTTCTTCAAAAATACTATTATTTGCCAAAATAAAATCTTTATCAATTTTCTGATAATTTAGTAAAACTGCTTCATTTATTATATCATCAGACAATCTTTTTTTGATAAGTTTTGCAGGATTGCCTCCAATAACTGAATAGGGAGGGAAAGATTTTGTAACTACTGAGCCTGCTGCTACTACACTTCCTTGTCCAATTGTAACTCCTGAAAGGACAATTGAATTCGTACCCATCCATACATCATCTTCAATAATAATTTCACCCTTTGTAAAAGCTTCGGAATTATCACCATATAAAAAATGTCTGAAGGGAAATGTTGAAATACTTTTCATATTGTGATTTCCGCCCAAAATAAATACGACACCAGATGAAATAGAGCAAAAAGAGCCTATAGACAAATGCTCCTTTTTATCATTCCAGCACATTATATTTAAAGGTCCATAGGTATAATCCCCAATTTTTACTTTCTTAAAATCAAAAATAGAATTAAGATAGGTATTATTATGAGAATTGTATTTTCTCCATAGACTTTTATAATAGATCAGTTTTATTTTTGATAAAAAGAATCTTACAGTACCTATTATTACCTCAATAAAAATTTTCATACACTTATCTTTTAAAATTTTTAACAACTTCCAATAATAATTTTTTGTAATAAAAGTTTACAAAAAGAAAGTAGGCAGCTATAAAAAAAACACTTTTGAAAACCAGATTATGTATTACAATTTCTGCAAATAAAAAGAGTAATGCGTTGGATAAAAAAACAGGAAGTAAAGCCGCAATCTGATCTGTGATTCTTCTCTTTAATAATTTAGATGAAAAAACAGAGGTAATAATAAATTGTAAAAAAAACTGAATTAAAACTCCCAGAGCAATATAATTTACACCTCTTTTATACATTAAAAAAATAATGAAAATACCAATGATTTTGGTTGCAATCTCAATATATAAAAATTCTGTAATTTTTCCTTTTACCTGGAATAAATTCATGTTTATAATGATTACCGGAAAAAAGACACAAGAGCTTAAAAGATACTTGAAAGGTATTAATATGTTGATCCATTTTTCTGTTAATAACAATACTATTAATTCTCTGGAAAAAAAAAGAGCAATAATAATAACCGGACAAAACAGCATCAAATATAATGTCACATACTTCTGGTTCATACTAAAAAGCTTTTCGTCCTCATGCTGGAAACTTACCATATAAGGAAATACAACTCTCTGGATTACAGCCGTAAGAAATGAAACAGGAAATATTGTCAACTGGTAAGCTTTGGTATAATATCCTACCGTTTTAGTATCATAAAATTTACCCAGAATCAAAGAATTGGCATTGATATACAAAGAATTTATAAAACCGGATATTAATAATTTGAATCCATAACCAGAGAGCTGCTTAAAAGAATCTGAAGAAAATCTCAGTTCCGGAAGCCATTTATTATTAAGGATTAAAAATAAATTATTAAAAAAAGCCAGCAATACTGTCTGCGCAACCAAGGCCCATACTCCGTATTGGTTATAGGCAAGTATCACAGCAGCTACTCCCGATATGCAGATAGACAGAAATGAAAATAAAGCCTGTTTTTTAAAGTTTAAGTCTACCGTCAGTTTTGTTCTGTGAACCACACCTATGGAATTGAATATTAAACTTAAACCGAGGACTGCAATTAAAGAGTTTAAATTTTCATTATAAAATGCACTGATGAAAGGAGAAAAAACTAGTAAAAGCAGATATATGCAAATGCCCAAACCTGTACATATATAAAATATTGTGGAATAATCACTATTTGTCCTGTCTTTCTTTTGGATCAAGGCACTGCTGAACCCGCCATCTACAAATACCTGAGCAACAGACATAAAAACAGCGATCATCCCAATCAATCCATAATCCCTAGGCATTAATAATCTTGCCATTATTAATTCTAACAGCATTTGTGCAGCAAATATTCCTACTTTATCTATACTGCTCCATACTAGTCCTAGAAATAATGTTTTTTTAGAATGAACCATTATCTATGTTATTCAAATATCCGGATATATTGTTTACCAAAGTTATGTATGAAGAATTTCTTTTTTTTATAATTTTAAAACAAAAACTATTTTTGAATTGACAACAGTTTTGAATGGTATCACTTAAATATATTCTTTATTTTCCCTAAGAAAGTCTCTTCCTGCAGGTTATTGTATCCATAACCATATTTGTTACCATAGCCAAAATTTTGCTTGCTGATGTCATTCAGAACAAATGCAACATTACGGATTTTATTCTGATCTATACTTGAATTTGCAAAATCAATTAATGACTTCTCGGTATATTCTGATCTGGAAACATAAATAGTAACATCTGCCATTTCTGAGATGAGGAACGTATCCGTAACCAATAATAATGGAGCCGTGTCTAAAACGATATAATCATAGGATTTCCTCAATTCCGATAAAAGTGTTTCATAACGTCCGTTTGATAACAATTCTGTAGGATTGGGAGGGATCATCCCGGAATAGATCACATCAAGATATGGATTAAATGAAGACTGATGAATAATTTTATCAACCGTCGTCTCATCGGAAAAAAGATATTCTGTAAGACCTACCAGTCCTTTTCTGGCGGGATTATACCTTTGCAATTGAGGATTTCTGATGTCTGATCCTATAATTATTACCTTTTTCTTAGGAGTAGCAAGGGTAAGTGAGAGATTTACGCTTACAAATGTTTTACCTTCTCCTTTTACAGTAGATGTTACAAACACTACCTTCCCTTCTTTCTTTTTAGAAAGCATGAAATTCATATTGGTAATAAGAATTCTGAAAGCCTCTGCCAAAGGAGTTATATCATTCATCTTAACAATTTCATTCTGGCCCTTATCCATACTTGGGATCTCCCCGATTATCGGAGAATGTACCAATTTTTCAAGATCATGCTTGGTTTCAATCTTGGTATTGAGAAGCTCTTTAATATAAATTATTAAAAAAGGAATGATTAATCCTACCATTAATGCTGCTGCAAGAAAAAGGCTCTTTTTGGGTGCAACAGGAGATTCTGAGGCGTAAGCTTTATCAATAACTCTCGCTTTGGGAGCTGCAATAGATTGTGCAATAGCTGTTTCTTCTCTTTTCTGTAATAAGAGAAGGTATAAATTTTCTTTTATTTGCTGCTGTCTTTCAATTCCCCTAAATATTTTTTCTATTGAAGGAAGTTGTGAAATTTTCCCGGATACTTTGTTTTGTTCTCCTAAATATTCATTTCTTGCAAGTTCAAGCCCGTTTTTATTTCGTTGCAGACTCTGAATAATTGAAGTACGCATCGAATTAATCTGTTTTGTGACATCAACGACAAGCGGGTTTTCAGCGGTAGCAGATTCCAAAAATTTGTTCCTTTGCAGTACCAGCTGATTGTATTGGGTAATTCCTGCAACGGCTTCGTCATTATTTAATCCTACGTTTGAAGGTAAAACCTGGTATTTCCCTTGATTTGTTACAAAACTTATCAGTGCATTTGTTAATTCAAGCTGAGCATCAATTTCTAATTGTTTTGCTCTGGCAGCAGCTGAACTTTCCAGGTTAATTTTAGCTTCCGTCTCCAGATCCGTTAATTTATTTCTAAATTTAAACTTCTCTTTATCATCCTCAACCTGCCCAAGCTCAACGGATAGCTTGCCAACTCTGTCTTCAATAAAATCTAATGTTTTTTTGGATTCTGAGTTTTTATCTATAATTGCATCATTATTATAAGCTATAACCAAGGAATTTAAAATATCCATGGCTTTTTCTTTTTGAGGGTAATTCAATTCCAGCCCAACCACTGTGGCATCTTTACTTACCAATCCTACCTTTATAAGTCCCTGCAGGCTGTTTACTTTGGAATCCAGCGCCGATATTGTAAACTCCAGTTCGCTAAGATCTAATCCATTTTCATGAGTAAGCGGAATATATTCCTGGTTTTTTGTTATAATAATATTGGCATACGGCAGACTTATAGTTCTTCCAAATTCCGATATAATTTCCTTATCCAGCTCCTCAGAAGAAATGGTAATCTTATTTTTGTTTATTTTCAGCTGAAGAGGTTTACCCGGAAATTTTTTATAGGGCTTTTCATTGATTACCCTTATGATAACAGGAGAGGATTTTTTATATAACTCAATATTTTTGAATTTGCTTTTTGCAAAAATATCAATTTGAAGATTTTGAGAACTAACAACGTCTTTCATTAGCTTTTTAGATTCCAAAATTTCAATTTCGTTATCCACGCTGTTCGTTTTCATACCTCCAAATCCCGAAAGATCCTGAAGGATACTCAGGTCATTATTAGATGGAGAATTTTTACTGTCTTTAATAAGTACAGTAGTCTTTATATTGAATACAGGGGTGATAAATTTTAAAGCAAAATAAGTTATTAGAATGCATAAAAATGCTGAAGCAAGAAACCACGACCATTTTCTGATATATGGCTTTATGATTTCATTAATATCTATTTTTTTATTTATGTTTAAATTTTCTGAAGTATTTTTGTTATTCATCAATGTTATTTGTTAAATAAACTTACGATTACGGCAATAGCTGTGACACCGATTGAAATTGCTGTTAAATAAAGCCCTGTATTTGGATTTTGTTTTGCCTGTATATCTTTTGCGTTATTGGCAGGTACAATAATAGCATCTCCCTGCTTAAGGTAGTAATACGGCGAATCAATAAGACTGGCATCCTGTAAATTTACTTTGCCATGAGTAATCTGCCCATTTTCCGTCCTTACAATAAGAATATTATCCCTTTTGCCGTAAATAGTAAGATCACCCGCCATCCCCAAGGCATTAAGAATGGTTCCCTGCCCGTTTGAAATGGTATAGTCACCCTGTTTATTTACTTCTCCTAAAACAGTCACTTTAAAATTAGCCAGTCTGACATTTACAGCAGGATTAATCACATACTTTTCCATCTTGCTTTTTAGCTCATCCTTAAGCTCGACTAATGTTTTTCCCTCCGTATTAATAATGCCTAAAATTGGGAAATCAATAGTACCATTGGTATCTACAATATAAGTAGGGCCGGAAATTGCCGTGGCACCCTGATTAGGAGTATTTCCTCCCGCATATGAATTGGTCTGTATAATTTCTGATGAAGAATAGTTTTGGTTAAACGGCTTTACAACATCCATATCCTTTGCTGTTATCAGTATTACAAGCTGATCACCTTTCTGAATGGTACCTGCAGAGTTTCTGGCTGAGGATTCAATTGCTGCTTTTTCAATATTCTGTAAATAATTCAGATCATTTTTAGCATTGGGGTTAGTTTTACAGGAAACTATTATAAATGCTGATAAGATTACCAATATTTTACCTTTCATCGTTTTTTAAAATTGTACAAATATATACATTTAAATTATTCTATTTATCCAATACTTCATATATTGAATTATTACTTCTGAATTCCGGGACAATTATTTTCAGAAGCTTTACAACTTCCACCTTATCTCTTCTTAAGGAAGCTTTGGTAATAGAATTTACAAGCATTTCGATTTCCAGGAACTCCATGGTAGGATCTTTGGAAATCATGATTTTTTCGTTATGGGTAGGTAAGGTTTTCGCATCGTCACTCAGCAGCTCTTCATAAAGTTTTTCTCCCGGCCTTAAACCTGTATAGATAATTTTAATATCAATATTCGGTTCAAATCCTGAAAGCTTAATCATTCTTCTTGCCAGGTCCAATATTTTTACAGGCTCACCCATATCAAAAACGAATATTTCTCCTCCCTGCCCCATTGTTCCTGCCTGTAATACCAGTTCGCAGGCTTCAGGAATCGTCATAAAATATCTTACAATATCCGGATGGGTAATGGTAACCGGCCCTCCCGCCTCAATCTGTCTTTTGAAATGCGGAATTACCGACCCGTTGGATCCCAGAACGTTTCCGAATCGGGTGGTAATAAATTTAGTGGTATTTCCTTCTACATTCTGCAATGATTGTACAAATAATTCAGCGGTCCTTTTTGATGCGCCCATAACATTGGTGGGATTTACCGCTTTATCCGTTGATACCATTACAAATCTGTTCACATTATATTTGCTGGAGAGTGTCGCAATAATTTTTGACCCGAGTACATTAACCAGAATTCCTTCGTGGGGGTTTTCTTCAACCAACGGAACATGCTTGTATGCCGCTGCGTGATAGACCATGGAAAAATTATAAGTCTGGAACAAAGGCTCTATCCTGTGCTTATTTGAAACATCCGCCAGTACAAATTTGAATCTTATGTGCGGAAACTTCTCCTTCATTTCAAGCTCAATGTCGTATAAAGGTGTTTCTGCCTGATCGAGAACAACAATGAGCGAAGGATTGAATTGTGCAACCTGCCGTACAATCTCGCTGCCTATAGAGCCTGCTCCTCCGGTTACCAGTATATTTTTGTTGAAATGTCTTCTCTTGATTTCTTCATTTTCAATCTTGATTGGCTTTCTGTTGAGAAGATCCTCAATCTGAAGATTACGGATGGACCCTGCAAAATCACTGTCGCGAAGTTTTTGTACAGATGGCGCCTTGAATATATTGAGATCTTTCTCAAGAAATAAATTCACCCAGGAATTCATTTCATCTTTAGACATCATTTCTTTAATAATGATTACACCATCAATAAGAAGCTCTTCTTTAGCATTTTGCTCAATTTTCTCTTTGGCAAAAATAGGCTTACCCAAAAGATATGCCCTCTTGGAATCTGTACGTTGAGTAAGAAATCCTACAACATGGTAAGGCAGACTCGGATTATCCAAAATAGCCCTTGCAATAGCAATAGACTGCTCATCAATTCCTAATACAAGGATTCTTTTCTTCAGTGTGCTTCTTCTATATTCCCTTACTATATGGAAAAACTCTTTCACATAAAGCCGGAACAGGAAAAGCCCCATAAAGGAAATAATGAAATACAATATCAGAAAAGGATTAATAATAAATTCTTTTCCCGTGACCCATTCGCATACAATGTTAGCGCTACCTACAAGAAACAATGTGCAGAAACATGAGATCAGCAATTTAAAAAGATCTATAAAAGTAGAGTGCCTTATAATACCAGCATACGTCTTAAAAATGTACATAAACATGACATTTGAAAATATCACCCCTGCAAATACGGCAATCTTATCATTATGATAAATAAACTCAGACCGTGTAATTTTTTCTATAATATAGGTAGATAAAAACAGTGATATTATCAATATGATAATATCTATTACAAGAATGATCCACCGTGGCAGATATCTTACATCCGAAAGATTGACAACATTATCTCCTCCGAACATTTTCTTTCTAAAAGAGCTGTACATTGTCTTTAATAGTATTCATGTGTATAAAAAAGTATAACTTAACCTTCACATTCGAAAGTATTGATGCAAATTTAAAATAAAATTTCATCTATTATCAGTATTTAAAAATTAAATTTAGTTCAGAGACAATAAAGTATTTCGGAAATTATTCCTGATTAAAGAATAATGCGGAACAAGAACCAACCATGTCAAAAAATGTACCACACATTACTTCAGATCATTTACAATTGCAGTAATTCCCGAAACCTCCTGCCAATCAACCTGTTTTTTTTATATAGTGAATAAGTTTTATTATTAGAAGCTGTTATTCATCATTGAGTACTGAAAAATCTTATACCTGTGTTTTATTTTTATTCAAAAATATCATTTATTTTTTCATATTCAAACCCTCTGCTCATTAAATATTTTATGGTTTTTGATTTGCGCTGATATTCTTGGAGTCCTTTTTGTTTTAAATAATAATCCTCATAGATTTTGCGGATCGTTCTGTTATAATCGTGTTCATCGATCTCATCAAAGCACACCCTGATTAACTTCTCCGAAACCTGTTTCTGTTTAAGATGAATTCTGATTTTAGTCTTGCCCCAGTGTTTAATATAAAATTTCCCCCTGATATAGCTTCGGGTAAACCTTTCTTCATTTAAATAATTTTCTTGTAACAGATAAAGCATGATTTCCTCTTTCGCTTCATCAATAAGGAGAAACTCTTTCATTTTTTGTTCAACTTCATAATGACAGCGATCCTGATACACACAATAGTTTACCAGCTTTTGTTTTATCTCATCAAAAGTGAACGATTTCTTTTCCATATTCCATAAAAAAGAATGAGCAGATGCCCATTCTTTATATTTTATTTTGATATTAATTAATAGTTAAATAAAGCTTTGCCTTCCATTAATTCATTCACTTTTTTTCTAACGGAAGTAAGTACTTCTTCATTTTTAATATTGTCTACTACTTCAGAAATTAACCCTGCAATGGTATCCATATCATTCTCTTTCAATCCTCTTGTGGTGATTGCTGCAGTTCCCAATCTGATCCCTGAAGTTGTAAATGGTGATTTGTCATCAAAAGGAACCATGTTCTTGTTGCAGGTAATATCGGCAAGCACCAAAGCTTTTTCAGTTTCTTTACCGTTTACACCCTTGTTTCTGAGATCTACCAGCATCAGGTGGTTATCTGTTCCCCCGCTTACGATATCAAAGCCTCTGTCGATCATGGCTTTTGCTAATGCCTGTGCATTGGATTTTACCTGTTTTGCATAGTTTTCAAATTTCACATCCAAAGCTTCCCCGAAAGCAACCGCTTTTCCTGCAATCACATGCTCCAGCGGACCTCCTTGGATACCAGGGAAAACGGCACCGTCCAGAACCTGGCTCATCATTTTGATTTCGCCTTTCGGAGTTTTGTGGCCATACGTATTTTCAAAATCTTTTCCCATCATAATCATTCCTCCACGCGGACCTCTCAGTGTTTTATGCGTCGTTGTCGTTACAACATGACAGTGCTCAAATGGGGAATTCAATAGACCTTTAGCTACCAAACCGGCAGGATGTGCAATATCTGCCCAAAGTGTCGCACCTATTTCGTCTGCCACTTCTCTGAATTTGGCATAATCAAGATCACGCGAATATGCTGAAAATCCAGCGATAAGCATTTTAGGCTTTTCTCTCAGCGCAACTTCTCTCATTTGATCATAATCAATAAGACCAGTCTCCTGCTGCACCCCGTAAGAAACTACATCATACTGAATTCCTGAAAAATTAACCGAAGAGCCATGCGTAAGGTGGCCTCCCATAGAAAGATCCATTCCCATAATTTTGTCGCCCGGTTTTAAAACGGCAAGATAAATGGCGGCATTGGCCTGAGAACCGGAATGTGGCTGTACATTTACATAATCCACTCCAAAAAGCTGTTTTGCTCTTTCAATAGCCAGCGTTTCAACCTCATCTACTACTTCGCAACCTCCGTAATATCTTTTTCCGGGATATCCTTCAGCATATTTATTGGTAAGCACACTTCCCACGGCCTTCATCACATTATCAGAAACAAAATTCTCTGATGCAATCATCTCAATTCCATGAGTCTGTCTTTGTCTTTCTTTTTCAATCAGGTCGAAAATAATATCCATTTTACTTTTAGTTTTTGAAATTTTTCACCCCAAAATTACGAAATTTCCGCCGAGATTCCGGTATACATCCATATGATTTTTAGCCTTATCATTAACAATACATCCTGAATATTTGCTGTTTAATGAGATTTCCACAGTATTTTCTGATTCTTACCTTAAATTTTTAAAATGAAATAAAAATCCTCCCAATACTTTGAGAGGAATATCGTATGAAGCAAAAGAAATTAAAATCCGTCTTCTGATAATTCTTTATTCACAATGGCTCCGGTAAAGTTTCCCTGCGCAACCGCATTGGCTACAGATCGCATCATGGTAGTATTGTCACCACAGGCAAATACACCATCGGTACTTGTTTTATGAAAATGGTCTATTTTAATAAACCCATGTTCGGTAAGTTCAAGCTGCAAATCTTCGGTATTGATATTCTGCTCAAAAGGTATTTTTGCATATAAAGCTTCCAGTTCTTTTTCACTGCCATCCTTAAATATCACTTTCTGAATATAGCCGTTTTCATGAACGATTTCTTTTATTTCAGATTCGGCAATCTCAATTTTATTCTGGCTGAATTTTTTCGCCTGGTCCTCACTTAATGCAGATTCTCCATTAGTAAATAAGGTAAGATCTTTTGTAAGGTTAAAAACCAATTTAGAAAATTCAAAAGCCAGATCACCATTGGAAAGAAGTCCTGTTGTTTTGCCTTTTACTTCATAACCATGACAATACGGACAGTGGATTACGGAAATCCCCCAGCATTCTGCAAACCCTTTGATATCAGGTATCTGGTCTTTCACTCCGGAAGCCAGAATTATTTTTTTAGCAGAAAATCTTTTGCCATTATCGGTTACCACTTCAAAACCTTCTGAATTTTGAGATGTTTTTGCAACCCTGCCTTCAAAAAAACTTACCGTTTCGTATTTTAAAACCTGGTCTTTTGCTATTTCTGAAATTTCTTTCGGAGTTTTACCATCCTGTGTGAGAAAGTTGTGTGAATGAGGAGTCTGCCGGTTACAAGGTTTTCCGCTGTCGATAATCAAAACATTTCTTAATGATCTTCCGAGGGACATTCCTGCAGAAAGTCCGGCATAGCTTCCTCCTATTATGATTACGTCAAAGTTGTTTTCCATAAGTATTTATTTATTGATAGTAGTACAAGTAACGAACCGTTATTATTCAGCAAAGATAAAAATAAATTCATTAACGCAACAAAATTGCATTAATAATTATTGTATCTAAAATTTCTGAACGCAGAAGATCAAGACATGAATTAAAAACAAAAATCCTGAGAAAAAAATTCCCAGGACTACATCTGAATGTATAGTGTCAGTTTACTATTTTTTTGATTTTTCTTTTAATTCTTCTTTATCTTTATCGGATGGATTCCATACTTTTACGTCTGCGTTTTTATCAATTCCGGAAAGAATTTCAACATTGATTCCGTCGCTTGCTCCCAGTTTCACATATGTTTTTTTGAACTTACCGTCTTTTTGTTTCACCTCAACGAAAGGAATATCTTTACCGTTTTTCTTTTCATACTGAATCAAAGATTCATCAAGTAACAATGCATTTTTCTTTGAAGTAAGAACGATTTCTCCGTTGGCAGAAAATCCGGCTCTGATGTATTCGTTATTCGGGTTAAATACATCGCCCTCCACCGGAAACTTAATAGTTCCGTTGTTATCTTTTCCTTTTGGAGCAATCATCGTCAATCTTCCCGGGAATGTTTTATTCTGAAGAGCTCCGATAACGATGTTCATATCCATTCCCTGTTTTAGTTTTCCTGCCTGTGCTTCATCAATTTCTCCCTGGAAAATCAATGAATTAAGGTCGGCAATAGAACAAATGGTCGTTCCGGCGTTGAAAGAGTTGGCTTCAATCACCTGGCTTCCCACTTTTACGGGAACTTCAAGAACCGTTCCTGCAGCTTTTGAACGGATCTGCGTTGTAGCAAGCCCCTGAAGTTCAGGAGTAGCTCCTGTTTTTGCAATCTGCAATGCTTTTTGCGCAGTCACGAGCTGCTGTTGGGAATTTTTCAAAGCTTGCTGAGTGGTGTACAGCTGTTGTTGGGCATTTAAAAATTCCTGTTTTGAAGCAACACCCTGTTTATAAAGCCTTTCCTGCATTTCAAACTGCTTGCGCATGTTTTCAACATTCATCCTTGCATTATTGATCTGAAGCTGCTGATTGCTCACATTCTGCTGGGCATTATTCACCTCTGCAATATTCGGGACAATCCGTACCGTAGCAATCAGCTGTCCGGCTTCCACCCGGTCGCCTTCATCCACCAAAATTTTATCAATAATTCCTGCTATGTTGGGTTTGATTTCGATTTCTTCTTTCGGAATGATTTTTCCTGTCGCCATTACCTTATCCTCCATATTCTGAACAGTTGGTTTACGGGTAAGGAAAGCTTCGCTCTCTTTGGAATTGGATTTAACAAAATATCTGATTCCCGAGAACAGTGCCACTGCAAATAAAAGCCCCAGAATAATATAGATGGCTTTTTTCCAGGTGAATTTCTTTTTCATATGTATAGTTTATTTTTATTAATCAATATTTAATAGTTGAAGTTTTACTCCGTTCTTAATGCTTCAATAGGCCGGATCTTTACGGCTCTTTGGGCCGGAATCATTCCGATAATAAGTCCTAAGACTACCATAACAGCCATTGCCGCAAAAACATTTCCATAGTTTACCGTAGGATTATAGAACGGAAATGAATCCTGTCCCTGAGTTAGCGTATCCAAAAGCATCAAAACAAAAATTCCGAACATAAACCCGAGAAGTCCCGAAGACAATGTTATCACCACACTTTCAAGCAGAATCTGGTTTCTTACTTCCGAAGGTTTAGCCCCCAAAGCCCTTCTGATTCCGATTTCTTTAGTTCTTTCTTTTACGGTAATTAAAAGGATATTGGAAATAGCAATTACTCCTGCCAGGATTGTTAATGTTCCTACGATAATGGTAAGAAGCTGCATTCCTGTAAGAAAGCCCGTAAGTTTTTTAAATTCCTTCCCCAGATTAAAGCTTCCGAACGCGTTGGTATCGTCCGGTGAAACTTTATTTTTAGCCTTTAATTCGAGCTTTACATTTTCTTCAACGGAATTCACATTGGCATTAGGCTTACTTACAATAGCAAACATATCGATCTGATCTCCTGCATTATACATTTTGGTATAAGTGGAAAGGGGAATAAAAACCGTCTGGTCATTTTCAAAACCTCCGTTTTTCTTTATCCTGAATACCCCGATGACGTTAAAGAAAATTCCTTTAATATTAATGGATTTTCCAATTGGATTTTCATTCTTCTTGGAATCGAAAAAGTTTTTATAGATTTCCTCTCCTATTACCGCAACATTTTTGTTTCCGGAAACATCTGCATCATTGATATACCTTCCGAAAATGAGTTTTTTTTCTGAAATTTTGTTTCCTACCGGATAATCTCCTGTTAAAGCATAGGTTCCGCTTTTCCCGTTTCTTGACATGGATTCTCCGGGAGTTCCCGTAAAGCTTCCCCGTGAGTTCTTCGGTGATATATAATCGATTTCGGATACTTTTCTTTTCAGCATGTCAATATCGGAAAGATGAAGATGCATCTGTCTTCCTTTAGGAAAACCTTCGTAAGGAATTGAGGTATTTTGCGCCCACAGGAAAATTGAATTGGTAGCAAACCCTGAAAACAGCTTATCAAAACCGTTTTCCATTCCTTTGGCCGCTCCCAGAAGACTTACATACAAAAACATACCCCATCCCACCCCAATCATGGTAAGGAAGGTCCGAAGCTTATTATTCCTGAGCGAATAATAAATTTCCTGCCAAGTATCTTTTTTAAATAGTATATTCATTTTTAACTGTCAATTTTTTAATACTGGTCAATCTCTGCAAGTCAATCGTCAATCTTTTATGAGACTAAATTCACTTACGGAGCAAAATTCACCATCCACTGTTCATCATTCCGTTCTCAAAGCTTCAATAGGTTTAATTTTAGATGCCCTGTATGCCGGGACAAATCCTGCAATAAGACCGGATAAAACCAGCGCAATGAATGCAGCAAAAATATGCCCCCATCCTACACTCGGATCTTTAATGAAATATTCCTCCAGATTATTCCCTATTAAATACAGCGCCAGTATACCGAGGCCCACACCAATTAAACCCGAAATCACGGTAATGACAACACTCTCCTGAACGATAAGCGCTACAATAGTTCTGGGTTTTGCACCAATAGCCTTGCGTACCCCGATTTCTTTGGTTCTTTCTTTTACAATATACACCATAATGTTGCTGATTCCGATAATTCCGGCTGCCAAAGTCCCCAATCCGATAAAACCTACAATCCCTGTAAGAACCGCCATAAATGCAAAGGTATCGTTCATATTTTGGGCATTGTTCCACACTCTTACTCCGTTTTCATCATCGGGTGCTACATTTTTCCTTGATTTTAGTCTTTCTTTTAATTCGTCTCCGTACTTTATGGCTTCCTGAGGCGTTAATTTTTCATTGTAAGCGATATAATTAATACTCACGGTATCGGAACCTTTCTTCATTTGCTGTAATGTGGTAATGGGAACAGTGATATGCCTCTCGTCCCAGTCTCCGCCATCATCAGAAAATACACCGACTACTTTAAACATGGTTCCGTTGATATTCAATTCTTTCCCGACCGGGTTCCCGTTTTTGATAAGGTCACGCTGAACCATTCTTCCGATTACGGCAACATTCTGTTTTCTTTCCAGATCGGTAGGACTAAGATATCTTCCTTCCAGCATTTTTCTGTTTTCAATGATCTGCTCTTCGGGTTTGGCTCCGTTAATTTGATAGTTACCACTCTCTTTTCCGTATTTCACAAGCAGATTGGTAGTATATCTCGGTGTGGAGCTGCCCACTTTTTCTTTATCAATATTAACCAGGAAATCATAGTCGTCATTATTCATCGTAACCTGTCTGTCGGATTGAAGACCGTTGTAGGCGATGGTTGTTTTTCCGGTTACAATAGAAATGAGGTTCTGGGCATCTCTGGCAAAACCTTGTGTAAATGCATTCTGCAGACCAGTTCCTATTCCGAAAAGAACAATGAAAATGAATAATCCCAAAGCCACAGTAAAGCCCGAAAGTACCGTCCGCAATACATTACTGCGAATAGAACTGAATATTTCCTGCCATCGATCTAAGTCGAACATATTTCTTTAGATTTGAAGCGGGAAGTCTGATGATGAAAGTCTCCACTCTTTCCGCTGATTTATTTAATTATTAAAATTTTCATTTTTCATCCCCAAGCTTCCATCTCCTATCTTCCAGCCTATAAAACCAGCTGCTTAATAAACTCATCACTTTCAATAATTCCATCTTTCAGGATGACGTTTCGCTTGGTTTGAGCAGCTACGTCCGGTTCATGCGTAACAACAATGATTGTTTTTCCTTCGTTGTTAATATCCTGAAGCAGCTTCATGATATCATGGGTGGTTTTGGAATCCAATGCTCCGGTAGGTTCATCGGCAAGCACAACTTTTGGATTAGTGATCAGCGCCCTCGCAATGGCAACCCTCTGCTTCTGTCCTCCCGAAAGTTCATTAGGTAAATGACTGGCCCATTGTGCAAGCCCCACTTTCTCCAGATATTCCATCGCCCTGCGTTCGCGTTCCCGTCTAGGGACATTCTGATAATATAAGGGAAGAGCAACATTATCCAGAGCGGTTTTATACCCGATCAGGTTGAATGACTGGAAGATAAATCCTAAAAATTTACTCCTGTACTCCGCAGCTTTTACTTCCGAAAGGTGCTCTATCGGAACGCCATCCAGCTCATAAATTCCGGAATCCTTCTCATCAAGGATACCGATAATATTAAGCAGGGTTGATTTTCCGGAGCCGGAACTTCCCATGATCGAAACAAACTCACCTTCGGAAATCGTAAGGTTGATTCCCTTAAGAACATGAAGCTTACTTTTTCCGGTGTCGTATGACTTATGTAAATCCTGAATTACTAACATTAAGCGGGATTATGTTTTAACCAATAAGTAGGTATAAATTTTAATTTGTTACGCAGAAATAAAAATTCTTTAATTAAATTATTGTTTAATACTTTTTTTATTTATTAACAATACTTTACTAAAAACTGTTTAATTTTAATTTGCTTATATCAAACATTTTTAAGGGATACTGCTTTGTAAGCCAGTGTCTAAGCGGTTTTCATGTAAATGTGGAAAACTTTTAAGGTTAAAACTCAATCATTTAGTGTTTCGCCCTTTTAAATACAGTTCTTGTTTTCTAACTTTGTACTTGTTCATCACCAAAAAATAAATACTTTGCCGGGTTGATAACCTTTACCTGTAAGTATCAACAAATCAAAATGTTGAATATTTTTTGAACTTTATCCACATCGATCATTATTAATTTTTAAGACATTCTAAATATGGGAATTTTTGATAAAAGAGTAAGCTATAAACCATTTGAATACCCTGAGGTTCTTCAATTCGTGGAAGCGATCAACAAGTCATTTTGGGTGCACTCGGAAGTGGATTTTACCGCAGATGTTCAGGATTTTCATTCACAGCTGGAGCCGCACGAAAAGCACGCCGTAAAAAATGCACTTCTGGCTATTGCACAGATTGAAGTATCTGTAAAAACATTCTGGGGAAATTTGTATAACCATCTTCCAAAGCCGGAGTTCAACGGTTTAGGATCTACCTTCGCAGAGTGCGAGTTCCGTCACTCTGAAGCCTATTCCAGATTATTGGAAGTATTAGGCTACAATGAAGAATTTACTCATGTCGTAGAAATTCCTGCCGTAAAAAAGAGAATTGATTTTTTATCAAATGTCCTGAAACACGCCAATTCTGCAACACCTAAGGAATATGTTTCTTCTCTTTTATTATTCAGTATCCTTATTGAAAATGTTTCGCTTTTCTCTCAATTTGCCATCATCCTTTCCTTCACCAGATTCAAAGGATATATGAAGAATGTTTCCAATATCATCGCATGGACTTCCGTAGATGAGCAGATCCACGCCAATGCAGGAATTTACCTGATCAACAAGATCCGTGAAGAACAGCCTGATTTATTAACTGATTCTGATATTGAAGATATTTATACCTTAGTTGATCAGTCTGTAGAACTGGAAGGAGAAATCCTTGACTGGATCTTCGAATTGGGAGAACTGAATGTTTTCTCAAAAGAAGATTTATTAAACTTTATGAAATACCGTGTTGACGACAGTTTAAAGAAAATCAACATGAATACAAGATACAATGTCACTCCGGAACAATACCGCCCAATGGTGTGGTTTGAAGAGGAAGTGTTTGCCAATTCAATGGATGATTTCTTTGCGAAAAGACCTGTGGATTATACAAAACACGATAAAAGTATTACGGCGAACGATCTTTTCTAAGTTTTAATGAGGCGCGAGCGAAGCGAGCGTCGAAACAGTTAGTATTAGCGATCTGTCATTCTGAAAAAAGCGCAGCGAAGTGAAGAATCTCAAAATCTGAGATTCCTCTTCTTTAAAATGACAACAATTGAACTGTTGTAAGTAAAACCCGTTAGGTTTGGAGTCGAAAACTTTCATGGTACACAAAAGATATTAATTTTTGGATTGATAAAAAAAGACAAAGATTTATCTTAGCCCTGATTGAGCGGCATGTCTGAGCTCTTTTTCTTTTAAAAAGAAAAAAGCGAGTAGCGAAAGCAGGTACACCAATGAAAGAAGGACAAAATTTTATGCTCCTAAAAATAAACAATGCATTGGCATTTTACAATATAAAAAAATGGAAGAACAAAGTACAAATATATGGTGGCTCAATGAAGAGTCTGAGCAGATGCTCAACAGAGGCTATTTGCTGAAAGGGGAAACAGTAGAAGGTGCTATCGACAGAATTACCACGGCAGCAGCAAAGAGACTGTATAAGCCGGAGCTTCAACCTGCATTTAAGGAAATGATCACCAAAGGATGGATCAGTTTTTCTTCACCGGTATGGGCCAATATGGGAACCCAGAGAGGTCTTCCTATTTCCTGCTTTAACGTTCACATTCCGGACAGCATTGAAGGAATCACGCACAAAATGGGTGAAGTCATCATGCAGACCAAAATCGGTGGCGGAACATCAGGATATTTTGGGGAACTGCGTAACAGAGGAACGGCAGTAACCGATAACGGAAAATCTTCAGGAGCCGTTTCTTTCATGAAGCTTTTTGATACGGCGATGGATGTGGTATCTCAGGGCGGAGTGAGAAGAGGTGCTTTTGCAGCTTATCTGGATGTTGATCACGGAGATATTGAAGAATTTTTATCGATTAAAGATATCGGAAGTCCTATCCAGAACCTGTTTACAGGAATCTGTGTGCCGGATTACTGGATGCAGGACATGATCGATGGTGATATGGAAAAGCGTAAAGTATGGGCAAGAGTATTGGAAAGCCGTCAGCAAAAAGGACTTCCTTACATTTTCTTTACCGACAACGTGAACAGAAATAAACCACAAGTATATAAAGATTTAGGATTAACGGTAAACGCCAGTAACCTTTGTTCGGAAATCATGCTTCCTTCCACCATGGAAGAATCTTTCATCTGCTGTTTATCTTCCATGAACCTTGAATTGTACGATGAGTGGAAAGACACTGATGCGGTAAAGCTGGCGATCTATTTCTTAGATGCTGTTTTATCTGAATTCATTGATAAAACGGAAGGGAACTATTATCTTCAGGGAGCAAGAAATTTTGCCATGAGACACAGAGCATTAGGTTTAGGGGTTCTAGGCTATCACTCTTATCTTCAGAAAAATATGATTCCTTTTGAAAGTTTTGAAGCAACGCAGTTCAATGCAAGAGCATTCAGAAGAATAAAGGAACAGGCAGAGCAGGCTTCGAGAGAACTGGCCAATATCTACGGTGAACCGGAATTGCTTAAAGGATACGGACTGAGAAATACCACAACCATGGCGATTGCGCCTACGACTTCAAGTTCTGCGATCTTGGGACAGACTTCCCCGGGAATTGAGCCGTTTGCATCCAACTATTTTAAAGCGGGTCTTGCGAAAGGAAACTTTATGCGTAAAAATAAATACCTTGCCAAATTATTAGCTGAAAAAGGCCTTGATAATGAGGAAACTTGGAGAACTATTATGTTAAATCATGGTTCTGTACAGCATTTGAAGGAGCTGACCGATGAGGAGAAGGCAGTATTTAAAACATTTAAAGAAATCTCTCCGATGGAGATTATTTCTCAGGCAGCCCAAAGACAGCAATATATTGATCAGGCACAGTCCCTGAATCTTCAGATACCTTCTACAATGCCGGTGAAAGATGTTAACTATTTATACATTGAAGCCTGGAAAAAAGGAGTAAAAACTCTTTATTATCAAAGAAGTTCTTCTGTTTCTAAAGAAATGATGGTAAACTTTGTTACCTGCACCGCTTGTGAAGCATAAGACTCTCAAATAATAAACATTACATATTCACTTCAGCACGCTTTTACGGCGTGCTTTTTTCTTTTATATTTGTTAAAGAGATAATCACTAAAAATTCAGATATGAAATTCGGACAAGTAGAAGATCCTTCAAAAATAGATTTCACGTTACCAAAAGATCATCCTGCAACCAAAAAGATTTTAAGCCAGAATAAAAAAGGACTGGAAAATATTTCTATAGGATGTGCCAAATGGAATAAAACCGACCTGAAAGGATTTTATCCGAAAGGTACCAAAGACGAACTTACCTATTATTCAACCCAGTTCAACTCTATTGAGCTGAATGCCACATTCTACGGCATGCCTACTCCGGAGCAGGTACAGACATGGAAAGAGAAAACTCCGAAAGGCTTTAAATTTTTCCCTAAAATTACCAATACTGTTTCGCACTTCAGAAGATTGATTGATGTTACAGAACCAATTACCCAATTTGCAACCTCTGTAATGCAGTTTGACGAAAAATTGGGAATGGTTTTTCTCCAGCTTCATGATAATTTTAAGCCTAAAGATTACGACAGGCTGGAAAAATTTGTAAAAGACTGGCCAAAAGAAGTACCATTGGCCATTGAATTAAGAAATACGGAGTGGTTTACCAATAAGGAAATTCTGGACACCACCTGCGAGCTTTTTGAAAGCCATAATATTACCAACATTATTGTAGATACAGCCGGAAGAAGAGATATGCTCCATATGAGGCTTACCACCCCTACAGCATTTATAAGATACGTTGGAGCCAATGCAGAAAGCGATTATGCACGTCTTGATGACTGGCTGAAGCATCTTACAAAATGGAAAGAAGAAGGGCTGCAGAACGTTTACTTTTTTGTACACCAGAATATCGAAAAAGCATCTCCGCTTCTCTCTGCTTATTTGATAAAAAAAATGAATAAAGAATGGAAAACAGACTTTCACATCCCTAAAATGGCAACGGAAAGCACCGGAACATTGTTTTAAGAATTGATAAATTTTTAATTTTATTCACTATACCGTGTAATAAAGTTAATTAAAATTCACACATTTAAGAAAAATAATTCATCTGTTATCCCTTGTAAAAGAAATACTTGCAAAGTATTTTTTATATTGTAATAATTGTTAAATTAGTAAAGATGACAATTAAAAAAAAACCAATATGGAAAATGAAATTTGTAAAATAAGTATTTCAACAAGCTGGTTGGGAGATGAATACATCTTCTATGAGGATGATAAGATTAAAAGAGTATATGACAGCAACAGTTTAAGCTCTGATAATACAGAATGGGTAGAGCCAAAACAAATCAGTAAAAATAACAAAGATAAAATTATCAAAAACTGCCCGGAAGAACTTAAAGAAAGAATAATGATGATTTTAGATTATCCTTAATATTATTTATATTCTTATAAAAAAGGTTCGGCTTGCTTCGCAAGCCGAACCTTTTATTTTCTGTTTTTAATCAATAATATCAGATTAAGAAAAAGCAGCAGAAAATCCAGTGTGATCCAGATTCCTGTTTTAATATTTTCGTAATTATATTCTTCTACCTGTTTTTTTGCCAGATCCGAAAGCTTTACGCTTTGATTAATATAATTTCGCACCTCTATAATCTGGTCGATATTTTTATTGGGCAATGCATGCTGGGAAAAATAGACAAGGTTTTTTTTTCCAAGATATCCGGCAATCCAGTATTCATCAGACTTATCCATTTTAAGATATTCTATACGGTAATACTCGGGCCTTACTTTTCCAATATGCTTTGTATCAATAACCTTACCTGCTTCGGAATCGTTAATGGTCACAACATAAAAGTCCAAAGGCTGCGGCAGCTTGTTGATAACCTGAAGCGCTACAGAATCTTCCACAACTCCCACTGCACTTTTTTTTATAAACCAATAGGTAAAAATAGAAATGGAAAAAACAATGGTAACGACACGAAACAGTTTTGCCCACTCGGTTCCTTTTCCTTTTTTAATTTTAGATAAAAAAAGAGAAATCACCAAAGCCCAGAAAATTGCCAGAACAATGAATACCATATTGCAAAGATACTTATTTTACATAGGTTTCAGAGGAAATATCAGTTTACATTCCATTCTTTATAAAACTGATCCAGGAATTGCAACATAAAATCATGTCTTTCAGCTGCAATTTCTTTTCCTTTCCTGGTGTTCATAAGGTCTTTCAGCAATAAAAGCTTTTCGTAGAAATGGTTGATGGTAGTACCGTCAGATTTTTTATATTCTTCTTTAGACATATTCAGATTGGGCTTAATTTCCGGATCGTACATCAGATTGTTTTTAAAGCCTCCAAAATTGAACGTTCTGGCAACTCCTATGGCCCCAATGGCATCAATTCTGTCTGCATCCTGTACAATTTTAAGCTCAACAGGAACGTTTTCGGGAGCTTCACCACGGTTTTTAAATGAAATATTTTTAATAATAAACAGAACTCTTTCAATAACAATTTCTGAAGTACGGTGCCTTTCCAGAAATTCCCGAGAAACTTTAAGAGCCAATGTTTCATCACCGTTATGAAATTTGGGATCGGCTATATCATGAAGCAGCGCAGCCAGTTCAACAACTTCGAGATTACAGTCTTCCGTTTCGGCAATTTTTTTAGAAAGTTTCCAGACTCTTTCAATATGATACCAGTCATGCCCGGCTTCAGCACCTTTTAATTTTTCTTTTACAAATTCTACAGTGTTTTCAATCAGATTCTTCATTTATTCAATTCATTTATAATAATATTCCAGAGCTTTTTATTATAGCTTCTAAAAAAATTAACATGTCCTATTTCGCCTTTATCAGACTCGGAAGTTCTTATCAGCCTGTAAGTAGGTGTAAGGTTTGGATAGGTATCATTAAGGAGACTTTTAACCCCCTTTTCCGTCAGCCATACATCATCTTCCGCCATGATAACAAATACTTTCTGTGTCAATGTTTTAGAATAGTCATTTGTTTTATCTAATAAGCTATTGGTCGATTTCCTGTTTAAAATTAATGTTCTCCAGTCATATGCGCAATTTTTTGGAAGACTTTCTCCCAATCCAAACCATTGTGCCGGGAAATATCCTAATAAAGCTGTTGTTAATGGCTGCACAATGCCGAATCCTAAATATGCTTCAATCTTTGTCCTTAATTTTAAGTTCCCGACAAAAGCATTCTGTGTTCCGACAAAAACAAATTCCTCAAAAATGCCCGAATTTTTATTCATTCCTAAAATTAATGCTCCTACAGAATGTCCAAGGCAGTATTTTTTATAATCACTAAAATTAAGCTTGATATACTCAGTAATTGCCTTAAAATCGCCGGATCCCCATATTCGCATCGAAGCCCTGAAATTCTTCATCTTCCGGGGTTTTGAAAGCCCTATTCCGCGATAATCATATGTTATTACCGTAAACCCTCTTTCAGCAAAATAACGAGCAAAGGAAAAATACACCTGTTGCTTTACTCCTGTTGCAGAATTAATAAGCAATAGCTTGTGATTATCCTGCTCAGGTAAAAACAAATGGGCGGTAATAACAGTCTGGTCTTCCGTTGTAATGAGTAGCTTATGCATAGATTAAAAAAAATCCACTATAAAAGTGGAAATTTTAGTTTGTATAGAGATCTTAATTAAGAGATTTTGATATGTTCCAAATAGTTTATGATATAAAATCCGATAATCCAGGCAGCCCGGTTTGCGAGCCTTTCTTCGCAGAAACTCTTGCAGAAACTTCATTTCCAAATTTTACGCAATCTTCAATATCATTATTATGGCACAATGCAATAGAAAACCCTACTGTAAAGGCATCTCCCATTCCCATTTTATAAATCGTACTGTCTTTCTCATTTCTGCAGTATTTCATCTCCGTTCCGTCAAAATAAACGGTAGAATTAATATCATCCCTTACAAAAACTTTATTAAAATATTTTTTCAGGATTTCCTCTCTCTGATCTTCCCCGAAAAGGATATGCAGCTCATTGCTCTTTACTACAATAAAATCAAGATTCTCAACAATCTCATTTGAAAGCTTTTGTGCGGGAGACGCGTATAAACCAACTTTTTTACCGTACTTTTTAGCCTTATTAATGGTGAATTCCACCACATTCATAGAAATCTCCAGCTGAAGAAGGATAAGATCTGCCGTCTGAAAATAACGGTCTGCAGATTCTACGTGTTCCGTATTTAGATGCTTGTTAGCAGCAGGCACTACTACAATCGCCGAATTTCCCTGTGAGGCTGTAACATAAGCCGTTCCGCTCGCATCCTGATCTGTTTCGAAAACGAAATCAACATTCACATTTTCACTGATCATATTCCTCATGATCTGCTGCCCAACGGGATCCTGGCCTACACAGCCAACAAAATACACGCTTGCACCAAGCCTTGCTGCTCCAACAGCCTGATTGGCTCCCTTCCCGCCGAAAAAACTTTCAGAGTGGGTAGCAATAACTGTTTCGTTACGGCCGGGAACTTTTTCAGTTTCCAGGACTAAGTCTATAGAAGAGCTTCCTACAACAATTATCTGGGGTTGTTCTGATGAAAAATTCATTGACTTTTATACATTAATAGTTGTGTTGGTAATGCTGAATATTATTTAAATTACATCTTAACTAATTTCTATAAATTCAGTTACGATTTTTACAGGCATCTGGTTTTTATCGTAAGCGATATAACTTGCATAAAATCCTTCACCATATCCGGTTTCAAAAGCAAAAATAGTTCCGGGATGGTGTTCTGAAGGTTTTAAAAATGCAAACTGATCAATAGCTCCTTTTTCATCAAAGAAATATTCATGGAAAAATTCTTCATAAATTCCCATAAAGTCTGCTCCTTTACGGTGATACAACCGCTGTTCCAGCTCATTAAGGCTGTTTTGTGTATCGGCATCCATAAAGCATCCCATACCGCTTTCCACAGGATACCCGAACACTTCATCTTCCGCCAGATCTTTTATATTCTGCCCTTCCGTGGTAGCAAGTTTCCAATCGGTAATCTCATTCTGACTGAAAATAATTTCGGCATAGGCTACACAGTTGCTCTCCCTCTCCTTATGCAGCAAAACAGAGAAATCCCCTTTTGGAAATACCGTTGAGAATGGTTTCATATCATTTGTGATCACAGGGTCACAAGCGACAAGATGACCGCTTGAAAGGTATATTTTCCCAACCTCAAAACTTTCCAGTAAAGGATTTTCTATAAAGTTTTTGGAAAATAACTTTTTTATATTTTCTAAGTGTGTCATAATTTTGAAACCTTCAAGGTTTTAAAAACCTTGAAGGCTTGTTTATTTATAAAGTTTTTAATTTCTCTTCTAAAATAGCAATCTTGTCAAGGGCATCTTTTTGTTTTTTGCGCTCAACTTCTACAATTTCAGGTTTGGCATTGGCTACAAACTTTTCGTTGGAAAGTTTTTTATCTACAGAAATCAGAAATCCTTTTAAATATTTCAATTCTTCTTCTGTTTTTGCTTTCTCTTCTCCTAAGTCTAAGTTTTCACTTAAAGGAATTGAAATTTCAGTTGCACCCACCAAAAACGTAAAGCTCGGCTTATCGGTTTTTGTGCTAAAATAAATATCAGAAACATTGGCTAATTTCTTAATGACAGCTTCGTTTGCAAATGCTGATACATTGGTATAAATTTCAGCTGCTTCTCTTGGGGAAATCCCTTTTGTCTGGCGGTAGTTTCTTACTCCTGAAATAATTTCAGATGCCGTTTCGAAGTTTTTGATAATATCTTCGTTGAAAGCCTCTGCTTTTTTCTGTTGCGCAATAATCAATGCATCTTCAATATTTCTTTCAGAAATGGTCTGCCATAATTCTTCCGTTAAGAAAGGCATGAATGGATGCAATAATTTCATTAAGTCTTCAAAGAAATGAATTGTCTGGCTATAAACTTCTTTTGAGATTCCTTCTCCATAATTAGGTTTAATTGCTTCCAGATACCAGCCGCAGAAATCATCCCAGATCAATTTATAAATCAAATGCAGCGCATCGGAAATTCTGAATTTTTCAAATTGATCATTAATTTCAGCGATGGTTTTATTTAATTTATTTTCAAACCATTCTATTGTCTGAGTTTCTGTTGGGTTGGCAGGTTTATCTTCATGATTCCACATGTTGATCAAGCGGAAAGCATTCCAGATTTTCGTCATGAAGTTTCTTCCCTGAAGCATTAAATCTTCGTCAAAAAGAAGGTCGTTTCCGGCTGCAGAACTTAACAAAATACCTACACGGACTCCGTCTGCACCATACTTATCCATCAATTCCAGCGGATCCGGGGAGTTGCCTAACGATTTAGACATTTTTCTTCTTTGCTTATCCCTTACAATCCCAGTAAAATAAACATTTTTGAATGGAACTTCTTTTCTGTATTCCAAACCGGCCATTATCATTCTGGCCACCCAGAAGAAAATAATATCCGGTCCTGTTACCAAATCTGAAGTAGGATAATAATAATTGATGTCTTTATTTTCAGGATCTAACAATCCATCGAAAACCGACATTGGCCACAACCAAGATGAAAACCATGTATCAAGGGCGTCTTCGTCCTGTTTTAAGTTTTGGATTCCTAGTTCTGGATTTTGAGTTTTTTCTTTGGCTAAAGCTAATGCTTCATCAATGGTCTCAGCAACAACGAAATCGTTTTCTCCATCGCCATAATAATACGCCGGAATTTGCTGCCCCCACCAAAGCTGGCGGGAAATATTCCAGTCGCGGATGTTTTCCATCCAGTGTTTGTAGGTATTTTTAAATTTTTCAGGATAAAATTTAACCTCATCATCCATCACAACATCGAGAGCAGGTCTTGCAATTTCAGACATTTTCAGGAACCACTGCACTGAAACCTTTGGTTCAATCACGGCACCTGTTCTTTCGGAAGTTCCTACTTTATTGACGTAATCTTCTGCCTTTAGCAAAAGATCTTTTTCCTCGAGTTCTTTGGCAATTTGCTTTCTTACTTCGAATCTGTTTTTTCCGGCGTAATGTAAACCATATTCATTCAGATTACCATCATCATCCAGCGCATCAATCATTTGCAGATTGTGCTTCTGCCCGATTTCGTAGTCATTGATGTCGTGTGCCGGTGTAATTTTTAAAGCTCCGGTTCCGAATTCAATATCTACGTATTCATCTTCAATGATCGGAATGACTCTGTTTACGATCGGAACGATTACTTTTTTACCTTTCAGGTGGGCATATCTTTCATCATTCGGATTGATGCACACTGCAGTATCTCCAAAAATAGTTTCAGGACGTGTTGTAGCCACCGAAAGAAACTCTTCTGATCCCTCAATGGCATATTTAAGGAAATACAATTTCCCGTTCTGTTCTTTAAAGATTACTTCTTCGTCAGAGATATTGGTTTTTGCTTCCGGGTCCCAGTTTACCATTCTGTAGCCACGATAAATCAATCCTTTGTTATAAAGATCAACAAAAGATTTGATCACCTGCTGAGAAAGTTTTTCTTCCATCGTAAATCGCGTTCTGTCCCAGTCGCATGAACAGCCAAGCTTTTTAAGCTGCTCAAGAATAGTGCCTCCAAACTTATCGGTCCATTCCCATGCATGTTTTAAAAACTCTTCTCTGGTAATATCAGATTTATTGACTCCTTCAGACTTCAGCTTTGCAACAACCTTTGCTTCTGTAGCAATGGAAGCATGATCTGTTCCCGGTACCCAGCAGGCATTGAAACCCTGCATTCTTGCACGGCGGACCAGAACATCCTGAATGGTATTATTAAGCATATGCCCCATGTGTAAAATCCCCGTAACGTTTGGCGGAGGAATTACAACAGTGTAGGGCGGCTTATCATTAGGCTCTGAATGGAAGTATTTGTTTTCCAACCAGTAATTGTACCACTTTTGCTCTGTTTCCTGTGGATTGTACTTTTCTGAAATCTGCATAAATTCTAATACTTTATTTACAATCTGCAAAAATAGTCTAAAGAAAAAAAATTTTAAGTATGAATTAAAATAATTTTTAACTTTGTTTTTCAAAATTTATCTAACAACATATTTAATATTCAAGAATATGAAAAAATTAATTGCAGGAATTGCTTTATTCGGAACATTCGCATTGGCATCTGCACAAACGATCACGTTTGACAAAACTACTTACGACTACGGTACTGTAAAGCCTAGTTCGGATGGTATCAGATTTTTCACAGTAACAAACACTGGTGACAAGCCTCTTATCCTTTCAAACGTAAAAGCATCTTGTGGATGTACAACTCCTGAATTCAGCCAGGATCCTATCATGCCTGGAAAATCTGCTAAAATCAAAGTTGGATATAATACAGCGATTAACGGTGGATTCAACAAAATGATTGAGGTATTTTCTAATGATCCGGCAAACAGCAGAAGCGTAATCTATATCAAAGGAAATGTAGATCCAAACGCTCCGGATCCAAAACCTTTGACTCCTGCCGAATTGAAAGCTAAAGCTAAGGAAGAGAAAAAAGCTGCAAAACTAGCTAAGAAAGCTGAAAGAAAAGCTCAAAAAGCAGCAGCCGCAAATTAATTTCTACTCAAAAATAGAAGGACCGTCTCAATGAGGCGGTTTTTTTATTATATATTATGGCTTTGGCTGAAGTTTAGATATATGTTTAATGTTTAATGTTTAATGTTTAATGTTTAATGTTTAATGTTTAATGTTTAATGTTTAATGTTTAATATTAATTTTTTATCTTTTATCTTTTATCTTTTAATAACCAATAAAAAATATGGACACCAATTTCTCTGATGATTTTTTAGTAAAAGGAAAATTTTCTATAAAAAAAGCTTTTACTCAATATAAAGGAAAGCTCACGAAAGAAGAAGGCGAGCAATTGCTTATTCTTGAAAAACAAAAACTTCGAGAGCTTCAGGAAAAACTGTATTCCGACGGCAGCAAGTCTATTCTGATTGTACTGCAGGCAATGGACGCAGCAGGAAAAGACAGTCTTATTGAACACGTTTTCGGAGGGGTAAATCCGCAGGGATGTAATGTGACCAGCTTTAAAACCCCCAACCCCAAAGAATATTCACATGATTTTTTATGGAGGCACTATATTGCTCTTCCCGCAAAAGGCATGATCGGGATTTTTAACCGTTCTCATTATGAAAGCGTGCTGGTATGCAAAGTACACCCAGAATACAACCTGAACGAAAAAACATGGAAATCCGTAAAAGATTTTGATAACAAATTCTGGGAAAATCGCTATGAAAGCATTAGAAATTTTGAGAAACATTTAACCCAAAACGGAACTACTATTGTAAAGTTATTCCTTCATGTTTCAAAGGATGAACAAAAGAAAAGGCTTCTGGACAGAATCAATGAACAGGAAAAAAACTGGAAATTTTCCGCTGCCGATCTTCCCGAAAGAGCTGTGTTTGAAAAATATATGGAATGCTATGAGGAAGCTATCAATGAAACCTCAAAAGACAATGCGCCATGGTATGTAATTCCCGCAGATGACAAATGGTTTGCAAGAGTAGCAGCCATACAGATTATAATTGATGCTTTAGAAAAAATGGATCTGCAGTATCCTAAATTGTCTGACGAAGACCGCAAAGATTTGGAGGAAGCGAAAAAACAACTGGAAAGTGAAAAATAAGTCAGAATGGAAGATGGGAGTTTGAAGATGGAGGTTCTAAATTCATTGTATTTAAAGACTTCCTTCTTCAAGCCTCTAACTTCCGGCATTAAAAAACCACGAGAAAATCTGTAAGCCGGATTCTGTACTTCCGGAGAAGTGCCTGTTATTTGTCTGCGTCTTACATTGCTGCAAAACTTTAGCTGATTACCCCTCGGCTTTCAGAGCGAGCAACTCCTATTTTCATTACTGAAAAGAACCGATATACTTATCATTGCACCACAAAGAGTTTACCTGATTTCACTACAGCCGAACTGTACATCCTTTCTGTTGCACTTGTCCTACCCTCGCGGGTGACGGATGTTATCCGCTTTGCTGCTCTACGGTGTCCGGACTTTCCTACCTCCCGAAAAACGGGAAATCAACAAGCCGATTTTCTCGTGGCTGCAAAGATAGATAATTTGAAAATTTGGCAATGTGATAATTTGAAAATTTTTAATCTGTAAGAAGATTCTTACACTTGTTTGACGTTATTCATTCATTTCCAAATTACTTAATTTTCAAATTCTCAAATTATATCATATCTTCGTACCACTAAAATTATACATCTACATTGGCCTCAAAGGAGAAAGAATTTGCGCAGCTTATCAAGGATAATCAGGGTTTGATTATCAAAGTTTCGCGTTTATATACCAATTCTTTGGAGGACCAGGAAGATCTTTTTCAGGAAATTGTGTTACAATTATGGAGAAGTTATGACTCATTTAAAGGAAATTCTAAAATTTCTACGTGGATGTATCGGGTTGCCCTCAATACAGCCATTACTCTTTTCAGAAAAAAAGCCAAAAGCTTACCTACCAATGAACTGGACATCAATCATGCCGATTTTATCGAAGATGATGATGAAAAACAACAGCAGGTATCACTTTTGTATACTGTAATAAAAACGCTTCCCAACGTGGAAAGAGCGATTGTAATGATGTATCTGGATGATTTGCCTTATAAGGATATTGCAGAAAACCTCGGGATCACCGAAGTTAATGCGCGTGTGAAAATGAACAGATTAAAGAAAACCCTTAAAGAAAAGATGGAAAAATATGCCTGAATTTGATTTAGACAGCTTTAAGAAGACGTGGCAGGAACAACCTGTTCAGAAAAAATACGACGACAATGAAATCCTTAAGATGCTCAACAGAAAATCGCGGAATTATGTGAAGTATATTTTTTGGATCAGTGTAGCGGAATTTTTATTTTTTGGGATTTTGGGATTATTTCATTTCTTCCAGCAAGATGAATCAGAGAGCTTTCATAACATCCTGAAAAAATTAGATGTACAGGAAATTCCTGAGTTAGAAAGCAATTTTGAAAATGTGTATGTGTTCATAAAAGCTCTTAGTTTGATTATAACCACTTACTTCGTATTTAAATTTTATCAGAATTATCGCAAAATAAAGATAGAAGAGAATCTTAAGGAGCTTATTACAAAGATTATAAATTTCAAAAAAACAGTTAATGCTTTTATTTGGACCAGTATTTTATTATTGGTTGTATTTACTTTTATACTAATTGCTTTCATAGTTTATATCCTAAACTTTCAGACTATACAGCCTACAAATTCCAGTCTTACCATCATCATTGTTAAAATTATTATCAGTACTTTACTTACAGTATCAATGATATGGTTATATTACAGAATAGTATATGGAATTATTTTACACAGATTGGATGAAAACCTGAAACAACTAAAAGAGATTGAAGATAATAAAGAAAAAAATTATACAAATCCATTATAAGACTTGTATAATTTTCCCATAAAGAATTGTTTGGTATATTTAAAGCCTGATTGAATAAACAATTTTTCATTCAAAAGAGGTCTGTATTTTTAATGGATATTAAACTCACAAACATTCGGTTACAAACAATAGTTCATCACTATATAATGATGCTTTTTAATGAATTAAAATGTAAAATGATAACTTATCATCTTTCTCTTTTAATATAGAATTTTACCATCTAAAATTAATTCCGCATATTTTGATATTTTTTGATCTTTATCATCAAGTGCCTTTCTCAGATGGGAATCATGATTTGAGATCTTATGCATTAATTTATAACACTCCAAACGAATAAAAGGGTCCTTGGATTTCGTCATAGATTCCAGCAGGTTAATTGTCTCATCGTTATGATACTCTTCCATAAATTTAAATATACTCCCTACAGTACTATTCATTGGGTGGTAAAGCACTCTTTCAATGCTCGAATCTTCTTCATTAAATAAGAACTGCATTTTACTGAGAGGGCTATCTAAAATAATGTTTATTGAGATAGAGAGTTCTTTTGGCATTAACTGCTTATGAATATCTTTGGATGGCCGATAAAACATAACTTTCCCTTCATCTAATTCTGTCTTTTCCAAAAAAGTCATTTCAACTTTTTCTCCAATATAACCTAATGTATTTTCGTACTCATATTCCCACAATTTAGTAGTATAAGCTCCTTTATATCCAACCGTTAAGAGAGGAAAATTGTGATCATGGGGAGAATTGTAAGAAAAATTGTCAATCAGGGCATCATAATATAAATTATTTATATCAATTATTGGCCACCAATTAACCCGAACATAAAATTTTTCATTTCTGAAAAGCATAAAAGATTGTGCCGTATATCTATTTCCTATTTGAAACAAATCCAAGTCATTGGACAATTCCTTATTAAGATAATCAAGAAAAAATGTTTTATTATTTGCTAAATCTCTTAAATCATTACTGCAACTTAAGAGCCCTTCAATATCATAAACTGATTTTATTTTATTATCAATATTTGATATAAATTCATTCAAATCAAGTACTTGATTTGAGTTATGGTAAAAACTTAATGCCATTATAACAATTATTTTAGTATTCTTTCCAAAGTTCTTTGCGCAGCAACTCTGATTTCTATATGCTGATCCTGAGCGGCCATATGTTTCAGGACTTCAATGCCTTTCTCATAATCAAGGTTTATTAATTTCTGCAGACTCTTCCATCGGATTGTATGATTTTCATGGAAACTCAATTTATACAATGGGGCAATTGAATTTTTATCACCAATTGCGTTTAGTAATTCTACGGTTCCCTCCAATCTTTTATGATGCCTGTCAGTAAAATTATAACTTACAGGAGCTAAATTTTCCATATTAAAATACCATACAAAATCTTGAAAAACTTTTGATTCAGCAGTTAACAAAATTCCTTTGAAATTAGAAGTATGCTGTAAAACATGAACGAAAGGCTGGATATGTAAGATTTCATTTTTACGTAATATGTTTTCTTCTTCAAGTATAAGTTTTTTATTCTTATCCAGAATTCGTGAATCTTCAACTCCATCTAATCTGTACAACCGATAAGAATAATCCATTTCTCCTGATATGACAGCAATATACTTTTCATTTACATTTGTCGGTAAAAGCTTTTGTTCTGATAAATCAACATATACTAAACTTATTTTAAATGTTTTACTCTCATAGATTGTTTTAGGTGACCGATCAATTATACCGCTTTTTAAATTTTCCAAAACATGATTACAATAATCAATTAAAATTTCTGAATTTATAAACTCATTAAGCAATTTTTTGACATGACTCATCATTTCCTCTTATATTATGATCTGGTTATAAAACAAATAACCCATTTTCATGGGTTATTATTTTTCTTAAAACATGCATCTTTATTACGATCCAAGCCATGTACCTATTTGTATTCCTGTTTCTACTGCAAATACAGCAACAGAAGCCGGGTCAATTGTATTCATGCTAGATAATACATCTAAAGGCAAAGTCTCATTCATTAAAGGTTCTAGTAAGATTAATGTTTCCATAATATTAATTTATTTTTCTCACCAAATATAGAAAAAAAAAGGTTTATTCTAAATTAAATATTATTTAATACGGCCAACCTATTCTAGCACAGTCCATTAAAGTTCTTTTCTTAGTCTCGCTACCGGAATATTAAGCTGTTCACGGTATTTCGCGATTGTTCTTCTGGCAATATTATATCCCTGCTCTTTAAGAATAAGTACCAAGGCATCATCGGTAAGAGGTTTCCTTTTATTCTCTTTACTGATAACTTCCTGAAGATGGGTTTTAATTTCTTTTGTGGAAACCTCCTCTCCGTCGTCATTGGTAAGACTGTCCGAAAAAAGGTCTTTCAGGTAGACGATTCCGTTGGGTGTATCAGCATATTTACTTTTCACCACCCTGGAAATCGTAGAAATATCAAACCCGGTTATATCGGCAACATCTTTAAGGATCATGGGTTTTAATGACTTTTCATCCCCGGTAATGAAGTAATCTTTCTGGAATTTCACAATGGCTGTAATCGTCTGTAGCAGAGTATTCTGTCTCTGATTAATCGCATCAATATACCATTTTGCAGCATCCAGTTTTTGTTTGATGAATAAAGCCGCCTGTTTATGTTCCGAAGAATTTTTGTCGTGGGAATAGGTTGTTAAAATATCTTTATATTCCTCAGAAACCCTTAAAGTTGGTGCATTCTTACTGTTCAGCATGGGAACTACCTGCCCGTCTTTTACCTGTATTACAAAATCCGGAATAATCTCCTGATTGATAGTAATAGTCTGTGTATCGAAATTTCCACCTACTTTCGGGGATAATTTTGAGATTTCATCCAATGCATCTCGCAGATCATCTTCTTCAATATCATACTTCTGAATGATCTTATTATAATGTTTGTTGGTAAGTGCATCAAACTGATATCTTAAAATATTAGCTGCCAAGGACACAGCTTTATCAGAGCTTACTTTCTTTTCAATCTGCAAAAGCAGGCATTCCTGAAGACCTCTTGCTCCTACGCCGGGCGGATCCAGCTTTTGGATATAATTTTCAAGAATATCTTCTACTTTTTCTTTAGTTGTATAAATTCCCTGAGAAAAAGCAAGATCATCAACAATTGATTTAATCTCCCTTCTGAGGTAGCCATCCGTATCTAAATTACCGATAAGGTATTCTGCAATTTTTTCATCTTCTTCACTGATATTTACCAAATGAATCTGTTCCAGAAGATAGTCGTAAAGAGACTGCCCTTCCGTTAAAAGGCTTTCGTTATCAAATTCTTCGTCATCCGGAGAATAGTTGCTGGAAGCGGTTTTATAGCTTGGTTCGTCGTCATAAAGATATTGGTCTACATCAAAATCCGTTTCAATGCTTTCCGTACCCTCACTTTCATAAGATTCTTCCAGAGAGGAGAAATCATCCTCTTTAGATTCTTCTTTCACAATTTCCAAGGCAGGATTTTCTTCTAATTCTCTTTCAAGTTCTTCTTCAAATTCCAGAGTGTGAAGCTGGATCAGCTTCATCAACTGAATCTGCTGAGGGGCCAACTTCTGCCCTAATTTGAGTTGTAAGTGTTGTTTAAGCATAGTACCAGATAGTATTTAACATAACATATTCCACGAATTTAGGAAAATATTTTGATAAAAATAAATTTTAGCACGATTTTTGCATTATCAGCAACATAATAAGCTATTTAAAATAAACAGAAAAGCCCTGAACAATATTTGTCAGGGCTTTTTATTATAGTATGTTTAAGAATATTCAATTCAATAATAATGTAAAGACAAAAAATCCTTCCGTTTTTAAACAGAAGGATTTCAGTATTTTAAGAATATTTTTTAGAATTCTGCATTCTTAGGTGTTCTTGGGAAAGGAATTACATCTCTGATATTTGTCATTCCCGTTACGAAAAGAACTAATCTTTCCAATCCTAAACCAAACCCTGCATGCGGGACAGAACCGAATTTTCTTGTATCCAGATACCACCAAAGCTCATGCTCATCAACATGCATATCTGTCATTTTCTGCTTTAAAATATCCAGTCGTGCTTCTCTTTCTGAACCACCGATAATTTCACCGATTCCGGGGAAGAGAACGTCCATTGCCGCAACGGTTTTACCGTCTTCATTAAGCTTCATGTAAAATGCTTTGATCTCTTTCGGATAATCAAATAAAACTACCGGACTTTCAAAATGTTTTTCAACCAGATATCTTTCATGCTCAGACTGAAGGTCGGTTCCCCAATTTTCAACAGGATACTGGAATTTTCCTTTTTTATTTTCTTTAGAGTTTAATAAGATTTCAATCGCTTCCGTATAAGAAACTCTCTTGAAACGTTTTGAAACTACATTTTCAAGTTTTTCGATAAGACCTTCTTTCGCTCTTTCTTTCTCCGGCTTTGATTTTTGCTCTTCTGCAAAACGCTTGTCCAAGAAATCAAGATCATCTTTACAGTTATCCAAAACGTATTGGATTACATATTTCAGAAAATCTTCCGCAAGATCAATGTTATCTTCAAGGTTATTGAAAGCTACTTCCGGCTCAATCATCCAGAATTCCGCAAGGTGTCTTGTCGTATTTGAATTTTCCGCACGGAACGTAGGACCAAACGTATAAATTCTTCCCAGTCCCATTGCCGCTGTTTCTCCTTCAAGCTGTCCCGAAACCGTTAAGTTGGTCTTTTTCCCGAAGAAATCCTGTGCAAAATCAATATCTCCCTGTTCGTCTCTCGGAATATTGTTTAAATCGAAGTTGGTAACCCCAAACATTTCTCCCGCTCCTTCTGCATCTGCTCCCGTAATGACAGGAGTGTTGATATAAAAGAACTGATTCTGGTTGAAGAAAGAATGGATGGCAAAACTCACGGCATGACGTACCCTGAAAACAGCTCCGAATAAATTGGTCCTGAATCTTAAATGAGCCTGCTCTCTTAATGTCTCCAGAGAATGCTTTTTAGGCTGAAGAATGGTTTTGTCTCTTTCTTCCGTAAAGTTGTCTCCTAAAATGGTAATTTTCTTCGCAAGGATCTCCACGGCCTGCCCTGCTCCCTGGCTTTCAACCACTTCACCTACAATTTTAAGGGAAGCTGCGGTACTGATTTTAGAAATGATCTCCTCGTCAAAATTTTCAAAATCAACAACAATCTGCAAATTATTAATCGTAGAACCATCATTAAGTGCAATAAAACGATTGGCACGGAATGTTCTCACCCATCCGTAAACCGTAATGTCATGATGTAATACTTTCTTGTAATCCTCAAGGATTTCCTTAATTGTCTGCTTTTTCATTTGTTGATTCAATTTTTTGTGTAAAAATTAATGAGTGCAAAGGTACAAAAAACGTTTTAAGACATAAATAGTTCTATTCGTTTAATTTTGATATTTATTGTTGGTAAATTGGGTATTGCATGTAATCTAAAAATCCATTTGTTTCGTAAAGTAGATCATAACCCTGTTCCGTTAAATAATAATGACAGACCTTTACTTCGTTATTCCTTTTCGGGAAGGTTAATACAGCGGGACAAAGCTTTGCCTTATCAACTGTCATAGCAAAGACTTCATAATCGTCATTTATTTTCTTCCTGCTGAAAATTCCCAGTGATCTGTCATTTATAAATCTTGCTGTCATTATATCTTTTACAGAATAGGTAAAAAGCTCATATTTTATTCCCTCATATTTTGCACAATTTTCATTCATCGTAGAAGAAATGGTGAGAGAATCTTTTGTAATATTTTTAATAACACCCGATCTGTATCTTTTTCCGTCCCGGAATTCCAGATCATAAATTGCTTCCATTCTCATAGCAAATCCTTCTTTTGAGGGCTTCCAGCTTTTTGCCGGATCAATAACTTTCCCCTTCTTTTGAACAATTAAAACATATCCCGGTTCATATTTACAGTCATAATATTTTTTATAATGTAATTCATAATCCAGACTGTCTTCAACTGTTTTAAACTGGCCTGTTACAGAAATTCCAGCTATCAAAAGTAAAAAACAAACAATTTTTACTTTAAAATTTTCCATAGTTATTTTTAAATTTAATTGAATAAAAGCGTTTTCTTCATAGGTTTTCCTTTTCTGATTTTCCAGGCATGGAAAGAGCTTGGGACGTCATATTGCCATTTCGGGAGCATGAGAATAATAAGAATCACATCGATATGTGCGACAAATCCAAGAACAACCGTCAGATAAAATGCCCATCCCGCCAGTTGAAATCCAATAAGATAAGTAAATGCAGTAAGCAGACTAAGCCCCCACATTTTTGACAAAAAGGCATGAGTACATGTTTCTTTTCCGAATTTCAACCAGCTTACGATATAACATACAGCTTCCATTCCCAAAATTATAATGACGCCAATCCATTCATCTTTTATTAAATCAGGATTTAAAAAATAAACTGCAAATCCCAAAGAAAGCCAGAAAATCATATCAGTCTGACTGTCCATTCTCCTTAATCTTTCAGAAGAAACTCCTGTTTTCCGGGCGATTATTCCATCGAAAATATCCGTTAACAATCCGAAATACATCAGTATCAAAATTAAAAACCTTGATCCATCGCCGATGAAATAAGATAAATAAAGAATGACAGGTGCAAGAATAAATCTTACAGCGATTAAAATATAAGGTATTGTTTTCATGAATATATTAACTTTTAAAATTATGCTCCAAAATTATAGGCGAAAAGAGCTTTACTAAATGCGGAAAAAAATTAAAATAAATCTCTACATTTGTGAAAATCGCAAAGCATGCACCAGGAACTTTTACTCAGGCAGATCCGGAAAAAAATTGGAGACAGGTCTTTGAATGATGAAATTGCCAATATTCTCAACATCAGCTACGATGCCGCACACCGGAGAACTTCCCTGAAAGCGAAATTCAGTTTTGAGGAAGCACTGGTACTGGCCCAATATTTCCAGATTTCATTAGATCAGTTTCAGGTTTCCGATCATCAGATTATCGCAAAAAAAACCTCGGCCGTAACCCAAACAGAGGATCTGGAATCTTTTTTCAGAAACAACCTGAAAGTTTTTGAAAATCTTCCGCTTAGCCATGAGATGACCATCTATTATTCCGCGAAAGACATTCCTTTCTTTTACACGCTTTCCGATACACTGCTGTCCCGTTTTAAAGTGTATGTCTGGATGAATCTTTTAAATGCCAAACAGGTTTTTATTCCTTTTTTAGACTTCTCTCCTCCAGATTTTGAATGGAATACTAAAGAATTAAGAAAAATATATGAAGAACAGAACGTGGTCGAATTGTGGAACGACATGACTGCCGCCAGTGTTTTGCAGCAAATTGTTTATTATTGCGAAACCGGACTTCTGAAAAGGAATGAAGCCGGAATTATCCTCCAGGAATTAAAGGAATTAATAGAATACATTGAACAGAAAACAGAAAGCAATCCGAAATTTCATCTGTATGAAAATGAACTGATGCATCTCTCCAATGATATTTTCTTTTATCATCCGCAACAGTCGCTTTTTGCCATTCCCACCAATATGTTCGGGTATCTGTTGATTAATGACGAAAAAACCTGCAAAGAAACACAGAATTATTTTGAGCATCAGATTAAAAATTCGAAGTCGCTAAACACTTCCGGTAACCGGGACCGAAAAATATTTTTCAATAAAATATATCTGCAGATTGAAGATTTAAAACACATAATTGCGCTATGAAAAGTCTTCGTAATGGTGAGTTTTTCGGACAAACCACTGAAACTTTACGCTTCGGGGGATTAACGATTACAGATACGGAATATACACACCCCTTCGTAGACTGGCATTATCACGAAAACCCTTATTTTACCTTCTTGCTGAAGGGAAATATGACCGAAGGCAATAAAAAAGAAATATATGACTGTGCAGCCGGAACACTGCTTTATCATCACTGGCAGGACCCGCACTACAATATAAAACCTGATGTATTTACAAGGGGTTTTCATATTGAAATTTCGGAAGATTGGTTTAAAAAATTTCATCTTTCAAAGGATAAAACTGAAGGAAGCTTTAATATTAAAAATCCGGAAGTAAAGCTATTGATGTACCGTATTTTCAAAGAAACAAAAGCATTGATAATTCTTTTGAAATATCGATAGATCAAATCCTGCTTGATATTTTTCACGAAATAGCCGGCCTGAAAACCAATAGAGAAAAAAATCCTTTGTGGGTAAAACAAATCGACGAGATTCTTCATGAAACTTTTATGGAAAAATTGAATTTATCAGACCTTGCAAAAATAGTCAACATTCACCCGATCCATCTGAGCAGGGATTTTAAGAAATATTTCCATTGTACCCTAGGAGCATATCTCAGGAAATTAAAAGTGGAAAATTCTTTGAAAATCCTGAATGAATCTGAGTCTTTATCGGAAGTTGCACTGGAATGCGGCTTTTCCGACCAAAGTCATTTTATCAGGTGTTTTAAAGAAAATATAGGTATTACACCTTTAAAGTATAGAAATATTCTGAAGAAATAGCAATGTTAATTTCATTCTATTTTCTACAAAAGGGAAAGTCTAATTTTGTCAGATAAAAAAGATATTCATGTCTACATTCTCAAAACAATATAAATTGTATCTGACTTTATTGTTATCGATAATATTTCAAATGTTTTCTTTTGGTCAAAAAGTAAATATTGTCGAAACGGAAGGTATAAAAACAGAATTACAGAAAAAAAATACCGGGAAAATATTTTTTACAGATAAGAGAATCGGGAATGATATTTTACAGCAGAAAGATTTTTTAGATTTCTACACGCTTACCAATAAGAGCAATCTTTTTTTTGTTGCTTATTTTGATAATTCTCTGACCAATTATAAACATTTTCTGGCACCAGAAATTCCTTTAGATTCATTATTCAAAAGCGGAAATTATCAGTTTACATTGTTTGTGGACGGAAAAGAAATTTATAAAAGCAACCTAATGCCGGGAGCTCCACAACCTGAAATTCAGGATAAGGCTACTTCGTTAAACCGACCTTTTATAGATAATTTGAACGGTCAGGGTTCCTGGAGCGAATCTTTTTGGAATCGATTTCTTCATAATGGCGGAGATCAGGCGCTTTCGGATGGCAGTCATACTCTGAAAATGGAAATCCGACCTTACGTAAAAACCGAAACTATAAAAACGGGCGAAATAATTGCTGCAGGAAGTCTGAAACTAAACGTGGCAAGAAATCCAAAAATTGATATTTCAACAATTACTTTAAATAAAATAATTCCTTACAATGGATTTTTTGTTTCTAAGGAAAAATACGATACAGAAAAAATAAAATTACTGAAAGGGTCTATAAATGAAGGAATATTTAAAAAGATAAACAGTATTGTTGTTATAAAAAACGGAGGGATATTAATTGAGGAATATTTCAATGGTGAAACCAGAGAAACACTTCATGACCCCCGCTCTGTCGGGAAATCATTTACTTCAACATTGATGGGGCAAGCAATTTCCGAGGGTTATATCAAAAATGAATTACAACCGCTTAAAACTTTTTATCCGCTTCATCAATTTGCAAATTTCAGTACAGCCAAAGAGCAGGTTACCATTAAAGACCTTTTGACAATGAGTTCCGGATTGGATGGAAACGATGAAGATGGTAACAGTCCCGGAAACGAAGAGAATATGTACCCCACTTCAGATTGGGTAAAGTTTGCGCTGGATTTGCCTTTTCAGGAAAAACTTAATCATCAGTGGCATTATTTCACTGCCGGAGTGGTTGTTTTAGGAGACATTCTTGATCAATCTACGCCTAAGGGTCTAAAGGATTATGCCGATGAAAAGTTGTTTAAACCTCTCGGAATCAATCATTATGAATGGCAATATACCCCGCAAAATGTTCCAAACACAGCAGGTGGAATTAAAATGAACGCATTGGATTTCGCAAAGTATGGTCAGCTTTATAAAAATGGCGGGATTTGGAACAAAAAACAGATTCTTTCCCAAAAATGGATCAACGGAACTTTTACAAAACAAAAACAAATAACCGGTAGGGATAACGAGTATTACGGTTATCTATTCTGGAATAAAAGCTACCAATCAAAAGGCAAATTACACGAAGCATACTATTGTGCAGGAAATGGCGGAAACTATATCCTTGTTTTTAAAGACCAGCCCTTAGTGATTGTAATTACAGCAAGTGCCTATGGACAGCCTTATGCCCATTCGCAGGCTGATAAAATGATACAGGATTATTTATTGCCCGCAGTGTTTGAACAAAAGTAATTTGAATAAGTACTTGTAAATAAGTGAATACGTAAAGCTGAATTTTTAAGATTTATTCATCTTTTTTGGAAGGAACCAGAAAAACATCGATAAGTCCTTCAGGAAGTTGCATTTTGATAAATTTTTCTTCTCTGTTTACTTCAATAATCCAGTCTTTAATGATAGGAATTACCACTTCTTTGCCGTCGAGATTGGTAATAAAGTAGGTTTGTGCAGTCTGATCATTTACAGATCGGATCACGCCACAGTCGTTATCATTTTCATCAAGAATATTATACCCGATGATCTCATGATAGTAGAATTGTTTCCCCGAAAGTTTAGGTAAGGTGGAAAGCGGCAAATAGACATTCTTACCTAAAGACTGATCTACCAGCGCTTCCGTAGAATTTTTGAATGAAATATTCAGCGCATCAGATTTGCTCCAGGAAGATTTTTCAATAAAAAAAGGAACCAATAATCCGTTGATTTCAACGAATATTGATTCCAATTTATTGTAAAGCTCGGGCTGGTCGGTATCCAGTTTAAGGATAACATTTCCCGCAAGTCCGTGTCTGCGTGTGATTTTTCCTAATAAATAGCAATCTTCTTTACGCATACAGGGCTTTCTTACGCTTCAGTGTTTTCTTCTGTAGATTCAGCAGCAGCTTCTCCTTCTGTAGTTTCTTCAGCAGGTGCGTTTGCAGCCTCTTCAGCAGCTTTGGCATCAGCTTCAGCTTGTGCAGCAGCAGCGATTCTTGCTTCGTTTACTTTAGCTTCAGCGTCTAGAGCAGCTTTTTTAGCATCAGATTTAGCTGTAGCCAAACCTTCTACTTTACCTTGTACTTTAGCTTCTTTAGCTTCTACCCAAGCATTGAATCTTTTTTCAGCTTCAGCCTCATCAAAAGCTCCTTTAGCAACACCACCTTGTAAGTGTTTTTTGTAAAGAGCACCTTTGTAAGAAAGAATAGCTCTCGCAGTATCAGTTGGCTGAGCACCGTTGTTTAACCACTTTACAGCAGAATCAACATTTAAATCGATTGTTGCAGGGTTAGTAATTGGGTTGTAAGTTCCTAACTTCTCGATGAATTTACCATCTCTTCTAGCTCTTGAATCTGCAACCACGATGTGGAAAAAAGGTCTTCCTTTAGATCCGTGTCTTTGTAATCTGATTTTTACTGACATAATGTTTGAATTTTAAGGGAACTCGTCCCAGTTAAATATTTTAAGAGTGCAAAGATAATAAAAAAGTTTGAAGTAAAAAGACACAAATAAAAAGTTTTGTCAATTCAGTTTATTTTCAGGAGCCGGGAACCTGCTCTCGCTACTCGCTTTTTCTGGTTTCGGCGGCGGCAACGCCGCCGCCGAAACCAGAAAAGAGCTCAGACATGCCGCTCGATCAGGGCTATTCTTGCAGGTTACCCAAATAAAATAGGCCCAGACATTTCTGGTTTTCTTCAATAGTAAGGGATTCTTGTAAATGATCTACTAATTTCGGGGAACTCCAGTAGCATCCAACCTGATGGGCCGTACAGGTAAGGTACATATTCTGAACCGCCATTGAAACAGCAGCAATTTCCTCCCATTGCGGAACCATTGCACTGAAATTAACAACAATAGAAACAACGGCATCTGCTTTATTAATTTTAAAACCTATGTCATTGTATTTTTTTTCTAAAAAAAGTTGTTCCGGTTGCGTAGCTTTATAGATTGCCTGCATTTCTGAAGCCAGTTTTGCTTTTTCTTCCCCTTTAAAAAGCTTAAAACGCCAAGGTTTTGTACGCTTATGATTGGGCGCTAATGTTGCTGAATGGAGTATTTCATCAATGATTTCCTGTGAAACTTCCGTATCGGTATAGTCTTTTGGAAAAACGCTTCTTCTTTGCCCTATGATTTCTTTTAAAACTTCTGCTTTATTCATAGTGCAAAATTACAAAAAAGACACAGAAGTGAGATGTTAACATTGAGAAGTGAGCAGTAAGAAGTAAGAAGCTTAGCAAAAATACGTTTCACTTCTCACTTCTCACTTCTTACTATCATAAAACTTCTATAATTTTCTGATGGATTTTATTCAGTGTGAACTCGTCGCCTGATTTCATGCCCATCATTTTCTTTGCCATCGGGCTTTCGGAGGAAATGGCGTAGAACCGGTCGCCTTCAAAGAAGAACTCCCCAAGCGAAACTGAAATATAAAACCGGGCTTTATTTGTAATAACCAGAGAACCGAGTTGCACTCTTTCCGTAGAATTATTCAGTACTTTGGCCATATTTCTTCTCAAATCATTTAGAGCACCCAACTGACGCTGCATCTGGTAAATTTCTTCCTGCATTTCCTCGCGCATGCTGTCATATTTCGGAGTCTTTTTTATATCGCGGCTTGCTTCCTGAGTAAATTCAATAAAGTTCTTCAGCTTTTCTATTTTCTCGGCAATCACGGTTGTCACATAATCTCTTATGTTATTTTTCTCAAATACTATCTTCTCCATACATCGAATCTTTATATAAAGATAATATTTTTTAAATAATATTCATTCGCATACAGTAACTATCGAAAAAGGTAAATACAATAATTCAATCAATCAAAAGAATAGTAAGAAAAAAGCCCTGCAGAAATTTGCAGAGCTTCATTTTATTTTTCAACTAATTTTTTGAGATTGTTTAATCCTTCTTCATAAGACTTTCCCATCTGGTAATCCATCATTGGTCTCATAATTTTCATCATGGCATCCTGCTCCGTATCCATAGTCCAGGTTACTTTAGTGTCATTCCCTTCCGGAGAGAGGATGATTTCGGAGGTTGCCTGTCCGTCAAACGGTCTTTTAAAAATCATTTCTGTTTTCTGTTTTTGGTTCGGCACCAGCTCTTTAAGTTCCTGACAACCGGCTCCGGCTTCATCATTTTTACTGTCCCAACAGTATTTGTCGCCAACTTCACCGGAATTTCCAGAATACGTAATCTTCATACCCGGATCCAGCTTCATCCACGGATTCCATTGGTTGAATGCCTGCATAGAGCTTACCTGCTGCCATACCTTTTCTTTCGGAGCTTTGATAACCATCGATTTTTCATAATGGTAATTGCTGCCGAAAGCAATCATGGCAATTACTAGATACACAACAATTAGAAGGATTATGACACCCAGAATTTTTAAAATTGTTTTCATAGTTCTGTATTATTTAAAGTTATTTTTTTTCATCATGAGTATTCTTTATTACTGTCAAAAGTAATCAATTCTTCATTATCTTCTCTTCGCATATGACAAGATTATTCTACACCGTCAATTTTGTCACACCTTCTTTCTCAGGCATTATTTTTGAGCAATTTCGGTGTCAGTTCGGCAGAATTATTACTTTTACAAGAATTAAAAAATTAGAATATGAATATTTTAACGGAAAAATTTAATACACCATATCATTCAGCACCATTCAACAAAATCAACAATGAAAATTACCTTCCCGCATTTAAAGAGTTGATAAAAAAATCGGAAGAAGAAATTGATGCTATCGTTAACAATCCCGAAGACCCTACTTTTGAAAATGTTATTGAAGCATTGGCGTATTCCGGAGAGCAGCTGGATGTAGCTTCGAATATATTTTTCAATCTGAACTCGGCGGAAACAAGCGATGAACTGCAGCAGATCGCACAGGAAGTCTCTCCTATTTTAACGGAATATTCTTCAAAAATCTCTCAAAATGAAGCCCTTTTCAACAAGATAAAAAAAGTGTACGACGAAAAAGAAAAATACAACCTGAATGAAGAACAAAAGATGCTTTTAAATGAAACTTATAAAGGCTTTGTTAGAAGCGGTGCTTTACTGAATGAAGAAGATAAGGAAAAATTGAAGAAAATCAGCATGGAACTGTCTGTAAAATCGCTTCAGTTCGGGCAGAATGTGCTGGCTTCAACCAACAGTTATTTCAAACATATTACCCATAAAGAAGATCTTGCCGGAATTCCGGACGCCATTCTGGAACAATATGCCGAAGAAGCTAAAGAAAGAAACCTTGAAGGATGGGTGGTGACACTGCAGTATCCTAGCTATATTCCGTTTATGACCTATGCTGAAAACCGTGAACTGAGAAAGGAAATTGCCTTAGCGAATGGTAAAAAATCTTTCGACGGCGGTGAATTTGACAATCAGAACTTAATTAAAGAATTACTGAATTTAAAACAACAGAAAGCAGAACTATTAGGCTATAAAAACTACGCAGATTATGTTCTGGAAGAGCGAATGGCAAAATCGCCTGCAAAAGTTATCGATTTCCTGAATGAGCTTTTAACCAAAGCAAAACCGTATGCCGACAAAGAAATTGAAGAATTGAAATCGTTGGCCAAGACTGATGGAATCGAAGAAATACAGGCTTACGACCATGCTTATTATGCAGAAAAGCTTCGTAAAGCAAAATTTGACCTGAACGATGAGGAATTAAAGCCATACTTCCCCTTAAATCAGGTTCAGGATGCCGTTTTCGGATTGGCTGAAAAACTTTTCGGATTGACTTTTGAAGAAAGAAATGATATCCCGAAATATCATGAAGATGTGAAAGTGTATGAAGTAAAAGAAGTCCTGCACTCTACTCAGAATGACAATTTGCCAGAAGCCAATAGCCAGAAGCCAATAGCATTTAAAGCCCTGCTTTATGTAGACTATTTCCCAAGAAAAGGCAAAAGAGCCGGTGCTTGGATGACGAGCTATAAAAACCAGTATCAAAAAAACGGTGAAAATTCCCGTCCGCATATTTCCATTGTCTGCAACTTCAGCAAACCGACGAAGGACACACCGAGCCTGCTGACATTCCAGGAAGTGACCACTTTGTTCCATGAATTTGGACACGCGCTTCACGGAATGCTTGCTGATACTCAATATCCTACTCTTTCGGGAACTTCTGTAAAATGGGATTTTGTGGAATTACCTTCGCAGTTCTTAGAAAACTTCTGCTATGAACCGGAGTTTTTGAAAACTTTCGCCAAACATTATCAAACCGGGGAAGTGCTGCCGGATGAAAAAATTGAAAGAATAGCACAATCAAAAAACTTTATGGAAGGGTATCAAACCTTAAGACAAATCGGTTTCGGATTGCTTGATATGAATTACCATACAAAGGTTGGAGAACTGGAGAGTAAGAGTGTGAAAGAATTTGAAGATGCCTACACGAAAGCTACACAATTATACCCCGCAAACCCCGAAACAGCAATGAGCCCGAGTTTCTCGCATATTTTCCAGGGCGGATATTCCGCAGGATATTATTCTTACAAATGGGCCGAAGTTCTGGATGCCGATGCTTTCCAGTACTTTAAAGAAAACGGAATTTTCAATCCTGAAATTGCCGCAAAATATAAAGTTCTTCTTTCTTCCGGCGGAACGAAAGACCCGATGGAACTGTACAAGAGTTTCAGGGGAAGCGAGCCAAAAGTGGAAAGTTTACTAAAAAGAGCATTCGGATAAAAATATTTTAAACCATTAAGCACCATAAGCTTAATGGTTTTTTTATTTATATTAAACAAAGTTTTGACAAAGAAATTTTGATGACATAAATTATTGGCATTTTTTTCACTACCTTTAGTACTCAAAACACCAAATAAACAAGGGATTACATAGCATTATGAAAGACAAACTCTATTTCATTAAGACCAATCCTGTCAGCGCCAAGATCAATCTTTACAATAAACTCTGCAGTGAAGAAAAAAGCATGCTTCCGTTCATGGAAGACGATAAAGAAGCAAGTCTTGAAATCATTAAAAGAAAAACAGCAGATAATGTAGAAAGTCTTTCAAAGGAAGAATTCATATGCATATTCAACTGGTTTGAATCCCGCTATCATTCGGATCCTGAAGAGATGAAAGCCCAGCTTTTCATTCACGGAATAGATGTTTTCTATGATATTTCAAACCCATTATGCATTGAAAATTTTTCTAAAATATTAGAGGATTATGAGAATTATTTAGATCACAGGTTTTCTTTCATCATGAATTCCGAAAGCTTCGCTCATTTTCTGATCTACGGAATTTTTTTTACCGGAATGGCAAACAGTGACGAAAAATATTTATTTGATTTTCTAAAGCAGGATCACAAAGCTCTCTATGCTCTGGCAGAAAAAGGTTACGCAGAAAAAAGATTCGGCCTAACTCTGCAGCCGGAAATGTATCAATGCTTTTCTGATCTTTACGACTGTACTAATTTTTATAAGGGTTCTATTATTATAATTTAAAAGAGACTTCTTACCGGAAGCCTCTTATTTAGTTTATTTGATGATTTGTCCTTTGTAGTATTTTTCGAGGAAAAAGCCTAAATCAGCCCTGTACCCGATTCCGGAAGCTTCGAATTTCCAGTTTCCGTTCCGTTTGTATAGTCTTCCAAACTCAATTCCCGTTTCGATGGAAAAGTCTTCATCAAGCTCGTATTTAGCAATTTCCTGATGGGTAAGATTATCAATAATCCTGATGTATGAGTTTCTTACCTGCCCGAAATTCTGTTTTCTCCGCTCATAATCTTCAATGGTGACCACGAAGAGAATTTCCTGAACGCGCTCATCTACCTTTTCAAGATCAATGATAATCGACTCATCATCATCCCCGTCGCTATTTTTACCGCTCGGGTCGTCTCCTGTATGTGTAAGAGCACCATCGGGAGAGTTTAAATTATTATAAAAAACAAAATATTCTTCACTTACCAATTTTCGCTCCGCATCAATCATAATTGCAGAGGCATCAAGGTCAAAATCATATCCCATTCCTTCATTCGGATCCCATCCCAGACCGATGGTCATTTTTGTGAATCCAAGATCAATTCTTTGTCCTTTCTGTAAATTAATTGCCATAATAATTTTATGTGTCTTATTGTATTCGTTATCGAAGTTATGGCTGTTTTAGGAATTTTCCAAAATATTTTAAGACAAAAAAATAGGTATATTGCAGTTTATAAAAAATAAGCTGTCTTTATTCAAACATAAAAAATCCGATCATTCTGACCGGATTGATATTTTAAATTCAGCTAAACTAATTTATTCCGCGAAATTTTTTTCCGCAACAACCGCATTTCGTGCTTTTGCCAGCATCGGAATAGAAATTAATCCCATTATGAGCATAATGAAAATCTGCAACGGCAATGAAATGAAAGAATAGGTTAATCCTACTTCGCCACCAACTTCGCCGCTTTTCCCCATTGAGATAAATAAGGCCATGAAACCATATTTCATCGCCAGGTTAAAAGCTCCGATTCCACCGCTTGCAGGGATAATCATCCCGAAAGTACCGACTACGAGAATCAGAAATCCGTCATCAAAGGTAAAACCCGAAGTTTCCGGTAATGCAAAACACACAAGGTAGGCCGCAAAATAATAGGAAACCCAGATTCCTATCGTATAAAGAATGAATTTGCCTTTTTGCTTTAGTTTGAATATGGAAGTTAGACCTTGAAGAATTCCTTTTCCAAAATTAATCAGTTTTTGTTTTTTAAATTTATAAAAAAGTAACAAACAAATTACAATCAATAAGACTAAACCTAATTTAAGATAGAAATAAAAAGAATCAAAATCATTTACTCCAAGTTTCATCATTTGCCTTTCAAAAAAATTAGGAACAAATTTTTCTTTTTCGTCCTTCTTCTCCATCACAAATTGATAAAATGATAAAATCGTATTGAATTTAAATATAGCTGTTAAACACAGAAATATAATCATACAAACCAGGTCCACCACTCTTTCCAGGATAATTGTCCCAAAAGACTGATCAACAGGAACTTTTTCGACGCCGTATAAAGCAGTTGCCCTGGCCACTTCTCCGCTTCTCGGGATGGTAAGATTCATCAAATATCCGAAAGAAATCGACCAGAGTGAATTGGAGTTTGAAATATTATATCCCATTGGCTCCAGCATCAGGTTCCAGCGTATTGCCCTGAACCAGTATGCCGCAATTCCAAAGCATGCTGCAAAGGCGACCCACCAGTAATTGGCTTTTGATAATGATTTCTGGATGACTTTAAAGTCTAGCCCCTTTAAGGCAAACCATAAAAAAAAGCCTGCAAAAGCAAGCGAGATTACTATTGTAAGAATTGATTTTAAAGGACTCGTCGTTTTTTTCTCCATAGATTACGTCAAAAGATTTGTTTTTTCGTCCGGGAAAACAATTTTTGGCTGAAAATCTTTAGCTTCTTCAGGAGTCATCTGTGCATAAGCGATGATAATGATGATATCGTCTCTCTGTACTTTTCTGGCGGCCGGGCCATTGAGACAAACTTCCCCGGATTTCCTTTTACCTTTGATCACATAGGTATCAAATCGTTCACCGTTGTTTACATTTACGATATACACTCTCTCTCCTACAACAAGACCTGCCGCCTCAATGAGGTCTTCATCTATTGTAATACTGCCGATATAATTAAGGTCAGAAGCCGTAACTCTCACCCTGTGAATCTTAGACTTAAAAACTTCTATTAACATACTGCAAATTTATTAATAAAAATCAATAAAACAGCTTTTTAGATTGATTTTAAAACTATCAGAGCGACAGTGTTTTAATTGGTTAAAATACAATTTTTACAGTTTTTAATTAAAGAATCAGTAAATATATGATAAAAGTATTATTACTTTATACGAAATTTAGGATTTAATAAATACACAAAATAACAGCATATTTTTCATAAAGTCAATGTACATAAGCAATTGGCATGATTTTAGCAACGTGTATCGTACATTTTACGTAAAAAATCAAATTATCATATTTTAACCAATTTGAGTTAAAAATGAAAAAATTACTTATTTTTTTATAAAAAAATTGCACATATAGAAAATAGTATTATATTTGCTATTATAACGAACTAACTTTAATATTAAAAAAATTATGAACAAGTCTGAATTAATCGACGCAATCGCCAAAGATGCAGGTATCACTAAAGTTGCAGCTAAAGCTGCTTTAGAATCATTCATCAACAATGTAATGACTACTTTAAAGAAAAAAGACGGAAAAGTTTCTTTAGTAGGATTCGGTACTTTCTCAGTTGCTGAGAGAGCTGCAAGACAAGGTATTAATCCTGCCACTAAAAAGCCAATCAAAATTGCTGCTAAAAAAGTTGCTAAATTCAAAGCGGGAGCTGATCTTTCAAACGCAGTTTCTGGAGCTAAGAAAAAATAATCATTCAGATTAATTTAAAAAAAATTTAACCTCATCATTCGATGAGGTTTTTTATTGAAGATGTGGCTTAAAGAGTCTCAGCTATCATTTTTCGGTGAACTTATCTATCCGTTTCTTATATAGTATTAAAAATTTGAAGGCATTACCATTTGCAGGAATTAATTAAGGCGCTAATCTTGAAATTTTCCAATCCAAATCTTCCAAAGTATATATAATCCTGTCGTGCAGGCGGTTTGGTCTTCCCTGCCAGAATTCTATTTCATAAGGTTTTGCAATATATCCGCCCCAGTTTTCAGGCCGCGGAACCTCCGTATTTTCGTATTGCTTTTCCAGATCTTTAAGTTTTTTCTCAAGAAACGCCCTATCCGGAATTTCCTGGCTCTGCGGTGATACCACTGCCCCCAACTGACTTCCTTTCGGCCGCGAATGAAAATACCCATCACTTAGATTTTCAGCGATACGTTCCAGGTTGGCTTTAATGATAACCTGTCTTTCCAATCCCGGCCAAAAAAAGTGTAAACAGGCTTTATGTGTTTTTTCAATAGCTTTTCCTTTTCTGCTGTCATAATTGGTATAGAAAATAAACCCTTCATAAGTATAGGCCTTAAGCAAAACCATCCTTGTACGCGGACAACTATCATCTTCTACTGTTGAAACAGCCATAGCATTGGCTTCTGAGATTCCCGGGTTGTCCGAAGCTTCGGCAAACCAATCCCGAAACTGCTCAAAGGGATTTTGTTTTATCTCACTTTCAATAAGTTGGGATCTCTCGTACACTTTTCTTTTATCGTGCAGGTTTTCCATAAATATTTTTTATTAAATTTGAGTATGAATTACTCCTACAAAGGTAAAATATTAATTTCCACACCTGATATTTCCGGTGATATTTTTTCCCGATCGGTAGTATTGGTTATAGAACATAACGAACAGGGTGCCTTCGGCTTGATTCTGAATAAGAAAAACAGCCAGATGAGCGATAAGTTTAAAGACCTGTTCGACTTCAAGATTGAAGTTTATGATGGCGGTCCTGTAGAAAATGATAAGGTTTTTTTTATTATTAAAGGAAAAAGGGTTACAGAAACTTTTGTAGAAATTACCTCTGATTTTTATTTGACAGAAGATATCGAAAATATCATCAGTGCAGTCTTAAATAGTGAGCTGAGCATTAAAGATGTAAAAATATTTTCAGGATATTCCGGATGGACTTCGATGCAGCTTGACGAGGAAATAGGACGCAAGGTATGGACTGTGGTAGATGTGTACAATCTTGATTATACATTACCCAATGACCAGACACTTTGGAAATCTATTATGCAGAATTTGGGTGGTGAATATTTGCTTTGGGCAAACTCACCGGAAGACATTTCCCTCAATTAGAACAGGTTATAGCTTTAAGCATCTTAATTTTAACAAATTTTTACGATACCTTAAATTCAATTTTATCAAATAATTTCCGTTATTTGTTTAATCAAAACTTAACCGTTATGAAAGCAATCTGAATGTTTTCAATATCAGTATTTTTTAACACATTTGTCTTTCAAAATCATTGATATTCCTTATGAATATCTTGTAAATCATATAATTTCTGGTTATTCAGAATAAAAACCCGGTAAAGGACTTTTGGAACTTTTGTTGTTTACCGGGTTTGTCAATTTTTTAAAAACTTTTTCTCCAGGCATCTGTTAATTCTGAGAAACGGTTTTTCCCGAAAGTTTTATTTCTTATTTTTCCTACGGAAAATATTCCTTTTTCATCTGAAATTAAAAGTATTTCTTCCGCCTTCTGCGATTCAAAAGCAATAATCTCATGCTCCTGGATATCCGCAAGATTATTTTTATGTAAAAAGGTAACAAAATTCTCCATTAAAGGCGAAATATAGGCTCCTTCACTCTGCTTCGGAATTTTAATAACATCACCTTCCAGAAATAAAAGATTACCGGTTCCCGCTCTTGCAATTCTTTTTGAAGGATTTAGAAAAATTACATCGTCAAGATCATTTTCCTGGGCATAAATTTCACCGTAAATATTTTCCGGACTGTGAACATGTATATTGCTGAGAAGATTGTTGTTTACATTGATTTCCTTGATCATATCCAATTCCAGCGGTCTTTCATGAACGGACAGCAGATCGTTCATTTCTACAATTTCATAATAATAGGACACGGAAGATTTTGATAAGGTAATTCCGTCCATATTCCGGAATACCTGAAAATTGATGATTCCGTTTTTTACTCCTTTTTCTTCAATAACGTCTTTACTGAAGATGGACTGAAAAAATTCCAGCGTGTAGGAAAGCGGAATATTCATTCTCATTTTTCTCATGGAAGCCATCAGAAAGAAATAGCATTCCTCATCCATTATTAATTTTGCATCTCTTACAAAGAACGAAACCTTTACTGCATCTCCCAATAAAAATGCTCTGTTTTTCAACTTTAATTCGCCTGATGTAAAATATTTATTTTCCAATTTATTCTGATTTATTATAAAAAAATAATGAACGATAAATCGTTCATCAGTTTTATCTGCAATACGGCTTACGATTAAGCAGCACCCAATTTTATTCTAAGGTTTTCGATAAGGTTTTCCCAGTACATTGCATTTTCTTCTTCATCTCCTTCTTCGCAGAAGTCTGTAATATTCAGGGCCAGATCTTCAGTAATATCGTCAATTGTGATTGTCATTTCAAAGAAATGCTTCGTTCCTTCATCCTCTTCCCATCTGAAACGCACGAAACCTTCAGGCTTATATCGTATTAAAGTCGCCTTTTCGGAAGGGCCACCTCCCCAGCTGAAATAGAAGTCATCCCCTTTCTCTGTCACCTCATCCGCAAACCATTCAGACAACCCCTCTGCAGTTGCCAGATATTCATATAAAATCTCTGATAAACAATGCATTGGAAATTCGTAATGGACTTTATGTTTCGCCATATAATCTTTGTTTTAATCGTCCCGCAATATATAAATTAATTTTTTTATTACACAAAAATGTATTTACTTTTTTACATAATCTTCATGATATTTATCAGAAATTTTAAATAATTCCATTCTCTTGTTTTCTAATAAAAAAGGGCACCAGGTAATACTTTTTTAAACCCTTTCCTTGGATATTTTTCTTTACTCTGAATATTTTTTTTTCATTGAACAAGAGTAAAAAGCATCGAAAAAATTCGATGCTTTGGCTTTGTATTTATTTTTTAATTTTCATGTAAAACATCCAGGATAATCTTACAGCCTTGCGTAATTTCTTCTTTTGAAATCGTAAGCGGTGGTGATATCCTAAGGTATTCATTTCTATACAGCTGCCAGAAAACGATAAGTCCTTTTTCCATACATTTTTTGGCAACACTTAAGGTGTATTCGGGAGATCCAAGATTTACCGCCAGCATCAAACCTTTTCCATTGATATTTTTAATCTTCGGATGAACAAGCAGCTTTCTGTATAATTTTTCTTTTTCATCAATTTCATCCATTAATCCGCTTTCCAGAACTTCTTTCAGGGTAGCATAGCTTGATGCCGCAATAAGTGGATTTCCTCCAAAAGTTGTGATATGACCAAGCTTTGGAGAATGCGCCAAGGTTTCCATAATCTTTTTTGAGCTCATGAAAGCTCCTACCGGTACGCCGCCGCCCATTCCTTTTCCCATGACAAGAATATCCGGTACTATTCCAAAATGCTCGAATGAAAAGAGCTTCCCTGTTCTTCCGAATCCAGGCTGTATTTCATCAAGGATTAATAAAGCGCCTACTTCTTCACATCTTTTCTTTAATTTAATTAAATAATCCGGAGCAGGAACCAAAAATCCCGACGCTCCCTGAATCGTTTCCATGATAACACAGGCCGTTTTTTCCGTGATTTTATCAAAATCATTTTCATTATTGAACTCAATAAACGTCACCATAGGTAACAGCGGACGAAATTCTCTTTTGTGTGCTTCGTTTCCGGAAACACTTAGTGCACCATGAGTATTTCCATGATATGAATTTTTAAATGAAACGATTTCTTCTCTTCCTGTATATCTTTTAGCCAGTTTAAGACTTCCGTCTATTGCTTCCGCACCGCTATTTACGAGGTAAGTGATTTCCAGCGGATCAGGAGTTGATTCTGCGAGCAGCCTACATAAAGCAACCGGTTTTTCTTGTGCATATTCACCATACACCATCACATGAAGATATTTTTCAGCCTGTTGTTTAATTGCATTTACTATTTTAGGATGTGAGTGCCCTAATGTATTTGCGGAAACGCCAGCTACAAAATCCAGGTATTTCTTTCCGTCGGTTCCAAAAATATAGCTTCCTTCTGCTCTTTCCACTTCAAATCCCGCCGCAAATTTTGTGGTTTGCGCCTGGTATATAAAAAAATCTTTTTGCATTTCCATTATATTGAAAAATTTCAGCAAAGCTAAAAAACATTCATTAAATGCCGAAATTAAAGCTAAATAAAAACGCTTACAGCATTTTGCTGTAAGCGAAACCACCAAATCACAAAATATTAATATAGATTAACAATATTTATAGTTTAAATATATGCAAAAAAATTATTCCAAATGCAAATTTTTCAAAAAAATTGCATTTTTTTTTTCATATAACAATCCAATTCAATAATTAACAATATAATATATCATCAATTGTTGATAAATGTAAGGATTTCACATTCTGTTGAAAACTAAAAAACTAGAGTTTTCATCAAACGAAACAATATAAATTACTATTTATAAACGACTTATAAAAAAACTCACCATTTTGGAGTAAAACGGTGAGTATCTATTAATCAATTTTGTATTTTGAATTTTATCTGCGGACCCTTTTGGGGTTTTTGGCTTCCTCTTTAGCCTTTTCATCATCGATAACTTTCTGTGCAGAATCATAAAGAGTGGTATCTGATTCGTATTTTATTTCAGGATAATTAGGAGTACCTACAAGAATATCCTGCCATTTCAATATTCTGTCTTTGGTATTCCAGTTGAAATCCGGGAATTTACGTTTTGTAGGTTCTATCATACTCATCGGATAGGTGTCTGAATTGGCACCGATATTACATTCGACTACATACAATGCTTTTTCCTCAAAGATGGCATCAATAATTCCGCAAGTACTGAGCGATATTCCGATTCTCTCTTTCTGTTTCGTTTGCGCGTTTACATCATCAGAATATGTAATTGCCTGCGCATTTCCGATTACTTTTGCTTCCTTGATATTGTTATCTTCACCATAATAAACCGTCATCAGCTTTCCTTTTACCTGGTTGAATTCGTCTTTCATATTCAGCGAGTCTACTTTGCTGATAGCAAAAGCATTTCCGATCACCTTTAGGGAATCAATATTTTCTTTTTCGGTATTAAAATAAGCCTCCACTTTATCACCGGTTACCTGTTTTCCGTTACTCCATAAGATCGGTTCCGTGTACATGTGCAAAACACCGTCTGTTTCATTGAAAGCGATAGAATCCGCTCTTCCCTGTGCATTTGATTTATAAAACCTTCCTTTTCTGAATGCCCGGAGAAAGCTTTTTTTAGCATTAATATTAGAAGAATCCGGTTTTTGGAATGATATGATTTTTTCTGCAGCAAAATACATGGAATCCTTTTCCAGTGCTTTGACGGCGTAAGGATTTTTCGTCATCATGGCAGAATCTTTCTTTTCAAAGATCTCTCCATATCCGCCTTTTATCCATCGTCTTTCATTCGGATCATCTATTGTAACATTTCCTGTTGCCTTACCGAATCCTGTAAGCTGGTTATAATACATTTCATCTCCTGTGAGAATTTTGTCATTGTAATAGACTCGCGAATTCTTGTACAAAAAAGCTTCTTTCGTGTTGGTGTTGTAATTTCCTTTATCGGTAACGATACGGTTTTTAGGATTTTTCTTATTGATAATTGTAGTAGGCCCGTTGATGTCTACAATATTGGTATTCTGATTCTGCACAACATTATCGCCTTCCAGAACATATTGCGCATCTTCAATTTTCACTCTTCCGGAAAGATCAATGGTTCTTGTGGCAAGAAAATAGGTAGCCGATTTGGAGTAGGTTGTACTCTTTCCATCATTAATTGTTCCTCCCGTATTGTAATATGCCTGATTCGAAACCCTGTCGTAATACATGGTTTCCGTTTTGATCACCGTTCCTTTAGGATCTGTAAGCACTACGTTTTTCCTTGCAATTCCGCGTTGGGTATTGCCGTCATATTCCATTTCATCTGCAGTAATTACGGAACCATCCGCATTCTGAAGTTTTACATTTCCTACTGCTTTTACAAAATTCTGCCCTTCATACACAATCACGAGGTCAGCATTCAGCAGTGATCCCTGATGCTCAAACTGCACATTTCCGGTAAAATAGTTATTTCCGTCATATTTATCAGGATCCTTCCGCAATTCATCGGAATGTATATGCTTCACTTTTTCCGGAGGAGGCGCATTTTTCTGCGGAACAGTTTTAGGGGTAAAATAAGGATCCTTCTGCAAAGGTTTCTGAGTGTTGTCCTGTGCAAAAATAAATGAAGAAATACAAATAAAAAGACCTGTGAGCAGCCTTAATGATCGGTTAGTCATTCTTTGTACCATAAAAATACAGCGAATGAGAATCAATCTTCACCCCGAATGCTTCTTCAATAGCTTCTTTAATCCCCTGGATTCTCGGGTCGCAAAATTCTATAATTTCCTCAATCTCCTTATCGGAATCTTTTTTATAAATCACAAGGTGATCGTGCTGCTTATCGAAATAAGATTTTTCGTAGGAAGAAGAGGTTAATGTTTTCTCTCCGAACTGATGTTTACGGATCAGTCCAGCATCCAGGAAAATCTCAATAGTATTATATATGGTTGCCTTGGAAACATGGTATTTTTTCTGCAGCATCAAAAGGTACAGATCATCAACATTAAAGTGATGATCCATACTGTATATTTCTTCTAATATTGTATATCGTTCAGGAGTGTTTCTGAAACCTTTTTCAAGTAAGTAGTTTCTTAAAACATCTTTAATCAGTGCAATATTTTTTTCTTTTTGTATTGTATCCATCAAAAAAATTATATACAAATTTATTGATTTTTATTTAAATACATATTGTACCGGAATGTTAAAGAATTTAACTATTGTGACGAATGAAACCACATTGTTCTATTCTCGATTTACTTACACAGTCTTCTGTCATCGGCGCAGATTCCACCACAACATTGTGTGAAGTGATTCCCCATGCCTTGAAATCATCACTTCCGATATACTTAACAAAATTATAAATATTAAGGATAATTTTCTCTTTTACCGTAAGAAGGATATCATTGATATAGGTATTATCTATGATGACATATTTAAGATCCGGCGGAATATTATGGGCTCTTAGTGAAGGGTGACTGCTTCTTGAAGGAATTGTTCCGTCTGCCATCATGTCTCTTAATACCATATCAAAATAATCATTAATTCTCCTGTCAATCTTAAATCCGAGCATGAAATTGATCTTATAAATCGTACCCGGCAGAACCTCGTCTACCGTATATTTGAAGGTGTACGGATCTTCCTGATTGGTAATGCTCAAAATAAAATAATGATCCGCTCTTTTCGGTTGCTTCTTGATAATGGAATAGATGATCTTCGATTCTATTTCATCATTTTTTTTAGCCCTGCTGAGATAAGCAAGATTGGTCGCATACTTTGGTATCGTTTCATCAAGCTTCATATCTTTAATAATTGGAATATATGTTTCCAGCTTAATAAATTTGATAAATTTAGTTTTAATAGATCTTCCGTTGTACCATGCATACATGCAAATTCCTATTGATCCTGCCAATACTACTGTAATCCAGCCTCCTTCCATGAACTTAATCACGTTGGCGCTGAAGAAGCCCAGTTCTATTGCCATATATACCAGTGCGAAAACCAGTATAAATAATTTGTTGACTCTTTTTTTCAACAGCCAGAAAACCAGCAGAACGGTTGTCATTAACATGGTTACAGTGATGGATAAACCATAGGCTGCCTCCATTTTTCCGGATTCTTTAAAGTGCAATACTATAATAATGCAGAACAGCAAAAGCCCCCAGTTGATTCTCGGAATATACATTTGTCCTTTTATCCCTGAAGGATAATCAATTTTCTGATTCGGCCATAAATTTAGTGACATCGCCTCGGAGAAAATGGTAAATGAACCGGTAATCAAAGCCTGACTGGCAATGATGGCAGCAGCAGTTGCTAAAATAACTCCGGGAATCACCATCCACTCTTCCATAATTCCGAAGAAAGGATTAACAACTGAAAAGCCAGGTTTGGTATAGTTTGTTAAAAGCCAGGCTCCCTGACCCAAATAATTTAAAATCAGCATGATTTTTACAAAACCCCAGCTTACCCTGATATTTTTTGCTCCACAATGTCCCAAGTCGGAATACAGTGCCTCAGCTCCGGTTGTACAAAGGAAAACGGCTCCTAAAATAATAATGGCACTTGGAGAATTAACGATCAATTTGTAAGCATAATACGGATTGAATGACCTTAGGATTTCCATATTTTCGCTTAAATGAGATACACCAAGCCCCCCTAAAACCAGAAACCATATCACCATTACAGGACCGAAAAATTTCCCGATAAAGCTTGTTCCGAATTGCTGAACAAAGAAAATGATAATCAAAATCCCGATGGTAATAGGAACTACAGGCGTGTGTGGATTGTAAATTTCAAGACCTTCAATAGCCGACATTACAGTAAGAGAAGGAGTAATGACCCCGTCGGCAATAAGTGCGGCCGCTCCTACAATAGCAATAAGATAAAGCCAGCCTTTTTTAAGGTTTTTTACCAATGAGAATAAGGCAAGAATCCCACCCTCTCCTTTGTTATCTGCCCGAAGTGCAATAATAACATATTTAATGGTGGTCTGAAGGGTAAGTGTCCATATAATACATGAAAGCGCACCTTCAATATACTCGTTGAACGGCATCGTGCTTCCGCCTTCTCTTGCATTGACGATTGCTTTCATTACGTAAAGCGGCGAAGTACCAATATCTCCGAAAACAATACCCAGAGAAACCAAAACTCCAATGAAAGAAAGCTTTTTAATGTCAAAGTGATGACCGCTTTCTACAACTTCTGCCATATTAGCTAATTTATTTAAAAGCGCAAATTTAAATCAAATTTACAACCCCAAGAATATTTCTTCATGAATATAATAAATGAAAAAACTTCCTTTCGGAAGTTTTTCTCTATAATTATGTTAATTATTTTACGTACATCGCTTTTTTAATTTCCTCTTTTACTTTTTCAAGTTTTGGGAACCATTCAGCAAATAATGCAGCAGAGTAAGGAGCAGGCGCATCAGGAGTAGTAATTCTCTTGATAGGTGCATCAAGATAATCAAATGCTTTCTGCTGTACCATGTAAGTAATTTCTGAAGCTACGGAACCAAAAGGCCATGCTTCTTCCAATACAACCAGTCTGTTTGTCTTTTTAACGGAAGCTAAAACTGTATCATAGTCCAAAGGACGAACCGTTCTAAGATCAATCACTTCTACAGAGATTCCTTCTTTTGCCAGATCTTCAGCTGCCTGAATCGCAAGCTTCATGATTTTACCGAAAGATACCAAAGTTACATCGCTCCCTCCTTTTTTAATATCAGCCTTTCCGATTGGTAAATAATATTCTTCCTCAGGAATTTCCATTTTATCTCCGTACATCTGTTCAGACTCCATGAAAATTACAGGATCATTATCCTGAATTGCTGTTTTCAATAATCCTTTTGCATCATATGGGTTTGATGGAACCACTACTTTTAGCCCCGGAATATTGGCAAACCAGTTTTCGAAAGCCTGAGAGTGAGTAGCACCCAATTGACCTGCAGAGGCGGTAGGTCCACGGAAAACGATAGGACAATTCCACTGTCCGCCACTCATCTGACGGATTTTTGCCGCATTATTGATAATCTGATCAATACCAACCAATGAGAAATTGAATGTCATATACTCTACAATTGGTCTGTTACCATTCATCGCAGCTCCTACAGCAATCCCTGTAAAACCAAGCTCTGCGATAGGTGTATCGATTACTCTCTTCGGACCAAATTCATCAAGCATTCCTTTTGAAGCTTTATATGCACCGTTGTATTCTGCTACTTCCTCCCCCATTAAAAAGATGGATTCGTCTTTACGCATTTCCTCGCTCATTGCCTGTGCAATTACCTCACGAAAAGTATATTCTGCCATATTTATTTGAAAAATTTAGAGTACAAAAATAGTGTTTTTTTATTATTAGATAACAAAAACGGCATTTCATTTCTGAAATGCCGCGTATTATTTTTTACTTCAAATTAATTAACCTTATACCAGGTCTGTGTTCTTCCGATAAGAGAAAAACCAAGATATCCTCTTACGTTCAGCTTATCTCCCTCTCTTTTGATGGTACATTTATAGGTTTTACCCGTTTTTGGATCGGTAATGGTTCCTCCTGTGAATTCATCACCTTCTTTTTTCAACCCTCTGATAATTTCCATCCCAAGGATAGGCTTGTTTTTTCTGTCATCTTTACAATCTACACAGTTCGGATTCGCGGGTTTTATTAAAAGCTGGGACACTTTTCCGTAGTACTGGTCCCCTTTTTTATAGATTTCCACAATAGATTTTGCCTGTTTTGTTTCGTCATCTATTGTCTTCCATTTTCCTTCAATCTGAGCGAACGATAAAACGCCGACAAAAGAAAGAATGAAGGTTAATAATAATTTTCTCATATTCTTATAGTTTTAATTTCAAATACTTTATTTTGTTATCTATATCGTTAAAAATAGAAATTAATTTTCATATAACAAAAATTTTTGTTATCCTGAACATATATTATTATAGATTCACTTTAAATCAAATAGTTAAAGTATTTTTCTAAATTAATATAGCTTTCTGTTAATCACTCGGTCCATATAATCCTGGTACCATGCTTTGGCTATAAGCATTCCTTTTTGGACTTCAGGTTTATTTTTCAAATGATCCAGAAGATTTTTCTCAAGTCCAAGATCTGTTTTTTCAAAAACACCCACGATCTCCTTACCATCAAATCGGTATATATAATTGCCGATAATAAATTGCTCCACGGCACCGTCCGAATTGGCAATAATCGGAGTTTCCGGATTTTCATTTACCAAGCTTCTTCCCCAACTTCTGATTTTTTTATTGTATCCGATGAGATCTGCTAATGTAGGATAGATATCAATCTGCTGGGCAAATTCAGGGCTTACGCCTTTAAGATGGTATTCAGGATTGGGTGAATAGAAAATCAGGGGAACTGCAAAACGGTTCATGATCTTTTCGTATTCGGGATAAAACACTTCATTGGTATGGTCTCCCGTGAAAACAAAAATGGTATTTTTAAACCAGGGCTGCTTTTTAGCCGTTTCAAAGTATTTTTTTATGGCATAATCCGTGTACTGAATAGGTTCATGCATCGGATTTTTTCCTTTTTTGAATTTTCCGTTATATTTTTCAGGAATTTTAAAGGGATGGTGTGAAGATGCTGTAAAAACCGTCGCCATAAAGGGCTGTTTTTTCCCCGTATTTTTAGCAAAATATTGTAAAAACGGTTCGTCCCAGATGGCCCACATCCCATCAAAATCACTGTCGTTATTGTATTCCGTTTTTCCAAAATAATGTTTAAAGCCCAGAATATTTCCAAAACCCAAAAAACCCATTGAACCGTTAGGGGCACCGTGATAAAAAGACGTATCATACCCCATTTCATTACACACCGAAACAATAGACTGTATTTTCTGGTTGGAATATGGCGAACTGGTAAAAGCATCGGTAAGGCTCGGAATTCCGGCCAGTACGGAACTCATTCCATGGATAGACTGCCGTCCGTTGGCAAAAGTATTCGGAAAAATAAGACTCTGCCCTGCCAGACTGTCAATAAACGGTGTATAGGAAACATAATCTTTAATATTCTTATCTTTATTGAAGGCTCCCGAGTATTCTCTTCCAAAGGATTCTACGATAAAAATAACGATATTAGGTTTTCCGGCTACTTTCCTTTCATATAATCTGTAAGGATTAATATTTTCTTCTATAAATTTTTCATCAACAAAATGAACCTCTTTAAAATTGTTCGTATTCAAAGTTCTGAAGAACGAAAACGTACTGTTCAGCACCATATTTCCCTGGGAGGGCAGCTTGGCAAAACGATTGGCATCTACCAGGTTGATCGGTCTTGTACTGTGCTTGAAATCCCCTCGTATTCCGCCGACAGCCAAAACAGCAGTTAAGCAAAGCGTTATAATGGACCACACGAAATACGGAACCAATCGATCAGGCTGATTTTCCTGAACTTTTATTTTTTTATAGAGAAAAATCCACAGTGCCATCAAAAGAACAAACCAAATAATTACAAATGGATTCTGAGCGATTGAGGATGTAAAAACCTTAAAAATATTGTTTTCATGCTGTGCCACCTGAAGCGCAGCCGATGTAAGCCTCATCTGCGAAAATCTAAAGTACACCATATCTCCAAAATTCATAGCATAAGCGATTCCATTGGTAATAAAGTACAGCCAGAAAAGAAACTTCTGGTAATTTTTTTTGGTGTTGACGATAACAGGAATAATACTTAAAAGTATAAAAAGCGCATTAACATATAAAATTGCCGTGGTATCAAATGCAATTCCGTGGAAAGACAGACTGAGATAATCTGACAGCGAATCAATCTTTATTAAATCGCTGTTGAAATACCAGAATAAAAATCTTGCAATCTGATAGAAAAAATAGGCTAAAAAGATCCTGTACAAAAGCACCAGAATCTCCTGTTTTCTAAACTCCTTAAAAAATTTCATGGCGCAAATTTACATCAAAAATTAATCTGGCAATATAACAATTTATCAATGTAACAATGAAACAATGAGAGGCTGTACAATTATTGCTACATTACATATCCGATACATTGGTAAATTAATTAAATGTTTTAATTTTGTGTTTATGAATTTTATTAAAAATAATCTGGCCAACGCTATTACGCTTGGGAACCTGTTTTCGGGCTGTGTTGGAGCGGTACATCTTCTATCCGGAGATTATGAGACAACCGCAGTCTGTATTATTCTTTCGTTGATTTTGGATTTTTTCGACGGTTTTGTAGCCAGAGCTTTAAAGTCCAATTCCAATTTGGGAACCCAGCTTGACTCTTTGGCGGATATGGTGAGTTTCGGTCTGATTCCAGGGCTTACCATGTTTAAGATCCTGGAACCGTTCGGAAATGAAATTTCAGGATTGCAGCTTCCTTTTGAAATTAAATATTTTGGATTTTTAATTACACTTTTTTCCTGTTTAAGACTGGCTATTTTCAATCTTGATGAAGAGCAGAAATACTATTTCAAAGGATTGAACACGCCCAGCAATACGATATTGATTTTTGGATTATATTACGCTTACAGACATGAAGAAATCTTTGTCCATTTAGTAAATAACAGCACATTAATGCTTATTTTAACCATACTTTCATCATGGCTTCTGATTTCACCTATTAAAATGATTGCAATGAAATTCAAATCGATGAAACTTCAGGATAATTATCCAAAAATCGCTTTACTTACCGGCGCTATAATCCTTTTGATTATTTTTAAAACGGTAGGAATTCCTATAGTCATCATATATTACATCTTAATTTCTCTTATCTTTCAGAAACAATTGAAATAGAATGATTGAAGATGGAAGCTCCGCCTCAAATTCATATATTTTCAAATTATAAAATAAAACATAGGCGAGAAAGCAAGAGCTATCGCCATTAGCTAAAAGCAATTTAAAAATGAACTTAAAATTATATAAACCGCTTTGCGTTTTTGATTTAGAAACCACAGGAACCAACATCGGAAGAGACCGGATCGTTGAGATCTGTATTTTGAAGGTAAATCCTGATGCATCAAGAGAAAGCAAAACATGGCGGGTAAACCCGGAAATGCCTATCCCTAAAGAATGCAGCGAAATCCATGGAATTTATGATGCGGATGTAAAAGATGCCCCTACATTCAGAGAAATTGCTCCTAAAGTAATGGAAATGATTACAGGAGCGGATTTGGGCGGTTTCAACTCCAACAGGTTCGATGTTCCCCTACTAGCTGAAGAGTTGCTTCGTGCAGATTTTGATTTTGATTTGAACAAATTCAAACTTGTGGATGCGCAAACCATCTTCTTTAAAAAAGAGCCCCGGAATTTAGGAGCCGCCTATCAGTTTTACTGTGGAAAAACGCTTGAAAATGCTCATTCTGCTGAAGCCGATGTCATGGCAACTTTTGAAGTACTGGATGCACAGGTTGGAAAATATGATGATGTACCGAACGAAATTGCAGATCTTAGCAGTTTTTCATCACAGAATAAATTTGCAGATCTTGCAGGAATGATTCATTTCAATGAAAAAGGAGAGGAAATTTTTGCTTTCGGAAAATACAAAGGACAAACGGTGAAATCTGTTTTCCAGAAAGATCTTGGATACTACGGATGGCTTCAGAATGCTGACTTTCCGTTATACACGAAAAAAGTATTTACAAAAATTCAGTTATCAAGCAGGTTTTAACGATGAGCGCACTGGTACAATTCAAATTCTATGAAACGGCACTTCAAGCTAACAGGGATAAACAGATCCTGGCGGAAAGCGGTATCAACAGCTTTATTGCGAACGAGCAGCTAATCCAGTCGGACTGGCTGTTGGCGCAGGCTGTTGGCGGAATTCAGCTGCAGGTTTTTGAAGAAGATCTTGAGAAAGCGCGCCAGGCTCTGGAAGAGTATAAAGAAAATGAGCAGTTTTCCCTCGAAGTAGAGCATACGATTTCAGATCCTGAATTTGATTTTGTTTGTCCGAAATGCGGATCTAACCATATTTACAGAGATGACAGCGCTACAAGCTTTTTTGGAATTTCGATTTTAACGAGCCATAAGTTTGTGTGTTATTATTGCGGAAATGAGTTTACGCATTAGTGCTTCGAAAAACTCAGCATAACATCCTATTATAAACCAGGCTCAGTAATAAAATTATTTAACGCAAAGACGCAAGTATTTTTTTTAATTTTGCTGTTGATATTTTTGTTCGCAAAGGCGTTTAACTCAGCAATTGAGCGGTGGGCTTTGATTTATTATTACTGTAAAAAGATTATATCAAACCAGAGCGTTACCATTCCCCTCCTTGGAGGGGTGTCGAAATTCTCTGAGTTTTTAACGGATGGTTTCTAAAATGCGTATAAAAATAGCTGATGATAAATTTTTCTTCGCAAGTGAATGCTGTGAATGGAAAATTCGCAATTGACTTGCAAAAATTGACAATTCATCTTTATTAGCCCCGATTGCAACGGCATCCTTTTTGGCTGCGGGCGGAGCAAAGCGGAGCCCGTAGCCAAAAAGATATAGTGGAAAGCGGGAAAAAGCTCTTAAAAAAAAAGAAAGCTGGAAGATGGAGGAAGGAAGTTTACTATCATTGAAAAATAAAATTGATTAAATAATGTGAGATGAAATTGCTTCGTGGCATTAGCTTCTCGCAATGACAAAATAAAAAATTATGAAAATAATCTGTATAGGAAGAAATTACAGCGAACATGCGAAAGAATTGGGAAATGAAATCCCGGAAAGACCGGTTATCTTTATGAAACCTGATACTGCAGTTCTGAAAGGTAATGATTTTTATATTCCCGAATTTTCAAATGATGTTCATTATGAACTGGAAGTAGTGGTGAAAATTTCAAAAGGAGGAAAATACATCCAAAAAGAAACGGCTCATAAACATTATGAGGAAATCGGTTTAGGAATTGATTTTACAGCGAGGGATTTGCAAAGCGAGCTAAAATCAAAAGGCCTTCCCTGGGAGCTTGCCAAAGGGTTTGACGGCTCTGCAGTAGTTGGAAATTTCTTTAAGAAAGAGGATTTTAATCTTGAATCTCTGAATTTTTCATTGTTAAAGAACAATGAGAAAGTTCAGGACGGAAATACGAAAGATATGATGTTTACGATTGATGATATTATTGCGTTTGTTTCTCAGTATTTTACTTTAAGAGTAGGCGATCTGATTTTCACAGGAACTCCAAAGGGTGTAGGAAAGGTTGATGAAAACGATATTCTTGAAGCATATCTTGAGGATAAAAAAGTGCTTGATATCCGAATATTGTAAATAATTTAACACCACATTTGCCATATTTTTCTTAACTTTAGTAGACAAAATTAAAGGTTATGGTAAATATTGTATTGCCCGTAGATTTTGGGGACAAAACAGAGCAGCTTGTAGAAGGCGCAGTGAAATTTGCAAAGCAGATCAACGGCAGAATTTTTCTGATCCACGTAGCACCGTCGGACATTGGTTTTGCCATTGGTGATATGGGTTTCCAGTATTTCCCTGAGGTTGAAGAAAACGAGATCAGAGAAGAATTGATACAGCTTAATAAAATCCAGCAGCGAATTCTCGCTCATAATGTAGATTGTGAACATATCCTGAAACAGGGTATCGCCAAAGATATTATCCTGGAACATGCTCAGGATAAGAAAGCAGATTTTATCGTAATGGGTTCTCACGGAAGAAGTGGAATTTACGATGTTTTTGTAGGTAGTTTAACCAAAGGGATCACCAAAGATTCAAATATTCCCGTACTGGTACTGCCTGTACACGAATAAAGAATACATTTTAATCGTTAGTCATAAAAAAGCCGACCAAACAAAATTTGATCGGCTTTTTACTATATAACCAATTAATTAACCTTCTTTTTTATAGATGTTCGGATCATAGTAAGGGAACTTACCTTCCGTTGGAGAATAGTAGTCTTTGTCTTTATTGTTACCAAGGGTTTTTACCAAAACATAGCACCAGTAGGTAAACAATGCGCAGCAAACAATAAATAAAACCCAGTTTAATACGTTCCCAAATGTGTCAAAAAAACCAAACGACCATTTGAAAACTTTGCTTAAGAATAGAAAGAAAGACGTCATTATTTTCCTTTTTTAAATTAACTTTGTACAAATTTATAAAAAATGTTTAAATTACTTTCAAAAGAAAGCAATATTTTTTCAATCCCGGTTTATATTGGCTTCCTTCTTTTAATCGTAATAACTTTTAATTTCCTGAATTTCAATACCTATGAAGCCATTGTTGCCGGAATTACTTTTCTGGGGATTGCACTGGGTTATTTTTGTTTCCACAGTATTGCGCTGAACTATCAGACCCATTTACCATTATTTTTATATACATTTTTTATTTTTGGTTTATATCCCGGGAAACTGGACATCGGGCTGGCTGTTGCACTGCTTACCAATTCTTTCTTGTTATTGCTGCTTACCAGCACGAATGAGGACATCAGAAAAAAATCTTATGTCCTGGTAGGCTCCATTGTAGCGCTGAATTTTATCTTTCTTCCCACTACATGGCCAATGGCGGTTTTTGTGATCATCCATCTTATTGCTACCTCAGAAAGAATCGGGCTGAATATTTTCAGATTTCTGCTGGGAATTATACTGATCGCTCTGAGTTATTTTTCCGTAATGTTTTTTCTGGATTACAATTCCTGGAATTCGGAATATTTTCCTTTCGGGAAAATGAAGCTGGTTACGGATTATGAACAATTACTGCCGTTAATCCCCATTGTACTGATGCTCATTTACGCGGTATATGATCATTTCAGGAATTACAACAGGAAAAGCCCTGTGAGCAGGTACAAATATACTTTTTTACTGGTTTTTTCGTTTGCCCAACTAATCACCATTATATTGTATATGAATACAACGTATGAATATCTGCTACTGCTCGCTTTTCCATCCACCATTATTCTCAGCAGGATGTTGAGATTTCTTCCGAAATACTGGATGCAGGAAGTGAGCCTGTGGCTGATTATTTTTAGTTTAATCGGTTTTAAAGCCGGAACTTATTTTAATTTATTTTAAAGATTATGATTCAGATTGACGATAAATTGATCTCCGAGGAAATTTTTTCCGAAGAGTTTGTTTGCAACCTTACCAAATGTAAGGGTGCCTGTTGTGTGGAAGGGGACGTCGGCGCTCCCCTGGATAAGGATGAGCTGGAAATTTTAGATACTATTTTTGATAAAATAAAACCTTATCTGACCCCGGAAGGCATCAAAGCCCTGGAAGAGCAGGGAACATGGACCACAGATCCAATGGACGGCATGTATGTAACGCCAATGGTGGAAGGCCGCGAATGCGCTTATGTAACCTTCGATGAAAAAGGTATTACAAAATGTGGTATTGAAAAAGCGTATGAAGACGGTGCCGTAGACTGGCAAAAACCGATTTCCTGCCATCTCTACCCGATCCGAGTTACGGAATATTCTTCTTTTACCGCTTTAAATTATCATGAATGGAGTGTCTGCAGCGATGCATGTACATTAGGAAGAGAGCTTCAGGTTCCGGTGTATAAATTTCTGAAAACACCTTTAATCCGAAAATATGGTGAAGAATTTTATGAGGTATTGAGCGGTGCGGCAGAAGAATGGAAGAAGGAATATGGGTCGTGATTATAGAGTTTGAGGGTTTGAGGGTATAAGAGTATTTGATAGGCAAATTAAACTACACCCGTAAAATTCAACCGATTAATTATAAAATTAAAACCCGTTCGGAAATCATTCCGGACGGGTTTTATTTAAAATGATTATATCAAAAAATTATTGCGCCGCTCCGGTTTTCATTATGGCCGTTTCTGGTTTTGCTTCCTCTTTTTTAGCATTTTCCCAGCCGTCTTCCGGCATTAAGGTAGCCACAACTCTCCCTTTTGTAAGGTATTTTTTACCTACTTCCTGAAGATCCCTGGCCGTTAAAGCTTTTACTTTTTCTTCGTAGTTCAGGATTTCGTATTTGTCGCTTCCGCTCATCTGATTTTTGGTAAGCGCATTCATCCAGTACATATTATCTTTCAGGCTGGTCTTATGATCGTTGTACTCTCCCTCTTTGTATTTATCCAGGTCTTTTTGTTCCGGTCCTTTATCAATAAGCTTCTGAAGTTCTGTCAATGCACTTTTGGTAAGTTTTTCAGCATTTTCAGGACCACAAGGGAAACTGATGCTGAAATAGTAATTTCCATAAGGAACTTTTACCATTCCGCCTCTTGCTCCTCCTCCGTAGATGCCGCTCTCGTCTTCGCGGAGTTTTTCAATTACTTTAATGGTTGCCACCTCTCCCAGTGCTTCCAGAGCCAATGCTTCTTTCTCGTTGTATGGAGCTTCGCCGGCGTAAGAAATGGTTACCATACTTTTTGGATCTTTTCCTTTTTTATATATTTTGGTAAAATCTCCGGTCATCTGTCGGTAGCCTGTATCTTTGAAGCTGGTAGACTTCCCAGTTGAAGGAAGGCTTGCAATATACTGAAGTACTTCATTTTTAAATTTAGCCTCATCAATATTTCCTACAAAATAGAACTGGAAGTTTCCGGCATTGCTGAATTTCTCTTTATAAATATCATACGCCTTTTTGTAATCCGTATTCGCCCATTCTTTTTCCAGAGGAACAATGCCTATAAATCTCGGGTTCTTCTGATTCATGAATTTCGCATGCTCACTGGAGAAATAAAACTGCGGATTCGACAATAAATTGTCAAGCATTGCAGATTGTTTTGTTTTGTAGGCATTAAATGCTTCAGGATTGTAATTCAGTCCTGTGAAATAAGCATACATCAGTTCCATTGCCGATCCAAGGTCTTTTTGGGTGGTACGTCCCGAAATTCCTTCAAATAAAGAACTTATCATAGGATTAACACTCACCTGTTTTCCGGCTAAATAATTGGTAAGATCAGATTTTGAAAAACCGTTTACCCCGGCTTCTGACAGTGCAGGAAAAGCAAACTGAGTTCTGTTATAATCTGTATCATTAATCAATGAACTTCCGCCCATACTTCTTGCAGAAAACACAATTTCATCATCTTTAAAATCAGTTTTTTTGAATGTTACTTTTGCTCCGTTGCTTAAGGTCCATGTTGTTGTTCCCAATTTGGCATCGGTTTCCGTTTTGGCAATTTTACCTTCAGATTTGAATGGCTTTACCAGATTTTTAATCGTTTCTTTTTCCTCATAAGGCTTAAGATCCGCCATTTTCACGTTTTCAAACGCATTTAAAACCATGGCTTGCGTAGGCATCTGAACATTTTCTTTTTGAGGACCTGTGATCACGACCACCCTGCTGTCATCTTTCACGAACTTTTTAATCACTTCATTGGTCTGTGCCAGCGTTACGGAAGGCAGGAATTTCTTTGTGTCTTCATATTCCCAAGCAATTCCGGGGATCGGTTCTTTTTCCAGGAAGTTTCTTACATATTCATCTACCAACATATCGCTTTCCGTTTTGTCACGGTTGTTATAAGATCTTTCAAGGTTTGATAAAATCTGTGCTTTTGCCCTGTCCAGTTCCGTTTGTGTAAAGCCGAATCTTTTTGCCCTTTCCGTTTCTTCCAGAAGAACTTTGAGCGCATTAAGCTGGTCTCCGTCTTTTACCATTGCAAATCCCTGGAAACCTTCCTTGCTTCTTGCATACGTGCCTCCATGATAAACAGACCCGTAAGTAAAAGGAGGATTATTAGAATTTACAAGCTCTCTCAGTCTGTTATTCAGCATTGTTGAGGTAAGATTTTCGATAATGCTCTGATTGTATTGCTCAACGGTAACATCCGGCTGATACGCTTCGGAATCCTTCATGATAAACTGAACCATTGAGCTTGTTGCGTCAGGATCTGTTTCAACAGCTACCAAGGTCTCTTTATGATTCGGTAAATCGAATGTTTTCCTTTCTCTTGTTGTTGCAGGATTTTTATATTTGCTGAAATTATCTTTGATTTTCTTTTCAACCTCGTCTACATTAATGTCTCCTACCACAACAATAGCCATAAGATCCGGTCTGTACCAGTCTTTGTGGAACTGTCTTATTACTTCGGGTTTAAAGTTTTCCAGCACTTCTTTTTTTCCTATCGGAAGGCGGTTCGCATATTGGGAATTGTACAACAATTTAGGAAGATACTTGTCAGCCATTCTTTTATCGGCACCAAGACCTAATCTTAATTCTTCCAGTACTACTCCTCTTTCCTTATTGATCTGTTCATCGGAAAGAGTGGCATTAAACGCCCAGTCTTCCATTACTTTCAGACCGGCGTCCAGGTTTCCGGGTTTATCAAGAGGCACGGGAAGCATATACACCGTTTCGTCAAAACTTGTATAGGCATTAAGGTGCTGACCGAATTTCACCCCGATTGACTGCAGGAAATCAACCAGTTTGTTATCTGGGAAGTTCTTTGTCCCGTTGAAGTTCATGTGCTCCATGAAGTGAGCCAGACCTCTCTGGTTGTCGTCTTCAAGAATAGATCCGGCATTGATGGCCAACCTGAAATCTACCTTCTTTTCGGGTAAAGTATTTTTTTTGATGTAGTACTTCATTCCGTTTGAAAGAGTACCGATTCTTACAGCAGGATCTGTAGGAATATTTTGTGCGAATGCATTTGCAGAGATCAGAAAAACTACTGCAAATGAAGAGAGCATTTTCTTCATATGTTTGATTATTAATTTTATGGTTCAAAAATATCATTTATTCACATAACGAGGAAATAATAAGAATATTATTTAAGTTAAATACCGTTAATTTTTCAGGATTGTTATGTAATATTTCCGGAAATGGAAAAGAAATTCGTTTTCGTTAATCTTTTTTATCATTTATGTGTGTTATTTGGGCAAAAATATTAATCCAAAAGGAAAGTATAAAAATGTTTTAGTTAAACTTTCGTTAAATATGAATTCAATAAAAAAACCGGGACTAGCCCGGTTTAATTATGTTAAATTCAACAATTATTTAAAGTCTGCATCCGAAACGCCTGAATTAAGTGTAACTTTGGTAGTTTTAATCACCACTTTCTGCCCGTTTCCTTCAGCTTCAATTTCCTGCGGGAATTTCAAACCATCTACAGTCATGTAGCTTTTCACAGTAGCTGTTCCTTCTGCTGCAGAAGATTTGTATAATAGACCTGTAGAAGCATCAAAATAAAATTTACCTTTATCTGAGGTTAATACATTATAATCTTTTCCATCAATTTTTTCAACAGTAACCGTTGAGAAAGTAGCGGGATCGTACGACAATGCATCAATCACTTTGCTTTTCTTTAAATCTGCAATTTTATCAGCCGGAATATCCATTTTCTGACCTCCCTGTTCAAAATATCCTTTTTCACCATCAAAGAACTGAACCATTTTCTGTCCCATAACAGATTGCTCAGACTTGAATTTGTTTCCCATTTTCTTTGTGGTCATCATAACATCCATTCCCTGAACGGTAAGGGTGTTTTCGATAAGTGTTGTTTTAATACCTTCCAGTTTATCTTTTCCTCCTAAAGCTTTCAGATAATTATCGATAACTTCTTTGGGTGTTAATTTCGATTTTACGGTCTCCGTTTTAGCGGGAGCGGATGATGTCTGTGCAACTACAGGTGCAGCATAAAGCACGGCACAAAAAAACGGAATGATGATCTTTTTCATATATAAATTTTAGATTGTAAATATATGAATATTGACTGATAAATTTTTAGGATATTTTCATAAAAAAAACCACCAAATTGGTGGTTTTAAAATATTTATAATAAAATAAATTATTTTTTAAGCTCTTCTAAAAACTCATCGTGAGAGATGGCTGTTTCTTTTTTAGTTGCTTTTTCAAGAATGATGTCTTTCAGTTTTGTCATGGCAACTTCAGAAGAGATCTGTCTTACCTGCTCCTGATCTTTCAGCATCTCAACAGCATATTTCTGGATTTCTTCATCTCCTAAATGATGGATTCCGTAGATTGCCAACTGGTTTCTTACCAACTGTTCTGCCTGAGCCAATACATCTGCGTAATCTAACTGGATTTCATTTTCCGACATTAGTTTACCTTCGATGATCTGGTATTTCAACTGGTTTTTCTCAGATTCCAGGATTTGCTTAGCCTGCTCTTCAGACTGGATATTCTGATTAGAGAATATTAACCATTTAACAAGGAATTCTTCAGGAAGCTTTACTTCTTCTTTTTCAGAAACCTGCTCCAATACTTTATTTACAAAGTGTACATCTGCATTTTGCTGGAAATATTCATCCAGTTCAGCTTTCACTTTTTCTTTTAATTCTTCTTCAGACTTGATGTTTCCTTCACCGTATACTTTATCGAAAAGATCCTGGTTAAGTTCAGCAAGGTTCAAAGAATAGAAATCTTTTACTTTTACTTCCACTTCATTGTGGTGTAAGTGCTCAACTTCTTCTTTGGAGAATCCTAATTCTTTTGCCAGTTCTTCGCTTTCAGCAAGTGTTTCTTTAGAAACTTTTACTGATCCGTCCATTTTCAGACCTTTTACCAATTTGAAAGCTTCTTTGTTTTCAGCAGTAATGGTAACGTTCTTTGGATGATGGTGGTGCTCACCTTCCGCATCTTCTTCAACAACCTGAGAAATTTCTAAGGCAATGTAAGAATCTTTAGTGATTTTATCTTGAGGAATCTGCTCAGCGAAACGCTTCTGCATGTTTTCAATGCTCTTGTTGATTTCTTTTTCAGAAGCTTCTACTTTGTAGTGAGGTGCTTCATATTTAGAAAGGTCTATGGAAAATTCAGGCTCGAAACCTACTTCAAAAGCCACTTCCAACTGATCAGCATTGTAATCGAATTCGTTTACAGGCTGAGGAACAGGCTGACCCACTAATCTTAATTTGTTTTCGTTTACGTAGTTGTTCAAAGCATCAGAAACCTGTTTGTTGATTTCTTCAAATGCAATACCGGCTTCGTATTGTCTTCTAACCATACTTAAAGGCACTTTTCCTTTTCTGAAACCAGGAACTTGCGCATTTTTAGCATAATTAATTAATTGCTTTTCAACTCTTTCTTTATAGTCAGATTTTTCCAATGTCACTGTAAGCAATGCACTTACATCATCATGGTTTTGTGCGGTAACCTTCATTATTGATTAAAATTTTAGGTTGCAAAAATAGGAAAATTTTATGAAAATCACTCATTTAAAATCAACATAAAAGCTAAATAATGTTAAATATAAATTTCTGCCTCTGAGAGCCCGGAAGATGGAAGTTTAGTAAAATTTCAAATTTTAGGATAGGTTTAATATATAGTATTGAAGTTTTATCTTAAATACAAAACCACCGGAAAATTCCGATGGTTCTGATAACAAGATTAAGGATATTAAAAGATTATTTTAATTCGTAATAGTATAATTTGCCTGAGCATCGGTTTCACCGCCAACCTGTGTTCCAAAAATCACTCCGTTTCCGCTCACCTGAGCATCTTCGGTCACGCTTGCCGGCTCATGATATAAAGTAAATATAAGCTGGCTCGTAGCGGAAGCATTTTTAACGGCTTTATTAACCACCCATTCCGTTTTTAAGCCTACACGTTTTCCGTCTGCTCTTGTAGAAGAGGCATCATCTGTACGCGTTAAGGCAATATCAGAATTCGGGAAATTAAAAATTAAGAAATGTTCATCTTTTGCATCTTTAATTTCCTGAGTTGCATCTTCGTTTCCGTTTTTAAATTCTGCAGTTACCTGGTATGTTTTACCATCGGTAAGCTGAATAGCCTGCGCTCCCCCGGCTCCAACGCTGTAATTATAAGTTTTGGTTGTTCCTGCCGCAACATCTTTTACATTCAATATAATATTGGTAAGATCTTCCTGTGGTAAATCGTCTTCGGCAGCAGATCCGTCTCTCTGACAAGAAACGATAGTAATAGCAATAAATAAAACAGCTAATAACTTGATGATATTTTTAGTATTTAATAATTTCATTTTTTTAAATTTTAAAGTTGTTGATTTGTTTGATTGTTTTGAATCCTTAGAATCGGTATCTAAAGTTGACAATAAGATTTCTTCCTGCTTCATCGGAAAAAAATCTCATCCTGTTCAGATAATCTCTGTAAGAAACATTGAAAAGATTATTCACGATAAGTCCTGCAGAAAGATTTTTGCTTATATTAATGCCGGCCTGGATATTCCATAAAGAATAACCGTTGGGCGGTGTGCTCAGATCCACTGTTTTGTCAACCTCTTCTCCATCAATATATATAGGAACAGTTGCATTATACACGGGAAATCTGTTTTGTTTTAAAAATATATGGTTTTCTACGGTAAAGTAGAAATGGTTCCAGCTTTCTTTGGTAAACTGCAAAGCATTGGAGAAATTCGGGGGCATCATTAAAATCAAAGGAACATTGTGGGTATCGTCCTGTCCATAAACATAACTTCCTTTGCCAACGTATGTAAGATGATCCGTAAGTTTAAAGTTTACATCCAGATCCAAGCCATACATTTTGGCATCGATCTGCTGATAAGACCATACCGGAAATACTCCCCTGATGGTATTCTGCACTCCCGTAGGAACCTGGTTGATAAAGTTTTTAGTAATGAAAAAGTAAGGATTAACAGAAATATTCAGTCCTTTTAACACATTAAATCTTGAATCAACCGTCAGATTGAATTGGTGTCCCTGTTCATTCTTCAACCCCATATCTCCAATTTCGATCACGGAAGCTGAGTGATGCAATCCATCTGAAAACAATTCGGCGATATTTGGTGTTCTGCCTACTTTCGCATAGTTGAATTTCAGATCAATATTCGAATTGGGGCGATATTCCAGTCCGGCGTTGAAAGAAACATTACTGTAATTCAACTGAGGACGCGTGAGAATTCTATTCTGATCCGTTTTCACATAAAACTGAGGATACATATCCGCATACAATTTTTCCCAGTCGCTTTTATCATACCATTTTGTAACATCATAGCGTGTAAAATCATAACGCGCTCCCGCTTCTACGTTGAAATTGCCTGAAATTTTATATTTAAAAATGGAATACACTCCTGCAGCATATTTATCATAATTCGGAATCAGACGACGTGCTTTAGTAGCAGGATCCGAATAATTGTTCTGAAAGCTTGCATCAATACCGGTTTCCAGAGAGAACTTTCCTCTTTCCAGCAAATCATTAAGGTTAAACTGGTGGGTCATCAGTTCAAGATCCAGGGAAGGGATGTCTTTGAGATCTCCTCTCCTGATATCGTATTCCTGCCTGTGATTGTACTGATAACTGTATGTTGCAGAAACCTTCCCAATATTTTCAAATCTTTTGAACGCGGAAACTTTTGCAATATGATGCTCAATTACCTGTCTCGGATTGTCAATATCGTAACTGAAATTCCCCGTATATACAGGAATTTTTGATGTTGTGGCGTTATAGAAATCTTCGTTGTTTCCCACGTGGGAACCTCTGTAAATTCCTATATTCTGGTTGGTAAGATAATAATCGAATGAAATTCCTTTTTCATACGTATTATTCTGAACGGTAAAGTTGAATGAAGAAAAATCCATTCCCGTATTCATCAGATTATAATCCGGAGCATTCTGATCTCCCAGCTTTTTGATGCTACCGCCGGTTTTTACCGCCCATCCGTTTTTCCAGATTTTAGCAACATCGGCTTCCAGGGCCATTCCGCGGCCGTTTGAAATTCCCGTGAGACCTAATGATCCTTTGATGGTATCTTTTTTAGGAAAAACTTCAGGCTCCAAAATTACGACCCCGCCAATAGCATCACTTCCGTACTTTAATGCAGAAGCGCCTTTGATCACGTCTATATGCTGAAAATTATTAATATCAACATTCGGAGCGTGCTCTACTCCCCATTCCTGCTCCGCAAGTTTCACACCGTTATTCAGAATGGAAACCCTGCTTCCGTAAAGTCCGTGAATAATAGGTTTTGAAATATTATTTCCTGTTTTTAAAGCACTTACTCCTGAAATCTTTGTGAGCAAATTTCCGAGATTATCCGAAGAATTTTTCTCAATTTCAGACTTGTCCAATGTTTTAATGACCAGGGATCCATTGCTTTTATGGCTTCCGTGGATGGTTACCGTTTCGATATCCTGAACATGGTGTTCAAGAGTAATCGTTATATGTAAATCCTGCGTAACTCCTACATTTTCAGTATAATCATTACAATCAGGATGTTTAGCAATGAGTATGTATTTTCCCGCAGGGATTTTGCTGAAAAAAAACTTACCGTTTTTATCGGTTCTAGCAGAGAATTCTCCAATTTTCACTACTGCATTTTCCAGTGCTGTTTTGTCATGAAAATCCTGAACAGTTCCTTCTACCGCGTAAGTCTGCTGTGCGTTGGTCAATGCAAACCCGCAAAGGATCAGCATTAAGCTATATATCAATTTCATTGTTAAATAGATTGATTATGTACTTTTTCAAGTACTTTTTTCGAAAAAGTTTGTTGATTGGATTTTTTGAAAATACATTAAATTTAAATCAACAGAGTTAACTATTAATCAATGCATTAAACTTACTATTACTAACAATTTAATTATCTCTTAATGATATATTTTCACCAGGAAATATTTAAATTCTAAAAATTTAAGTTCAAAAAATACGAAAAGAATCTATGAATTATGAAATTGCGGGCGGACCACGAAGCTGAAACGTAAATTTGGTCTGAGACCATATTTTCTCCTGAATTGCAATAATCTGCTTTACTTCGTGCGTGTAATTTTCAAAAGAAAACCCGAATTCTTCAGGCACTAAAGTATGTCCTGTAGCTAAGAAATGACAGGCAAGACAGTCTGCTGCTTTTTCCTTCGCTATATTTTTGGTAATGGTATTTTCTGATTTTTTAAAGCTGAAGTTTTTGAAAACTTCTTCAGAACTGTGACTGTGGAAATTTTGAGAAAACAACGCAAGAAAATAGATCCCAAACAACAGTTTGGAAAGAAAATTCCTGAGATTTCTGCTTTCTTTAAAAATCATGTGTCAAAATTATAAAAATAATTTAAAAACTCAGATTAAAGTTTTCTTAAAATATTCTGACTGATAAGTAGAGTGAATTGAAATTTTGTTACAGACTGTTATTCAAACCTTATAGGTTTTGAAACCTATAAGGTTTACCCTGATATAACTCTTAGAAATTAATTCAACTGCGAACCAAGATATTCCCATTCCTGCAGCGCAAGATCCAGGTCTTCTTTGGTTTTATTGTATTGTTCAAGTGTTTCTTCAGAAGGATTTTCCTTGGTAAATGAAGCTTCAAATTTCTCAATTTTTGTTTCCAGCTCGGTAATTTTTTCTTCTACTTTTTTTAGCTTATTCTGAATATTTTTCTGTTCTTTGCTTACAATAGCTGATTGTTGCTGGTTATTGGTTGTCGGTTTTTCTTCAACCTTTTTTTCTTCCACTTTTGGAACTTCATTGTGAAGTTTTGCTTTTTCTGCAGAAATTTCCCGGATCGATTCTTTTTGCCTGAATTCAAGATATTCGTTGATATCTCCCAAGAATTCTTTCATTTTACCATCGCGGAATTCGTAAATTTTATCACAAAGTCCCTGCAGGAATTCCCGGTCGTGAGAGATTACAATTAACGTTCCTTCAAATTTCTGAAGCGCCAGTTTGATAATTTCTTTAGACTGAATATCAAGGTGGTTCGTAGGTTCGTCCATGATCAAAGTATTGAACGGACGCAACAATAATTTGCAAAGAGCCAGACGGTTTCTTTCCCCTCCGGAAAGCACTTTCGTTTTTTTATTCACCGCTTCCCCCTGAAACAGGAAAGATCCCAGCAAATCACGGACTCTCGGTCTGGTTTCTTCTGTTGCGGCATCTTCCGCTTCTTCCTGAACGGTTTTGTTCGGGGTTAATACTTCCTCCTGATTTTGGGCGAAGTATCCGATATTTACATTATGCCCCAGATTCCAGGTTCCAGAATAGTCTTTAATATCTCCTGCAAGAATTTTTGCCAGTGTTGTTTTTCCCTGTCCGTTTTGCCCAAGAAGCGCAATTCTGTCTCCCCTTTGAACGATAAAATCCACATCATCAAAAATCTGCTTCTCGCCGTAGGCTTTTCCTAAATTTTCAGCTTCAAAAATAATTTTTCCGGGAACCTGCGATTGTACGAAACGGATATTGAATTTTGAAACGTCTTCATTATCCACTTCAATACGTTCAATTTTATCCAATTTTTTAATTAATGACTGTGCAAAAGAAGCTTTAGTTGCGCTGGCACGGAACTTATTGATATTGTCTTCCATCTGCTTGATTTCCGCATCCTGATTCTTTTTGGCCTGAATCAGTTTTTCGCGTCGGTCTTCACGCATTACCAGGTATTTGGAATAATTGGCTTTATAATCATCAACCTTTTTATTGTTGATATCAAAAGTACGGTTGCAGACTGCTGTCATAAACTGTTTATCGTGACTTACCAGAACGATGGCTCCCGGATAATCTTTCAAAAAGTTTTCCAGCCACATGATGGATTCCATATCGAGGTGGTTGGTAGGCTCATCGAGAAGCATGATGTCGTTCTTTTGCAGAAGCAGTTTTGCCAGCTCGATTCTCATTCTCCATCCTCCGGAAAATTCATCGGTGATTTTCTGAAAATCATCAGCTTTAAAACCAAGCCCGAACAATACTTTTTCCATGTCGCCTTCCAGATTGTAAGCGTCATGGTTCATCAGAAGATCATTCAGTTCGGTCATTTTATTTATGAGATCGGTGTAAGAATCGCTTTCGTAGTCGGTTCTTGTGGCCATCTGATGATTCACTTCTTCAAGTTCATTTTTCCAGGCATTGATCTGCTCAAAAGCCTGCATGGTTTCTGCCCAGACCGTTCTTCCTTTCACAAAATCAAGATCCTGCTTCAGGAAACCAATCGTGATATTTCCTTCAGGCACTACATTTCCTTCATAGAAATTGATTTCGCCTGAAAGCATCTTCAATAAAGTGGATTTTCCCGCTCCATTTTTACCTACCAAACCGATTTTATCATCCTTTTTAATCGTGAAATTGACGTTTTGAAACAAATATGTTCCCGAATGATGTAATCCTAAACCTTGAACCGAAAGCATGCTAAATAATGATTAATAGTGAGTAATGAGTTTTCGGGTGCAAAAATACGGAAAAAATAATGAAGAAACTTACGCTGTTGTATGAATAAGCATTTAGTTTAATAACTTACTCTGAAACTGTAAAAAGAAAGCCATCAAAAAATGAAGGCTCTCTATTTATGAATTAATTTATATTTTTATCCCGGAGTAAGCGGCGGCGTCTTTTTTCCGGCTTTTACCAAAATAAACATTTCATCAAGACTTTCCCTTGCTTCGTTATATGTTACCTGCTTTATTCCGTGATCCGATCCTATAGCATGCTGCAGCTCATTGAGAGTTTTAGCCTCTGACATGGTAATTTTTGTGCTTCCATTTCCTTCCTGCTGTTCCTCAGCACAGGTTTTGTGAAGCTTGCTCGCTTTTGCGATCCATTCTGATTGTTTCATAATTATTTTTGTTTTAGAGTTGATTTGATGATTAATTTTACATAGGTATTCTAAGCCCACCTGATTGTATACAGTTCTGCTATGTTTTTAGGTCTTGTTTCCAGTCCGTCTGCTTCAACATCTGTTCTGGAAGTAGTTTTTGTATTAATAATACTCATGGAAGGACCTTGTCCTGAGGTAATCATTAAATCTGTAGAAAACTTCAACCCGTGATCATGCTTTTTAAAAATATCGTTTTCAAAAGTACTTACGTGATCTCCTTTAACCGTTCCCGTTCCGGGAGGAGTTCTGTTGTCGGCATCAGGATCGTTTTTTGATCCGTTATCCCAGGCTCTGCTGAAATATCCCCGCATATCTATTAATAACGAATTATTATTAGGCCCTTTCCCAAAACGGTAATTAAGAACTGAATTTAACCTTGTGTAATCATTGGATAATTCAATAGGTTCTTCACAGAGGGAAAGTTCGCCTGAAGGTGGAAATTCTGTTGCAATGTACTGCTTTCTTTCACCAATTACCCCCTGAACAATGCAGGGTAAATTCTCCAGAGCAATTTCGCCGGCATTTGCAAAAACTTTATGAATGTAAATGATGGCATTGGGAGTAGAAGATTTTATCCCTATTTCCACAAATGCTGCATTTTCAGCGACCAAAAGTTCAATATCAATTTTTTTTATACTTCCTGATTTAAAAGAGATTATTTTACTGGTGGTGGAAATTCCGTCCGTCAGGTAAAAATTAATCTCAAAATCTATTGAAGCTGATGCGGGATTTTCTATTATTGCAGCTGCTGTTATTTTTTTTCCCGACATTACGTCTTTCCAGCGTGGGACCTCGTTGATATGCTGATAGAAAATCATTTCAGAGGTATCTTTACTTTTTTGAATCAGGCAAGAATTCGTACCTTCATCAAAACTTATTTCTCCGTTTACACCGGCATCTTTATAAACCCATCCGTCGGGATGATTATATACCAAAACTGAATTTACGACAGATTTATTACTGTATAATGTAAAATTATGATTGTAAACAAGATTGTTCTGCTGCATGGCAAACAGAATATCTTCTGTTGAGCTTTGTTTCATAATTTAAATTTTTAGATAAAAAAGGTATCTGCCTGAAATCATGCAGATACCATTTTCCTAAATTATTAAAAAGCCAGTGCTAATCGCTGTTGCTCTGCAACCCTTGCCTGCACCTGCTCATAAGGCGCAACCAATTTGTTGTTTGAATTTACCTCTTCAAAGATAAAATTACTTCCTTCGATTCTTGCCACGTAATCTTTTTCGGTTTCTCCACCGGCAAAAACCACTTCCAATGGTCCGTGGATCTGATTTCCTGATATTACTTCCCCTTGTGTAAGGTTTGTATATAATGCTACATAATATTTTGGTTTAACCACAAACTGAGCATTATTCCCGCTGTACACATTGCTTTTTACCAAAGCAATATCACCATCCATACCGATTGCAAGGTTGGCCATTTTCTCAGACTTATTCGACAATAAAAGCTGTCCTTGTGTAGTGGATCCTGCTGCGACCAACTGCTGGACATCATCTTGATAAATACAGTCCCAAGCCATTCCTAAATCCGTCTGAAGTTTTTGAGAAGCTTTGTAGACTCCTTTTCCTCCGGTTTGCTTATAATTTGCTAAACACGCAAGGTACTGAATTTCCCACTGTACTCCGGATTCTCCCTGAGTAGGTACTCTTGTCTGTTTCCATGATACGCTGTCTAATCCCGGCGAGTCTGGTAATGTCTGATAAACACATAATGTCCAGGTCTCCGGAGTTTCATTTAAAAAGTTAATTGAATACGTTGTTGCCATGATTGTAAATTTTAATTTGTTATTTTATGAATTAGTTTTTCGTTGTTCATATTTATGAAGCTTCAAATGAACAGTTCAAAGATCTGATTATTAACCATTAAAACAAACAGTATAAATCACTATTTTGCGATTTAAGTATTTATACTTAATATTTATAGATAGAAAAAAGCACTTATGGTTTTACAAAATTTCATATAAAAAAAATGAGCTGTCTAATAAAAGACAGCTCCACACCTAAATTTAAAACTGAAAAAGTACTAACATTTATTGTATAAATTTTCCTTAATCAATATGGTTCGGTTCCAATTGTCGTTATTTGGGATATTGGTTCCGTATGCGTAATCCACAGCAGAATCTTCGATATGATGAATTTCCACCTGGAGTTTAGAAGGATTTGCGGTAAACTGATCGTCGGAATTTCCCGGCACATTTAGTCCGTTATTGATTGATTCCGTAAGATTTTCTTTCGCCGAATGTTTCGGGATTGCAGGATGGTATAATCCGAAATTTGCCGAAATATGGGTATAATCTGCAAGTTCTTTATAATTATAAAGAGGTTTCCATTCCGGAGAAAGTTTTTCCAAATATTGTTTCAGTGCATTTGAAAGCTGTATCAGGTAAGGATGTTTTTCAGCATCAATAAAAAAATTGGAATCGTCAAAATCCGTTTTAAAAATTTTCTTTCCAGCATTTGATTCTTCCAGCATAATCCTTCCGTACACCTTGGAAAGTTCGTTATAAACAAGATTTCTTGCAATGTAAGCCTGACAGAATACTTCTCCTTTATCCACTTTATAATTTTCCAGAATATGATGCCATATTTTGTTTCCATCAGCATCGGTTGCTGCTGTTCTTATATTTTGAATATAGTCATCCAATTCCGCATTCAGCAGAAAGTTGGGTGATACATAGACTGATTGGGAACCTTCCAGATATCCTCCTCCGATGTCTGCATGAGCTCCCGGAACAAAAATTTTTTTCCAAGCAGCATTGTCCGCACCAGCTTTTTGATCTTCCATAACACCGGAATCTTCAAAAAGACCCGTCAGAGGAAAGAAGAAACGGCATTCATTTATCGCCGCAATATGAAGCGCACGTTCTGTAGAAGGATGAACGGTAATATTATAATCATTAAAAGGAGCAGATTCTACCGTATCGAAAACGCCAAGAAATTTCACACTGCTGTTTCCATGTAACGCAGTTTCTTGTTTCAGCAGTTCAAAACAAAAATTTCTGGCCAGCATGGCGCCTCTGCTGAATCCGTAAATATATAATTCATAATGATTGTTATGATCAGACATGATCTGTTCAATAAAAGAGAACGCTTTCTGCAATTTGTCATCAGAAGAATACCCCTGATATCCCGCGGGGTTTTTACAGGTTGCCATTGCAAAATCACTGTCTTCTTTTTGGGTAACCGTTCCGATGCCTTCTATGTAAATTTTCTCCTCACCATTAAACAGTTGAAATAATTTATAAATATTGGTAGTATTTCCGTAATAGCTTTCATTGTTTTTTGGAGGTTTTTCGGGAGAGGTTGCATTGATCCCGTTGTTTCCGGTTCCGTCAAAAAAAATTCCGACGGAGATTATATTGCTTTTCATGTCACCTTGTAGTTTTATTAAACTTTGTCAAAAATTTCAGCTTTGACAAAGTGTATTCTTCAAAGTAACGGTGAAAAGAGCCGGGATTATAGAGTATAAAATACTAAATAAAAAAATCCGTATTTCTACGGAATCAGATTCTTTCTAAAGGATGAATGTTATTAATGATGGCATAAATAACAATACCTACCGTATTTTTGGCACCTATTTTCTCAACAATTCTTTGTCTGTGGCTTTCTACGGTTCTCGGACTGATGAACAGCTTTTCAGCAATTTCATTATTGGTACATTCCTGACAGATGAGTCTCACGACATCTTTCTCACGGTCTGACAATTCATCGTCCATTTCAAAAAGGGTTCTCTTTTTGGTAGGGCTGTTCATATAGGAAAAGATCATCTGATGATCTTCCGGGGTGAAAAAAATTCCGTTTTTATACACCATGGTAATGGCTTCTATGAAAGCCTGCCGGTTGGAATTCTTAGGTAAAAATGCGGAAACTCCCAGCTTCACCATATATCCTAGAATGGTTGTTTTATAATGGGAAGAGAGTATAATAATTTTAAGATTAGGGTATTTTTCTTTAAGGATTTCAACAAGTTCGAAGCCATTCATCGGCTGCATCTGGACATCTACCAGAGCAATATCCGGGAAATCTTCTTGTGAAGTTTTCTCCAACACTTCTAGAAAATCCGGTCCGTTGTTGGAGGTACATTCTACTGAGATATTCTGTTCGGAAGAGAGCAGCATTTTTATTCCCTCAAGAATAAGCTGTTCGTCATCAATTAATGCTATTTTAATTTGGGAGTTCATTGGTGTACGGAATTTTAATGATTAGCCGGCTTCCTTTACCTAAAACATTTTTCCATTTGTGCGCCGCATTCATAGATTTTATTCTGGATTCTATATTTTTAATTCCCATTCCTTTTTTTACTTCCTCATAGTCAAAACTTTCTCCGTTATCCGAGATTACGACAGCCAGGTTATTCTGATTGTCTTTGATATAGATCCAGACTCTTGTTGCCTCCGAATGTTTGAGAACATTGGTAGTAAATTCCTGAATAATCCTGTAGAGCTGAACTTCAATAAAAATATCTTTTTTCTGAAATTTCGGGCTTACATTCATGGAAATATTTATTCTTCCTGATAAATTGGCAATAAGCTCTTCAATATACAGCACCAATCCTACGGTTTCCAGATTTACCGGATATAATGAATGCGAGATGCTTCTTGCCGAGTCTATAAGCGAGGACATTTGCGTGGTGATATTTTTCCTGATAAGTTCATCTCCTTTTGTATCAAGATTATTAAGCCATAATGATAAAATATTAAGCCTGTTTCCGATATCATCATGGATCATTACGGCAATTCTTTTTCTTTCTGCTTCCTGCGCTTTTATATTTTCGAGCACCAGATTTTTCTGGTGCAGAACCTCGGCTTCGTGCTGTACGTTTTTCTCTTCAATTATCCTTTTAATAAAGCTTCTATAGGCAAGCAAAATAAAAGACATGATAATTACCAGGACGACAATTAACGTAATAAAAAAGCTGATATTGAGTGTTATTTCTTTAATCTTAAAAAGGTATAAATCATTGATATATATAAAAAACTGCTGAGTATATTATTAATACTCCAGATCATATTGGCTTCTTCTTTTCCAAGATCCGAAAGCTGCCTTAAAAGGAAAAACAAGAAAACCGACAAAGCATAATAGAGGAATATGAAACTATCCGCAATCATAAACCGGCCGTTGATTTTACTGCTCTTAATCTCCGTAAGCAAAGCGTATCCTGCGAAGCAGATGACAACGATATTGGAAATCACTTTTTTCACATCGCCGGTAAGCATTTGAGAATCGATAAAGAATAAGGCAGCAAGCAGAACTATGGGAATGTACCAGTAGACCGACATGCTGAGTTTCTTTATATACAGAATCCCCAGCAGCAAAAGTTCTCCTGCAACATAAAAAGGAAAGACAAAATTGACATCTTTCAGGTCAAAAACATACAGACAGATTTTAACAACAGCTTCTATCAAAAAAAGAAAAATGATATAGTAAGCATACCATTTTTCTGTTTTTTTAAAAAATTTGTACCGGATAAGTCCTATAACAGCACAAATAAAAAGTAAACTATTATTAAGATAAAGTATTACTTTGTACGTATCCACAGTAAGTTTAGTTATTAAAATTAAAAGGGCATAGAGGCGGACAAGGCTGAGACCAGTCGTAGGTATTGGAAATGGTATCTATGCTTCCTGAGTTTTGCAGATCCTGGTAAAATGAAATGAAAATAAGTGTTGGCAAAACCCTTTGATATACTTCCGAAAACTTCAGCCCGAATGAGCACACGATTTTATAAAGCCCTGATTTTGAAGAAATAAGATCTTCGGAAGGTACATAAAACTTTCTAAAAATCCTGGCTCCTTTAAACTCTGAACATTCTCTGTAAAACCAGGTCATTCCATCATTTCTCCATGATTCAATTGCATCAAGCGCCACATCCTGTTCCAGCATAGGTTTGTTGGCAATCGGAAAAAAGGTATCCGAATCGTAATCGATTCTCCTAAGATCTTTCGAAAGAACTGCATTTTTAATAACCTTATACTGTTCTGTTTCCATCAATGTAAGATCTCTGTCCAGTTCTGCAAGTTCACTGTAAGGGAATTCGTCTACAATAAGTTTTTGTCCCTTAGCATCCATAGGGCATAAAATAGCCACCAGCTTATTCTTGAAAACTCCAATTTCTGCACAAAATTCGTTGTAATCATTATGATTCTTCAGCCATTCAACCTCGTTTGAATAAAAAGTAAAAACATAATTGGTGGGAATAAGGCTTTGGATTTTGTTATAATCTGCACAGCAGTTTGTCCATTCTGCAACGGCTACATCAAATTGATCTCTGTTGAATATATTCATATTTCACGGTTTTTAAAAGTGCCATAAAATTATAGAAACTAAATTATCTGTGCAAGTATATCACCTATATTAGAAAACTAATTAATAATTCTTAACCGTAATATGAAAGCAACTTTGCTGTCTTTCTTTGATATAGTAAATTCGCCCAGCTTCATAATAATATTTCAACACCTTTTCCAAAGCGGCCTCCAGTCTGGGATTATTCTTTAAAACCCCGTCAAAACGCACATATGAGATATCGAAAGAGTTGCCATAGTTGTGAGAACTGATCCCCAGCGAAGCATTTGTATTAACTTTTCTTAATCTGCACTGATCTTCGAGAGTCCTGGTAATGGACGAAACCGTGAACGTATTCCCTTTTGTTTCTTTACTGAAGCGCGCTCCGATTTTTTCCAGTGTCAGTTTTCCTTTGGATACCATCCACGCTCTGCTGTAATCAAGTTTTTGTACCCGGTAGCCTTTCCCTGATTTGCTTATTTTATGAAATTTTCCGTTGTTAATGTACTTCTGGACGGTCTTTGAATCCTTCAGAATCTTGATTCCAAAACTTTTAGATGCATCCAGATGAGGTTTATAAAGTAAAGTAGGCTCTACCTTTAAAACTTGCGTAAGGTCATAACAGGGCAATGCTTTTTTAGCTTCCTGAGAATGATAAATTCCCTGAATAAAGAAAGCAAGAGCCATACACAGAAACTTTTTCATTAAACACGTTTTAGATATCAGACTAAAAATAATGAATTATCCCTTATTACTCAAATCCCATAATAAAATAAAATTATAAATACTTTAAATTAAGACAAATAAAAATAAATTTTATTTAAACATTTCACACTTAAAAGCAATTAAACATAATAAAATAGAATTTTTATTTCGATATATAAATTATACATTTGATTATATTAAAAAGATATAAATATGATGAAAAAACTTTTTGCCGAATTTTTCGGTACTTTCTGGCTCGTTTTCGGAGGCTGCGGAAGTGCAGTATTTGCCTCGCAGATTGCACCTTCTGCCAATGGACAAATAGGTATTTTACTATTAGGAGTTTCTCTTGCGTTCGGACTTACGGTTCTTACCATGGCTTATGCAGTAGGACATATTTCCGGAGGACATTTTAATCCTGCCGTAAGTTTTGGATTATTAGCCGGCGGAAGATTTTCTGCTCTTGATTTAGCACCTTATATTGCCGCTCAATGCCTTGGAGCCATTGCAGCTGCGGGAGCTTTATATACTATTGTAAACGGCGCCGGAAATACCGATTTTTCTGCACCTGGGGCTTTTGCCACGAATTTTTACGATGCACCTGTTTATTTTGAAAAAAGCTATTCTATGAGCTCCGCATTTCTTACCGAGTTTTTACTGACCGCTTTTTTCCTGATTATCATCATGGGAACAACCGACAAGCATGCCAACGGTAAGTTTGCAGGCCTTGCAATAGGTCTTGCTTTAACACTGATCCATCTTATTTCCATACCCATTACCAATACTTCGGTAAATCCGGCAAGATCTCTTTCTCAGGCAATTTTTGCAGGAGGGAATGCGATTTCACAGCTTTGGCTTTTTTGGGCTGCACCAATTTTAGGAGGTATTTCCGGAGGGCTTATTTATAAGTTTTTGCTTCAGAAAAAATCCGAAATTTATGAATAGATTTAATCAACAAAAAATCCTGTTTACTCAACAGGATTTTTTATGTATCAAATTTACTTTAATTTTTTAATATCAAAAGGATTCTTAAAGATCAGCTCCTCATGCTTTCCTTTGATTTCCATTTTCCGATGCAGTAAATTAAGGGCCATTTTCCGGATGAATAAATCTTTGTCATTCAATGTCCAATAGGAATCTCCATGAACTTTTTTCGGTTTTCTGATGGTGTAAAATTCCGTATTCCATGAATCCACATTATGGTAAAACTCAATAATACCACAATACTCCGGAATAAGAGTATGATCTACCATTCCCATGGGAAGCAGAAAACTGAATGCATTGCAGACGTAGTCTCCGCATGAAATTTTATCGTGCTTCAAGAATTTCTCGCCGGTACTGGAATTGGTGTATGACTTTTTAAAATCGTTTTTAAAATCACTCTTTGAAAGCTTTATTTCGATTTCATGACTAAAGCCTTCCGAATCCACAATCAGAATATCCGCTTCCCAATCCGCCTGAAAATGATTGGTTAATACAATTTCTTTCTCAAAATCACATTGAGAATAAATGAATGCATGAACCAATTCTTCTATTTTTAACATGTTTTTTTAATTTGACAGGATTATTTCACCCTGTACATCTTTCGGAATTATATTTAAATTTATTTTAATAGGATTTGCATCGTATCCTTATGCAGGCCTTCTGATTATGTTTAAACTTACATTGATAGGATTGCATCTTATCCTTATGCAGGTCGTCCCTTCGGGACTCTATTTTTTATTTTCTAATGATCATCTGCGATAAATCAGAAGAAAGCAGCTATTTATTAATCACGCAGACTCTCTTACCTAAAACTCTCAACCTAACTCACAAGCAGACTGCAACCCCGAATATCGGAGTGGTCAATTCTGCCCAAAACCTGAAATTTTTCCCCGATAATTTTTCCCAAATCCTGAGTAGCAATGAATGCACAGGAATGAATATTTGCCAGATCAATAATGTTGATAGCACCCGTTCTTCCTTCTTTTTCGTAATTAAAAGGATCTTCCGCATTTCTGATCATGATTTTCATCCAGGTTGGACACCGGTACTCATTATTTCCCAGTGAATATGCCTGGGAAAGGAGTTCGGTCATGGAATATTCGGAGTAGATTTTCTCAGTCTTAAAACCTTCCTGCAGAATTTTCAGCAGTTCATCTTTGGTCATTTCCTCTTTTCTCCCCTTCATTCCGCCGGTTTCTATTACGATTAAATTTTCCAGAAAATTCAGAGATTCTTCATTAGAATGACAATAATCGAGGAAATCCAGCAATGCAAATGAAACTCCGAAAAGAATGACCTTTTTATTTTTCAGTTTGTTCAGCAGTTTAAATAAATCCTCATGATTGTATAGAAAATAGCCGTTTTCGGACTTTCCGGATCTTTTCATTAGGTAATCAACCATATAAATAAGAGAAGAATTCTGGCGTTCCAGATAGCTGGGGAGCAATCCAAGGAAAATAAAATCTTCCGGTTTCCCTATAAACTGTGAAAAACTTTTGTAAATGCTTTCTTTATACAGATCTTCGTTGGCAATAAAATGTTTTGATAAATTCATCTGTGTAGTACCAGAACTTTGAAAGAAAAGATCTGCTGTCACATTTTTATCGATAATCTGATGATTTTTAAACATTTCAATCGGAAGAAACGGAATTTTGTTCAGCTCATCTACGTTATCAGGATGAATGTTGAGGTAATCTACAAAACGTCTGTAAATTTCAACATTCTCATATTGATAACGAAAAGTCCTAAGCGTTTCCGACAGAAATTCCTGTTCGGTTTTTATGTTAAATATTGTATCCACTGCAAAGAAGTTTTTCACTTTATTGTTTCATTATAAGCCGATTAACGAAACAATTCAGCTTTTTAATATTTTTTTAATATAAAATTTAAATTTTGGTCAGGTTCTTGCAACTACAAAACCGGAATATGGATTAAAAACAAGAGTGAATTTAGTTTCACTTGAAGAATTACTTCTTTACGGGGTAATTCTTTTTTTGTTCATTTCAAATGTTTTCAGCTGAAAATCATGTTCGAATACTCCGTAGGTAAAGTAAGAAATCCAGTCTCCCAGATTGACATATTTTGCTTTTCCTTCCAGTTCCATAATCATAGGAAGATGGCGGTGCCCGTAAATAAAATAATCTATTTTCTGAGTTTTAAGCTTTTCTTTGGAATAGATAATTAGAAATTCTTTATCCTCACCTAAAAACTCTTTATCCTCATCACCGGAAATCATTTTATTTTTCTGAGACATATACAACGCAATTTTCATGGCTATATCCGGATGCAGCCACCTGAAAAACCACTGTGCAATGGGATTGGTAAAGACTTTTTTCATTCTTTTATATCCTTTATCACCTGGTCCGAGACCATCTCCGTGAGCAAGCAGAAACTGCTTCCCTCCCATTTCAAAATATTGCTTTGTATAGAAAACAGTACATCCTATTTCTTCTTCAAGATAATCTTTCATCCAGAGGTCGTGGTTCCCTACAAAGAAATAAATATGAATTCCCCGGTCTTTCAGTTCGGCAATTTTACCCAGCACACGGACATAACCTTTAGGAATTACATGTTTCCATTCATGCCAGAAATCAAAAAGATCTCCCATTAAAAATAACACCTGAGCATCATGCTTGATTTCATCCATCCAGCGGATAAAGTGCTCTTCACGCACTTTGCTTGCCTTCGGGTCCGGTGCTCCGAAATGCTGATCGGAAGCAAAATATACTTTTTTTCCAGGTTCTAAGTTAATGGTAGTCTTTAACACTTCTGAATATTTATTGATCTAAATTACTGATTATCTTCCGCAAACCATTCTCCATAGGAGTTTTCCGTTTCGTGGAGCTTAAGATAAGCCAGAGAAATCCCTTCCGGAAGTTTTGACTTTATTTTTGCAGCAATAGCATACAGCATGTTTTCGCAGGTCGGCTGGAAGGTGCAGTAAATTACTTTATGTCCTTTTCCTTCAAGGTCTTCTCCCAGTTCTTTATGCGGCGACAGTCCGTTAATCAGCACAGCATGATCCCAGACATCTACAATTTCAGATTTTACGATACTTTTAATGTCTCCAAAATCTACTACCATCCCATTTTTAGGGTGTTCCAAATCATTGATTGGTTTTCCTTTTACCGTTACAAACAGCTTGTAGGAATGTCCATGCATATTTTTACATTTTCCGTCGTAATTGTACAGCACGTGTGCCGTTTCGAATGTAAAAATTTTTGTAATTCGTATCATAGGGCAAAGATAAGGAATTTGCTTTGAGTTTCGGTTTTGTAAAAACAACTACAAAATATCCAGCCAGTCACTTTCCAGTCTTATAATCCGCTGCGTTTCTTTATCAATGAGAACCCAGAGCGTCAATGAGTCTACCACCAGCTGACCGTTGCAGTAGAACTCCACTTTCCTGGGCTGCCTGATTCCTTCAGGAATTTCAGGATAGGTCTTTATGGTAAGCAACTCCCCGAGATACACCTGCTTTTTATATCGAATATGATGATCCAGGAGCATCCATATATCCTCAGGATTGTTGGTTTTATGCTTTACGAAATCCCAATGTTCACCAGCTATCTCCTCCACCCATTTTACATACTGAACATTATTGACATGGTTATTCCTGTCGATATGCTCTTCTGTTATCACAACCTGTTTTTCATAAAGCAAACCCATTTCTATAGTATTTATTCAAAATGAAATATAAAATTACGGAATCTGCCGAATTTAATTAAATAAACAAATTTCCGAAGTTAGTATATTAGCAGAAAATTACACAAATGATTTTAGATATTTTATTTCCTAACCGTTGTCTGGGCTGCAATTGTATTATATCGGCTGATCTTCTGGTCTGTGAGCTGTGTTTCGGCCGTATTGACTTTATCCATTCCGGTTATTTTGATGATAATTTAATTAAAGAAAGATGCAGGCTTCTTTTTCCTGTTGAAAACACGTTTGCTTTGATGCAGTTTGAAAAAGAAAATCTCAGCAGAAAGATCATCCATGAATTAAAATACAAAAGTAGGGAAAAAGCAGGAGAAATTCTTGCTGAATGGGCTATAGAGCGGCTTGATTTTAAAGATCAGAAGCCGGATCTGCTGGTTTCCGTTCCGCTTCATCCTAAAAAACTGAAAGAACGAGGGTACAATCAACTGCATCTATTTACTGAAAAGCTTTCTGAATTTTATGGGATTCCTTTTGATCATGATTTAATCAAAAGAAATCAGTACTCAAAAGCACAGGCTCTAAAAGATAAACAGAACCGGTTAAAATCAGGAAATGTATTTTCCATTAGCAAAAGTATTACGGGAAAGAATGTTCTTATTATTGACGATGTGTTCACTACCGGAAATACAATTGCTTCTATCGCATGGGAAATTCTTAACGCAGGAAATAATACGGTAAACGTACTGGTGATGGCGATGGATGCGTAGTTGTTTAATATCCAAGGTTTAGCATCTGAAGTAAAGCTATTTTGACATATGTAGAAGATACAATAAATTTTAGTAATTTTCCGGGAAAACTTATCACCATGCTGAATCTTATTTTACTTCACGGCGCTTTAGGACATAGCCAAATCTTTGAGCCTTTCAAAGCGGAGCTTTCAAAATATTTTTCCATTCATACCCCTCTGTTCTCGGGGCACGGAACTTCTGAAATTCCGGAAGACGGAATCAGCATTGAAAAATACACGCATGAACTAAAAGAATTCATCGAAAAAAACAATCTGAATGATGTTTATATTTTCGGACACAGCATGGGCGGTTACGTAGCCCTTTGCTACGCTGCAAAGCACCCTGAAAGACTGAATTCTGTGATAACAATGGGAACAAAATTCAACTGGACGGAAGAACAGGCATTACAGGAAAGTAAAATGTTAGATCCTGAAACCATTGCCGAAAAAGTTTCCAAATATGCAGCACTTCTGGAAGCACAGCATGGAAAAAAATGGAAACAGCTATTATATTCCACCGCCGATCTGATGATTTCTTTAGGTAAGAACCCTCCTTTGAAAAATAATCTTTCAATGATAAATATTCCCGTGCAGATTATGGTAGGAGATCAGGATAATATGGTGACACTTGAAGAAAGTATAGAGGTTTACAGAAGCATCCCGGATGCAAGACTGGTTGTACTTCCGGACACAAAACACCCCTTGGATAAAATAAGAACCGACCTTTTACTTACTATTATGAAAGATTTCTGGACTTTATCTCTGTAATTTTTCTCCGTAGCTAAGATCTCCGGCATCCCCCAAACCCGGTGTAATATATCCCTTTGAAGTAAGATGCTCATCAATAGCGCCAACCCAAATTTTTGCTTCAGGATAGGCTTTTTCTATGGTTTCAACTCCCTGTTTTGATGCAATTGCTGCTACAATATGCAACTGACTGGGATTTCCGTGAGTCAATAAATCTTTGATCGCTTCAATTAAAGAAGCTCCGGTAGCCAGCATTGGATCGCCGACGATCAAAGGCCTGCCTTCGATATCAGGACACGTTAAATAATCCTGCTTAATGGAAAAATAATCGTTGGCATCGTGTTTTCTGTAGGCTGCCACAAAACCGCAGTCGGCTTTGTCAAAATAATTCAGCATTCCTTCAAATAAAGGAACTCCTGCTCTCAAAATGGTTGTAATAACCGGCTGAACAGCAATTTCCTTCACCCTGATTTTATCCAGCGGTGTCTGAATTTCAATTTCTTTCAACTCAAGTTTTTTGCTGATCTCGAAGGCTGCTATTTCGCCGATTCTTTCCATGTTCCTTCGAAACCTCATCCTGTCTTGCTGAATATCAACATTCCTGAGCTCGTTAATCCATGAATTAACCAAAGAAAACTGTTCTGATAGTACAACTGTATTCATTATCGGGAAAAATTTTATCTAAAATATGAATAATTAAGAATAAAATCCCTTCCAAAAAAATCTGAAAGGGATGGCATTTATTTTTGTCTGAAATACACTTCAATAGGAACTCCGGTAAACCCGAATTCTTTTCTCAGCTGGTTTTCAGTAAATCTTTTGTAAGGTTCTTTTACGTACTGTGGCAGGTTGCAGAAGAAGACAAATTGTGGCGAAGGTGTAGGAAGCTGTACACAATATTTGATCTTGATGTATTTTCCTTTGTTTGCCGGCGGAGGCGTTCCCTCAAAAATCGGAAGCATAACTTCGTTTAATTTTGAAGTTTTGATCTTTTTCTTACGGTCTTCGTACACCTGCATGGCTACTTCCACTGCTTTCAGGATTCGCTGCTTGGTTAATGCCGATGTAAACAAAATTGGAATGTCCTGAAACTGACCGATCTTATCTTTGATCTGTTTTTCAAAATCACGCATGGTGTTGGTCTGCTTATCTTCAATAAGATCCCATTTATTCACCAGAATCACAATTCCTTTCCTGTTTTTCTGAGCAAGACTGAAGATATTCATATCCTGAGATTCCCAACCCTGGGTAGCATCCACCATGATAATCACCACATCTGAAAACTCTATGGAACGGATGGAACGCATTACGGAATAAAATTCCAGGTCTTCATTTACCTTAGATTTTTTACGCATTCCTGCGGTGTCTACCAGTACAAATTCGTGTCCGAATTTATTGTAAAGCGTCTGAATACTGTCTCTTGTTGTTCCGGCGATATCAGTAACGATATTCCTTTCCACATCCAGCAAGGCATTCGTAAGGGTAGATTTTCCTACATTCGGACGTCCGGCAATGGTAATTTTAGGAAGGCCTTCAAAAGGATCTTTGTATTCTGTAGTCGGGAAATCTCTTACAACATCATCCAGCAAATCTCCAGTTCCGGAGCCTGTAGCAGAAGACAATGTGTAATATTTATCGATTCCCAGCTGATAAAATTCCGTTGCCGGAAGTTCTTCTTTTGAAGAATCTACTTTATTGATGACAATATAAATGGGCTTGTTTGATCTTCTTAAAAGCCTGTAAATTTCGTAGTCTGTATCAGTAAGCCCGTCTTCCACGTTCATCATAAAAATAATAGAAGTAGCTTCATCCACAGCCAGCTGTACCTGTTTACGGATTTCTTCTTCAAAGATATCATCGGTTCCTACATCATACCCACCGGTATCGATTACGGTAAAATCCACCCCATTCCAGTCGGATTTTCCGTAATGACGGTCTCTGGTAACCCCTGCAGTAGAATCTACAATGGCTTCCCTTCTTTCTAATAAGCGATTAAATAACGTGGATTTTCCTACGTTGGGGCGCCCAACGATCGCGACTATATTTGACATAAAAAAATGTTTAATAATCCTGAGATAGGCTCAGGACAGGTTATTAATGGGTTTCTCCAACTTTTGGAGCCCAATTTTTTTTGCAAAGATACAGTTTTAATTTAAATGAAGGTTTTATTGCAATACATCTATGTAATTTTAGGAAAAATAATTCTTTGAATATCAGTAAAAAAACGACTGTTTACTGGAAATATTCACTATTTCATTTTTATTTTTAAAATAATTTATATAATTTCGCGACATAGAAATACAGACCCATGGTGTAGCGGTAACACTACTGATTTTGGTTCAGTCATCTGGGGTTCGAATCCCTGTGGGTCTACGGAAAGCCTTGTTAATTATTTAAATTACAAGGCTTTTTTTATTAAAGTAAATTTCCAATTTAAACTGATTGATCAAGCCGAAACAGTTGTTGGAAATAAAATAATTATTGTAATCAATAAAAAAAGACAGTTCATTTCTTAACTGTCTTTTATCAATTTTATAATGATGTTAAATTAAACCAGATCAAAGCGATCCAGGTTCATTACTTTCACCCATGCGGAAACAAAATCATTCACAAATTTTTCATGAGCATCTGAACTTGCGTACACCTCAGCAATAGCTCTTAGCTCAGAATTAGATCCGAAAACAAGATCTGCCCGTGTCGCCGTCCATTTATTCTCTCCTGTTTTACGATCTGTCCCCTGATACAGCTCATTATCATCGGAAACCGATTTCCACTTCGTATTCATGTCCAGAAGATTGACAAAGAAATCATTGGTAAGTGTTCCCGGTCTTTGGGTGAAAACGCCATGTTGAGAACCGTCAAAATTAGTATTCAGAGCACGCATTCCTCCTATTAAAACTGTAAGCTCAGGAGCAGTAAGCGTTAATAATTGCGCCTTGTCAATCAATAAAGATTCTGTGGAGACGGAGAATTTTTTCTTTAAATAATTTCTGAATCCATCAGCCAAAGGTTCCAAAAACTGCATGGATTCTACGTCAGTCTGTTCCTGTGAAGCATCGGCTCTTCCCGGCGAAAACGGAACAATGATCGTATATCCTGCATCTTTTGCTGCTTTTTCAACTGCTGCACTTCCTGCAAGGACAATGAGATCGGCTAATGAAACTTTTTTGCCTCCGGTCTGATTTTCGTTAAATTCTTTCTGAATATTTTCCAAAGTACTTAAAACTTTTTGCAACTGAGCAGGATTATTGACTTCCCAGTCTTTCTGAGGCGCCAGACGAATTCTCGCTCCATTGGCACCCCCTCTTTTATCACTTCCTCTGAACGTTGATGCGGAAGCCCAGGCTGTTGATACAAGTTCTGAAATATTTAATCCGGAATTAAGGATTTTAGATTTCAATGCTTCAACATCAGAATTATGAATAAGTACATGATCTACCGCAGGGATAGGATCCTGCCAGATGAGCTCTTCAGAAGGAACATCAGGTCCGAGATAACGAGCTTTCGGCCCCATATCTCTATGAGTAAGTTTAAACCATGCTCTTGCGAATGCATCAGCAAAAGCATCAGGGTTTTCGTAAAATCTTCTTGAAATTTTTTCATATTCCGGATCAAATCTCAGGGAAAGATCTGTTGTAAGCATGGTTGGTCTGTGCTTTTTATCGGGATCAAAAGCATCCGGAATGGTTTCGCTGCCGTTTTTCGCAACCCACTGATGAGCACCCGCAGGACTTTTGGTGAGCTCCCATTCGTTTTCAAAAAGGTTTTTGAAAAAGTTATTGCTCCATTGGGTAGGAGTTTCAGTCCAGGTTACTTCAAGGCCGCTGGAGATTGCATCTCTTCCCCTTCCGGAATTATAGGTGCTGTTCCATCCGAATCCCTGGGCTTCAATGCTTTCCGCTTCCGGCTCTTTTCCTACATGATCTGCGGGTCCTGCACCATGTGTTTTTCCGAAAGTATGACCTCCGGCGATAAGCGCTACCGTTTCTTCATCATTCATGGCCATTCTTCCAAAAGTATCACGGATATCTTTTGCTGCTGCTATAGGATCCGGGTTTCCGTCCGGACCTTCAGGATTTACATAAATAAGTCCCATCTGCACGGCAGCCAAAGGTTTTTCAAGATCTCGCGTATGAATATCTCCGTCTGCGTCATCGTCTGTAGGCAATACTCCTCTACCTTCTACAACACCATCTGAACCGTGCGAATAGCGAAGATCACCGCCGAGCCATGTTTTTTCAGCCCCCCAGTAAACATCCATATCCGGTTCCCAAACGTCTTGACGACCGCCCGCAAACCCAAACGTTTTAAAGCCCATAGATTCCAGGGCTACATTTCCTGTAAGGATCATAAGATCGGCCCAGGATATTTTCTTTCCATATTTTTGTTTGATCGGCCATAGAAGTCTTCTCGCTTTATCCAGATTCACATTATCCGGCCAGCTGTTCAGCGGTGCAAAACGCTGTTGTCCGGCACCGGCACCTCCTCGTCCGTCTCCTACACGGTATGTTCCTGCACTATGCCATGCCATACGGATAAATAAAGGACCATAATGTCCAAAATCTGCAGGCCACCATTCCTGCGAATCCGTCATTAAATCATGAAGGTCTTTTTTTACTGCTTCAAGATCCAGACTATTAAATTCTGCTGCATAATCAAAATCTTTATCCATCGGATTGGATAATGATGAATGCTGACGAAGAATGTCTACTTTCAGCTGCTCGGGCCACCAATCTGAATTTTTGGTACCGCCACCGGCAACGTTTTCTTTTTTCATAGATCCGTTGTGAAACGGGCATTTACTGATGTCATTCAAGTCTTTTTCCATTGTCGTTAATTTTATGTTGATTGATTAATTATAACTGAAACAAACTTACGTAAGTTTTTCAATCAATATTATCTATTAATAATATTTTTATGATAGTTAAAAGCGATTGTATAATTATTTATTTTGATTAGTGTTAAATTTAAGAATTAATCAGAAATATATTTGTAATAGGTTTAAATTCAGATAGAAGAAAAATGAATTACTTTTAAGATTTAAATATTTCAAAGATTGATTACACATAAAATTAAAATTTTTATGGTACATTTATTTATTCTTAAACATTGAAAAATATGAAAAAAGTTTTAACTGTTATTTTGGTAGCATTTATTATCATTCAGTTCTTTCCTATCGACAAAACGAATCCTGCACCTACACCCGGCATGGATTTTTTAAAAATAAAAAACACCCCGCCTGAAATTGCCAATTTAATAAAGGTCTCCTGCTACGATTGCCATTCGAATGAAACGCAGTATCCCTGGTATTCTAATATTGCCCCGGCTTCATGGGTTATGAAAAATCACATTGATGAAGGAAGGAAAGAACTTAATTTTTCCACATTTGCGATGTATCAGCAAAAGAATCAGGCACATAAATTGCAGGAATGTATAGAAATGATTGAAAAAAAAGAAATGCCTCTTGACTCTTATTTTTTGGGGCATCAAAATGCAAAGCTGAGTGATGAACAGAGAAAGATTCTGACAGATTACTTTAAAAGAGAAAAAACAGAAACAGAAAGAAAAATGCTTTATTAAATTTAACATCATGCAAGATAACTGGGAAAATAAGTACATTGTATTTTTTGACGGCGATTGCGGAGTATGTAATTTCTGGGTACAATGGATTCTTGAAAGAGATAAAAAAGACCAGTTTATGTTTGCTTCCCTTCAATCTGATTTTGGCCAAAAATTCTTATCTGAAAGAGGGCTGAATACAAAAGTTTTCAACACTATGTATCTTTGGCGGCCCGGTGAGTATTATCTGGAAAAATCCAAAGCAGTTCTAAAAATTGCCAATTTACTGGGTGGTATTTACAAATTTTCGTTTTTAGGAAAAATTATTCCTTCCTTTTTAAGCGATAAAATGTATGATATCGTTTCTAAAAACAGAATGAAACTTGCCAACCAGAAATGTTATTTACCGACTCCGCATCAGCGGGCAAAGTTTATTCAGGTTTAAAAAACTGATAAAAATATCCAATTAAAAAAAATACTGCTTCAGGAGAAACAGTATTTTTTTCAGTGTTTACTGATTCAGTGACCAAACGGAATACGATTTTGGCGCACACTGGATTTTCACCCATTTATCAGACTGAGTTGTAGGATACCACGCTGAACTTCCTGTGAAATCCTTAATCTGCTGACTCGCCCAATTGGTCTGGATCCATCGCTCCTGCCAGTTTGAAGAATTATTGATATACACTACCAGTCCCGGATTTCCGTTATATCCGTTTCTTCGGGCAATGTATTCATCATTATCGGTGTAAAGGATAGAAGTTGTTCCGGTTGCTTTATTATTGTGAATCCAGATAAGATTATTTAACCTTTCTTTGTTTAGCCATTCTTCATAATCTCTGTAAAAAATTGTAGGATATCCTTCATGCGTTAAAATATAAGCATACGCCAGCATTTTATTGTAGATGATATCCGTATCATGATTGGCAACAAAAGTAACGGCTTTAAAAGGGTTTCGTTTCCACATCATATCATCATTCAAAACATTCAGATTCCCATTGTCAAACGCATCATCCATTTTATAATAGGCGGCAAAATCAAATACTGAACTATTGGCATTATTAGCCCACCATTCAAGTGTATTCACATTAGAGTCCCAAAACTCTCCAACGGAGAAGCCGCCGACATTGGAATTCCAGTTGTTCACCACCCACGGTCCGAAACCTTTCACATAATCGAATCTCCAGCCATCGAATTTCATTACGTTTTTATAATATTTTCCAACAGAATCATCCCTTCCCCAAAGCCAGCCCTGAACATAAGGATTGGCGTGGCATAAATCCGGAAAGCCTCCGAAAGCACCTTCATCGTTATTCCCGTAAGAATTTTTATAAAAATCGTTATAGCTTCTTGGAAACTTTCCTGAAGCAACACCCGAAAAATTGGTCCACGTATTCGAACCTACATAGGGATTATACTCCGACTGGCCGCCGCTGTTATGGTTAATGACAATATCCGCATATACCTGCATATTTTCTGCGTGGGCTTTTGTGATCAACGCTTCGAGTTCTGTCCTGGATCCAAAACGCGTTTCAATACTTCCGTTTTGATTGTAATTTCCGAAATCATAATAATCAGTAGGATCATATCCCATTGAATATGCACCATTCTGTGCTTTTGATGCGGGAGGAAGCCATACGGCACCAATTCCGGCATTCGACCAATCGGTTAGTTTTCCTTTTACGGTATTCCACCAGTTTCCTCCATCCGGTACATCCCAATAAAATCCCTGCATGAGAACACTTCCGCCCGGACCGGCAACAAATTTTGCATACGGAGATGTTCCGGTACTGAAAGGCCGTCCATCATGATGGGTTACATGTACGGTTTTATTGTGAACTTCTTTCTGAACCGAAGTATCATCTGCGATTCCATCATTCTCCCGACAGGAATAAACAAACCCGAAAGCCAGCATTAAAAGTAAAAATTGAGTTTTTTTCATATCTTATTTTTTGATTATTAAAGTGTTACCTAAATTACAATTTTATTAAAATAATTTCAAGTGATTGTGAAATAATTTTTATTATCATCATAAATTCTTATTTAAAACATCATTAAAAATTGATAAACTTTAAAGATTTTCGGTACAATTTTTCTATTAATCCATATATTTGCATACTATGGAATACAACACCCAAAAAAATAAGCTTCAACTGCCGGAATATGGCAGAATCATACAACTGTTGGTTGAACGTTGCAAAGAGCTTCCTTCAAAAGAAGAGAGAAGCGAGATGGCAATGGGCATCATTGATTTTATGGGTCAGAGAAACCCACAGCTTCGCGACGAAGAAAATTATAAGCATAAACTTTGGGATCATCTTTTCATTCTTGCTGATTATGATCTTGACGTAGATTCACCATACCCCTTCCCTACAAGAGAACAGCTGGCTGAACCGCCAAAAAGGATGGAATACCCAAAACTTCAGGGTGATTTTAAATTCTACGGGAAAAGTATTCTTCAATTAATAGAAAAAGCAATCGAACTGGAACAGGGAGACGAAAAAGAAGCCCTGATTGAAGTGATTGCCAATAATATGAAGAAGTCTTACAATGTATATAATAAAGAACACGTTACCGATGATGTTATTTTCCGCCACCTGAAAGAACTTTCTGAAAACAGACTGGATCTTACGGGAATAGACACGCTGGAAAAAAGCAAAATCTATTACACCAGCAATAATAACAACCGTAATAACAACAACAGAAACCAGACTAACAACCGAAACCAATCTAACAACAAAAGAAGACACAACAATAACAATAACAATAACAATCATAATAAAAACAGAAAGTAGACATGAGTGGAACATTTCAGATAAGAGGAGGAAAAAGACTGCAAGGTGAAATTACTCCACAAGGAGCAAAAAATGAAGCTCTACAAATTCTTTGTGCCGTCTTATTAACTGATGAGGAGGTAAGAATTAAAAATATTCCCGATATCCACGACGTTAATCGATTAATTGAAATTCTGGGCGATTTTGGAGTGAAAGTTACCAAGAACGGACACGGCGATTATACTTTCAAAGCAGACAAAGTTAATTTTGATTATATCAAATCCGATGAATTTAAAAAAGACGGGGCAAAGCTAAGAGGCTCCATCATGCTTATGGGTCCTATGCTGGCAAGATACGGTGAAGCGTATATGCCGACTCCGGGAGGTGACAAGATTGGAAGAAGAAGATTAGATACCCATTTCCAGGGGTTGGTAGAACTTGGCGCTGAATTTCATTATGACGAAGAAGAATTCTTTTATTCTTTAACAGCAAAAGAGCTTAACGGTAAATTTATTTTATTGGAAGAAGCTTCCGTAACAGGGACTGCCAATATTGTGATGGCCGCAGCATTAGCGAAAGGAAAAACAAGAATCTATAACGCAGCCTGCGAACCATATCTTCAGCAATTATGTAAAATGCTGAACAGAATGGGAGCAAATATTTCAGGAATTGGTTCAAATTTATTAACAATCGAAGGCGTTTCCCATCTTCACGGAACAGAACATACGATGCTTCCGGATATGGTGGAAATCGGATCTTGGATCGGTCTTGCAGCCATGACCAAATCTGAAATTACCATTAAAAACGTCAACTGGAACCAGCTTGGCGTTATCCCAAATACATTCAGAAAGCTGGGTATCCAGCTTGAGCAGAGTGATGATGATATTTTCATTCCTACTCAGGAAAATTATAAAATCCAGAAATTTATTGACGGCTCTATTCTTACTGTTTCTGATGCTCCATGGCCGGGATTCACGCCAGACCTTCTTTCTATCATTCTTGTGGTAGCAACACAGGCGAAAGGAAGCCTTTTGGTTCACCAGAAAATGTTCGAATCAAGATTATTTTTCGTGGATAAACTGATTGACATGGGCGCTCAGATCATTCTCTGCGATCCGCACCGTGCAACGGTAATCGGGCTGAATCAGGAAACTCCGCTAAGAGGAACAACCATGGTTTCTCCTGACATCAGGGCCGGAAATGCTCTTCTGATTGCCGCTCTTTCAGCAGAAGGAAAATCAATCATCCACAATATTGAGCAAATTGACAGAGGGTATGAAAATATTGATGGCAGATTAAAAGCCATCGGAGCAGATATCGAAAGAATTTAATACAGAAATTAATAATATAAAAGCGTCCGGTTTTCACCGGACGCTTTTCTGTAATTAAAAACGATATGAACCTATCTTATAAATACTTTCTGCAGACATATTCTACAGTGGTACTCAGAAGTTTATTTTTATTAAGATACATTTCCAGTGCGTCGTAGTCTTCCGAACTTACATTGATATACAGCTGAACGGATCCGAAGCTTCTCCCATTTACATATTCAACATTGGCTGATAACACCTTGTGACAGATCCCCAACTGATTATATATAGTATTCATCAGCTGTTCAAACTTCATTTTACCGTTCAGTTCAATTTCAAGGATCAATTCTTTTTTAGGCAGATTTATTTTACCGTTTAAAACCTGCAGGCTTGGATTAGGTGTTATCATAACAAAACTATTGGTTTAAAAAATAATGCTCATTTTTCTGTTGGTTAAGCTTAGACAAAAATATAAAAAAATATTAGTCCACCAAATTAGTAGGGTATTAATTTTAAAATTTATCCTGAATTTTTTAGAGTCTGTCTGAAATTAGATCATAAAAAAAACGGACTCTTACGAATCCGTTATTATTTCTTTCTTTACTGTTATTTTATTTAAGAATTTTGATCCTTTCCAGCTTTTCTGAAGCAGCCAGCCCGTTAGGATTACAGCCAGGTTCACCTTCCGGAACTTTAAGACCTTTTTTCTTGTAAAAATCTTCCCAGAAAGCATTGGTCTTTCCTGTTGCAGGATCAATAAAAGTCATGGGTTCCAGTTTGAAAACATGATTTTCTCTAAAAGCTCTTTCAATATAATCTGAGCAGTAGTAAGAATTTTCATTCAGAATATAATCAAAATTATACGGTTTCTCCAACATGGTATTTGCTTTTCCAACAGCTGAAGGTATTGCATACTGATACTGAGGTTTTAAGCGATAAACAACAACCGTTTGCCCGTCTTCAGACTGATCTTCCAGAAAATCTTCCAGCTTTTGCTTTTGGGAACCGCCTTTCGGTGCTGCATGCAAAACATACAACTTTCCACCAGTTTTTTCCAGAATTCCGATATGGTCGAAAGAGGCATTTTTCTCTTTCTGGGTAACATTATTAATTGCTCCGGAAAGCCCGGTACTTTTCGCCGTTACAAAAAGCAAATCCCCGTTTAGCAGGTCAGAAGTCCTGTAACTCCGGCAGCTTAGAATACACATGAAAATATATAGTGCCGCTAAAAGCGTACAGAGAAATTTACCTTTTAAAATTTGCTTCATAACAATCGATCCAGTCCTGAACTGTCATTTTTTTACTTACTTCAGCGATTAATTCAAAGGGAATATCATCCATTTTTTTGAAACGCACACAAGATTTTCCCATATCCAGTTTTCTTTTAGAATATTTGGGAAATTCTTCTACGAACCAATCCAACAGATCAGGTTTTGCATAAATTCCCATATGGTAAAATGCAATAAAATTCTTCTGTGAAGCAATACTGATGAAAGGTAAAGGCGTTCCCGGAGCACAATGATACCCTGCCGGATATGTTTCCAAAGGAACACCCCAGCCAATCATTCCGTAGCTGCTGCCCTGTGAAAAACCTTCCGGCAGATTGTCGTTAATGGTATCAAATAGCTTTCTGAAAACCTCCTGTCTTTCTTCAGGGATTTTCGAAATATAATCGTCTATTGAAATGGATTCTATCTGCATTTTTTCAATTTTATAATTTTCCAAAATAACGAAAATTTAATGGAACCGGATTTTAAATCGATAAAAAAAATCAGCCTTAAAATTTAAAGCTGATTTTATCAATATTTCTCTGATGAAAAATTTATTTCACAAAATTGTAAATGCTGAACATCTGAACATTTTTACCGTCTTTGTCCAGGAACAGTAATTTATTGGTAGCCGGAACAAACTGCACCAGATTCCCGTCTGTAAAGCCGTAATTCTGAAAGAAATTTCTTCCCTTATAATCTACCGTAAGTTCTTTTGGAGCCAGGCTGCCGAAATCGAAAGCTTTCATTGAAAAACCTGTATTTCCGAATGCTCCTTTTGGATAAAATGCGGAAACATACAGATTGTCTCCGGATTCAATCACCTGAACTCTTCTTCCTGAAGGATTGCTTCCCAGTGGTACAAACTGTTTTACCTCCCCTTCTTTATTGAATTTCATTAAAACGCCTACATCAAGTGTATAAACAGGATCCGGAAAACGATTCATTGCTGTAGGCATCGGTCTCGAAACCGTTTCCTGCTGAACAGCCATTAAAACCTCATCGCCTTTTATGATGGTCTTGATTACTTTTACGTCGCTCATGTCTTTGGATCCTGCAAGATTAGTATTGCTGATTACCGCTTTTCCTGATTTAATATCATAAAACATTACCGTTCCGAAAGTACTTCCGCCCATGGTAACCGCCTGGTTTTTTCTTCCGAAAGTTACCAGATAGTCATTATCATTTTTGCTGATTGCGTATAATTTTTCAGGAATATATTTATCATCAAAAGGTAAATCTTTATCTTCTGTATTAGAAACCATTTCCATTTTGTAAGATTCTTTCCAGCCGGCAGCTTTACGCAGCAAAACGATCTTCCCGGAATTCGTTAGGGTTAAAGATTTTTCCACATAATCACTGCTTAACGTAATTTCTTTATTCCAAAGCGGTGTTAATGTTCTTAAATCAATTACCAAAGCATCATTAACGTTATCCGTTTTCTTCGATGCATATCTGTCGTTGAACACCGCCGCATATTTCCCGTTCTCAGAAAAAACTACATAAGTTGTTCCCGATCTGTTTGTGGATTCAATTGTATATTTTGCGATACTTTTTGTCGTAAAACTTCCCGTTTTCTTACTGAAAACATGCTGAAAAACTTCTTTCCTGTTTTCCTTACCGAAATATTCTTCTGTAAATGCCACCAATCTGTCTTCATCAATCTGTTGCGATCCCAGGTAATTGTGAAGAACGCCGTTGGTTTTATTTGCATAATCCTGAATATACGTGTCTACAAGACTTCCGTTCTGATCCAGTTTTCTCATCAGCAGTTTTTTATGCGGAAAGACATTTCTCATCAGCCCGTCGATATTGATCGCACTGAACATATAAGAATTGTAATCGTCTGCCAGAACCAGCTTTTCATCTGTTTCAAGATTGTCATCCGTTGTAAATTTTGTCCCTTCCACAACCTTTACCTGAGCAAATGCACATACAGAAGCTGTGATCATCACTGAGGCAATAATCTGTTTAATCATGTAATTTTCTTTAGTCATTATAAATTTTTTGTTCTAATTTTTTTAATTCAAGGTTGGCATCATAGGACAATTTGATATCTACCAAATGTTCCTGAAGTTCATTTAAATATTTTTCCGCTTCTTGAGAATTTCCTAAAGCAAGATTCAGCCTTATCAGATTAAAATAAAGATACTCTCCTATTTTCTGGTTGTATAAAGCTTTTTTATCACTGTAATTTACTTTACTAAGTGCAGCCTTCCACATATCTATTCCTTTCTGCATATTTTCCATGGCCACTTTATTAGGAGCGTAGTCCGACCTTGCCTGCAGCTTTTTAAGATTAGTCGTTACATAGATATATGCTTTTTCCAGATCATCATAATCTCCTTTATTTTTTACCGTTTCTAAAGTTACCGAAGAATTAATCGTCTGGTATCCGAAATGATCATTAATAATATTTCTGGTACGGTCCATTGTTCTCTGGAGATATGATTTTTCGTGTCCGTTCAGGTTGATCTCGTTGGTAGGCACACTTGCAATTTCTGCAAAGTCGGAAAAATAGGTTTTATCCAGTTTCACCACTCCGTTTTGTTTACCGATAATTCTTACCGGCTGGTTGGCAAATGTTTTTCCCTGATTGTCCTGAAAATTCGTTCTTTCCATTTCAATCTGCAGGTCAAGATAATTTCCGCCTTTTGAAAAGCCTGCAACATCTATTTGTGAAGCGAGAATTTTATTGTCCACAATTAAAGCATCCCTCAGGTCGGGCTGTCTGTAAACAGGCATTGGCGGGATATTAAGAACAGGCCTTGAAGGCAGCGTTAAAACCGGAGCGCCATTTGTAGTGGCAATTTTTTCAACAGCAGACAATTTGCTGTATTCTGCAGATTCGAGTTTAAATTTTTCCTGAAGCTTTTTAACTTCAGCCTCATAATCTTTCAGTCTTTCCTGATGTTCTATCTTAGCTGTTTCTACATTGGCCTTATAATTATTTACCTGATTCTGGTAATCTTCTTTTGACATCCTCAAAACGTCATCTTTTGTAATATTATAAGGCGATTTTACAGTAATCGTGTAATTTCTATTCGCAGCATCTGTTGCAAAAACAGGTTCTTTCAGCAATTGAAAGCTGATGGTCTCTTTATCGATCCTTTGTCCGAAAACAGACTGAACCGAAAATAAAACAACAGGAATAAGTAAATTTATTTTCTTCATATAAAACAGTTAATTCCGGGCAAAAGTAAAATAATTTATCAATAAAACACCTGTCGCAGTATTAATAATTAGCTTTTTACAAATCATTAATATCATTTGCATAAATTCTTTCTTTGTCTGCTTTATTGTATTATTGAGAAATTATATCTTATTTTTGCCATACAAATTTTTCAACAATGCCAAATATTTCAAACAGAGCACTGCACATGCCTCCTTCGCCGGTAAGAAAACTGGTTCCATTTGCCCTGAAAGCAAAGCAGAAAGGAATAAAAGTCTATCACCTGAACATCGGGCAGCCCGATATCGAAACACCGGAAACGGCACTGAATGCTTTAAAGAATATTGATCTCAAAGTTTTGGAATATGCTCTTTCAGAAGGTAATTTAGAGTACAGAAAAGCATTAACCGATTATTATCATTCATTAGGATTCAATGATCTTACAACAGATAATTTCATTGTTACCAACGGAGGATCGGAAGCATTGAATTTCGCCATTTCAACTTTGTGTGATGACGGCGATGAGGTAATTATCCCGGAACCGTATTACGCTAATTACAATGGTTTTACAAGCACCTTCAATGTAAATGTTGTTGCTGTTCCTTCAACCATAGATACAGGATTTGCACTTCCTCCGATTGAAGAATTTGAGAAAAAAATTACAGAAAAAACAAGAGCGATCGTTATTTGCAATCCTGGAAATCCTACCGGTTACCTATATACTCGTGAGGAACTTCAGAAATTGGCAGAAATTGCTCTTAAATATGACATTGTGGTGATTTCAGATGAAGTGTACAGAGAATATGTATATGACGGGAAGCAGCAGGTTTCCATGCTTGCTTTTCCTGAACTGGCAGAAAACTGCATCATTATCGACTCAGAATCCAAACGTTACTCTATGTGCGGCGTAAGAATCGGGTGCATGATTACCCGTTCAAAAAAAATCCACGATGCGGCTATGCTTTTTGCGCAGGCAAGACTTAGTCCTGTTCTATTAGGACAAATTGCAGCTACTGCAGCACACCAGAATGACGGAGCGTACATCAGAGCCGTAAGAGAGGAATACACCCACCGAAGAAACGTATTGGTTGATGCTTTAAACGCTATTCCGGGGGTAATCTGCCCAAAACCGAAAGGGGCTTTCTATTGCGTTGCAGAGCTTCCTGTAGACGATACCGAGAAATTTGCGCAATGGCTCCTTGAAAAATATTCCAACCAAAACGAAACGATTATGGTAGCTCCGGCAGGAGGCTTCTACAGCAATCCGGAACTGGGAAAAAAGCAGGTAAGAATTGCTTACGTATTAAAAGAAGAAGATCTGAAAAGAAGTGCGGCTATTTTAAAAAATGCGCTTGATCAATATAAACTGGAATTCAGTCTTTAATCTCAAAAATATAATGGTCAGCAATAAAACCTGGATTTGAATATTTCCAAGCTTTTATTGCTGATATTTTTTTAATAAGATCAACGAATTTGTTTAAATAATCCAAATGCAGGAAAATTTTTCACTCAAGGCACACAACACATTTGGCGTGGATGCAAAAGCGAAATATTTCACGGAAGTACATTCTACCGAAGAATTAACCGAAACGCTGAACCATTTCAAAACAAGTACTTTACCGCTGCTCTTTTTAGGCGGAGGGAGCAATATTCTACTGACTAAAGATTTTGAAGGATTAGCCATTAAGCTTAATCTAAAAGGTATTCACGAAGGCATCCTCAATGAGGATGAAGTATTGGTTACGGCAAAAGCAGGTGAAAACTGGCATGAATTGGTGATATTCTGTCTGGAAAAAAATTATGGCGGACTGGAAAATCTTTCATTAATTCCCGGAAATGTAGGCACCTCACCTATGCAGAACATCGGGGCTTACGGCACGGAAATCAAAGATACTTTTGTAAGCTGCACCGTTCTAAACCTTGAAAACCTGCAGCTGGAAACTTTCAACCTGGAGCAATGCAGATTCGGGTACAGAGATTCTGTTTTCAAGCAGGAAGGAAAAGGAAAGTATGTAATTTTAGATGTTGCTTTTAAGCTAACCCGAAAAAATCATCATATCAAAACAGAATATGGCGCGATACAGGCTGAGCTGGAACATTTAGGAATTGAAAAACCGACCATTCAGGATGTTTCCCGCGCGGTAATCAATATCAGACAAAGCAAGCTGCCGGACCCGAAAGAAATCGGCAATGCCGGAAGTTTCTTTAAAAACCCTACCATTTCTTTATTACAATTTGAACAGTTAAAGGAAAACTTTCCACAAATTCCGGGGTATGCAAACGGAGATCTCGTTAAAGTTCCTGCCGGATGGCTTATTGAGCAATGTGGCTGGAAAGGCAAGCAAATAGGAAATGTCGCTTCACACCAACTTCAGGCTTTGGTTATTATCAACGCAACAGGAAATGCAACAGGAAAAGAAATCTTCGATTTTTCTGCAATGATTATTGATTCTGTTAACGAAAAATTCGGGATTGAATTGGAAAGAGAAGTCAATATTATTTAAAATAAACTATTAAAACTTTGTCAAAGATCTGAACTTTGACAAAGTTAACTACGCATAAAACAAACACACAATATGAAAATTGCTATTCTCGGGGCCGGAAAAATGGGCCTTTCGTTTTCAAAATCATTTCTGAAATACGAACTGATAAAACCTGAAAACCTTCATTTAATCACAAGAGACAACTCAAAGTTCTCAAAAATCTCAGAAGAATTTCCAAAATCTAAGATTTCGACTTTTGATGAAGTTGAAGAATTTGATGCCGATTTAATCATTATTGCTGTAAAACCTCAGGATTTTAAACATGTTGCGGAAAACATCAGATTTGAATTTGTGGAAAATCAGATGGTTTTATCGATTATGGCAGGAATTAAAATCGAAAAAATCCAACAATTACTTAATCATCCTCTGATAGTAAGAGCAATGCCCAATTCCCCTACGCTGCTCGGAATGGGAATTACCGGTTATACTGCAGCGGCCGGAATTTCCTTCAGCCAGCTCATCAATATTGAAAGACTGCTGAACTCAACAGGAAGATCCGTTTACCTGGAAAATGAAGAGTTGCTTGACGCTGTAACTGCACTTTCCGGAAGTGGCCCCGCCTATTTTTATTATATTGTAGATGCCATGATTAAAGCGGGAGTTGAAATGGGAATTGATGAAAACCTGTCGAAACTTTTCGTAACACAGACCATGCTCGGCGCTTATCACCTGATTAATAATTCCGATAAAAATTTGGAAGAACTTATCAAAGACGTTGCCTCAAAAGGCGGGACAACAGAAGCTGCATTAAAAACTTTTAATGATAATAATTTTAAGGACATCCTGAAAAACGGCATCCTGAATGCGGAGAAACGGGCTAAGGAACTGAACGGATAACTTAATGCTTCAACCATGTTCAGCATGCAAAAGCACTTTATTATTTCAAATAGTCCAGTTTTTAAATCTTCTTTCAATAAATTCTTTTATTAAAAATCCCCAAAAAACACCAAAGGTATTCAGGAGAATATCATCTACTTCAAAAATTCCCATTCTGGAAAAATATTGAAGCGCTTCTATAATAACAATGGCTGAGACAAAAGTAAACAGCAGTGTCTTAAGCTCATTAAGCTTCGGGAATATCCAACCCAGAAAACCGAATGGAATAAACATCCCGATATTTCCTCCCACAATGATGACAATATCCTTCCACGAAACAGATCCTTTTATAAAGTTTATTGTAGAAAATACAGGTTCAATGGTTAGTAAATTATCTTCATACTGCCTTCTGCCCATCCCTAAAAACATCAGGTAAAGCAAAAATGCTGTATAAGGAATAAAACCAATTTTATAAGATTTCTTTAACATCGTTTGCAAATTTATTCATTTCAAAAACATTAAATTTGTATAATAAATAAATTGAATGAAATACGTTCTGCTTACGCTCATTTCAGCGATGCTATTATCCATTTCGTGGCCAACTTACGGAGTTCCGTTTTTTATATTTTTCGCATTGGTTCCGCTTCTGATGATGGAACATGGAGTTTCTAAATTTTCAGACTATAAAAGAAAAAGCTGGGTAGTTTTCGGGCTGTCTTATGTATGTTTTGTTATTTGGAATGTGGTAACTACCGGTTGGCTGTACGGTGCAAAAAATCCGGATGGAAGCCACTCGGTATTGGCAGTCGTATTCCCCGTACTGGTAAATTCCCTTCTTTATTCTTTGGTATTTCAGTGTTATCACTGGTATAAAAATGCACAGGGGACATATTGGGGACTGGCTTTTCTGGTAGCCATCTGGATGAGTTTTGAAAAATTCCACTTGGGATGGGAGTTTACCTGGCCATGGCTGAATCTTGGAAACGTATTCTCAGACTATCCAAAATTAATTCAATGGTATGATACGCTGGGAGCTACCGGCGGAAGCTTCTGGATCCTGGTTGTGAATGTCCTGATCTTTTATACAGTAAGAATATGGCAGGCAGGAAGAAAAAGGAAAGATTTAATTAAGAATACAGGTATTGTTGCAACGTTAATTATTGTCCCGATGATTATTTCAGTTGTGCAATACAACAGTTTCAATGGAAAGCCAATTGGCAGCGTCAACGTACTGATGCTGCAGCCCGATCTTGATCCATATGCGGAAAAATACTCCCAGGACAGCCTGGTTATTGAAAATGACCTCCTTGATCTGGCCGAAAAAAATTCAAAAGGGAAAATAGATTATTATATTGCTCCCGAAACCGCACTTCCCGGCAGAGGCTCTATTTCCGAGCGGGGCTTTGAAAAAAGTGTCATTCTGAACAATCTTAAAATGTTTTTATCTAAACATCCAGGGTCTGTATTTGCTACAGGAATTTCTTCGCACAAATTTTATACTTCCCAAGAAAATCTTCCAAAAGAAGCTTATCAGCTGAATCCCGGACTTTGGGTTGAGAGTTTTAATTCTGCCGTTCAGGTTATTCCTAACCGAAAAGTTGAAGTATATCACAAAGGAAAACTGGTCCCCGGTGTTGAGATCTTCCCTTACATGAGCTATCTGAAGCCTATTTTAGGTGATGCGATGCTTAATCTGGGAGGAACTGTTGCTTCCCTTGGTACAGACAAAGAAAGAATGGCATTTGCCAATCCTTTCAATAAAGGCAAAATGGCGCCTATCATCTGCTATGAAAGTATTTACGGAGAGTTTACCGGAGAATATGTAAAAAAAGGAGCCAACTTCTTAGGAATTATGACGAATGATTCCTGGTGGGGTGTTTCAGAAGGACACCGACAGCTTTTATCTTATGCAAGACTTCGTGCGATAGAAACCAGAAGAGAAATTGCAAGAGCTGCCAACAGCGGAATTTCCGCTCACATTGACGCCAAAGGAGAAATTATTGAAGATACTTTTTACGGAGACAAAACAGCTTTATTTGCAAAAATAAAGCTGTATGATAAAATGACTTTCTATACGAGAGCAGGAGATTTGCTTTCACGATTTTCAATTTTTGCTCTCGGCTTTTTATTATTTTATTTTATAATCAAACGTTTCCAGTCGAAAACAAAGAAAAGCTAGAGAAGCAGCCATTTAGGAGACAAAAAGAGACATTGGTTTGAAGTTTATTTTATTAAGTTATTTATAAATAATTTTCCAAAAGATTTGTCTATCTAAAAAATTCTTCGTTATTTTGCACTCTCAAATATTATAGTACAAATAAGAACATCGAGATATGTCAAGAATTTGCCAAATAACAGGAAAGCGTGCAATGGTTGGTAACAACGTTTCTCACGCTAATAACAAAACGAAGCGTCGTTTTGAAATTAACTTATTGGAGAAGAAGTTTTACCTTCCGGAGCAAGATAAGCACGTAACACTGAAAGTATCAGCTCATGGATTGAGAGTGATTAACAAGATTGGAATCGAGGAAGCTCTAGAAAGAGCAACCAGAAACGGATTGATTAAAAAGTAATTGAATCATGGCAAAAAAAGGAAACAGAGTTCAAGTAATCCTTGAATGTACAGAGCATAAAGAAAGCGGTATGCCGGGAATGTCGAGATACATTTCTACAAAGAATAAAAAGAACACCACTGAGAGACTGGAGTTGAAAAAATACAACCCTGTTCTTAAGAAAGTAACTGTTCACAAAGAAATCAAGTAATTATTAAAATATAATTTACCATGGCAAAGAAAGTAGTAGCAACCCTACAAAGCGGTCAGTCTAAAAAAATGACCAAAGTGGTGAAAATGGTTAAGTCTTCTAAGTCAGGAGCTTACGTTTTCGAAGAAAAAGTAATGAATGCAGACGAAGTAGACGGTTATTTGAAAAAATAATCTACACTTTATTTACAATATAAAAAACTACTCAGCTTTTGGGTAGTTTTTTTGTTATCTTTGCTTTAATCTAGCTGGAAGTCAGAAGCTGGAGGCTGAAGTCGGTACAAAATTGCAGAACTTCAGACTTCCATCCTCAGCTTCTATCTTTAATTAATAAAATTCCGTAATTCATAAGATGAGTTGGTTTAAAAAAATTTTTAAAAAAGAAGAGAAAGAAACCTTAGATAAAGGATTGGAAAAATCCAGCCAGGGCTTTTTCGAAAAAATGACCAAAGCCGTAGTCGGTAAAAGCAAAGTAGACGACGAGGTTCTGGACGATCTTGAAGAAATACTTATCGCTTCCGATGTCGGCGCATCCACCACCATCAAAATCATAGAAAGAATTGAAGAGCGTGTTGCAAGAGACAAATACGTTAGTGTAAACGAATTAGATAAAATTCTTCGTGAGGAAATTTCTGGTTTACTGCTGGAAAACCCTCATGCAGGAACAGGAAATATAGATGCTTCCAAAAAACCTTACGTCATTATGGTTGTGGGAGTAAACGGTGTAGGAAAAACAACAACCATCGGAAAACTGGCTCACCAGTTTACATCAGAAGGTAAAAAAGTGGTTTTAGGAGCTGCAGATACGTTCCGTGCTGCTGCAGTAGATCAGCTCGTTATCTGGAGCGAGAGAGTGGGTGTTCCTATCGTAAAACAGGAAATGGGATCAGATCCTGCTTCCGTAGCTTTTGATACGGTACAAAGTGCCGTTGCACAAAATGCAGATGTGGTAATCATTGATACCGCAGGAAGACTTCACAATAAAATTAATCTGATGAATGAGCTTTCTAAAATCAAAAGAGTGATGCAAAAAGTAATTCCTGATGCACCTCATGAAGTTCTGTTAGTTCTTGACGGCTCTACGGGACAGAACGCTTTTGAGCAGGCCAAACAATTCACTGCTGCTACAGAAGTAAATGCTTTAGCAGTAACTAAATTGGACGGAACGGCAAAAGGAGGAGTTGTAATTGGTATTTCGGATCAGTTCCAGATTCCGGTGAAATATATAGGGGTCGGTGAAAAGATGGAGGATCTGCAATTATTTAATGGTACAGAGTTTGTAGATTCATTTTTCAAGAAGAGATGATGTAAAAGATCATGTTTTCCCAAAACAGCAATAAACCAAACTATAAATATTAACATTAAAAAATGCAACTATGGGATTTTTAACATGGATTATTTTCGGACTACTGGCCGGAGCACTAGCTAAAGCGATAATGCCAGGGAAACAGGGAGGCGGAATGCTTATTACAATGATTCTGGGTATTATTGGAGCTTTTATAGGAGGAGCAATAGGCGTGTATGTACTTCATTGGGGGGATGTAGATTCTTTCTGGAATTTCAGAAGCTGGATCTTAGCCATCGGAGGCGCTTTAATTGTTCTCTGGATTTACGCAATGCTTACCCGGGAAACCAGAGCTTAGCCAATAAAAACTAAAACGGCGGATTTGAAATTCAAATCCGCCGTTTCTTTGTACAATATAATTTAGTTAATTTTAATCTGGTAAGGCATCTCCATCTTTATTTCAGACTGCAGTTTCCTCTTCTCAGTAACCTGCTGAAGGATTTCATAGTTTGATTTTCCAATCTTATTTTTGATTACTCTTGCCGAAATTTCATCCTGATTCAGATCTTTAAATATCTGTTCAAAAGGCGTCATGCTCTTCGGATATGAATCCACACCATACGATTTTAGTCCTGCTTTCTGCGCAGCAAATTTAATGGCATCATTTAAAGTTCCCAGTTCATCTACAAGACCTATCTGCTTGGCTCTAGTTCCGCTCCATACTCTTCCGCCGCCAATATTATCAATCTGCTCAAAAGTCTGCTTTCTGTTTTGTGTCACAAAATGTACGAATCTTTTATAAGTACCCTCTACGCTTCTTGTAATAAGGCTAACTCCATACGGCGTGACACCATTTAAAGAAGAATAATACTGAGAATTGGCATTTGTAGAGACGATATCAGAACGGATCCCGTTTTTATTGGCAATATCCCTGAAGTAAGGAATTACACCGAAAACACCTATTGATCCTGTTAATGTATTAGGTTCAGAGTAAATCTTATCTGCTGCCATCGCAATGTAATAGCCGCCTGAAGCTGCATAATCGCCAAAAGAAACGACCAATGGCTTTTTCTTTTTTAACTGCTGAAGCTCGAAAAGAATTTCATCAGAAGCATTGGCACTTCCTCCAGGAGAATTAATCCTGAATACCACCGCTTTTACTTTATCATTATCCTGAAGATCTTTAATGTATTTGATGTATTTTTCAGAATGGATATCATTATATTCATCGCCTCCATAGATTGATCCTGAAGCATACAAAACAGCAACTCTATCTCCTGACTTTTCATCATCAAAATATGAAGCAATATATTTTCCTAAAGAAATTTTATTTAATTTTTCATCATCTTTTATGCTCAGTTTTGATTTGATTAATCGATCATATTCCGTTTTCTGGATCAGCTTGTCTGCCAGTTTATATTTCAATCCTAATTCAGGAATCATTCCATAAAGGCTATCTACTACCATTCTGAAGTCAGCCGTATCAATTTTTCTGGAAGCCGCCATTTTGGAAGATGTATTTTTCCAGATATCATTGAGCAGAGTACTGAGTTGCTCTTTATTTTCTGGGGAAATATCGTTTCTCAGGAAAGGTTCCACCGCAGATTTGAATTTTCCGTGACGGATTACTTCGATACCGATACCGTATTTATCCGCAAAATCTTTAAAAAAGGTTACTTCCGTAGCAAGACCTTTGAGTTCAATCATCCCTGATGGATTTAAATAATACTGATCTGCAACAGAACCTAAATAGTAGGATGCCTGGGAAACAGCATTTCCATACGCGTATACAAATTTTCCGCTTTTCTTAAAATCCGCAATAGCATCTCTCAAGTCATCAATCTGCGTGACCCCGGCATTCAGATTATCGGCTTCAATACTGATTCCTCTAATATTATCATCTGCTTTAGCTTTATGGATGGCTTCAACTGCATCATAAATCAAAACATTCCTATTCTGCTCGCTGATATTAAACAATCCTCCCTGTTCTTCCGTAGGACTATCTATAATATTAGTTTTCAGATTAATCGTAAGTACCGAATTTTTCTTTACAACTACAGACTTTTCATTTCCCATAGCGCTAAAGACCAGCATTATAATGAAAAAGAAGAAAAACACGACACATAATATGACAATAGCCACTATATTTGCCAGTACATTTTTAAAAAAGCTTTTCATAAACAATCATTTTTCAATATGTCGCAACATAAAGTCGTTTTGTTACTTGGAAGTAATCTCGGGGACCCAAAAAAAAATCTGCAGAATGCTCTGAATAAAATACAACAGGCAGGAAATGAAATATTTAAAGTAAGTGATTTTTTAACATCAGAACCTGTGGAATTTGCCAGTTCCAATATTTTTTGTAATATTGCATCAATAATATTCACACATCTTTCGCCATTTCAGCTCCTTATCCTGATAAAAAGTATTGAAGCGGAAATGGGACGAACAGACGATTCTGCCGTAACCGGCGGGCATACAGACAGAATTATTGATATTGATATCGTTACGTTCAATGAGATAAAATTTATATCAGAAAGGTTAAAAATCCCTCATCAAAAACATCTTTCTGAAAGAGAATTTTCAAGAATATTATTAAAAGATTTTATCTAAAAAAACATAAAAACATATTGTATGAAATTAAGTTTATTGTTATTGGCTGCAATGCCTGTTGCAATGTATGCACAGGATAGTATTGCTGTGAGCCCTACTGACATGTATCCCAATACATTTTCTTCAGGTTCTGCTCATGTACAACCTTTCAACAATGCATCCAGACGATTCAACGACTGGTCTGTATCAATAGGCGGAGGAGCAGCATTTATGGTTCATTCAGACCTTAAATCAATTACTGACCAAAAAATCAACTGGGGATATAATTCGTATGTAAGCTTAGACAAACAGATCTCTCATGTTTTCGGAATAAGTCTTATTTACCAGAGAGGGGAAACAACGCAGAAAGCACAGCTGGAAGGGGCTGTGGGTATTGCTGCGGGAGTTGGGGAAGCAAAAACGAAATATAATCAGATTGCTTTAATGGGTGATGTTAATTTTTCAAATCTTTTAAGAAGAGTTGATAATCATTCTCCCTACAGATGGGCTATGCATGGATATGCAGGTATTGGTGTGATGAACTATAATACTTCATTACATGATAATAATGAGTTCAGATGGAGTACCGTACCCGCAAGAATCCCTTTGTTTATCAATCAGAAACTGGATATAAACTCCACTTACTATCAGTTGGGAATTGGTCTTAAGTACAATGTTTCCAGGCTTATTGATCTTGAAGCAAGAACGATGTATATCATCAGTGGTGATGATGAGTTCGACGGCGGAGGAAACGCCGGACCGGCAGATTATGATCCAAGTTCTGCAGTTTCAAAATACAACATGATCAATAAAAGAAGATCAGATAATGCATGGACTGTAAATCTCGGACTTTCGTTCAAATTAGGAAAAAATATGACTCATCTCGCATGGCATGATCCTCTGCAGGAAGCGTACTACAGAACCTATATTCTCGAAAATAAAAGTCCGGAGCTTATCGTATGTGAAAAAGGAGATGCAGATAATGACGGTGTGTGCGACGATTGGGACAGACAGCCTGACACTCCGGCAGGAGCAAGAGTAGATGGAGCAGGCGTTGCTTTGGATATCGATATGGACGGCGTTATAGACCTATATGACAAGTGCGTTACCGTTCCCGGAACCGTTGAGAACCAGGGTTGTCCTACAAATAAATAACTATTATTAAATAACTAAAAAAAATACATATGAAATTAAGTTTAGCAATTGTTGCATTGGCATTAGCTGTTCCCGCAACAGGCTTTGCACAAGACTCAACAGCAGTCTCTTCAGGCAGAGAATATCCAAATACATTCTCTTCAGGTTCTGCAAATATTTCCTCGTTTACAAATAAATCAAAAAGGTTCAATGATTGGGCTATTTCATTTGGCGCTGGTGTACCTTTGGTTCAGTCTGCAGATTTAGCATCCATTAAAAACGGTAACGGTAAAAACCTTTTTGGTTATTCTGTATATGTAAGTATTGACAAGGCAATTACCCATGCGTTCGGCGTTAATTTACAATATGACAGAGGAGAGACCAGACAAGGATGGTTCAATACAAAAAAAGATGCACCTGCAAATGCATCGGTAAATCAGCAAGTTGGTGCGAGAACGCAGTATGATGCGATTTCATTAATAGGGGATATTAACCTTTCCAACCTATTCAGAAGAGTGGATAACCACTCCCCTTACCGATGGGCATTTCATGGATATGCAGGATTAGGAACATTAGCATACCGTGCTTATCAGAAAGACGAAACGGGAGACAGGATGGTAACCGAGGTTAAGCCATTTAAGCTCGGCTCCATGTTCGCACAGGCAGGTGCAGGTCTTAAATTTAAGGTAAACCGAAGAATTGATCTCGAAGGAAGAGTAATGTATGCTATTACCGGTGACGATGAGTTTGACGGTGGAGGCAACAAATACAGCACCATTAACCAGCAGGAAGAACAGGTTTCCGATAACTTTTTCAATGCAACATTAGGGGTTTCATTAAAATTAGGGAAACATGAATCTCATTTGATGTGGCATGACCCACTTCAGGAAATGTATTACAAACTGGATGTTCTGGCAAGTAAAAACCAGGAGATCGAAGTATGTAAAAAAGGAGATCTTGACAACGACGGCGTTTGTGATGACTGGGACAGACAGCTTGACACTCCTGCTGGAGCAAGAGTAGATGGTGCCGGAGTTGCGCTTGATACCGATCTTGACGGGGTAATTGATCTCTACGATAAATGCGTAACCGTTCCGGGACCGGTTGAAAATAATGGATGTCCGACAGAGGCAATAGGAGGAACTATTATAGATAGCACTGTATCATTAGACGGAATTGAGTTTGATCTGAATTCAGACAGAATCTTACCTTCGAACACTCCAATCCTGAACAATGCCGTTAACTATATCAACTCTTCAAACGGAACTTATACCGTCATCGGAGCAACAGATACAAGAGCTTCTGAAGCATATAATCAAAAATTATCTGAAAGAAGAGCCAATAATGTTAAAAATTATTTAATTCAAAACGGTGTTCAGTCAGATAAATTGAATGCCATAGGAAAAGGGGAGAAAGATCTTAAATATCCGGAATGCAACCCTGCTACAAAATGCCCTGAATGGAAAAACAGGGCCAACAGAAGGGTTTATTTTGAAGCCAAATAATAGAGTAATTTTATAAATAATCATAAAGTCACGCCTTGCGTGGCTTTTTTTGTCAGCTTAGTTTCACTATTTTTATACCATGATTTCCCAACAAGATTTTCAAGAATTAAAATTCAAAACCTTAAAATATTTTTGGGGCTATGATACCTTCCGGGATTCTCAGGAAGCCATTATTGATTCTGTTATTAATGAAAATGACACCCTCGTTCTCTTACCTACAGGTGCCGGAAAATCTCTTTGTTATCAGCTTCCCGCTTTATTAAAAGAAGGAACATGCCTCGTTATTTCGCCTCTCCTTGCATTAATGAAAGACCAGGTAAGCCAGCTGAAATCAAGAGGAATCGAAGCAGAATACTTATCTTCCGAATTGGATGAATATGATGCTGAAGGTATTTATGACCGTTGCAAAGAAGGATTAACAAAATTGTTGTATATATCTCCCGAAAGATTAACGAATAAGCAGTTTCTTCAGAATATTGAAGAAATTCAGATGTCTTTTATTGCAGTGGACGAAGCGCATTGTATTTCAGAATGGGGCCAGGATTTCAGACCAAGTTATCAGAACATTAAAGAGTTCAGAAAAAATAATCCTAAAATTCCCTGCTTAGCATTAACAGCAACAGCAACACCAAAAGTTCTGGATGAGATCAAAGCAAAGCTTGAACTTAAAAATCCTCAGGTCTTCCAGAGAAGTTTTAAGCGAGAAAATATCAGAATTCTTACAGAAGAAGTTTCCGATAAATTCCAGAAAATCTACGACATCCTGAAGTTTACCAAACAGTCAGGAATTATTTATGTCAGAACAAGAAAAGAGGCAGAGCTCCTCAGTGAATTCTTACAAAAAAACCAATTAAAAAACGTTGATTTCTTTCACGCAGGTCTTACCACTAAAGAGAAAAATGCCAAGCAAACTATCTGGAATAAAAGTGACAGCCATGTACTGATCTCCACAAATGCCTTTGGAATGGGTATTGATAAAGACAATGTCCGTTTTGTGATTCACTACTCCCCTGCTCCTTCCATTGAAAATTATTATCAGGAAATCGGAAGAGCCGGAAGAGATGGTGAAGAAAGCTTTGCCTTCTTACTCTGGAACAGGCAGGAACTTTCTAATTTTGACGATATATTAAAAAATCAGACTCCCAATAAGGCTGAATTCTTAAAAATCCTTACGTACCTCTACTCCATTTTTCAGGTAGCAGAATTTGAAATGCCTGAAAAAGTTTTTGAACTTAATTTAAACGGAATTCAAAATTTTACAAAACTTTCTTCAGCCAAAATTAAAAATGTTCTGAACTTCCTTCATAATCAGGAAATTATTTATTTTAATGACCATAAGAGCCTTTCTTCTTTGCAGCTGTTGATGCATGCAGATGAGATCGAACAGCTTCCACAGAAAGATTCTTATTTTCTTGAATTGATGCTTCGTACCATCTCGGGAATTACAACGCACAAAGTCATGTTCAGTGAGCAGCAGGTAAGCAATAAAATCGGGGTGAGTATTCATTTAATTAAAGAAAGACTTAAAGAACTTCAACAGAAAGGATATGTTGAATATGTAGACGGAGCACTTTCCAGCATTAAATTTTTAAAACCCAGAGACGAACGATTGAATAATTCTCAATACTGGAAGCTTTTTGAACATATTCAGAAAAATAAAATCCAGAAATGGGAAGAAATGAAGTTTTACATTGAAGATAACCGCTATTGTAAAATGAAACTGATCCTTACCTATTTTGGTGAAAAGAAATCTAAAAACTGCGGAAAGTGTTCTGTTTGTGAGAAAAACAGACAGTCTATTTTCGGGAAGAATATTTCTGGTGAAATCATTCAGGTTCTTGCTAAAAAGGCCTGTACAATAGAGGAAATTTCCATCCAGCTGAATTATCATCCTAAAGAAAACATTCTTGAGACTCTTATTTATCTTTTGGATTCCGGTAAGGTAAAAATGCTTAATTTCAGAACGTATGCTTTAGCCTAAGTTATATCAGATTTTATTAATAAACAGCTTATCTTTGCATCATGAAATCATTGAAAGTCGTTTTTTTGGGCACCCCGGAGTTTGCGAAGACTTCTTTAGAAGCCATCCATCATTCTCATCATGAAGTAGCAGGTGTTGTAACCGTGGCGGATAAGGCAAGCGGACGCGGACAAAAAGTTAATCAGTCACCTGTAAAAATTTTTGCGGTGGAAAACAATATTCCCGTTTTTCAGCCTGAAAAATTAAGAAATCCTGAATTTCTGGAAGAGTTGAGAAAACTGAATGCCGATGTTTTTGTAGTCGTTGCATTCAGGATGATGCCAAAAGTACTTTTTGAAATGCCAAGAATGGGAACTTTTAACCTTCACGCATCGCTGCTTCCGGATTACAGAGGGGCTGCACCCATTAATTACGCTGTGATTAATGGCGAAGAAAAAACAGGAGCTACGACTTTTTTTATCAATGAAAAAATTGATGAAGGAAATATTCTTCTTCAGGAAGAATTACCGATTCTACCCAATGAAAACGCAGGAAGCCTCCACGACAGGCTTATGGAAATGGGTGCTAAACTTGTGGTAAAAACTTTGGACGGATTAGCAGAAAATACCATTACCGAAAGACCTCAGCCACTGGTTGAGCATCCTAAAAATGCTTATAAAATATTTAAAGAAGATACTAAAATAGACTGGACAAAAAAATCCAGGGAGATTCATCAGTTTATCTTGGGAATGTCTCCTTATCCTGCTGCTTTCACGACATTAAAAATCGGAGATGAAGAAAAAGGATTGAAAATTTTCGGAGGTGAATTTAAAGTTGAAAATCATGATAAGCCTGCCGGAACTTTGGATATTTCAAAAAATGAGTTTAAAATCTATACTGCGGACGGAACATATTCCCCTTTAGAACTCCAGCTGGAAGGAAAGAAAAGAATGAATATTAAAGATTTTCTAAACGGATTCAGAAGCTTTGAGGATATAAGGATTATTTAAAAATAATTTATTAAAAAGAAACCTTCAAGGTTTTTGAAACCTTGAAGGTTGAATATTTAACAGTTATCAATCACTTAAAACGAAGCTAATTCACAATTGACTACAGCTGTACCATCTCCGTTACCTCAACATCATACCCTCCAACCTGAGGCTTAATGTTAGGATTTTGGGTGATTACTTTAAATTTATTGATTCCGAGATTTTTCAGGATCTGGGTTCCGATACCGTAATCTCTGTAATTGTAAGCTAATGTAGGATGCTGAACCTGCCCTTCCTGATAATTCAGGAACTGCTGAAGTTTTCTTAGTGTATTTTCGGAATTCGAAACGTTATTGATGAAAATAATAGCACCTTTCCCTGCTTCATTGACCATATTGGTTACTTTTTCCAGCAAAGGTTTTTCACCGTTATTTAATCTTGTAAGCACGTCAAAATAAGAATCTGAAGACTGTACTCTTACCAAAACAGGCTCATCAACTGTCCATGCCCCTTTTGTTAAAGCAAAATGAATCTGATCATTTGAAGTTTCCCTGAAAGCAAAGAAATCATAATCTCCATAAGCTGTTTTCACTTTCCTTTCTTCTATTCTTTCGATAAGATTGCCCTTTTTAAGCTGATAATGGATCAGATCTTCAATTGAAACAATTTTCATATCGTGTTTTTGAGCAAAAGCATACAATTCAGGCAAACGAGACATTGAACCATCTTCGTTCATAATTTCACAGATGACACCACCTTCTTTTAATCCTGCAAGACAGGTAAGGTCAATGGCAGCTTCCGTATGTCCGGCTCTTTTTAAAACACCTCCTTTTTTTGCACGAAGCGGGAAAATATGCCCGGGACGCATAAAGTCTGTAGGTTTTGACTTCTCATCCATCAAAGCAAGAATGGTTTTGGCTCTGTCGGCTGCAGAAATACCCGTTGAAGTTCCGTTTCCCAGAAGATCTACCGATACGGTAAAAGCTGTTTCCTTAGGATCACTGCTTCGGCTTACCATCACTTCAAGTCCCAATTCGTCGCACCTTTTTTCAGGAAGCGGCATACAGATCAACCCTCTTCCGTGAAACGCCATAAAATTAATGATCTCCGGTGTCGTCAGTTCGGCGGCACAAAGAAAATCTCCTTCATTCTCTCTGTCTTCATCATCTACTACTATGATTATTTTACCATTTTTAAGGTCTTCAATAGCCTCCGGAATAGTATTTAATTTAATATCAGACATTTTTACTTTAAATTTTCGCAAAGATACTCATAAAATAAGCATCTCCCAATTATGATAAGGGTTTGTTATATTTTTAATATAGCGTCTTTAGCTTTTCTGAAAATTGAATAGGAATCCAATCTTTTCTGATGGTCATAAATATGAGAATTAATCATAAGTTCATTGACATTAAATTTCTCCTGAAAGGTTTTAAGCTGTTCTTCAATTTCTTCCTGATTACCTATCAGCGTATAACGAAGTTTCTGTAAAACCATGTTTTTTTCCATCGGCGACCAAATGTTATCCATATCATCAACCGGCGGGGCAAAAGGTTTTCTGTCATTTCGGATGATATTAATAAATGCCTGGAATAAAGTAGTGGAAATTTTGTGGGCTTCTTCGGAAGTTTCTGCAGCTACCCCATTGATACAGGCAATTACATAAGGTTGATCACAATATTTTGAAGGTTCAAAATTTTGTCTGTAGATATTGAAAGCCATCTCCATCTGTTCCGGAGCAAAATGCCCTGCGAACGCATAAGGAAGTCCGAGTTCTGCCGCTAAAAAGGCACTATCTGTACTTGAACCTAAGATATACAAAGGAATATCAAGACCCTCTCCGGGAATTGCTCTTACCAGTGCCTCAGAATTGTCTTTGGAAAAATATCTCTGCAATTCAAGAATCTGTCTTGGAAACTGCTGATTGATAATGGCCGGATTTCTTCCTAAAGCCTGCGCTGTAAGACCATCGGTTCCGGGTGCTCTTCCTAATCCGAGGTCAATTCTTCCCGGGAAAAGAGATTCCAGGGTTCCGAATTGTTCTGCGATGACCAGGGAACTGTGGTTCGGAAGCATAATTCCTCCTGAACCCACTCTTATTTTTTTGGTTCCGTTGGCGATAAAACCAATCACAACAGAAGTTGCCGAACTGGCAATGCTTTCCATATTGTGGTGCTCTGCAAGCCAAAATCTTTTATAATCTAAACTTTCGGCATGATTGGCCAATGAAAGACTGTCCTGAAAGGTGTCGTGAATGGTCTTGTCCTTTTTCACAGGAGCAAGATCCAGCACGGATATTTCGAAGTTTTGCATAATTTTAAATTTTAGGTTCTTAGAACCTCAGCAAATTTAAAACTAATATTTTGCATTAGTTACTTTTTGTAATTGATAAGACTGATCGACGAATTCAGGGAAAAACTATTGGAACAATTATTTTTAACAATCATCTGGAATGTAATGTGTTTCCGAAAATTTCAGATAAAAACGAAAATAATATATAGAATGTATAATATTCTATTTATACATAAACCATACTTAAAATCTTCACTTAATTAATTATTTTACAATAAAAAACCACCAAAAATGTATTTTTTTTTAACAAACAAATACATGTATTAATAATTAATACATTTTTACTACATTTGACTAAACATTTACAAATTATGAAAAATACTATTCAAACACAGCTTACCCGTGAGTTACAATTACAGATCGATGCTAAAATTGCAGAATTAGAAGCCTTATTACAAGGAAAACTGGTTGCTTTAGATACTGATCAAAGAAAGTTTTACGGAACTATAAATGAGCAAAACAAACTTTTTGTAAACAAAGTGAGAGATTACAAGGCAAACCAGCCTCAGTTGAGTGCTGATGATGTAAACTGGGATGAGTTTGAAGACGATTATCAGGCCAGGATTTTCTTAGAAACAAGGAAAGAGAAGTTAGCCAGCTTAGTATATCAGATGGAAAGCACCAAGATTCTGCATGATTACGACAATTACAATGATGCATTGGATGACTATGCTTACTCCCAATATAAAAAAGGAAGAGAAGTTATTGGCTTTGCAGAAAAGGTAGCCGAACTGAAACAGTTTTTCCCAAGAACACCAAAAAGCAGTACCTCTGAAGATAAAAACAAAGCTGATTAGTGTTATTTAATACTCAACCCCAAACATTTAGGTCATTTGATGATCCGTTTAGGTCTTTTTGCTAAAGTTTTAGGTGTTGGGGTTAAAATTTTAGGTCTTTCGGTTAAAATTTCAAATGATTTGGCTAAAATTTTAGGGACTTTCATTAAAGATTTAAGAAAAACAAAATCAGACAGTTTTAATGACTGCATGATTTTTATCACGAGTACTAGAATTTTAGAAAATATTTTTAGTTTTGATGCTTTAATGATCAAAATCTTGGTAAATCACCAGAAAAACGATTTAAACATTGAGTATTTTGTAGTACGTAATGCAAAGGAAAGATGATTAAATATGCTTACAAGCAGCACCAAAAGGAATCTTAATGTGTTTAAACTTTTGATTCAAAAATAACTTTAATAATAAATATTTACACAACATGAGAAAATTAATTTTCGGAATGTTCCTTTTAGCAGGAACTACATTTGGATTCGCAAACACTACAACTCCAACAGTAAACAAATCATCAGTTGAAAAAGTATCAGTAATTGGCAAAACATATGCTATTAAGTCTGTAACTTATGATGACAATGGAAAATGTACCGTAAAAGCATCTTTTAACAATGGTTCATCATCTGGAACAATAACGGTAACAGCAGATACTTGTGCAAAAGCAGCAGCAGCAATTTCCGCAATGCTTCAATTAGGAGGTTTGTAAAATTTGTAAAAGCAGAATCTGGTAGGCATAATGCATACCAGATTTTATATTTATATAAAAATTTAGTATGAGAAAAATAATTTTAGTAATAGCTTTTTTTTATAGTTTTTCCATTTTTAGCCAAAATCAAAATATTATTGTTGATTATAGTTTTTACGAATCTTATGATAGCAGTAGTGCTTTGCCGTTAAATTCAGTTCTAAAGAATAATGGAAAGATTTCTTTATTTGAAATAAATGATAAAATTAATAAAGAAGATAAAACCAATACAACTTATGATAACAATGGTAATACTGTTTTAAATATTCAAAAGAAAAAAAATGAAAATAGATTAGTACATAAAGATTTTACAACAAATGAATTAATGATACTTACTGATGGTTATAGCTCAAACAATTATTTTATTATAAATGAGAACTTTCCAGATTTTAACTGGAAGATAGAAAATGAAACGAAGGAAATTTTGGGCTATCAATGTAAGAATGCTACCACTACTTTCAGAGGAAGAAATTATACAGCATGGTTTACTCCTAAAATTCCAATTTCTGACGGACCGTGGAAATTCGGAGGACTTCCTGGTATTATATTAGAAATAGCAGATGATAGTGGTAAAATAAAAATTGAAGCTAATAAACTTGTTTTAAACGCAGAAAATATTGATACATCGTTTAAAATAAATGAAAAATATCCAACTGTAACTTGGGAAGAATATATAAAAAATGTAGATAAGGAGTTTAGTAATCAAATAAAGTCTTTCAAATCAAAGGCGAGTGAATTAGGTGCTGAAATAGAATTAGATTTAAAATTTGAAAACATGGAATATATTAATAAGAAAGATGAAAGTAATTAATTCAAAATATACTTTTTTCATTTTATTCCTTTTTAATTGTAATCTATTTTTTACTCAAACTATTACAGGAAGTGTAAAACAATCTTTATCTAAAGAAAATATTTTCGCTAATATCATTATAAAGAACGCTGATAAGCCTGATGATATTAGTGAATTTACTATTGCTAAAAATGGTAATTATAAAATAAATCTTTCAAAACCTTATAAGACAATCATTATTGAAGCTAATGCTTTAGGGTATAATACGGTAATTCAAACTATTGAAAATCCGCAAAAAGAAAAAAATTATATTATAGATTTCACATTATCAAAAGAACAAGTAAAAGAAATCAAAGAGGTTGTCATAACATCCAGTAAAAAACCTTTTATCATAAAGGAAGATACGGTAAAATACAATGTTTCTGCTTATAGAGATGGCTCTGAAAGAAAAATAGAAGATATTATAAAAAAATTGCCGGGCATACAGATCAATGAAAAATCAGGAGAGATAAAATACAAAGGAAAATCTATTGAAACCGTACAATTAGAGGGTGATGATTTATTTGGTTCTAATTATTCTTTAGGCACAAAGAATATTAATGTAGATATGGTGGAACAGGTACAAGCAATAGACAACTATTCTGCCAATCCATTACTCAAAGGCATTGAAAATGGAGATAAAGTTGTTTTAAACTTAAAATTAAAAAAGGGAAAAATAGATTTTTCGGGAAATGCAGATTATGGAAGTGGTTTTTTTTCTGACAATAAACAAGCGTATAATGCAGGAACTAATATTTTAGGGATTTCCAAAAACTATAAATCTTTTGGGACATTATCATATAATAATGTAGGAACAAATAATACTCCTTTTGATTATTTCGGTTTTAATCTTAGTAGTGAACAGATGAAAGAGAGGGATTTTATAGCAAAAAAAATCATTCCTGAATCTATTTTTACCAGTTCATTAGACGATAGCCGAGCCAATATCAACAATTTTATTTTTGGAAACTATAATAGTATTTTCAAAATAGGAAAAAAAGCAAGTCTGAAAACGAATTTGTATTATATTCATGATAAAATAAAACAGACACAACTTTCACAAAATGATATTTCCACAGGAGAAAATTATTTTTCAACTTCTGACTTGTATGAAACAAAAAAGAAACCTGTCCTATATAGAGGAGATATTGAATTAAAAATTAATACTTCAAAAAAGTCTCTTTTAGAATATAAGGCTAAAATAAGTCAGGAAAATATTAATACGCTTTCTTCTGTTTTGCAGAATAATGATATATTTTTTGACACCAACTTAAGTTCTGAATCGTTTTTACTACGTCAGGATTTGACCTATACTCAAAAGATTTCAGAAAAGAAAGCATTGCAGGTACAACTTTTCCAAAGCTATAATAAAACCCCGCAAAATTTATCTATTTCTCCTTCTTTGCAAATAGATCAATCAGCTAATTTTAATACACAATACAGCAGATATATAAAAAATATTTTTTCATTTCAAAGCATTCTTTTAGGAAGTACACCCAAAACAAAATATGCTTTTTCTATCGGTGCTGATATAGAAAAAAAAACTTTCCTGTCTTATCTAAATGATAACTCTGATACAAATTATTATAATAATTTTTCGTATAATAATAATAGTATTTGGCTTAAAGGAGCTTACCATCTTCAATATGGCAATTTTAAAATATCGCCCTCTTTTACAGCAAAGTATTTGGATCAAAACCTCAATACTATTTCGGAGAAAAGAAATGATTTTATAATAGAACCTGCTTTAGCATTGAGATATATGCTAAATGAAAATTCATCAATCCTTTCATCAATTAATTTTACTCAAAAGCCATTTTCAGAAGAGTATTTTTTGATAAAACCACTTTTTACAACCCCTCGAAATATAATTAGTAGTTCGCCTTTGTTAGAGATAAAAAAAACATTATCATATAACTTATTTTATTTAATTAACAATTTAGATCGTCAATTTCAATTTAGATTAGGCTTCTTGTATAATAAAGATAATGGTAATTATTTTTCAAACTTCAATATTTTAGAAAATTCAACTATGCTTAATTATTTTTATCTTCCAAAGTCCAACGAAAGCATGACGTTTAATTTTATGATAGAAAAATATCTTCCTGTTATAGAAAGTACATTAAGATTGTCGTCTGATTTTTCAATTTCAAACTATAAGAATATTGTAAATAATTCTAATCTAAGAAACAATAAGTTTCAAAACCTGACATCTGAACTCTTTTTTAAAACAGCTTTTGATATAAAAGTTAATTTTGAAAATCAATTTAAAATTTTTCAAACCATTTCTAAGAATGAAAATATTGAACAGTTCCAAAATAACTCACTTCAAAATACATTCAAAATCATAGTAAAACCTAATAAAAGGTGGTTTATTATACTTTCCTCTGATTATTATGTTCCAAATGTAGATAAGAAAGATAATTATTTGTTTTTAGACACTACAATTAGATTTACACCTAATAAAATCTATGAATTTTGCCTTACTGCAAAAAATATTTTAAATAAAAAGATGTTTTCTCAAATTGAAACATCAGATTTTTCTACAACGATATTTCAAAGCAATTTGATTAATAGATATTTTATGCTAAATGCTTCCTATAATTTTTAAAACTATCACAAACCTCACAGATTTTAAAAACCTGTAAGGTTTATGATTATACATCCGTAATATTTATTGACTCTTCTCTCTCAAATAATTAAAATGATTAATTAAAATCCGGATTTCGTTAAATTCAAAATGACTTGGGAGCGCGTTTTTCCATTCCGTTAAAGTCTCTTTAGGTTCAGCTTTAAACACGTCTTCAAAAGCTTTGATTTTATCCGAAGTAACCACCCTCGAAATATCCAGCAATCCCTGCTCTGCAAATTTTGCCAGATGCCCGATTACCGTTTCCTTGACCAATCCTCTCTCCAAAGCAATTTCCGAAATGGTTTTTCCTTGTTCAAATAGCTGAAACGTAAGAACCTGAGACGGCACTTTGGCAATCTTCATATTCACTTCCTGATTGTTTTTTTCGTCGAGAAGTTTGGTTTCCAGTAAATGAGCTTCTTTTAAACTGTTCAGGTATTCTTCAATATCTTCCAGCCAGTTCCTGAATTCTTCGTTATATTGCTTGAGCCCTTTTACTCCTTTAATTTCCGCATAAAAATCTTTCAGCGGGCTAAAAACTTTATCCCTGATCTCCGTAAAAAAGAAATTAACCGCACCTTTAGTTTTATTTTCAATTTCAGACCATTCTTCTTTCTGTTCGATAAAATTATTTACTTTCTGGGAAATCACTCTTTCCAGTTTTTCAAATATTTTACCGAGGTTAACAATCTCATGTTTCAGCTGTACATAAAGCTGATTGGTTTTTACATGATCTATACTTTTTGCAGCTATAGAAAGTTTGTTCCATTCTTCCACCTCTTTCAATAACCATTGAGAATCTACCGTACGCAGTACTTTTCTGATGCTGTAATCGTATTTTTCATTATTTAAAATAGCCTCAACTTTATCATTGGCTACCGTGTCGCTGTGAAAATGAAGAATTCGGTTATCTTTAAAAATAACTTCCGGGGTAATTCTGGATTTTAAAACAATACCCTCCAGGGTTCTGCATCGTGATAATGCCACATAAACCTGCCCTGCCGTAAAGCTTTTTCCGGCATCAATAATTACCCTATCGAAAGTAAGTCCCTGACTTTTATGGATGGTAACTGCCCAGGCGAGCTTTATCGGAAACTGCTCAAAGCTTCCAAGCACTTCTTCTTTGATATTTTTATCGGTATCAAGGAAATATTTTTTCTGTTCCCAAACCTCTCTTTTTACCGTAATTTCTCTTTCACTGCCGTCAAGAATTACTTTGATTTCGTTCTCATCCAGTGCAGAAATCTCGCCCAGTTTTCCATTAAAATATTTCTTCTCTCCTGAAATATCATTTCGGATAAACATAATCTGAGCGCCTATTTTCAAATCTAAAAACTGCTCATTCGGGAACTGGTTTTCCTTAAACTCCCCGAAAAGTTTCGCTTCATATGTTTTTGGACTTACCTTTAATTCATCCAGTTTTTCCTGATTAATATCGTCGGCCATTTTATTATGGGAACAGAGATAAACATAAGGCTCGTCACCCATATCAAAATCTGGGTCGTATCTTTCATTTAAATGCTCAAAATCGATATTGGCCACATCACCGTCACGGATCGCATTCAGTATGGCAAGGAAATTTTCATCAGACTGGCGGTACACTTTTGTCAGTTCAATCGTAATCAAAGGAATTTCCTTAATCGCATGACTGTCGAAAAAAAACGGAGAATGGTAATACATTTTTAAGATATGCTCATCTCTTACCACCGGCGGAAGCTGATACAAATCTCCGATGAACAGCATCTGAACTCCTCCGAAACGCTGGTTATTTCTCCGGATAAACCGCAGGGAAAAATCCATCATATCCAGAACATCGGCGCGGAGCATGGAAACCTCATCAATAATAATGATCTCCACTTCCCGCAAAAGTTTCAGTTTATCTTTCCGGTATTTGAAATGCGGCATCAGGTCGGCAATATTGTTTGCCATACTGGTATCTATCCGTTCGGTGGTAGGAAGGAAAGTCCTCAGAGGAAGTCCAAACATAGAGTGAATGGTAACGCCGCCTGCATTGATCGCAGCAATTCCGGTGGGTGCTACAACAATATGTTTTTTCCGGGTATGTTTTACAAATTCATTGAGAAAAGTGGTCTTTCCTGTTCCTGCTTTTCCCGTTAAAAATACGCTTCGGTTGGTATGTTCTATTAAGTCAAAAAAATGATTGTTCATCGCTGTCAAAATTACGGAAAATGAAATTTAAATCCTTACCTTGGCACAACTTTTGGAAATTCTTCTGCATAACGAGAGAAAAACAACTTATGAAAATCCCTGTATTAGCCTTATGTATGGCTCTTTTTATGACCTCCTGTTCTTCAGTAAAAAATACGGATGCAACTTTACCAAAAGATATTTCGGAAAGACCTGCTGATGAAAACAGTCAGAAATATGATCAGGCGCAGCTGGATAAGTTAAAAGCTTCCATAGAATCTGAAATTTCAAAAGAAAAATGTAGCGATGCTGCTGAGTGGACATTTGCTCCGATGGGTGCAAAAGGTTGCGGCGGACCTCAGCTTTATATTGCTTATCCTAAAAAAATGGAAACAACTATTTTACCGAGAATTAATGATTATACCGAAAAGGTAAAAGCATTTAACCAGAAATACTCTACTGTTTCCGACTGTATGATGGTAATGCCTCCAACATCTATAAAATGCGTCAACGGAAAAGCCGAACTGGTGAATTCTTAAGAAATAAAGCATATCAATAAAAAACCGCTCATAATCTGAACGGTTTTTGTAATTATCAATTCTGAAAAGTTAATTTATGATAATCAATTGACCAATTATAAACTGCTATCTTCCACATGTTTCACGTTTTCTTTGTACCATGAAGAATATTTTACATAATTATCTGCAATCCGGTTTACTTCTCCTTCGAGCAGCTGAGAATTGATATCTTTGATTTTTCTGGCCGGAACTCCTCCCCACACTTCACCTGATTTGATGTGCGTTCCCTGGGTCACAACAGAGCCTGCGCCTACAATAGAATTTTCTTCAACGAGGCAATCATCCATCACAATAGCGCCCATTCCGATTAATACATTATCTTTTATAGTGCAGCCGTGTACAATAGCATTATGCCCTATAGAAACATTGTTTCCTATATTTAAAGGATACTTCTGATAAGTGCAGTGCAGCATCGCATTGTCCTGAACATTCACTTTATTCCCCATCTTTATATAATGAACATCTCCCCTGATCACCGAATTATACCAAATGCTGCAATCCCGTCCCATGGTAACATCACCGATGATGGTAGCCGTTTCTGCCAAAAAGGTATTTTCTCCTATCTGCGGTGCTTTTCCTAAAAGTTCTTTAATAAGTGCCATATTTAATTGAATTTTGTAATAGTGACGGAATTGGATTATCATTCATAATTTTTAAATCATGCTGATAGCAAAAATCTAACTTCCAACCCCTAACTTCTAATTTCTAATTGCGTATTTTTGTATCTCAAATTTAAAGAAAAAATGCATACTATACTTATAGAGCCTACTGAAAACCCGAAAGTGATGAAATTTGTTGCGGATTACAATCTGATTCCCGGTTCGCTGGAACTGGACAGGGATTCGGACATTTCAGAAATTCCCATGGCACAGGAGCTTTTCAACTATCCGTTTGTGGAAAGAATTTTTATTACGGCTAATTTTGTAGCAGTTGCAAAACAAGATATGGTAGCATGGGAACATGTTGCGGAAAGCCTGAAAAATGTAATTGAGGATGAGCTTCTGGCCAATCCGAGAATTTATCTTCAGAAGAAAAAGGAGCTTTACCAGATTTATGCTGAAATGACTCCGAATCCCAATGTGATGAAGTTTGTTTCCAACAGATTGCTGATGGACGGTTTTGTAGAAGTGAAATCAAGAGAATCTGCAGACGGAGTTCCTTTAGCCCAGGCAATTTTTAAGGAATTCGATTTTGCCAAAGAAGTTTTTATTTCTGATAATTTTGTGGCGGTAACAAGAGATAATTCTGTAGAGTGGCACCAGGTCATGATGACCGTTCGTGCATTGATAGCAGAATATCTTCAGAACGGAGGAGAAATTTCCAATATTGAAGCGCAGAAACATGAAAATCCTGTAGAAAAAATCATTAACAGAGATTACACCGAAGATGAACAGAAAATCTCAGATATCCTAAACGAATATGTTGCCCCGGCCGTAGAAAACGATGGCGGAAAAATATCTTTAATGGAATATGACCAGGAAAATAAAACAGCAAGAATGCTCCTGCAGGGAGCATGTTCCGGCTGCCCAAGTTCAACCGCTACTCTGAAAAACGGAATCGAGAATATCTTAAAACAATTCGTTCCTGATCTGGTAGAGCGTGTAGAAGCTGTTAACGGATAACTTAAATTCGGAATTTAATTTCGCAGAAAGATTGTAAACTTTAAATAAAAAAACTTGGAGAAAGAATCTTCCAACTCAAAAAAAGGAATTTTATTGGTAAATCTCGGTTCGCCAAGATCTACAGACGTAAAGGATGTAAAGGAATATCTTGATGAGTTCCTGATGGATGAAAGGGTAATTGACTACAGGTGGATCTTCCGAGCATTGCTTGTACAGGGAATTATCCTAAAAACACGCCCTCCGAAATCCGCAGAAGCTTATAAAACCGTCTGGACGGATGAAGGATCACCTTTGATCGTTATCACCGAGAAAATCCGGAAAAAATTACAAAAACTGGTAAATGTACCCGTGGAAATCGGGATGAGGTATGCCGAACCCAGCATTGAAACGGGAATCCGTGCTCTTGCTGAAAAAGGTGTTTCTGAAATCGTACTTTTCCCGCTTTATCCGCAGTATGCGATGAGCACCACGGAAACCGTGATCGAAAAAGCTGAAGAAGTAAGGAAACTGAAATTTCCGGGAGTGAAAATCAATTATATCCAACCGTTTTATAATCGTGAGATTTATATCGATTGCCTTGCAGAAAGCATTCGGGAGAAGCTTCCTGAAAATTTTGACGCGTTGCAATTCTCTTATCACGGCGTTCCGGAAAGACATATTTTTAAGACGGATCCTACTAAAACCTGCAATCTCAACGATTGCTGTACAAGGGAGAATAACCCGAGTCACCAATTCTGCTATCGCCACCAGTGCTTTAAAACTACAGAAACCGTTATTGAAAAGCTGAATCTGCCGAAGGAAAAGGTTATTGTATCGTTTCAGTCCAGGCTTGGAAAAGACAAATGGATTGAACCTTATACAGATGAAACCTTTGAAACCATTCCTAAAAAAGGAATTAAAAACCTTGCAGTTGTTTGTCCGGCGTTTGTTTCAGACTGCCTGGAAACACTTGAGGAAATATCGGTTGAAGGGAAACATCAGTTTACAGAAGCCGGCGGCGAAAATTTCCATTATATTCCCTGCCTGAATGACGAAGACCGATGGATTGAAGTCGTTAAAACATTATGTGAGGAAAAACTCAACGAATTTTACTTAGTTTAAATATCAGCCTTCAGTTTTTGAAGGCTTTTTATTATTCGCCATATTTTCACAACAAATATTATTACCCCCATACAATTCTAGGTAATTACATTAAATATATTTATTTTTTATTTAACACCCCCTAAAATTTTAAATCAAATATTAAAAATTTGAATATTTTTCTTACCTTTACCCCATCAAAACAACCTCATTAACCTTTAAAAATAAAAATGATGAGTGCAACTGCAGAAATTTTAAAAAGAAAGATTGAAAACTTTGATCCTGATGCTTTAGAAGCTTTTGCAAAAATGATGGAAAGCTTTGAAAAAAGAAATACTCCTGTTATTTCAACATTCTGTATGGACGAAATTCTGTACAGGATTCAGTTTCATAATGAAAATCCTTCTACCAAGCTGGATTTTCATGAAAATATTTCAGAGCTGAAAAAGTATTGCGCCTAATGAAAATTCTACTTTCTTCTATTGCAAAAAATGACATACGGCTTTTGATGAGGGTTTTTGGCGCAGAAAACAAACAGAAAGGAATTGATTTTCTTGAAAGCCTCAAAACATCCATCAACAATATTGCCGAACAGTCCGGGAAGCCAGAAGGAATCAATGTGTGCTCCATGGAGAATTTTCCGGTAAATATTCATTATGTTTTTGAAAGTGAAGAAACACTTTTTGTAACGGCTATTTTTAAAAACTGAAAACTGATTTCCAGACTATTATTATATTAAGTCTCGCCAATTTATCGGTGAGGCTTTTTGTTTTTTTATAAAATCTAAACTTGAAGGTTTGTTTTTAGGCTGCTTAATATTTAAATTGAATTTTATTACAACATATTATCTCACCGGAGTTCTGAATTCACCATAACCCATCAAACCATCATAATTTCTTCCGAACGGTGCATAATACAAAAATGCCTGATATAAGTTTTCTGTCTGCCAGAAGTTCCCGTTGACCTCACCAAAATTAAGGGAGCCGCCAGGATTTTTTGTAGCGAGAATATAGTTGTAGAAACCTTGTTTTAGATAGATTCTGGCGACATATTTTTTGTTTTCCGAATCGTATTGCATAAGGTTCTCTTTACCTGGCTTGAAATCATTAAAGCCTCCTAATACATAAATTTCTTTATCTACAGGATCCGACTCCAGTGAAAAATACACCCAGGAATAATCTGCTTCTCTCTCTGCATCCCTTTCTCTTCCCAGATCATTTCTTCTGTAGTACCATGCACCATTAACATCAGGCTGATATTGGTAATTGAGCGGGAAAGCCCAAACCGGGTGAAGGTAGGTATTATTAACACCGTCTTTCACTTCCGTTGCACGAACCATATCTGCAGCCATATTCATGTTTTTATTATCAAAATAATAAAACTCATTATTTCCGGGAAAAGCAAGAGACAACTGCTGAAATAGCAATTGGCTCCCAAGTGTTGCGCTTGGCTTTAAATTGTTTATCGCAATATTAGGGTTATTATTCTGCATGACATTCAGCGTCATTGAATTGACGTTGGACGAAAGATCCCCACCTTTTGAAACGGCCTTCACCTCAATTCTCTGATTGGCTTCCTGATTTCTAGCATCAGCAAATCTTGAAACACCTACCGCCAGTGTTGCAGCATCTTCCACAAGATAGAACCTTCGCTTGAATAAAGGCTGATCTGCAGAATTTTTGTAGACGATAATTTCATAATTCCCTGAAATTTTAAGCTGCATTTTATCATTCGGGAACGTAAGTTTATAATGAGTGTATGACTGGAGCGTATTGAAGGAATACTGAAACCTGTCCAGCAGAGCATTTAAACTTCCTGTGGCATATTCGGTAAAGAAGAGATTATCATCTTCCCAGTTTCTGTTGTAATGCCTGATGGTATATCTGTAAATTTCGCTGGCATTAGTAAGGTCGTCAAAGCTTAAAACCAACTGCTGGTTAAAATAAATAACGGGCGTTTCATCGTTGGTCTGAGGATTAAACAACTGTATGCTCTGGATATTCTGTCCAAAAGCCAGTCCGCTCAGGGTAAGTAAAAATAGTCGCAAAGTTTTCATTATGACGAAGATAAAGAAAAATGAGATATTTTTGGGGTGATCTGAAGGTTTTTAATGACATTTTAATTTGAAATATTTAGATCATACTATTTTAAACCCAAACTTTTGTAATTACATTTGTTGTTATTAAAAATATACATCTTATGCTTCAGATACAAGGCTTCGCATTCAACTTTGCCAGTGAAAACACCTATATCATTTATAATGAAAATAAAAATGCATGGCTTATCGATCCGGGAAATAGCAGCGATAACGAAACCAAAGCCATAGAAAATTTCATCAGGGAAAAGAAACTGGATATTGAAAAAATACTTTTAACGCATGCTCATATTGATCATATTTTAGGACTTCAGTGGGCTTCCGATACTTTTAAAGTTCCCGTTTTTATGCATGAAGAAGATAAAGAAGTGCTTGACATGTTCCAGATTAGCGGAATGCGTTTCGGGATGGAACTTGAACATATCCATGCAGACATTCGATATATCAGCGAAAATGATGAACTGGAATTGGATGGCGAAAAATTCAAAATTTACCATGTTCCGGGCCATTCGCCGGGAAGTGTGGTCTATCATAACGAAGCGCAAAAATTCATGATTTCCGGAGATGTTCTTTTTGAGGGAAGCATCGGCCGAACCGATCTGTTTAAGGGAAATTATGAACAATTAATCAAAGGCATCAGAACTAAACTTTTCATACTTGACCCCGAAACAAAGGTTTTATCAGGCCACGGAAATCCCACGACTATTGGTTTTGAGAAAGTGTATAATCCGTTTTTTAAATAGATTTAAGTTGTCAAAAAAGCTGCTATTTCAAAATGGTAATCTGCAATTATAAAGAACAGAAACACTCCAATATTTTCGGCAATAAAAAAAGCACTTACAAATCTGTAAGTGCTTGATTTAAAAAGTGGTCCCACCTGGGCTCGAACCAGGGACCACCTGATTATGAGTCAGGTGCTCTAACCAACTGAGCTATAGGACCGCAAAATTGGTTGAATTTTGTGACTGCAAAAATAACAAAATTTCTGGCACTACAAAATTTTTTATTGTTTTTCTTGACAAAGTTCTACCAGTACCCCATTGGTACATTTTGGATGCAGGAATACAATTAATTTATTATCAGCACCTTCCTTCGGCTCCTCTGAAATAAATTCAAATCCTTCTTTTTTTAATCTGTCAACCTCATGCAGGATGTTATCTACTCCAAAAGCCAGATGATGAATACCTTCTCCCTTTTTATCAATAAATTTTGAGATCGGGCTTTCCTCTTTACTTGCTTCCAAAAGTTCGATTTTACTTTCGCCTGCCGTATAAAATGAGGTAATAACCCCTTCCCTTTCCACGGATTCCTTCTTATAAGATTCTTTTCCTAAAAGTTTGGCAAAAAGCTCGTCCGAAACACCCAAAGATTTTACCGCAATACCGATATGTTCTAATTTCATAAATTATATAATTATGTCGTAAATTTGATAAACGTTCAAATTTTCAAAGTATCAATTCAAACAAAAGTACTAAATTTGCACAACTTATGGAAAGTAACAGACAACGAAAAGTAGCACAGATTATACAGGAAGACTTCGCAGAGCTTTTCCGCAAGCAGGCCGCAGAAAGCGGACAGGGTATTTTGGTATCGGTATCTGATGTAAAAGTGACAGCGGATCTGGGGATTGCTAAAATTTACCTCAGCATATTCCCACAGGAATTCCGTGCCGCGGTAATGAAGGAGATTGAAGAAAGCAAAGCACAATACAGAAACTTTATCGGCCAGAAAATGGCAAAGCAGGTTCGCGTGATTCCTAATCTTAACTTTTATCTGGACACTACTCTTGATGATGTTGAAAAATTAGACAGAGAATTAAGAGGCGAAGATGATAATCCTATTCTGTAATCTTGAAAAACATTGCATTTTATATAGCATCCAGGTACCTTTTGGCAAAAAAAGGCAGTACCGCGGTTACGTTTATTACGTGGCTCGCAGTCGGTGCTATGACGGTTGCCGTTACTGCAATGTTTGTCATTATTTCTGTTTTTTCAGGACTGGAAGAACTCAATAAAGAGCTCATTTCCAACCTTCATGCAGACCTTACCATTAAAAGCAACTCCGGCAAAACCCTGAAAGATTTCGATAAAATAAATGCTGTTCTTAAAAACAACAAAGAAATCAGGCATTTTTCGAGGGTTATTGAAGAAAAAGTATATATCAGCTACAACGGAAAAGGTGATATTGCTTATCTGAGAGGTGTAGATTCTGCTTACATAAAAGTAAATCCTATTGACAAGGATATTTTTTACGGGGCTTATCCTGGTTTTAAATACTCCAATGAAGTGTTAATGGAAAACTCCCTTGATAACAGGCTTTCCATTCCGGTATCTTCCAATTCAGATTATGCCACGGTATTTATGCCTAAACCGGGAACCGGAATTATCAATAAAGAAGAAGACATCTATAACAAAAAAGACATTCTGGTTACAGGAGTTTTTCCCGGCAAAGACCAGATGGATAACTACATTATTGCACCAATTGAGCTCACGGAAGAATTATTAAACCTCCCTAAACACTCAGCGTATCAACTTGTTATCAAACTTAAGAATCCTGACAATGCAAATTCAGTAAAACAGCAGCTTGTATCATCTTTAGGAAAAAATGTTGATATAAAAACCAAAGAAGAAGAAAATGCCGCGTTCTGGAAGATGATCAATACCGAAAAGCTCTTCATTTATTTAATCTTTGCATTGGTGATCTTCATTACAACCTTTAATCTGGCGGGAGCAATCATTATTTTACAGCTTGATAAAAAGCAGCAGGCAAAATCGCTGGTTTCCTTAGGGTTTCCTTTAAGCCATTTGCGTCAAATCTATTTCTATACCGGAATTCTTATCGTTGTATTGGGAATTATTTCCGGACTTATATTAGGAACGGCACTCTGCTATTTCCAGCAATATACAGAATTCTTCAAAGCCAACGAAACACTGCCTTTCCCTGTTAAAATTGTAGGTAAAAACTACCTGATTGTCTCCGTTACTGCAGCACTTTTCGGGTTTGGTATTTCATGGGTATTCTCTAAAATAAGTAAAGATTATATTACTAAAAATTAATACATTAAACGTTCATTTTTTTGTACCTTTACGCCCCAATTTTTAAAAATGAAACGCACTTTATTTTCTTTATTATTAAGCTTTGCTTTTATCAGTGCTTTTGCTCAGATTCCTGCAGGCTATTACGACGGAACAGCAGGCCTTTCCGGAGCTGCTTTAAAAACAAAACTTAAAGAGATTATCTCGAACGGTCATATTGATAACGGTTATGGCGGGCTATGGGGCGGATATCAAACCACAGACCGTGATAATATTGCACAAGCCGGATATGAAAACGACAATACGGTTTTGGATATTTATTCTGAAAATCCTAACGGTACAGACCCGTACACCTACAATTATCCAGGAGGGCAATGTGGAAATTATTCCGGAGAGGGCGACTGCTACAACAGAGAACATATTGTTCCCCAAAGCTTATTCAACAGCAATCCTCCAATGGTTTCAGATATCCACTTTATCAGACCTACAGACGGAAAAGTGAACGGAATGAGATCTAATTATCCTTTCGGGAAAGTGGGAACCGCAAGCTTTACTTCTCAAAACGGCTCAAAATTAGGAAACTCGGTTTCTCCAGGATATTCAGGAACTGTTTTTGAACCTATTGATGCCTTTAAAGGAGATGTCGCAAGAATGATACTGTATTTTGTAACAAGATATGAATCTCAGCTTTCGGGATTTGCAACCGGAAATATGCTGGGAGGCTCTGCATTTCCGGGATTACAGACCTGGGAGCTTAACCAGTTATTAGCCTGGAACGCTGCAGATCCTGTTTCAGCCACTGAAATTAAAAGGAACAATGCGTCCTACGCCTATCAGGGAAACAGAAACCCATATATCGACCATCCGGAGTATGTAAATCAGATTTGGGGAACACCAACCGCAGATACTGATGCCCCAACAGCTCCCACTAATTTAGCAGCCAACAATCCTACGTCCAATACGATTTCCTTGAGCTGGACCGCTTCTACGGATAATGTAGGAGTTGTTGGATATGATATTTATAAAGACGGCGCATTTTATGCAACAGTTACCGGTACTACGGCAACCGTTTCAGGATTAAATCCTTCTACAACATACAATTTCTATGTAATTGCCAAAGATGCAGCAGGAAACGCTTCTCTTGCCAGCAATACAGCATCAGGAACCACTCTTGCAGGAGGACAGCCGGGAGGAAGCTGCGGAACAGAAGATTTTTCAAATATTCCGGCAAGTTCTTCAAGTTATTCTACAAGAACTTGGACCAGCAACAATATTTCATGGACGGCAACAGATGCCAGAACAGATCAGACAATTAATGGCAAGGCCATCACATTGAGATCCGGAAACCTCACAAGCTCTACTGTTTCAGGAGGCATCCAGAGTCTTACGGTGACTACCTCATTAAAATTCGGAAGCGGAAGCGGCGTTTTAAATGTTGAAATAAACGGCATTCAGGTAGGTACAATTCCTTACAGCGCTACAACAAACGATATAACGACTACCACAATCAACAATATCAATATTACAGGAAATGTAGTAATTAAAATTACAAATCCTACAACAGGCACGAGCGGACCAAGAGTTGCGATTGACGATTTAAGCTGGACCTGTTACAGCACATTGGCAGCAATAGAAACTTCAAGTAATAAAGCTGACTTTGTGATCTACCCCAATCCTGTAAAAAACAATGAACTGTTTGTAAAAGGTGAAAATTTAAATAAAATTTCAAAAGCACAGATTTTTGATTTTTCAGGAAAGCTTATACAAACGATAGAAAATCCTTTTAAACATTACAATAAAATAAATCTTAAAGGATTGCCAAAAGGAAATTACATTCTGAAAACAGATTCTTTCTCTACAAAATTTATGGTAGATTAACAGCTAAAATATTTTCATAAAAGACCGGTTATTTTTCCGGTCTTTTTTTTATTTTTATAGTATGGATTCCAACAAAAAATTAGGCCTCATCGGAAGAAATATATCGTATTCTTTCTCTAAAAAATTTTTTGAAGACAAATTTCAGAAACTGATGCTGAAAGGCTACTCATATAACATTTTTGATTTAACCGAAATTGAAGAAGTCAACAATCTTTTTTCTGTTCCGGATCTGGTAGGATTTAACGTAACCATACCTTATAAGGAAAAAATCATTGATTATCTGGACGATCTGAGTGATGAAGCAAAAAAAATAGGTGCCGTAAACTGCGTTTTAATAGAAGACGGAAAAAAAACCGGTTATAATACAGATGCATTCGGATTTGAAAAAACACTGCTTCTTCATAAAAAGCCACATCAGGAATCAGCTATTATATTAGGAAACGGCGGTGCAGCAAAAGCCGTGAAATACATTCTGGATAAGAATAATATCCCATTTGTTACAGTATCAAGAAATACGGAAATCAATTATGATAATCTTGACAGGAAAACCGTTGAAAATCATAAAATCATTATTCAATGTACTCCTGTAGGAACGTTCCCGAATGTGGAAGATTGCCTTGATTTTCCTTTTGACAGCATCACCAAAGACCATTTGATTATTGATTTAATTTACAACCCAAGCTATACGCGATTCATCATCAAAGCTTCAGAAAAAGGGGCCAAAACAGTGAATGGCTACTACATGCTTGAACAGCAGGCAGAAAAAGCCTGGGAAATTTGGAATTTTCAAAAAAAATAACATAAATTAGTGCTATATTTGGCTTTTTTGCTATATATTTAGAAGATATATTTTAATGCCACTCACAATAAACGATTTGCTATGATTACAGAAAACAATCTTTCTGAAAACGAGGAACACAAAAATTTTACTCCGGAATCTTCGGAAGAAACTTCAGAAGAAGTAACGTCTAAGAATGAAAACATTCATGCGGAAGAACACGAACATGATGAAGAACATGAAGAAGTACAACTTTCGCTGGCCGATACATTGAAAGAAATGGAGAAAATCATTAATGCTCCCAATGCCGGTGAAGATTTCAAAAAATTTAATCAGCTTAAAGAGAAAGCAAGTCATTATATCCATGATGAAGTAGAGGATAAAAAACACGAATATATTGATTCCGGAAATGCCCCTGAAAATTTCAGCTACGAACATCCTTCTCAGGCTAGGCTTTCAGCATTGGTGAATATTTTCAGAGAAAAACATGATGCTTACCAGAAAGGACAGGAAGAAGAGCAGAAAAAAAACCTGGAACACCGTCAAAATATTATTGAACGACTAAAAAACCTCTATACCAATTCCGAACCTGGAATCAATCTTTTCAAATCCATAAGAGAGATTAAGGAAGACTGGTCCAAAGCGGGACAGGTGGCAAAATCCGAATTCAAAATTCTTAATAACAACTATTTTCACCACCTGAATCAGTTTTATCAGATGCTGGATCTTAATAAAGAGTTTCTGGAACAGGAATACAGCCACAATCTTGAAAAAAGGCAGCATATCATCGAGCGTGCAAAACAGCTGGAACAAGAACCTGTCATTCAGAAAGCCCTAAATGAGCTTCAATATCTTCATAAACTCTGGAAAGAAGAAGCAGAGCCTGTAGCAGAGGAATTCCGTGAAAAAACATGGGAAGAGTTCAAGGAAATTTCCAATAAAATTCACGAAAGAAAGTCTGAGCTCTCTGCCGCAATTGAAACCGAGCAAAATGAAAATCTTGAAAAGAAAAATCAGATTATTGCTGAAATAAAAAAACTTTCGGAACCCGCTGAAAACCCAAATCATAATTACTGGCAAAATGCCATTAAAAGAGTAGAGGAATTAAGATCCGAATTCCTGAAAACCGGAAGTGTGCCAAGAAAACTTTCCAATCAAAACTGGAATGATTTCAAGACGACTTTAAGATCTTTCAACACAACTAAAAACACCTATTACAAATCGTTAAAAGGTTCTCAGCAGGCCAATCTGGAAGAGAAGCTAAAGCTTATCCAGACTGCAAAAGATAACCAGAACAATGAAGAATGGGATATCGCTGTTCCTTTATTTAAAAAGCTGCAGGAAGACTGGAAGAAAATCGGACATGTTCCGAAAAGCATGACCAACAAAATCTGGGATGAATTCCGTGACGCATGTAATGCATTTTTTAACAATTACAGAGAAAAAAGCAATGCTTCTACCGATAACTGGAAAGAGAATTATAAAAACAAGAAAGTACTTCTTGATGAGCTGAAAACAGTTACTAATGAAGAAGGAAGTATTGAAAGAATCGAAACGATAAAAACTGCATGGAACAATATCGGAAAGGTACCGAGAGACAAAATTTCTATTAATACGGAGTTTAACAAAACGTTGAGGGAGAAACTAAAACTCAACAAAATCAACGAGCTTGAACTTAAAGAAGAAGGCTTATCGGAAAACCAATTAACAGATAAGGCAAGAAAAATGAAAAGCCAGATTTCAGATCTTGAAGCTGAAATTGTAAAATTGGAAAACAACCTTTCTTTCTTCAAGAATCCATCCAGAGAAAACCCGCTTTTAAAGGAAACTTTTGATTCTATTGATGAGAAAAAAGCCCATTTGGAAACCTTAAAACAAAATCTTCACAGCATTATTGCAGGAGAATAATAATCTAAAATAAAAAAGGCGGAGCAAAGCAATTTGTCTTCGCCTTTTCATTCAATATGCACGAATTTTATATTAAAAGATGTATTGATCTCGCCAATAAAGCGTTAGGAAAAACTTATCCTAATCCGTTGGTTGGAAGTGTCATCGTGTACAAAGACAGGATTATCGGTGAAGGTTACCACCATAAAGCCGGTCAAAACCATGCGGAAATCAATGCTATTAATTCAGTTGAGGACAAATCACTGATCCCCGAATCTACTATTTATGTATCGTTGGAACCTTGTGCACACTATGGGAAAACGCCTCCATGCGCTTTAAAAATTAAAGAATTAGGCTTTAAAAAAGTGGTCATTGGCGCTATGGATTCTCATGACAAAGTAAACGGGAAAGGAAAAAAAATCATTCAGGATGCCGGAATAGAAGTCGTTTCAGGAGTTCTTGAGAAAGAATGCACTGAATTAAACAAAAGATTTTTCACTTATCACGAAAAAAAAAGGCCTTACATCACTCTGAAATGGGCGCAGTCGGACGACGGTTTTATGGATAAAGATTTTAAACCGGTTTCCATTTCAAATTCTTTGGTCAATCAGTTTGTTCATCAGCTAAGAGCAGACGAACATGCCATTCTTGTAGGAACACAGACCGCATTGAATGACAATCCTGCTCTTACGGTACGAAACGTTGAAGGCGAAAACCCTGTAAGAATTTTAATAGATCTTCAATTGAAAATTCCGCAAGATTTCAACATCTATAACCAGGAAGCAAAAACACTGGTTATCAATACCATTAAAAATGAAGAGAAGGAAAATATCCACTTCATTAAAATCAAAAAAGAGAATTTCCTCAATGAACTGATGGATGCTTTATACAATGAACAGATTCAGTCGGTAATCATTGAAGGAGGTAGATTCACCCTTCAGCAATTTATTGATAAAAATCTTTGGGATGAAGCTATCGTTATTAAAAATAAAGCTCTGAAACTTGAAAACGGTACAAAAGCCCCACAATTTGATGCAAAACCTGAAAAAGAAGAAATATTCAGGGATAATTTAATACGATTTTACAAGAGAGAGAATTATGTTGTTTGAGTACAAAACGATAGAAAAGCCTGTAGAAAATATTTTATTAAAAGAAAAAGGAAGTAAATTCATAGGATTTGCTTATCCTGTAAACAATGAGGAAGAGCTAAAAGATGTTTTGGAAAAAGTAAAGACTGATCATCCAAAAGCAACGCATCATTGCTATGCTTTCAGGATAGGGCTTAGTGGAGAACATTACCGGGCCAATGACGACGGAGAGCCTTCGGGAAGTGCAGGACTGCCTATTTATAACCAGCTTCTTGCGAATGAAATCACCAATGTAATTGTTATTGTTGTACGCTATTACGGTGGAACAAAATTAGGAGTTTCCGGATTGGTAAAAACATACAAGGAGTCTGCTAAACTCACTTTAGAAGAATCTTATATCATTACAAAAGAACTTGAAACAATATTAGAAATAAGCTTCAATTTTGATCAGCAAAACATCATCTTTACACTTCTTTCTAAATATGACGCAAAAGTGATCGATTTTGCTGCCGATGAAAAATGTATAGTTACTGCATCTCTAAAACTATTACAAAAAGAAAGCATTTCGGACAAATTGTCCGAAATGCAGCATATAACTTTTAATTTTAAAAATTAATCTCTTCTGCCTCCCATAAGCAGTGATGCCCAGTATAAAAGCTGAGCTAGTGATCCAACGGCGGCTACCACATAGGTTCTGGCCGCCCAGTTTAAACTGTCTTTTACCCCTACATACTCTTCTGCGGTCACGGTACCGGTATCTCTAAGCCATTTCATTGCCCTGTTACTTGCATCATACTCTACCGGCAATGTGATAAAAGCAAAAAGAGTGGTAGCTGCAAACATAATTACACCAATCGCCAGTACCAAACGGTTTCCTGTGGGGTTCTCAATAGACTGCGTAGCAGCCATAATCATAATTCCCGCAATAAGCACAAACTGCATAAGATTTGAACTTATCTGTACCACAGGTACCAGTTTTGAACGAAGCTGCAACATAGAATATCCTACTTTATGTTGTACAGCATGTCCGCATTCATGTGCTGCAACTGCAGCTGCCGCAGCATTTCTCTGCATATAAACAGCTTCTGAAAGATTTACCGTTTTATTTTCAGGATTGTAGTGGTCTGTTAATTGTCCCGGAACCGAAATTACCTGAACATCATCAATTCCGTTATCTCTCAGCATCTTTTCTGCCACCTCCTTACCGGAAAGCCCATTCCGGAGATGCACTTTTGAATAATATTCGAATTTCGACTTAAGCCTTGATGAAACCCACCAACTCACAAGCATTGAAATCCCAATGATTATATAATACCCTATCATCTTAGTAACTTTATAATATATTTTCACCCGATATGATGTAAAAACTGTGCCAAAGTTTAGCATTTATTTGGTTATATTTGCTTATTAATTTGCCTTTAAAACTATGTCTACAATTTCAGTAATTGAAGTAAAAACACCGGATCAGTTAAAGCAATTCGTGAAATTTCCAATGGATCTGTATAAAAACAATCCTTACTATGTTCCGTCATTTATCAATGATGAGATCAACATTTGGAATCCGAACGAAAATCCCGCTATGCAATATTCTGAAGCGAAGCAGTTTCTGGCTTTTAAAGACAATAAAATTGTTGGCAGAATTGCCGTAATGATCAATCATAAAGAAGAAAAAGAACTGGGCATCAGAAAAGTGCGTTTCGGATGGATAGATTTCATTGACGACCTTGAAGTATCTAAAGCTCTAATAGACACTGCTATAAACTATGCTAAAGAAAAAAATATCGACAAGATAGAAGGCCCTATGGGCTTTACGAATCTAGACAAAGCAGGAATGCTGACATTAGGATTTGACAAGCTTGCTACGATGATCGGAATTTACAATCATGAATATTATCCAAGACATCTTGAAAAATTAGGCTTAACAAAAGAAAAGGAATGGGTAGAATTTGAACTTCAATTTCCGGAAATACTTCCTGATAAAATTCACAAATTCAATGAGTTAATATCCCAAAAATACAAACTTAAAGTTCTGAATTTTAAATCAAAAGAAGAAATTATTGAATATGTAGATCCTATGTTTGACCTTCTTGACGAAACCTATAAACATCTGTCTACCTACACTCCCATTTCCGATGAACAGCGTAAAACGTACAAGGAAAAATATTTTAAGTTGATTAATAAAGATTATATCGTATGTGTTGCGGATGATGCAGACCAGCTCATTGCTTTTGCTATTACAATGCCTTCTTATTCTACAGCTTTGCAAAAATCAGGAGGGAAACTTTTGCCCTTCGGGTGGTGGCATTTTTTGAAAGCAGGAAAGAAAAATGACCGGGCTAATTTTTATTTAATAGGAATTCATCCTGATTATCAGCGAAGAGGTGTTACTTCCATTATTTTTAAAGAAATCTGGAAACTTTTCAGAAAAAAAGGAGTAAAATATCTTGAAACCAATCCCGAGCTCGAAGAAAATAAAAGCATCCAGCTCCTTTGGCAGGATTATAATCCCGTAAATCACAAAAGAAGAAGAACATATTCTCTGGATATTAGTAATCAATAACAAAAAGCAGACTTATTCAGTCATCCATTTATGAAAATCCATCTCATTATTTTCGGTATTTTAATCGCTGGATTTATTGGTTTCAATCTTTTTCTTCAAACAGGAAATGATAGAACTGACACAGCCGTAAATATTATTTATGCAAGCATCTTATTTGGCTATATTTCTTTTATGGCCTTTTCCCTCCTCAAAAAAATGAGGAAATAACTGTTATTTTTATTGATTCTAAATTGTACGTTTTATCCATTTTCATGAGACTTTTAATCGTATAAATTTCATGCTTTCTTGTTTATTCCCTAAATTTGCAAATTGAGATAATAATGCAAAAATGAATTTACCTGAAAGTTATATTCCAATCCTTATACAAGCAGGTGTTGCGGTAGGTTTCGTAGCCATTTCTTTGCTTGGAGCACATTTTTTAGGTCCGAAACAGAAAAAAGGAAATTCTGTGAAAAACCAAAGCTGGGAATGTGGAGTCCCGGTAGAAGGAAATGCAAGAACACCGTTTTCAATTAAATACTTTTTGACAGCGGTACTGTTTGTATTATTCGATATTGAAATCGTATTTTTTTATCCGTATGCAGTCAACTTCAGAGAATTCGGAATGGAAGGATTCTTAGCAGTACTTATGTTTGTGGCGATTTTCTTTATGGCATTCTTTTATGTCTGGAAACGCGGTGCATTAGATTGGGATAAATAAAAAAGGAATAGAAATTTTAAATGACAGTTTTAGACAATTCAGTTTACTTTAAAACTAACATTAACAGTAATTTTGAATCTAAAATTAAATCTTAAATCTAAAAAAATGTCAGATAACAAACCAATAATAAGAACAGATGCACCTGCTCCGGAAGGATTTGAAGGAGAAGGGTTTTTCGCAACGAAACTGAGCAGTGTAATCGGGATGGCCAGAAAGTTTTCTCTATGGCCGCTGCCTTTTGCAACCTCTTGTTGTGGCATCGAGTTTATGGCTACCCTCAACCCAACATATGATGCCTCAAGATTTGGTATGGAAAGAAACTCTTTCTCACCAAGACAGGCAGATTTGTTGATGGTTTGCGGAACGATATCAAAAAAACTAGGCCCAGTGCTTAAAGAAGTGTATACCCAAATGGCAGAACCGAAATGGGTAGTATCCGTTGGTGCCTGTGCGTGCAGCGGAGGTATTTTCGATACCTATTCCGTATTGCAGGGGATCGACAAAATCATTCCTGTGGACGTATATGTTCCGGGATGTCCTCCAAGACCGGAACAGATCATTGAAGGGGTAATGCAGGTTCAGGCTCTTGCAGAAAGTGAAAGCATCAGAAGAAGAGATATGCCCGAATATCAAAAACTATTAGATTCTTACAACATAAGCAACTAACGGAAATGACAAACGAATTTGTATTAGAAGCAATCACAAGAGAATTTCCGGAATCTGTAATTTCAAGTTCAGAACCTTATGGGATGCTGACAATTGAGGTAAAGAAAGAAGACCTGAAAAAAATAGTCCATTATTTGAAGGACTCAACATTGGAAATCAATTTCCTTACCGATGTTTGTGGAATCCATTACCCGGAATTTCCTGAAAAAGAAATAGGAGTAGTATATCACCTTCACAACATGATGACCAACTTCAGACTGCGTCTCAAAATCTTTATGTCCAGAGAAAATATAGAAGTAGATTCCTTAGTAGACCTTTACGCAGGAGCCAACTGGATGGAAAGAGAAACCTATGATTTCTTCGGAATTAAATTTAAAGGTCATCCGGATCTTAGACCTATTCTGAACATGGAAGATCTCGGATACCATCCTATGCTTAAAGAATATCGTCTGGAAGATGGCACAAGAACCGATAAGGACGATGCAATGTTCGGAAGATAAAAAGCGAATGGCCAATGGCAGTAGCCAACAGCCAGAAGCAAATAGCTAAAAGCAATCATTATGAAAGATAACTCATTATCCAATATACTCAACCAATACGAAAGTAAGGAACAAATTGATGGGCAACTGTACACCCTCAATTTGGGACCGACGCACCCTGCTACACACGGGATTTTCCAGAACATCTTAACAATGGACGGGGAAAGAATCCTTCACGCAGAACAAACCGTTGGATACATCCACAGAGCATTTGAGAAAATCTCCGAAAGAAGAAACTATGCTCAGATCACAACTCTTACCGACCGTATGAATTACTGCTCTGCACCTATTAATAATTTAGGCTGGCACATGACCGTAGAGAAACTGATCGGTGTTGAAGTTCCGAAACGTGTAGATTATATGCGTGTTATTTTAATGGAATTGGCAAGAATCGGGGATCACCTGATCTGTAATGGTGTAACGGGAATGGATTCGGGAGCAATTACAGGCCTTACCTATATGTTCATCGAAAGAGAGCGTATCTATGATATGTATGAGCAAATCTGCGGCGCAAGGATGACTACCAATATGGGAAGAATCGGAGGTTTTGAAAGAGATTTCACCCCTAAATTCCATGAGTTAATTAAGGATTTCCTTAAAACTTTTCCACCAAGATTCAAAGAATTCTGTACACTTTTAGAAAGAAACAGAATTTTCATGGACAGAACCATCGGAGCAGGAGCAATTTCTGCAGAGAGAGCTTTAAGCTATGGTTTCACAGGTCCAAATTTAAGGGCTACAGGCGTAGACTATGATGTAAGAGTTGCACAGCCTTATTCATCTTATCAGGATTTCGACTTCATTATTCCTGTGGGAACGTCAGGAGATACTTACGACCGTTTTATGGTTCGTCAACAAGAGATCTGGGAATCCATTAAAATCATCAAACAAGCATACGAAAATCTTCCTGAAGGTCCGTTCCATGCGGACGTTCCGGATTTCTATCTTCCTGAAAAGGCAGATGTTTATCAGAAAATGGAAGCATTAATCTACCATTTCAAAATTGTAATGGGAGAAACGGATGTCCCTAAAGGTGAAGTTTACCACGCTGTAGAAGGAGGAAACGGAGAATTAGGTTTCTATCTGGTAAGTGATGGTGGAAGAAGCCCTTACAGACTGCATTTCAGAAGACCATGTTTTATTTATTATCAGGCTTATCCTGAAATGATTACAGGTTCTGTAATTTCTGATGCGATTGTAACCATGTGTAGTATGAATATTATTGCGGGAGAATTAGATGCATAAATCAGAATTTAGAAAAATAGATGAAAGATAAAAGACTTTCATCGCCCAATATAAAATTGAATTTAGAACACGAATCTCAGAGTCTTTCTCTTTTTTCTATGTTCTTTAATCTTAGATAAAATATGAGCGAAACAATAGCTTTTAAACCGGAAAGTTTAGCACAGGTACACAAAATGATCGCAAGATATCCAGAAGGTAGACAAAAATCTGCGCTTATTCCTGTACTGCATTTGGCACAGAAAGAATTCGGTGGGTGGTTAGACGTTCCAGTAATGGATTATGTTGCAGAATTATTGAGTATTAAACCAATCGAAGTATATGAAGTTGCAACTTTCTATACGATGTTCAATATGAAACCGGTTGGTAAATATGTTTTGGAAGTTTGCAGAACGGGACCCTGCATGGTGTCGGGAAGTGAAAAAATCCTTAATCACATCAGAACAAAACTGAATATTAAGGATGGAGAAACTACAGAAGACGGAATGTTCACATTAAAGCCTGCTGAATGTTTAGGCGCTTGTGGATATGCTCCGATGATGCAGCTTGGAAAATTCTTTCATGAAAATTTAACAATAGAAAAAGTAGACGAAATTCTTGATCTTTGCAGAGAAGGACAGGTTGATTTAGGCTAATTGAGTTAATTTTTAAATAATTATAAAAGCTAAAAGCCATAAGCCAATAGCTAAAAGCATAATAAAAAATGAGTAAAAAACTTTTACTTAAAGACGCACATATAGAAGGAATCCGCTACTTTGAAACCTACCGTAAACAGGGAGGCTACACAGCAGCTGAAAAAGCCTTGAAAATGACCCCCGACGAAATTCTTGAAGAAGTAAAGGTTTCAGGACTTCGTGGACGTGGTGGGGCTGGATTTCCAACCGGGATGAAATGGAGCTTTTTGGCGAAACCGGAAGGCGTTCCAAGACACCTGGTGGTAAACGCCGATGAATCTGAACCGGGAACTTTCAAAGACAGATACCTGATGGAATTCCTTCCGCATGTATTAATTGAAGGAATGCTGATCTCATCGTATTGTTTGGGTTCCAATGTTTCTTACATCTACATCAGAGGAGAATATTCATGGATTCCTGATATTTTAGAGGAAGCCATTGAAGAAGCAAAAGCTGCAGGATTTTTAGGTAAAAATATTCTCGGAACCGGTTTCGATCTTGAAATCTATGTTCAGAGAGGTGCCGGAGCCTATATTTGTGGTGAAGAAACGGCTTTGCTGGAATCTCTTGAAGGGAAAAGAGGAAATCCAAGACTTAAACCGCCATTCCCTGCTGTAAAAGGGCTTTGGGAAAGACCAACCGTGGTAAATAACGTTGAATCTATTGCAGCAATTGTTCCGATTATTGATATAACCGGAGCAGAATATGCCAAAATCGGTGTAGGAAGATCTACTGGTACGAAATTAATTTCAGCTTGTGGAAACATTAACAAACCTGGAGTTTATGAAATCGATATGACCATTACGGTTGAAGAATTCATTTATTCAGACGAATATTGTGGTGGGATTAAAGATGGTAAAAAATTAAAAGCTTGTATCCCTGGAGGAAGCTCAGTTCCAATTGTTCCGGCAAATTTACTACTGAAAACCGTAAATGGAGAACCAAGATACATGAATTACGAATCTTTGGCAGACGGAGGCTTCGCTACCGGTACCATGATGGGTTCAGGAGGTTTCATCGTATTGGATGAAGACCAGTGTATCGTAGAACATACCATGACTTTAGCGAGATTTTATAATCACGAAAGTTGCGGACAATGTACACCATGCCGAGAGGGTACGGGATGGATGTATAAAATATTAAAGAAAATTGAGAATGGACAAGGCAAGATGGAAGACATCGACTTGCTTTGGGATATTCAGAGAAAAATAGAAGGTAACACAATCTGCCCATTGGGAGATGCGGCAGCATGGCCTGTAGCGGCGGCAATACGTCATTTCAGAGATGAATTTGAATGGCACGTGAAAAATCCTGAATTGTGTCTAACACAAAATTACGGATTGGCTCACTATGCGGATCCAATTCCGACGCCGACGGTTTAGGCCTGTTTTAAGACAATAAATTAGGGTGATAAAAAAGTGTGTATTACTGCTTGGGTTAGCAGTAACGCTGGGTATGAAAGCCCAGGAAAATCATGTGGATCCGTTTAAAAAAGGATCAGTAATGGTATTTTGGGGGTGGAACAATTCGGTATATTCAAAATCGGACATTCATTTTAAAGGAGATGGTTACGATTTTCAATTGAACAATGTTGTTGCCCACGATAGACAGACGAAATTTGATTGGGGAGTGTATTTTAAACCTAACTCAATCACAATTCCGCAGGTGAACTATAGAATCACGTATTTTCCTAAGGATAATCTGGGGATTACGTTAGGAATGGATCATATGAAATATGTGATGGATCAGAATCAGTCAGTTGATTTTAAAGGATATATTAATAATCCTGAATATGCTGAACTGGTACATAACGGAAAAGTAGATTTAAGTGATGCCAAATTATTAACATTTGAACACACAGATGGTCTCAACTATATTAATATTGGTGCCCAGAAGTATCATAATGTTTTAAATAAAAACAATATTGATCTCTTTCTGAGCTATGGTGCCGGAATCGGTGCTCTGCTGCCAAAATCGAATGTAAAGCTGATGGGAAATGAAAGAAGTGACAGATTCCATCTTGCAGGATTCGGTGCTGATATCAGAGGAGCGATAAGCCTGGTTGCTATAAGACACGTTGTCGTTCAGGTAGAAGGTAAATTGGGTTACATTAATATGCCGGATATTAAAACAACTCTGAATAATAAGCCGGATAAGGCTTCACAGGATTTTGTGTACGGAGAATTGGATTTTGGTATCGGCTATACATTTAATACAAAGAAGTATAATTAAATATAGCTTAATTGCTAAGGCATAAGCGAAAAGCATAGAATATGAGCGAAGAGGTTAAAAAATTCAAAATAACTATAGACGGACAGACTACCGAAGTGCTGCCTGGTACTTCCATATTGGAAGCAGCAAGACAGATCGGCGGAAAATCTGTACCTCCTGCAATGTGCTATTACAGCAAATTGGAAGCCAGTGGAGGAAGATGCAGAACCTGCCTGGTAGAAGTTTCTAAAGGGTCTGAAGCAGATCCGCGTCCTATGCCTAAATTGGTTGCAAGCTGCAGAACCAATGTAATGGATGGTATGGAGGTAAAAAATCTTACCTCGGAAAAGGCTCAGGAGGGTAGAAAAGCAGTTACCGAATTCTTGCTGGTAAATCACCCGCTGGATTGCCCTGTTTGTGATCAGGCTGGAGAATGTCATCTTCAGGATCTGGGTTACGAATACGGAAATCCTGAAACAAGAACTGAGTTTGAAAGAAATACCTATGATGCAGATGATCTTGGCCCACATATCAAACTGAATATGGACCGTTGCATTCTTTGTGCAAGATGTGTATTGGCTGCAAACCAGTTAACAGGACAAAGAGAACACGGAATTCTCTTCAGAGGAGATCACGCAGAAATTTCAACTTACTTAAATAAAGCTTTGGATAATGACTTCATCGGAAACGTAATTGACGTTTGCCCGGTTGGAGCATTAACAGACAGAACAGCACGTTTTGCAAGCAGGGTTTGGTTTACAAAACCAATGAATGCTACCTGCAAATGTGAGAAATGTTCAGGAAAAGCTACCGTTTGGATGAAAGGTGATGAAATTATAAGAGTTACCGCAAGAAAGGATCAGTGGGGTGAAGTGGAAGAATTCATCTGCGATACCTGCCGTTTTGAAAGAAAAGAACTTTCTGACTGGAACATCGAAGGTCCTAGACACATCGACAGACATTCAGTGATTTCATTGAATCATTACGAAAAGCCTAAAGATGAGCTGAGAGTTTTAGACAATCCGCTGGCTAAAGAAATCAGTGAAAAAGACGAAAAATAAAAAGTCGGATGCTTGAAGATGGAAGATGGAGGTTTGTAACCGTAAAATTTTTCACTTCTACGTTTAATTTTAATTTCGTTAAAAATAAAAAAATTGGTAATGTGATGATGAGTTGATGCCACGATGTTGATAAACTCCCAGCTTCCAGCTCCCATCTTCAAACATTTAAAATATAAAATGGATTTACTTACATTTAAATTGATACTTGTATTAGCACTTTTCCTGCTTTCATTAACGATTGCAGCCTACTCTACCTGGGCCGAAAGAAAAGTGGCCTCTATTATGCAGGACAGAATCGGGCCTAACAGAGCCGGGCCATTTGGATTACTGCAGCCCCTTGCCGACGGAGGAAAATTTTTCTTTAAAGAAGATTTTACCCCTGCCAATGCAGAAAAATTCCTTTTTGTACTGGGGCCGGCTTTAGTAATGTTTATATCATTAATCACAGGAGCAGTAATTCCTTGGGGTAAAAGTTTAAATATCGCCGGTACTTCTTACGATCTTCAGGTAGCCAATATTGATGTTGGAGTTCTTTTTATCATCGGAATGGCTTCCATCGGAGTTTATGGAATTATGATCGGAGGCTGGGCTTCCAACAACAAATATTCATTATTAGGTGCCATCCGTGCCTCTTCCCAAATGATTTCTTACGAATTGGCAATGGGATTAGCCTTGCTTTCTATCATTATGATGACGGGAAGTTTAGATTTAAAAGAAATTACAGAAAGCCAGACTAACGGAAAATTATGGGGATTCATTCCTTGGGTTTCCGGACTAAACTGGAATATATTTTATCAGCCGGTTGCTTTCCTTGTTTTCATTGTGGCGGCTTTGGCAGAAACCAACAGACACCCTTTCGATTTACCGGAATGTGAATCTGAATTGGTAACAGGGTATTCTACCGAATATTCATCCATGAAATTGGGATTGTATATGTTTGGTGAATATGTAAACATGTTTATATCAAATGCTTTTATGGTTGTTTTGTTCTTCGGAGGCTATAATTATCCTGGAATTGAATGGGTAACTCAGAACTGGGGAGAAAATACAGCCGGAATTTTGAGTATCGTAGCATTTTTAATGAAAACAATCATCGGAATCTTGATCTTTATGTGGATCAGATGGACACTTCCGAGATTCAGATACGACCAGTTAATGCACTTAGGTTGGAAAACGTTGATTCCAATGGCATTGGTAAACCTTCTGATTACAGGAGCTGTAATTTTAGCATTTGGAAATTAATTAATTTGAAAATGAGTTAATTTGAGAATTTGAAAATGGAATATTTTCCTGGTTTCAACTTCCAACAAGATATAAATTTGAAAATGAGCTGATGTGAAAATGTGATGATGTTAAACTTCCATCTCCCGGCTTCCATCTTCTAACATTTAATAATAAAAATAATGAAACTTACGAACAGATCAAAAGTTGTTTCCAACAAAGAAATGACCCTTGCTGAAAAAATCTACCTTCCTGCTATTTTTACGGGAATGGGGATTACTTTCAAGCATGCTGTAAGAACCGTGCTGAAAGGTGCACCTGCAGTATATTCTTATCCGGAAGTACAAAAGCCGAGAGCAGATATCTGGAGAGGTCAACACGTTTTAAAAAGAGACGAAGAAGGCCGGGAAAGATGTACCGCCTGCGGACTTTGTGCAGTAGCATGCCCTGCAGAGGCCATTACCATGACTTCAGCTGAAAGAACAAAAGAGGAAAAGCATCTTTACAGAGAAGAAAAATATGCATCGGTATATGAAATCAATATGCTGAGATGTATTTTCTGCGGTATGTGTGAAGAAGCCTGCCCGAAATCCGCAATCTATCTTACAGACCGTTTGGTAGACGTGGAAACCAACAGAGGTTCTTTCATTTACGGAAAAGATAAATTGGTTGAAAAAATAAACGAAAGGATTGATATTACTGAAAGACAGTCCGAGAAACAAAAAAATGCGGTAAAATAATGGATCAGTTTTTATTTTTCTTGGTGGCGTTTTTAGCAGTGGCAAGTGCGGTATATTTCGTATTTGCGAGAAATCCTTTATATGCTATTTTGTCATTAATTGTTACGATGTTTTCTATTGCGGGCATGTACATTCTTCTGAATGCACAGTTCCTTGCGATTATTCAGATTATTGTTTACGCCGGAGCGATCATGGTACTATTCCTTTATATCCTGATGATGCTTAACCTTAATAAACAAGACGAAAGTAAGAAGAACAATACTTTAAAATTTGTCGGTGTTTTTACGGCAGGTCTTTTATTAATTGGAGTTTTGGGCGTATTCAGAGGAGTTCAGCAGAACCGGATTGCAGTTGAAAATGTAGATGGAAGCATCGGACTTACTAAAAATCTGGGAAGACTTTTGTTTAATGAATATGTTTTACCGTTTGAGCTTGCATCCATCCTTATTTTGGCCGGTATTGTAGGTGCGGTATTAATCGGTAAAAAAGATTTATAAATTATGGGAGAAGTAAATACATTTATACAAAGCATCCCTCTGAATTACTTCATCATTCTTTCTTCTGTGTTATTCAGTCTGGGAGTGTTGGGCGTATTGCTGAGAAAAAATGCGATTGTTATTTTGGGTTGTGTGGAGCTTATGCTCAATTCTGTAAACCTTTTACTGGCTGCATTTTCAGCGTACAAAGGTAACGGCGACGGACAACTTTTAGTTTTCTTCATTATGGTGGTGGCTGCTGCGGAAGTGGCGGTAGGTTTGGCAATTATTGCTATGCTTTATAGAAATACCCGTTCTGTTGATGTAAGTATATTTAATAAATTAAGAGGATAAGAATGGAAAATTTAGTGTATGCAATAATACTTTTACCACTTTTAGGTTTTCTTATAAACGGTTTATTCGGGAAAAATCTTCCAAAAATTGTTGTTGGTAGTTTGGCTACAGCAATGGTTTTTGCATCTTTCTGCATCGCAGTGAGTATTTTCATGAATTTCGACTCAGAAAGCCAGCCTGTCATTGTAAAAGCTTTTGAATGGTTTAGAGTAAACGGAGTTCAGATTAATTTCGGATTCCAGATTGATCAGTTGTCATTAATGATGGTCATGATTATCACGGGAATCGGATCTTTGATTCACCTCTACTCTATCGGATATATGAGCCATGATAAAGGTTTCTATAAGTTTTTCACGTATCTCAACCTGTTTATCTTCTCCATGTTACTTTTGGTAATGGGAAGCAACTACCTGATCTTATTCATCGGATGGGAAGGGGTAGGATTATGCTCTTATTTACTCATCGGTTTCTGGTACACCAATGAAGAATATGGTAAAGCAGCAAGAAAAGCATTCATCATGAACAGAATCGGTGACCTTGCGTTACTGATCGGTATTTTCATGCTGGCTTCACAGACGAATGCTGTTGATTATCTTACGATTAGAGAAAATGCAGGAAAGTTTGAATTAGACGGAAGCGTAATTATCTTTATTACGGCAAGTTTATTTATCGGTGCCACCGGTAAATCTGCGCAGGTTCCGTTATACACATGGTTACCGGATGCGATGGCGGGTCCAACTCCTGTTTCTGCATTAATTCACGCAGCAACCATGGTTACTGCAGGTATTTATTTAGTGGTAAGATCTAATTTCTTATTTACATTAGCACCAAGCGTTCAGGACGGAATTCTATTCATTGGATTCTTAACGGCAGCTTTAGCCGGATTCTATGCACTGCGCCAGAATGATATCAAAAAAGTATTGGCCTACTCCACTGTTTCACAGCTTGGATTTATGTTCATTGCTTTAGGGTTGGGAGCTTATACAACAGCCATGTTCCACGTAATGACACATGCTTTTTTCAAAGCATTATTGTTCTTAGGAGCGGGTTCTGTAATCCACGCAATGAGCAACGAGCAGGATATGCGTTTTATGGGAGGATTAAAGAAATATATTCCTCTTACCCACGCTACTTTCCTTATCGGAACATTGGCGATTTCAGGATTCCCTTTATTATCGGGGATGATTTCCAAAGACGAAATTCTAATAGCTGCTTTTGCTAAAAACCCTGTTTACTGGGTGATTCTATTCATTTTGGCAGCAGTTACTGCAACCTATATGTTCAGACTGTATTATCTCACTTTCCACGGAGAGTTCAGAGGTACTGAAGAACAAAAACACCACTTACACGAAAGCCCAACCAATATGACCTTACCATTGATCGTACTGGCTATTCTTTCTGTTGTTGGCGGTTTAATAAACCTTCCTCACTTCATCGGCCACGGCCACTACGCAAAATTGATGGAATGGCTGAAGCCGGTTCTTACCGAGGAAAGCTTCAACCAAATGGAAACTACGCTTTCAGCAGTTCCGTTTGGTACAGAAATGATACTTTTAGGAGCAACAGTATTGATGTTCTTCTGTGTATGGTTTTTTGTTAAAAACACTTATGTTAACAAGAAAAAACAGGCTCTTCCGGAAGAGCAATACACAGGATGGGAAAAACTGTCTGCCAGAAAATTATATATTGACGAACTTTACAATGCATTGATTGTAAAAACTGTTGAAGGATTAGGACGCGGAGGAAAGATGTTTGACAATGGTATTCTTGATCGTTTTGTAGACTTTGTGGGGGATGGCGCTGAAGACAGCGGAAAAGCCATGAAGCGTGTACAGAACGGAAATGTAGAGAATTACATTCTGATTATGTCTTTGGCGGTGGGAATTATATTAATTGTTAACTTTTTATTACAATAATAATGTCTGAGTTGTTATTAACATTATTACTATTACCTCTGGTAGGTTCGGGATTAGTTTTTGCATGGAAAAACAATTCAAGCAAATATTTGGCACTGGGAATTGCATTAGTACAAATGCTGATTACCTTCTACATCGCGGCGGATTTTAATTACGCCCCAACGGTAGACAGTGTACTGCAGCACGAAATCAATTACCCATGGTCACAATTCATCAAGAGTTCTCTTCACTTCGGTATTGACGGGATGAGTCTTCTTCTTTTATTGCTGACCAATATTTTAGCGCCAATCATTATTTTATCTTCTTTTAACGAAAATGTAAGCTACAGAAATACATTCTATGGTTTAATACTATTGATGCAATTCGGCTTGGTAGGGGTTTTCACTTCACTGGACGGATTATTGTTCTACATTTTCTGGGAAGTAACCTTGATTCCGATCTGGTTCATTGCCGGACTTTGGGGTCAGGAAAATAAAAGATTTGAGTTTACTACGAAATTCTTCGTCTATACATTTGTTGGATCATTATTCATGCTTGCAGGATTGATTTATGTGTACAATCATTCAGCATCATTTGCTCTGACGGATTTATATAATGCTCAATTAAACGAAACCCAGCAAACTGTGGTATTCTGGTTTATCTTTTTTGCTTTTGCAGTAAAATTACCGGTATTCCCTTTCCATACATGGCAGCCCGACACGTATACCTATTCACCGACTCAAGGATCAATGCTTTTATCGGGAATTATGCTTAAAATGGCGATTTATGGGGTAATGCGTTATTTATTACCGATTACGCCGCTTCCGATTGCAGGAATTTCAGGACAGATCGTTATCATCCTTGCTATTGTAGGAATTGTTCACGGAGCATTGATTGCAATTATTCAGACGGATATGAAGAGGATTATCGCCTATTCATCTTTCTCTCACGTTGGATTAATGGTTGCAGGTATCTTCGCTTCGGCAGTAATTACTTTAAGAGGAACTTTCAATATCGAAGGTGCGGAAGGGGCTTTGGTACAGACTTTTGCTCACGGTATCAACGTAGCAGGATTATTCTACTGTTGTGATATTTTATACAAGAGATTCAAATCAAGGGATATCAGACAAATGGGTGGGCTTGCAAAAGTAGCGCCTAAGTTTGCCGTGCTGTTCCTGATCATTATATTAGGTTCAATGGGCGTTCCATTAACTAACGGATTCATCGGAGAATTTATCCTTTTGAAATCAATATATGATTTTAACGGGTTGGCAGCAGTAATTGCCGGTCTTACCGTAATCCTTGCTGCAGTATATTTATTGAGATTTTATGGAAAAGCAATGTTTGGTCCTGGCGATGATGCCGTTCTGAGCACAGCAAAAGATCTTTCTGCTGTAGAATTTTCGGTATTGGCAAGTTTAGCGGTTTTTGTGATTGTATTTGGTATTTTCCCGCAACCGATAATCGAAATGGTAAATAGTTCGCTGAAGTTTATCTATACGGCGATGGCCAGTTAAAAAATTAAAAGATTTAAAAATTAAAAAACTAGGAGATCGAAGAAGAATAAAGTGAAAGGGCAAAACTCTGAACTTTAAACTTCAAATCTCGAATATAAATTATGAGTATTTTAATTATTGTTTTCCTAACGGCAGTTGTTGCGTTATTTTCAGGAGTTTTTGAACAGGGGAAATTCGCAAGATACATTGGGATTTTGGGATTAATCATCGCATTATGGGTAAGTTTTATGCCGGAAGCTTCATTCTTCGGCCAGTACAGACACATGTACGACTATACCGCCAATACTGCGTTATTTACTAAAATATCAATCGTAACTACATTATTATTATTCTTTTTGGGAGGTTTTGCATTCAGCAATCACAGAACCCACCAGTCTGAATTATACGCTTTGATGCTTTTTGCATTATGCGGTGGAATTATCCTTTTCGGATTCCAGAATCTGGTTACCTTATTCCTGGGAGTTGAGATTCTTTCCATCCCTTTGTACGTAATGGCGGGAGCAAACAAAACCGATTTAAGATCAAATGAGGCTTCTATTAAATATTTCCTGATGGGTGCATTTGCGACAGGTTTCCTTCTGTTCGGGATCGCATTTATTTATGGAAGTGCCGGAAGCTTCGATTTATATAAAATCCAGGATTTTGGAGTATCAAATCCGAAAGATGCCATGTTTATTTTAGGAGTCTTATTGATTCTTTGTGCATTAGCATTCAAAGTGGCATTGGCTCCGTTTCATATGTGGAGTCCTGATGTATATTACGGTTCGCCTTCATTAATCACTGCTTTCATGGCAAGTGTTGTAAAAATCTCAGGATTTTTCGCATTATTCAGATTAATGACCATCGGATTCGGTGGCGTTACGGAAGAATGGATCAATGTGTTCGGGGTATTCCTGATCATTACACTGCTTTTGGCAAATGTTATGGGTCTTGCCCAAACCAATGCAAAAAGAATGTTGGCATATTCGTCAGTTTCGCACGCTGGTTACATCGGGTTGGTGTTCTTCGGGATGACAAGCCTTTCTACTTATAATTTGGCATTCTATTTATTTGCGTATGCATTGTCAACAGTAGGTGTTTTCATGTGCCTGATCTATGTTGAAAAATTAAAAAGAGAAACTTCTTTCGGAGCATTCAAAGGTTTGGCAAAAACAGAACCTTTATTGGCCACGGCCGCTGCGATCTCTATGCTTTCTATGGCCGGAATTCCTTTAACAGCTGGCTTCATGGGTAAATTTGCATTATTCTCTCAGGCGATGAATTCTGATCACGGTGTTTTCCTTGTACTGGTTGCCGTATTAGGATCCGCCCTATCCATTGCCTATTATCTGAGATTAATTATCTCTATGTTTTTCTTTAAGGAAAGTACATTCAAATCTTCAGAGAAAGTAACCTTAACGTATAATATTGTTGCCGTATTTGTAATTGCCTCAATCATTATTTTGGGTGTTTTCCCTGATCTTTTTGCAAAACAGTTCGGACTGTAAAAATCCTCATAAAAATATAAGACCACAACCTCAAAGTTGTGGTTTTTTTATAACTTTACTTTATGGCAAATCTTTATAAAAAAGACGCTCCATTTCAGGTTTACATATCTTTCAAAAAGTATTTGGATGTGCTGGAGCATATCCGCTACAACGACCGTCTTGAATATCGTGTGAACTATGCCAAATCGTTATTAGATAAAACCAAAAAGTTTCAGGAACTGAAAGATGGCTTTCAGGATGTTTCACTGCTGGAAAAACATGAAGAACTGATCAAACTCCTTCTTTCTGATCTATTTCCCACAGGGCTTACCAATAATGAAATAAAAGCTGCCAGTATCCCACTTTCCAATATCACATTCAACTATACGGAAAGATTTAAAAGTATTCTTAAAGATGCAGGAAAAGATTTTGAAATAGAGCTCCGGAATATTGATGATGACGAATTTTATGTATTTTGCTGCTGTCTTATTCTGCAGACTTATTACAAAAGAGACATCAAAAGTTCGCTTCCGTTTTACTATGACATCCCGAACAGACAGGGAATCATGAAACATTACAAAATTACCGTGAACGCGGATTTTGCAGAAGTATATCCTACTGAAGATGCAAAGATTCCTTCTGAGGAGGTAGTCGACATGCTGCTTGAAAACCTTGATGATTTTAAGCTTTGGAAAAGATACTTCCCTTCAGAATCTTGGGTGTTGAAAGGTTTTACCATCATCTCTCTGGTTGACTGCACCTCTGAAGTCGCATTGTCTGACCTGAAATCCAGCATGATCAGTATCGATCCGGAAAACCTTGCGCCGGATGAAAACCTCATCGAAATTTTCAAATCGTATTTTGATGTTTCCGAGTTAAATTTCGGACTGATGCTTTTCAATAAAAAAGATCAGAGGCTGGAAAAACTTCCGATCTACGAAAATCTTTTTACCAATCATATCCTGGACTTCTGGATCAATACTTTTGATGAGGAAACCAGAAAAACCACTTTTACCAATTTAAATCATAATTCTAAACCCATTGTTGTTTCCAACATTGAAAATCTGGATGATGAAGTGAAATCTTTGCCGTCTTTCAGAATACTGAGAGAGAATAGAATCAACAGTTTCATGGTGATTCCTATCGTAAAAGATAATGAATTATTGGCCATGATGGAATTTACTTCACCGGTAATAAACAGTTTCAACGGATTAAAACTCAAAAAAATGGAGTTTTTTTCAGATATGATTTTGTTTTCACTGAACCGATTCAGTTTTGAGAAGAATTATCAGATTGAAGCCATTATCCAACGAGAATACACCAGTATCCACGATAGTGTGGTTTGGAAATTCAGAAACGAAGCCGAGAAATATTTCAACGCATCACTGGCAAAAAAAATATATACCTTAAAGCAGATTTCATTTAAAAATCTTACGCCGCTTTTTGGATTTTCCGATATTCGTTCATCATCTGAAAAACGTTTCAACTTAATGCTGGAAGATCTCAACCAGCAGATTGAATGTCTTCATGAAATCTTTTCATTAACCAATTCGGAGTCAGAAAAATATCTTCTGGCACTTGAGATTTTTGAAAACGAATTAAATAATGAAATAAAAGCAGACAGCGAACAGCGTTTCCAGAGATTGTTGAGGGACGAAATTCATCCATACCTGCAGGCCAAATTAGAAATTAAATCTTCCAGCGAAGTTAAAGCAAAAATTAAGGACTATTTTGCGCAGGTCTTCACGCAAAATGACCTTTTCTATGCCAACAGAAAAAGCCTTGACGATTCTATAACATTAGTCAACAGGAAATTGGCAGACGTTTTGGATGAGGCGCAGGTAGAAGCCCAGCAGATTTTTCCTCATTATTATGAAAGGTTTAAATCGGACGGTGTAGAACATAATCTGTACATCGGCCAAAATATTGCTCCGGATTTGCATTACCATTCAAAAGTAGTTCATAAATTGAGATACTGGCAGCTGAAAACCATATGCAATATGGAACATGAGTTTCGGAACTTCAAAAAAGATCTTCCGATTTGCCTGGACATTGCTTCACTAATCTTTGTTTACAATGAAAAAATTGATATCCGTTTCAGGATGGATGAAAAAAAATTTGATGTAGACGGAGCCTATAATTCTTACTATGAAATTATTAAAAAGCGTTTAGACAAAGCACATATAAAAGATTCTACAGACAGAATTACCTGCCCCGGAAAAATAACAATTGTATATTTTGGTATGGAAAACCAGAGAGAATATCTTGACTATGTTAATAAACTGCAGAAAAAAGGCGTTCTGAAAAATGATGTCGAGCTGCTCCGTGTGGAAGATCTGCAGGGAATTACAGGACTTCTTGCCCTGAGAGTTTCATTAGCTTAAAATAAAAACTCATCCAGACAGGATGAGTTTTTTCTTATTTGTATCTTTTAAAGACTTAAAAAAGCATATCCGAAAGACAAAACGGAAATCACGATTCCTGCCATAAAAATCTGGTAGGTAATGGATAAGAGCCTGTATTTCCGGTCCAGTACTTTTCCCAGGAAATATAAATCCTTTACCATAGAATCATAAATATAATCCCGGTCTTTGATGAGAATATTCATTGCGCTCTGGTAATCATCGAACAGCATCCTGTTAAAATTCCCAAAGAACAGCAGGTTTACTTTTCTGTCGGCAACATCCTGCATGCTGAATTTTGCTTTTGTAACGTTTGGTTTTGTTGATAAAATGGCAAAAATAATGGTTAGTACCGCCGATAAAAGCAAAATAAAACTAGGAATAATCAGATGCGAATTTTTCGGGGTATCAAGCTTCGGAACCAATACCGAAAGACAAACCGAAATAATAATCGCATTTACGGAAAGAAGAATATTGGCCTTGCTGTCTGCAATATCGCTTAATCTCGTGTGATTGCTCAGCGTAACCCTGAAAAGCGTATCCACACTTCTGTCCGGCTTCGGATCTTTATCTTTATCCTTGTCTTTTTTATTTTCGGAATTATCTTTTTTACCCTCCTCTTTCTCTAATTTTTTTTCGATTTTCTTAATATTTTTCTCTTTCAAAGGCTGCCACGCATTTTTTGCATAATCGGTATAAAACTGATGCTTGTTTTTCAGCATATCCAGGTTACCGGCATTCCACTCGTCATTAGAAAAACATCTTACGTTGGTAAGCTCCCACTCTTTTCGCAGTGCATCAGAAATATCGTTGTAATCGTGGCTTGCAAAATGGCTGCAGTCCGCATCCTTTACAATTTTCTCCAGAAGATTTTGGGGGACATACGTAATTTTTGTCGCCAAAATTAACTGTACAATATCATTGATATCGTTTTCGGGATAATTTTCTTTCTGAAGGAAGCTTTTTGCGATCTCGGCTCCATTTTCTTCATGGTCTTTGGCACATTCTATGTATCCTGTATCATGAAACCAAAGTGCAAGCAGTACCTTTTCCTGATCTTTTTCAGAAACAGGCGTGTTTTTCAGAATCTCTTCAGCCTTATTTACCGTGAATGTTGTATGTATAAAATTATGATAAAAATATACCGAAGATAGCTTATCTTTGAATAAGGTTTCAACATAATCTTTGGCTTTTTGTAAAATGTCCATCACCGAAATTTTGTTAATGTAAATTTATGAATTTATACTTGAAAACTCATCTAAAAAATACTTCTCTTGCTCTTAGATTCGTATTGTCCGCCGGAGTTTTGTATTCCTGCGCAACATATAACGTAAAAAAGGGTAAAAACTTATCTGAAGTCAGCAATTCTGATGTAAAATCCGAAAATGACTTTACCCTGTTTCTTGTAGGAGATGCCGGAAATGCAGATGAGCCTCAGTCTCAGCAAACTTTGCAATTACTGAAAAACCGGCTGGAATCTGCAGGAAGCAACTCGATGCTCCTATTTCTGGGCGATAATATTTATCCACACGGAATGCCGAAAGAGTCTGATAAAGATTATCTGCAAGCCAAAAAGAAACTGGAAGACCAGCTCGCCATTGTAAAGAACTTTAAAGGTAAAACACTCGTTATTCCCGGAAATCACGACTGGTACAGCGGACTGGACGGGTTAAAAGCTCAGGAAGATTTTGTAAAAAATTATTTGAACGATAAAAAAGCTTTTCTTCCTAAAAATTCCTGTCCTATTGATGACATTAGCCTCACGAAAGATATCAAATTAATTGTGATTGATTCGGAATGGGCATTGCTAAACTGGGACAAGCATCCGGGAATTAATAAAAACTGCGACATCAAAACCCGTGAAGATCTTTTCACCGAATTTAAAGATTTAATTAATAAAAATCAGGATAAAAGAATTATTGTTGCGCTTCATCATCCTATTATCAGCAGCGGTACCCATGCAGGATTTACCTCTGCAAAATCTCACCTTTTCCCTTTAAAAAGCAAAATTCCGGCTCCGGGCGTTGCAAGCCTCATTAATGTTGTAAGAAGTTCTTCGGGAGCGAGTCCTGAAGACATTACAAACAAGCATTACGCAGATCTGGCCAACCGAATTAAAAGTATTGTCCAGGAAAAGGAAAATATTATTTTTGTTTCGGGACACGATCATAATCTTCAATATCACGAATTAAGAAATATCAGACAAATTATCAGCGGCGCGGGCTCCAAAGTTGATCCCGCTACCATCAGGGAAAAAACTGATTTTTCTTATGGAGGAAGCGGCTTTGCCGTATTAAACATCAGAAAAGATAAAAGTTCGGACGTAGAATATTTTTCCACAAAAGATAATTCTTTAGAAAAAATTTCTCATATACAGGTCACTGAAAAGCCTGCGGATTTCATAAATAATTACCCAGATTCTTTTCCTTCAACAGTAACATCAGCCATTTATCCTGAAAAATTAACGGAAAAAGGAAAATTTTACAGATGGCTTTGGGGCGACCATTACCGAAAATATTACAGGATGCCTATTGAAACTCCAACTGCCAATATTGCTACGCTTGATGGCGGCTATACTCCTTTTCGTGAAGGCGGCGGAAATCAATCGAACAGCCTCCGGCTGAGAGCGCAGGACGGACAGGAATTCGTAATGAGAGGTGTTAAAAAAAGTGCCGTCCGTTTTCTCAACAATATGGCATTCCGGAAAAGTACTTTCGGAAATGAGCTGAATAATACTTTCCCGGACAGATTTCTTCTGGATTTTTATACAACCAATCATCCATTTACCCCTTTTGCGGTGGGAAATATGGCGGATAAGATTGATCTTTATCACAGCAATCCCAGATTATTTTATATTCCGAAACAAAAGGCTCTGGGAGAATACAATATCAACTACGGAGATGAAATGTACATGATTGAAGAGCGGTTTTCTGCTGATCCTAAAACCCTTGCTTCTCTGGATAATGCAAAGGATATTGTTTCAACAGATGATGTTCTGAAAAATTTTAATAAAAACTACAAATATTCTGTAGACCAGGAACTGTATATCAGGGCCAGGCTTTTTGATATGCTGATCGGCGACTGGGACAGACATTCTGACCAGTGGAAATGGGCCGAATATCAGCAAGGTGACAAAGTACTTTACAAACCCATTCCGCGGGACAGGGACCAGGCATTCAGCAAGTATGACGGAAATGCTTTCAAAATTATTATGAATATTCCGGCGATCCGCCACATGAAAACGTTTAAAGATGACATCAAAAGCGTAAAATGGCTTTCTATGGAACCCTATCCTCTTGATCTTGTTTTTTTGAAAGGCGCTACTGAAGAACAATGGATTGCCCAGGCAAAATACATCCAGGAACATCTTACGGATCAGGATATTGACAATGCATTCAGCAACCTTCCGAAAGAAGTACAGGACGAAACCATTGCAGATATACAAAGAAAGCTGAAACTGAGAAAAACAAAACTGGAAACCTATGCTTCACAGTACTACGATGTGCTGCAGAAAAAAGTTCCGTTGGCAGGAACGGTGAATCCTGATAAATTCGTTATTACTAAAACCGGAAACTCAGTTAACGTTAAACAATATAAATTAGATAAAAAGAAAGAAAATCCTGAACTGGTTTTTGAAAAGACCTATGATGATTCCAAAACCAAAGAACTTTGGATCTACGGATTGGAAGATGATGATATTTACGAAGTTTCAGGAGACGGAAGACCTAAAATGAACATCAGGCTGATCGGAGGGTATAACCACGACACCTATACTGTTGCCGACGGGAAGAAGGTTAAAATTTATGATTTTAAATCACAAAACAATACCTACAACACAAACGGTGCTTCAAAAAATATTTCAGACGATTACGACATTAATACCTACAATTACAAACATCCGAAATATAACTTCATTGCAGGCTATCCGAATGCCAATTTCAATCCGGATGATGGGGTGATTTTAGGATTTGTTGCCAACTATACGGTAAATAATTTTATCCGTGATCCCTTTACCCAGAAACACAGCCTGAGAGCTAATGTTTATACAGCTACGGGAGGATTTAATCTAGGATATAAAGGGATTTTCAAAAAAGTGATCGGAAATTGGGACGCCGGTATTGATGCATTGTATACCACTCCGTTTTTTGCAAGAACATTCTTCGGTCTGGGTAACGAAACGCAATATGACAAGGAAGCCGTAAAGAGAGACTACAACCGGGTAAGAATTTCGCAATTTAAATTTGCACCATCTTTATCAACAACAAGCTGGCGCGGTATAAAAAACCAGTTTCAGCTGAGTTTTGAGCATGCTAAAGTGCAACGGACTGACGACCGTTTTGTAGCGGTTTCTCCGGATGTAAATCCTGAAGTTTTTGATGGGCAGCAGTTTGCGGGAGCTAATTATACCTTCAGTTTCAAAAATGTAGATAATAACGCCTTTCCGACTTTGGGAATGGAGTTTATGTTAAATGGAGGCTGGAAAGCCAATATCTCGGAATTTGACCAAAATTTTGCGACGTTCCAGGGAACACTGAATGTTTTCCACAGAATTGATAAGAGAGGACGTTTCGTATTTGCCAACTCCACCAATGCCATGATCATCAACAATAATAATTTTGAATTTTATCAGGCGGCAGCCATTGGCGGTAATAACGCGATGCGTGCTTACAGAAATGAGCGGTTTGCAGGAAAATCGTATTTCGTGAATAATGCCGAAGTGCGATGGGATTTTGGCCGTGTTAAAAACAACATTGTGCCTGTTAATATGGGAATTTTGGTAGGCTATGATCTTGGAAGAGTATGGATAGACCGTGAATCTTCTGACAAATGGCACCAGGGCGTGGGCGCAGGGTTCTGGATGAATATTCTGGAAATGTTCTCTGCCCGCATCGACTATTTCACCGGAGAAGATGGCGGACGAATCTCAGGAGGCGTTGGACTGGTGTTTTAAAAAAATTAAAAATTTGACTCATAAAAAACCGCAGGAGATTTCTGCGGTTTTGCTTTATTTTAATCTGAACCCGATGCTTCGGCAGGCTCAGCATGACATTCCTAATACCAACTGTTTTTATAGCCTTGTCAGACTGAACCTGTCGAAGTCTTTATAGTAAAAACAATATAACTACTGAAATTTCAATTGCCGTCAAAATTATCTTATTTTAAGATAAACTTATACACATTCCCTCCTTCTTTTCCGTCCTTTTCATCGGCAATAAGAAGTGTCTTATCATCAAGGAAAACAACCGCTTCTTTTTGGGAATTATGGTTTAAAGAAACTTTCTGAATTTTGGTTTTGCTAAAATCGTCCGCTGAAAAACCTGTTAGAATCTGAACATTCTTATGATTTAACAAAACGATTTTATCTTTGGTACTGTTAATGGCTGCAGAAGTGATCGCGGCATCGCTGTACCCTCCCTGAAGCTTTAATTTTCCGACTAATTTCGCTTCAAAATCACCGGCTTTATTAGGAACCTGAAAAACAAGAAAAGTCCCGTCAAAACCTTTGCTTCTGTTTTTGGTGAAGAGGTAAAAGTAGCCGTCTTTTTCTACGAAAGCTTCACAGTCATAGAGCCAGTGAGATTTTTTTGGCGGAAATTCCGTCTGTCCTTCATAATGAAACGTTGTGGTCTGGGTAACGTTTGTGGATTTTTGGGAAGCCTCTTTTAGATCAACTTTTAAAATCGATAAATTGCGCCTGTCGTTTTCATTATTTCCAAAATCGCCGATGTAAATATTTCCCTGAACATCTGTTGTGATATCTTCCCAGTCGTGGTTCTCGGCATTTTCTACAAGAATATCGGCGACCTGTTTTCCCTGTCTGTCCAGTCCGTAAATCACATTTTTATTGCCCTGGTCTTCAATAGCCCAGATTGTTTTTTTATCCTTTGATAAAGTAATGCCGGAAACTTCCTTAAGCTTTTTAGGCAAAGAAAACTCAACGGTAAGTGCCTCTCCGGACTTCGGGGAATCCTGAGCTTTGGGATTGCAGCTGAGTAAAAGGAATGCTGATAAAACAAGAATGCGCAACATATCTATTTTTTTAATTTTTTAAACTGAAAATAAGAGAACCTGATATTTTTCTCTAAGTTATTAATAATCTGCTGATGATGGAGAAAAAATCCGGCCGCCAGACCAATGAGGCTGCCAATGACCGTATCGATGAGCCTTGCCTGCATCAGCGCTTCAACAGGATGATAAACAGGGCTCGCTGTCTCTGCCAGAAGAATCGTTAACGGCGTGATGAATATAACTGCAAAACCGTAATTCCTTACAATGAGCAATTCAATAATAAACTGTAATACGGTAATAATAACGATCATCACAATCTTTTCCGGGTTAAATAAAAGAATAATCCATGCGAATCCGATTCCGATAAAGGTTCCTAAAATCCTGTGCATATTCCTTTGTCTTACGTGCTCAAAATTTCTGCCCTGAATGATCGCAACCGCGGCAATGGAAATCCAGTAAGTATTGTTAAAATGTAAAAGATGCCCGATAATTAACGTCAGCGCCATAAAGAACCCGATAATCGCACTTTCTACAAACTTGGTATATCTTCTTTTATTGAAGCTTCTTCTTGGTACAGCTACCACTTTGCTTTTTTCAATAAAAACCGAATAGAGAAAAGCCAAAGAGCAGGATAATATCGCTCCCATTGCCACAAGCCCTACTCTCGTGGGAATCATTTCCAGATCAAAGGTGTAAGTACTGGCCATCGCCGCAACCATGATGAAGAAAAAATTTCCCGGCGGCGGAATTTTATAGTAAGAAGATATAAAATGGGCTAAAAAAGATACTAAACCCAGTGACAAAGCTCCTGCATACGCATTAAACCCGAAAAATGAACTCACGGAAAAGGAAAAAACAATTCCAAAAGCGCAGACAGCGAGATGAATCATTCTCTGCGTGATTGGTGCGGAAGTAAAGTATAAAATCGTAAGTGCTCCCAAACTGGAAAGTGCGCCGTAGTTAGGCTTTCCGGAAAAATAACCGATAAAAAGGCAGCTTCCGATGCACAGTGCCGCGAGAAAAGGAAAATGCCATTTCCGTTCGGTTTGCTTAAATTCCAATAAATACTGAAACCTGTGAGGTGCCGGATTCTGTACTTTCATATTACTGCAATTGTTTTGCTTCTTCCCAAAGAACATCCATTTCTTCCAGCGACAGATCGGCCAGCTTCAGTTTTTTTTCCGAAGCCAAATTTTCCATCTTCTGAAATCTCGAGATGAACTTTATATTGGTTCTTTCCAATGCAGAATCCGGATTGATGCCTACAATCCTCGCATAGTTGATCAGGGAGAAAAACACATCGCCCAGCTCCTGTTCTTTTTTGTCTAAGTCTGTTTCGTCGTGAAATTCGCGGATCTCTTCATCCACTTTTTTCCACGCATCTTCGGCATCGTGAAATTCAAAGCCGATTCCTTTTACTTTGTCCTGAATCCTGTATGCTTTTACCATACTCGGCAAACTCTTCGGAACGCCGCCCAGAATGGATTTATTACCTTCTTTCAGCTTCAGTTTTTCCCAGTTCTGCTTCACCTCTTCTTCATCTTTTACTGCGGTATCACCGTAAATATGAGGATGGCGGAAAATCAGTTTTTCATTTAAAGAATTAATGACATCTGCAATATCGAAGCTTTCTTTCTCCGAACCGATCTTCGCATAAAAAACCAGATGCAGCAATACATCGCCCAGCTCTTTTTTGATTTCCTGTAAATCATTCTGCAAAATCGCATCCGAAAGTTCATAGGTTTCCTCCAGCGTTAAATGGCGAAGCGATTGCAGCGTCTGTTTCCGATCCCACGGACATTTTTCGCGCAGATCGTCCATAATATCTAATAATCTTCCGAAAGCTTCCAGTTTTTCCTGTTTGGTATTCATAGTTGAGAATTCAAAGTGATACAAATTTACGGGAAATATTCTGTTTGGTTCTTTTGCTGCTAAAATTTAAACCACAGATGAGCGCAGATTTTCACAGATAATAATGTGTAGTTTTGGAAGCAGAACACAAAGCTCACGGAGAAAATATTCCCGCTTGCTGCTGAAAGGTTCACAAAGGCGTTCTACTTATAAGGGACCACTAAGTCTGGCTTCAAGACAATTGATCAAGCTACTGGATAGAACAATGAAGTATAAAACAACATCTACAGAAATTCACCACAACGTTTGTCATTCCCGCAGGGAATCTCAACATCATATTAGAGATTCGCATGGAAAAATTCGCGTCTGGATTCCCTTCGGGAATGACAAAATAGATGTATATTCTGGTACCCCCATGAAAATCTTTGATTTTTTCTTATGTGCTCTGAAATATTTTCAATTTTATCAATAGCTCTTCTGTGATTCATGGGTTTTAATATTTCTGTGAAATCCGTGCGATCCGTGGGAGAATTTTTTAACACAGATTGGCGCAGAGTTTCACAGAGTTTTTATACATATTTATGTGTTACAAAAGTTTAAAAATCTTTGATTTTTTCTTATGTGTTCTAAAATATTTTCAACTCTATCAAAAATCTTATGTGACTTATGTGTTAAATATCTTTTGTCACTTTTGGCTCCGTCGAACCTTCGGTTTGCGGTTAAAAAAATAAGCTTACTTTTCCTTTGAAACCCTCTCCACGATCAGCCAGGCGGCATCCAGCATTTTCATGAGGTGGAGATACGGAATAATCATCTTCTGTTCCTCGTCACACGTTGAATTTCCCAGCGAGAAATACATCATCGCCGAGAGAAACGCATCGAAGTCCTGCAAACTGCAGATGGCAAAAGCACTTCGGAATAGTTGCACCGGATTTTGGTATTCTTCCGCTGAAAGGAAAGACGGGTTTTGAGAAGGGTTTTTATTGGGAACTTTGAACCTCCCTTTCTTTGCTTTTTTCGAGATCAGAAAAGAGACACGAACCAAAGACCGCAATGACAGATACAAATGGAACACTTCGGCGGGATTTTTTGTAATCCGGGAATTCTTCTGTACCGAATTGTACATCATCGTGTTGAGCATTTCTTTTACTTCAATCAGGTTGTTGAACTGGAAAAATATCTCCAGCAATCCTGTTGCAGAATGTTTCCGGGTACCGGACCAGAACCGGGATTCGAAGTCGGTTTTTTTCTTTTTCATCATTTTTAATTATCCGTTATTAAGCATCATAGTTTTTAACGCAAAGAGTCGCTAAGATTTTTTATATAGCCATTGCTTTTAAGTTCGCAAAGTTGCTTCGGCAGGCTCAGCATAAACTGTTTCACTTAGCAAATGATACATGTGCTTCAAGAGATTAACAATTGAATACGCTTTGCTATCATTCTAATATTCATCAGTTATTTTATTTAATATCCCGCTGATTACACAGATTACGCAGATGAGATAATGCGCTTCATCAAATTAGTTAGCAGATAACAATTGAATATGCGTTGCTATCATTCGCTGAACAGAGTGCCGTAGCGATCGTAAATTAACAAGCAATAAAACATTGCTTTGCGATCGTAGCGTTAGATTTCTAATATTCATCCTATTTTTATCAATATCCCGCGGATTGCGCGGATTACGCAGATTAGATGCGCTTTAACTTATTTATCGCAAAGCAAAACAAAGGATCTTGACCTTTTGAAAGGTTATCCAAAAATTTTTCAATCTTAAAGCATACCGGAGCCGGCCTGCCTTTTATGGCAGACCATTACCGGATGTACAAACAACAATCATCTCGCTGCTGTATGCAGACCATGTACTTTTTTAAATTCCTTTCGGGATGAAAATAATTTGGAAAATTGACAGAAAGCCAGTACTTTTAAGGGGTGAGTTTTAGCGTACTTCGGCTTTCCTTTAGGCATAAAGGAATTTCGGAGGGGGTGGTTTTTTGGTAAAGCTATACCTGATTTGCCGCATTGGCGGGCAGTTTCGGGATAGTCCTGTTATGATTTTGCAGCACGGTTCCGTTTATTCCGGAGGTGCTGAAAACAGCAGGATTGGGATTTTCTTTCTCATCATCTGTGTATTATAAATTTTTACCTGAAACCTACCAAAGACTACATTTTGCCGACGTTGTTGGCTTGATATGCGTCTTTTGAATTGGTCTTTCGAGGCTGATTGTTAATTCGCTGATACAAATATAAAAATAAATTTCAATACACCAATATATAGGTGTAATATTTTTTAAAAATATGACCAAAACTTTTGTTTTTGAAACAACTCAATTTGATTATGATCTCATTAATCATATCAAAAAGTTAAGAATTGAAAAAGGATTATCTCAAGAAAAATTAAGCCTAGAAATGGGCTTAGCAAGAAGTTTTGTTGGTAATGTTGAAAATATAAAAGAAAATCATAAATATTCTACCCGTCACATTTCATTATTGGCAAAAGCCTTCGGCTATAAAAATATTTCCGAATTGATGAACTTTCCTACTCCGCAATATGACCGCATAAAAGTGACCGTGAAACAGGTTTATAATGAAAGCGGAACGAAGGTGATGGAAAGTGAAGTGGTGGGGATTGAGGGGATTGAATAGAAAACTCATTACAAACATTCTGTTGTAAGTAACAATGACTGTTAATTTATTGAACATAATATTATTACAAGAGTATAAAGCAAACAATAGCAATATAAACTAATAATCAAAAAATTTCAACTTTAAATAAAAATTTATATTCAATAAATATGAGAAAACCAAAATTATTTATAGGATCTTCAGTAGAAGGACTAAGTGTTGCTTATGCAATTCAAGATAATTTACAACATACTTCAGAATGTACTGTATGGTCTCAAGGAGTATTTAACTTATCAGAAAGTTCACTAGAATCATTAATTAAAACTTTAAACGAGAGTGATTTCGGAGTATTTGTGTTCACTCCTGACGACTATTTGAAGATAAGAGGAAAATCACATCTTGCAATTAGAGATAATGTATTGTTTGAATTAGGATTATTTATTGGGAGACTTGGCCGAGAAAGAAGTTTTATAGTAGTTCCAGATAATAAAACATTTCACTTACCAACTGATCTGATCGGAATTACACCTGCTAAATACGAAGCGGGGCGAAGTGATAATAATCTTAGAGCTGGTACAGGCAGTGCATCTAATAGTATTAGAGATATTATAAATAAAATAGGCATATTTGATAAGTCAACATCAACAAATGAAAAAGAGCAAAAGACAGAAAAACAATCTGATATAAAACAAGAAAACTGGTTAATTGATTACTTAATTAATAAAGATCATGATACTGCTATTAAAAAAATTACAGCAGAAATAAAAAAAGAAAAAAATACTGTAGAAAAACTCGATTTAGAAGGTTACTTATGCGATATAGAATACTCTAAAAACCCATTAAATGGAGTTAAATTATTTGAAAAATATATAGATGAGAATAAAAACAGTAATATTCCTTACCAACATTTTGCCAGCACATTAATTCAAAATAATTTATTTGTAAATGCATTAGAGATTATAGAAAAAGGACTGGAAAATTCTAAAAATAAAGTTGGTCTTTCGATAATGAAAAGCAATTGTCTTCAATCTCTAAATAAAAACGATGAAGCAATTAGCTTTCTCCAGAAACAAAAGAATATATTAAACTCCCCACAAATACAATTAAAATTAGCAGATCTTTTTAATAAAACAGGTCAAAAAGAAAAAGCACTTTTAGAATATTTGGAAGGATACAAACTTGATCCAAAAAATGAAAAACTACTATTTGAGTTTGCTAAAATTTGCTATGATAGTGGCCAGCAAAAAGTATGTTTGCTACTTTACAAATATTTAATAGATATAGATATTAAAAACTCAACTTATTGGGCATTAATGGGAAACTGCTATCTCGAGTTAGGCATTTATAATTCAGCTCTACAGTCATACGAAAAAGCAAATGAATTGTCAGAAGAGAAAGAAGGTTGGGTTTTAGCAAATTTAGGCAATCTCTATAACCATAAAAACTTATATAAAAAATCTGAATATTATTTAAGTAAATCGTTAAAAATTGAAAAGACATCAGAATATACTTTAGAAAGATTATCAGAAACTTATAAAAATATTAAAAGTGAAGAAGAAAAAATTAACGAAATATTAAGGGATGCAAAAGTAATTTTAAATAATGATTTTAAAAATGAAATTATCTTTTAAACCAAAGTACTTGAGAATGTAAAAAAATTTCTATTGAATAATTATTTGAATTTGTAAAAGAAATATAGAAGCATCCATATTAATATTTTAATGTGATAAGTTACGAACTTTCATAATTTCATATACCATCACTTAAATAAATAGAGCTTAAATAATATAATTACTATCTATTAATAGACTTGGTTCAAAAAATGATCTGCACACATTAAAAACAACAGTACAAAAAACCTCATCAAAAATCTGATGAGGTTTATATTGTAAGTAAGATAAATAAATTATCCCTGTTTTCTGTGTGTGCTTTTCGGAGCGGCTTTGGCGGCAGAAGTTGCTTTTACTTTTGGAGCGGCAGGCTTTTCAGCTTTTGGGGCTGCTTTTTTAGGCGCTTCTTTTTCTACGTTTACTTCTTCGGTTGCAGGCTCACCTTCCAGTGTTTCAGGCTCTGCTTTTACAAAGCTTTCCGGAGTGATGTATCCTGCTTTATGAAGGATGTTGTACCACTGTGCCAGTTTTTTGATATCGGAAGCATATACTCTTTCGGTATCGTAGTTCGGAAGAGAAGCCGTCATGAATTCTTTCAGTTCAGCATCAGATGCTTTGTGGTGGATGGCTTCCTTGTAGTCATAGTTTTTGGCAATATTTTCAAAAACTTCGAACAAAGGAACTTCTTTATCAAAAGTGAACATCGCAATATTATCCAACAGGCTCACCTGGCTGGAATTCCCAATGCTAACTTTTTTCTTCGTCGTAACATCTTCAATGATAAATCCGTTTCTTAACTGAGAAACTAATTTGTAAAGTCCTGGTTTTCCTGAAATTGAAATTATTTTTTCTAACAGCATAATTTTATTTTTTGTAAATTCTGCAATCGGCTGTTCCACTTCGGCAAGCTTGGTGTGACAGCTTTTTTGCGCTTTCTTATTTTCTTTATTTTAATGTAAACTATTTTGGAAATCTCATTTTGTAACCGATGCTTACGTCACCCTGGGTAATTTTGGTCAGTTTTCCTTTTACCAGCTTCTTTTTCAGGGCGCTGAGGTGGTCTGTAAACAAAATTCCTTCAATGTGATCGTACTCATGCTGAATTACGCGGGCTCTAATATCGGAAAAAGTTTCTGTATGTTTTACAAAATTTTCGTCATAATATTCGATCACGATCGTACCTTTTCTTTTTACATCTTCTCTCACATCAGGAATAGACAGGCATCCTTCGTTGAATTTCCACTCTTCCCCGGATTCTTCAAGAATTTTAGCATTGATGAACACTTTTTTGAATTCTGCCAGCTCGTCTTTGATGTCTTCATAATCTTCGTCTTCCGCCAAAGGGCTCACATCGATGACAAACAGGCGGATATCCAGCCCGATCTGCGGGGCAGCCAACCCAATTCCGTTGGCGCTGTACATGGTCTCGAACATGTTCTCAATCAGTTCCTGCAGGTTGGGATAATCTTTATCAATATCCTTTCCTACTTTTCTCAATACGGGGTCACCAAAGGCTCTTATCGGTAAAATCATCTTGTTCTTTGTTCTAAAAAATTCTGCAATATGATGGTTGCACTTACTTTATCTATTAATCCTTTCTGCTGTCTCTGTTTTTTACTTTTCCCGCTTTGGGAGATAAAAAAAGAAGCCATCCTGGATGTAAATCTTTCGTCGAAGCGGTTGACTTTCACGGCTGGAAATTCTTTTTCAAAAATTTCGATAAACTGCAAAATGTCGGTTTCCACTTCGGAGATATTTCCTTTCAGGTCTACGGGAAGCCCGATCACAACTTCATCTACTTTATTTTCGCCGAAATATTTCTTTAAAAATTCAGTAAGAAGCGGTGTCGATACGGTATCCAGACCGCTTGCAATGATCTGCATATCATCGGTGGCTGCAATTCCGCAGCGTGCCTTTCCGTAGTCTATTGCAAGGATTTGTCCCATAGGTTTGCAAATTTAGTAAATTTTAATGATTTTATTCTAAACACATTTTTTTTATAAATCATGTTTTTATTCCGCTAATTTTTTTATAATTTTAATTTTCTAAAAACGAAAATATGAAGAAACTCATTCTTGTAAGACATGCGAAGAGCGACTGGCCGGAAGAAACGGAAGACTTCGACAGACCATTGGCAGACAAGGGGTTGGAAGAAGCGATGCATATGTCCCGGTTTATGAAAAACAATAATGTGGCGATCGACTACTTCGTGTCGAGCCCGGCGGTGCGTGCATTGAATACCTGCAAAATTTTCAACCAGTCCTACAACATCAATATTACAACGAATGAGAAGCTTTATAATCCTTCAGAAAGCAATTTTGAATCCGTGATCTATGATCTTGACGATAATGTAAATTCTGTGGCGTTTTTCTCGCACAACAACGGAATTTCCAATTTTGCGAATTCCATTTCCGAAGATATCTTCCACTTCCCGACCTGCGGTGTTGCGGGTTTTGAAATCGACTGCAACTCCTGGTCTGAATTTGACGGTGCCAAAAAGAGACTGTTATTCTTCTACGATCCCGGAAAGATTAAATAAACCGTCTTTAAAATTTTCCACAGATTACACAGATTTTCACGGAAAAATTAACACATTAGTCACAGAAGAGTTTTTTATAATCTTGAAAATATTTCAGAACACATTAGAAAAAAAATCAAAGATTTTTAACTTTTGAATGCTTTTCAACATCAAGCATTCAACTTTTTTATACAGTCTAATATCTTTTGTAACTTTTGCGGTTAAAAGCTCCCGTAGATTGCACAGATTTTCACGGAAAAATTAACACATTAGTCACAGAAGAATTTTTAAAAATATTGAAAACATTTTCACAACACATTAGAAAAAAAATCAAAGATTTTTAACTTTTGAATGCTTTTCAACATCAAGCATTCAACTTTTTTATACAGCCTAATATCTTTTGTAACTTTTGCGGTTAAAAGCTCCCGCAGATTACACAGATTTTCACGGAAAAATTAACACATTAGTCACAGAAGAGTTTTTAAAAATATTGAAAACATTTTCACAACACATTAGAAAAAAAATCAAAGATTTTTAACTTTTGAATGCTTTTCAACATCAAGCATTCAACTTTTTTATACAGTCTAATATCTTTTGTAACTTTTGCGGTTAAAAGCTCCCGCAGATTACACAGATTTTCACGGAAAAATTAACACATTAGTCACAGAAGAATTTTTTATAATCTTGAAAATATTTCAGAACACATTAGAAAAAAAATCAAAGATTTTTAAAACTCATGTGTTCTAAAATATGCGCAAAGCTTTATTCTTTATCTAATGTGACTCATGTGTTTAAAAAGCTTTTGTAGCTTTTGCGGTTAATAAAAAGTTCAAACAAATTAACCAATAATTTTCGGCTAAAGCCTTTTTTCTGCATTCAAAACAAAAAGACGGGCTAAAGCCCGTCCCTATTGATAACCATCCTCTGAATGATTTTTTATTAATTATTTTCGTCTCAGATCCAGATCATCAAAATCAAAGCTGAAATCCGTAACATCGGAAATCGGTTTTAATCTCGCCGACTGTGCTTTTCCTGTTTCATCGTAATCAAAAATAATATAGGCATCGGCATCATAGCTTCTGTCTTCCCATTTGATGATGAAAGAATTGTTGGAATACGGCAACAGCTCCCCTTTTAATCTTGGAGAACTTTTGCAGGAAATCCTGTAGGTATTTCCCTGCTGAGCAATTTCCACATCTCCAAACCATTGATCATGGTAAGTCCCGGTAAACTGCTCTGCTTTTGGCTGAAGGTTTTTATCTTTCCTGAAAGCTTCCGATTTTGCAAAGGCATCTTTTTTCTGTTGATTAAAACTTTCTTCCATTTTCTTCAGCCTTTCGCCGTAGGTTTTCAGCCAGTTTCTGTCGGCCACGCCCAGGTAAGAATCTTTTACGGTATTGGTAATGGTATTAAAAGCTGCTCCGGACTGTTGGTTGGTTAACACTACAATTCCCAGTTTCATATCCGGAATTAAAGTAAACTGCGTCACCGTTCCGATCAATCCTCCCGTATGCTGAATTTGCTTGTGTCCTTTTACATCACTTAAAAACCATCCCATTCCATATCCGTAGAAACTGGTGTCGTAAGGATTTTTAGCGGCAACTCCCGCCGGAATCTGCAGGCTCCACAGCTGCTGGACATTTTTATCTGAAACTAATTTTTTACCGTCTTTCGTAGTGAAATTATTTAATAGAAATTCAGCCCATGTGGTCATGTCTTTGATGTTGCTCATAATTCCTCCGGCTGCATTCGCCGTTTCGTTCCAGTCGTGAGGAACGGCGATGGCTTTTCCGTCAACAGGAGCATGAGCGTCGATCTTATTGGCAACGGCTTTTGCCCTGTTATAGCTTCCGAAACTGGAAGTCATCCCAACCGGTTTCATGATCCTCTGTTCTATAAATTCGGCCCAGCTTAATCCTGAAATTCTGTGGATCACTTCTCCGGCTACAATAAACATGATGTTGTTATAATCTAAGGTTGTTCTGAAAGGATTTTCAGGTTTTAAATATCTAACATTATGCACAATATCGTTCACCGTTAAATTTCCACCTTCCGGAAAGAACATTAAATCTCCCTGCCCCAAACCTAATCCGGCTCTATGCGTTACCAGATCTTTAATGGTAACATTTTGCGAAACATACGGATCGTACATCTGGAATTCCGGAATGTATTTTGAAACTTTATCGTCCCAGTTTAATTTTCCTTCATCGGCTAAAATTGCCAGCGCCGTACAGGTAAAACCTTTGGAGTTGGAGGCAATCCCCACCAGTGTATTGTCGTCCATCGGCTGTTTCGTTGTTAAAGAGCGTACGCCAAACCCTTTTGAGTAAATAACTTTACCGTCTTTAGTGATTCCGACTGACATTCCCGGTACATCAAAAGTTTTCAGGGTGTTCTGTACGAGCTCATCCAGTTTTTTCTCTTCAACCTGCGCATTGGCGAAGCCAACCGTGAGCAAAAGAAGGAAAATAGAAAGTTTCTGCTTCATTTTTTTAATTTTTTCAAATGTAGTAAATAAAGCCGTTTACCATCTCCTGCGCTGAATCATTTTTATAAAGGTTATTTAAACTGATTTAACTTTAACGCCAAATACACACAGCTTTATTATAAAATTTCATTAGATACTGAAAAGCATTAAAATTAATTCTTGTGTCTTGGCTTTTAGTACATTTGAACATATTTATATTCTTACTTTCATAATGCTCTGCAAAATTTCATTCAGAAGGCATCCTTATCTATTCGATGAAATAATTTAATTTAAACTTATCTTTGTACAAAATCCAATGATTCAATGACCAAAATCCTTCTCCTTTCCGACTCCCATTCATACATAGATGACCGGATTTTAGAATATGCCCGACAGGCGGATGAAATATGGCACGGCGGTGATTTCGGCAGCATGGAAGTCATTGAGCAGCTGGAAAAAATAAAACCTCTAAAAGGCGTTTACGGAAATATCGACAATGCAAAAATAAGATCGGAATTTCCCGAAGTGAATCGTTTCTTTTGTGAAGATGTGGAAGTTCTGATGGTCCACATCGGCGGTTATCCCGGAAAATATACACCCGTGGCCAGGCTGGAAATTGCTGCAAAGGCCCCTAAATTATTTATTTCAGGGCATTCTCATATTTTAAAGGTGATGTTTGATCAGAAAAACAATCTGCTTCATCTCAATCCGGGAGCTTGTGGAAAACAAGGTTGGCATAAGATGAGGACAATGATGCGTTTTGTGATTGACGGTTCGGAAATCAGGGATCTGGAAGTTATTGAACTCGGACCTAAGGTTTAAGTTCAGGGGTTAAAGTTCAAGGTTTAGAGTTTAGAGTTTATGAAAATTGGTGATAAAGTTTCTGTGGTAGATGAGGATTTGAGCGGAATTGTAACTTCGGTCAACGGAAATATTGTTGTTTTTAAAGATGAATACGGATTTACCTACCAATATCCGAAAGAAAAATTGGTTCCGAAAAGTTCGGATTTATATGAAAATATCAAAATTGTAAAAAAACCGGAACCCAAGAAAAACATTTCGAAAAAGCATCAGAAAAATGCTCTGGTTCTGGATCTGCACTTTCATAACCTGGTAAAAAATCCCAATGATTATGATAGTTTTGAAAGGCTTTTCATTCAGAAGGAAAGATTAATCGAAACCTTGAGTTTTTGCAGGAAAAACCATCTTAAAAGATTGGAAATTGTTCACGGAATCGGCGACGGTGTCCTGCAGAGAATGGTTTGGGATGTGCTGGAAAGCCAGACAGGACTGGATTTTTACAATAAGGACATACTTCATCATCAATCGGGTGCTGTAATGGTAGAATTTCACTAAATTTGCAGGAATTGAACTATGAACATACTTAATTTACTTTTCACCAAAGACGGATTGACGTACCAGATTGCTAAAAACAAAAGCATTGTGGAGGAAAAATCCTACTTCAAAGATGAAGAATCTCCGGAGAATCTTATTGCAGATAAGCTGGATGAAGTATTGATCAAACAGCGGTTTGATGAAATTCACGTTATTTCCGCGCTCAATCATTTTACGCTGATGCCGGAAGGCTTTTCCGAGCACGAAATAGGATTTGACCTGATCGCTTTTAACGCTCCCGTTGATAAGGAAAAAGAAGAGCTGATGCTATCGATCAACGAGAAATTCAAGGTTCAGTTTTATTACACGTTTCCGAAGAATTTTTATAAAAAAATAAAAGAGCTGGCTTTGCCTGTGAACTTTAATTTTTCGGGCGAAAAGTTCCTGAATTCCATTCAAAATAAAAACAATAAGGAGATTCATATCAATCTCTATCATAATCAGTGCGAATTCTTTGCGATCGATCAGAAGAAAATTATTTTATACAACAATCTGGATGTAAATTCCGAGGTAGATTTTCTGTATTTCGTCATGTTTACTTTAAGTAAGATCGGTTTCGGAATCAATGAAACCCATTTCTTTGCCTACGGTGAAACCACAGAAAATGAAACCTTTATTTCAGAGCTTCAGAAGTTTGTTAAAAATCTGAAAATCGTTTACGATAATATTCCCAATAAAAATTTTATATTAAATTAGACTTGAAAAATCAGGTTAAAGCTTATTTTTTCCTGACCGTTCTACCGTCTAAAACCCAATACTTATGTACAGAATCATTTCAGGCAAATGGAAAGCCAAGAAAATAGCAGCACCGAGAAATTTTGATGTAAGACCTACCACGGACTTTGCGAAAGAGGCGCTTTTCAGTATTTTGGAAAACACCTATGATATGCAGTCGGTTTCCGTGCTCGATCTTTTTGCAGGCATTGGTTCCATTACGCTTGAATTTGCGTCCAGAGGCTGTCAGGATATCACTTCCGTAGAAATGAACCCGAAACATACGGCTTTCATTAATGCTACCGCTGCTGAGCTTGATATGTCTTTGCAGGTGAATGTTCAGCGTGGAGATGTTTTCGACTGGCTTAAAAAATTCAGAAATAAAAAGTCTTTTGAGATTGTATTTTCTGATGCACCTTTCGAAATGGAAGAAAAGAAATATCAGGAAATCATTTCCCTGGTTCTAAACAATAAATACCTGAAAGAAAACGGCGTTTTAGTGGTAGAACATCAAAGCCGGATGAAATTTGACCATCCGAATTTAGTGGATACGCGAAAATACGGAAATGTAAGTTTCAGCTTTTTTGAACCGAATAAAGAAGAGGTAACAGAAATACAAAATCAGGAATAATTTCCTGATTTTTTTTATACAATTTTAACTTTATAAATTTTCCACTGCTTTTTGCCTTTAATGTATCGAATTTATCAGGAGCTTTTTCCCGCTTTCCATTACAATCTTTTTTTGCAAAAAAGGATTTTCATTACAATCGGGGCTATTAAATTTACTCATTAGTATAAATACAACCTAATTTGTCATTCCGTAGGAATCTCGACCGCAATATTTTATGCCTTTATGCATTGTTTAGATCCATACATATAAAATTTAAAAAGATAAAGCTGTCTCACATGAAACAGCTTTTCGTATTTATAGTACTTTTAATTCCAGATCGATGGTTTTACCGAAGAATTTCTTTGAAATTTTCTCAAAATTTTTGGTAAGATCCGAAAGGTAAAAATGATAATTCGGGTTTGGATTCTGATCATTCAGCAGATTGTATTTATCCAGAATACTTTTGAGGTGATTGGCCACAATATTCGGGGAATCAATCACACGGACACGATTTCCGTAATATTGCTTGATTTCATCAATTAACAAAGGATAATGAGTACATCCTAATATCAAGGTCTCGATATTTTTCAGTTTACTGTTACTGAGATAATTATAAATAATTGCGTGGGTAATCGGATGATTTTTAAAACCTTCCTCAATGGCAGGAACCAATAAAGGCGTTGCTAACTCGTCCACTTTAATCCACTTATTATGTTTTCTGATGCTCTTTTTGTAAAGACCGGAATTCACCGTTGCTTTTGTCGCAATTACACCGACATTATTATGAATTTCGTATGAAACTTTTTCCGCCACAGGATTGATCACGTCAATTACCGGAACTTTTCCTGCCACCGACTGCATAACTTCATTCAGTGCATTTGCGGTAGCTGTGTTGCAGGCAATCACGATCGCTTTGCAGTTTTGCTCCAGCAAAAAATTAGTGATTTTTGTAGAATATTCAATAATGGCTTCCCTGGATTTTTCACCATACGGAAGGTGTTTGGTATCTCCGAAATAGATCAGGTCTTCATGGGGAAGAAGCCTTTTGATCTCTTTAGCAACCGTTAATCCGCCAACTCCGCTGTCGAAAATTCCGATAGGCTGCTTTGGTGAAAGATGAGAGTAATCCTGCTTTTTCGTTTTCAAAATTAAACTGAAATTTTATACAAAAATAGTGAAATTGTTGGATGCCTGAAGCTGGATGCTAGAAGTTTTTTACAAACTGTCACTCCGTCTCCTGCTTCGGACCTTCTATCTAAATCATAAACAAATCCGCGGCAATTCCGTCTGCCATAAACCAATGCCTTTCAGGAATTTTCAAATGATTTTCTTCTATGGTTACGATTCCTTCTTCAAGTTTTGGTTTTATTTGTTTTTGGAAATATTCAAGAATTTCACGGTTGAATTTTTCATTAAGTCCCGCAAGATCAACTCCCCAGATGGTTCTTAATCCAATCATCATCATTTCATTAAACTGATCCTTCTGTGAAAGAATCTCTTCTTCTTTAGCCAAAAGACCGGAGTTTAATTTTTTAATATATTGCTGATTGTTGGCTACATTCCAGCTACGGACATCAAAACCGTTGTATGAGTGGGCTGAAGGCCCGATTCCCAGATATTCTTTATACTTCCAATAAGAAGAATTGTGTCTTGAATAAAATCCGGGTTTTGCAAAATTGGATACTTCATAATGTTCAAAACCTTTATCTTTTAGAAAATCAGATAAATAATGGAATTCCTGATTCTGTTCCTCTTCTTTTGGGCTGATTACTTTACCTTTTGAAATCCAGTTTTCCAAGGCCGTTTTGGGCTCTACCGTTAACGCATAGGAAGAGATGTGCGGAACTTCCAGCGCAATCGTCTTATTTAAATTTTGTTTCCATATTTCCATATTGGAAGTAGGCGAACCGTAAATGAGATCAATACTCAGGTTTTCAAATCCGAAATCCTGAGATCTTTTTATGGAATCTTCGGCTTCGGAAGCAGTATGAGCACGGTTCATCAGTTTTAAATCTGCTTCAAAAAAACTTTGAGTGCCTATAGACAAGCGATTTATTGGAGAATCAGAGAGACCTTTCAGAAAGTTTCTATCCAGATCGTCGGGATTGGCTTCCAGCGTTATTTCAATATCTTTTTCAAAACTGAAATATTTTAAAGCTTCATCAATAAGAGATTTTATCTCGTCAGGTGAAAGTATAGAAGGTGTTCCGCCGCCAAAATAAAGAGACTGAAGATTTTTATTTTGCAATTCATCCTTCCTGAGGAGGATTTCCTTTTTCATCGCAGCCAGCATTTCATCTTTAAAATTCAAAGATGTTGAAAAATGAAAATTGCAGTAGCTGCATTTCTGTTTGCAAAAGGGAATGTGAATATAGATCATAAAAAAAGCCCTGAAAATTCAGAGCTCAAATTTATTTAAATTAAATCAATTAATATCTATAACCTCTGTGGTTAATGAAGTTATCGAAATTATATCCTACCCCAAGCATGAAGCTGTTTCCTCCATATTCCTGGATATCAGACAATCCGATGTTGTAGGTAGCCCCTATCATAAATTTATTGAATCTTACTTTTACTACAGGAGCAATCTGCAATTGCTGGCTGTCGAATCTGTTCTGAACAGATCTGTAGTTCACCCCGAAAGAGAAAGAATTGATATCATTAAAGAACGTTGCCATTAAGTTATAATCAATCGTTCTTGTAGAGTTGGTGTTAAGGTTGATTAATGCTGAAGGCGTGAAATAGATATTATCACCTACATGCCAGTCATATCCTAAATTTAAAAAGAATTTGATCGGAGAAGGCTCACGTCCGTTAACGATCGCTTCGTCGTTTGTAAGAGCAATATCATTCACGGAAACTGCCGCAAAGATATTTCTGTAAGTTGCCGCAACCCCAAAGTTGGCATATGCCATAAAGATATTACTTTCGCTTCCCTGTAATAAAGGATCTGAAGCATCCTGCGTATTAATTTTTGAATAATCAAAATTCATGTTGTAAAAGCTTACGCTTGTACCGAAAGAGAATTGGTCTTTTCTGTCTCCTTCGCTGCTAAGAGGAATAAAATATGAAGCACCAGCCGTAATACCTCCTGCAGAAATAGGACCATTACTGTCTCTGAATACAGATAAACCTGCCCCTACTCTATCAAAGATGTTCGCGTTGATCCCCACAGATTGTACGTTTGGAGACTCACTGAACTTCGAAAATTGCTGCTGATAGTTAAGATTAAGTTGCACATAGTCAGTTTTTCCGTATTGTGCTGGGTTGAACAGAAACTCACCATCCAAAAGGTATTGTTGATAGTATGGTAATGTTTCTTGTGCTTTGTATGCATTTGACAAAAGAGCTAAACATACGATAGCATATAGTTTTCTCATAACAAATCTTGATTTCAATTCAACAAATATAAAAAAATTCTCAATATATTTTTAGTTTTCTAAATAATTTCTCCATTTTTTTACAGCATCCGCCATATCTTTCGGCATTGGGCTTTCAAAATATAATTCCTTTTTTGTAGTAGGATGTATAAAACCTAAAGTATGGGCATGGAGCGCATGTCTGGGCAGAATTTCGAACACATTTTTTATAAACTGCTTATACTTAGGAAGATTCACCCCACGGAGCGGGGTATGCCCCTCATATCGTTCATCATTAAATAAGGTGTGACCAATGTGTTTGAAGTGCGCTCTGATCTGGTGAGTTCTTCCTGTTTCCAGTTTACACTCTACCCATGTCATATATTTGAATCTTTCCAGAACTTTGTAATGCGTCACTGCATGTTTTCCCTGGCTGCCGTCTTCATAGGTATGCATCTGCATCCTATTTTTCGGATGGCGCCCGATATGGCCTCTAATGGTGCCTTCATCGTCCTGTACATTTCCCCAGACGAAAGCCCAGTACAGTCTTTTAGTTTTCCTGTCGAAGAATTGTTTTGCTAAAAAGCTCAACGCATATTCATTTTTTGCAATGACCAGTAATCCGGAAGTATCTTTATCGATCCTGTGAACCAATCCTACCCTATCAAGATCAGACTTCTCACCGTTCTGTTCGAAATGATAGGCTAAAGCATTCACCAAAGTTCCGTCCCAGTTTCCAAACCCGGGGTGAACAACCATCCCAGGGTCTTTATCTACAACAATAAGATCATCATCTTCATAAACAATATTGATCGGAATATCCTGAGGAATAATGAAATTTTCCCTTGGCGGATGCGCCAGCAATACGGAAATCTGGTCACCCGGTTTTACACGATAGTTCTGTTTTACGGCAACTCCGTTTACGATAACGTTCCCGGCCCTGCAGGTCTGGGAAATTTTATTTCTGGAAGAGTTTTGCCGGAAGATCAATAAGAATTTATCAATTCTCAGGGGTTCCTGACTTTTATCCACCGTAATATTAAGGTGTTCATAAAGTCCTTTATTTTCCTCATCAATATCAACATTGTCGATACTGTTCTGATTTGCTAATTCTTCATCGAAAAAATCTTCGTTATCTTCTGCCATTGTTATTTTTTTTTATACAAAAGGCTTCAACATAATAAAAGTTGAAGCCTGTATTTTTATAAGAATCAATACTTATTCTACTACTACTTTCTTAGCTTTCGCCTTTTCTGCAGTTTTTTGTGTTGTTGCAGCAGGTTTATTAGCGGAAGCTGTATTTCCGGAAGTACCGGTACCCGTAGTTTTCGGCTTAGCACTTTCAGTTCCTGAAGAAGAAGGTTTTACCGAAGATTTCTGCGCATCTGTCTTCTGTATATCCGTTGAAGGTTTCGGACTTTCTCTTTTAGGCGTTGCAACAGGTGGAGGAGCTTCATAAGCCGGCTCCTGAACAGGCATTTCCTGATACTGAATCGGAGGCAGCGCCGTGTCTACCTTCATTCTGTAAATGGAATTCAGCTCTTCTATTTTTGCTCTCAGCTCAGCCGGAGTTCTCTTACTGGCCCAAAGGTCCATCTGCATTCCCTGATCTCTTACATCTCCTGCAGCAGGATCCTGATAATAGATAATATCAGATTCGTCTTTACTGCCGTCTTCATGCTCTACAAGTCCCACTTCAAACATGCTTCTGGCAATCACAGCTCTGGCTTCTTTTACCGTAAGCCCTACAACATTCGGAATGGAAATATTTCTCAGCGGCCCGGAACCTATTACGACATCTACCACAGAAAATCTCGGAAGTTTGGTTTTAGGCTTTACAGCCGTTCCTTTGTACAATATTCTTAAAACTGCATCTTTCTGAATGCTCGGCTCAAAAATAGTATCTCCAACTTTTAGGCCCACTTGTTCCAATCTCTGAAAGGCAAGACCCGAATATTTATTAATTACATCGGGAACTTCCACTCTGGCCCAGGTTCTCGGGTTTACCTTCAGCTGGATTGCTCTTCCGTCTTTTACACGCGATCCTGGTGCAGGATACACCTGCAATACCTGGAACGGCCTGTACTTCGGATCATATTTAAAACTGTCCACTTCATAATCCAATCCGGAATCGTCCAATATTTTGATTGCTTCCTGCACTGATTTATTGACAATATTGGGAACGGGAATCTCCTGGCCGTGATTGGTATGATACTCCAGCCAACGGAATGTAAGCCAAACCAATCCCACGAAAACACCTATGGCAACAGCTAAGTTCAGTAAAACTTTCCAATTGAAAAGTGATTTAAGCATACTATAATTACTATAATTAGACAGCAAATATAATTAATATTTTAGAATGTGCTTTGATTTCCATTGAGCATTTTCGTTTTCAAAATTTTAGAATTTCCAAAATTGCATGATATAAAATCATTAAATTTGCCCCAATTGATACTTTAAGAATATGAGCAAAAAAAGTGTTGCTGTAGTGATGGGAGGCTATTCTGACGAATACGTTGTATCACTGAAGAGCGGACAACTGATCTATGATTCTCTGGACAGAAACCTTTATGATGTATATAAAGTAATTGTTCTTCGGGATGAATGGTATTTTTTAGATGAAAACAATCAGAAATTTCAGATTAACAAAGGTGATTTTTCTGTAGCCATTGATAACAACACAACGCTGAAATTTGATGTATGCTTCAACATCATTCACGGAACACCGGGAGAAAATGGGATTCTTCAGGCATACTGGGATGCCATCGGCCAGAAGTATACCGGCTGTGATTTTTACCAGAGTGCTCTTACGTTCAATAAAAAAGATACGTTAGCCGTACTTTCCAAATATGGAATTCCTTCTGCAAAGAGTGTTTACCTGAGAAAAGGCGAAGACATCAATGTGGATGAAATTACAGAAAATCTCGGTTTGCCTGTTTTTGTTAAGCCGAACCAATCGGGATCTTCACTGGGAATTTCAAAAGTGAAAGAAAAATCCGAACTCATTGCTGCTACCGAAATTGCCTTTAAAGAAGATGATGAAATTTTAATTGAAAGTTTTCTTAACGGTATGGAGGTTTCCGTGGGCGTTATTGATTATAAAGGAGAAACTATTGTTCTTGGCATCACGGAAATTGTTCCCAACAATGAATTCTTCGATTATGAAGCCAAATATGAAGGTGCTTCTGAAGAAATTACCCCTGCAAGAATCGATGAAGAAACGAGAATCCGTGTAGAAGAAATTGCAAAGAGAGCGTATAACTCTCTTGGAATGAGTGGGTTTTCTCGCAGCGAGTACATTCTTATGGACGGAATTCCCTACATGCTGGAAATGAATACCAACCCCGGGTTTTCGCCTGCCAGTATCCTTCCCCAACAGGCCAAGATTTATGGAATTTCCATCACAGACCTTTGCGGAAACGAGGTTGAAAAAGCTTTGAATAAAAGATAAATTTGAATAGATTATAGAGGTGCAAAAGTGAACGGTTGTAAAACCTGAACCCGAAACCTGAAACTCAAAACTATTTTACGCATGAAAATTGCTGTTTTCCCGGGTTCATTTGATCCCATTACTTTAGGACATTACGACATTATAGAACGTGCAGCGCCGCTTTTTGATAAATTAATAATCGCCATTGGGCAGAATTCCCAGAAGAAATATATGTTTCCCCTGGAAAAAAGAATGGAGTTCATTCAAAACTCTGTTGCCGAATTCCCAAATGTGGAGGTTGATTATTTTGAAGGCCTTACAGTTGACTACTGTTTTGAAAAAAACGCTCAATACATCATCAGAGGACTGAGAAATCCTGCAGATTTTGAATTTGAGAAAGCGATTGCGCATACTAACAGAACGTTAGCCCATAAAAAACTGGAAACGGTATTTTTACTGACCTCATCCGGAAAATCCTTCATCAGCAGCAGCATTGTGAGGGAAATCATCAATCACGGCGGAGAATACGGACTTTTGGTACCGGACTCGGTAAGAGTGGAAAAATAGATTATTGATAAATGATGATTGGTAAATCTTCACTATTATCAATTATCAATAATCTATCATCATTTATCAATCATACAATATGCACGAACAGTTCAATTTTGCCATAGAAGTCCTTGGGACGATATCTTTTTCGATGTCGGGAAGCTTTGCGGCCATGCAGAAACGGCTGGATCCGTTCGGGGTGCTCATCATCGCATTTGTCACTTCAGTTGGCGGCGGAACGGTAAGAGATTTATTGTTGGATATTCCGGTATTCTGGATGCATGATCTGCTAACCTGCGCTTTGATTATCCTGACCAGCATTTTTACCATGATTTTTAAATCTTTTGAAAAAAACTTCAGGGTTACTTTATTTATTTTCGACAGTTTCGGATTGGGATTGTTTACGATCATCGGAGTTCAAAAAGGACTTCATGCCGATATTCACCCTTTAATCTGCATCGGGCTGGGAACCATCACCGGCTGTTTCGGGGGAATCATCCGTGATATCTTACTCAATCGGATTCCTTTGATTTTCAGGAAAGAAATCTATGCAACGGCCTGTATTGTAGGTGGATCTGCATTTTTATTACTAACCAAATTCACCACGTTATCATATACCATCATTCAGATTTTCACGATTTTACTGATTGTTTCCATCAGAACTTTAGCCGTAAAATACCACTTGCAGATCCCGAAATTTTATGGGTATGAGCATAATTCTGAGATGTAAAATTAATTTTAACCATTAAATATTAAGAGCTTAAGAATATTAAGCTACTTTGTTTAAAATAAAAAGCACCTGATTTCTCAAGTGCATTTCTATATTTAATTAAATTTTAATTAAAAGAATTTCCCTCTGTTTCTCATATTAGGATTATGCATGTGTTTCTGCATAGTCGGCATTTTCAATTGTTCTTTCATCATCTTGATCTGATCAGTCATCATTCCGGCGCTGTCCAGCTTTTTCGCCTCTTCCAGCAATTTTTGCCCTTCCTGTTTTCTTCCCTTGGAAATAGCTGCTGCGGCCAGGTTTAGCGTAGCCATTGCACGGTCATGTTTCATATTAAGACCATATTCCAGTGCTTTTTTCATAAGAGGTTCTACTTTCGTCGGATGATCCTGTGCCTGTGTTAATCCTGTCAGGTAATGAAAATAACCATATTGAGACTTGTGAAGCTGTGCCTGGTAATTCGTGATGTTTTTCAGCCAGTCTGCCGCCTTTTCCATATTTTGTTTTCTCAGCTGCCAGAAAGCAAGCAAAATATATTCATTTTTAAAGAAAAGCAGGATCGGAATAGCAGATAGAATAACCAAAACAATTCCCCATCCGATATTTCTGTTCATCATCAGATAAACTGCTATTGCAATAATTATCGCAGAGATTACGAACTTTATGTATTTATTCATTATTAAATTTTAAAAGTGCAAAGATAGAAAAATTAGAGGTTAGAAACTATATGTTGGAAACGAGAATTTCCACAACTTCTAACTCTTTGACTATTCACTCTTAATTTTCTCATAAGTTTGAAAACAGAAATCATATTGATTTTTTTCATCTTTTTCGTGGCATATTTCGCCTGTTTTTTCCCAGACTTTAGAATCGATCTTCGGAAAGAAAGTATCTGCTTCAAGATCAGCTTTTACTAAAGTTACTTCCAGCTTGTCAACGATATCCATCGTCTGTTCATAAATTTTTCCGCCGCCGATAATGAAAATTTCTTCATCTATTTTTTTCGCAAATTTTATGGCTTCCTTAATACTTCCCACAATCAGAATTCCTTCTTCAAACCAGTCATTCTTTCCGGATACAACAATATTCGTACGGTTAGGAAGTGGTTTTCCGATGCTTTCATATGTTTTTCTTCCCATAATCACGGGATGTCCGGATGTAATGTCTTTAAAATGTTTCAGATCTTTCGGGAGATGCCAAAGTAACTGATTTCCAAAACCAATTTCGTTCTTCTCTCCCATTGCTACGACTATTGTTGTCATTAAAATTATTTTTTACAAAATTAGCACATAATTTGTATATTTGATCAGCACAAAAATTTTTAAAAAAATTAAACTATGAAAAACAGAGGCTGTCTGAGCGCCGGAACCATCGGCATTGCTCTTCTGATTATCGTTGCGGTTTTATTCTTCTGGGGAAAAAGCGGCTACAACAATTTTGTAACGAAAGAACAGAATGTAAATACCAAATGGTCTAATATAGAAACGGTTTATCAGAAAAGAGCCAACCTGATTCCTAATCTTGAAAGAACAGTAAAATCATACTCCAAATTCGAGCAGGAAACACTGACCAAAGTGGTTGAAGCGCGTTCAAAAGCAACATCCATAAATGTTGACCCTACCAATATGACCGAGCAGGACATGGCAAGATTCCAGGCTGCACAGGGTGAATTATCAGGAGCATTAAGCAGGTTGATGGCTGTTGTGGAATCTTATCCCAATTTAAAAGCAGACCAGCAATACATTAATTTCCAGAGAGAGTATACTGCGATTGAAAACAGCATCCGTACAGAAACGGTGTATTACAACCAGGCCGCTCAGGATTATAATACGACCATTAAAACGTTCCCGAATAACATTCTGGCCAACTTTACCAACTTTAAAGAGAAACCTTATTTCAAAGCTGAAGCAGGCGCTGAAAAAGCACCTGAAGTATTCACTGAATAAATGGCAGGCAATTTCTTAACCAATCAGCAGATAGCTTCCCTTGTGGAAGCTATTCAGTCGGCAGAAGAACATTCTACCGGAGAAATCCGTGTACATATTGATTCCAATACGGACACTAATAATGCTAAAACCGCATTCAGGGTATTTGAAGAACTGTGCATGGCAAAAACTGCCGAAAGAAATGCCGTACTTTTTCATGTTAATTTTGAACAAAAATACCTCACCATCATCGGGGATACCGGTATTCATGAAAAAGTACACCAGTCATACTGGGATCATCTTCATGACTATATAACCTCTGAATTTGCCAAAGGAAATTATTATAAAGCTCTGAAAAGTGCTATTCTGGAAACCGGCCTTGAACTTAAAAAACATTTTCCTGTAACAGGAGAAAACCCCAACGAACTGCCTAATGAAATTACCTTCTCTTAAAATAGTATTTTCATTTTTACTTCTGTGCTTTTACACATTTGTATCAGCACAATATGCTATTCCGGATAAGCCGGCGGTTTTATATCCTGTTTTTGATGAAGCCAATCTTCTTTCCGAGCAGGAAAAAAATGATCTTAATAAAAAGCTTATTTCTTTTTCAGATTCCACTTCCACGGAAATTGAAGTGGTTATCATCAAATCAACGAAGGGAGAAGATGTCAATTTTCTGGCTACCCAATTCGGGGAAAAATGGGGAATTGGCCAGAAAGATGTTGATAATGGTGTTGTTTTTTTAATTGCAACTGAAGATCACACCATGTCTATCCAACAGGGACGGGCAGTTGAGCAATATTTAACAGCTTCAGTTGCAGGACAGATTCTTGATTATATTGTAACCCCGCATTTTAAGCAGGGTGAATGGTTTGAAGGAATTGACCGAGGAACTTCTGCAATTATGGAAGCCGTGCAGGGGAAATTCAAGCCTTTAAAAAAGAATCAGAAGAACGAAAGCGGAGGCCTGATCAAAATTATCATTATTGCTTTTGTCATCTTTATCATCTTTGCCATCCTTTTCGGAAACAGAGGAGGCGGAAATGACGATGACGACGATGTTATCCTTTCAAGAAGAGGCCGAAGAAATTATTCCGGCGGGTTCTTCCCATTCCCGGGCAGCTTTGGGGGCGGAGGATTTGGCGGAGGAAGTTCCGGCGGTGGCGGTGGCTTCGGCGGATTTGGTGGTGGAGGAAGCTTTGGTGGCGGTGGCGCTTCCGGAGGATGGTAAATTCAATTATTTTCTTTAATTTTTATAACCCTTAATGAATTTAATAATTATTATTTAGTTATTTCTTAATGAAATAATGAAAAACTGTATTAAAAATTAACAAATATGCTCTAAATCTGTTTTAAAAACAGATTTTTTTCATTATATTTACGTAAAACAGGTTTATGAAGAAGACGTTGGTAGTTTTTGCACATCCTTATTTAGAGCACTCCAACTCGAATGCAGAGCTCATCAATTTCTATGTTCGTCATCAGCATTTTACCTTAAGAGACCTTTACGAAGAATATCCGGATTTTCATATTGCCGCATTCAGGGAAAGAAAAAGAATAAAAAACTATGAACGTTTTATCTTCCAGTTTCCACTGATCTGGTTCGGAATGCCACCTCTGCTGAAACTGTGGATCGATGAGGTATTTGACCGCGACTGGCTTAAGGACGGAAATTATAACCCTCTGGAGGGAAAGGAAGTTTACATCCTCGTAACTACCGGCGGGAAGGAAAGGTCTTTCCATAAAGAAGGAACCTACAAATTTACTGTTGAAGAGCTCATCAGCGGACTCATCGTTTCGCTGAATGTCTTCAAGGCAGATATTAAAAATATTAAAATCGTCTACGAAGCCAATAAGCTTTCTAAAAAGGAAATTATTTTACATAAAAAGGAGTTTTCAGAACTTCTTAATCAATAAACTATGGAGACAAGCTTAGCCATGAATACCCTTTTATTCCTGGGCGTTGCCATTATTATGGTTCCGCTGGCAAGGAAATTCGGACTAAGTTCTGTAATCGGGTATATTGCGGGGGGAATCATCATTGGCCCTTATGTACTGAAACTTACCGGAAAAGATGTTAATGACATTATGCATGCCAGTGAATTCGGGGTAATCATGCTTCTGTTTTTGGTAGGATTAGAGCTTGAGCCTAGAAAATTTTGGGAAATGCGGAAGAAAATTATCGGGTTAGGCCTCACCCAGATGCTTGCTACCATTTCATTGCTTTTTCTTGTTTTCATGATCGTGGGATGGCCATTAGACAAATCGATCGCTATCGCTATGTGTTTTGCCCTGTCATCAACAGCCATTGTTTTACAGACCTTACAGGAAAAAAATAATTTAAAAACACTTGCGGGAGAAGCTTCATTTTCCACGCTGCTGTTTCAGGATATTGCGGTCATTCCTATTCTCGCTATCTTACCTCTTATTGCACATCACAAAACCAGGGATCATGATAACGAAATCCAGGTATTAATCCAGACACTTCCGGAATGGATGCAGTTTGCAACCGTAATTTTAGGAGTCGTTATATTAATCTTACTCGGAAGATATGTTTTTGTTCCTTTTTTAAGATATGTTTCAAAATCCGGAATGACCGAACTGTTAACAGCTTCTTCCCTATTTCTCGTTATCGGGGTTTCGGAGTTGATGGTAGCTATTGGTTTATCACCTGCCCTGGGCGCTTTTCTTGCCGGCGTAATGTTGGCTAACAGTGAGTTCCGGCATGAGCTGGAAGCGCATATTGATCCGTTTAAAGGATTGCTGCTTGCTGTTTTTTTTGTAAGTGTAGGCTCAACAATGAATTTTAACATTATTCAGAATGATCCTGTTTTTATCTTCAGTACTGTTTTTGCAATATTAATCATCAAGTTTATCGTGCTTTTTGCGATTGGAAAATTTTTTAGGATTGATACTCCTCAAAGCCTTTTTTATGCGTTTGCACTTTCCCAGGTGGGAGAATTTGCATTTGTTCTGATCAACTACACTTCCAATCTTTACCTGTTGAGTCCCGAACTTAATGCACAAATGATGGCCGTCACAGCTATTACGATGTGTATTACTCCTTTTTTACTGATTATCAATGATAAGCTGATTACACCGCGTTTTATGAAAGAAATTCCTGATTCTGAGAATGATTTTAATATTCTGGGAAGCAATCCCCGCCAAAAGAAAATTATCATTGTAGGTTTCGGGCATTTCGGAAGTACGGTGGGAAGGCTTTTGAAAGCTAATAAAATTTCCGCAACGGTTTTAGACAGAGATTCCGACCGTGTTAAATTATTAAGAAGCTACGGTTTTAAAGTATATTACGGCGATGCCACTAAAATCCCCACCTTACGTGCAGCAGGAATTGAAGATGCCGAGATCCTTGTTCTCTGCCTGGATAATCCCGATGACAATAAGTTCGTTGCAGAAATAGTACGTGAAAATTACCCTCATGTAAAAATATTCGTAAGGGCGAAAAACAGAATCGACGCCTACGATTTTTTAAATAACGGAATCAACAATATTTATCGTGAAACATTGGGTACAGCCGTTGATATGGCAGTGGATGTACTTCATGAAACAGGAATGCGTAAATATGCCGCAAGACGTCTCGGACAAAGATTTATGGCCATTGATAAAGAATCCATCAGGAAACTCGCTAAGGCTGAAGAAGATGATGAAATCCATCTTTTTACAACAAAAGAAATCCTCCAAAGAGAGGAGGAATTACTGGCCTATGACAATCTTAATTTTGAGAATAATCAATGGGAGGATTCGTCAAACGACGAAGACGAAAATATTTAATGAATGCTTACACTTCCACCGCTGCTTTCCTGCTTCGTTACGGATGTTACATTCCCTTTTTTAGACACCTCTATACTTCCTCCCGAAGAAGCTTCCGCATTAATGGACGATGCCGCACTGATATCAATACTCGCACCGCTTGAGGCTTCCGCTTTCAGATTATCTGCAACAAGATTCTTTGCAGAAATACTGCCTCCTGATGATGATGAGACTTCTGCATTTTTAGCTTTCCCCGAAAGATCCATACTGGCTCCTGAAGAGGCATCAATATCAAGATCCACCGCCCATATTTTACCAGAAAAGCTGCTGCTGCTTCCGGCAGAAATCTCAAAATCATTGGCTTCAAGATTTCCACTTACTGATCCTGCGCTTGATACTTCAATATTTGTTTTTTCCTGAACGAATTTATCCTTTACCACGATACCTGCCGCAGAATTGGCTTCAATTTTCGTAAAATCTTTGGCATAAATTTTTGCGGTAACATTATGGTTATTCATTACTCTGATTCCCTTTTTATAATGGATATGGAGTTCGCCACCGCTGATATCAACCAGAACATTATCAATAACATTTTCCGGAGCGGAAATTGCAACTTTCTCTACGTCTGACTTGATAATCTCAGCTTGTATTGCCTGCGAAACTTCAATCTCGTCAAAATCACCCGTAACCTGTTTTTCTCTTACAGGTCCGTGATCGGTATTTACTACTTTATTTACCCAATTCTCCTCACCCGAGCCATGCTTCTTATCTTTTCCCTCATCGCAGGATGTTAATATTATAAATGCTGAAAAAATAAAAATTTTTGTTGATTTCATATTCAATGGTTTTATGATTATCTTATTTATTGACACCTAATTTATAAAAAATATTACATCCTATCTTAATATTATACGATCTGAATCATAATCTACGTTTTCAAAATACTTTATTTCTATTAATTCAAAATAAAACACTCTAAAAATCAATAATTTATACCACATTTTCTCATTCAATGGTATAAGTATTGAACTGTATATGTTACACAACACAAAAAAATATATATTATGATTTCATCAAAAACACATGCAATTCTGGATTACCTTGTGGGTTTGCTATTAATTGCTGCTCCATGGCTGCTGGGATTTGCCGACGATAGTGCAGCTACTATAATTCCTGTAATTCTGGGGATTTCAACATTATTGTACAGCATTCTTACCAATTACGAATATTCTGTGGCAAAAGTAATTCCGTACAGGATTCACCTTACAATTGACTTTATAGCAGGTGCCCTTTTGTTGGTATCGCCATGGCTGTTCGGGTTCAGCGACAGGATTTACCTGCCGCATGTTATTTTAGGTGCTTTTGAAATTGTTGCAGTATTGCTTTCGAGAAAAGCAATATCAACACTTCACACACCAAGACAAATTTAGACTCCTTTTAATTTTTCAATGCAATATAATAGAGCTTTTCCAAATTCGGAAGAGCTCTATTTCTTGATGAGAAGATTTAAATTCTGCATTTTTTAACGGAAGATTTAATATCTTTAGGCATTATTAATAAATCATTTATGAAGAAGATTTCATCAGTATTATTAATTTCTGCGTTAGCATTTAATCAATCCTGTACTACAATGAAAAGCACTGAAATTCAAAAGGAAATTCCTTCACCGGATGCTTCCCTATCGTCTAATCCTTTTATGAAGAAAAGCAAACTTCAGTATGAGGCACCAGAGTTTGACAAAATTAAAGATGAACATTTCAAGCCCGCATTTGATTTCGGACTAAAGCAACATGACGCTGAAATTCTGAAAATCGCCAATAACCCCGAAGCTCCAACTTTTGAGAATACATTGGTAGCCCTGGAAAAAAGCGGGGAAATTCTAAAAAGAGCCGTGATTGTTTTTTCTAATCTTACCAGTGCCAATACCAATCCAACTTTACAGGCGCTTGATGAAGAATATGCGCCGATTTTCGCGGCACATTCCGATAAAATGTATCTGAATGAAAATCTTTATAAAAGAATCAAGGCTATTTCTGAAAATGGCTTAGACTCTGAAAGCAAAAGATTATTACAGTATTACAAGCAAAACTTTGAAATTGCCGGAGCTAATCTTTCCGCAGCGGATAAGGAAAAACTAAAACAGATCAATCAGGAACTGGCTTCTTTATCTACCCAGTATTCCAATAAATTACTGGAAGCAAGAAAACAGGGCGGCGTTTTCTTTACGGATGCAAAGGAACTTGACGGTCTTTCCGCAGATGAAATTGCAGCGGCGGCTACCGATGCCAAAAACGCAGGAAAAGAAGGCCAATATCTTCTGGCATTACAGAATACCACGCAGCAGCCTCTGCTGCAAAACGTGAAGAACAGGGCCACTAGAGAAAAGCTATTTAAAGCATCATGGACCAGAGCTGAAAAAGGAGACGCCAATGATACCCGTGAAACGATTGAAAAACTCGCTAAATTAAGGCTGAAAAAAGCACAGATTTTAGGAAAAAAGAATTTCGCAGAATGGAAATTGCAGGATCAGATGGCAAAAACTCCCGAAGCGGCTACAAAATTAATGAACCAGATTGCCACTCCTGCCGTGGAAACCGCAAAACGTGAAGCTAAAGATATCCAGGATCTTATCACTCAGCAAAACGGAGGATTTCAGCTTGAGCCGTGGGACTGGAATTTTTATGCGGAACAGGTGAGAAAAGCAAAATTCGATTTGGACGAAAGTGAAATCAAGCCTTATTTTGAGATTACAACGGTTCTTGAAAAAGGCGTTTTCTTCGCTGCTGAAAAATTCTACGGACTTACTTTCAAAAAAAGAACAGACCTTCCGGTGTATCATCCTGATGTGGTAACTTACGAAGTTTTTGATCATGACGGCAAATCTATTGCGATCTATTATCTTGATTTCTATACCAGAGACTCTAAAAACGGAGGCGCATGGATGAGCAACTTTGTTGAACAGTCTTATTTACTGGGCACAAAACCTGTGATTGTAAACTGCTACAATTACCAGAAACCTGCACCGGGAAAACCTTCATTGATCAGCTTTGATGATGTTTCAACGATCTTTCATGAATTCGGACACTCTATTCATGGTATGTTTGCCAGTCAGAAATATCCTTCTCTTTCAGGAACCAATGTACCGAGAGATTTTGTGGAATTCCCTTCACAGATTAACGAACACTGGGCGCTGGATCCTGTAGTTCTGAAAAATTATGCGATTCACTATGCTACAAAACAGCCTATTCCACAGGCTTTAGTGGATAAAATAAAGAAAGCGTCAACCTTTAATCAGGGTTATATGACAACGGAATTGGTATCCGCTGCCGAATTGGATATGGACTGGCATACGGTAACCAACGAAAGCCAGCTAATTCCTGTTTTAGATTTTGAAAAACAATCATTGGCGAAGCATGGTTTTACTTTATCAACAGTTCCTCCAAGATACCATACTCCTTATTTTGCTCATATCTGGGGTGGCGGTTATTCCGCAGGATATTATGCTTATCTGTGGTCCGAAACACTGGATAATGACGCCTGGGAATGGATTAAAAATAATGGAGGGCTTACCAGAGAAAATGGTGATCGTTTCAGAAAGTATATACTATCTGTAGGAAATTCTGTTGATCTGAATCAGGCATTCAGAGATTTTACAGGACACGATCCGGATATCAAACCTTTATTGAGAAGCAGAGGATTTATTAAATAATTTTTTTAAAGCATTCATTTTTGGATGCTTTTTTTTATTTCTGAACATTAATGACACGAATATTTTTACGAATGATGCCTTTTCAGATAAAATAAGATTTAAATGTTTTAAAAATTAACGAAATCCCTGTTAATGATGCTTCCTGTGGGAAATTTTATCACGTTAATTTTGTGGATAAAGCAGATTTTAATTGTGTGAAAACTATATAAGTTTTGGCTAAAGCCTAGTGAACTGAGTATTTTTTAGCCGGGCTAAAGCCCGTCTATATTGATATTTGACTTTGTATATTTGTTAAAATATTCGCGTAATTTTGTGATAAAATATAAAGAAAATGAATTGTCCCTGCTGCTCCGGAAAAACTTATCAAGAATGCTGTAAACCCTATCATAGCAGTGAAAAGAATGCTCCGACAGCTGAAGCCTTAATGCGTTCAAGATTTTCGGCGTTTGCTATTCCGAATGGTGATTATTTAATGGAAACAACGCTGCCCAGCAAAAGGAAATATCACAGTAAAAAGGATTTACAGGAATGGGGAGAACGCAATACCTGGACAAAGCTGGAAATTATAAACAAGCCGTCTTTATATAAAGTAGAATTTAAAGCCTTCTATACTGATGAAAACAATCAACCGCAGGTCCATCATGAATTATCAACTTTTAAAATAATTCAAAACCGTTGGTATTATGTGAGCGGTGAATTTTTAGATTAGAAAAAGCGTGAACCACATTAGTTAAATTTCATGCTTCAAATAAAAATAAAAATGTCCGAAAAAATCGGACATTTTATATTTTAGTGAGCTTCGTTTCCGTCAACTCCGTGAGCGTGACCATGTGCAAGCTCTTCCTCTGTTGCAGGACGCGTGTTTAAAACTTCTACCTGGAAATCTAAAACTTTTCCTGCCATCGGGTGATTTAGATCTGCTACCACCATTTCAGGGGTTACTTCTATCACAAACGCCTGGAAATTATTTCCCTGGTTATCGGATAATGGTAAAATTGCTCCAACCGGTGGAACTCCGGATTCCTGGAACATATCGATCGGCAACTGAGCGATGGCATCCGGTTGTCTTTCCCCGTAAGCTTCTTCCGGCTGAATTACAAATGATGCCTTATCTCCAGCCTGTAATCCCAAAATATTCTGTTCAAATTTTGGAATCATCATTCCAACACCGTATAAGAACGTTAGTGGATTTTCTGCTGTGGTCTCTTCTACAAGAGTTTTACTCCCGTCTTCTTCGATGGTGTGAAGGATGTAACTTACAGCTACAACATGATTGTTTTCGATTGTCATATTTTTTTCTTTTTTCGTGAAATTTTCACGATTTAACATTACAAATATACTGTTTTTGGATTCATTGCGCGAAGAATAACAGGTAAAGAAGCATCCACGGCATTCTACTTCTGCCCTCTTGTTTCCTTTCTTTTTTTCTCTCTCAGCACAAAGAGATAGAGGCTTTCCACCTTTGCTCTTGCCCATGGAGTTTTCCTGAGAAACTTCAGAGATGAGCTGATGCTTGGGTTATCCGTAAAACATTTGATATTGATCTGCTCGCCAAGCCTTTCAAAACCGTTGTAGTATTCTACCAGTTCTTCAAGAATGGCATCAAGCCGTTTGCCGTGAAGGGGATCTTTAGATTGCTGTTCCATGCTGTAAAATTAGAAATAAATTGGTATTTGATCACAAGCAATCCTGAATAAAGATTCTGAATTTAAGTCTGGAAATGTAAGTCTAAATATAAAGCCAAGATCTACTTTTCTTTCTTTTCCGGTTTCGGTTTATCTTTTTTATTTTTAAGAATATTTTCTGCCATACCTTTAAAATCTTCAGTCTTCATAATAACCAGATTATTACCGGAATTCCAGATGCTGACAAATTTTTTAGAAATAGTAGTATAATTTTCCCAGCCTGTAAATTTCTGATACAGCATCAGGGTACAGATATCGGTGGGAGTAATCGTCTGCCAGTTTTGAATGACATGGCTGTGAATTCCGCTTATCGTACGCCCTGTTTTCTCGTCATTGATCTTTTGTACAATCATGCTGTTATGAAGCTTTTCAACATTTTTAACCTGATCTCTATGATCGAAAGTAATAAGATAATCATTTCCGAATACAACATAATTTCCCGCAGAAGCAGCCGTCAAAACATATACTTTTTTGATTTTATTTCTGATCAAGGGAACGATATTAAGGTTCGTATCTTTATATATTTTAAAAATCGTATCATTCTGCATTCTTTTTAAAGCGTTTTGTCTTATTGTAAAATATTCGGTTTCGTAAGACGTAAAATCTCTTTCGCCAAGATCAATCTGTGCATCTTTCGGATTATAATTCGTCGGAAATGAAATAGTGCCGATTACCTTTTGGCTTTTAGAGAAAAAAACACATTTGGGAATCCCTTCATCCAGATAAGAAAAATAACCGCCGATATTTTCACGATTCTTATAATTTTCAATGAAAATATCAGTGCCGTTCCAGCTGGTCATTTCGCTGTGATACAAGGCAACTCCCTCCTCATTAACTTCTTTGGATAATTTTTCAGGGTTCTGTGCTGTCACAGGAAAAGTAAACAATACAGCAAGTACTGTCAGAATTTGATTCATGATTGTTAGTTTTTTCAAAAATAGTGATAATAATGTTGTGTACCACAATTCTTAGTTCTCATTTATCTTCTTTACATTTACAATATGAAAATTCTGCATACTGCCGACTGGCATTTGGGTAAACGTCTCGACCGCTTTTCAAGGCTGGAAGAGCAGGTTTTGGTAATGGAAGAGCTTATACAGACTGCCGATGAAAAAAATATTGATCTTGTTCTGATTGCCGGAGATTTATTTGATAACTTCAATCCCGGTGTTGAAGCCGTAGAGTTATTTTATAAAACCTTAAAAAGATTGTCGTTAAACGGAAAACGGCCTGTGATTGCTATTTCAGGAAACCATGATTCTCCCAACCTTATTGACGCGCCGGATCCTTTGGCCCGTGAATGCGGAATTATTCTCATAGGCCACCCTAAAGCCATAATCACGTCTTTTGAACTGGAATATTTTAACATTTCAAAATCTGCGGAAGGATTCATTGAACTTACCTTCAAAAACCATGTCTTTCCTGTAAGAATTCTTCATACACCGTATGCTAACGAAATGAGGCTGAAACAATATTTCGGTGAACAAAAAGAAGCAGAACTGAACAACGTTCTTGCAGAACACTGGCAGAAAAATGCCGATGAGTTCTGTGATGAAAAAGGAGTGAATCTGTTGATGACCCATTTGTACATGAACAAAAAAGGAATGCCTCTGCTGGACGAGCCTGAAGGAGAAAAACCCCTGAAAATAGGAAATGCAGACCTGATCTATTCTGACATCATTCCTCCACAGATTCAATATACTGCACTCGGTCACCTGCATCGTTTTCAAAATATCGGGACCGATGAAAAGCCGGTGGTATATTCATCTTCACCTCTCTGCTACAGCTTCAGTGAGGCAGGACAGACCAAATATATCTCTATTATTGAAGCCGAGCCGGGCAAAACAGTTCAGTTTGAAAAAATCCCCATTAAAAACGGCAAATGCCTGGAAAGAAAAAGCTTTGACTGTATCGAGAAAACGGTGGAATGGCTTACTGCAAACCAAAATACTTTTGTAGAATTGACCCTGGAAAGTGAAACCTTTTTGACTGCCAACGAAAGAAAACGATTGTACCAATCCCACAACGGAATCGTACACCTCATCCCAAAAGTTAAGAATCAGGAAGTGAATGAAAACCAGCTTCACGATATTAATCTCAATCAGGATATCCAGTCTTTGTTCAGAGATTATTTTAAATCTAAAAACGGCGGCCAGGAAGCCAATGAAGAACTCATCAATCTGTTTAACGAAATTCTTAACCCTTAGAGCTTATGATTCCGATTCAGCTTACTTTAGAAGGTATTTATTCTTATCAGGAACGTCAGAAAATAGATTTTGAAAATCTTACGGAAGCAGGACTTTTTGGTATTTTCGGAGCTGTAGGCTCTGGAAAATCGTCGATTCTGGAAGCCATTTCCTTTGCGCTGTATGGAGAAACAGAGCGACTCAACGCCCGCGACAGACGGACCTATAATATGATGAATTTGAAGTCGAACCGATCCTATATCGAGTTTGATTTTATCAATTCTGAAAATAAAAAATACCGTGCAACACGCGAGTTTAAAAGGAATTCTAAAAACTTCGAAGATGTAAAAACACCGTCGGTCACATTTTATGAGTGGAAAAACAATAATTGGATTCCGCTCGATCATTCAAATGCAGAACAGATTGTAGGATTAAGCTATGCTAATTTTAAAAGGACGATCATTATTCCTCAGGGACAATTTAAAGAATTCCTGGAACTGGGAGCTGCCGACAGGACAAATATGATGAAAGAGATCTTCGGGCTCCAGCGCTTTGATCTTCAAAACAATGTTTCGCTTATTAATGCTAAAAACCGCTCAGAACTTGATCAGCTGGAAGGACAACTGAAAGGGTTTGAAGAGGTAAATGAAGAAAAGATTTCATCAATTAAAGAAACCCTCAACCAGGAACAGGAAAAATACCAAGCAGTACTGAAACAATTCCGGGAGACAGAAAACACCTATTCCAGGCTAAAGAGTTTAAAAGAAGATTTTGAAGTACTGGAAGAGAAGAAAGCTCATTTTCAAAAGCTTTCCGAACAAAAAGAAAATGTTGATCTTCTGGAAACAAAAACGGAACTCTATGACCGGATATCCCGGATATTTATCCCTTTGTTTTCTGAAAAAAACAAGCTGGCAAAAGAGATTGAAGAACAAGCCTGGCTCAAAGAGCACCAGCTGGCCATTGTAAAAAATACGGAGCTTCAATTTGAAAAGCTGAAAAATAAACTTGCTGCAATACAGCCTCAGTACGAAGTCCTGCATCAATCTAAACTCCAGGAAAATGATTTGGGACTGATCCTGCAAATGATAAAAGTTTCCGATGAAATTAAAATCCTGAAGGAAAGAACTGAAAACGGTTCCCAAAAGGTAACAGAAGTGCAAGCCGTTCAGAAACAGATTCAGGAAAAAATAGAAGAGCTTTCTAAAAAATCTGAAGTTTTAAAGCCCGGAAAAATTGATCCCGGATTACTTTTGAGCGTAGGAAACTGGTTTCTGGAACAGAAAAAATTAAAAGAAAACCTGAACATCCAGATCAAAAAAGCTGATGCTAAAAAAAATGAAATTATTTCTATTTCCGAAGAGCTCACATTTTTAAAAATTAATCCTGAAAACTTTAAAGATGATTTCAGGATTCAGGCTGAAAATCTGGAAAATCAGAAAAGAAAACTGTATGAAAAACGGAATCAGCTGGAAGTTCAGCAGAAACTTTCTCATTTTGCCAGCGAACTGCATGACGGAGAAGCCTGTCCGCTTTGCGGCTCCCTGGAACATCCGAATATGGTGCAATATCATGACGTAACGTCAGAATTACATAACATTCAGCAGCAAATAGATCAGCTGGATCATCAGAAAGAAGACATTCAGAAAAAATTATCAGCAGCGGAGAAAGTTCTTGACCGTAAGAAAATCTTTGAAGAACAGCTGAAATATGAGGAAGATCAGGTAAAACAGATTCAGATTCAGATCGAAAATCATCTTAAAAGTTTTACATGGAAAGAATTTAATGCAGATCATGAAGCTGATTTTGAAGAACAGAGACAACGTTCTTTCACTATCGAAAAGCTTTTGGAAGAACTGAATGAGCAAATCAGTACGGAACAGAAAAACCTGGACAAAGAAAGAAACAATCTCGACAACTACAATAAGGCACTGGAAAAATTCCGGCTGGACGAAGCGAAAAAAGAAGAGCAGATCAACACCAATGAAACCAATCTTAAAATCCTGGAATGGAAAAATTATAATGGTAAAACAGCTCAGGAAGTGGAAGAAATTTTCCACAAGCTCTCCGAATCCAATCGCGAGACGGAGCAGAATTATAATCAGTTAATTAAAGAAGAAAAAGAAATTTCGCCCAAACTGGCAGAGCAGAAAACCATTGTCAACCAGCTTGAAAAACGAATTTCCGAGCTTGAAAAGGAAATCGCAGACAACAGGCTTTCGATTGAAACAGCCTTAGACGAACAGCAATTTGACCAACATAAAGTGCTGGAAATTCTGGCAGAGAAAATTGATGTTCAGGAGGCAAAAGGTCTTATTGAGGAATTTAAAATTAAGTTTCAAACCTTAAAAAACAGCATCACTGAGCTTGAACAAAAATTAAAAAATTTCGCTTTTGACCAGGAAGAGTTTTCAGCGGTTGAAAGCCGGTTTGCCTCCCTTGAAGCAGAAGTAAAAACTGCTAACGACACTATTGTAAAAACTAAATCCGAAATTGAAAGGCTGGAGAAAGAATTTACGAAAAAAGAAGATCTTCTAAAGCTTTTATCACAGCTTCAGAAACGGGCGGAAAATCTTAAAATCATGACAAACCTCTTTAAAGGTGCCGGATTTGTGCAGTATGTTTCTTCAATTTACCTGCGGCAGCTTTGTGACCATGCGAATGTACGCTTTCACAGGATGACACGAAATCAGCTGAGTCTGCAGCTCAATGATAACAATGAATTTGAAATCATCGATTACCTCAACGAAGGCCGCAGCAGAAGCGTAAAAACTCTTTCCGGCGGACAGGCTTTTCAGGTCTCGCTGAGTCTGGCTCTGGCATTGGCAGAGAGTGTTCAGAGCAATGCAAAAGCGGAAAAAAATTTCTTTTTTATCGATGAAGGTTTCGGGACGCAGGATCTGGAATCGGTAAATATTGTTTTTGAAACCCTTGTGAATCTTCAGAAAGAAAACAGAATTGTGGGCATCATTTCCCATGTGGAAGAGCTCAAGGAGAAGATCCCCGTATCGCTGAACATCATTAAGGATGAAGAAAAAGGCAGCCAGATTGAAATTGTATAAACTAATTTTATTGTTGAATTAATATAACATGCAAAATATACCTCTTATTTTAAAACCCGGAAAAGTAAAAAGCAGCATTTTACTGTTTATCAGCATCGGATTTGTTGCTTTAGGAATTTCCCTGCTGGATCGAAATATGCTTATTGCGATCCTGAATATTGTGTTTTTTGGGATCTGTTTTATCGTTTTTCTTCTCAACCTCGTGCCCGGCTCCTCTTATCTTAAAATTGATGAAAAAGGAATTGAAATGAAAAACCTTTTCAGGACGACATTTATTCCATGGCAGGCGGTGAGTTCTTTTGAAACAAAATGGGTAGCCTTTAATAAGCTTGTGATTTTTAACCTGAATAAAAATCTCGCCGGAGAAAAGCTGAAGCGCCGACAGGGAGGCTTTCCCGACACCTACGGAATGTCTGCAGACAAGCTTGCCGAACTTCTGAATGAATATAAAGCGAAGTTTGATTCTACCATTTAAAATTAAAATTCCGCTGAAAAAATTTCAGCGGAATTCTTATTATCTTACCTGTGGGCCAACTTTTTCACCAAATAACTCGATTGATTTTCTCATGATATCATTTTCCGGAGCTCCGACGTCCATATGTCCGATGAATCTCGTAATCCCGAAAATCTCTTTCATATAGGCAATTTTATCGGCTACTTGATTAGAATTTCCGATGAACAAAGCACCGTCTTTGCTTCTTCCGCCCTCATACTGCATTTTGGTGTACGGCGCCCAGCCTCTTGACGAACCGATTCTGTCCATCTGTGATTTATAATTATGAAAATATCCGTCTATGATTTCCTGGTCTTCACTTACAAAAGTATGGGAGTGAATAGCAATCTGCATTTCAGATCCCGGATGGCCGGCTTTCAGATATTCCTGTTTATAAAAATCGATCAGATTTTTAAATTGTATCGGCATTCCGCCAATGATCGCAACAACTAAAGGCATTCCCAATTTTGCAGCACTTAAAACAGACTGTGGTGTTCCGCCTACGGCTCTCCAGATCGGAAGTCTTCCACCATTTTTGGCTCTTGGATAAACCGTCTGGTTCTGCATGGGTGCACGAAGTTTTCCAGACCAGGAAACGTTTTCTTCAGAATTGATCTTTAAAAGCAGTTCCAGTTTCTCATCGAAGAGCTCTTCGTAATCATTCAAAGAATATCCGTAGAGCGGAAAAGATTCAATGAAACTTCCTCGGCCCACGAAAATTTCCGCACGCCCGTCTGAGATCAGATCGATGGTTGCAAAATCTTCATATACTTTTACGGGTTCAGAGGAGCTTAAAACCGTTACTCCGCTTGCAAGCTTTATATTTTTGGTAACACTTGCCGCTGCAGCCAGCACTATTTCCGGTGACGAAACCGCATAGTCAGGACGGTGATGTTCGCCCATAGCAAAAACATCAATTCCTACCTCATCCATTAATTTTACCTGATCTATTATTTCGCGGATTTTAATTCCCGCATCTTTATATTTTCCGGTTGACTGATCCACTGAAAGATCGCCAAACATTCCGATACCTAATTCCATATTGTTGATTTTATGATACAAAGGTACTTTATCAAAAAAACAGATACATTGATCTTTGATAAGAAACGAAGTGCTGAATCTACACCTTGCTTTTAAGTTTCAGAAACTGCTTTTCAAAAAGATGATAGGATAAAAAAGAAAAAATTACCGAAGCTATGAAAGATAACAAAACAATGACGAGCCAGCTCCATTCAAAATAATTACCTATTTTCACAAACAGCATAATGAATACAGGATGGAGTAAATACAGCCCATATGTGTATTTTCCAAGCTTTGCAAGAATGCTTTTATCGGAAATTTTAAAAACATTCTTTGTTCCCAGCGTCGAAAGGATCAGTCCTGAAAACAAGATACTAAGCAAGAATGAGGTGATTTTAGGATCAGAAATAATTTGTGTGTTCGCCATCAGAACAATTATCATCAGAACAAATACCGTATAGAAGTATTTGTAAATTGTGGGAATCTGTTCCAGCTTTTTAATAATATTCTTTCTGAAAACAAAAATATAAGCCGGAATTCCACCGAAAGCAAAATAATGAATATTGGTAAAAAGATCCAGCGTAATGATTCCGTAATATTGATACACTGCCTGCATCACGAATGAAAAAACAATACATCCTAAAAGCAGTTTCGGAATATTCTTTAAAGATATCCAGTAAAAAGCAATTCCCCAGAATATATAAAAATGCTCTTCAATACAAAGCGACCAGATGACGTTTAACGGCGAAACATTGGGAAATGTACCCATCCACATCTGCATATAATTTTCCAGGAAGGTGAATGTAAAAAACCACTTGGGTTCATATCCTTCATTGGAATAGGAAATGTGAAAAAAATCAAGGACAAAAGGTGTGCAGAATGCAAATAAAACCAAGGCATAATACAAAGGCCAGATTCTTAATATTCTTCTTAAAAAAAACTTTTTCAGGTCAATTTTCCCATGAGTATTTATTTTCTCAACAATAAGAATATAGGTAATTAAAAATCCACTCAGTACAAAGAAAAAAGAAACACCAATCCCGCCTTCTTTAGCAAAATAATGAAGAAAACTATTTTCAGGAACCGGTGAATGGTGCAGAAAGACCAACAAAAAAGACAGAAACCTCAACGAATCAAACGTATGAAAGTGTACTCTGTCTTTTTGTATAAAATTCATTATGCCGGAATAGATTATTTTTTCAGATATAAATCAAAATAATCTGTTACTTTCTGCATAAGGTGTACTCTGTCTTTTCCGATTACATTGTGCGGATGTCCCGGATATACAAAATAATCTACCTGTACCCCGTTGTCTACAGCAGATTTGATAAATTTAACCGAATGCTGCCACACCACCACATCGTCCTGTGCTCCGTGAATCATTAACAGCTTTCCTTTGAGATTCTGTACTTTATCCAGAAGATTGGCTTTTGCATACCCTTGCGGATTTTCCTGCGGCGTATCCATGTATCGTTCCCCGTACATGATCTCGTACATGCTCCAATCGATTACCGGGCCGCCTGCAACCCCCACTTTAAACACTTCAGGATGACGAAGCATAAAGCTGGTCGTCATAAATCCTCCGAAGCTCCATCCGTGAATTCCCATTCTTTCAGAATCTACGTAAGGCAATGATTTAAGGTAATCCACTCCTTTCATCTGGTCATTCATCTCGGTAGTTCCCAGGTTTCTGAAAACAGCCTGCTCAAACTTTAAGCCTCTGTTTGCGGAACCCCTTCCATCCATCGTGAAGATGATATATCCGTTCTGCGCCATATATTCGTACCAAAGATTCCCGGATGCCGGAAATGAATTGGTAATTAACTGTAAATGCGGGCCATTGTATAAATAAACGATAACCGGATATTTTTTAGATGCATCAAAATTGGTCGGAAGGATGATTTTGCCATATAACAGAGTCCCGTCGTCAGCTTTTAACGTTACATTCTTAATTTCCGGTCGCTGGTAATTTTTCAGCGGATTTTCAGCTGTTAAAATAGTATTTGATTTCAGGTTGTTTGTATTGATGATATTCGCTACCCTCGGCGTATTCGCATTGCTGTAAATATCATACAAATGGTTTCCGTCACTACTTAAAATTCCTGTATGAATACCATCTGCATTATCCAGTCGCTGCATTTTGAAATTGATCCAGTTGATTCTGTACAAATGTTTCTCCAATGGAGTTTCTTTTGTAGAAGCAAAATAAATTTCTTTTTTCTTTTCATTAAAACCTAAAATATCCGTAACCAGCCAGTCTCCTTTGGTAATCTGAGCAACAAGACCTTTTTCCAGGCTGTAATGAAACAAATGGTTGTAGCCTGTTCTCTGGCTCTGCCAGATAAAATCCGTGTTGGAATTCGGGAAGAAGATAAGCGGATGCTGAGGTTCTACGTATTTATCGCTGGTTTCTTCAAATAATGTTTTCACAAAATTTCCTGTTGCCGCATCATACTGATTCATTGTAAGGTGATTCTGCCCTCTGTTCAGCACGCCTACAAAAATATATTTAGAATCCGGGCTCCAGGTAACCGCCGTTAAATATTGGTCTTTTTCACCTTCAATTTTCAAAAATGTGGTGGATTGGCTTTTGATATTAAATACTCCCAAAGTCACCTGATGGGAAGTCTGTCCTGCCATCGGATATTTAATATTGTGATTGACAGCGGGTGTTACAGACCAGTCGATGATCGGGTAATCTGCTACCATGGTCTGGTCCATTCTGTAGAAAGCTACACTTTCAGAATTCGGTGCCGGAAAAATTCCGGTATCAATCCCGAATTCATTACGGTGAACATTAGATGCCCCGTTCAGGATATTTTCATCCGTATCATTTGTTACGGCGATGGTTTTACCATTTTTATTGATAAATAAATTATTCTTTACCGTAAAGGCAAAAGTTTGGTTGTCCCCGAAAAGCTTCAGATCTGAAGCATTTTCGTCAATAGCGATTTGATCTTTTATTTTCCAGTCGTTACCTGATTTTTCAATCCAGGTCATCTTTCCGGCGGAATTGAAATATCCTTTGGAATTGCTGATGAATTTGATTTGCGGAACCGCTTTTAATGTATTGTCTGCAAGGTTTCTTTTTAACTGTGTTAAGGATACCAGCGTGTCCTGCTTATTGGTTTTCAGATCTGTGACAAGATAGCCCCCTTTCACGGCCTGAATATATGATTTTCCGTCTCCGGACCATGAAAACTGGGAAATATTTTTCACTGCAAGATTAGTTCTCAACCCATTAACAGCCTCTGCCATCGTAAATTTCTGAGTCTGGGCAAATGCAGAACTTCCCAGAAGCACCATCAGTAAAGAAAATTTATATAATTTCATTTGATAAAAATTGAATCCTCCAAAAATAAGAAATAAATATGACCCGTTAAGAAAATGTTAAAACAAAACGCTGACAATGGAAATTGAGGCATTATCCTTACCTTTTTGTTATTGAACCAGAAAAATTAAAAAATGATACAGTTTTAAACCAAAAAATCATTTCTTATCCTACGTCAATGAAACGAACCTGTATTCCGACATACATTTGCATCATTAATAACAATCAAAATTACAAAACAATGGCAACAAAATGGACATTAGACCCAGCACATAGTGAACTTACTTTTAAAGTAAAACACATGATGATCTCTAACATCAAAGGAAACTTTACCGATTTTACAGCAGAAATCGATGCTGATGACGATAGTTTTTCCAACGCTAAAACAACGGCTACCATTCAGACAGCTTCTATCTCTACACACAATACAGACAGAGATAACCACTTAAGATCTGCCGAGTTCTTTAATGCTGAAGCTAATCCTACCATCACTTTTGAATCTTCAGCCCTAAACAACGAGGTAACAGGAAATCTTACCATCAACGGAATTACAAAACCTGTAACACTAGATGTAGATTTTAACGGAATCAATGTAGATCCGTGGGGAAATACAAAAGCAGGATTTTCTTTTGAAGGGAAAATTAACAGAAAAGATTTCGGACTGAACTGGAATGCAGCTCTTGAAGCAGGAGGTGTAATGGTAAGTGAAGAAGTGAAAATCGCCGGGGAATTACAGTTTGTAAAACAGGCATAATTCATACAACAGAATTTGAGGAGTCCCGAAGGGACGACCTATAACAGAATCGGATGCGAATCCGGTTTATTAAAAAAACAAAAATACGGGAGTCCCGAAGGGACGACTTATTTCAGAACAGGATGCCAATCCTGTTCCATAACAAAATACAATTAAACATAAAAGGTTCAGGGATTAAAGCCTTGAACCTTTTTAATGAAATATGAGATAAAATGAACCTCAACGATCTTCAAAACATAAGTGGTCTTTTCAGCAATACTGCAAAAATGCCAGTGCTGTTTCTGGGACACGGATCTCCTATGAATGCTATTGAAGAAAACCAGTTTGTACAGGGATTCCGCAAGGCCGCTTCTGAGATTCCGAAACCGAATGCCATTTTATGTATTTCGGCACACTGGTTTACAGACGGAACTAAAGTGACTGCTATGACAATGCCGCGAACCATTCATGATTTCGGTGGTTTTCCACAGGCGCTGTTTGATGTACAATATCCTGCTCCGGGATCTCCGGAGCTGGCCCAAGAAACGGCCGAACTTTTGAAACCTGTTTTTGTAGAAGAAGACCACAGCTGGGGACTGGATCATGGTGCATGGTCTATTATTAAGCACATGTATCCCGAAGCGGATATTCCGGTAATTCAGATGAGCATTGATTATTCAAAACCTCCGCAATATCATTTTGATTTAGCTAAAAAACTGAATGTACTCCGAGAAAAAGGAATTCTGATTATCGGAAGCGGAAATATTATTCACAATTTAAGGCTTATTGACTGGAGAAATATCAATACTGTGGGAGCTGGATGGGACTGGGCCATTGAAGCACGCGAAAAAACCAACAACTGGCTTTTGGACGGAAATTTTAAAAATATTATTGAATATCAAAACCAGGGAATTTCGTTGCAGTATGCCGTTCCTACTCCTGATCATTATCTTCCCCTAATTTATACACTGGGACTGAAAACTTCTTCAGATGAGCTGTCTTTATTCAATGATGAATTGATCGGCGGTTCGCTTAGCATGACAAGCGTAAGAATTGGTAATTCCTGAATATAGAAAATCGGGAGATAGAAATCCCCCGATCTTAGAATATGCGTAAAGTTGTTTAGATTCTTGTGATACCAACAACGTGTGGCTGACCGTTAATCGGCTGGTAAATCTCCACAATTGCCTGCCACATAACCTCTGCAGGTGGCATTGAAGCGTCACACTTGAAACGGTAGTTTGTTCCGTTTACCACTTGTGTTGATACTTCGTAAGGTTTGTATTGTACACCTACAAATCCTCTCATTGCTTCATCAAATACTTTTTGATCTTCCGGAGTAAGAGGGTGAAATGCTGTCCAGCCTCCTACTAATGTTTCTTGTTGTTCTGTCATGATTAATATTTTTGTTTTCCTACTCTTAAGGCTTTTCGGATACGCCCCGTTTAAATGGTTTCTGGCTCCATAGTTTTAGTTTTAAATTCTCCCAAATACATCAATAATGGTAAAATTATCAATTGTAAAAGTCGAAATGTTTTGTTGTGATCACATGACAAAGCTACCTCAGAAAACATACAAATAATAGAGTAGATATACTCAATTTTGGATTACGTATAATTACTTAATAATCAACCGGAAAATAAAAATAAAAGACAGCAATAATTATCGCTGTCCCTATATTGATTTATAAATGATGAATTACTGCACTGCCTGCAGAACATTGATATTACCATATCCGTAATCAGAGTTTGGAGTAGGATAATAGGTTGCGGACTGCCGCATTTTGTTAACAACCTGATCTCTCGTCCAGGAAGGATTTTTGGCCCATACCAAGGCGGCAATTCCTGCGGTGGAAGCGGTCGCTACAGAAGATCCGCCCACGTAATCCGTTTGTCCGTTATAATAGCTCAATACCGGAATACTGTTTCCCGAAGCTCTTTCCATCTGATACGTAAAATCAATCTCGGAACCGGAATGACACACATCACATTTCTGATTGGATGTATTTTCTTTTACTCCTGTCACCGCTTGTGTTTCAGACATCCACGCCGGAAAAATCACTCCTACGAAATTGGTAAAGCTGGTTGAAGTCCCGCCTGCACAGAAGATTAATTTTCCTTTCGAATAGGCATATTTCACACCGTCTTCTATTTTACCGACCGAGAAAATATGTCCCATAGACATCGATATAATTTTTACGCTGTTATTATTTCCCAGTTCTGTAAATGCGATTTTCACTCCGTTCTGTTCATGATATCCATCCAGAACAACATTAGACGCCGCTCGATACGTAACCAGATTGGCATTATAGGCAACTCCTACCGGCTGTCCCATATTATTTCGCGGTGCTGCCATTGCAGAGGCCATACTTGTTCCGTGTCCGCATTGATCTGCCGAGCCGTCATAGCCACTGCTCCACGGCCATATGGAATCTACATAAACTCCGTTTTTGCTGATGCTTCTGCCCGAAGACAATCCGTTGTTAAAACTTGAACCTAACAAAGACTGTTCAGAAGAAACGCCGCTGTCAATCAAGCCAATGGTAACTCCTGCTCCGGTACTGTAACTCCAGGCATTGATAATATTATGCTTTGAAAAAGACCAAGGCGCTTTGGCATTAGGGGTTACGGTTGTATAATCTGATGTGCTCAAGGCAGTTGATTCAAATCCGCATCCTGATGAAGAGCTGCTGGATTTAGCAGTGCCGTTCAGTTTTCTTTCATTTTCAAAATAGCGGTAATCTGCTGGCTCTACATACCGGATATTCTTCATTTTTCGCAGAGCAATAACCGTTTCCTGCTTTTCTACAACAACATCCATCTGATTAAGGTAAGGATCCGATGATAATACCATCCTGTCGCTTTTTCCTTCATATTTTTCAATTACTTGTAAAATAGCTGTTTCAATAGATTTATTGTCTGGAGTCTGGCTTCTGTCGAAAGAAGATCCGAAGCCTATCGAAGCAATTTTATTTCCCTGAAAAATAGCACTCCACACAAAATGATCGGAAGATTCTTTCCATGAAAATCGGCCCTTGGTTCTGGTGGTTTCATTAATCTTTTCATTGATCTGTTTTGCAGAAAGCGGATCTTTCTGGGTGATTTCCATATCTGCCGTTGTATTCTGCAGATCATCTCTGTTACATGCCGTAAAAACAAAAAACAGCATAAGTACTAAAAATACATGTTTCTTCATATAAAATAATATTTGATTGGCTAACCAAGATATCACTTTACATTGAATTACAGAACCTTAAAGATCAAATTTTATCGTATTTTTATTATGCTGAAAATAATATTAACTAGAAATTATAAGGCTTTCTCGTAGCAGACACTCTTCTCAATACCAATGTACTGACCGTAATTGGGAATTCTAATATAGCCGCTTTTTTCATAAACCGAGAGCGCCTCGTTCTGTTCCAGTGAGGTTTCCAAAACCGCTTTTTTATAGTTTAATTCTTTTGCCCACTTTTCAAGCTCTTTCACAATAGCTGTTGCCAAACCTCTTTTTCTGAAATCCGGATGTGTGTACATTCTTTTAATTTCAACCGTATCATCAGCAAATTTTTTGAATGCGCCACACGCCGCAGGAGTTTCATCAACGTAAACTACGATACAGTTTTTAATCACGTCAATATTATTAAACTGATTATAAAATGCCTGATCTTCACCATTCCGAACTGCCAGATCAGCATCTAAAAGCTGTACCAAATCCCGAAAATCTCTGCCGGAAGAATCTGTTCTCTGAATTTTCATAACTAAATTTTTATTGGATTAAAAAACCAAAAGCTCCGGACGAAGGGAGCTTTTGTATAAAATTATTATAAGAGTACTTTGATTACTATTAATTTACCACGAATTTCCTTTCATTAATCAATTCTGCGATCGCAAGCATATCTTCACCAATCAATCGGTCATCTTCCAATTTCGTTACTTTTGATCGTAAGATTGCGAAGTTTTCTTCAATGATTTTAGAGCATTTTGCCGGTCTCCTGAATTCTAAGCCCTGTGCGGCAAACATCAATTCGACAGCTAAAATATTGACGAGATTTCCCAGAACCTGATTAAACTTTCTTCCTGAAATACTTCCCATGGAAACATGATCTTCCTGCCCAAGACTTGTAGGGATGGAATCCGCAGAAGCCGGGAAACATAATGTTTTATTCTCCGTAACCAATGCTGCTGAAGTATACTGCGGGATCATAAACCCGGAATTCAGTCCTGAGCTTTCCGTTAATAATCTGGGTAAACCGTATTTTCCTTCCAGCAATAAATAGCTTCTTCTGTCGGAAATATTTCCCAGTTCGGCGGCCGCCAAAGTAGCGTAATCCAGTGGTAAAGCCATTAGCTGACCATGGAAATTACCGCCTGAGATCGACTCTTCAGCACTTAAAACAATCGGATTATCTGTTACGGAATTCAATTCTGTTTCTGCCATCATTTTAAGATGTTCAAATGCATTTCTGCTTGCCCCGTGAACCTGTGGAACGCATCGCATAGAATACGGATCCTGAACACGCTCGCAATCTTCATGAGCCTGCAGGTTTTCCGAGCCTTTCAGGAACTTCAGCATTCTTGCGGCCACTTTTTTGCTGCCTTCAAAAGGTCTGATCTCATGAAGTTCTTTCTTGAAGGGACTTGCAGAACCCCTATACGCTTCAAGGCTCATGGCTGCCGTCATATCCGCAAGGTCCAGTAAATATTCAAATTTTTCCAGCCCTTTGATTGCGTGCGCTAAGATAAACTGGGTTCCGTTAATCAGTCCCAGCCCTTCTTTCGGTCCCAGCGATAATGGCAAAAGATCGTTTTTTTCTAAAATTTCTGCGGTAGGAAAAATTTCATTTCCAACCCATACTTTTCCTAATCCTAACAGCGGCAATACCAAATGCGCCAGCGGAGCGAGATCGCCGGAAGCGCCAACAGATCCCTGCTCCGGAACGACCGGGATGATATCTTTTTCCAGCATCAGGATCATTCTTTCTATCACTTCAAGGGAAACTCCCGAAAATCCTTTAGACAACGCATGAACTTTGGCAATCATCATGATTTTTGAAAGTTCTTTATCAATAGGCTTTCCTACACCTACCGCATGGGAGATGATAAGATTATATTGCAGAAGTGCCGTTTCATCGGCTGAAATTTTTGTGTCGCAAAGAGGTCCGAAACCTGTGTTGATCCCATAAACACAGCGATCTGAATCTACAATTTTCTGAACATTTTTCTGTGATTTTAAAATCTGCTCTCGGGCTGCTTTATTAAGTTTAGCTTTATTAGGAGTTTTACAAATTTCCAAAACATCGTGGAAACTTAAAACATCTACACCGTATATCATTCTCTAAATTTTGTCCTAAAATTACACATTTAGCGATAATTGGGAAAGCTTATTTTCTATGATGAAAATTTTCTGACAATGAGCAGATTAATTTCCTATTTTTGCTGCTGAATAAAAAAAATTAATATCCTTATGAAACTTAAAACATTACTGTTTGCATTGGTTTTTGCCTGTACTGCATCTTTTGCTCAAAAAGTGAAATATTCCAAAGAAGAAATTAAAAAGATGGAACAATACCTTTTCAATGAAGGTTTTAATATGCCGTCACCAAAGAAAACATCCACTGTTATTTTAAAAGACGGAAGCGTTCATAAAGGGTTCTGCAGTAAAACGGATTCCAAAAAAGGGCAGATTTTCGAAGTTTCGCTGAAAGACAGCATTACGAAAAAAACCGAGACCTTTGATGCTGATCATATTGCTGAAATGTACATCTACCCAAGTAATGCAGAGAAAATTGCAAAAGTGGCCAAATATATGGGCAACATCAGAAATTACAGTACCCGAAAGCTTACCAAGACAACCAACAGCGACAGAATATATTTCGTGAATCAAACAGTTTCCTTAAAAAACAAAAAAGACGATAAAGAATTCCTGATGCAGGTAATCAATCCGGGATTTGACGATATTATTTCTGTGTACCACGATCCGAGAGCGAAAGAAACGGGAGGTGTTTCATTCGGGTACGGACCTCAGCTGGGAGGCGGTGTTATTAAGTCTTATTATGTTAAAAAAGGCGATAAAGTGATGTGGCTTCATAAAGATGATTTTGAAGACAACTATGATTTTCTTTTCGGAGACAATGCGGAATTCATGAAAAAATATCCTAAAAATTCTGTGGAATGGGATTATTTCAGCTTCCTCGTGAATGAATATACTTCAATGAGCAACGGATAATTGTCACAATATTCATATTGAAAAAAGTTATCACAGATAGTAAAAAAACCTCCTTTAATCTGATCAGATTGAAGGAGGTTTTGTTTTTAAAAAGATTATTTTTTTATAATCTTGAAAGATTGATCTGCTTCCTTATTTTTAGCTCTAAGAATGTAAGTTCCTGCACTTAGGTTTTTGAGGTCAACAACATTGATATTTTTAACCCTTATAATTTCTTTGCCTGTAACATCATATAGAACCAGGGTATCCATTTTTTCAGAAATCTTTATAAAATCAGTGGCAGGATTAGGATAAACATATATTTTATTTCCTGCTTCATTTGCTTCATTTACAGATAATACAGGAGGTATAGGTACAGGAGGAACCGGCAAACTGGAAATAAATATATTTGCTTTATTCCCAGAATTAACAGGTGGTATAGATTCTGTTAAAAAACTAACAACCTTATCATTACCGGTAAGTGAAAAACTAAAATTACTGGCAATAAGCTGCTGTGATTTAATAGTTTCAAAAACATCAATCGTAGTACCTTCAGGATTTATAAAAAGAAACGAAAAATAATAAGATCCAACTAACACAGGTATATTTATATTACGATCTGATACAGCTAATACAAAACGATCTGTAGACGTTTTTTTAAGATCATGCATGGTACGTCCATATGCTAATGGAGTATTTTTAATTATGGTTCCGGAATTGCTCATTTTAATCATCCAGGTGTTACCAACCATGTTACTATTTAGTTCCATTCCAAAGAATACAAGATTGTCGTCACTTGCTTTTTCTATAAAAGCAACTTCATTATTTCCAGGGTATGTTGGTGTAATATAGTTTGTTCTCCAGATCATATTTCCCGTAGCAGACATTTTATAAAACAATGCTTTGAAAATATTATAATCATAGTTATTATAGGTAATTACTGACATTTCTTTGCCACCAATGACATACTCATTATCTAGCAAGTACACATCATACGCAAAATTAGGTTGTTGGATGTCCGCCGATTCAATTTTTGTATTAAGCTGCAAGTTTCCATTAGTATCGAATCTCAAGAGGAAACCTTTATTGATATTCGGTGCAGCATTAGCGGAGTAGTCTCCATCTCCTGATAAAGAATTAACTAATACAAGAAACTCATTATTATCTATTTTTTTTAATTTGGAGAGATCATCATCCAAAGAACCCTGTAACCTTTTTTTCCAAAGTGTATTACCGGATTCATCTAATTTAATAATCCACACATCTTTAGAAACAGTCGCCGCATGAGCAAAATCAAAATCTGAAGAATTAGTGACAAGAGATATGATATATCCGTTTAAAGTAGATATTACCATTGCTTTTTCTTCATTTCCGGAGCCTGCAATAGGAACATTCCATGTTATATTTCCATCTGCATCAAGCTTTGTTACCCATAGATCATTATTCCCTTTATTGGTGCTAAAAGTATCTGATGTAGATTTCGATTTGGAAACCAGCACGATACCATTGTCATTTGAATTTATAATATTTAATGGTACATCATCATTATTTCCTCCATAAACTTTCTTCCACAGATAATTACCGTTCGCATCAATTTTGGTTAAAAAAACATCATTTAAACCGTAATTTACAGCTATATCTCCATTATTGCTTAAAGTATATCCCGTAAAGACATAATTCCCATCGGTTGTTTGAATATGATTAACGTGTTGATCATAATTTGTTCCTCCAAAACTTTTCTGCCAGTCAAAAGTCTGAGATTTAAAAAACGAGAATGTTGTAATAATAAGTAGTAAAGGGAAGTTTTTCATGATATTATTTTTACAAAAATAGGATTTTATATAATAAACAAAATAATTTAAATTATTTTTGTTATATGAATTCCTCTCTAGAATTACAGCTGAAAACTTTACCATCTGAACCCGGCGTTTATCGTTATTATGATAAAAACGATCAGCTGCTGTATGTGGGTAAGGCCAAAAATCTGAAGAAAAGAGTACTTTCTTATTTCAATAAAACCCTTTCCGGCTACCGTACAAGAATTATGGTCGGAAAAATAAACCGCCTAGAAACCACGATTGTTAACAGTGAATATGATGCGCTTTTATTAGAAAATAATCTTATTAAAGAACATCAGCCGTTTTACAATGTCATGCTCAAGGATGACAAAACCTATCCGTGGATTTGTATTAAAAATGAAGATTTTCCAAGGATATTTTTAACGAGAACCAAAATCAAAGACGGCTCCGAATATTACGGGCCTTATGCTAAAGTGCGTCCGGCAAAAATTTTACTGGATACCATCAAACATATTTACAAACTGAGAACCTGTAATCTTAATCTGGCTCCCGCCAAGATTGAAGAAGGTAAATATAAAGTCTGTCTGGAATATCATATTAAAAACTGCGAAGGTCCCTGTGAAGGGCTTGAAAGCAAAGAAGATTATGATGAAAAAATCGATGCCATCCGTGGGATCATTAAAGGAGATTTCCGCAAGGCAAAAGAATACTTGATGAATCAGATGATGAAATATGCTACCAATCTGCAGTTTGAAAGTGCACAGATTGTAAAGGAAAGATTAGACGCTCTTGAAGATTATCAGGCCAAAAATACAGTGGTAAATCCAAGCATTGATGACGTGGATGTTTTCGGAATGACCAGTGATGAAACAGCCGCTTATGTGAACTTTTTTAAAATCAGGAACGGAAATATCATTCAGAGTTTTACGACCGAAATCAAAAAAATCCTTGAGGAAACAGATGAAGAGATTATGGAAGAGGCGTTAATTGAGATCCGTCAAAAATTTGATTCAAATTCCAAGGAGGTTTTGCTGCCTTTTCACCTGGCTATTGAGATTCCGAACGTTAAGCTGATCGTCCCTAAAGTAGGTGATAAAAAACGTATTGTAGAGCTTTCCGAAAAAAATGCTAAAGAATACCGTCTGGAAAAGCTGAAGCAGGTACAGATTGTAGATCCTGAAAGACATACCAACCGCATCATGGCAGAAATGCAAAAGCTGCTCAGGATGCCTGTGGAACCCCGCCATATCGAAGGTTTTGACAACTCGAACATCCAGGGAACGAATCCCGTTTCCGCATGTGTTGTTTTCAAGGACGGAAAACCCAGCAAAGCCGACTACAGAATTTTCCACCCGAAAACAGTAGAAGGTCCGAACGATTTTGCGACGATGGAAGAGGTCATTTACCGGCGTTATAAAAGAATGCTGGATGAAGGAGAAGACCTACCACAGCTGATCCTGATCGACGGAGGTAAAGGCCAGCTTTCTTCAGCGGTGAAAAGCCTGCGTTTATTGGGATTATACGGAAAAATTACCATCATCGGAATCGCAAAAAGGCTGGAAGAACTCTTTTTTCCTGAAGACTCTATCCCGTTATATCTTGATAAAAAATCCGAAACGCTAAAAATTCTCCAGAGAGTGCGGGACGAAGCGCACCGTTTTGGCGTAAAGCACCACAGAACCAGAAGAAAAAATTCAACAATAAAATCTGAACTGGAAGAAATTCCCGGTGTCGGCGGAAAAACAATTGAACTGCTTTTATCCCGGTTAAAATCCGTAAAAAGAATTAAAGAATCAAGCCTGGAAACCCTTGAAGAAATCCTGGGAAAAAGCAAGGCTAAAATTGTATATGAATTTTTTAATAATGAATAAAAAAAGGTTGGAAAATTTTCCAACCTTTTTATCCGAAATTATTTCTTTAAAAATATATCTTTAGAATACTCACCATTTGCTTTAGGCAATTCAATAACGATATTTCCGTTTTCATAATATCCTAAGGTCGCCTCTCCGTTCTGCAGTTTCACTCTGAAAACATCGGTCTTTGTTGTTGTTTTAAAAGTGGCATATGGCGCAGAGCTGTTTGAGTTGACCAGAATAAACTGTTGATTATCCAGCTGCACTTTCATTAGATCAACCTTGCCATTGCTGAATTTTACAGCATTATTATCTGATAAAGCTGAGCCTGAAATCTCTGTTTCTTTTGTATCACTAACGGAAGATGTTGTGGCAGCAGTTGTATTGGCAGGATTTGTCTGAACTGCCTGAACTACCGGACTTGAAGGAGAAACCGACACAAAAGTTTGTTTAAGCGCATCCTGAAAACCTTCTTTAAATTCTTTAATATTGGAGCTCCCTTTGATTGAGGATATTACTTTATCATTACAATCCTTAAACTGGAGCAATACTCTATTTCTGAGAAGACCGCTGTCGTTTACCACATCTGCCATCAACACACCACATGGATTAGCCTGAGCTTCAGCCGGCCACTGCAATTTGTCGTAAGGTATAATGGTGTAATTTTTACTTTTTAAGGTTTTCGTCAACATATCGGCTAAACCGAAATCTTCCTTAAAAGTCTTAAACTGTGGCGGAAGCGATACATATTTGTAGTCGGAAACCTTCTGTCCGAATGCAAACATTGAATATACTATGAGTATAACCAGTGAAATTTTTTTCATTTTAAAATAATTAATCATTTCTGAATTGTCCCATATCCAGTTTCAGGGAAAAGAAATTGGAGTAAAAATTGGATCCCCCGATTCCAGAATTGGTAATGGCATAATCTAATGTAAGACCTCTGTATCGGATCCCTATTCCCGCACTCGGCTGGAAGGAAACCTTTCTTCGGAGATCTTCAATATCTGTAATCGACTGGAATCTGTTGACTCCCAGTCTCACAAAAATCATTTTCTGATACCCAAGTTCGGCTCCCGCATAAGGAGTGATACTGGCAATATCTGAAGAAATAAGAGCTGCTGTTTTAGCAAAATCGATATTCAAGCCGGCTTCCGGCAACACATAAACACTGCTGTTGATCTCGAACATTTTACTTGCTCCTACATTCAGCTTTGGCATGGTAAGTTCCATTTTATCTTTCGGCGCCGGGTTGAATTCTTCTCCGTTTACCACCGTGGAAAGCTCTTTCTGATTAACGCTCCAGAAGTTTACCGTAGTGGTGGCATCTCTCAGCATACCTCCCAGCTTCCAGCCATTGTCCATTTTATAGATCGCACCGACATCAAAACCGAATCCGTATCCGTTGGCGAATTTACCTACATTTCTGTAAACGATTTTAGCATTAATTCCGAAGTCCAGTTTGGTATTGCCTCCCGGATTAAATGCATAGGAAAGTATGGCCGCATAGTCCGACTGCGAAAATTTTGTGATTTTATCGTAATCTATATTTCCTTCAGTATCAATGAGCTGTGTAGTATTCAGTATATTATCCACACCTAATCGCACAACGGAAACTCCGAAAACTCCTGTTTCCAGGACTTTAGCATACGCAAGATAATCGTATTTGGCAATAGATTCAAAATATTCTGCGTGCATTGCTGCTCCCTGCCAATCCTTTTCAATGGCCATAAGCCCTGCCGGATTCCACATCGGGGAATAGACATCGTCCTGGTTGGAAACTACGGCGCCTCCCATGGCCAGACCTCTGGCTCCTGCTCCGATATTCAGGAATTCATTGGAATACTTTCTGATGATCTGCGATTGTGAGATCCCATACATCAGGAAAAATACAAGTAAAAGATATTTTTTCATCATATACTTTGATGCTTAATTTAAAGTTTTTTGTTTCTTAGCTTTTATTAATCCGTTGGCAATGATTGCCAGTATCATAACTCCTGAAGCCCCATAAAAAACAGGACTCATATGTTCTGATTCTCCAAAGATAAAAAAAGCTAGTATAATTCCGTAAACCGGTTCTAAATTAACTGTTAAAATTAATGTAAAAGGCGAAATATATTTCATCAGGTTTACCGATTCCAGCATTGGAAAAGCTGTAAAAACACTTGCTAACAAGCATATTAACGCAATATCGCGGTAACTTATTTCATTGAGATGAAAAATTTGTCCTGTAAACAGATAAATTACCATTAAAATAGACCATCCGCAGAATATTTCGTAAAAAATAATATTTCCTGAACTTGTTTTCCCAAACATCTTCCCGTTGAATACCGAAAAAACAGTTCCGAAAATCGCACACAATACTCCGTAAAAAATACCTTCCTTGAATCTGAATTCTGTTTTGAATATCAACAGAATACAGGCAACAATCACAACACCCATAATGACTTCCGAGATATCAATCTTACGTTTAAATATAATAGGTTCCATAATGGAAGCAAATAAGGTTGATAATGAAAGGCAGCTTAAAGCTATGGAAACATTGGAAATTTTAATGGAATAAAAAAAACAGTACCAGTGCAATGCCATGGCAAAACCAATAGCAGCGAGCTGGAAAAAGATTTTTTTTGAAACTTTGATGCTTTCTTTTTTGAAAGCTCTTATGAAAATAAAAAGGATAAGTGCCGCAAACAGCATCCTGTAAAATACAAGAATTTCTGCATTGGCGTGGATCAGTTTTCCCAGAATTGCCGTAAATCCCCATAAAAACACAATCAAATGCAATCTGAAAAGAGCCAATTTGTGCATATTCTACTTCTTTTATTTTTTTGCAAATTTACAAATCGGATTTACAATGCAGTGTAATATTTATATCTAAATCATTTTTTTAAGGTTTGTTTTAGCATTACGATAAGTTAAGGATAAAATTAAGATTCAAATTAAGTGCATAAGGATAGGATTTTGGCTTTCTTACAAACAAAAACCCTGAAAATTTATTCAACTTTCAGGGCCTTCAAATAATAAACTATTAAAAAAATAAACTAGGAACTAGAGAAATGTGATAAGATTTCACTCTCACTTTCTCTATTGTAAAGTTAGCAAATTACGCACCAGAAAAAATACTTTTTTTGTTAAAAATTTCATAAATTTCTGAAAACCAATTTATTAAACAAATGTTTACATCAATTTTTATTCCATTCAAAAAATAGTATCTTTAAAACGAAAAAATTGTGATTGTATGGACATTGAATTCAATAAAAGAGAAGATCAAAACAGATTAAAGTTATCAGAAATAAATCGTCTGCTCGCTGAAATCAAAAAAGGAGGCGGAGAAAAAAGGCTGCAGAAACTTCGTGATGAAGGGAAAATGACAGCCAGAGAACGAATTGAATATCTTCTTGATAAAGATTCTGATTCCATAGAAATCGGCGCTTTTGCCGGATATGAAATGTATGAGGAGCACGGCGGCTGTCCAAGCGGCGGTGTCGTGGTGGTTATGGGATATGTATCGGGAAGACAATGTATCATTGTTGCCAATGATGCTTCTGTAAAAGCGGGCGCCTGGTTCCCGATTACAGGTAAGAAAAATCTCAGAGCACAGGAAATTGCCATGGAAAACAGACTTCCTATTATTTACCTTGTAGATTCAGCGGGTGTCTATCTTCCGATGCAGGACGAAATTTTTCCTGATAAGGAAATGTTCGGGAGAATTTTCAGAAATAATGCAAAAATGAGTGCTGCAGGGATTATCCAGATTTCTGCGGTGATGGGAAGTTGTGTTGCGGGTGGAGCTTATCTACCGATCATGAGTGATGAAGCAATGATTGTGGATAAAACAGGTTCTATTTTCCTTGCAGGAAGTTATCTGGTAAAGGCAGCCATTGGTGAAAGTATTGATAATGAAACGTTGGGAGGTGCAACAACGCACTGCTCGATTTCAGGTGTTACCGATTATAAAGCGAAAGATGATAAGGATGCCCTGAACAGGATTAAAAATATTATGAAATCTCTGGGGAGTACTGAAAAAGCAGGCTTTGACAGAATTGAAAGTGCGCTTCCAAAAGAAAAGCCCGAAAATATTTTTGGAATTATGCCGTCTTCAAGGGCAGAACAATATGATACGTATGAAATTATTAAATGTTTAGTTGATAATTCTGAATATGAAGAGTATAAACCTGACTATGGTAAAAGCATTATCTGCGCTACAGCAAGAATAGACGGCTGGTCGGTAGGAATTGTTGCCAACCAGAGAAAGCTGGTAAAGAGCGGAAAGGGCGAAATGCAGTTCGGAGGAGTGATTTATTCTGATTCTGCTGACAAAGCAACAAGATTTATTGCCAACTGTAATCAAAGAAAAATTCCTTTGGTATTTTTACAGGATGTAACGGGCTTCATGGTAGGCTCTAAATCTGAGCATGGAGGAATTATTAAGGACGGTGCAAAAATGGTGAATGCCGTTTCCAATTCTGTAGTACCTAAATTTACCATAATTACAGGAAATTCTTACGGTGCAGGAAATTACGCTATGTGCGGAAAAGCTTATGACCCGAGGCTCATCGTAGCCTGGCCATGGGCAGATCTTGCGGTAATGGGTGGTGCGCAGGCTGCAAAAGTGCTGGCCCAGATTCAGGAGTCTACTTTAAAAAAACAAGGAAAAGAAATTACAGAGGAAGAGCATAATGAAATCTTAGATACCATTTCAAAAAAATACCAAAAACAGACGGAAGCCACTTACGCAGCAGCAAGACTTTGGACAGATGCCATCATCAATCCGGTAGATACGAGAAAATGGATTTCTATGGGAATTGAAGCGGCCAACCATTCTCCAATTACGGAGAAGTTCAATCTGGGGGTGATACAGGTTTAATGATTGATGATTGATTATAAATAAAAAAGATGCGGAAGATTTCCGCATCTTTTTTTGGATATTATTTCGTTTATCACCATATTAGTTTAGTGCCTTCAGCTTAGCCCTGATTGCAGCAATTGTCTGAGCTCATTTTTTAGTTTCAGTCTGCGGCGGCGAAGCCGCCGCAGACTGAAACTAAAAAATAGCGAGTGCGGAAAGCAGGAAAAAGCTTCAAATAAAATATATATACTGCTTTTCGATGTAATCAATTGCTCTTAAAAACAATAAATCGCACAAGGTTCAATTATAAACTGATATACACTTATCAGGAAAAGAACACTCCGCTACGAAATCTTTCCTTGTTAAGTTTTTTGTTGGCCGACAATCCCCAAAGAATGAACTCTTTCATAAACAAAAGATCTTCCTTTTTTGTATCTGGCTGGTATTTCTCAATAATCTTGTTGAGTGCACTGACGCGATTAAGCGCTTTGGCGTATGATTCATCCGATGATTCATCGGTAATTTCTATAAAGCCGTCGTCTTCAAGAAACCAATCTGTAATCTGCTGAAATGGTCCCGCTACATCTTTCTTTTCCAGCTTTTCGACTTTTGGAAAATAAGAAGTGAACAATGTTTTAATGGCATTGTCAATAAGGATTTGTGCCACTGCTTCTGCACCTTCCTGTTCGCCTTCATACACTAGTTCTACCTTTCCGGTAATGGCAGGAATAACACCCATGAAATCGCTTAAACGGACGGAAGTATGCTTATCCCCCGTTAAGAGAGATCTCCTTTCTGCCGTACTCAATAAATTTTCGAACGCCGTAATGCTCATACGTGCACTCACGCCGCTTTTATAATCAACAAACTCACTGTCGCGTGCTTCAAATCCGATCTGTTCTAAAAGATCTTTTGCCAGTTCGGGAACATAGACTCCATTGTGCTGTCGGCTGTCTAAGCCGGATTCATATTTGGTAATTTCCTTCGCAACATGAATATTTTCTGGATAATGCGTAAGAATTTGCGATCCGATCCTGTCTTTCAGCGGAGTAACAATACTTCCTCTGTTGGTATAATCTTCCGGATTAGCCGTGAAAACAAATTGTATATCCAATGGCATCCTTACTTTAAATCCACGGATCTGGACATCCCCTTCCTGTAGGATATTAAATAAAGAAACCTGAATTCTGGCCTGAAGATCGGGCAATTCATTAATCACGAATATACTCCTGTTGGCGCGTGGAATCATTCCGAAATGTATGACCCTGTCGTCCGCATAGGAAAGTTTTAGATTGGCAGCCTTTATGGGATCTACGTCCCCAATGAGATCAGCAACCGTTACATCCGGAGTTGCCAGCTTTTCAAAGAATCTTTCGTCCCTGTGCAGCCATTCGACAGGTGTGTTATCTCCTTCCTTTTCAATAAGTTCTCTGGCATATCTCGAAATCGGATTGAAAGGATCATCATTGATCTCACTGCCGCTTACAAAAGGAATCCATTCGTCCAGCAATGTTGTCATCATTCTGGCCAGCCTTGTTTTTGCCTGCCCGCGCAAACCTAATAAATTGATATTATGCCGGCTGAGAATAGCGTGTTCCAATTGAGGAATTACACTATTTTCATACCCGAAAATTCCTTCAAATACATTTTCTTTATTTCGAATCTTAATGATTAGATTATCTCTTAATTCGTCTTTTATGCTTTTTATGGTATATCCTGATGCTCTTAATGAGCCTAATGTTTTAATATCTGGCTTTGCAGTCATTGTATTCAATTGATTTGATTATAATTTAATGTTGATAAACATTTTAAATTTAACGTATTCTTTTTTTGCGGTTTGCCTCATAGTCTTCAAAAATCATCTGTCCCAACCCATTAAGCCCGGTATAAAATGCTTTGCCCTGGTTGGCTTCTGTAAATTCCCGGACAAATTGCTGAAGATAAGAATCCTGGGCGATCATAAAAGTAGTAATGGGAATATGGAGCCTGCGTGCCTGAGCAGCCATATTATAGCATTTCTGAACAACATATTCATCCAGGCCATAAGAATTCATGTAATAAGTACCATCCGGTTCCCGCACACAGCTGGGCTTACCGTCAGTAATCATAAAAATCTGTTTATTGGTATTTCGCTTACGCCTCAAAATATCCATGGCCAGCTGGAGTCCGGCAACCGTATTGGTATGGTAAGGACCAACCTGCAGATAAGGCAGCTCCTGAATTTTAACCGGCCACGCGTCGTCTCCGAAAACAATAATATCCAACGTATCCTTCGGATATCTTGTAGTAATTAATTCGGCAAGCGCCATCGCAACTTTCTTGGCAGGCGTAATGCGGTCTTCACCATATAAGATCATACTGTGACTGATATCGATCATCAGAACCGTACTCATTTGAGATTGGTGAATACTATCTTCAACAATCAGGTCATTTTCTGTAATTTGAAACTCCCCAATTCCATTATTGATCTGGGCATTCCTAATACTTTCGGTAATAGAAATTTTCTCTACGGAGTCCCCGAAATTATAGTTTCGAAATTCTCCTGTAGCATCTTCTCCCGCTCCACTTTTACTGGTTTTATGATTTCCGTTACCACTTTTTTGTAAATTTCCAAAAATCTGATTGAGTGCCTGCTTGCGAATATTCTGCTCCATTTTTGCACTTAGACGGATTCCGTTTCCATTTCCATTGGGATCCACTTGTTCGCGGATATATCCTTTTTTCTTCAAATCTTCTATAAAATCATCTATCGTGTAATCCGGAGTTGTTAATTCGTACTCTTCGTCCAGCATACGCAGCCAGTCGATTGCTTCATCAAAATCTCCCGAAGTATGGGTTAGCAGATCCGTGAAAATCTCTAGCAATCTATCAAATACCGACATTTCCGGCGGCTGGTAATTGCCAAATCTAAAACCTCTTACAATATGCTCTTTCATATTATAAAGTTACAACATAAATTACCGACCCGTAAAAGATTTAATCTATTTTAATTTTCATGTTTAAAAATAATTATTTCCAGGAGCTTTCTCTCGCTATCCACTTTTACTCCTCGTGCCAACGCTGGCGTGACTTTAGGCCATTACGCGCTCATGCTTACTGCGGGGTAACCGTTACTATCGAGGCTAGTCAGTTGTTGTCACGAGAGCCAGTAGTCCTATTTTTATATGAGTAATAAGTAATCGGTAAGCGGTAATGAATAATGAGCATGAGTATGAATAATTGGTAATGCGTAATAAAAGTCTGGGTATACCAGAATATTATATTTAAATAAACTCTGCAAACTTTGAACCTTGAACGTTAAACCTTGAACATTAAACCTTGAACCTCGAACCTTGAACCTTGAATCTTGAACCTTAAACCTTGAACTTGGAATGGCTATAAAACAAAAAACCTCACACATTGCTGTATGAGGTTTGTAAAAAAACTGGCGGCGACCTACTCTCCCGCTTTCGCAGTACCATCGGCGCTGGTGGGCTTAACTTCTGTGTTCGGAATGGGAACAGGTGAGCCC